>PVML01017968.1_pt1 | contig 258364 bp, 222 predicted proteins | sample 1853371 | NCBI WGS metagenome assembly PVML01 (sample SAMN08533508, study PRJNA380276) | Human gut metagenome, whole genome shotgun sequencing project. | isolation source: participant 1, chromium library | host: Homo sapiens | collected 2017
TCCGCAAAGCACCGCCGCTTTAATTGTGCGGTGTTGCCTTAATACCGTCCTGCGGACGGACCCCTCATCGCAGCGCAGACGGAACTCGCGCAAGGATAGCTTGTCGCAGCGCGGACGGAACTCGCGCAAGGATAGCGACATTTTCCATTCTCAATTCTCAATCTTCCATTATATAAGTTGAAACTCTGCCGTAGGTCTTATCATCCACAACCGCCTCGACAATCGTGCCTTCTGCGGCATAGTCGGTCGAGTCGATCTGCGCTTCACGGTGCAGCATATCGAGCACGGCGCCGTCGCTGTACGGGATGCACAGCTTTACCTTATGCTTGCCCTTGCCGAGCGCCTTTTCGATGGCAGTCAGCAGGTCGTCAATGCCCTCGCCGCTCTTTGCAGAAATCTTCACGCCCTCATCCGGCCGGATGAACGGAATGACATCCGGGTCGCACTTATCCGCCTTGTTGTACACCATCACGCGCGGAATATCCTGTGCGCCGAGCTGTGCCACAACCTTATCCACAGTCTGTGCATGAATCTGCCAGTTTTCGTCCGAAACGTCCACAACATGCAGCAGCAGATCGGCATACGCCAGCTCCTCGAGCGTTGCCTTGAACGCCGATACGAGATGATGCGGCAGCTTGCGGATGAAGCCTACGGTATCGGACAGAAGGATTTCCTGCGTATCCGAAATGCGTTTTTTACGCGTGGTCGGGTCGAGCGTATCGAACAAACGGTCGTTCGCCTCGATGCCCGCACCGGTCAGGGTGTTCAGCAGCGTGGACTTGCCCGCATTCGTGTAGCCGACAATGGCAACCAGCGGCAGCTCGGCCTTTTTGCGCTGGCGGCGCTGCACGGAGCGCACCTGACGCACCTGCTCCAGATCACGGCGCAGCTTGTCGATGCGGCTGCGGATGTGACGGCGGTCGCTCTCCAGCTTGCTCTCACCGGGTCCGCGCGTGCCGATGCCGCCGCCGAGACGGCTCATCGCCTTGCCCATACCCGCCAGACGCGGCAGAATATACTGGTACTGCGCCAGCTCGACCTGCAGCTTGCCCTCGCCGGTGCGCGCACGCTGCGCGAAAATATCGAGGATGAGCGCCGAGCGGTCGAGTACCGTGCGGCCGGTCAGCTCCTCCAGATTGCTCATCTGCGACGGCGACAGCTCGTTGTCGAACAGGATCAGACTTGCGTCGTTCATCTCGGCAAGCTGCTTAACCTCTTCCGCCTTGCCCTCACCGATAAACGTGCGGGCATCCGGCGCCGGACGGCGCTGCAGCGTCATCGCAACGGCCTCCGCACCGGCAGTCTCCGCCAGTGCGCGCAGCTCGTCCATCGTGCGCTCGTCCGCATCCTGATCGGTGTTGAAGCTCGGACACGACAGACCGACCAGAACCGCCCGTTCGATCTGCTTTTCTTCTGTTTGATTGGTAAACGGCATGGAAAATTCCTCCTTGCTGTTAAATTGTCCTCTATATTTATTACACCCAAACGCAAAACCGTACAAGACTTGATTTTCCGTCCGATTTGCGGTAATATAAAGGTAAACAAAGTGAATATTTTTCCGTCACGGTTGGTCGTGGCGGATTTTTGTTATATAGAAAATGCCCTATCGTTGTAAGCCAGCGCACCCTGCGGTAACATCTGTTATCAAATTAAACTCGTAGTTGCTGTCCATAACAACGCGTAAACGAGTTGCGCGGCACAGATATGCCGCGCCTGCGCAGAGTAAACCGTCTGTGCAGCAGTATGGTATCCGGCACTGCGGATAGGCCGGGACATGGGAGCACACTGTGCTCCCCTACGGTAGAAAAAATCCTCTGCCGTTCCCCTATTTCGGAGCGGTCGCCGGTCTCTGGTCTGCGCCAAACTAAGAAACAAAGGGAAACGGGAGTTAAGAGGGTAAAAACCGCAGGTGTCTACCCTCTTGCCCCCAGCGGGCAGCATATAGATAACGAAAAAGCCACCGAAAACACGTTTCGATGGCTTTTCTCATTACTTGTCCAGATTGAAACGCTTCTTGAAGCGATCAACACGTCCGCCGGTGTCTACCAGCTTCTGCTTACCCGTGAAGAAGGGGTGGCACTTGGAGCAAACGTCAACGACGATGTTCTCCTTGGTGGAGCCGGTCTCAATGACATTGCCGCAGGCACAGCGGATCGTGGTCTGCTTGTAGTCGGGATGGATGCCCTGTTTCATGTTGTTTCACCTCTTTCCACGGATATGTTTACATATCTCCAACAGTCGTAAAATTATCTTACCACATGTTTTCCGAAAATGCAAGCATTATTTTTCATAAATCAGATTTTCTTCTTTCCAGCCCTCGAGCACGGGAATCATGGACGCTGCAAGCTGCTTTGCGCCTGCCAGATCGTGCAGCAGATAATTGCCGCACTCAATGCGGCTCGCGCCCGGAATCTCGCCTTCGTAAGCGGCGATAAACGCCATGCTCTCCTGCACGAGCGCAATCGCATCCGACGGCTTCATATCGCGCACAAGGAAGTAGAAGCCGGTCTGACAACCCATCGGGCCGCAGTAGATGATCTGATCGGCAAACTTCGAGTTGCGTGCATACGTTGCAAACAGGTGCTCAAACGTATGCCCCGCCGCAGGCTGGATGTAAGTACCCGCATTCGGGTACACCATGCGGATGTCATAGGTGGTGATGTCACCGTCGATACGCGAGGTATACATACCCGGCTTGAGTTTATCGTGGTTTACTTCAAAGCTGGCAATTCGTTTCATGCCTTTGCCTCCCTTTCAATACCGAGGAATCGAAGCTCCGTGCGGTATTCGCGCCAGAGCAGAATATACGAGATAAAGAATGCCGCGATCTCCGCGATCGGGAACGAGTACCAGACGGCATTCAAGCCGAACTGCTGACCCAGAATCCACGCCGCCGGAAGAATGACGACCAGCTGACGGCAGACAGACACGATCAGGCTGTTCATGCCGCGTGCGGTGGCCTGAAACAGCGTGGAGTTGATGATGCCGAACGCCGCGCCGAGGAACGACAGGCTGATGGTCTTGAGCGCCGGAACGCCGACCTCGATCATCTCCTGTGCTGCCGCCGCATCGGACTTGTCCACAAACAGCATGAGCATCTGCTCGGGCAGCAGCTGGAACAGCACCAGACCCAGACCCATGATGACGACAGCCGCCGTCAGCGTGATCTTATAAGCACCCATCAGGCGCTTGCGGTTGCGCGCGCCGTAGTTGTAGCCCATAACCGGCAGCGCGCCCTGATTGAGGCCGAATACCGGCATAAAGACGAAGGTCTGCAGCTTGAAATACACACCGAGTACGTTGACCGCCGTCTGCGAGAAGGCGATCAAAATGCCATTCATGCCCGCCGTCATAACGGAAACGACGCTCTGCATGACAATACCCGGCAGGCCGACACGGTAAATGTCCTTGATCGTCTGTCCGCGCCACTTGAACTCGCGCATGTTGACATTCAGCACCTTCTGTTGACGGAACACACCCCAAAGACCGAGCGCCATACCGAATATCTGGCCGATAACGGTCGCGAGCGCCGCACCGCGGATGCCCATCTCCGGGAACGGACCGATACCGAAGATCATCAGCGGGTCAAGGATGATGTTGATGATCGCACCGGTCAGACCCTGACACATCGGGATGATCATGTTGCCGCCGGACTGCTGGATCTTCTCGCACATCATCGAGATCATAACAAAAATACTCATGCCGACCGCAAGGTGCGAATACTGGATAGCGTAAGCCGAAACCGCCTCGCTCGCACCGAATGCGCCGACGAATACACCCGAAAATCCCCAGCCGAGGATGAAGAATGCGATGCCGCCAACAACCGCCAGCGCAACACCGTGCTCTGCCGCCGAGTCCGCGTGCTTCTGGCGCTTTTCACCCAGACGGCGCGCAATGAGTGAGTTTACGCCCACGCCTGTGCCGACACCGATCGCCACGACCAGCATCTGCAGCGGATATACGAGCGAAACCGCCGCCAGCGCATCCTGCGAATACTTGGCCACGAAGATACTGTCCACGATATTGTACAGCGCGTTGATGATCATGGAGATCATCGCCGGCAGTGCCATCGAAAAGATCAGCGGACCCATTTGGGCGGTTCCCATTTTATTCTGTTGTTCCAAAAATTTCAGCCTCCCAACGTAAAAGGAAGCCGCGTTAGGATTTCTAACGCAGCTCCATACTCTCTTTCCTATATATAATAGGATATGATGCGTTATATTGCAAGTGTTTTTTACAGTTTATCCGCAAGTTCGGCAAAGGAATGCTCGACGAACACATCGCTCACCTGCCGGAGCGTGTCTTCGCCCTCCGCGTAGGCGGGCTCTGCCATACCGCAGAGCGCAAAACCGGCTTTTTTCGCCGTTACGCCCGCATACGGCGCATCCTCAAACACCATGCACTCGCCTGCTGTCAGGCCGAGGCGGCGGGCGGCTTCGAGATAGATGTCCGGCTCGTACTTGGGCACGCCTACGTCCTCGATGGTGAGCATGAACTCGAAATATTTCATCATGTCGCGGTCGATAAGCGCCTTCTCCGCGTGGCGGCGTGCCGTCAGCGTAGCGATGGCCATTTTGACGCCGCGTGCGCGCAGACCTTCGAGAAAGTCGATTACACCGTCCTTGGGCTTTGCAATCGTCTCGTAGCGGGAGGTAATCAACTCGTCCATGCCGTCGAGCATCTGCTGACGGGTCAGCGGCAGATTCGGATAGCGTTTCAGAAAATACTCCGCGACCTGCGGCTGCGAAAAGCCCTCGCACACCGCGTAGTCCGCATCCGTGATGTGAACGTCGAACTGCGCAAGGTAGCGCTGTGTCAGTCGTTTCCAGACCGGCATGGAGTCCAAAAGCGTGCCGTCCATGTCGAAAATTGCACCTTTGAAATTCTGCATTGGTTTTGTTCCTTTCGAGAACGTATATCGTAGGGCGTGACGACCTCGGCACGCCGCCTTTTCAGCAACTGCACATGATTTACACGGCGCGCCGAGTCGTCGCGCCCTACGGATGGTTGGTTATTTGGTTTTTCGGTCGATATATCTCGGCTGGAGCTTGGAATAGATGATTTTCTGCTCACTGTACAGGCCGTAGTAGCCGGAGAGCATATACGAGATGGCGATGACCAGCGCGAACAGCGCAAGGCTCTGACCGCCGAACAGCTCATACGCCAGCAGGATGGATGTAAGCGGCGAATTTGTCACGCCGCAGAACACGGCCGTCATACCGAGACCGGCCGCAAAGGATGGAGCCAGACCGAAAAATCCGCCGTAGGCGGCGCCGAAGGTCGCGCCGATGAACAGCACGGGCACGATCTCACCGCCTTTATAGCCGACGCCGATGGTGATGGCCGTCAGCACCAGCTTGAGGAAAAACGCCTCGTAGGCCGCATGACCGGCAATCGCGCGTTCAATGACCTGCATGCCTGCACCGTTGTAGTCTCGGGTGCCGAGCAGCAGGCTGATGAGCACCACGACCGCGCCGCCAACCGCAATGCAGGCGTACTGGTTCGGCAGAAAATGCTTGAACAGATGACCGATTTTATGGAAGATGACGCACACGAGCGCACTCAGTCCGGCGCAGACCACGCCGAACGCCACCAGCTTTACAATGAGCAGCACATCCGTATTTTCCGGCACACCGGAGAGCGTAAACGCAGTCGTGCCGCCGCCAAGCTGCAGCGCTACCTGATGCGCGATCACGCTCGCGAGGATGGACGGAAACAGCGCCGCGTAGTACATCACGCCCACGCTGATAACCTCCATTGCGAACACGCTCGCCGCAAGCGGTGTGCCGAACAGCGCCGAAAAGCACGCTGCCATGCCGCACATGGTGATCGTGCGGGAATCCTTGTCGTCCAGGTGCATCAGATGTCCGATATTGCCCGAAATCGCACCGCCGAGCTGCAGCGCCGCACCTTCTCGTCCGGCAGAGCCGCCGCACAGGTGGGTCAGCACCGAGGTGATGAAGATGCTCGGCGCAAGCCGCAGCCGCACCGGATGATCCTGCCGCACCGAGGTCAGGATAAAGTTAGTGCCGCGCTCAAGCGGCATATCCATTTTACTGTACCAGAACGCGATGAAAACACCGACCAGCGGCAGAAAATACAGTGTCCAGCTCTGCTCCTGCCGGGTTTCGGTCGCCCATTCAAGCGCGTGCTCAAACGCCGCGCCGACCGCGCCGACGACCACGCCGATGATTACCGCAAACAGGCACCATCTCGCAAAAATGCTGATATTATGCCGCATGCGGTACCACGAGCCGTACAGCTGCCGCAGCAGACGGCGTCCCGGCTTGTTATTCTGAGGCATAGCGCCCCTCCCCCTTCACGCAATCTCATTTCCGATAAGAATTGCCCCGCAGAGATAACCTGTGGGGCAATTTGTGAGTAAACTATGCTTATTTGCTCGTAGATGAGGTTTCCTTGAGCACAACATCATGTGCGCCGCCCTCGACGATCGAGGTTGCGGATACCAGCGTGATCTTTGCCTTCTTCTGGAACTCCGGAATGGACAGAGAGCCACAGTTGCACATGGTGGAACGAACCTTGCTCAGGGTCAGGCCGAGGTTGTCCTTCAGCGAGCCTGCGTACGGAACGTAGGAGTCAACGCCTTCCTCGAAGGACAGCTTCTTGTCGCCGCCCATGTCGTAGCGCTGCCAGTTGCGGGCACGAGCAGAACCCTCGCCCCAGTATTCCTTCATGTAGCTGCCGTTGATGTTGACCTTGTTCGTCGGGGACTCGTCAAAACGAGAGAAGTAGCGGCCGAGCATGAGGAAGTCAGCGCCCATAGCCAGCGCCAGCGTGCAGTGGTAGTCGTGAACGATACCGCCGTCCGAGCAGATCGGAATGTAGATGCCGGTCTCCTCGAAATACTCGTCACGAGCGGCTGCGACCTCGATCAGCGCGGTAGCCTGACCGCGGCCGATGCCCTTCTGCTCACGGGTGATGCAGATGGAGCCGCCGCCGATGCCGACCTTGATGAAGTCCGCGCCGGCCTCAGCGAGGAAACGGAAGCCCTCACGGTCAACAACGTTGCCCGCGCCGACCTTTACACTGTCGCCGTACTTTGCGCGTACCCAGGACAGGGTGCGGCTCTGCCACTCGGAGAAGCCCTCGGAGGAGTCAATGCAGAGAACGTCTGCGCCCGCCTCAACCAGTGCCGGAACACGCTCTGCATAGTCGCGGGTGTTGATGCCTGCGCCGACTACATAACGCTTGTGCTCATCGAGCAGCTCAAGAGAGTTTGCCTTGTGGCTGTCGTAGTCCTTGCGGAATACCATATAAACCAGATGCTGCTTGTCGTCTACCAGCGGCAGAGAGTTCAGCTTGTTGTCCCAGATGATGTCGTTTGCGATCTTGAGGCTGGTATCTGCCGGAGCGGTGATCAGCTTGTCAAACGGAGTCATGAACTCCTCAACCTTAACGCTGCGCTCCATGCGGGAAACGCGGTAGTCGCGGCTGGTGACAATGCCGAGCAGCTTGCCGTTAGCGGTGCCGTCATCGGTAACAGCCATGGTGGAGTGACCGGTGCGCTCCTTCAGCTTGAGAACCTCCTCAAGGGTGGTGTCCGGCTTTACGTTGGAGTCGGATACGATGAAGCCTGCCTTGTAGTTCTTTACGCGGGAAACCATGGCAGCCTCGCTCTCGATCGACTGCGAACCGAAGATAAAGGAGATACCGCCCTCCTGCGCCAGTGCGATTGCCATACGATCATCCGATACCGCCTGCATGATTGCGGAAACCATCGGAATGTTGGCATACAGCGCGGATTTCTCGCCCTTTTTATACTTAACGATTGGTGTGCGCAGGCTTACGTTCGCCGGCATGCACTCCGCAGAGGAATACCCCGGTACCAGCAGATATTCGTTAAAGGTATGCGAAGGTTCACTGAAATAATACGCCATTTCGTCGTTCTCCTTTTCTCCAAATAGGTCGTTTTTGATAGTTAAGTTTATTATATCCTTTTTGCCCTGTAAAGTAAAGCGGGCATATGACGGTTTTTCACGATTTTTGCCGCATGCATGTTATGCAATCCGTGCAATAAACTGTCGGCGAAACTACAGTTTCGCCGACAAGAGGAACGGACCGTGGGCCGTTCCAAAGTCGTCCGAAAGTTCCCATACGGAAACTTTCTCCCTCTCAGGATGTAAAACCTGCGCTATCCTTGCGCGGATTCTTGGACGCGCTGCGCCGATACATGCTCCCGGTTTGCTCTCATTAAACATTTTTAAGGATAGAGGCCTACGGGCTACGAATTTGCACAGCAAATTCTATTTTATGCGCGCTATCGCGTGTTAATTGATATAGCCTGTTCTTTTTCGATAGATTAGAGATAGAAAAATCCGCAGACGTTCCCGTCTGCGGATTTTTCATTTGGAAATGAGGAATGAATGATGGTGGCATATTGAAGTCCTGCGGAGCCGTCCGGTATTTTTCCGGTGCCCCTTCGCTTTTGTTGTACTCAATTTACCATCGTGCGGCCGCAATGTCAATGCATGCAAATGAATCTTAACACGCTCTTAACTGCCGGGCGGTCAAATGCTGTCAGTCCTCGTCAAGCGACACCCATTCGGTATCGCCGGTGTGGAAAAAGTACAGCACGCAGGCGCGGACCGGTTTGCCGTAAATCTCATGCACGGCACGCGCGTAGGCGGCCAGCTGCGGACGGTACTGCTCGGCTCTCTCGACCGCACCGCCCTTCTTGATGCGATCGGTCTTGAAGTCAAGGATAACAAAACCGTCCCTGGTTTCGATCAGGCAGTCGATAACGCCCTGCAGGAGCACATTTTCCTCGGGTGCGTCTGCCGCAACCGGAAAATACGCTTGCGCCGGAACGAGCACGGAGAACTTGAACTCACGCCGCACCTTGTTTTCCGCCATAAAGGTTTTGTACAGGTCGGAGGCGAAAAACCGTTCGATCTTGCGTTTATCCACAGCATGCGCCTGTTCTGTGGACAAAATCTTCTTTTCCGCCAGACGGTTCAGCTCGTTTTCCACGCCGTTCGGCGCACAGGCCGCGTCAAAGTCGCAGAACTGCATGAACAAGTGGTGCGCTGTGCCGATCTCGGCAGGCGTCAGCTTTTTTTCTCCCTGCTCGAACAGCGGCGCGCGCAGCTGCACCTCCTTCCGCGGAGGCGGTGTCTGCTCGGCGGCCTCGTCTGCGCGGTAGCCGCGGCCGACACCGGTGGCGGTCAGCTTGCTCGGCAGATCCGCGAGGTAAGCATGCGGGTAGTCGAAGTGCGGCTGCACGGTGCAGTTGCCGGTCTCCCTGTCCTCGAAACGCAGGATTTCAGTTTCCTGCGGCTGCAGGTCGCTCGGATAATACACCTTGAGCGTGAATGCGTCATTGTCCGTGCCGTGCTCGGGCACCTCAGGCGCATACTCCTCGCGGAACGCACGCGCGCACGGATGCCGCAGCAGCGGTGTCAGAATCCACGCAAGCGGCGTGCGCACCGCGCCCATGGCGTACTGCGGCAGCTCATCGAGCGATGCCAGCAGCGACCATTTTTTCAGCGAATTCCGCAGACTGCCGGTGGCTGCCGTCAGAATCAGTTTTTCCTTGGCGCGCGTCATCGCTACATATAATACGCGCAGCTCTTCGGATATCATCTCGCGGCGCATCTGCACCGAGACCGCAATGCGCTCGGCGGTGTCATACTGCACACCGCGGTCACGGTCGCGGCACTTGCTGCCGAAGCCGAGGTTCTGGTGCACGAGCACCGGCTCCTTGAGGTCGCTGTCGTTGAACTGCTTGGCGCAGTCTGCCACGATAACGACCGGAAATTCCAGTCCTTTGGACTTGTGGATGGACAGAATGCGGACCGCACCGCCGGTGGCCTCGGCACCGACCGTCTGGAAATCCTCGCCCTGCTCGAGCATGCCGCGCAGCAGGCGCACAAAGTCAAACAGGCCGCGGAAGCCCTGTCCCTCAAACGAGCGCGCCCGCTCGAAGAATGTCAGCAGGTTGCTCTGGCGCTGTGCGCCGTTCGGCAGCGCGCCGTACAGGCCGAGAGCGCCGGTCTGATCGTAAATCTCCCACAGCAAGCGGTACACCGGCTGATCGCACGCAAAAGTGCGCAGAAAGTCCAGCTGCTGCAGAAAGGTTTCCACCTTCAGGAAATCCGTTCTCGACTGCAGAAGCGCGTCATAATAGCTGATCTTGCGATCCACAAGGCGAATATCTGCCAGTTCCTGCTCGGTGAAGCCGAACAGCGGCGAGCGCATCACACCGATAAGGTCAACGTCCTGCCTCGGATTATCAATGACGCTGAGCAGCGACACCATCGTGCCGACCTCGGCAGTCTCCAGCAGGCCGCCGCGCTGCTCGGCGCTGGCTGTTACGCCGATACGCTCCAGCTCCGCAATGTAGGTCGGCGCCTTGCTTCTGGGCGAACGCAGCAGGATTACGATGTCACCCGGCGTGACCGGACGCAGCCTTCCGGTCTGCTTGTCCGTCACCGGAAAGCCTTCATCGAGCAGCGCACGAATGCGCTTCGCGGCAAGCCGCGCTTCGAGTTCGGTCTTGTCCGGCGCATCATCGTCCTCGCCGAGTCCGTCCGCATCCACGAGCATGACTTCGGTCTTGTATCGCTCGTTTCCGGCCTCCGGATAGTAGTCCGCACCGAGGTGCAGCGCCTCCTTGTCCGTGTACGCGAGGTCGCCCACGGTCTCGCCCATCACGGCGGAGAACAGGTAGTTGCAGGCATCCAGCACCGCCGCCCGCGAACGGAAGTTCTGACCGAGCACCACGCGGCGCGGCTGTCCGTCGGCGGCATCCGCCGCCTCACCGAAGCTGCGGTATTTCTCAAGGAAAATGGACGGGTCCGCCAGTCGAAAGCCGTAAATACTCTGCTTGACATCACCGACCATGAACAGGTTGGTCTCGTCTCTGGAGAGTGCGCGGAAGATGGCATCCTGCACGGCGTTGGTGTCCTGATACTCGTCTACCGCAATTTCAGTGAACTGCTCGGACATGGTTTTCGCCAGTGTGGACGGCTTGCCGTCTGTGTACAGCAGACGCACGGCAAAGTGCTCCAAATCGTTGAAATCCGCAGCATTTCTTGCACGTTTCGCTGCCGTAAAGGCATCGTCGAAGGCGTTTACCATGTCGATGAGCGCGAACAGCGCGGGTGCTGTCAGGCCGCGGTCGTACTCCGCCTCTTCCGCGGTGACGGTCAGCCATTTCTCCCGAATATTATTGGCAACGCCCTTCCACTCCTCGCGCATGGCCTTGATCTGCTCGAGGAACGCCTTGTCCTCGAATTTTCTCGCGGCCTTGAGTCGGTCAAACGAAATCGACCGGGCAGCCTTCACGCAGTCGTCCCAGCTGCCGTTATACAACGCATCGAGCAGACGCTCGGCCTGATTTAAGTCGCTCGTCAGCGCGGGCAGATAGTTGTCCGCCAGCTCGTCAATGCCGGTCAATTCATCCACAGCCATGTGCAGAAATGCCGCACCGTGCTGTGCCGCCGACCTGGCCTGCTCACGCAGAACACAGCCGTGCGGCGTGTCCATGCCGCGCGTGTACAACCCCGCACGCACGTCCTCAAGGAACGCCCGCGGATCGGGATGCGCCTGAATCTTCTCGTAGGTTCCGAGAATGACCTCGCCCAGCTTTTTATCGTCGCGTCCCGCCGTCAGCAGATCACAGAGCGCGAAAAACTTCTCGTCCGCCTGCTCGTAGGCCGTGTCGAGCACTTCTTCGAGCACCTCGGCGCGAAGCAGCTTGCCCTCGTTTTCGTCCATCAGGCGAAAGTCGGGCGCGATGCCGAGCACCGCCGCCTGCTCGCGCGCGAGCGACAGGCACAGCGCATGCACAGTCGTGATTTTCGCGCGGTGCACGAGGAACAGCTGCCGCCGCAGACGGGTATCCCGCGGGTTTGCGGCTACGGCCGCACCGAGGGCCGCACCGATTCGCTCGCGCATTTCGGCTGCCGCTGCGTTGGTAAAAGTAACCAACAGCAGGCGGTCGATATCGACCGGATCGTTCTCGTCCGTCAGCCGCCGGAGCACACGCTCGGTCAGCACGGCTGTCTTGCCCGAGCCGGCTGCCGCCGAAACCAGCAGTGCGCCGCCGCGGTCGTCGATCGCGGTCTGCTGATCAGGTGTCCACTTCGGCATTGTCGTCCCCTCCTAACTGCTCCCAGAATTCCTTGTCCTTGATGTTTTTCAGCCAGCGCACCTTGTCTCCGGCGGTCTCATCGAACCGGCAGGCTGCCCGGAAATCACACCATTCACAGTAGCTGCGGTCGGTCTTGCGCGGGTCGGCTTCAATGCTGCCGTTTCGCAGAGCCTGCCCCATTTCGAGCAGCTTTTTCTGCGTGTAGCGTGCCAGTCTGCCGAATTTCGCCAGATCAGCTACCGCAGACTTGGCGGCAAGCGTCGGCTCATCCTCGCCCTTCCCGGTCTTGATAGACACCGGAATAAACCGTCCGTCACCCTCCAGACCGTGCTCCATTGCCTCGAGCAGCGACATATCGTCGCTCAGCAAACCCGAACGCCGCAGCGCCTTATCGCGCAGGATGCGCAGCCCTTCCTCGTCCGTGTCGCGCGCCGCGTCCGGCAGCTCATCGCGCACCGGAACGTACAGCACGCCCGCCGGTACGATTTCGTTCAGCTCGGCAGTCAGGCGGGCACGATAACGGTCAAGGCCCTCCTGCTGCAGCGCATACAGATAGATGATAAGCTGCATGTTGAGTCCATACCAGATGTCGGACAGCGAAAATGACTTTTTTCCGCTTTTATAGTCCATAACGCGCAGATAGAGGCGACCGTTTTTGATGTAGCCGTCCACGCGGTCCACCTTGCCGGAGAGTGAAACCGACACATCGCCGTCCTCACACTGCACGGGCGGCAGGTCGCCGCTGCGCGAGAAGTCCAGCTCATAGTCGATCGGCGCAAAGTCGGATACGCGCAGTTCTTCGATCACGTTGTCGAGGATCTGCTCCACGGCGCGCACCAGTCGGCGGAACAGGTACTGGAAACGCGCGGTTTTGTTCTCCAGGCCGCCCAGTTCCTCCGCGACATACTGCCGTACCGCTTCACGGCAGGCTTTGCGCACGGTCGGCTGATCGGCATGGGTGGCGCCGCCCTCGCACTTTCCAAGAGCATCCAGCGCATGCTCGAGCACATAGTGGATGAACGTGCCGGTCGAGAGCGCATCAAACTTCGCCACGCGGCGCGGCTTGGCCTTCAAACCATACTGCATAAAGAATGCAAACCGGCAGGAATAGAACGTATCCACACGCGAAGCGGTCAGATTGAGGCTTTTTCCGTACAATCCGTCAATCGTGTGCGGACTGCTCAGCGGTCCTCTGCTGCGCCGCTGCGCCTGCGCGTTTTTGACTCGCTCATCATCCTTATAGTAGTCATAGGCAGCCCGCACGGCGGCTGTCCGGTCGCCCGAAAGATACGCGCACGCGAGTTCGACCGCCGGTCGTTCCGCCTGCGGCGGTCACGCACGGTCTCCGTCCGGTGGGTGGAAAACGGCACATCCGGCAGCAATTCGCGCACTGTGTTTACGAAGTAGGATGGCCGCGTTTCACCGCCGCCTGCGTCGATGGTGTGATACGTCAGCAGCAGCTCGTCCGTCGGGCACGCGAGTGCTCGATAGAGCGTTTCCTGCTCCATCAGCAGGCGTTCCTCGCCGTAGGCTTTGAGTTCCACGCCGAGCGCATCCATTTTGTCGCGGTCCATGTCGCTCAGCAGCGAGGTAGAGGACGGGGTTTTCGGTATCAGGCCGTCGTTGACGCCCAGCAGGATGACATATTTCGCATTTTCCGTACACGCACGCTCGATGTTGCCGCAGGTCACGCGGTCGAGCGAAACCGGAATCGTACCCACATCATACTCGCCGAGCACCAGCCGGAACAGCTGCGCGAAACGGTCGAGCGTCAGCGGCATATCACCGCACACCCATGCAAACTGCTCCATCGCAGAAACCAGGATTTCCCACAGCTGGCGGTACTCGTCGGCTAGCTGCAGACGGCCCGCCTGCTCGTGTCCGGCGGCGCGGTCAATCATGCGCTGCGGCGCATCCACCGCGAGAAGAAATGCATAGAGCGCACGCACACAATCGCCTGCAGGCTGCTCACCTGCAAGTGCCTCGCGCAGTGCGGAGAACGGCGCGATTGCCCGTTTGCGGAGTGTGTTCAGCTCGGCAAGCTGTGCCCTCGCGTTCTCGTCGATGGACAGACCGTAGCCGTCCGGATGCTCGGTCCACTCGCGTTCCCAGGCTCCGCCGCGGATGTTCCAGGTGAGTACATAGTTCTCTAATTTGTCAATTTCGTCCCAATCCAAGCCCGCGAGTCCGGTCTTGAGACAGGAGAACAGATCTTCATATCGGAAGTGATTGCGCACCGCTTCCAGTGCATTCGTGACCAGCGCCATCGGCGGACGGGACAGCAGATCCGGCTTTTCCGCGAGGAACACCGGAATGTCGTACCGCGCCATCGCCATTGCAAGGAACGCGCTGTACGGCTCGATATCGCGTGCCGCAACCACAAAATCGCGGCAGCGCGCGCCTTCGTCCCGCACCTTGCGCCGAATGTAAGCCGCTGCATGCTCACACTCGTCAAACGGTGAAGCCGCCTCGTACAAACGAACGCCGGCTGCGCTCTCCTGCGGGGTGCGCACCGGCAACAGGCTTTCGCGTTCGAGCGCAGCCAGTCCCTCCGGTCGGGCCACCTTGCTTTCGCCCAGTTCGATGCGCTCGACCGTCTGGTTATGATGCTTTGCCATCCGTGTTAATTTCTGCACTGTTTTACAGCCGGTAAGGAAAATCTCCGGGTAATCCGTATCACAGGTTACCGCCGCAGAGAGTGGCACACCTGCCGCCAGCATGGCATCAACTACTGCACTTTCCTGCACGGTAAAGCCGAGAAATCCATCCAGATAGACCGCTGCGCCGTCCAGCGTGTGACTTTCTGCCAGACGGTCGCGCAGGTGTGTCAGACGGTCTCTCGGGTCAGGCAGGGACTCATCGCACAGGCGCTCATATGCCGTCAAAATCTGTGCAAGGTCGGACAATTTTTCTGCAAGTACAGCGTCCTCACTCTCCTCGGCAGCCGCAAACAGCGTCTCCGGTGCGACTGCACAGGTTTTGCACTCGTCGATCAGCCGCAGTGCCTCCTGCAGCAGCTCCGGCTTGTCTGCCAGACCCTTCCACGCACTCAGCCCGCCCTGCACACGGCGTGCCGCCTCCTGCAAGGTCAAAAGCTGACCTGCCGGTGTCAGCATCTGCTGTGCCAGTCCGCCGACCTCAGAGAACACACGGTCAGCCAATCGTGAGAACGTCAGCACCTCGGCCGTGCGTGCGCCGTGGTTGTGCGTGGCCGCGGCAAGCCGCCGCTCCATCAGGTGCGAGTTCAGCTCGGGCACGAGCAGAATCTGCCGTCCCTCTCCCCTTTCACTCAGCGCCGCGATCTCCCGCAGGATGGCCGTTGTCTTGCCGCTTCCCGCTCGTCCGGTCCAGATCCGCATGGCACACTCTCCTTTCGTTTCATAGCTATTTGATTATAGCACAACCGAAGCAAATTGAAAATGGATACACCCACCGCAGTGGGCGTCCAGCGAGCAACCGCCCATAGGGCGGCTCTTAGCGAGTCGGAATAGAAAACAGGAAATTATCAATAAAGACCGCGCGGTCGTTTTATACTTTTTTGTGAGTTATTCGCTTATTTTTCAGTCTTTTTTGAACTTTTCCGGTGTTTTGTTTGCATTCTCATATTCTGTAAAATTATTTTTTCAAAAAACTCTTGCATTTTTCTCCGCTTGGGACTATACTTTCCTCAGGCAGAGTAATAAAGGCTTTGCCCCGCAAAACCAAATATTTGATTCTTCAGGGCAGGGTGCAATTCCCTACCGGCGGTACAGCCCGCGAGCGGATGCCATTCGGCGGAAGCATGATTCGGTGAAATTCCGAAGCCGACAGTATAGTCTGGACGAAAGAAGAATGCGCGGAAAGACCTTCCGCTTGTTTGCTGTTCTGAAATGCTGATTCGGTGTTTCAGACTTTTTATTTTCACAATGCTTTTCTCAGCGTCCCGAAGATTCTTGTCTTTGGGACGTTTTTTTATGGCTGTCGCCAAACTATCGTGAAATTTTCTACAGAATTATATCAGGTGATTCTATGCAGGAGCAAAAACAGGAATATATGCGTCGGGCGCTGGCGCTGGCCCAGCGCGGAGCCGGTCACGTCAACCCGAATCCGATGGTCGGCTGCGTCATCGTCAAGGACGGAAAAATCATCGGTGAAGGCTGGCACGAGCACATCGGCGGCCTGCATGCCGAGCGCAATGCATTCGCGCACTGCACCGAGGACTGCACGGGCGCAGACCTTTACGTCACGCTCGAGCCGTGCTGCCACTGGGGACGCACGCCGCCGTGCACAGACGCAGTCATCGAGCACAAGATCGGCCGCGTGTTCGTTGGCTGCCTCGACCCGAACCCGCTGGTAGCCGGCAAAGGCGCACAGATCCTGCGCGACGCAGGCATCGAAGTCGAGACCGGCGTGTGCGAGGACGAATGCCGCCGCGTGAATGAAGTTTTCTTTCACTACATCACGCACAAAACGCCGTTTGTGACGCTCAAGTACGCGATGACGCTGGACGGCAAAATCGCCGCGCACACCGGTGACAGCCGCTGGGTTACCGGCGAGACCGCCCGCCGTCATGTGCACGAAACGCGCAACCGGCTGCCCGCCATCATGGTCGGCATCGGCACCGTGCTTGAGGACGATCCGCTGCTCACCTGCCGCATTGACGGCGGGCGCGATCCGATCCGCGTAATCTGCGACAGCCGCGCAAGAACGCCGATCGACAGCAGAATCGTACAGACGGCGAACAAAATCCCGACCTATATCGCGGTCATCGGTCAAAATGAGCGCACCGCTGAACTGGAACGGCACGGTGTACACATTCTCGAATGCAAAACGAAAAACGAGCGCGTAGACCTTGCCGACCTGATGCGCCAGCTCGGCGCACTCGGCATCGACGGTCTGCTTCTCGAAGGCGGTTCGGCACTTGCGTTCTCCGCGCTGGAGGCCGGTGTGGTGCACCGCGTGCAGGCGTACATCGCCCCGAAAATCATCGGCGGTGCAGGCGCAAAAAGTCCGGTCGGAGGTCTGGGATTTGACAAGATGGTGCAGGCGCTTCCGCTGAAGGACGTGACCTGCACGCCGATGGACGAAGATTTCCTGATTGAAGGGAGATTGTAATGTTTACTGGACTTATCGAAGAAATCGGTACGGTGCGGCGCATCGAGCGCGGCGCAAAGGGCGCTCGGCTGACGATTGCGGCGGATACCGTGCTCGAAAATACAAAAATCGGCGACAGCATTGCCACGAACGGCGTATGCCTGACCGTGGTCGCGCTGACGGACGACAGCTTCAGCGCCGACGTGATGGCGGAGAGCCTGCGGCGTTCCGCGCTCGGCAGCCTGCAGAGCGGCTCGCCGGTCAATCTGGAGCGCGCGATGCCTGCCGACGGACGGTTCGGCGGTCATATCGTATCCGGCCACATCGACGGCACCGGCTCGGTTCTCTCGCAGCGGCGCGAGGACAACGCCGTGTGGGTAACGATCAAAACGCCGGCTCCCCTGCTCCGGTACATCGTCGAAAAAGGCTCGATCGCCATTGATGGTGTCAGCCTTACCGTGGCGGCTGTGACGGACACCGACTTTTCGGTCTCCATCATTCCGCACACCGGCGCGCAGACCATTCTGCTCGGCAAAAAGCCGGGCGAGCCGGTCAACCTCGAATGTGATGTGATCGGCAAATATGTTGAAAAAATGCTCACGCCGCACCAATCCAGCGGTATTACGATGGATTTTCTTGCACAACACGGATTTTAACGGAGGTTTTCTCTTATGGAATATCAGTTCAATACAGTTGAAGAGGCGCTCGAAGAGCTTCGCGCCGGACACCTCATCCTCACCATTGATGACCCGGACCGCGAAAACGAGGGCGACCTCATCTGCGCGGCACAGTTTGCCACGACCGAGAACGTCAACTTCATGGCAACTCACGCCAAGGGCCTGATCTGCACACCGATGAGTGAGCAGGTTGCACTCCGTCTCGGTCTCGAGCAGATGGTAAAGGTCAACACCGACAACCACCACACCGCGTTCACGGTCTCCATCGACCATGTGGACACCACGACCGGCATTTCCGCCGAGGAACGTGGCTTTACCTGCCGCAAATGTGCGGATATCCACACCAAGCCGGAGGAGCTGCGCCGTCCGGGACACGTTTTCCCGCTTGTTGCACGCCGCGGCGGTGTGCTGACCCGCAACGGCCACACCGAGGCAACTGTCGATCTGTGCCGTCTGGCCGGACTCGAGCAGTGCGGTCTGTGCTGTGAGATCATGCGCGATGACGGCACAATGATGCGCACCTCCGAGCTGATGGAGAAGGCCAGGGAATGGGGCCTCAAGATCATCACCATCAAGGATCTGCAGGACTACTGCCGCCGCCATGACAAGCACGTTGTACGCGAAGCCTGTGCGAAAATGCCGACCCGTTTCGGTGAGTTCCGCATCTACGGCTACGTCAACGACCTGACCGGCGAACACCACGTTGCGCTCGTCAAGGGCGAGATCGGCGATGGCAAGAACCTGCTCTGCCGCGTACACTCCGAGTGCCTGACCGGCGACGTGTTCGGTTCCCGCCGATGCGACTGCGGTCAGCAGCTGGCGGCAGCCATGCAGCAGATCGACAAGGAAGGCCGCGGCGTGCTGCTCTATATGCGCCAGGAAGGCCGCGGCATCGGTCTGATCAACAAGCTGAAGGCGTATGAGCTGCAGGAAAAGGGCTTCGATACCGTTGAGGCAAACGTAAAGCTCGGCTTTGCGCCCGACCTGCGCGAATACTGGATCGGCGCTCAGATCCTGCAGGACCTCGGCGCGAAGGAGCTGCGCCTGCTGACCAATAATCCGGAGAAGATTTACGGTCTGGACGGCTTCGGCGTAGAAATCGCCGAGCGCGTGCCGATTGAGATTGCACCGCAGAAGGACGACGCGTTCTACCTCAGAACCAAGAAGATTAAGATGGGACATCTCTTTAGTGAAACATTGTAATCAATCGATCCCGCAGGGCGGGATGATCTCACCTCGCCCTGCAATATATCTGTTCACCATATTGAAAGGAAGATTTTAAGATGAAGGTACTCGAAGGCAAGTTAGTAGCAACCAAGGGCAAGTTTGCAATCGTTGGTGCACGTTTCAACGAATTTATCGTTTCCAAGCTGATCTCCGGCGCGGAGGACACGCTGGTACGTCACGGTGTGGACACGGATGACATCACGCTCGTATGGGTTCCGGGTGCATTTGAGATTCCGCTTGCGGCACAGAAGCTGGCGCAGAGCGGCAAGTATGATGCAGTTATCTGCCTCGGCGCGGTTATCCGCGGCTCGACCAGCCACTACGACCTCGTGTGCAACGAAGCTGCCAAGGGCATCGCACAGGTCAACCTGCAGACCGGCGTACCGGTAACGTTCGGCGTGATTACCACTGAGAACATCGAGCAGGCCATCGAGCGCGCAGGCACCAAGGCCGGCAACAAGGGCGCAGATGCAGCGATCGCGGCTCTCGAGCTGGCAAACCTGCTGCCGCAGATCTAAAATTGTGCAGAAAAAATGCTCTCTGCATGTTCAGAGAGCATTTTTCATTTACCATGTAAATAATTGAGAGTTAAAAATGGAGAATTATTGTAATAATCAAGCGTGTTCCCATATTAAAATCATTTGCAGATGCATAACCGTGCCATCCGGAAAGATACGGCACACATTCATTTTCCATTCTCCATCCTCTATTTTCAATTATTATCCCGCAGACGCAAAAACCACCCGAGAAAATCTCGGGTGGTTTTCTTTATTCTCCCGATTCATGGGAATTCCTCCTGAAAAGTCGATATTTTCGTCCTTTGGGGAGGTGGTTTATGGGTTCAGCCGACCTCCCGGTCAGCTTACCGAATCCAATTCACCGTATTTCTTCAAAAAGCAAAGCTCCTTTAATTATTTATCCTTGAGTGCGTCCTTTACCTTATCCCAAAAGCTCTTGCGCTTGACCTGATTCTCGTCGGTAGACGTTTCCTCGAACTCACGCAGCAGCTTTTTCTGCTTGTCGGACAGGTTCTTCGGCACCTCGATGTTTACGCGGACGTACTGGTCGCCGCGGCCGCGGCCGTTGACGTTCTGGATGCCCTTGCCGCGCATACGGAACGTAGTGCCGGTCTGCGTGCCTTCCGGAATCTTGTACTCGATGCGGCCGTCGATGGTCGGCACCTGCAGCGTATCGCCGAGTGCGGCCTGTGCGAACGAAATCGGAATATCGACATGTACATCCGGGCCGTTGCGAGTAAAGATCGGGTGCGGACGGATGGCAACCGTTACGAACAGATCGCCTGCAGGGCCGCCGTTTACGCCGGCATTGCCCTGACCGCGCTGCTGGATGGACTGACCATCGTCGATACCGGCCGGAATGTTGACCTTGAACTTGCGGGTCTTGCGGACACGGCCCTGACCGCCGCACTTCGGACACGGCTTCTTGATGATCTTGCCGGTGCCGCGGCAGTTCGGGCAGGCGCCCTGCGTCTGGAACATGCCGAGCGGCGTGCGCTGGGTCTGCGTAACAACGCCGGTGCCGCGGCAGTTCGGACAGGTCTCCGCCGTGGTGCCCTTTGCGGCACCTGTGCCGCCGCAGTCATCACAGGATTCGATGCGCTCGACCGTGATCTCTTTCTCACAGCCGAATGCGGCTTCCTCGAAGGACAGGATCACGGTCTGACGGATGGATTCGCCTCGCTGCGGTGCGTTGCGGCGGGACGACCGTCCGCCGCCAAAGCCGCCGCCGAAGAACGAACCGAACAGGTCGCCCAGATCGCCCATGTCAAAGCCGCCGCCGAAGCCGCCTGCACCGGCACCGCCGCCGTAGCTCGGGTCCACGCCGGCAAAGCCGAACTGATCGTACTTGGCGCGCTTCTCCTTGTCGGACAGCACCTCGTATGCTTCGTTTACTTCCTTGAACTTATCCGCAGCCTCCGGATTATCCTTGTTGAGGTCCGGGTGGTACTTGCGCGCCAGCTTGCGGTATGCCTTTTTCAGCTCATCATCACTTGCGCCCTTCTGTACGCCGAGCACTTCATAATAATCTCTTTTATCAGCCATAAAAAAATCATCCTATACACAGGGATAGGCGCACCAAAGTGCGCCTTATCCAATGGAGAATGGAAAATGTAAAATTGAGAATTGAGGAACGGCATTTCATGCCGAATTGAATGACGCGCGAAGCGCGTAACCATCATTCTCCATTATCCATTCTCCATTTTCAATTACTTACTTGTTATCGTCGTCCTTAACCTCGGTGAAGTCAGCGTCTACAAAGTCGCCCTGCTGGCCGCCCTGTGCGCCTGCACCCTGAGCGCCGCCCATGTTCGGGTCGCCCTGCGGTGCCTGCTGCTGATAGATCTTGCCGGCCAGATCGGAGAACTTCTTGGACAGACCCTCGGTTGCAGCCTTGATCATATCGGTATCGGTGCCCTTGAGTGCTTCCTTAACCTTTTCGATCTCAGCCTGAACGCCGCTCTTCTCGTCTGCGGACAGCTTGTCGCCCAGATCGGTCAGTGCCTTCTCGGACTGGAATACCAGCTGCTCAGCGTTGTTGCGAACCTCAACTGCTTCCTTGTTCTTCTTATCCTGCTCAGCGTACTGCTCAGCCTCGTGCATTGCCTTGTCGATCTCGTCCTGAGACAGATTGGTGGATGCAGTGATGGTGATCTTCTGCTCCTTGCCGGTGCCGAGGTCCTTAGCGGATACGTTTACGATGCCGTTTGCGTCGATATCGAAGGTAACCTCGATCTGAGGAATGCCGCGCGGTGCCGGAGCGATGCCGTCGAGGGTGAAGCGGCCGAGGGTCTTGTTGCCTGCAGCCATCTCGCGCTCGCCCTGCAGAACGTGAATCTCAACGGACGGCTGGTTGTCAGCTGCGGTGGAGAAGATCTGGCTCTTCTTGGTCGGGATGGTGGTGTTGCGGTCGATCAGCTTGGTGCATACGCCGCCGAGGGTCTCAATACCGAGGGACAGCGGAGTTACGTCGAGCAGCAGCACGTCCTTGACCTCGCCGCCGAGAACGCCGCCCTGGATGGATGCGCCGATTGCTACGCACTCGTCCGGGTTGATGCCCTTGAAGCCTTCCTTGCCGGTGATGCCCTTAACAGCCTCCTGTACAGCCGGAATACGGGTGGAACCGCCAACCAGCAGGACCTTGGACAGATCAGAAGCGGACAGACCAGCGTCGCTCATAGCCTGACGAACCGGGCCCATGGTGCGCTCTACGAGGTCTGCGGTCAGCTCGTTGAACTTTGCACGGGTCAGGGTCAGCTCGAGGTGCTTCGGGCCGGTAGCGTCAGCCGTGATATACGGCTGGTTGATGGAGGTCTGGCTCATGCCGGACAGCTCAATCTTCGCCTTCTCAGCAGCTTCCTTCAGGCGCTGCATAGCCATACGGTCGTTCGACAGGTCAATGCCGTTGGACTTCTTGAACTCGTCAACCATCCAGTCGATGATGCGCTGGTCGAAGTCATCGCCGCCGAGGTGGGTATCACCTGCGGTGGACAGAACCTCCAGAACGCCCTCGCCGATATCCAGGATGGATACATCGAACGTACCGCCGCCGAGGTCGTAAACCATGATCTTCTGCTCGGATTCCTTATCTACGCCGTAAGCCAGCGCAGCAGCGGTCGGCTCGTTGATGATACGCAGAACTTCCAGACCTGCGATCTTGCCGGCATCCTTGGTAGCCTGACGCTGCGAGTCAGAGAAGTAAGCCGGAACGGTGATGACCGCCTGATTTACCGGCTGGCCGAGGTATGCTTCTGCGTCAGCCTTCAGCTTCTGCAGGATCATAGCGGAAATCTCCTGCGGGGAGTACGGCTTGCCGTCGATGTTTACGCGGTAGTCGGTGCCCATGTGACGCTTGATGGAAATAATGGTACGGTCAGCGTTGGTTACAGCCTGGCGCTTAGCGACCTGACCGATCATACGCTCGCCGTCCTTGGAAAATGCAACAACAGACGGAGTGGTGCGCGCACCCTCAGCGTTAGGGATGACTACGGCTTCGCCGCCCTCCATAACAGATACACAAGAGTTCGTCGTACCAAGGTCAATACCAATGATCTTACCCATAATAAATACACTCCTTAAAGATTAGGATATAGTTTACATTTTACTGTTTGATATAGAGTGAAGAGTGTAGAGTTGAGAGTGAAGATTTCGTATCTCTTAGCTCTGCGTTCTTCATCTGATAGAGTGTGTTTCGGAGAATAAAGTTGGAAGAGAAGCAATCTCTCCACTCCTCACTCTCCAATCTCCACTCTTAATTTGCGACTTTCACCATCGCATGGCGAATAACCTTATCGCCGATCTGGAAGCCCTGCTGGAAGGTTTCTGCGATGACATTTTCACCGAGGTTTTCATCCTCAACGTGCATAACCGCGTTGTGGAAGTTCGGATCGAATGCGGTGCCTGCGGCAGCGTCGATGACGGTGACGTTAATGCCCTTGAGGCTTTCGGTCAGCTGCGTCATGGTCAGCTCGACACCCTTTTTATATTCGGTGTCGGCGGTCTCTGCCTTGAGCGCCCGCTCGAGGTTATCGTAGGTCGGCAGCAGTGCGGTTACGGCGCGGCTGACTGCATCGGTGTACGCCTGCTCGCGCTCGCGCTGACTGCGCTTGCGGAAGTTGTCGTACTCCGCCGCCATGCGGAGATAACGATCGTTCAGGTCGTTATACTTGGCTTCCCAGTCCGTCGCGGGCTTTGCATCAGCCTTGGCGGTCTCCTCTGCGGGAGCCTCGGTCTTTACCTGCTCCTGCTCTTCCGCCTCCGGCTTTGTCTTTTTGCTCATGTCGTTTTGTGCCTCCGTTTACAGGAAATCAGTGATTTCCGTCTTTTTCATCTAAAAATGTCTCGGCAATCAGCTTGTTCAGCCCTTTTGCGAAGCGGCTGAGCTGTGCGGACAGCTTGGCGTAATCCATGCGGGTCGGACCCACGATGCCGATCGCACCCTGACCGATCTTGCCGATATCGTATTTTGCGTAGATCGCCGAGGTTTCACTCAGCGGGTTTTCACCATTTTCCGGTCCGATGAAGAACTGGATGCCGTCGATCTTGCGGGTGGCCGGCAGCAGGTGCTTGCGGTCGTCCTCCATGTAATCGAGCAGCGTCTGCGCCTTTTTCGTATCGCGGTACTCCGGAAAACGAAGCAGCTTGCTGGCACCGTCGAGGTAAACCTTCTGGTCGCTCAGCTCGGTGATCAGCTCTGCGATGTACTCGGCCACCGGAGCGAGCAGCGCGGTCAATCCCGCGGCGCGGCGCACAATGTCGAATCGCTCGGCGGTGATGCTCGAGAGCGGCAGTCCGGTCAGCGTCTGGTTGAGCACATAGGTGAGCAGTTCGGCCTCATCCTTGAAGACCTCAGCCACCGTGCGGACCATTTTGTTCTTAACCGTACCCGAATCCGTAACTACTACGATTACGAAATTCATCTTATCGACTGCGATGATCTCAAACTGCCGGATGGCGATCTGTGTCATGGCCGGTGTGATAGCAACCGACGCGTAATTCGTCAGACTGGTGAGCAGCTTGCCGGCCTCCTGAATGAGGTGGTCAAGCTCGCGTACCTTGGTAAGCACGCTGTTCTGCAGTGCGTTTCCGTCCTCCGCATTGTCGGCCGGACGCTCCATCAGTTCATCCACATACAGTCGATAGCCCTGCGGTGAGGGGATTCGTCCCGCAGAGGTGTGCGGCTTTTCGAGGTAGCCCATGTCCTCCAGCTCACTCATCTCATTGCGGATGGTGGCGGACGAGAACGGCAGCTCGTGTCCCTCGGTCAATGCCTTGGAGCCGACCGGCTCAGCCGTGCGGATGTAATCGCCGATAATGGCTTTGAGTATTTGCTTTTTACGTTCCGAAAGCTCCACCGAAGCAGACTCCTTTCTTTCGGTTGTTAGCACTCCATCTCCCCGAGTGCTAAACTTAATTTACCACCACATACGGGCAAAGTCAAGTGCTGTTTGTGAACAATTTATGAAATGATCGTCGGAATTTTATCACACCCGCCTGCCGAGTGCTGAAATGCCAGTTTTCACTGTATAAAAAACGCTCTGATTTGGTCGTTTTTCCTTGCGTTCGCGTCCACGCAGTGATAGAATTAGTATGAGAGAGAGACTGGCAATCGTTCGATTGCCGTAGAGAGAAAATCCGCTCTATAAAAAGGAGAACAAACATGAAGGAAATCAAAGTTGGCATCGTCGGTTTGGGCCGTCTCGGTTCGGTACACGCGCAGAATCTCGCGTTCAAGATTCCCGGCTGCAAGCTGGTCGCTGCCTGCTCGCTTGAGCAGAAGGAGCTGGACTGGGCGAAGGACTACCTCAAGGTAGAGTACACCACCACGGACTACAAGAAAATGGTTGACGAGGCAGACATCGAAGCTGTCGTTATCGTCTCCTCCTCTCCGGAGCACTGCTGGATGATCGAGTACGCGCTCGATGCAGGCAAGCACGTTTTCACCGACAAGCCGCTCGGCTGCTCGCTTGAGGAGTGCAAGCGCGCTGAGGCTGCTGTTGAACGTCACCCGGACAAGATCTTCTTCCTTGGCTTTATGCGCCGCTACGATCCGTCCTATGCGGATGCAAAAGCACAGATCAACGCAGGCCGCATCGGCAAGCCGTATCTGGTAAAGGCTACCGGCCTTGACCCGGAAGCACTGGTCGAGAGCTGCATCAAGTTCTCCAAGACCTCGGGCGGCATCTTCATTGACGCGGCTTCGCACGACATTGACCTGATGCGCTGGTTCCTCGGCGGTGAGGTTACTGAGGTTTACGCCGCAGGCACCAACTTTAAGCACCCCGAGTTTGCCGAGAACGGCGACACCGAGACCGGCATGGCAATGCTCAAGTTTGACAATGGTACGGTTGCTTTCCTGCACGTTGGCCGTACTGCGCCGCACGGCTACCACACCGAGACCGAAATCGTCGGCACCGAAGCGCATATCCGCGTAGCCGGTGTACCGTGGAAGGACCGTGTAATGGTTTACGATCAGTACGGTGCCCGTCAGGAGATCGTAGAGAACTTCCCGCAGCGTTTCGCAGAGGCGTACCTGCTCGAAATGGTGGACTTCATCGACTGCATCCAGAAGGACCGCAAGCCCGAGTTGACCGTTTACGACGGCACCAAGGCAACCCTCGTTACCTACGCGATTACGGATTCGTTCCACTCCGGCAAGCCGGTTCAGGTACAGTATTAATATATTGTAAAATCGCACAAAAGCAGAGCCGAAAGGCTCTGCTTTTTCTTGCATATTTTCATCTTCTCTGCTATTATAATGGCAAGGAGGTAGAGATTATGAACAACAACATTCCCATTGCCCGCTGGCTTTCCATGTTCTGGCTATGCAGCGCCGTTTCACTGGTGCTTGGACAATTCAGCGGCTCCGTCACTTTGAACGGTACAAACGGTGCAGCGCTCACCGTTACCGGCATTCTCGGTATATTCTGCACCCTCGTGCAGTTTTATCCGTTTTACCGGTTCAGCCGCGTGTCCGAGCGCCTGCAGCGTGCGTTCACAGCCACTGTGCTCAGCGTGGCGGCAACCGTTGTCGGCCTGCTGGCCATGACGCTCGTTCCGAGCGACACGCCGCCGTATACACCCAGCACGTTTTATCTGCTGTTCAGCCTGATCGCACTTGCCGGTGTGATCGCAGCCTATGTCTCGCAGTTCTGGCTGTACACCGGACTGGACGATGTCTGTACAGAGCGCGGCTACGCCTTTCCGCCCAAGCGTATTCGCTGGTGCTTTTATCTTTCCCTTATCAACATTTTGCTGCGCATGCTGCCAACTTCCATTCCGATTTTTCTCTCGCAGATTGCCAGCCTTGTGCTGCTTGCCCTGTTTATCCGCGCTGCATATCAAGCGGAAAAGCTGACCGTATAACCCAATATAAAAGAAAAAGGACCGCCCAAACGGTCCTTTTTCTTATATATGAGAGATTATTTGTAGAGAGCAGGTTTATCCATCATCTCGATCGGCAGGAACTGATTCGTGCCGCGGGAACGGTTGAGCGTGTCTGCTGCGACGCAGGCAGCGTAGCCGTCCCATGCGGACGGACCATCCGGCTCACCCTTCTCCTCGAGGGTCTTGACCCAATGGGTCAGCTCAATGTCATAGGCTTCAATAAAGCGGTCCTTCCAGTCGGTCAGGATCGGGAACGAACGGGTTGCGTTCGAGCGCTTGACAACCGCATACGGATCAGGCAGGTTGACTGTGCCCTTCTCGCAGACAACCTGACACTGGATGTCGTAACCGTAAGCGTCCGCAACCTGAACCTCTACGTCAATGCGAGCACCGGACTGGGTTTCCAGCAGCACGATCTGCGGGTTGTCGTAACCCTTGGTAGAGCACGCGGACTGGCGCACCTTGAGCACCTGACCGCTCTTATACTCATCGCCGAGCAGCCAGCGGCATATGTCCAGCTCGTGGATTGCAACGTTGGAAACGCCCATCTCGGTCTGGAAGCCGTCCGGCTGAGACACGTTACGGTGGCACGCGTGAATCATCAGCGGCGCACCCAGCTCACCGGAGTCGATGATGCGCTTCATCTCGGCGTAGCCGCGGTCATAGTGGCGCATAAAGCCGACCTGTACCAGACGCTTGCCGTGTGCGGTCTCGGCCGCGATGATTTTCTCGCAGTCGGCGGCACTCTGTGCCAGCGGCTTCTCGCAGAACACCTGCTTGCCCGCTTTAAGAGCCTCAAGCACATAGCCTGCGTGGCTCGGGTCGGACGAGGTGATAACGACCGCCTGCACCTCCGGTGCTGCAATCAGCTCCTCGCCGGTCTTGTATGCCTTCATGCCTTCATACTGCGCCGCAACCTTAATCGCAGCTTCTTCAAAATAGTCTGCACAGGCAACAACCTGACAGCCCGGAACAAGGTCCGTCAAGCGTCGAATGTGATCGCGGCCGATTGCGCCGCAGCCGATAACACCAATATTCAGCATGCTGATCCTCTCCTTTTTAACAACAGGAATAATCACTTAAAATCTCGTTAATACACGCGGATTCCCGCGTTTTTCACACTTTTTCTTCATTGCATACATTGTACCGCAATCTCTCCGTCACGGTCAACCGTCCCACCAAAACATTGGTAGCCTGCCTAAAAAAGCACCGCAAATTTATGGCAAAATGAAAGCTCAAAAGCAGATGACAGTGCATTTTTGATTGTGCACTGTGCGTAGTTATGCTTGACGTCAGCGCTGCTCTCCCCTATACTTTGAAGTAGCAAAGGAGAATGTGTCAATGGCAGTTACCATACAAAAAATCGCAGAACTGTCCGGTGTGTCGCGCGGCACGGTGGACCGTGTGCTGCACGGACGCCCCAACGTCAATCCGATGATACGCGAAAAAGTTGTCCGTGCCGCAGAAAAACTAGGCTACCAGCCTCCAGTGCCGCCGAAATCGGCAGATTGCAGGCAAGCGGCTATTCTCATTCCGCAATGGACGGATGGGCACTTCAACCGTCAGATCGTCAGCGGCATTCGCAAGGCACTGCGCTATATCGCCGATCCAGCGTTTGTACTGACCGAGCAGCTGCTGCGTACCATGACCATGCAGGAGCTGCTCCGCGCGATAGAAGAGCAGATTCGTTCCGGCGTGGATGGACTCATCATCCGTGCCGAGAATACGCCGGAGGTCCGCGCCGCCATCGAGCAGGCAGTGCAGCAAGGCGTGACCGTCATTACCTACGATGCCGACGTGCCGGACAGCGGCCGTCTGTGCTATGTCGGGCAGGATTTAGTCCGCGCCGGCGCAATCGCTGCAGGCGTTATGGCGCGGCTCATTCGTCCGCCCGAACATGTACTCATCGTCTCCGGCAACCTGCGTATGGAATCACACAAGGGCCGTGTGGACGGTTTCTGCCGCCGGCTGCTCGAGCTTGGGTTCTCCGAGGACGCCTATCAGGTTATCGAGACCAACGAAATGCCCGATCTGACGAGCGAACTGGTCGCACAGTCGCTCGTGTCGGACAGCCGCCTGCATGCGGTCTATATGGCGAACCAGCCGCTGTCCGGCTGCATTTCCGGCATCCGAAAAGCACGCCGCGCCGTACGGCCCCATATCATCTGCAACGACCTCACACCTGCCGCGAAGCGGTATCTGCGGGACGGCACGGTGGATTTTGTCGTCGGTCAGACCTTCTCGCAGGAGTCATTTCAGGCGGTTCTGGCAATGTATCAAATGCTGCTGCACGGTGTGAAGCCGAAGCGTGAGCTGTATTATACCGATCTGCGGTTGATCACGCAGGAGATGTTGTAGCGGGAGATTGCATTTAGCGATTTGCAGTAATTGAGAATTGATAATGGAGAATGGAAAATTGACGTGACGGTTTACCGTTGTGTGGGTGGCCAATGGCCGCCCCTACGGGATAGATTGTGCAGGTCGGATACAAGCGGTGCGCCGAGTCGTACCCCAGAGCACCTTCTCTTGCCCTGACGGGCAATTCACCTTGTCACACCCTACGGTATAACGAGTGCAATTCGTAGGTGTCGTGCAAAATATCCAAGCCAACGAGTTGCGCGACACTGTTATCCCCCAGGGGACCTTCTCTTGCCCTTCGGGCAATTCACCTTGTGTCGCGCCTGTGAAGAATAACCCGCATGTGTAGCAGTACGCTATCTGTGAACTGCGAATAATTTGCGAAAGACACGCAATGGTAACCCGACTGCCGTTCCCCATATCGAAGCGGTCGCCGGTCTCTGATCTGCGCCAACCCAAGAAATAAAGGAAGATGGAGTCCCAAGAGGATAGTACTCATTTTATCCGCGCACGGCGCGGGAACAAGGTTTAGTGGCCTACGGGCAAACCTTAGGTGTCTATCCTTTTGGTCTCCCAGCCAAAGGTTGGCTCCCATTCCCAATACTTTAATAATCAGATAACGATTTACACAACAAAAAAGAGCCGCTTTACAGCGACTCTTTTTTGTTTGATATGCGCGGACTGATTACTTAGCAGCCAGACGGCGAGCCTTAGCAGCCATGCGCTCACGAGTAACGTCGAGCAGTACGGCGCCGATGATAACCAGGCCGAGTACGAGGTTCTGTACTGCCGAAGATACGGACAGCAGGGAGAAGCCGTTACGCAGAACAGCGATGATCAGCGCGCCGAGCATGGTACCAACCATGGTGCCCTTGCCGCCCATGAAGGATGCGCCGCCGATGATGCAGGCTGCGATTGCGTCGGTATCGTACGGCTGGATTGCGTTAACGCCGTTGCAGATACCGGAACGACCGATGGATACGATACCAGCCAGAGCTGCCATGAAACCGGACAGGGTGTAGCAGAAGGTCAGCACGTTAGCGGAGTTGATACCGGACAGACGAGCTGCTTCCGGGTTGCCGCCTACACAGTAGATGGAACGGCCCAGAGCGGTCTTGGTGAGCAGGATGTGCATGATAACGTAGATGACAAGTACTACGATAAAGGATACCGGGAAGCCGGCTACGGTCGAAGAACCGAGCCACATAACAGCATCATTACCGGAGAAGGATACCATCTGAGAGTTGGTGATGATCAGCGCACCGCCCCACAGTACGTTCTTCATACCGAGGGTAGATACGAACGGATGCGGCAGGTGCAGACGGGTAAGAAGCATACCGTTGATCCAGCCGATCAGGGTGCCGCCAACGATGGCAACAACCAGCAGCAGAACCGGATTGTTCATGCCCTTGTTAACCAGCATACCTGCAAGGCAGGCAGCGAACGTTGCGTTCGCACCTACGGACAGGTCGATGCCGGCGGTGATCAGGCAGAGCAGCATACCGGTGGATACCAGTGCATTAAACGAGGTCTGCTTGAGAACAGACATCATGTTGGAATACTTAAAGAAGTTCGGCGAAGCGATCGCCAGAACTACACAAAGGATTACCAGTGCGCCAAAAGTACCAGCATAAGACATCAAACTGCTGGATTTCTTCGATTTAGTCATCTAATTTACCTCCCCAAGCTGCCTTCATAAGGTCTTCCTGATTGAAATGTTCGCTGTCACGGTCTACTTCGGCCATTACTTCGCCGCCGCGCATTACGATTACGCGGTCGGACATGCCGAGGATCTCAGGCATTTCCGAAGATACCATGATAACGCACTTGCCCTGCTTGACAAGGCTGTTCATTACGTTGTAAACCTCGACCTTTGCGCCGACGTCGATACCACGGGTCGGTTCGTCAAAGATAAAGATCTCTGCATCCGTGTTGACCCATTTGCCGATTACGACCTTCTGCTGGTTACCACCGGACAGCTGGCCTACGATCTCATCGATCGACGGGGTCTTGATGCGCAGCGACGCAATATTCTGCTCGCCTGTCTCGAGGATCTTCTTTTCGTTCAGGAACAAGCCCGAAGAGAAGCCCTTCATATTAGCAAGAATCAGGTTGGTGCGAATGGTCTGAGCCAGTACCAGACCCTGTCCCTTACGGTCCTCGGTGAGGAACGCAATGCCGTGCTTGATAGCCTGACGCGGGGACTTGATATGTACTTCCTTGCCCTTGATCTTGATCTTGCCGCTGTCGATCGGATCTGCGCCGAATACTGCGCGCATAATCTCGGTACGACCGGCGCCGACCAGACCTGCAAAGCCCAGAATCTGTCCGCCGTATGCCTTGAAGGATACATTGTTCAGGACGCCTGCCTCAACAACGTTGTCAACCTCGAGCATCGGCTCCTTGGACTTTTCGCCGAATTCCTTCGGGAACTGGTTGTCCAGCGAACGACCTACCATTGCGGTGATCAGGGAGTCATTATCCCACTGATCAATCGGCTTGGTTGCGATGAACTCACCGTCACGGATAACCTCAACGCGGTCGCACAGCTCGAACAGCTCCTCCAGCTTATGGGATACAAAGACGATGCCGATGCCGCGTGCCTTCAGGTCACGGCAGGTCTTCATCAGCTGCTCAACCTCTTTCTCGCCCAGAGAGGAGGTCGGCTCGTCCATAATAATCATTTTTGCGTTGATCAGAACCGCCTTCGCGATCTCGATCATCTGCTGTACGCCCATACCAAAGTTACCTGCCGGCTTGGTCGGGTCTACGTCCTGACCGAGCGAAGCCATAACTTCCTTTGCCTTTTTATGCATGGTCGGGTAATCCAGCAGAGTACCCTTTTTGATCCACTTGTTGATGAAAATGTTGTCAGTAATGCTCAGCAGCTTCTCAATGTTAAGCTCCTGATATACGCACGCGATGCCAGCCGCTGCCGAATCGTTCGGGTCCTTGAAATGCTGCTCGACGCCGTCTACATAAATCTGACCCTCGTCTGCCTGATGTACACCAGTCAGCACCTTGATCAGCGTAGATTTGCCTGCGCCGTTCTCACCGATCAGGCCGAGGATCTCGCCCGGCTTGACGGAAAGCTGCATGTTTTTCAGAGCCACTACGCCCGGAAAACGCTTGGTCGCGTTTTTCAGTTCTACTACGTATTCACTCATTTGCATATCACCTTTTCTTCTCCGAGATGAAGTGCGGGACAAAGTAAACTGTTCTCGGTTCAGTTCCCTAAGGAAAAGCCTGCCCAGTGCAAGCTCTTTACCATTTCTTGTCCGCGGGAGCATGTTTGAAAAGAGAACCCCTGCAGAGATGAAAATCGAGCAGGGGTTTCTTCTCGTTCACTTAAATGCTGGAACTAATGGAAAACCACAAGCGTGTGGGATGGATTGCTTAGCCGATGTAGCCCTTCAGCTTATCCAGGCGCTCCTGAGCGTTATCCTTGGTGACAACGGAGCAGCCGGAGTCGATGAACTTCTCCAGGGTCTCACCGTTAACAGCCTTTACAGCAGCCTCAACTGCCTTGTAGCCCATGTCGTATGCTTCCTGAGCAACGGACATGGTCTCCTCACCAGCGAGGATAGCGTTGCAAGCGGACTGAATGCCGTCGAAGCCAACGAAGATGGTCTTCGCGTAAGCAGCGTTGCCCTTTGCAGCACGAGCAGCAGCCATAGCCATATCGTCGTTGTTGCAGACGATGATAGCGACGCCTTCCGGATGGTTCTGCATGATTGCTTCCATCGAGGTAGCAGCCTTATCAGCAACAGCGTCAGCGTACTGGATCTCGTCCTTCAGGAACTCGCCGCCAGCCTCGGTAACGCCCTTCTCATAACCGGTCAGACGTGCGGTAGCAGTGCCGTCGCCCTGTACGCCGGAAATTGCGATTGCCTGAACCTTATCCCAGCCAGCAGCCTTAGCAGCCTCTACGGCAGCCTTGCCGCCTTCTGCAGCAGCATCCTCGTTGCCGGTACCTACGAAGGACAGAACCTCAGGTGCATCGATGTTGGTATCAACTGCAACGATCGGTGCGGTCTGGCCAGCGATCAGGGTCTTAACGAGGTCAGCCTGCAGCGGAGCGATAACAAATGCATCGTATGCACCGGAGTTCAGGTCGGTCTCGATCATATTCTGCTGCTCGTCGTAAGCGGTCTCGGAGGTAGCGCCCTTAACCTCAACCTTTACGTCCGGGTTGTCCTTGGAGTAAGCCTCAGCGCCAGCCTTAACGTAGCTCCAGTACTCGGAAGCAGTCGTCTTCAGGATAACGTCAACAGAGCAGCCGGAAGTGGTGCTAGCCTTACCGCCGCCATCCTTCTGGGTGTCGTCAGCCGGGGTAGAAGAACCGCCGCCGCAAGCTGCAAGGCTTGCAACCATAGCGCCAGTCATCAGCATAGCAAGTAATCTCTTCTTCATGATAAAAACCTCTCTCCTTTTTCATACGGAGCAAACAGTCTCTCAGATTGTCTGCTCTGCGGTCGGTTCCCACTGCTGTGGGACTTAGGAACGCTCCAACGTTCTGGTAATATTTTAATGCAATAATACCGTTTTGGCAACCCTTCGTTGTTATTTTTGTAAGAGGTGGTGATTTTCGCATGTTTCGTTTTGTGCACATTCACAAATTCCTGCTTTGACAATCGAAAACCAGACGCTGTGCATTGTGCATTTTTATTTTTCTTACGGCATTTTTCCTATAAAATCATGGGAATTTCATGGTCGTTTTGGGCATATTTTGGAGACATCTCTTGCCAGCAAAGGTTACAATGTGGTAAAATTACCGTATCCTAATGAGAGAAGGAATATGACAATGAAGCTTGCTATCAAAACCTGCACGCTGGATATGCCCTATGAGCAGATGCTCGATTTCTGCGTGGAGCAGAAAATTGCCGCCATTGAAATCGGCACCGGCAACTGGTCGGGTGCGCCGCACTGTGACCTCGACCTTCTGGTAAGCGACAAGACCGCCCGCGAAAAATGGTATGATGCCATGCGTGAGAAGGGTCTGGAGCTGTGCGCGCTCAACTGCTCAGGCAACCCGCTCGCGTATGAAAAGGACATGGATGTAACAAAGAAAACCTTTGAGCTGGCGCATCAGCTCGGAGTAAAGAAGATCGTTATGATGAGCGGTCTGCCGGTCGGCTGCGAGGGCGATAAAACGCCGGTGTGGATCACGACCTCGTGGCCGCCCGAGACGCAGGACATTCTGGATTACCAGTGGAATCAGGTTGCGATTCCCGCATGGAAAAAGCTCGTTAAGCTGGCAGAGGATTGCGGAATCGAGCGGATTGCGCTCGAAAACCACGGTATGCAGCTGGTTTACAACCCGGAAACGCTGCTCCGTCTGCGTGAGGCTGTCGGCCCGATGATCGGCATGAACCTTGATCCGTCCCACCTGTTCTGGATGGGCGGCGATCCGATCGAAGCAGCCCGTGTGCTCGGTGAGCACGGTGCAATTTACCATATCCACGGCAAGGATTCACGGCCGGAGCGCCGCTACTGGCAGCCAAACGGCATGCTGGATACCAAGCCGATCGACGCATTTGCCCGCCGCTCGTGGAACTATGTTGCCGTCGGCGCGGGACACGATGCCAAGTGGTGGAAGGAGTTTTTCTCGGTTGTCCGCATGTCGGGCTACAACGATGAGATTTCCCTTGAAATGGAAGATTTGACGCTCTCCATGCTCGACGGCCATCTTGCCAGTCTGCAGGTGCTGCGTGAAGCGCTCAATATTGGTTAAGGCAACACCGCACAATTAAAGCGGCGGTGCTTTGCGGAAATTTTGTGTCCTGACTTTGTTGCAGTTTCACGGTAATACATCAAGTATTACCGCAAAACTGTGCCTCGTCAGTACGCAAAATTTACTCGCAAATCACTCTTGTTCAATTATGCGGTATTGCCTCAAATCTTATATCTATAATAACAGGTGCTGTAATTTTAACTTACAGCACCTGTTTTCTTTATTATATTAAGTCTCAGCGTTCCTTAAGAGAAATATAAGGCTCCGCAGGCTGCACGCAGCGGTACGCCGGACGGATGATCTTATCCGTGTTGATCAGCTCCTCCAGGCGATGCGCGCTCCAGCCGACGATACGCGCCATGGCGAACACCGGCGTGTACAATTCCGGCGGCAAACCCAGCATGGAATACACAAAACCTGAGTAAAAATCAACATTTGCAGACACGCCCTTATAGATGTGGCGTTCCTGTGCGATAACCTTGGGTGCCATCTCCTCGACCATGGTGTACAGCGCGAAATCCGCGTCTCTGCCCTTCTCGTGCGCCAGCTGACCGACGAAGGATTTGAACACCTGCGCACGCGGGTCCGATATCGAGTACACGGCGTGGCCCATGCCGTAGATGAGTCCCTTCTGGTCAAATGCCTCACGGCGCAGCAGCTTGACAAGATAGTCCGCGACTGCCTGCTCATCCGTGGTGTCCGACACGTTTTTCTTCATATCCTCGAACATCTGCACGACCTTGTAGTTCGCTCCGCCGTGTTTCGGGCCTTTCAGCGAACCGAGCGCCGCTGCAATAGCCGAATAGGTATCCGTGCCGGAGGACGTGACGACGTGTGTTGTGAATGACGAGTTATTGCCGCCGCCGTGCTCCATGTGCAGCACAAGCGCCAGATCGAGCACTCTTGCCTCGAGCGGCGTGTACTGCATATCCGGGCGCAGCATGCGCAGGAAGTTGGACGCAGTAGACAGACTGTCCGACGGGTAGTGAATGTACATGCTGCCGCCGCACTCGTAGTGATTGTAGGCGTGATAGGAATACACCGCCAGCATCGGAAAGACCGAAATCAGCATCAGGCACTGCCGCAGCACGTTGGGCAGGCTGATATCATCCGCATTGCTGTCGTAGGATGCCAGCGTGAGCACACTGCGCGACAGGCTGTTCATCATGTCGCGGGTCGGTGCTTTCATGATGACATCGCGGGTGAAATTGGTCGGCAGCGTGCGGCCCTGTGCCAGCAGCGCCTTGAAGTCGCCCAGCCGCTTTGCATCCGGCAGCTCGCCGAACAGGAGCAGGTACGCAGCTTCCTCGTAGCCCTTGCGGCCGTCCCGAACAAAGCCCTGCACCAGATCCTGAATGCGGATGCCGCGGTAGTACAGCTCGCCCTCACAGGGCACGATTTCGCCGCCTATCTCCTTGCGAGAGATAATGTCCGAAATGTTGGTCAGACCGGCCAGTACGCCCTGTCCATTGATGTCGCGCAGACCGCGCTTGACATCGTACTTGCGGTACAGCGCCGGATCAATGCGGCTGTTCGAGCGGCAGAGCGCCGCCAGCGCTTCCACGCGCGGCGTGACCTGTAAAATATCGTGTTCCGGTGTCATGATGATTCCTCCCTTTGACTGCATTGTGTGATATATTTATTGTATCAGAATCCACTCGCGTTTACATGACATTTTTTGCACAGTTCCGTTAACAATTCGTGAATTTTTTCGCACATTTCAGCAGTTACACAGGATATGCCCACCAATTTGATAAATTTATGCACAAAAAGGCACAATGAGTTTCTCATTGTGCCTTTTGGAACTCTGCAATTTTTGTTTAGCGGATAACCATACGGATCAGCGGATAAAGTTCATCATCGTGCGCGGGTGGCTTTCCGGCGGCTCGATTCCGGCCTTGTCGATCACCTTGAGCATCCATGCGATATTGCGGCCCAGCTTTTCGATGACTTCGACGCCCTCGATATCCTGCACAGCCTCGCCCTTGTCCGCACCGTGTACGGCGTTCCAGTAGTCCGAAGTGACAAGCACCATCTCCATGGTGTTGATCGTGCCGAGCAGCTGCTGGTAGGTCTCCATGCCGCCCGAACGGCGCAGCGTACACAGCGCCGCACCGACCTTGTGCTTCAGCTGATTATCGCCGCAGCCTGCCGCCAGAATCAGACGGTCGAGCACGCACTTCATACCGCCCGCAATGCCGCCGTGGTACACCGGAGACGCGAGCACGATGCCGTCCGCCTCAATGCACTTGGCGATGATTTCATTTACACCGTCGTCGTCCTGCACGCAGCGCAGCGTGCCGTTGTCCAGGCAGTGATAGCACGCCATGCACGGATGCACCTTCGCCCCCGGCTGACATACCTCAAACTCAATGCCCTCCTGCTCGAGCACCTTGCCGAGCACCTCGAGCATCTGTGCACAGTTGCCACCCTTGCGCGGCGAGCCGTTGATTGCTACAACTTTCATATCCTTTTCCTCCGTGTTTTCTCTATTTTCAGTGCGTATCCGCACTGTTTTTGACGAATATTGGACTTATAAATGCTTTTCGTTTTCCAGCCGGTACAGCCGCATCACGACCAGCGTATGATTCAGCTGCGGACCCATCAGCAGGATCATGCTGACGATATACAGCCACAGCATCAGTACGATAATCGCCGCCAGAGAGCCGTACAGCACAGAATACCGCGCCATATTGTCCACATAGAACGAAAATCCAAGCGAGACCAGAATCCACGCTACCAGCGAGAACAGCGCCCCCGGCCACACCTCGCGGAACCTAAGGTGCAGATTGGGCACGACCTTGTTGAACAGCATGAGGAACACGAAAATAAACGCGATCATCACCCAGAAGCTGGCATCGTGCAGTCCGTCCATCACAGCCGGCGGCACCGGCAGATATTTCGGTACAACGCGGATGATGGTTCGTCCGGCGACAACGAGCACAAAGCTGCACACAACCGAAACAAGAAAGCCCGCCGTAATACCGAACGAAATGAGCACGTCCTTGACCATGCCGCGCGAGATTTCAACGTGGTAAATATCGTTGACCGTGCGCATCATTGAGCGCACCGCACGGGACAGGAAATACAGCGTCAGACCCAGACCGACGATCATCGGACTGAACGACGGCGTGCCGGTCAGCTGCTGAATATAGCCGCCTATGAGCTGCTGCAGGCTTTTCGGCAGCATTTCCAGCACCGGCTGCATCCCCTCGATTGACAGGTCAAGCTGTGCGAGCATGGAGTTGACGAACATCAGCAGCGGGAACATGGAAAACAGCAGAAAATACGAAAGCTCTGCCGCAGACTGCGGAATGCCGTCATCAAAAAAGCGGTAAACCATGCGCTTGATCAGATATAGCCATCGGTTTTGACCGTTCATTGCGTCCCTCCCCTGTGTCGGTAAATTTTGCTGTACTTATCATATCAGCTTTTTATCAAATTTACAACTTGCGTTTTGGCTTCATCTATTGTATACTGATAAAAACAGAACATTTGTTCTGATTGGAGGGTGTGTCATGGCGGATCTGCGTCCGGTGACCTGCTGTTTTTCCGGCTACCGAATTGAAAAAATGCCGTTCCGGAACGAGGACTGTCCCGCTGCGCGCGAGCTGTTCGCCGCACTCGATGCTGCGGTCGCAGAGGCCGCCGCTGACGGCTGTACACGGTTTCTCTCCGGTATGTCCACCGGCTTTGATCTGTGGGCCGCCGAAGCTGTTCTGCGCGCGCGCGCCGCACTCCCGGTGCAGCTGCTGTGTGCTGTGCCGTTCGACGGACAGGCCGATCGGTTTCCGCTCGAGTGGAAGCGCCGGTTCAACCGCTGTCTGCTCGCCGCAGATAAGGTGTACGCGCTCTCGCGGAGCTATCACGCCGGGTGCTTTGCCGCGCGCAACCGGTTTATGGTAGATGCATCGTCAAGGCTCATCTGTTACTATGATGGACGGTCGGGCGGTACGGCGCAGACCGTGCATATGGCTGAGCAGAGCGGACTGAAAATTGTAAATCTCGCGGATGGACAGCTGTCGCTGCTGTAAAAAGGACTGACCGGGTTGGGCAGTCCTTTTGTTTTGGGTTAGCGCGTGCCGAATGGAAAATTGAGAATGGAGAATGGAGAATGGACGTGATGGTTTGGTTTTCCGAACCATCTTGTTATGGTGCACGTTGTTCGTCCTCGCCCATTTAACGTGATGTGGGAGCGCAATGCGCTCCCCTACGGTGTAGTTTGTGCAGATGAATTTACATGCGGTGCGCCGAGGTCGGCGCACCCTACGGTATACCGTAATGCCTATTGTATGCACGTTAAACCATTTGCAAACGCGCAAACGCAGGGGCGGCCATTGGCCGCCCACAAAACGTTATACCGTTACGTTAATTCTCAATCATTGCAGATTTTATCCAGCTGAGTGAGAATCTCACTGCCGTTTTTCAAATTATGTACCCAATCTCGGTACACAAAGTTAATCTCGCCGATATCGAGGAAGGTCGGTGTATTATTGTACACCGCAACGATTTCGTAGCTAATTTTATCCATCGAGAAGCTGTGCTTCGGGTGCGGCACACGGCTGGCTTTGACCTGCGTCAGCACCTCTCGCAGAGCGGTCTGATCGACCTGCTCGGTCAGTTCGGTCATATCCGCGCCATTGACGCGCCAGATACGCACGTTCCAGAAGCCATCCATGTCCGGCATTGGCGTGTACGGTACAAGCCAAACCGCTGCTCCCACACAAATCAGCACACTTATCAATGCAAATACTATCCTTCGTTTCATCGCTATCCCTCCCCTTTGTTGTAGTAGCTGTCCGCCAGCAACGTGAGCAGTTCCTCACCGCCGGACACCTTGTGCATCCACAGCGTAGGACGCAATATACCGTCATACACATAATCCGGTCCACCCGGTTCGCCGAGATTGATACACATAGTTTTATCCCAGTATTTCACCTCAACGACAAAACTGTCTTCCTGTATCCCCTCAAGCCGCAGACTCGGTATACGGCGTGCCCGAATATGCGTAAGCAGTTCGCGTACGGTATCTGTATCAACCCGCTCGGTGAAATCATCAGCGTATTCTCCCCTGTCAAGCTGATACACCCGCATTTCCGTGATATTCACCGTATCCGGTATCGGCGAATACGGCACAAGCCAATATGCCCATCCAAAAATCAGAATACCTGCAATAACAGCTATAATCTTCCGTTTCATACGCTTTCCCTCCCCACTGAAAAAGCAAAATCCGCCGACGCGATTGAATTTTCACGTCGGCGGATTCCTTACTTATGCAATTATGTATGTGCTGAAATTACTTCAGGCCAGCGGTGATGATCGCCATCTGGTAAACCTCGTCAGCGTTGCAGCCGCGGGACAGATCGTTGATCGGCGCATTCAGACCCTGCAGAATCGGGCCGTAAGCAGCGTAGCCGCCCAGACGCTGAGCGATCTTGTAGCCGATGTTGCCAGCCTCGATAGACGGGAAGATGAAGGTGTTAGCCTGGCCTGCAACCGGAGAGCCCTTGCACTTGGTAGCAGCAACAACCGGGGATACAGCAGCGTCAAACTGCAGCTCGCCGTCGATCGCCAACTCCGGGTTCATCTCCTTAGCGTACTCGGTAGCCTCGCGGGACAGAGCAACCGTGCCGCCCTTGCCGGAACCCTTGGTGGAGAAGGACAGAACAGCAACCTTCGGGTCGATGCCGAAAGCCTTAGCGGTGTTTGCGGTCTCGATTGCAACTTCAGCCAGCTTCTGGCTGCCCTTCAGGGTTACGTTGCCTTCCTTATCAACAGAATCCGGATAGTCGATGTTGATCGCGCAGTCGCCCATAGCCAGCTTCTCCTCTACGCCATCCTTCTCGCGGACCAGAATAAAGCAGGAGCTTACGAGGTGTGCGCCCGGCTTGGTCTTGATCAGCTGCAGAGCCGGACGAACGGTGTCAGCGGTGGAGTAGGTAGCGCCGCCGAGCAGAGCGTCAGCCTTGCCCATCTTAACGAGCATGGTGCCGAAGTAGTTGCCCTTGGACAGTGCAGCGCGGCAGTCTTCCTCGCTCATCTTGCCCTTGCGGAGCTCTACCATCTTAGCTACCATAGCGTCCATCTCCGGGTAGGTAGCCGGGTCGATGATCTCCATGCCCTCGATATCGAAGCCGCCCTTTGCAGCAGCAGCCTTTACCTCGTCAACATTGCCGACCAGGATGGAATCCATCAGGCCGTCCTTCTTCAGGCGTGCAGCCGCTTCGAGGATACGAGCGTCCGGGCCTTCGGTGAATACGATCTTGCGCTTGTCAGCCTTGAGTGCTGCAATCAGATTTTCAAACATATTGCATTCTCCTTCGTTTTCAATCGCCTGTGTGCAGTGTGACGCTGCAAACAGGCATTCTCTTGAATTTATTATACACCCTTTCCCCCTATTCCCACAAGAGGGAATTTCTGATGGACGCAAAACGCTTTCTCGGTTCCATATCACAAGGCGAACGTGAAATTTGTCGAATCTCCGTCCCATGCAAAATATTTCGTCGGTATATTTGAACGGGACCGCGGGGAAAATCCAGATAGTATCCTCATAGTGACGACCAACAGGAGGGAATTTTATGCAGACAAAAGTTGAGATCTGCGGTGTGAATACATCGGGACTGCCGGTGCTCTCCGCAAAAAAGACGGACGAGCTTTTGAAAAAATCCGCTGCCGGAGACAAGCAGGCACGAGATGAGCTGATTCGCGGCAATCTGCGGCTGGTGCTCAGCGTTGTTCAGCGGTTTCAGGGCCGCGGCGAATCGCCGGACGACCTGTTTCAGGTCGGGTGCATCGGCCTGATGAAAGCCATCGACAATTTTAATACCGAACTCGGCGTACGCTTCTCCACCTACGCCGTACCGATGATCATCGGCGAAATCCGCCGCTACCTGCGCGACAACAGTGCCATGCGGGTCTCGCGCAGCCTGCGCGACACGGCGTACCGCGCTCTGCAGGCCAAGGAGGCGTTCATCCGCGAGCACCAGCGTGAGCCGGACATCGTGGAACTGGCCAAGCTGATGGACGTGCCGAAAGAGGAGGTCGTGTTCGCGCTCGACGCGATACTCGACCCGGTGTCACTGTTCGAGCCGGTGTTCCACGATGGCACGGACACGGTCTGCGTGATGGATCAGGTCGGTGACACCAAAAACACGGACGACAACTGGCTGGCCGGTATTGCTCTGCGGGACGCTATGCGCAGCCTGAACGACCGCGAGCGCCGTATCATCCGGCTGCGGTTCTTTGAGGGACGCACCCAGATGGAGGTGGCACGCGAAATACACCTTTCAACAAACAAAAGGAAGAAAGATTCCGGTCCTTTTCTTACTATATATAATGTACGAGCGGCAGAAAACGCGAGGATAGGTGCAAACGGTTTGCGCCTATCCCCATCTGAATATCCACACAATATTTGACGCTTCAAACAGGATATCTCATGGCTATTGATAGATTGATCTGCTCTCTTCCGAATGCAATGGCATCAAGTTTATTCGCAAGGCGCTCAACCTCTTATGACAGCGGTTGAGCGTCTCAGTCTGTCCAGAACCTTTGTTATTGCAGCATATCCCGCTTGATTTTCCCAATCCGCATATAATACCATACCAGATTGAGCGCTGCCGCACACACCCATGCTGCGCCTTCCGCAAAGAATACGCCGCTCTGCCCGATGAAGATCGGCAGCACGAGCGCCGCGCCCATGCGCATGAGCATTTCCGCAAAGCCGGAAAGCGTCGGCACAGTCATCTCGCCCAGTCCCTGCAGTGAGGAGCGGTATGCCTGCAGCATGAACAGTGCAAACAAAAACGCCATCAGCACCATGAGATACTGATAGGCCACCGCCAGCGCATCTGCTGCGCCCGCCTCCTCGGTCGAAAGAAACAGTCCCAGCAGCGGTTTGCCCGCAACAAGCATAGCCGTCACGATGGCGGCTGTAAATTCGGCGGACAGCACCAGTACCGCCCGAATGCCTGCATCAATGCGTGCCGCGTTTCGTGCACCGCGGTTCTGCCCCATGTAGGCTGTCATGGCATAGCCAAACGCCACTGATGCACTTTCGAGTATGCCGTACAGCTTGTTGGCCGCCGTATAGCCCGCCACGAACACTACGCCGAAGCCGTTCAGCACGGACTGCAGCACCATGCCTCCCAGTGTGATCATGCTCATCTGCAGACCGGTCGGAATGCCGAGGCGGCACAGGTGCAGCAGAATGGCAGGGTCGGTTTTCCAGTCGGCCTTTGTCAGCTGCACGAACGGCAGCCGCCGCAGAGACCGCAGACACAGCAGAAACGCAATCAACTGCGCCAGCACGGTTGCGAACGAGGCTCCGAAAATGCCCCAGCCAAAGCCCATCACGAACAGCAGGTCGAGCGCAATATTAGCAAAGCTCGCCGCGATAATCGCAAACAGCGGTGTTCTGCTGTCGCCCAGACAGCGCAGCACGGCCGCCGCCATATTGTACGCAATGATGATGAGCGAGCCGCCGAACTGCACATATAAGTACGTCTGTGCTCCGCCGAACACCGCAGGATCGGTGTGCAGCAGTGTGAGCAGAGGTCTTACCAGCAGCAGACTGATGATCGTCACCGCAATGCCGAACCAGCACGACAGCTTAACAATCATAGCCAGTACACGACGCAGCCGGTCGTATGCGCCCGCGCCGAACTCCTGTGCCGCGAGAATCGCAAAGCCCTGCGTAAAGCCCTGCAGTCCCCATAAAACCAGCCAGTTGATCCAATCCGCCGCACCGATGGACGCCAGCGCCTGCATGCCGACACCGCGTCCGATGATAATCGTATCCACGATGGTATACAGCTGCTGAAACACGCTGCCCAGCATCAGCGGCAGCGAAAACAGCAGAATCAGCCGTATCGGACGGCCGCGTGTCATATCGGTAACGCGCACCATATCGCACCTCCCTTGCGAAAAATCATAAAACCCAAAGCGCAGAAGGAGACGGAACTGCACTTCGGGTTTCAAAACGACGGTACCGCAGAATGCTGTTGATTTACCGCACGGTAAGATAAAACACGGTACCGCCGCCGTTATGATCAGGAATCAGAGAAAATCGCCGCACAGGCTGAGAGCTGCCTCATCTGCGATAACGATCGCGTCGTTGTGCAGCTGCAGAATCGAACCGGGCACCTTGGGCGTTACCGGACCGAAGCAGGATTCACGGATAGCCCACGCCTTGTCCTCGCCGCTGGCAACGACCAGCACTTTTTTTGCGGTCATGATGGTGTGAATGCCCATCGAGTAGGCACGGCGCGGCACCTCATCCTCGCTGGCGAAAAAGCGCTTGTTTGCCTCGATGGTGGACTCGGTCAGCTCCACGCAGTGCGTGCCCTTGGCGAAGCAGTTGTCCGGCTCGTTGAAGCCGATATGGCCGTTGCGGCCGATGCCGAGCAGCTGAATATCCACATCGCCCACACTGCGAAGCACCGCATCATAGCGGGCGCACTCCTTTTCTTCGTCCGGCTCCATGCCGTTCGGCAGATTGATACGCGATGGGTCGATGTTCACATGGTCAAAAAAGTGGTCGTGCATGAAATAATGATAGCTCTGGTCGTTTTCCGGCTTCATGCCGTAGTATTCATCCAGATTGACCGTAGTCACATCCGCAAAATCCAGATCGCCCTTTTCGTACCACTTGACCAGCTGCTCATATGTGCCGATCGGTGACGAGCCGGTGGCAAGACCGAGCACGGAATCCGGCTTGAGGATGACCTGCGCAGAAATGATATTTGCCGCCTTGCGGCTCATGTCCTTATAATCCTTTGCACGAATGATTCTCATAACGAAAAAGCCTCCAAACGCTTATAAATCCTTATACTTTTCACGCAGCGCGAGCAGCTCGCTCTCCTGCACATACTCGGTCAGGCAGCCTACGCCGGTAACACTCTTGCCGCCTGTGATGTTGCCGAACCGCACACAATCCGCAAACGGATAGCCGTGGTACAGACCATACATCAGTCCCGCAAGGAACGCATCGCCCGCACCGGTGGAATCCTTACAGGTGAATTCCGGAATATTGCGCAGCAGACGCGGCCTGCCGTCCTCGAGAATGAGACAGCCGTCCTTATCCAGCTTGACCAGCGGGTGCTCAAAATACTCAGCCAGTACGCGGAGCGCCTCCTCCGGCGTGTCCCTGCCGGTGATCTTGAGTGCTTCCTTGGTATTCGGCGTGTAGTAATCCGCCAGGCGCAGATAATCGCCGTATTTCTCAAAGCTCAGTTCATCATCCCATCCCATGTCGAAAATCAGAATGGTGCCTTCCTCGTGCAGCTTGCGATATACCGGCAAAAAGCCCTCCTGCATCTGCACCAGCTTAGCGCCCTTAGACATGGTATATACCCGATCGAGCAGCTCGTCCGTGATGGCGGTCGGCTTGCAGTAGGTCGCAAATGTACGGTCGCCGGGCGTGAGCATGGCACTGGTGACATTCACCGGAATACCGGTCTCGCCCTCCGCCGCCAGATTGTACGGAGAAACGCCGTTCTGCTCAAACTGCGCGCGGGCAAAGCCGGAAAACAGATCGCTGCCGAGATAGGTCGCCAGACGGGTCGGAATGCCCAGCCGGGCGGCGTTTACTGCCGTACCCGGTGCACCGCCGCCGAGCAGCACGCGGAAATCCTGCGAAAAGATCTCCTCGCCCTCCTGCGGCACGCGCGGCATGCCGACATACATCAAATCCACATTGGTCACACCGACCGAAGCGAGAAACGACATGCGTCAGTCCCTCCAGTCCCCGATATACGGCGCGTTGAGCTTGATATACTCGTCGGTCAGCTTGCTTGCCAGCGAGTAAGAGCCGACCAGCGGGTGCATGGTCAGGCACTCGGTAATATCCTTTCTAGAGCGGTTGACGATACCGCGTGCCGCCAGACGTTCGTAATATTTTACGCGGCGGATCATTTCGAGGTTGCTCTCCGGAATGTTCTCGATATGGTGCGGCTTGCAGCCCTCGCGGGAGATATCGCAGGTAACTTCGATAATATCGGTCGGCTCGAGGCCTTCGATGGCATTGCCGTTCGGTGCGCACAGGATCATCGTGCCCATGCCGCCGGAGGCTGCAATCTCGATGAACTTAAGCGCAACGCCTGCGTAGCCGCCCGCGTCCTTGGAATACACATCAAACGTCCACGGCTTGTCGCGGTGAATACCAGTCTCATTGGCCATGTAGTTGTTCTCGCGGATGCCGTACCACTTCTCAAAGCACTTGAGACCCGCCTCAAAGTCGTTCTCGATGTCGATCTTGGACAGCTCCTCGGTCATGTGGCGGTTGATGTCGCAGATCATCTCGCCGCGCGTCTGCTTGGCGTTCAGAATGTTGGCAACCGCCTTTTCACGGTAGTAGAAGTAGTACAGATATTCATTCAGCACACAGCCGCGGTCCTCGAGCAGACGCTTCTCGAAAAAGCGCATATCGGTCTTGGCGTAAGCCTCGTCATTGGCGATCAGCTCGGGCATAATCTCCTTTCCGTCCACCTTGATGCTCTGGAAGTAGGACAGATGATTCAAACCGTAGCACTCGCCGTAAATGCGGGACGCATCCACGCCGTACAGGTCGGCAAACTGGTGCAGCATGCCGCTCGGCGCGTCGCAGATACCGTAGGTAAAATCATATCCCATATCACGCAGCGCCTGTGAAACCACGCCCGCCGGATTGGTAAAGTTGAACACCTTGACGCCCGGCTTTGCCAGCTTCTTGATCAGCTCGCAGTACTCAGCCAGCGCCGGAATCGAGCGCATGGCGAACGAAACGCCGGCCGCACCTGTGGTCTCCTGACCGAGAATACCCAGATCAAGCGCCAGCCGTTCATCGCGCACGCGGGTCGCATCGCCGCCGACACGGATGGTCGTGATGACGTAATCCGCATCGGTTACCGCCTCCTCCGCACTGGAGGTCAGCGTGAACTTCATGGTCGGGCACAGCATGCGCGCAACGTGCGCCGCCAGACCGCCGTAGATGCGGAGCTTTTCCGGATCGTTATCCATAAATACCAACTCGTCGATGTGCAGCTCCTCCGCACGCTGTGCAATGCTCTTTGCGAGGAACATGGAGCGTACACCGCCGCCGCCGATTACCGTTAATTTCATAAAAAGATACCTCCTGTTATCGAATCAGATACCGTTTGCAGCTGGACCAGCCGATCATGCCCGAGGCAAATCCGGACAGACCGCACGGGAACAGCAGCACATACGGCAGAGAAAGCGGGAAAAACAGCACTGCAGGAATCAGCAGCAGCGCATTTACACCCAGCCCCAGCACGGTCATGCCGGGACGGAGCAGACACAGCAGCCACGCATTTTTCGCCGCTGCCGCAAACGGGATGTCCACCGCCGCCTGTACTGCCCAGAAATTCTGGAAAAACGCAGCCGTGACGCAGAGCAGCAGCATGCCCAGCAGCGCCGGGAAAAATCCGTCCGCCGTTACCAGCATCACGCCCATCCACAGCAGCGCAAGCTCGGCCAGTCCGCACAGAAGATTGCGCACCGTATCCTGCCGCAGCGCCGCACGGAAATCGGTCCACACGTCGTTCGGCACATCACGCGCCATATTGACCGTGCAGCGCGCCATGGCGGCTCGAGCCGCACCGAAGGTCACGACCGGCAGACAGCACAGCAGAAACAGTACATTCAGCTTGACGATCTGCCAGAACTCCCGCGCAAGGGTCTCTCCGACCCATGCAGCGCCGGTTTTTTCCGGTGCATCCTTGGCAATGCCCGGACCTTCCTTCAAATAGGATGGACGAAACACAGATTTTCCTCCTGTCAGAACGCGATCGCGCGTTCGGTCTGCTTATCGAACAAATGGATGCGGCTCATATCCACAGCCGCGGTGATGGTGTCGCCCGCATGAATCGGCTCACCGGACGGCGTACGCACGGTAACGGACGTACCGTCGCAGGTGCAGTGCGCGTAAATTTCCGCGCCCATCAGCTCGGCAATATCCACATGCATGGTGAGCGTATGCGCCGCATTCTGCGTAAACTTTTCACCCGAGGTGTGCAGATTCTCCGGACGGATGCCGAACACGACCGTCTTTCCGACGTACTCACTCAGCGCATCGCTGCCCGCAAAGTGCAGGCTCTGGTCCGCAAAGGTCAGCTTGTAGCCGTCCGCATCGCGTCCCAGCTCGGCGTCCATGAAATTCATCTGCGGCGAGCCGATAAAGCCCGCTACGAACAGATTGCACGGATGGTCATACAGCGTCTGCGGTGTGTCCGCCTGCTGAATCTCGCCGCCCTTCATAACAACAATACGGTCGCCCATGGTCATGGCCTCGGTCTGGTCATGCGTAACGTAAACAAAGGTCGTATCCAGCTTCTGATGCAGCTTGATGATCTCGGTGCGCATCTGGGTGCGCAGCTTGGCATCCAGATTGGACAGCGGCTCATCGAGCAGGAATACCGCCGGGTCGCGCACCATCGCACGTCCGAGCGCGACACGCTGCCGCTGACCGCCGGAAAGCTGCTTGGGCTTGCGGTTGAGCAGATGCTCGATGTCCAGCACCTTAGCCGCCTCGTGCACCTTGCGGTCGATTTCGTCCTTAGGTGTTTTTCGCAGCTTGAGCGCGAATGCCATGTTCTTGTAAACCGTCATATGCGGATAGAGCGCGTAGTTCTGGAAAACCATCGCGATATCGCGGTCCTTCGGCGCTACATCGTTCACCTTGCGGTCACCGATGTACATTTCGCCGTCCGAAATCTCCTCCAGACCCGCGATCATGCGCAGTGTGGTGGATTTGCCGCAGCCGGACGGTCCGACCAGTACGACAAACTCCTTATCCTTGATCTGCAGGTTCAGGTCGGAGATAACCTCGATATCACCGGGGTACACCTTCTTGATGTGATTCAAACTAATGCTTGCCATGTAATTTCACCTCGTTTATTCTTTGACCGAACCCGCGGTCAGGCTGGAAACGACCTGCTCCTGGAAGATCGCAAACACGATGATCGAAGGAATGACCGCAATGGTAACTGCGGCAAACAGCGCCGTGTAGTTAAAGCTGAACTGGCTGGTAAAGTAGCTGAGCGACAGCGGCAGCGTGCGGGCACTCTCGCTGCTGGTCAGGATCAGGGAGAACGTAAATTCGTTCCATGTATTGAGGAAGCACAGCACAGCTGCGCTCGTAAGACCGCCCTTGGCGCACGGCATCATGATCTGGAAGAACGTGCGCAGGAAGCCCGCACCGTCGATGTAGGCGGCCTCCTCAATGGCCTTGGGGATAGACTGGAAGGCGCCGCGCAGGATGAGCAGGCTCATCGGCATATTCAGTGCGGTGTTGACCAGAATCAGACCCGCCTTGGTATCATACAGACCCAGATTGTTGACCACGCTGTACACCGGCTGCAGCAGTGCCGTCATCGGGATGACGAGCGACAGGCTGAGCAGCATGTACAGCAGCTTATCGCACGGAAAGCGGAACCGCGCAAACGCGTAGCCTGCCATAGCGAAGACGAGCACATTGAGTACAGTCGCGCAGCAGGTGACGATCACGCTGTTGCCGAAGAACTTGAAGATCGGCGCCATATCCAGTGCGGATTTATAGCCGTCAAACCCGAAGTGCGTCGGCAGCGAAATGCCGTTCGACAGGATCTCCGCATTCGTCTTGAACGAGGACAGGATGACCCAGATGATCGGGAACAGCGCAACGACCACGCACAGCGCCATAAACAGATATTTGAGCACAAAGCACAGGCGTTCTCTGCCGGTCATTGCACCGAAGCTGGTTTTCATTTGTCGAACGCCTCCTTAGTAGTCTTCTTCGTTGACGCGCATCGCCTTGTTGATGAGCGTCATGCAAACGACACCCGCGATGACGATGCAAACGCCGATCGCATTCGAGTAGCCGTAGTTGTTTTCGTTCTTGTACACGCTGTACAGCATGAGCGGCAGGTTCATGGTAGTCGAGCCGGGGCCGCCCTTGGTGGTGATGTAGATCAGGTCGAACATCTGCAGCATATAGGTTGCCGCCATGACCATGGTCGTGCCGATGATCTTGCGCAGCAGCGGCAGCACAACGAACATATCGGTCTGGAACGAGGTCGCACCGTCCACACGGGCCGCTTCGAGCACCGAATCGTCAATGGTCAGCGCCTCGGCGAGCACGAGTGTCGTGGTGTAGCCCGCAAACAGCAGCCATGTCATGGTGACGGACGGGAACGCCGTTGTGGTATCCATCAGCCAGTTATGCGTCAGGCTTTCCAGACCAACAGCCTTGAGGATGGAATTGACCACGCCGTACTGCGGGTTGAAAATATTGAGGAAGATCATGCCCATTGCGGCGTTGGAGATGATATTCGGGATCATGTATGCCGTACGGACAAATTTCCAGCCGCGCGGCTTTTTGTACAGCACAAGCGCCAGGATAACGCCGATGGAGACATGAATAATACAGTGGATCAGAATCCAGACGACCGTGTGGCCGCACGCCTGCCGGAAGGTCGCATCGCTGAACAGCTGTGTATAGTTCTGCAGACCGATGAAAGTCATCGAGTCGCCCGTCAGCCGGTAATCAAACAGCGAGGAAACAAACACGATCACCAGCGGAACAGCATAGATCAGCAGGAACAATGCGACAGCCGGAAGCAGGAACACCGGCAGCCAGCCCTTTTTACGTTTCATAAAGCGGTTTCCTTTCTTATCGCGAGGAAAAAATTGATATTTCTGCGTCTTCCGCCGATTCGCGCGGCAGCGCGCATGAAATAGAATTTGCTGTGCAAATTCGTAAAAAACGGGAGCATGTATCTCATTTTTTACACTTCTGGAGGGAGAAAGTTTCTGTACAGGAACTTTCGGACGACTTTGGAACGGCCCACGGTCCGTTCCTGCCTGTCGGCGAAACTGCAGTTTCGCGACAGCAAAGGGACCCGTTTTTTGACGGGTCCCTGCGGTAAACAGTTTACTGGTTCTTCGCTGCAGCGTCCGTCAGCGTCTGGCAGAAGCCCTTTGCGTCCAGCTCACCCGAAGCGAGCAGCGGGAGCTGCTGGCTCATAACGTCGAGCAGGTTGGCGTACATCGTAGCCTGCAGAGTATCCGAGCGCTTTTCGCCCTCAGTGGTTGCAAGGTTAAGGAACTCAGCAAGCAGCGGATACTTGTCCTTTGCGGTGTCGGTCAGCTCTACCGTGTTGGAGGCCGGAACCATGCCCTGTATCTCCATTGCGGTCTGCTGTGCCTCAGCCGAGGTAAAGAACTTGACCATCTCAATGGCAGCCTCTTCTACCTTCGGGTCGTCCTGCTTGGTAACGATGTAGCCCTGAATCGGTGCATCGTATACGAAGTTGCCCGGGAACAGCGCTACGCCGACCTTATCAGCGAAGCCTTCCTCTGTCATGGAGGTATCAGAGAAATCACCGATCATCCACGGGCCGTTTGCCAGCATTGCGGTCTGGCCGGACAGGAAGTTGTTTGCAGCATTCTCATACTTGCCGCCGATTGCATCCTGCGTGGTGTAGTTCTGGTACATCTTCTGGATCTTCTCGGCTGCTGCGATCATTTCCGGCGTGTTGTAGTCGGTCGGGTTCATGGTGTTCATGAACTCAAGGCCTGCGTCGGACTCGGTGCCGACCATAGCGCCCATCCACAGCTGGGTTACCCACGCGGAATCTGCGGTATCCATGGACAGCGGGGTGATGCCGGCTGCCTTCAGCTTGTCGCACTGCTGGAAGAACTCATCCCAGGTCTTAGCCGGCCCGGTGATGCCTGCCTGCTTAAACAGGTCCTTGTTGTAGAAGTAACCGATAACCTGGCCTTCCATCGAGGAAGCGTAAATCTTGCCGTCGCGGCTGTTGGTAGCCAGCGCGGTATCCGAATACAGTGCCTTCCAGTCTGCATCGGAATTTACCGCATCGGTCAGGTCAACTGCCAGATCCTTTGCAACGACCATATCAAGCAGATTGTAGCCGCCGCCGTAAATAACCGGCGGGAGATCGCCCGTGCCAAGCTGTACCTTGATCTTGTCGATGTAGTTCTGGTCGCCCGGAACGTCTTCCTTCTTGATCTCGTACTTGCCTGCGTACTTCTCATTAAATTCCTTAATCAGTTCATCGCATACCGGAGCGGACGTATTCGTGCCGCACTGGAACGTCGGATAGTTGATGGTGATCACACCGGAGTTGTCACCGCTCTGTGCAGAATCATCCTTCTTGCTGCCGCAGCCGGTCAGTGCACCTGTCAGCAGCGCGCCTGCCATCAGCAGGGAGAGGATACGCTTTGTTTTCATGTGGGGTTCCTCCTCTTTCTCTCCGTGCGGCATTTGTCTCATTCAAATACCGCTCTGTGTTTTGTTGTATTCATTATACCCGAGGAACAGTCTGCCTTCAATGCAGTAAACCGATCAAAACATATGACGATTTTGCTTTTCGTTCACACGCTCCGCACTCCTCTTTGAAAACATAGGATTATTTTGCGCCAAAACAGGATATTTTTTTCTAATGTCGTTTCTCCCCTCCGGATGGTACACAAAGCGGTCGAATTGTGGTATATTTATGGTAACTCCGCAGCTCTATTATATGGTGCTGCCCTTGTATAGTTCGCAGAAGCTCCCGTGAGGTGTATTGTATGGCAAAACGCAAGATCTCTCTTATCGGGCTGGTCGTTGTGATGATATGTGTTCTGGTATTCGCACCTGTTGTCACCGCCGGCATCTATTTTATCCATACCGTATCCGGTCAGCTGCAGCATACCGCCAGCGAGACGGTTTCCATGTATCTGAACGAATTCACCGACCGCACCGACCGCATGATGGAGACCCTGCGGGATGGTGTGTACTACCTGACCTCAGACAGTGCCGCCCAGCAGATGATGAGCAGCAGCAAACCGCTCACCCAGATCCAGATTCTCCAGCTGGAGCAGAATTTCAGCCGTGCATTCTCGCTCGGCGATTCGCTCAACCCCGATGTGGTCAGCGCCATCTACCTGATCAAAAACGACCAATATGTGCCGGTCTACGGCGGCAACTACTATTTGAATACCTCGTGGCGCGTCCGGCAGATGTACCAGACGCACGAGGACTGCAACTCCGCACGCACGCTGTACACGCACTACACCATCATTGGATACGCATATATGATCGTCGATTTTGTTGACCTCAACACCATGCAGCCGCTTGGCAAAATCATCGTGGAGCTGAACATCGACAAGCTGCTCTCCACGCTGTCGCTGAACCAGCTTTACCCTTCCACTGTCGTCATTTTCAGCGGTGCTCAGGGCAAACGCATCGGCTCTCTGCAGACCGACCTGTTCCGCGAGAACGAGGATATGAACAAGTGGTATCATGCGTCCAGCTCACTCCGAAAAAGCCGTGAGCGCGTGGACATCTATATTCCAAACGCCGAAATCCTCGCCGGTGTGCGCCAGAGTACGCGTGTGTATTTTCTCGTCTGTGCTGCCATCCTGATCCTGGCCCTGCTGCTGGCCGCCACCTGTCTCATCCTGCTGCTGCGTCCTCTTCGGCAGATGCTGCACACCATCGGCAGTATCGGCAGCGGTGATTTTTCCGTGCGCATGGATGAAACGCCATACACCGAAACGACCGCTATCTCGCATGCCTTCAACGACATGGCCGACCGGCTGGACACCCTGTTTCAGGAGGTCTATCAGCGTGGTCTGCTGCTGCGCGACGCAGAGATTCATCAGCTGGAGAGCCAGATTCAGCCACACTTCATCTTTAATATTCTCGAGCTGATCAATGTCCGCTGCATGGTAGCCGGTCAGCCGGCCATCTGCACCACGGTGCAGAATCTGGCGCAGCTGCTGCGGGCAAGCGTTGTCAACCATGGCAAGCAGATTATCACCCTGCAGGAGGAGCTGGATTCGGTAAAATACTATCTTGCCCTGCAAAAGGAACGCTTTGAGGAAAAGCTGCAGTATACCGTCGATGTGGAGGACGACAAGCTGCTCGGCTGCTACCTGCCTAAGCTGACCATTCAGCCGCTGGTAGAAAACAGTATCGTACACGGACTCGAACCCAAGCGTCACGGCGGCTGGGTGCGCGTCAGCATCTGGGAAGAGGAGGACGCCGTGTACATCCGCGTGTACGATGACGGCGTAGGCTTTGACCCGTCCGCCATCCCCCAGCCCGGCAGCGACGACAAGCACCACACACATGTTGCGCTGCACAACATCGAGCGCCGTTTTCAGCTGCTGTACGGCGAGCCCTACGGCATGTCGATCAAATCCGAACCCGGACACGGCACGAGCATCGTGCTGACGCTCCCCATCATCACCGCACCGCCCGAAAAGGAGAAAGACCTATGCTGAAAGTTATGATCGTTGACAATGAATCCGCCATCCGCAAGGGTCTGGTACACTGCATCCACTGGGGCGACCTCGGCTGTGAGATTGCCGCACAGGCAGACGACGGCATGATGGCGCTCGAGCAGATTCCGGTCATTCAGCCGAATATCGTTATCAGCGATATCCGCATGCCCGGTATGGACGGTCTTGAGCTTGCCGAGATCATCGCCCGCGACCATCCCGGCATCAAAGTCATCATTTTGACCGGCTATCCGGATTTTGCCTACGCGCAGCGTGCCATCCAGTATCATGTGGTGGATTTTGTACTCAAGCCGATGACGGTAGAAAACCTGACCAATGCCATCGAAAAAGCCAAGGCCGCCATAGCGGAAGACCGCAGCAGTCAGGATCTGCAGGAGAAGCTCTCCACGACCTCGGCGCGCAACATAGAGCTGCAGAAGAGCATGCTGCTGCATGACCTCATCCACCGTGTTGCATGCTCGCAGCTGTATGTGCTCAACCGCCTGGCTCAGCTGAAAATGGACCTGCGCAGCTATTTTGTACTCAAGCTGCATATTACCTCGCTGTCCGAGGAAGCGCTGACCGAGGAAGAATACAACGAGTATCTCAATCAGTCGCAGGAGATTCTGTCTGACTGTCTATCCTCCTACCAGCATTACTACATTGCCCGCGGCACGCAGGACTGCTTTGTGGTCATCTGTGCCGCCGGGGAAGCGCCCATTACCGCATTATGCAGGGAAGCGGTGAATATTGTCGGCAGTCTGGCACATTTTCTGCTGTTTATCGGTATTTCCAACTGCAATGACAATCCCATCTGTCTTGCCGACACCGCCGATGAAGCCGCACAGGCGGTGCGCTTCACCGTCTTCACGCCCGACCATCCGGTGACGCACTTCGCTGAGCTCAGCTCGTTCCCGCAGCAGCTGACCGACGAAATCTTTGAAATGCTCTCTGCCCTTAAATCTGCGATGGAGCTGCGCAATCCCGCCGACACAGAGCAGCTGCTCGACTGCATTTTCGCCTATGCGGACAGCAACAAGCTGCCGCCGGATACCGTACGCAATATCTGCGTATATATTCACCAGTTCGGCATGGAGCTGCAGTTTCCCGGAATGGCCGGACATTCGCTCGAGGGCGGCAGCATTTCCTCGCTCAAGCGCATTATGGAGACCAACTCCATCGCCGAGATGGAATCCTGCACCCGCGCACTCGTGCAGCAAACGCAGGACATGGCGCAGAGCAGCGCCGCCAGCGCAGATCATATCGTTTCCTCGGTACAGGCCTATATCAGCGCACACTACGGCGAGCAGCTTTCGCTCGACCAACTTGCCCAACAGTTCTATCTCAGCTCAAGTTACCTCTCGCGCCTGTTTAAGCGCGAGACCGGCACAACGCTGACAACTTATCTGCAGAACGTGCGCATCGAAGCCGCAAAAAATCTGCTGCGCACTACGGCGCTCAAAAGCTATGAAGTTGCCGAGCGGGTCGGCATTAACGATCCCGTGTATTTCTCACGCATATTTAAGAAGATCACCGGTCTCAAGCCGAAGGATTACCGTCACAGCGTGCAGAACGAATCATCCGTATAAACAGAAAGAAGCGAAAACCGTTCCGGCACGCATCCCATCAGAACCTTTTCCACAATCCACAAAATGATCTGCGTGCTAGCAAATCGGTTGCATTTTCCACACCTTTACTGTATAATATATAATAAAATATATTTAATTATCAGTAAAATTCATGGCAATACCGCATGATCGAACAAGCGTGATCTGCGAGCAAATTCCACAGCCGGATCCGTCGCGGTACTGCCTGTATAAAGGTAATCAGGAAGATGAATACAACTTGGGAAACACACAAATTTGAGCACTACATATTCAGCCTTTTGCTGGCAGTGGAAGTCATTATGTCCTTTACATTTTTAGGATATGTGCACATTCCGCCGATTTCCATTACCACGGCGTATATCCCTATCATCATTACCGCCTGCCTGTTTGGCCCGGCCGAGGCTTCCCTCGCGGGACTGCTGTTCGGTCTTGGCAGTCTGTATAAGGCTTCCGCGACCTATGTCATGCCTGCAGATGCGGTCTTTTCTCCGTTTCGGAGTGATTTTCCCATTAGAAGCATACTGCTGAGTGTCGGCACGCGTATGCTGTTCGGTTTTCTGCTCGGCTGTCTGTTTCAGCTGGCACGCAAAAGCAAACGAAAGAATCTGTGCAAGCTGCTCATCACAATCGCGGCACCTAAGCTGCACGCGCTTTTGGTTTATACTGCGATGGGGTTGTTCTTCCCCTCTCTTGGTTTCAATTTTTCATCAATCTTTATGCTTGAAAAAAGCGACCTCATCATCCTGCTGTTCTGTGTTGCGGTCGTTCTGGCGATTGACAAGCTGTATCACAGTTCCTTTATCCATACCTATAAAAAAGCGGTCAATGAATACGAAAACACCCCGTACAGGTCTCCAAAGATTGGTTTCGTGCTGGGGGCCGTAAGTACGTTTATCTTCTGTATGGCGGTCCTCTCGACCGTCTACTTCTCCAGCCGTATGTACTACATGCTCGGGCAGCACGGCATAGATGTCACACAGGATATCCATCGGGATATTCTCCACCTGCAGGTGCAGTTTTTGACTGCTATGCTGGCGCTCAACTTCATTCTGCTCATCCTCATCCTGATGGTCTACCGCTACATGAAATTTCGTGAGTACACCGGCGAGCTGGACTTCCTGACCGGCATTATGGGCCGCAAGCTGTTCCTGCACACCTGTCTCCGCAGCCAGAAGTCCCACGCCGGATCAGCCGGCTGGTTCCTGGTCTGTGATCTGGATTATTTCAAGCACATCAACGATAAATACGGCCATTCTGTCGGTGATGAGGTCCTCAAGCAGTTCGCCGAGCATCTGCAGAACACCTTTCGTTTCTGCGGCTCTGTCGGCCGTATCGGCGGTGACGAGTTTGCCGTAATGCTAGATATAAATCTGTCGCCGGACCAGCTGGAGCATCTGCTGACGCAGTTCCTGCGCGATATTTCCGGTATTCTCGAGCAGGTCACGGTCAGCTGCAGCATCGGCGCGTACCGCTTTGTTTTCCCGCAGGAGATCAAGCACCTGCTCACTGAAACCGACCGCGTGCTCTATCAGGCCAAGGAGAACGGCCGAGCGTGCTTCGTAATAGAGGATTTGACTGAAAAGTAAATTACAAAAGCCCGCACAGCGTAAAGCAGCTGTGCGGGCTTTTGTGTCTGTTCGATGAAAAATACATGTAAATTCATGCAGCTGCTCTCCGTTCTGTCAAAAACGTGCTGCAATGGGGCAAATGAAAACGACAGCATTTGTCGTTGTGGGATGCTTCGCACGAGCAGATTGTCGGCATGGACGGCCTGATCAAAAACCTGATCGAGCCGGCACGCAGTGAGGAAGATCTGCCCGTGTCTGCCGTGACCGCGGTGCCGCTTAGTGAAATCGTGCAGACCTGCGTGCAAACCTTTATCCCGCTTGCAGAATCGAAAAACAAAGTATGAAAAACGAGGTACATGCCCTCGGTTTTCATGCATTTGTGCCGTACATGCTATTTCATGCGCGCTGCCGCGCAGCAGCGTCAGCATCGTGAAAACGGACTTTTTCGACAAGCTGAAACGGAGTGCAAACGCACTCCGTTTTACTTTCGATTTTAGAAAGGCTGTGTATAACTCCATGTACCGATACCGAGCGGCGAGAACGCAAGGTAAACCGCTGCAACACAAATGAGAATCAGTGCGGTGGCAACCCAGCGATACTTCCACGGGGTAAGATCGACAGCGCCGATGTCCTTCTGCACCCATACCTCTGGATGCTTTGCCTTGTTTCGCTGATTGAAAATGAACATGACCAGCAGCTCAACCGGCAGCAGAACAAAGACAGCGTACAGATAATGGAGCTTGCTGTTGAGGAACAGCAGAAACGAGCCGTAGCAGACCACATGCAGCACCAGAATGACCTTTGCGCTGTATTTCGGCAGGTGCTTGAAGAAAAAGCCGCCGAATACGGCCGTCAGAACCGGCAGTGCAATCAGCATTACGAGGGAATCCAGGAAGGTTTTCAAGCCTGCCGGGAAGAAGTAGATCAGCGGACCGACGATGGTAGTCAGTACCGCGAAGATGATGCCGACATTCTTGCCGACCTTGACGAGTTTTTCCTCGGAAGCGTCCTTGTCGATGAATTCCTTGTAAATATCCATGGTAAACATGGTATCTACCGAGTTCAGCACCGAGTTGAACGAGGACAGGATCGCACCGAGCATTACGGCTGCGAAGAAGCCCATCAGCGGAGCCGGAACAACCTGCGAAACCAACTGCGGGTACGCTTCGTCCATCATGGATACCTGATCGCCCTGCAGCTCAAACAGCGCATACGCGATAACGCCCGGCAGCGCAAGGTACATAAAACCGATAATTTTAAGAAACGCGCAGTAGAGAGCACCCTTCTGCGCTTCCTTGAGGTTCTTTGCAGCAAGTACACGCTGAATAAACGACTGGTGCGTACACCAGGACTGCAGACCGAGGAAGAACAGACCGGTAAATACGGTCGGCCACGGAACCGCAGGCGGCAGAGAATCCGCCGGAGCGATGGAGTTGAGCATGTCCGAATGGTTTTCGATCAGGAAACGCATACCGTCGATAACCGACAGACCGTCACCGCCTGCCGTTTTGCCGAGCACGCTCAATGCGAAGAACGGGATCATGAAGCCGCCGATCAGCAGTCCGATGCCGTTTACGGTATCCGATACGGCTACGGCTTTCAGTCCGCCGAAGATAGCGTAAATCGAGCCGATGACACTGATGATGATACACAGAATGATGACTGCCTGAAACTTGGTTACGCCCAGAATGCCGGATACGTTGAAAATATTCTCAAATACCAGCGAACCGGAGTACAGGATAACCGGAATCTGTACCACAATGTACAGCAGAATATACGCGATGGAGAACCACAGCTTCGTGCTGCGGTCATAGCGCAGACCGATCAGCTCCGGAATGGTGGTAATGCCGCTTTTCAGATAACGCGGCGCCGCAAACAGCGCCAGCACGATACAACACGGAGCTGCTACGATCTCGAACGCCATCGGGCTCATACCCACACTCCCCCACACTCCATGTCTGGCCGTTCGTGCCGACCAGCTGCTCTGCCGACAGGTTGGTCAACAGCAGCGAACCTGCGATAACAAAGCCCGGCAATCCGCGTCCGGCCAGAAAATAGCCGTCTGCGGTGCTCTGGTCATCGCCCTTTGTTTTTACATACGAAATAACTGCAACAAGTATCGTGAAACCGATAAACGTCGCCATAGTCCAAACCATTGGAATCCCCTCTTTCATGCGGTCCCTCAACCGCTTCAATTTTCCATATTTGTAATTTAATTCTTAAAAATGCGTATAGTTAGGGCGGACGCATGTGTCGAACTCTGCGTCCGCCCTGTCTATAAACTGTTTATGCTGTCAAATGTGTGTTTGAATTACTCCCACAGGCCCTTGGACTTCATGTCGGAGACGTACTCGTCGATATTGGAGGAGTCGATAACCTTGGAGCCGGAGTCGATGAAGGATTCAACAGAGCCGCCCTCAAGTACGGTAACTGCTGCTTCAACAGCCTTGTAGCCCATGTCGTAGCCCATCTGAGCGATGTCGATGGTCAGAGAGCCATCCATAACAGCCTCAATGGCAGACTGGTTGCCGTCAAAACCGCACAGAACGGTATCTGCGTAATTGGTGTTGCCGGAATCCTTGATAACTTTTGCAGCTGCAAGCGCCATGTCATCCGCGATGGACAGAACTGCGTCTACGCCGTTCGGGTACTTCTGGATAACCGCCTCCATAGCGGCTGCTGCCTTGTCCGGCATGGTGTCGGTGTACTGCACTTCGAGCACCTGACCGCCTGCGGCTTCGATCGCATCGCGGTAGCCGCGCAGACGTGCTTCATGGGTCTCGTCGCCCTGTACGCCTGCGATGATAACCGCCGTCGGCTTGTCCTTGCCGAGTGCCTTGCAGGCCTCAGCAACCGCCTTGCCGCCGTTCAGCGCTGCGTCCTCGTTGCCGGTGCCAACGAAGCATGCCTTCTTGTCCGAGGTGAAGTCGGTATCGAGTGCTACGACCGGCTTGGTCGCGGTATCTACCAGCGTTGCGGTAGAGGTGGACTGCTGCGGAGCGATAACAACGGCGTCAATGCCCGGGTTGCCGAGTGCAGTCTCGATCATGTTGACCTGCTCATCATACGAGGTAGCCGAGGTCGGAGACTGGATTTCGACGTTTACATTGTCGTGCTCGCTGCCGTAAGCGCGCGCACCGGCAATAACCTTGTTGAAGTGACCGTCCGTATGCTTTACGATAACGGTTACGTTGTAGGCATCACCGGAAGCGGTGGAGCCGCTGTCGCCCGTGCTGCCAGTCGATGCGGACGAACCGCAGCCTGCCAGCATGCCGGCACACAGAGCACTTGCTAACGTCACTGCTAAAAGCTTCTTTTTCATGGTTCAAACACTGCCCTTTCTCTTCTTCTCATATTGATTTTCTTTCTTCTCTACAGGGGGTGCTGGAATTGCGAAAATGCTGTGGACTTAAGGCAACACCGCACAATTAAAGCGGCGGCTCCTTGTGCAGGCTCCGGTCGCACTGCCGCGGTGCTTTGCGGAAATTTTGTGTCCTACCTTTGGCTTCGGTTCCTTGCGCGAGTTCCGTCCGCGCTGCCGAAGTTTCACGGTAATACATCGAGTATTACCGCAAAACTGTGCCTCGTCAGTACGCAAAATTTACTCGCAAATCACTCTTGTTCAATTATGCGGTATTGCCTTAATGAAAAATCTTTTTCTTTTACGGTATCACCGGACAATTCGGCAAGAGCAATTGTTCGGTGATTCCGCACCAATTACTGGCTGATGGTCTGGCGCAGTGCGTCGATCGAGGTGTTGACACCGGCATCAACGGTCATGGTCAGGTCCTCCATCTCGAGCGAAACATCGCCGTCGTAACCCATCATGTGGCATACAGAGAAGAATTCCTTCCACCACTGCAGGTCCTTGCCGCAGCCGACTGCAACGTAGTTCCATACGCGGTCAGCGGACTCGGTAACAGGACGAGGCTCGAGCAGACCGTCGGTGTCAGCCAGACCGCGCTCGATACGGGCATCCTTGCCGTGAACGTGGAAGATGCAGCCCTTCAGAGCACGTGCAGCTGCGATCGGGTCAGCACCCAGAACCATCATGTGGGACGGGTCGAGGTTGATGCCGAGCATCGGGTCGGTAGCTTCACGCAGCTTGAGCAGGGTCGAAGCAGACCAAACCATCGTGCCCGGGAACTCCTCGATAGCGATGTGCTCGATGCCGCACTTCTTGCAGTGTGCGATGAACTCATTCCAGAACTCGATGGTTACCTTCCACTGGTACTCGTAAGCCGGAGCCATGAAATCCGGCCACGAAACGGTAGAGGTGATCCAGTTCGGGGTGGTGTCGGTCTCGTTGCCTGCCGGCAGGCCAGCCATAGCAACGATCTTCTTAACGCCCAGCAGACCTGCCAGAGTAGCGCAGTCGTACATGGACTTCTTGTATTCCTCGCCGGTCTTGCTCGGCCAAAGCGGGTTGCAGGACGTGTTCAGAGCAGAAATACGCATGCCGCGCTTCTCGAGCTCGCCCATGAATTCCTTGCGCTTGCCTTCGTCAGCAAGCAGCTCCGCGGTGTTGCAGTGCTTGCGGGCACCCCAGCCGCCTGCGGTCATCTCAACCGCGTCGATACCGAGAGACTTTACCTTATCGAGCATGTCCGTGTAGGACAGATCAGCAAAAACATCCGTGCAAATTGCGAGTTTCATATAAAAAAACCTCACTTTTCTTTCTTTTTGTTGTAGTAGAAATCGTTGGAGCGATTTTTAGAGAGAGAATTCTTTCAAGTATATTATCAGGAGGGAATTTTAGCGTTATAAGCGTTTAAGAGTTTACCGCTGCCCGCCTTGCGGAAGGCAGCGGCACAGAGAAAAGAAATGAGAGAGTATCTTAGTTTAGATGGAAATCGGGAGACTTACTTGAAATCTACCCATACGCCGCCCTTGTCAGCGGACTCTACGCACTTGGTTACCCAGCGGATGCCGTCGATGCCGTGCTCCAGATCCGGGTAAACCAGATTCTTGAGGGTTTCCTCGTCGCCGCGGTTCTTTGCATCCATTGCGATAGCAAAACGGGTGTACAGGTTGCTCCAGGACTCGATCAGGCCGGTGTAGTGCAGAGCACCCAGGCGCTCGTACTCGAGAGCTTCCGGATTCAGGTAATCCATTGCACGAACCAGCGTCTGACGCGGCTGACCCTGTACTTCGTAGTACAGCTCATCCGGATGCATGTCGTTCCACTCGAGGGAAGCCTTGGTGCCGACAATGCGGATGTGCTGGCTGCTCATGTCGCCTGCGTTAACTGCGGATGCCCACATACGGCCAACTGCGCCGTTCTCGTAACGCATCAGGACGTAAGCATTGTCCTCCAGCGGTGCGCGGGACTTGATGAAGCTCTGGCGGTCGCACAGCAGCTGCTTCAGCTTCAGCTGCGGGCAGATCAGCTCGGACATGTAGAAGGTGTGAGTGGACAGGTCGCCGAGTACGAAGGACGGGCCGGACTTTGCCGGATCAACACGCCACTTCTGACCCTCAGCCTGCTTGTCGCCGGTCGGGTCGCAAGCGAAGCCGTGTGCGTAGCGGAGGTCTACCATAGTAACCTCACCGATGTCACCGTTCAGGACCATGGAGCGCATCTGGCTCAGCAGGTCGAAACCGGAGAAGCCGTAGGTTACGCAAACGATCTTGCCCTTTTCCTCAGCCAGCTTCTTGATCTCCTCGCCTTCCTCAACCTTGAAGAACAGCGGCTTCTCGCAGATTACATGCAGGCCGGCCTCCAGAGCTGCCTTGCAGACCTCAAAGTGCTGGAAGTTCGGGGTTGCAATATCAACAGCCTCGATGCCGTCCTCGCGCTTTGCTTCCTCAGCGAACATGGTCTTGTAATCCGGATAGAGGCGTTCCTCATCCATGTTCAGGTTCTTGCCGAAGTCTACGCAGCGGGCGAAGTCCAGGTCGAACGCTGCAGCCTTAAGTACGAACGAGGTGTTGTCTCGCATAGCGCCCAGACGATGCTTGTAACCAACGCCGGAAGTACGGCCGCCGCCTACGATACCCCAGCGGAACGGACGAGCAATTTTCTTTTCACCGATAAACATAATGTTTTCCTTCTTTCTTTGATTTGCAAAAAGTTTTTGATTCTGTTTTTGTACTGCTAATTTTGATGTTTTGTGAAATGCATACAACAAATTCGATTCATCTTTGTTTATTGTATCCATTTCCTAACTTCTGACCTAAGTATAAAATGTTTTATGGATATATTCAATAAGCGTTTCTGCCGCAAAGTTCATCAATCCTGCTTTCTATGAGAAAACGCAGAAAACCAGTTCATCAATCCTGCTATTTCGTTCACGGATTCTATGAGGGCAAAATAAGGAAGGAGAAGAGTATATGCAAAGTGTTGATCCCGGCATCCGAAGTGAGTCGGTTTGTTTTCCGTTTACGCCGTCGCAGACCGCGAGAGAGCTGCTGTTTTACCCGACATGGTGCGGTCACTACTACTGCACCGCCAACTATTTTATGAAGCGCGACAGTTATCCGCCGCTGCTCATCGCCTACATCCGCAAGGGACGCTTCCGCGTGGAGTACCGCGGTGAATTCCATGTCGCCGAAGCCGGTGACGTGCTGCTGCTCGACTGCATCGAGCCGCACTACTACCACGCCGAGGACGGACTGGAGTTCGTGTACATGCACTTTGAAGGCTCGAATGCGCGTGAGCTGTGCCGCCGCATCACCGACCGGCACGGCTGGCTCATCCGCCGCGACAACAACACGCTGATCGGCAATCTGCTGTACGACATGGTGCGCTTTTACGATGAAAACGGTGTAGAGACCGACATGCAGCGCTCGGCACGCATCTACCGCATGTTTGACCTGCTGCTCTCGCCGAGTGCCGCCGAGCAGTCAGCGGATACGCCGGTCGAGCAGGCCATCCAGTACATTCGCTCGCATATCGGTCAGCCGATTTCCGTGGAGGAGCTGGCGTCTACCGTGTGCCTGAGCGCATCCTATTTCGCGCATATGTTCAAGCGCCGCACCGGCTTCTCCCCTGCCGATTATGTAATCAACTCGCGCATTGAGCGGGCAAAAGTCCTGCTTGTGCGCACGCAGAAGCCGATTGCGGAAATCGCCGAGGAGGTCGGCTACTCGACCAGCGGCAGCCTGATCAACCTGTTTGTTAAGAAGGTCGGTACGTCACCGCGGCAGTACCGTATCCGGCATATGTCCAAAGCGATTGATGCGGTATGCAAAACCGATGTGCCATTCATAGATACAGATGTGCCGGAGCTGTAACCGTGCAAATACACAAAAAGACGCACATCGCAAGATGTGCGTCTGAGACTGTCGAAAAACTTCGTTTTTCCGACAATCTGTGTTCTGACTATGCAGAACACGAGTCGTCCGAAAGTTCCCATACAGAAACTTTCTCCCTCTGAAAGTATGAAAACCGAGGTACACGCCCCCGGTTTTCATGCATTTGCGCCGCAAATGCTATTTCATGCGCGCTGCCGCGCAGCAGCGTCAGCCTTGTAAAAATGGTCTTTCTCGACAAGCTGAGACGCACATCGCAAGATGTGCGTCTCAGTCTGTCAAAATATCATATTCCTGCAATTTAAATAATTCGCGCGCCAGTGCGCGTTAAAAGGTTCACGATCTGTTAAGACAACACCGCATAATAAGAACCACAGCTTCTTGCGCAGACTCCGGTCGCGCTGCTGCGGCGCTTTGCTGAAATTCTGCGCCCTGACTTTGCTGTACTTTCACAGTAATACTCAAGTATTACTGCAGAACCCAGCCTCGTCAGCACGCAAAACCTGCTCGCAAATCGCCTTTTGTCTCATTATGCGGTGTTGCCTGAAAGGATGAAATGCAATAGATTTGTTCTGTTTTACAGTTCCTCGACCGACACGATGCCTTTACGCTTGCCGACCAGTGTCATCAAACGGTTTACCGTACAGCTGCGCGGCAGGCGCAGTGTGAAGATGGCGCAGGCATTGTGCTCCTCGTTTTCCGCCGCACGGGTGATCTGGATATTCAACACCTTGACATTGCAGCTGCGGTAGAGTTGGAGCACATCGTCCAGACACGTTTTATCCTCGTATTCCATATACACATTGATCTCGGGAACGTGCTCCAGCACACGGTACTCCAGCCGCGAGAACACCTGCTCTGCCAGCATGATAAAGCCGGTGGCCAGAATGCCGCCCTCATAAAAGCCGCCGCCGAACGCCAGACCGATGATGGCCGAGGTCCACAGTCCGGCCGCCGTTGTCAATCCCTTCACATTCTGCCGCTTGGTAACGATGATCGTACCGGCGCCGATGAAGCCGATGCCGGCAACAACCTGCGCGCCCAGACGCGCCATATCAGTAAAATAATGCATATTCAGATACAGATACTGACTGGTCAGCGTGGTAATCGCTGCACCGATGCAGATGAGGATATGGGTGCGGAAGCCTGCCGGACGACGCTTGTACGAGCGCTCGATGCCGATGATGCCGCCGCAGATAAATGCACAGGCGAGACGCACAAACACAGAGAGTGTGGTAACGCTGCGCAGACCGTCAAAAACAGATAACATATTGTCTTCCTCCCGTTACAGCTCTTCGATCGCGCACAGGCAATCCAGCCCGGCCAGTTCGGACAGCAGCTGCGTATGCGGTATTTTTTCATTCAGACGGATCGAAAAGATCGAGCTTGGATGCAGCTGCTCACCGCTCCGGTTGCGCTCGATGTCGATGTCATAGATCTGCACATTCTGCGCCTTCAGCTGATTGATGATCGTGCTGACATCATCCATCGAGTTAAACTCCAGATACAGATTGATGTCGCGCGCGTTCTCCTGAATGTATGCATCCACGATCGGGAACAGGCGGATGCTCAAAAAGATCATAGCAAACGCGATCAGTACGCATTCGTAAAATCCCGCGCCGACCGCAAGGCCGGTGCACGCTGAAGCCCACAATCCGGCGGCGGTAGTCAGTCCCTTGACCTGCTGACGACCGGTGACCAGAATCGTGCCTGCGCCGAGAAAGCCGATGCCGTTGATGACCTGTGCGCCGAAGCGGGAAACGTCGGTTTTCATACCGAGCTCGGCTGCAAGCGCCGACCACGGGCCGGTTACCAGCGTATACTCATACAGACTGAGCAGCACGGTCAGTGCCGCGCCCAGACACACCAGCATATAAGTGCGGAACCCCGCCGGACGGCGCTTTCGTTCCCGCTCCAGACCGATGCAGCCGCCGAGCAGCATAGCCAGAGCGAGCCGCAGCACGACCGATGCAAAATGAAATTCACGAAGATATGCAATCGTTTCTGTCATGTTCTGCTCCTCCTCATTCCCTGCGGAAACCGTGTACGCACACGTTTGCGCTGATGGTCATTTTACACACCGTACTCCTTAGTATATATACAGTATAACACCGGATCAGGTCAAGTTTCATCCCTCACATTGTAAGAAGTATTTTGTTTATTTTTGTGTAATTTGTACATTCGCAAACGTTTGTGTATTTAATTATCTCCACATTATTATATATTAAGTTCTAAATATCTGCATTTGTGAAAATTTTCATTTCAATACAGCCTCTTCGAACTTTTTTCCCTTCCGCAGAGCGTAAATCCCCCCATTCTGCACAGATTGTGCAGAACGGGGGGATTCGTTCCGTATCGCACGAACTGCGCCTGCACGCAGCACAAGGCACTTCCGCCTTACATGGTCCCTTCCTCCTCCATTGCGCTGAGCAGCGGCGTTACCATCTGCTTTTTGCGGCTGACTACACCCGGCAGCACGACCGAATGCTCCCCGCATTCCTTGCGGAACGCGGTATGCACCAGATTCTTTGCGCCCCTGCCGACATAGAGCAGTTCGGTCTTTTCCTCGATGATATCGGTCAGCATGACAAACTGCATGGACAGTCCGCTCGTCTTGAGATAGTCCTCCATATAGTCCAGCATTTTATCCCGGATGCCGTTCAGCTCATTCTCGCTGACACTCGTGATCTGTGAAATGGCGATTTTTTTATTCTGTACCTGAAAGTACTTGAAATCCATGTGGAACAGCTCATCCATCGAACGGTCGCGCAGGCACGAGCTGGAGCGGAACATCTCCGTTGCATACTCCCTGATGTCCAGACCTGCGATCTGCGCCAGCTCCTCTGCGGCGGCGCGGTCGAGCGGCGTACAGGTCGGAGAACGGAACATCAGTGTATCCGACAGAATCGCAGAGCACAGCAGACCCGCGATTTTCGGTTCGATCAGCACATTATGCTCATGATACATTCCTGTAATAATGGTCGCGGTACAGCCGAGCGGCTGATTGCGGAAATAGATCGGCCCGCTCGTTTCAACCGAATCAATGCGGTGATGGTCGATGATTTCAATGATATTAGTCGAACGAATGCCGTCTGCCGCTTGATCCCGCTCATTATGATCGACCAGAATGACCGACGGACGCTCCAGATCCAGCAGATTGCGCTGAGAAAACATTCCGATATACCGTCCCTGCTCATCCAGCAGCGGATAGTAGCGCATACGCTTTTTGGATACCGCGCGCTTTACATCCTCTACCACGTCATCGGGTTCAAAAGTGATCAGTCCCCTGCGGCGCATGACATGGCGCACCGGCACAGCCTGGCTGACCACCTTGGCGCAGCTGTATGTCGTCAGCGGCGTTGCGATGATGGAAACCTGATTTTCACTTGCCAGCTTGCGGATGGTACGCGAGACTTTCGCACCGAGCCCGATAATAATGCAGCCCGCATTCATCTCAATAGCGCAGAGCTGACTCTCATAGCGGTTGCCGAGAATAACCATGTCGTGCGGCCCGATATAATCCTCCAGAACATCCGGATTGGCTGCCGCAACCACCACGCTGCCCTGTTCGAACCGCTTTTCGATATCACCGACAATCAGCGTACCATCCAATACATCCACCAGATTGCGATAGCTTGTGCCGGCCTCCGCCAATGCGTTCGCGTCCTTGTCCTCCATATAGAAGCGCGCGATATCACTCAGCGTCAGCAGTCCCTTGAGATGACGGTCCTCATCGACAACAGCCAGCGTCTGAATATCATTTTCGTTCATGTAATTCCATGCGCGGTGCAGCGACATCTCCTCATCAATACCGGGAATCCTGCGATACTGCACATCGCTCAGACACGGCTCAAACGACTTGATATACCGCGGTGCTTTTACACCGAAGCGCTCAAGGACAAATTTGGTCTCTGTATTGACATGGCCTGCCCGGCAGGGGATATATGGTTCTCCGGTCAGCCTGTGCTTAAGCTCTGCATAACAGATCGCAGAGCAGATCGAATCTGTATCCGGATTACGGTGTCCGATAACAAAAACCGGGTTCATACTGTACCGACTCCTTTGTCTGAGAAATGACCGCGGGAACTGCTGTGGTTTTCCCGACGGTGTATGATTGCGGGTAAAAGGAAACAGCAGCACCGACCATGCCACTGATTCGGGTGCTGCTGTTCCCCTCGGGAAGAAATAGGACAATACCGCATAATTAGGTATCGTTTAGATATGGTCAATATGATTTTCCATGCGGATCATGCCGGAAACACCTGCCAGCTCCTGACAGAATGCATTCTGCGCGGACTCATATCCGTGCGGCGGAAAGCTTGCACGGAAACTGATGATATAGGTGTTATGCGGAGTTCTGCCGAAGGACAGATTAAGCAGCTTTGCAAAATGCCGTTCTGCCAGATGCGACAGCTCCACCATGATGTCGCCCATGTGGTCACATTCGATCTGCAGATCCAGCTCCGGGCGTCTTCTGGTGCGGATTTTCTCCTGAATCCCGTCAAACGCCACCAGCGTTACAAAGGCAATCACCGTACCGACCGCCGTGAGCACATAGTATCCCATGCCGACCGACAGACCGAGACAGGCAACGACCCAGACACTGGCCGCCGTTGTCAGTCCGCGAACGGTAAATCCCTCACGCAGGATCGCACCGGCACCCAGAAAACCGATGCCGTTGATGACCTGTGCACCCAGTCGCGCCGGGTCAGAGGGCGTTGTGCCGAATACCGCGATCGTCTGCTCATACATGATGCAGCTTGTCACCATGACCACGCACGAGCCGAGTGCTACCAGAATATGTGTGCGGATTCCCGCCGGATGCGAGGTTCGTGCGCGCTGCGCGCCGACGGCAAACCCGACGATCACTGCACCCAGCAGCCGCAGCACGATATCCACCACTGTAATTTTCCCCATTTTCGTTTCCCTCCTGTCTAAAATATTTGACCGCACCCTGCAATGGCAGGGTACGGTCAGAAAAAGAGAGAGAGATTGTTACGGTTACGTTCTTTTTCTTATTGCATCGTCAAGCGCTCTGCTCGATTTCGCTCCTCCAGATAATCTACCAGCTCCGGCAATTCCCGAATGATATGATCCGGCTGGTAAGCAGCATCTACACCGGCATCCTTCTGCGCCGACAGGAACGACTGAATCTGGATCGCGGCACCGAAATGCATTCGCTTTGCACCGATGATATCACGCGAGATCGTATCGCCCACATAGGCACATTCCTCCGGCTTCGCCTGCATCTGGCGCAGCGAGATCTGGAAAATAGACGGATGCGGTTTTCGGTATCCGGTCACGCTGGACAGGGTAACATCTTCAAAATAATCGCGGATTCCGTACTGCTCCAGCACATCGAACACCGAATAAAGCGATGCCGTATTGGAGATGACGCCCAGATGATACCCGCGTTTTTTCAGCTCCTCCAGTGTTTCCTTGACCTTCGGACGAAGCTCGCGGTGATAATAGGTCACTTCCCACATACCGGCCAGCCGTTCCGCTACCTCCTGCAGCTTTTCACGGTTCAGATTGAAGTCCGCCATATAATACTCCGGCCAGATTTCCTCCGGTTTTTTCTCAAGTTCGTTGCATTCGCTCCATTGTTTGTAGGTACGGATACCGCTGTTCAGCTTGTTCCAGAAGGTAATGTCATTGCAGCCTGTACCCAGATCATGTTCATCGAGGAACGTCCGCAGCTCTCCGGTAACCGTGCGGATCGTCTGATCATTATACCAGATATCCTCGAGCGTTCCTCCCATATCAAATAAAATAGTCTTAATCACGTTTACTCCTCCTTCTGCGGCAGTGCAAGGGAGGCACGAACCACATTGTGATCGCTCAGCTCCGGCTGTGCATACCGGGCCAGCGCACTGTCCGGCGCAGCAAAGCCGCAGTCTGCCGTCAGTGTAGAAATCACACTGCTGCAGTGCACGGTAAAGCCTCGCGGCAGCAGCCAATCCAGCTTCATATGCAGGCAGCCGCCTTCCGGCAGCGGTTTGCGCCGTGTGCAGTCCGCACCGCCCGAAGCCTCCCGCCATGCATAGCCTGCTGCAGTGCAGTCCTGCAGAAGCGGTTCATACAGGTCGATCATTTCGATTGCCGCAGCCAGCTCCTCCGGCTCGTCACACAGATGACGAATCACCGCCTTGTCGCGTCCGTCAAAGGTATTGGTGTTGAGATCGCCGCCCAGCACAACGGGAATCCCCGGAAATACACGCTCGGCCTCCTGCAGTACAGCCTTCATCTGCTGCAGGCGTCCCGCGCCGTTCGTCCGGTTTTCCAGATGGATGGATACCGCGCCGACCTCCTGTCCCTGCACATTCAGCTTTGCAAAAACCGCATTGCGGCCGCCGATGCGCTTCTGTCGATCGTAATACCAGTTATACTGCTCCGGCAGGCGGAGCACCTCTGCCCACAGGATCGGCCAGCGCGAAAAGATCGCATTGCCGTGAAACCCGTGTGCAGCGTCCTTCAGTTCGACAAACTCCAACCCGAACACATACTGCATTCCCAGCGCACGGGCGATCTCTGCGGCAGTATCCCGCTCACCCGACCGGGCACAGCCGCTATCCAGTTCATTGGCCAGAATCAGGTCATACGGCCGCAGCGCCGGGCATTCCCTGAGAAAATCCACCGTTTCGGCAAGGCATATGCCCCGCTCCATGTTGAACACCAGCGGATTCAGTTCTTTCTTCTGCGGCGCCGCACCCGCAAACCGGGTCACGATCTCCGCCTCAAAAAACTGAGGAATATCCTGCATCACCGCATCCTGCGATTCCTGCTCCAACCGTGCCGCAGATTGCAGCACGCATTCTTTTGTCAGTTTTTCCATACTGCTCCCCTTTACAGGCGGCGCGGCATCGGGTTTTTGCACAGCTTGAAATATACCGTCCACGATACTGCGTTGCCGACAAGGATTGGCATCAGGGTATACAGGAAGGTCACATACAGCATCATATTCCGAGCAGCAGGCTCCAGCTGGAACGCTGCGACCACGCACATGATCGTGATAACCGGCAGGCTCGCAAAGCTGTAAGGCACGATTCGCTTGTCCGGCAGCAGAAACAGGATGCAGCAGACCGCAGTGCCCACCACAGCGATCAGACCGCAGTGGATCCAGTTTTCTGCCATGCCTCCGCCGAGAGGCAGATGGTCATGCAGTACGCCGGTCAGCAGTGCATACATACCGCCGAATACCAGGCAGAACAGCAGGTCCACGAAAAAGCAGGTAACTGCCATCGGACTCTTGCGCTTGCCTTCCTTGGTTACGAATAAAGCCATTCTGTATGCTCCTTCCGCTTTTACTATCCGCGGCAGGCTTTTCAGCCTGCCGCGTCCGTATCGTTTTCTCTTTTGATTACTTAGCCAAGCAGCGTCCAGAAATCACGAACCGGGTTGATGTTCTCATAGATATCGGTAACGTTGAAATCAGAAACGTGCAGCTCGCTGTACGGGGTGGAACCCTCAGCCGGTTCGATATCATCGCGTACCGGCCAGCCGCCCAACGTATTGAAGTACTTGTAGCCGGATACATCGCCGTCTGCGCCGCCCATCATGAAGCGGATCAGCAGCTTGGCAGCATTCGGATGCTCGCACTCGCCGACAACGTACAGGGTGTTGATTGCAGGGATACCGGTGGTCGGCTCAAGGTTTACCGGAGTGAGGCACCAGTTGTTATCTTCGTTCTTACGCAGCTTGGAGGAAGCGCAGAAGCCGATCGGCGGGTTGGTCTGACCCTTGGTACCTACAGCTTCCGCGATCTCGTCAGAAGAAGAGGTGAAGATGGGTTCGTTGTCATGCAGACGCTTGAGGAACTCATAGCCTGCGTTCTCGCAGCCGTCGGACAGGGTCAGCTCTTTACCGTACAGCTCCTTGTAGGAAGCAGCCAGCTGATCCGGAACATCGCCTACGCAGAAACCGGTGATCCAGGAGCCCCATGCGAGGTTGTCCAGCGGGTTCTGCATCATGACACGGCCCTTCCACTCCGGCTCGGTCAGCTGCCAGATATTCGTCACCGGAGAACCGTCCGGATAGGCTTCACTGTTGTAGAACAGCTGCGTCAGCTCGACATACATCGGGGTCTGCGTCTTGGTGTACTTTTCATCAATGTGCGACAGGATATCTGCCGGCTTGTAGTTATAGAACTTGCGCGCCAGAATATACTCGTTGTACAGCGTACCGTCCTGATCCTTGATATGCACCACATCGGCAACGTGCTGACCGGCATCATACTCACGGGTGACCTTTTCCAGCAGCTCGTTGGTGGAAATATCGAACGGCTCTACTTCAATGCCGGGATACTTCTCCATGAAGGCATTGGCGACCTTGGTGATACGGGAGGAAATCGAATAGATGGTTACCTTGCCCTCTTCCTTCGCCTTCTCGTACAGTTCCTCATCGGTCTCATCCGTGTTGAAGATACCGGAGGACTCTTCCCACTCGCTCAGCTGGAGCGTGCCCGCTGCCGCTGCCTCATTCGGATCCTGCGCGGCATCGCTGCCCGGGTCCGTCGTCGCTCCGCCTCCGCCGCACGCGGTCAGCGAGAACATCATTGTTGCTGCCAGAATACCTGCTAAAGTGCGCTTGTGCTGTAACATTTGTTTTTCCTCCTTCAGTTTCCTCTCTTCTTTTCTTGTGAATGTGTGAATTGCTGGTATGGTGCTTATTCAACCGAATACTTGATGAGGTTTTCGGTTTTCTTATCAAATACGTTGATCTTGGTGGTGTCGATCGACAGATAGACCACCTGATCCGGGTTGTAATGCGTAATGCCGAGTGCCTTGATAACCATGCTCACGCCGCCGACCTTGACGGTGACCAGAGTCTCGGAGCCGGCAGGCATCGAGGTGTAGATATGCGCTTCGATGTCGGACGGGGACTGACGCGAGGTGTTGATGGCAATCTGCTCCGGACGAATGCCGAGCACTGCATCGAACGATGCTTCCTGCGGCATATTCTCGTCCTTGAGATGATCGGCCGGGAATGTCATCCGGCCCAGCACGCTGTTTACTGTCAGACCGGAAGCGGAAACCTCTGCCTTGCCGTCAACAAAGTTGATGCGCGGGTTGCCGATAAAGTCTGCCACATACAGATTGGCGGGGTTGTTGTACAGCTCCAGCGGATGTGCCACCTGAATGATGATGCCTTCGCGGAAAATCGCGATCTTGGTGGACATGGTCAGCGCCTCGACCTGATCGTGGGTAACGTAGATCATCGTCGTGCCGGTTTCGGTGTGCAGACGCTTGAGCTCGCTGCGCATATCCACGCGGAGCTTTGCATCCAGGTTGGACAGCGGCTCGTCCATCAGCAGCAGATGCGGCTCGGAAGCGATAGCGCGGGCGATTGCAACACGCTGCTGCTGGCCGCCGGACAGCTCGGACGGGTAACGGTCTACATACTGGCCGATCTGCATTCGTCCCAGGGCATCCTTGATGCGGCGATCTACCTCATCCTTGGGCAGCTTCTGGATATTCAGACCGAACGCGATGTTCTCGCGCACCGTCATATGCGGCCACAATGCGTAGGACTGGAATACCAGGTTGAGGTCACGTTCGCTCGGAGGCGCGAAATGAGCCTCCGCAGCGTTGACGATTTCCTTGCCGTCCATGTGAATGGTGCCGTTCTGCGGCTTCTCCAAGCCGGATACTACACGCAGCGTGGTGGTTTTGCCGCAGCCGGACGGGCCGAGCAGCGTCATAAAGTCACCGTCTTCAATCGTGAGGTTTACATCCTTCAGAATGTGGTTCTTACCGTAGAATTTATCAATATGCTTCAGTTCAATTTTGCTCATTTTCCAAACTCCTTTTTTCCGGTTATACCATGCGGATCAACCGCCCATGCTCTTCGCCAGATCTGCGTCGCCAAAGATATTCGCCAGTGCGTATACCAGGAATACGATGGAGAACATGACGATTGCCACGCAGTCAGAAGCCTGCGGAGAGTTACTGTTCTGATACTGGAATGCCAAATACGGCAGCGTGGAGGTTTTCGGGGTCATCAGCAGGATGATCAGATCGAGTTCCTTCATAATGGAAACGAAGATCAGCATGAAGCCCGAAATGAAGCCGCCCTTGGAAAGCGGGAATACGATGCGGATAAAGCGCTTGAAGAAGCCTGCGCCTGCAATCTCGGCTGCTTCCTCCAGCTCGCCGCCGATCTGCAGCATATTGGAGGTGCCGGCGCGGGAAGCGAACGGCAGATGCTTTACAACAGAGGTGATGGTCAGCAGTGCGAACGTGCCGTACAGGGACGGAACGAGCGTTACACCGAACAGCTGCTGCGGAGCGGAGAACATCGACAGGAAAATGCCGCCGAATGCGATGGACGGGATCAGGTACGGGATGAATACCAGTTGCTCAACAACCTTGCCGTGCAGCTTGCCGCGGCCCTTGGCGCAGATATAACCGATGATCTGGCCGAAGATGGTGCCGAATACACCGTTTACAAACGTCAGCTTGAGGGAATTGATCAGCGAATTGATAAAGTTAGCATTCTTGAAGATACCCGGCTGACCTTCCATTACCGTTGCGATCGGATCGCCGATCCAGTAGTGCAGCGTCAGGTTGGACAGCGAGTAGTCGCCCTGCCGGAGCATAAAGGACTCGAGGATCAGCAGTGCGATCGGCATGATGATGCCGAAAACGAAGAACAGGAACAGCACGGCCGTGATCAGCAGCTTATGCTTGCCCAGACGGATCGGGGTGGAACGGCCGCCCTTGCCGCCGATGGTGGCGTAGGACTTGCGCGAGCCGATCAGCTTCTGGTTGACAAATACCGAGATCGAAGCGATGCAGATCATGATGAGTGCCATGGCAAACGCGGTCTGGGTATTCTGGGACTTGCTGTTCATGTACAGCTGGCTGGACAGGGTCACGAAATTGACCTTGGAGCCCAAGTAGTTGATAACGCCGAAGGTGCCGATCGCCTTGGAGAAGGTCAGGATAACGGCGGAAAGCATAGCCGGCAGTACCAGCGGGAAGGTGATCTTACGGAGAATGGTCGCCTTGCCGGCGCCCTGGATCTCACCCATCTCCTCCAGCTCGGAGTTGATGGAGTTCAGTGCTGCGGAAACCAGCAGATACGCATATGCGTAATAATGAAGCGAAAGCACGGTGATGATCGCGACCGGGCCGTATGCCAGCCAGTCGGGAACATTGATGCCAAGACTCATCAGGAAGCCTGGCGCACCGCCGATGCGTTCGGTCTTGAACATGGTCAGCCAAGCCTGCGACTTACACCAGCTCGGGATCATATAAGGAATGATAACTGCCAGCGAGAAGAACGGCTTGAAGGGAAGATCCGTGCGGACCATCAGCCATGCAAGAACCGATCCGATCAGGATGGCAAAGAACGATACGCAGACACCGATCAGCAGCGAATTGAGCAGCGGCTGGAGCAGCATCTGCTTGGTCAGTGCGCTGCCGAGCAGGCGCTGCCAGTAATACAGTGTGAACGATCCCGCTGTGCCGCCCGCCAGTCGTGCATCCTTCTGTGCCAGCGTAAACGAGGTCGAAATCATATCCAGCAGAGGAAAAACGATCAAGTAGGTCAGCAGCACGATCGCAATCAGCACGATCAGGTTATACGGGTTGGTGACAACCGCCTTGATCTGGTTCTTTAACCTTCTGGATTTGGAGTAGTTCTGATCTTTTGGTTTCATTTCAGTTTTGCCCCTCCTTCAAATTCCGATTGTATTGTTCCACCGCGGTCACCACTTCGGGCAGCGAGCCGATCTTGACATCCGGCTCATACCCCATGCCGCGGTACTTTTCGTCCTTGTGATAAATGCGAGGGTTATCGATCTGAATCATCAGCGGCCATCCGGCGTTCCGCACGCCGCGCACATCGCGAGAGATGGTATCTCCGACGTAAGCCGCCTGTTCTTTCCCGATTCTCATTTCGTTCAGCGCGATCTCGAAAATCTCCGGCCGCGGTTTGCGGATGCCGCAGACGCTGCTCATGGTGAGCGTTTCGAAATACTGATCGACGCCGTGTTCCTTTAGAATACGCGGTACGAAGGTCGTGCTCATAATGTTGGAGATTACACCCAGCCGATATCCGCGCTGCCTGAGAGCCTCCAGCGTTTCCTTCAGCCCCTCGCGTTTGACGATGTGCTTGCGGTATCGGTCGAACATGTAGCAGAGCTCTTCGCCCAGTCCCGCAAGTTTTTCTGCCGGAATGTCAAAGTCCTTCAGGAAGAACTTCTGCCAGATCATATCCGGCGGCAGCTCGATCAGTTCCTGTTCGGTATAGGACTTGTATGCTTTGGCGCCTGCATTGATGTGCTCCAGAAGCTGCTCCGGCGTTTCTGCTGTGTAAATATGATTCATATGAAGGAAGCACCACAGTCGGCGGATATAATCGCGGTCACTCTCCGGGGTAGCGTCCTGTGTATGTACGGTTCCTCCAATATCGAAGAAAACAGCGTGTATCATAACAACTCCTCTCGCTTCTCTTTTTTTCTCTACTCTTGTACTCTTGCATTTTCATTTGCATCGCGTTCTACGCAAACGTTTTCATTTCCTGATTCAACCGTACCACTATCTCCCGGCTATGTCAATAAAAAATCACATTCTTCTATCAAAGTTTTATGATATTCACAATTTCAATCCAGGTGTTTTCGTTAATTATGCACAGTTGCTTTTCTCTCCGTATTCTCGTATACTGTAATCAACGCAAACGTTTCCGTAGAAATGAGAAAGAAGGATTCGTATGAAATATGATCTTATGCTGATCGGACCCGCCACGCGGGACATCAATATCGACTATACCGGTCAGGAAGTCCGCGAAATCGGCGGTGCTGTATTCTTCTGTGCATACGCTGCTGCAGCCGCTTCCGCAAACCTTTTCGCTTCAGTCAAGATCCATCCGGACGATACCGATGTACTGGATGCATTTCATCTGGACAGCGACCATATCGCCGTGCTGCCCGCCCAATGCACCACCCTGATGCAGAACACCTACTTCACCGCCGACCGCGAACGCCGCAAGGCCGAATGCCTGGCACAGTCGGATGCAATCACTCCCGATCAGATTCCCGATGTGGACTGCGGCCTGTATCATCTGGCCGGTCTGCTGTACGGCGATTTCCCCAACGAGCTGATCCCCGCGCTTTCCAAAAAAGGCAAGGTATCCGCAGATATTCAGGGATTTCTCCGACACAACGAAAACGGCCTGATGAACTTCCACGACTGGAAAGATAAGCTGACCTATCTCCCCTATTTCGATTTTCTCAAAACCGATGCGGCAGAAGCCGAGATCCTCACCGGTCTGACCGACCGCCGCGCCGCCGCCAAGCAGCTTTATGAATGGGGCGCCAAGGAGATCCTGATCTCGCACAACAGCGAAATGCTGGTCTATGACGGCAAGGACTATTATACCTGCCCGGTCAAGGCACGCAATCTGTCCGGCCGCACCGGACGCGGCGATACCACCTTCGGCGCTTATCTTGCCAAACGCATGATGGGCGTTTCCATCCCGGATGCGCTGCTGTTCGCTACCGCAGCCGTTTCGCTCAAAATGGAAACCCCCGGTCCGCTGCAGGGTCCCGAACAGGCTGTCCTCGACTATATCAAGGAATTTTACGCCTGAGCCCATCCGGAACCACTTCGGCACCTGAAACACATCTGATATTTTTCGCGCCTTCTGCCGTTATCCTTGTCTTTCCCCGGCAAATACGGTATTATATTCTTATTAAATTTACTATGGGAAGGAAGCGGCATCTATGCGACAGCACATTACCATCAAAGATATCGCCCGCATTGCCGGTGTTTCGACTTCTACCGTCTCCCGCGCACTCAGCAATTCGCCTGAGCTAAGCGAGCAAACCCGCCAGCGGATCCTGGAAATCTGCCAACGGGAGGGCTACCGTGTCAATGCACTCGCACGCAGTCTGATCTGCAACAAAACCAACGTCATCGGCCTGATCGTTCCCGAGGTGACCAATCCTTTCTATGCCGAACTCTCTCTCGGCATCGAAACGCACGCACGCAGCCTCGGCTACAACGTGATCCTGTGCAATGGGCAGAATGATGCCAAAGTGACCGAAGAGCTGTTCGGTTTCCTGATCAGTCATCAGGTGGACGGCATCATCCTTGCCAGCTCACAGCAGGATGCAGGAACCATGATCCAGAAATTTGTTCCCCGTTTGCCCACCGTTCTGCTCGGAACGCCGGCGCTCGTCAGCGGCGATGAGGTCAACTCGGTCTGCATTGATAATCTGGCAGGCGGCCGTCTGGCAGCAGAGCATCTGCTGGAGCTCGGCCACCGTGACATTGTCTATCTGGGCCACCGCCCCAACAGCCTGACGCACCAGCTTCGTCTGCGCGGCTTTACCGAAATACTGGAAAAAGCAGGTATCACCCCGCAGGTCATCGACAATCCGCATGGTTGCTCCTCGATCGACATCGGCTATGCACTCAGCCGGAAGCTGTTCGCAAACGGCTGTTCCGCCACTGCGATCTTCGCCTCGACCGATTCCATGGCGCTCGGCGTATTGCAGGCAGCAGACGAATACGGCATCTCTATCCCCGAGGATATTTCCCTGCTCGGCTTTGACAACATCATTTATTCCGCACTGCCAAAGATTGAGCTTTCCACCATCGATCAGCGCAAGCAGCTTCTTGCAGAAGCCACCGTTGATCTGCTCACGCGCATCATTGATTCGGATGCGCAGGACGAGTTCACGCACCGCATGATCCGTCCGACACTGGTTTCGCGCAGCTCATGCCGCGCACAAAAAAAGTAAATCCACAGCACTGCGCACCGACCGCCTTTCTCTCTTAGCCCTTTTATCACACACAATACACCAACAGGTCAACCGCAGCGCTGCTGATCGAGAATGCCGCAGAATCCTGCGGCATTCTCATACACAAAAAGGAGGAGCTTATGTACCGCATCGAAACCCATCTGCACACCACCTATATCTCCCACTGCGGCTGGCTGGGCGCTCAGGCCATTATGAAATACTACTCCGCGTGCGGCTATGATGCCATCTGCGTTACCGACCACTACAACCGCGAGTGCTTCGACTACGCCGACATCGACCTGACCACGCCGGGCAGCAAGACGCAGGCGTTCCTGCTGGGCTACCACCGCCTCAAGCGCGAAGCGGAGAAGTACAATATCCGCGTGTACGCGGGCGCTGAGCTGCGCTTTGACGGCTCGGATAACGATTATCTGCTGTACGGCTTCCACGACGAGCTGCTGGCCGATCCGGATCGCGTCATGCGCGAGGGTCTGGCGGCCTTTGCTCCGCAATACCGCGCAGACGGCGCACTGCTCGTGCAGGCACACCCGTTCCGCAAAAAATGCACCCCCGCTCCGGCGGAATATCTGGACGGCATCGAGGTTCTCAACCTCAACCCCCGCCATGACAGCCATAACGATCTTGCGCTGGCTTATGCCAGGGAGCATCATCTCATCATGACGGCCGGCTCGGACTGCCACCGTCCCGGCGATCAGGGTACGACCGGTATTCTGTCCGACACCCTCCCCGAAGACAGCTTCGGTCTTGCAGATCTGCTGCGTTCGGGCAACTATACCATCATCCATCCCGAATGCACCGAGGATTGAGACAAAACGATACCATGTAAAAGCTGCTGTTGCTCCAACGCAACAGCAGCTTTTTTCTCATACACCGCGTCTTATTCTCAGTGTACCGCAAACGTTTTCCGGTTGTATTTTACCTTTTATTCTTCTTGTTTCGTGCAGTTTGCCTTTCCAATTGTTCATTCTGCATAAAAGTATTTTTATTTTGTTGTATATTCCGTATACGTTTGCGCTTGTTTTGCACAAAATAATCTGCTAGAATATCATCAGTTAAAAAAACAAGACTGAATTGAGGTAATTGTAATGCGTAAGAATTTTTCCAAGTTTCTGATGAACACCGCTATGTTTGAGCTGTCCTGCGATCCCTGCACCGCTAAGCTGTTCACTGCACGCCGCACCAACCGCAAGTAAGCTGCTCCTCAGAAAACACAAACTCCGCAAGCGAAAACGCTTGCGGAGTTTTTTCTGTTCCGGGCAGCGGCAGCCGCCGGCTGCGCCCCCGTTTATGGTTTATCTTTCAAAGAATCATGCTGCAATACGCTGCATGATGGTCGCCATCTCCGCGCGGGTGATGGTGGACTTCGGCGCAAATACCTTGCCCGGCTTGCCCTGCACCAGACCGGTCTTTGCACAGTAGGCTACGCCTGCTGCTGCCCAGTCGGCAATCGTGCCGCCGTCGGTAAACTGCTTGACGATACTGCCGTCTGCCGCGGTATCCTCACCGCTCAGCTTGCGCTGACGGGTCAGCAGCGTTGCGGCCTCCTGACGGGTGACGCTGCGGTCCGGCGAGAACTTGCCGCCGCCGACGCCCTCCATGATGCCAGTCTTTTCCGCCCACGCGATAGCCGTGCGAGCCTGATGCGTTACCGGAACATCGCTGAAGCTGTCAGTCAGCTCGGTCTTGGGCTGGCCTGCCAGATTGTACAGTGCCTGTGCGACCTGTGCACGGGTCAGTGCCTTGCTCGCGCCGAACGTATACGCCTTGTCGCCGGAGAGCAGACCGTTCTTGGTGACGTAATCCGCCGCCTTGTAGTACCATGCATTCGCCGGAACGTCGGTATAATCGGTAACGGATTTGCCTTCGCGCAGGGTGTTGCGGATCTCGTAGCTGTCCACTGCCTTGAAGCTGTTCCAGTTGTCCACATCCTGCTTCTGGTAAGCGGTGCCCTTGATGGAATCCTCGTTGAACTCGATGATGGAGAATACCTGCTTATCCTCTTCATCGGTGTAGAAATCGGTGGAGTAGTCCGAACGAGCCGGAATGTACTCGTAGAACTTGTTGCCTACCGTACCGCCGGTCAGATAAGTCGTGCCGTCGCCGGTGTTGACCTTGATGTCGTTCTTCACGGTAGAACGGATATAGATATGGTCATGGCCGTTGAGGAACAGGTCAACGCCCATGGCGTCGAGCGAATACTCGCTGTCGTTGATGTAATAGTCGCGTACATCCATCGGATCATGGTTGGAGGTATACGGGCCTGCGTGCGTCATAACGATGCGCCATTTCTTGTCGGAAGCATCCAGCACGCTCTTGCACCACTGGAGCTCTTTCTTCATGATCTCGGCCTTCTGATCCGCCGGCGTAACTTCGCCGTTCAGGATAACGAAGATAGCATCGCCATATTCGAAGTAGCCCATCGTGCGGTCAAACTGCGGATAGCCGGTGTTTGCGCCCGACATATTGAAGCGCTGTGCGAACGATACGAAATTCCAGTCGCCCTTCATCTCGTGGTTGCCCGCAACGGTAACGGTCGGATACTTGGCATAGTAATCGCCCATAACGTCAAAGCATGCCTCCCATTCGGTGGACTTATAGCCGTTCTGGGTGGTGTCGCCTGCGGAGATCATCAGATCCGGGTTCGGGCAGATCTTGAGTGCCTGGTCGATGGAGTCCTTGAAGCTCATGTAGTTCTCAATAGATTCAGACTGCGGGTCCGAGTAGAAAATCACCTTAAAGCTCTTATCCGCTGCAGACTTCGGGGCGGTGAAGGATTTTTCTTCGCTCATAAACGAACCGCCGTCGCCTACGCGGTAAACATACTCGGCAGACGGTGTCAGACCGGTGATCTCCACACGATGTGCCGCCTTTTCCTTATAGCCTGCGGTTACGGATTCTACATAAGAGGTGCCGGACTTGGTTTCCCACTTGGAAGCACCCTTTACCTTGTACTGGATAACGGTCTTGGTGACAGCGGGGTCAGTCAGCCAGCTGAAGCGCAGACCGCCCTGCTTGGTATCCGGCGTAATGGTAATCTGGTCGGGTTCGCCCTTTACCTTGCCGTCATCAATATTCAGCACGATCGGCTCAGACTTGGTGTACGGCTTGGTTACGGTTTCCTTATCGGTCTTGACCTCGATGTAGTAGAACATATCGCCGGTCTTGTCGGTCGGCAGAGAAGCTGTGTAGGTACCGCCGGATTCCTTCATGGCAACAGCGGTATCGACCTTGGCGGAATCATAGCCGTAATACAGCGTCGCGCTCTGCACCTTGTCACTGGTGACGATGCGGGCAGAGACCTCGGCCTTGCCGTTATGCGGTGCGATGTTCAGCGCGCGGGAAATGATGCGCGTGCCGCTGACGGTGTAATCCACTGCGGGGAAGATGGAGGCATCATAGCCGCGCAGAACAGGCTGCTTGCCGGAGGAACTCCAGTCCCAGACCTTGCTCATATCCCAGCCGAGTGCTTCATAGGTGGCCTTGTCCTGCATTTTTGCAGCGGAAACGTCCTCCCACTTGATGGGCTGCTCGGTCGGCTCGTTGCCGGACAGCAGCGTGCCCTCCCATGCAATATTGTCGGTGATGTTGGTAGCTGCCTCATCATCGAGCTGGCCGACGATCTTGTCAACATCTGCAACGCCGTTGATAACGGTCTGTGCGGAAACGCTGTCCTTGAGCGTTTCACCGGCGTTGAACGAGCCTGCAATACCGCCCGCATGACCTACCGTGCCGCTCTTTGCGGTGGTATCGACCGTACCGGCTGCAAAGCAGCGTGCCAGATAGCCGCCGCCGTCCTGAATGCCGGCAACGCCGCCCGCATCATACGGAGCGGAAACGTCTGCGTTGATATAGCAGTCCTCAACATGACCGACGATCGGGCCTTCGCCCTCCTTCAGCTTGCCGCAGATGCCGCCTGCGGTGTGCGAGTTGGACAGATCCAGGCACTTAACCTCACCGGTGACAACGCAGCCGGTAATGGTGCCGTAGTTGACACCTGCCAGCGCACCGACGTTCTGCTGGCCGGTAACGTAGCAGTCAAGCAGCGCAACATCCTTGATGTACGCCTGATCGTCCTGATTGCCGACATAGCCGAACAGACCGGCGTATTTCTTCTCATATTCCACGCGCAGTCCCTTGATGGCGTGGAACTGGCCGTCGAACGTGCCGATAAAGCCCTTATCTTTCTTGGATGCGATGGGCTTGAAGCCCTTGACACCGGACATATCGATGTCGGCGGTCAAAACATAGTGTCCGTCGCGAGGAGCGCCGTCCTTCCAGCTGCCGGACAGATAGAGCAGCTGGTCCGGGGTAGAGATCTCATAGCAGCCCGTCGCCTTGTTGTATACCGGCGGCGTGCCCTTGTCGCCTGCGGCCAGCGCCCCGGCGGGAAGCATCGTCAAAACCAGTGCTGCGGATATAGCTAAACTGAGTATGCGCTTTTTCATGTATCTCGGACCCTCTTTCTTAAAATTCTTTTTCTTTCTCGATTCTGCAGCGAAATCTCATTCCTCCTCCCCGTGCAACAGATTCGTGTGGTTATGCATTCCGTTTTCTTTTTCGCAAACGTTTGCGTAACTTGTACTTATAATTCTATCCCTGTTTCGTCAGAAAAGCAATCTCACTTCTCACCAATCTTTTCAAGCAAAAATTATGCATTTCTTCCTCAGCGCCGTGTCCGCTGCTGCGCGCAGCAAAGCTCCCGTCGGAACCGATCAACCGTTCCGACGGGAGCTTTGCTGTAATTAAATTATCCCTGCCTGCGGGCAATGGCGCGCAGAGCCGCCGCCGTAATATCCTCTGCAGTGAGGTTATACTGCTGCATAAGGAAATCTTGCGGACCGACCTGACCGAAGCGGTTCTGGATGCCGATGCGCTCCACCGGAACCGGATTCTTTGCGCTCGTCAGGTTGGTAATAGCAGAGCCGAGACCGGTGCCGACCTGATGGTTCTCCGCCGTGACGATGCAGCCGGTCTCTGCAGCCGCACGGAGCACCAGCTCATCATCGAGCGGCTTCCAGGTGTGCATATCGATTACACGCGCGGAAATGCCCTTTGCAGCCAGCATTTCTTCGGCCTTGAGTGCCTCGTCTACCAGAATACCGGAGGCAATAATGGTCACGTCCTTGCCGTCACGCAGCGTAACGCCCTTGCCGATCTCGAAATCCGAGCCGTCCGCATAGACCGTGGTGAAGCCCTTGCGGATCAGGCGCATGTAGGACGGACTGCCGCAGGCGGCCAGCTTCCTGGTCAATGCCTTGGTCTGTGCAAAATCGCACGAGTCGATAACGACTGCGTTCGGGATGTTCATGTACAGCGCACAGTCCTCAAACGGCATATGGGTCGCGCCGTTGAACGCCGCGCAGACACCCGGGTCGGAACCGATGACATGCACCGGCAGTTCGGAGTAGCCCGCTGCCAGAAATGCCTGATCGAACATACGGCGGGCAGCAAAGCAGCCGAACGAGTGCGCGAACACGGTCAGGCCGGTGGCTGCCATGCCGGAGGCAACGCCCATGGCGTTCTGCTCCGCGATGCCTGCGTTAAAGGTCTGGGCCGGGAACGCCTTCAGCAGCTTTCCGGTGTTGATGCAGCCCATCAGGTCGCAGTCGATATGCACCAGCTTTGGGTTCTCCGCCATCATTTCGAGCATGGCTTCTACATAGCCGTCGCGGTTGGCGCGGCTGTCCTTTTCATGCTTGCCGATCAAAGTAAAACTCATTGTGTTCCCCTCCCTTACTTTTCGTTTTTCACTGCAGCCAGAGCGGCTTCGGATGCGGCAATCGCTTCATCCCACTGCTCCTTAGTCGGCTGAGAAGAATGTGCGCCGGACGGCTCGGCAAAGGTTGCTCCCTTGCCCTTTACCGTGTTCAGGATCAGGCAGGTCGGCTTGCCCTTGCACGCCTTCGCCTGCTCGAGCGCGCCCAAGATCTGCTCCACGTCGTTGCCGTCGGCTACGTCGATAACGTTCCAGCCGAATGCGTCAAACTTGGCGCCGATACCCTTGCCGTGGCTCATAACATCGGCAACCGCGCCGTCCAGCTGACGGCCGTTGTTGTCCACGAGACATACGAGGTTATCCAGCTTGTAGTGCGCGGCAAACTGTGCGCCTTCCCAGATCTGGCCCTCATCGCACTCACCGTCGCCTACGGCAACGTAAACACGGCTCGGACGGTTCTGCACGCGGCTGCCGAGTGCGGCGCCGATGGCTTCGCTCATGCCCTGACCGAGCGAGCCGGTCGTCAGGTCAACGCCGATGGTCTTGCTGCGGTCGGTATGCGACGGGAAATTCGTGTTCGGCTGGTTGAGCGTGTACGCGCTCTCCATCGGGTAATATCCCTTGAGGCCGAGCGTCGCATACATAACCGGGCCGCCGTGTCCCTTGGACAGAACGAACCAGTCGCGGTCCTCCCAGCGGGGATTCTTCGGGTCGATGTGCATGACCTCGCCGTACAGAACGGCCATTGCGTCCGCCATCGACATAGAGCCACCAACGTGACCAAAACCGCGGGACGCGATCACCTTAAGCGTTTCCAGACGGATTTCCGCCGCAAACACACGCAGCTCGTGCAGTTTTTGCTTATCCATTGCTTTCCTCCTTGAAATTACGGTTTGCAGAACAAAACCCGCCCTTCCGCAATAAAAAGGACGGGTCTTGTCAGTTTTTATCGGTGAGGCTGCGTTTCGGGTCTGCCCTACCGGTTAGACATACTCCATTTTTGACATGGAACCGCCAGAGCTTCTCCTGTGCCGCAGCTTTCACAGAAATTACTTGATTCTTGCGATCTTCTTCGCCAGTTCCTTCTTCATTTCCATGTTGGACTGACGGGCGATCATGATGCGCTGAGCCTGCGGAGAGCCTGCGCCGTGCATGGACTCGGGCAGGTAGCCGACAGCAGCGGTGCCCATGGTCATGTTCTCGATCAGGCGCAGCAGACGCATGCGGTCCTCGGTCGGAACGGAAGCCACACCCTTGAGGTACTTCTCGATGTAATCGTGGGTTGCCGGGTTGCGGTAATCTGCCTCGGACGGCTGAGTAACCATGATGCCGCCGGCCAGATCCTGTGCCAGACGCGCGATCTCGTACGGGAAACGGGTGACATTCTGCTTGCAGACGTTCGCCAGAAGCAGATCGATCAGGTAGTTGCCGCTCTTGGTCTTGGTGCCCTGAGACGAGCATGCAATGCCGCAGCAGTACAGGGTTTCGTTCAGGTGGGTCATCTCGATCAGCTTATCCTTAACATGAGAAGCCTTTGCAGAGCCAGCCATCTCACCTGCCAGTGCGGTAGCGCCGATGAGCACATCGCCTACACCAACCTTGCAGCCGCCGTAGGACTGACGGTGATAGCCTGCAAAGCGCTCTACCATCATGCCTGCGAACTGGGTCTCGCCGTTGAGGAAAATCATGTCATTCGGGATAAATACACGGTCGAAAATAACCAGAACCTCGTGACCGCCGTAAACCTTGTTGCCGACATCAATGTCGTTGTATTCCTCGGTCTTGCGAGTGTCGCAGGACTGACGGCCCAGAATCAGGGTGATGCCTTCCGCATCGGTCGGGCATGCGAAGGAAATCGCGTAATCTTCGTCGCCTTCACGCATGGAAATGGTCGGCATGACGAGAACGTAGTGGCTGTTCAGATAGCCGGTTTGGTGCGCCTTCGCGCCGGTAACGTAAACGCCGTCAGCGGTGCGCTCGACAACGTGCAGGAACAGGTCGGGATCCGCCTGCTTGGACGGAGACAGACCGCGGTCGCCCTTGACGTCGGTCATGGCGCCGTCAACACCCCAGTCATTGTTCTGTACATCGGTCCAGAACTTGACGAAATTCTCGTGGTACTTGGTGCCGCAAGCCTCGTCGGTCTCGAACGTAGTCGAATAAACGGCGTTTGCCGCGTCCATGCCGACACAGCGCTGGAAGCAGGCTGCGGTCTTCTGACCGAGCAGACGCTGCATTTTTACCTTTTTGATCAGGTCATCGGTGGACTGGTGCAGATGGGTAAAGCGATTTACCTTCTTGCCGGTCAGGTTGGAGGTCGCGGTCATCAAATCTTCATACTGCGGGTCCTCTGCAAGCTCGTAAGTCGCGGCAAAGGAGTTAAGCGACGGACGCACGATCGGATTGTCCACGACGTTCTCGACCTTCTTGCCGAAGCTGTACAGATTGAGGTGCAGCTTTCGCAGGGATTCGATGTACTGGTCTTTTGTCATCATAATATCATCTTCCTTGTCCTTTTTCTTTCTTTGCAATAGGAAAAAGCGCCGATTCACCGATTTTTATAACATATTTGAGGAGACATGAAGGGAATAGTCTGATTTGTAATGAGAATAGCAAAAAAATCGGTTTTTCGGCGCATATCCACGAAATTATACGCTCAGCATCAGGCTTGTGATATAAACGCACCAGCCGGAGAGCATGATCAGCAGCAGCAAAATCACATGAATATAGGCGATTTGAAAACGGGAGAATGTCTTTTTCATCGTTATGACCCCCTGCTGTATGTTGCATTTTAATTGGTTACACCTTGAGTTTTTCACCGAAGCGCTTCTCGAATTCCTCGGCAAGTTCTTCGCGGAATTTTGGATGCGCAATGGCAATCAGACGCTTTGCGCGCTCGCGGAGCGTTTGACCGCGAAGCTGCGCCACGCCGTACTCGGTGACAATATAATTGACATCGCAGCGGCTGGTGGTAACCGGACCGCCGGTGGTAATGGTTGTAACAATCTTAGATGCAGACTCGTCCTTGGTGGTCGAGTGCAGCGCAATGATGGAACGGCCGCCCTTGGACAAGTTTGCGCCGCGCACAAAGTCCATCTGACCGCCGATGCCGGAAATCTGGCGCAGACCGATCGCCTCGGCACAGACCTGCCCCTGCAGATCGACCTCGACGCAGGAGTTAATGGAAACCACGTTGTCGTTCTCCGCGATAACCGCCGGATTGTTGCAGACATCCACCGGAAGCATGTTAATAATCGGGTTATTATCCACGAAATCGTACAGCTTGCGCGTGCCCATCAGGAAGGTGACGCTCACCTTGCCGACGTCGCGCTGCTTGCGCTTGCCGTTAATGTTGCCGTTTTCAAGCAGCGGCAGCACGCCGTCCGAGATCATCTCGGTGTGCAGGCCGAGGTCGTGCTTGTCGCCGAGGAACGAGCAGACCGCATCCGGCACCGCACCGATGCCCAGCTGCAGGCAGTCACCGTCGCGCACGAGTTCAGCGATATATTTGCCGATTGCACGGTCCTCCTCACCGATCCTGGGCGGCTTGGACTCGGGCAGCGGCTCCCACGAGCACAGGAAGCCGTCGATCTCGGAAACGTGCACAAAGCTCTCGCCATAGGTGCGCGGCATATTCGGGTTTACCTCAGCGATAACGGTTTTCGCAGATTTGACCGCCTGTGCGCCGTAATCGCACGACAGGCCGAGCGAAACGTAGCCGCGCTCGTCCGGAGGCGAGCAGGTGAACGCGAAAACATCCACCGGCAGGGTGTTGTCGCGGAACATACGCGGTACGTCCGAGAAGAATACCGGCGTGTAGTCCGCGCGGTGCTCGGCGATGGGCTTGCGCGCCGGGCCGCCGACGAACAGCGCGTTGTGTCGAAAATGGCTCTCCATGCCGGGCTGAAGATACTCGCCCGAGCCGAGATAGACCATGTGAGCGACCTCCACATTGTGGAACTGCTCTGCCATGCGCGCCATTGTACGCTGAAAGATGATCGGCTCGCCTACCGCATGGCCGAATACCACGCGGTCGCCGTCATGGATCACACTGACCGCCTGTTCCGGGGTCATCGTGTGCTCCTTATAATACGTTCTCCAATCCATGCTTGTCCCTCCGCAGTTAAAATGCCTTGCGGTAAATGTCGAGCAGATCGTCCTCGGACAGCTCCACATAGTTGTTGCCGAGCAGGCGCTGCTGGGTTTCAATGACATTCTTTGCAAAGACCGGCAGCTCATCAGCGGTTACTCCGTGTTCGTGCAGCGGACCCTTTTCCAGCACCTCGTCCATCAGCTTGTACAGCGTTTCGAGTGCGAATACCGGCTCGGTGTCCAGCTCCGCGCCGAGCAGCTCCTCGAGCTGGTTGAGCTTGCCGATGGGCTTCTTTTCCTGATACTTACGCATTACATCCGCGAACATGAGCTGGTTGGCCTGTCCGTGCGGGATGTGATGCACGCCGCCGAGCGGATATGCCATCGCGTGAACAGCCGCGCAGCCTGCATGGCCGAACGCGATACCTGCGTAGTTGGAGGCGCGCAGAAACTCAAGTGCATGCTTCTTCCACGCATCCTTGCCGCCCGCTGCAACAGCATCCTTCCAGCAGGACAGGATGAGGTGCAGCGCCTTGGCGGAGAACAGCTCGCTCAGTGCACACGCATTCGGAGAGAGATAGCTCTCCACCGCGTGGACCATCGCATCGATGGAAGAAGTCGCGAACACCGGATACGGCAGGCTGAGCAGCATACCGGGCACGAGCGCCGCCTCATCCGCAAACATCGCCGGAGACACCAAACCGACCTTGACGCCCTTAGTTGTACGGTTGATGATGGAAATGTTGGTAACCTCAGAGCCGGTGCCGCAGGTAGTCGGCACGATGATCAGCTCATGCTCCTTCTCGAGGTTTGCCATGCGGTCGTACAGATCGTCCACACGGTCGGTGGACTTGGCAACGGTCAGCACCTTGGCAATGTCGATAACGGTGCCGCCGCCGACCGCGATAATGCGGTCAAACTCCTTGCCGCGCAGGTCATCGAGGATAGCGTCAACCATAACGTCGGTCGGCTCACCGCCGCCAAACTTTTCCTGAAAACAGGTGTGGCAGCCGAGATTCAGCGCCGCAATCGTCGGATTGTAAATATATTCATTCGTCAGAATCAGGTCACGTTCGCCGAGGCTTAATTCCTTCGCCAACGTGCGAAAATCCACATATTCTGCGATAGAGGGAACGATCTTAAATGCTTTCATGCCGCTTGCCTCCCTTAAATGTCCGGGAAATACTTCGCGTCGGCCTTAGTTACCCACTCATACTCGGGCACAACGGTCGTCACGATGTTCTTGTCGTCCTGCAAACGGATGCACCACAGGTAATACTCCGCATAGCCGGGCGCAGCGGCCTGAGAGTGCGTTACATTTTCCGGCATGCCGGTCAGGTCGTTGTTCTTAACCTTGAAGGCATCGTCGCCATACTCTGCCAGACCGTAGCCGTTTTCCGGAAGGAACTTGTAGTAGTACAGCTCCGGCTCAACGTGCTGATGCGGCGGATAAGAGGACCACTTGCCGGGGAAATGTACCACTTCACCGATAAAGAAGTTGGTTTCCGGGCAGTTGGAGCGGTCAAAGAACGTGCGCACCAGACGGGTCGAGCACTCGTTCATCTGACCGGCGCCGCGCTCCTCATTCGCACACAGGCAATCCTCCGGACGCAGCAGACGAGCCGCGAAATCGCGCTTGTTTTCCGTGCGGGATACTGCAATCTCCGCGTCACTCTCGGCAGAAATTGTCACCTTGGTATTCTGCGGCACATGCAGCAGGATCGCACCCTCGTGGAACACGTCTTTGCGGGTAACGGTCTCGGAATTGCCGTTCCATGCGAAGGTCACGCTGCCGCTCATCAGGTCGTAAACGACCTCCTGCGCATAGTCGAAGTGCATCACATCGCCGGCTGCCATCTTGACCACGCCGAACTCCATGCCCATCATTTCCGGATGCTCAACTGCCGAAACCATGCCGTTATAGCCCTTATCGAAGGGGGCCTTGTGCGTATATTTCATAATTCTTGCTCCTCTTTTCTTTGCTCTATACCAGATTGCGTATCTATACCTTATATACAAGGAAAGCCGCCCGTCCGAAAACGGGCGGCTCATATTGAATCTGCGTTTAATTAGTACATGCGTGCTTCTGCCAGATGATCGTCGATGCGCTTGCGTGCAGCCTTTACCTCATCAGACTTGGAGGTAGATGCAACGCCGATGTGCCACCAGGACTCGTAGCCCTCCGCCATGGTCTTGGGCAGAACCTTTGCGTCGATGATGCAGGAAACGCTTTCCTTCTTAGCATCCTGAACGGCCTTGCGGAATTCGTCCGGAGTCTTGGCGTAGAACGCCTTCATGCCGAAGCCCTCACCGATCTTGCCGAAGTCGGTGTAGCAGTAGTCGCCGTCCAGCTTGCCGGTGGTCTCGTTTCGGTGACGCATTTCGGTCGCCAGAGAGCCAACGCCGTTGCCCATCTGCAGGTTGTTGATGCAGCCGAATGCGCAGTTGTCGAATACAACAACGGTGATCTTCGCGTTCTCCTGCATTGCGGTCGGGATCTCGGAGTTGAGCATCATAAAGGAGCCGTCGCCAACCAGAGCGTAAACTTCCTTATCCGGCTCAGCCAGCTTGGCGCCGAACGCACCGGCAATCTCGTAGCCCATGCAGGAAGCGCCGTATTCCATATTGTAGGAGTTCGGTGCGTCGGTGACCCACAGACGCTCGAGGTCAGCCGGCAGCGAGCCTGCTGCTGCAACCACGATTGCGTCGTCGTCTGCCTCCTCGCGGAGGATGCCGACTGCGTTGGACTCGGTGATGGTGCCGCCGATCTGGTCAACGAAATCGTTCATGATCTTCTCGGTCCAGCTGGGAACGCACGGTACGAACTTGCCCTCGCCGAAGCCCTCGCCCTTGTACTGAACGCCCAGAACGCGCAGACGCTCTTCTTCCCAAACCTTGCGGATATCCTGAATTTCGGTGGTGTAGCCGGACTTGTAACCGTCTGCCTTGAGCTTTGCCATGATCGCTTCGAGAGTAACCTTTGCGTCGCCGATGCAGCGGGTTGCGTCCAGCTTTTCCGCGTGGAACTCGGAAGTATTGATTGCCAGAACCTTAATATCCGGGTTGCGGAACAGCACCCACTTGGAGCCGGTTACGAAGTCGTTGAAACGAGTGCCGACACCGATAACAAGGTCACAGTCCTTGCAGAGTGCGTTCGCCGCCAGACCGCCGGTTACGCCGATGCCGCCGACAGCCAGCTCGAACGAATCCGGCAGGCAGGAATGGCCGGCCTGGGTCTGAGAAACCGGAATGTTGAACGCCTTGCAGAAATCCATTGCGGTCTGACCGGCCTCGGAGTAACGAACGCCGCCGCCTGCAATGAACATCGGCTTCTTGGAAGCCTTGATCATCTCAACTGCCTTCTCGATATCGTAATCATCCGCTACGCGGCGTGCAACGTGATGTACGCGCTTCTGGAAGAAGTAATCCGGGAAATCGAAGCTCTCACCCTGAACGTCCTGCGGCAGAGAGATAACAGCCGTGCCGCAGTTTGCGGTGTCAGTCAGCACGCGCATCGCGTTTACCATCGCGCTCATCAGCTGCTCCGGACGGGAAATGCGATCCCAGTACTTGGCAACCGGCTTGAAGCAGTCCGAAGCGGACATGGACAGATCGTTCGGAACCTCGAGCTGCTGGAGAACCGGATCCGGCTGACGGGTTGCGAAGTAATCGGACGGGAACAGCAGCAGCGGGATGTTGTTGATGGTAGCGGTCAGTGCTGCGGTTACCATGTTTGCTGCGCCAACGCCGATGGACGAGGTGCAGGCGATGATCTTGCGGCGGTTGTGCTGCTTTGCGTAGCTGATGGCGGCGTGCGCCATGCCCTGCTCGTTGCGGCCCTGGTAAACTCTCAGGTGGCCCGGATCCTCTTCCAGCGCCTGTCCGAGACCGACTACCATGCCGTGACCGAAGATCGTGAACATGCCGTCTACGAAGGGTTCCTCTTTGCCGTCCATCTCGATATACTGCTGGTTCAGGAACTTGACGATCGCCTGACCAACTGTCATTCTGGTTTTGCTCATTGTGTTTTCCTCCTCAAATGCTTTACTCATTTCTTTCCTGCCGAGGCTCTTTCTTTTCGCTCCCGGCGGTGTTCTCTTTTGATGATTTAAGTTTAGCATTTGAGGGTTTGCTTTTCTTCTAACATCTTGAGGAATTGCCTTTTTTCTTATATTTTTACGTTACATACAAATATTTTCACATTTTATTATAGAATCCAGAACTTTTCTCTCCCCTATCGCATTATTTTCCGTGCCTGCCGCTCCCGCTTGCGGTCTGTGCTTTGCACCTGTTTTTTTAATATCTCGCTATCGGGCTGAAAACGTGGTATAACACCATTGCAAATTTTCATATTTTCCGTCCCATACAATAAGTAAAAATGTATATATCTCAATATTTTATAAAAATATGCAATTTTTCTCTTACTTTTATTTTTCGCTCACAGACTGTATTTTCACCGTTTTTTACAAGTTATTGCTGCCGTTTTCCGCGTATGCTGGCCGTCTGCGCCGGTCAAATTGCAGATTCTTGCTCAACTCTATGAAATACAAGAAGTTAGAAGAAAAACCGCGTCCCAGGGGCTACAATAGAATCATCAAAAGAAAGCCGAACTCAAACGGCGAAAGGAGCGTTCATTATGTTATTCACTATCATTTCTATTGCAGTCATCTTCGCAAATATGTACTTCACGCAGAGCGCGCTGCCGTGTGAACCGACGGCTCCCTCAGAATACGATTACCGCTAATCTCTCTAATTTCACACACATCTCCATTTCACCGGCGCAGCCGCCCTCTCTCTCGGCTGCGCCATTCTTCTATATGCTGTCGCCAAACTACAGTTTGGCCGACAAGAGGAACGGACCGTAGGCCGTTCCAAAGTCGTACGAAAGTTCCTCTCTATGGTCGAAACTTTCTCCCTCCAGAAGTCAAAAAAGAGTGATGCATGCTCCCTCTTTTTTGGCATTTGCAAAACAAATGCTATTAAATGCGCGCTAACGCGCGAATCAGCTGCAGTCGATTACTACTGCTTCTATTTGTAAGTAAGATAGAAAAAACACCGTGCAAAGCGTTACTGCTCTGCACGGTGTTTTCCGTTTTACGATTCCTTTTCTTCACTTTTTCCTTTTTCGCTGTGCGTGATGCTCTGCTTGAATGACTGCCGGAACTTGCCGGGCGGTGTGCCGGTGTACTTCTTAAACATGGCGTTGAAGTGACAGATACTGCTGAAGCCGAGTGTATCCGCAATCTCGGCGATTGGAATGCTGGTATTCATCAGAAAACCCTGCGCCTCACCAATCCGGCGTTTCATCACATACTGCATAGGCGGCACGCCAAACTCCTGCTTAAACACATGCGCCAGATAATACTCGCTCACGCGCAGTCGCTCCGCCACCATACGCAGCGTGATCGGCTCACAGTGGTGTGCATCCAGATAGCGCCGCACGCGGTGCGCCAGCACAGACGGCATTTCACGCTGCTGCTCCTGCTGGTGGATACGACTGCGGAGCAGGGAATCGGTCAGATTCAGCATTGCCTCTGCCAGACTGCAGCACACGGCATGCAGGTTTCCCGCATCGGCGCTGAGCAGATACAGCAGGTGCATGGTCTCGCCTACCTGCCTGGCAAGCTGTCCGCACGAGACAACCGGATACTCTCCTTCTGCAATCAGGCAGTTAGGCGGCAGACCTTCTGCATTGACATCGGTAATTGCGATGCTGTACGACCGGATCTGCCGCACCTGATCGGGTTCCTCGCCGTGCAGCACACCCTGATTGCAGATAACAATGTCGCCCTCTCCAATCGGGTAATACCGGTTATCCACCATGTACTGTCCTTGTCCGCTGCACACATAGAACAGCTCCAGACGGTCGTCGTGCATATGCGGAAGTATAGACTGCTGGTTGTTGTAATTGCGGTCGATCGAAATGCAGTTGAAGAATGTTCCGCTCAGTTTACGCGGCTTGTTTTCCATGTATGCTCCCTCCTAAGAATCACAAGATTACGAAAGCCTTCCCTCGATTTTCTTTCTTCCCCTCGGAAAATCCTGCTGTTTTTTCCACAAGAACACGATAACGCTCTCACAGACTTTATTTGTATAATAATCACAAGAAAAGCGCAAACGATTCAAAAACAGCAGTTTATATCGTTGTTTTATTCGGTATTTTTACATCGTTCTTCTTTGTGTGCAATTATTATATAATTATTATATCATAAAAACACAGAAAAAAACTTCTAACATACTGCTTTTTGAGCAAGCGCGTCAATTCAGGTTTCAGAGTAAAAAAGGAGTGCAAGAAAAAATGGCAAACAAGGTAAGAATCGGTCTGCTGGGTGCAGGCAGAATCGGCAAGCTGCACGGCGAAAATCTGGCACATGCCGTACCGAACGCAGACCTCTACGCAGTGGCTGATCCGTTCATGAACGATGCGACCCGCGCATGGGCAGCGGACATGGGTATTGAGAAGTGCTACGATGATCCCGAGATGATCTTTGGCGATCCGACCATCGAGGCCGTGTTCATCTGCTCCTCCACCGCAACGCATGCAGACTTCATCATGCGCGCTGCGCAGACCGGCAAGCACATCTTCTGCGAGAAGCCGATCGACACCAAGCTGGCAAAGATCGAGGAAGCCCTCGCTGCGGTAAAGAAGGCAGGCGTTAAGCTGCAGGTCGGCTTCGTTCGCCGCTTTGACCACAACCACAAGGCCGTCCGCGATACGGTCGCTTCCGGCAAGCTGGGCAAGCCCAATCTCATCAAGGTCACTTCCCGCGATCCTGATCATCAGCCGATGAGCTATATCAAGGTTTCCGGCGGTATCTTCATGGACATGACCATCCATGATTTCGACATGGTTCGCTATCTGGCAAGCAGCGAGGTTACCGAGGTTACCGCTTACGGTGCAGCGCTCTCCGGTGCAGGCTACGAGGAATACGGCGATGTGGACACCGCCATTGTAATGATGAAGTTCGAGAACGGCGCACTCGGCGTGATCGACAACTCCCGTGCCGCACACTACGGCTACGACCAGCGCACCGAGGTTCACTGCGACCAGGGCTGCGTGCAGGTTGCAAACGATCTGAACAACACCGCCATGATCTCCTCTGCCGCAGGCGTCGAGGTTGCAAAGCCGACCTGGTTCTTCCTCGAGCGCTACAACAACGCATTCATCGCAGAGGCAAAGGCGTTCACCGATGCCGTTCTGAACGACACCGACACGCTGGTAACCGGTTTTGACGGTCTGCAGCCGGTCAAGATCGCAATGGCAGCAAACCTGTCCATGAAGGAAGGCCGTCCGGTCAAGCTGAGCGAAATCGAGTAATTTATCCTCGCATTACCACAAGCAAAGAGAAGAGAAAGAGTTAAGGCAAGCCGCCGCACCCGGCGGCGGCTTCCGTTTTCTGAGAAGAGAAAGAGGGGTTGCTCCTTATGAGTGAAAAGAACAACACTGCCTCCCTTGGCTGGGGAACCCGCATTGCCTATGGTTTAGGCGACACTGCCTGCAACGTTGTGTTCGGCATGATCACCGCGCTGCTCACCCTGTTCTATACGGATTACTGCGGTATTCCGGTCGTTACCGTCGGTCTGGTCATGCTGATCTCGCGTATTTTTGACGGCTCGTCCGACGTTATCATGGGCATCATCGTGAGCAAGACCAAATCAAAATGGGGTAAGGCCCGTCCGTGGATTTTATGGATGAGCGTACCGTATGTTCTGTGCGCGGTTGCGATGTTCTGTGTGCCGCACAGCAGCACAACCGTTCAGTTCTGGTACATTTTTGCTACTTATAACCTGTGCACCACCGTATGCTACACCGCAATCAACGTGCCCTACGGCACCCTGTCCACCATGATGACCCGCTCCTCGCACGAGCGCGACCTGCTGTCCGTTGTGCGTATGGCACTGTCTCCGATCGGCAAGATCATTGCCGTAACCTTCACCATGCCGGTTGTCAAGCTGTTCGGCAACGATCAGGCCGCCTGGATCAAGACCATGAGCATCTGGTGCGCCATCGCACTTGTTCTGCTCGTCATCTGCTTTGTTCGCTGCAAGGAAACCGTTAATTTTGAATCCACCGCACAGGAGCAGCCCAAGGTTCCCGCTTCCCGCGCGATTAAAGCGCTGCTTGGCAACCCGTATTTCTGGGCAACGCTCATTCTGTGGACTGTCACCTGCGTTCATACCACCATCATCGGCACCGACCTGCCGTACTACTGCAAATATGTTCTCGGCAACGATGAATGGTATTACAGCGTCATTTACACCTCCGAGATCGTCGCACTGATCGTTGGCGCGCTGCTGTGTCCGATGCTGCTGCAGAAATTCAACAAGCGCAACCTGTCGCTCGCCGGCTGTATCGTAGTTGTTATCGCCCATGCCCTCATTATGGTAAACCCGATGAGCTTCCGGTGGATTCTGGTAATGACCATCATCCGCTCGCTCGGTCAGGCTCCGCTGACCTCTCTGGTATTCGGCATGATGGGCGATGTTGTAGAGTACGGTCAGTGGAAGAGCCATCTGCGTCAGGAAAGCCTGATCTTTGGCGGCGGCTCGCTCGGCTTTAAGATCGGCACCGGCATCACCAGTGCGGTTATGACCGCCATGCTCGAGGGCGCAGGCTTCCTCAGCTCGGTTACCGGCGGTGCCATGCAGCCGACTTCTGCCCAGCAAATGATTTCCTCTATCTTTAAGATCGGTCCGATCCTCGTTTGGATCGTTGCAATTATCGTCCTGCTGTTCTACAAGCTGGATAAGATTTACCCCACTATTATGAAGGAACTCACCGAGCGTGAAGCGCGCGGTGAAATGTAAAGGAGACTGTCTTATGCTGAAACTCGGATATAACGAAGCAACCTGCAAGGAAAATTCCACGGTTGAAAACGACCTGCTGCTGTGTGAAAAGTATGGCTATGACTATATCGAGCTGCGTCTTGATATGCTGCAGGAGTATCTCAAGACCCACACCGTGGACGATCTCAAGGCTTTTTTTGCAAAGAGCCATATCAAGCCGTTTGCATTCAACTCCATTGAAAACATCAACTTCTGCACGCCGGAGGAGTGGGAAAAGCTCGTAGAGCTGTTCACCTTCGGCTGCAAGGTGGCACAGCAGATCGGCAATCCGTATATCATCGTGGTGCCGACTGTCACCAATGAGATCTGCATCAGGAACGAGAAAGAGATTTTCGATGACTCGGTGAAGGTGCTGAACGAACTCGCCGACATTGCCGAGCCGTACGGTGTCAAGCTGTCCTTCGAGCCGATCGGCGACAAGAAGTGGTGCGTCAACAGCGTGCGTCAGGCGCTCGAGATCGTAAACGCCGTAAACCGCGACAGCGTTGGTCTGACCGTGGACTGCATCAATGTTTACCTGCACGACAAGTGCGCGGACGTTGATTTCATCCGCAAAATTCCCAAGGAGAAGCTGTTCGTGTTCCACATCAACGACTGCGAGGACCTGCCGCTCGGCATCCTCGACCACTGTCACCGTCTGATGCCCGGCCTGGGTGCCATTCCGGTGCAGGAGGTTGCTGATGCGGTACAGGCAGTCGGCTACGACGGCCCTGCGTGCCTCGAGCTGTTCCGTCCGGAATACTGGAGAATGCCTGCTGAGCATGTGATCCGCATGGGCGCGGAAACCACCCGTCCGTTCCTCGGTTAATTTTCCCGAATCGCAGATTAATTCCATATTCACACCCCAAGAGCACAGCAGTATATCAGGACCCGAAGAAGCTGTACACTGACCCGAACGTCGAGGCGGTTGCCATCATCCCAATACTGCATCTCATGTTGAGACCGAAATCGTTGGTACCCGCAGCACGCTGCGTATCGCATCCGTTCCGACTGATTCTCCGGTCGAGGTTATGAGCCGGTACGGTATCTGCCGCGTGTGCTATACTGCATTCTTATTTCACATTCAATTTATTCTCTATTATTTTATATTCAAGTCTCCAAACAGAATACAAATATAATTTTCTCCGCAAAAGGACAGAAGGTACTTGGACCCTTCTGTCCTTTTGCTTTCCATCACCTCAGACAATCCTGCAAAGAACCCCAAAGAGCGCTCTTTTGAGCGCCCTTTGGGGTTATGGAAAGACCTTACTTTCGTCAGACCGATCGCACAATTTTCTTTATCGCAGCGTGAGCACTATCAGCACGACTGCCGACACGCTCAACACAAGGCCGATAATGCGCGTCAGCCGCGTTACGCCGCGGATGCTCATCGCGTGAAAGCTCTCAAACGAGGTGACCGGATACGGAAACGCGATAAACGTCAGTCCCGCAACAAGCTGACCGGCATACGCACCGATCATGCGCAGCGGACTGTCACCGCCGAAAAATGCACTGATAACAAATCCGATGCCGCCCAGAAAGACCAGAAGATACAGTGCGGTCTTGAATCGCTTATCCAGCTTGATATACTGTTCGGTCTTTTCCGCACAATCCGCACAGCACACCTCAAACGAGCGTGTGCGCACCTTTACCTTAGTCGGCTTTTCCGGCAGATCACCGCCGCAGTATACGCATTTTTCCTCCATAATGGTCCCCTCCTGCAAAATTTATTTCTGTCGGTAGGTCTGGAATGCCTCCAGCACCGAGCTGATCTGCTCGTCATTCAACAGCTTCGGCTCCTGACCGGCTGCCTTACAATTATAATAAAGCTGTGCGAGGAAGCCATGCGCGCTACCGCAGTTCTGAAGGAAAAGGGCATTTCCGTACAGCATATGCACGTTTCCACCCTCAAGCCGTTCACCGACCCGACCATCGTTGAGGCCATCAAGAAGAGCAAGTACGGCGTTGTTACCATCGAAAACCATCTGGATATCGGCGGTCTCGGCTCCGCTGTTGCTGATGTTATCGCGGAGAACGGACTGGGCAAGCGTCTGGTCAAGATCGGCCTGCCGGGCTATCCGCACGGTGCATCCCAAATGTACCTGATGAAGAAGTACGGCATTGATGCCATGCACCTCGTATCCGCTGTCGAGGATCTGACCGGCAAGAAGCTCGGCGGCTGCCCGCCCGATCGGGTCGCCGCACTTCAGCCCGCGATACGCGATTACGACTGCGCCGCATACCTCAGCGATTTCACCTATCTCACCCAGCCGTATGCAGGGGTGTGTGAAACGCTTGCGGAGCTGAACCCCGTGGCATCAAGAACGCCGTTCTGACGAATAAACCCAATGCCGTTGCCTGTGCGCTCATCGACCGATTTTTCGGTGATGCGATGGAACTGTGCGTCGGACAGACGCCGGAGACCATCTCCAAACCCGATCCGTACTCGATGGACCCTGTGCTCGAGCGTCTGGGCATACCGCGTGAGCAGATACTCTACGTTGGCGACACCGATGTGGACATGCAGACTGCACGCAACACGCAAACGGCAGCCGCTGCTGCCGCCTGGGGCTATCAGCCGCTCGAAATGCTGCTACCCTACCATCCGGAATTCATCGTCCGCAGACCGAAACAGCTGCTCACGATTTTTTAGGAGGAATTCATCATGTTTTCGGAAATGAAAAAAGAAATCATCGAAGCCGGTATCCTGCTCGACCGCTATGAACTGGTATCGCTGACCTGCGGCAACCTGAGCGTGCGCATGCCGACCGGCGAGATTCTCGTTACGCCGTCCGGCATGATGTACGAGAAGATGGTCGAGGATGATATGATCGTCATGGATATCGATGGCAATGTCATCGAGGGCACCCGCAAGCCTTCGTCCGACACACCGGCTATCCTGCATATCTTCCGCGAGCGTCCGGACATCAACGCCGTTATCCACACCCACCAGCCGTACGCAACTGCGGTTTCGCTCATTCCGGGTCTGACCGAGTTCCGCGTATGTATTACCGCACTGGCCAATGCCGCCGGCGGCAACGTGCCGATCACACCCTATTCGGCTGCCGGCTCGATCGATATGGGCATCGATACGGTTAAGTACGTCGGCAACGGTCATGCCGTTATCCTGTCTCAGCACGGCGTTATGACGGTCGGCAAGGATCTCAATCAGGCGCTTTACGCTGCGGTCTACCTCGAAGAAGCCGCAAAATGCTATCTGGCTGCCCGCGCGGCCTGCGTCAACGGCGAGATCAAGCAGATGAGCGACGCACAGATTCAGCAGATGGTTGACGTATTCCAGTATTACGGTCAGGGCACTGCCAAGATTCCGGAGGATCTGGTAAAGCGCATCGACTGACCAATCTCACACAAACTACCAATTCACTTAGTTAAAAAATTTCCAAACCAAACCATATCACCAACCCCCCTCTAATAAAATCAGGACAGAAGGTCTCTCGAGCCTTCCGTCCTGATTTTTTGATTTATTCTGTTAATTAATCGATCGGCGTAAATTCGCCAAACTGCTCGGTGCCGGTCACGATTGCCTTTCCGTTTTCGACCGTCACCACATAATTTTCCTCATAACTGTTATCCGAGTCGTCTATCTTCATCACATTGACATAATATCCGCCCGCCGGACGGCTTTCCACAAAATTGACGCGGCTGTTCGTCCAGCCGGTCGTCTGGCAGTAATTCAGCGCGGCCTGCGATGCCATATCCTCCGGCCGGGTCTTCTCCTGCTGTCCGCCTGCACTCTTTTCGTAATTCAGAATGGTATCCACATTCGCTTTTTCCGTGGCATTCAGCATATCGTTGGAGTACGCACTGTCCGCATGATACCACTCCGCCGAGGCAAAGAAAATTTTCCATTCATCCGTGGTAAAAGTATAGCCGTGCCGCGCATAAATCTCATTGCGCACGGCCGCAACCTCATTTTGCGTCAGCTTGGACAGATCATCCGTGGTAATGGTTTTCGTGTCCGTCGGCCACAGTTTATTGCTGCCAATTACGGTATCGGTCAGCGAAAGGTCGATAGACTTGGTCGCTGTGCCGTCGTACAGCATGTAGGTCGGCGCCGCCTGTTCCGCCGCTAGCTCCTGCTGAGTCTGCGCTGCCGCGTCATCGAACGTGCAATGGAACGTAAACGGCGCAATGCTTTCGTCCCAATCATCCGACGAGCCAGTCAGCGTGATGTCAAAATCCGCCTTTTCCAGTGCCGGGAAGGTGATGATGCCGGTCGTGCTCGCGCCGACCATCAAATCCGACTGCAGCTCTGGATAATCCGCATAAGAGTTGTACTCCCGCTCGAACTGCTTGCCGTTCTGCACAATTTTTGCGCTGGAATCGTAGATACTGAACGCCGCTGCACCGTTGTTCGTCACCGTAACCGCAACGCGTGTTTCCTTTTCCGCCAGCTCCACCGAGTCGACCGAAACCGTGTAGCCGCACTGTGTCTGCGCCGCTGTCTGCACCGTCGCGGTGTACAGCGTCGGCGCACAGGCCTCCTGATAAGTTACCACCTCTACCGAATCCGCAACGATCGCAGGCGCGATGATTTTGCTGCCCAGTGCGTTTTCGCCCTCGTGTTTACCGGAAACACTGCCCAAAATATGCACATAATCATCATCCTGCAGCTTGAGCGAGGTGTCCTTGCAGGCTACGATCGTGTTGCGCTCTCCGTTCTCCGGGTCTCCCCACATCTGGAAATACACGCCGTCGTCATCGTACTCTGGCTCGTTGAACACACGGCCGTACAGCTCGAGCGTGCGGCCCTTGAACGAATCCGGATCGCTGTACATCTGCGTGATCTCGTCCTCGCTCATCGGCGAGGTGTCGGTCGGGGTGCTTGAGCCGCAGCCGGATAACAGCAGCAGCATGGCAAGCAAACCGCAAATCTTTTGTTTCATGATTCTCCCTGCTTTCTTTTACTTGTTTAACAATTCCTGCATGTGCTGGCTTGCCTCCACGATCGACATACCGGCTACCGAATACGTTTCGTAATCCTGCCGGATTGTGTCCCGCGTGGTACTGTCCATCACGCGATAGCACTCGACCTCCTTCTCAAAGCCGTCCGAGGTTGTCAGCGTGCGCGTTCCGCTCTGGTAAGCATACACCGTCGTTGCACCCGCCTGCGAAAACGGCTTGGTCGTGATGAGCACATACTGCTCATCGCCCGGGTACACATTCATATCGATGTTGCCCTGCAACATCGACGGAATAAAGTCGTTCGTCACGTTGTTCGCCAGATACTCATAGGTACCGGTCAGCGACTCCTGCGCCGCGCCGATTGCCTCGCCCACTGCGCTGATGACGCTGTTTTTGCTGTTCGCGGCAGAGTTTTTCAGCTTATACTGCAGATAAAACGTGCGCTCCTCCGCCTTATCCACAGCACTTATCGCACCGGACATGCCGCCCGAATAGTCCGAACGGTATTTCTTGTCCAGTTCGTCCATCTTCTTCTGGTCGTCACAGATCTGATCCCACGCCGTGAGCACGTCCTTCATCTGCTCTGTCTCCGGAAACGCCTGCCTGTAGATTGTGAGATAACGGTCGAGCTGTGTGCGGTCGTCCTGTTCGATCAAATCCGGCAGCAGCCCCTGATAGTAGGCGTATACCCAGTTTTCCTTCACGTGGGAGAGCTTTTTTGCCGCCTTCTCGATTTTCTCCTTACTCAGTGCCTTCTCGATTTTCCGGTTGGCACGTTTTTGCTGACGTACCAGCTTTTTAGCAGCTTTCTCCTCCTGCCTTTGCTGCTTTTCTGCCTCCTTCTGCTGTTTCTCTGTCTCATCCTTCGCCGCCTGAACTGCCTCTTCCTGCTTTTTCTGTTCGGAGGCCGCCTGCTGTTCCGCCTGAGAAGTTGTTTCTTGCTCTACGGTTTTGTTTTCTGTCGCTTCAGATGTTGTTTCGGTGGCCTGCGATTCACCCTGTTCTGTTGGTACTGCCTCTGCTGATGTGGTCGTGCTGCTCTCGGGCGCTGTGACAACAGCCCATATTACGAACGCAATGCAGAGTGCCGAAATAATAAGTTTTGTCCACAGCTTCAGCTTATATTTCGGATATTTGTGGTTAAAAATCAGCCGTGCAACTGCTAATCCAATGCCCACAGCCGTGCCGAATGGAGGCATGACGAACAAAAGTATGATACTGATTGGCCAGCGCAGAATCAGCGGCAGTTTTCGCTCAGCAGACGATTCTGCTGACACTACCGCTAGTTCTGCCGATTGTTCCTGTTTTTTCTTAAAAAACATACGGTTTCACCTGCTTTATATTCATTCTGCACTGGATACCGTCCCTCCGGACGAATCCGTCTCTCCGTAAACCGCAGAGAACAGACCTGCCGAAATCAGCGCCGGTGCCTCCTTGCCGTTGATCTGCACCGAATCTACCTGGAACGTATCCCCGTAGATGCCAAACACAATGCGAACCTGTACCTGCTCGCCAGAATACGTGCAGTTTCCCTGAAAATCGACTCGCTCCTGCGTACCTTCCTCGTACGCCTTCCACTTGGGCGAGCCAAAGAAATTATCGAACGCATCGCCTACCGTAACCGTTGTGCTATACTGCGACAGATACGCATTACGCACCTTTGCCGTATCGTCCAGTGCCGGAGACAGCACAGCCATAGAATATGCCGCTGCAGCGATAATCAGCACTACGCTGATTATTAAGCCGTTACGCCGTGCATGTCTCATGCGCTTGTACAGCTGATACGGATTGACTGGTGCCGCAGGCTCAAAAATCTTGCGGATATACGCTGCCAAGCACATTGCCTCCTCGGTCTGCCGCATGTTTTTATTCAGCTTGCCGTTTGTTTCCGCCTGAACAGTCAGCAGCGTATCCTCTGTGTGAATGGTATACGTGCCATATCGTCCTGCAATGGAAGGCTGTCCAAATTCATCATAAAACAGATTGCGATTGTCCGGATACTGTAGTCCCTCCTTTAGCTTCTGATAAATGGCTTCATAATCCAGAGGTTCAGACAATTTGAACTGACTGCCGCCTTTTTTATACTGCCCGATCACATGGAAAGCGCGTCCCCAGAATGTCCAAACCAGATACGCTACGACCGCAAGAATCATAATTGCGCCTATCATACTAATTTCCTCCGTCTCTTTTACTGTGGGGCGGTGCCCCCTGTGAGTTACTTCCATTATACGCTATAAGTTTATATATTTCCACCCTAAAAGTTCATTTTTCATTACAACTGTACGGGGTACACTAAATAGAAAGAATGAACGGAGGAACAGCATGGACTGGGTGGCTATCGGAGGACGTATCCGCAAGCAACGCGAATATTTAGGACTGACACGCGAGCAATTTGCTGAAAAACTGGATATTACCCCCAAGTTTTGTGCAGATATTGAACTGGGAACCAAGGGTATGTCCGTGCCGACACTATGCCGTATTGCAACTACGCTCAGTCTATCCACTGACTATATTCTGTTCGGAAAACAGGAGAAAAACGATAAGCTAGGGATGCTCAAAGCACTTTCTCCGATGGTGGAGAGTGTAACACCCGGGCAGCTTCCGTATCTGGAATCCATACTGAAAACGGTTATCAGTGCCATGAATCATAAAGATACAAAGTGAAAGAAAAGCCGTATGCTGAAAGCATACGGCTTTCAATTACTTGTTCAATAGCTTTGCTCTTTCATAAAATCGCGTTTTGCTTATACCGAGCTGCTTCATCGCTTGCACCGCAGTGATTTCTCCATTACGCCAGCGAGCAACTACGCACTCAAAATTGGGATAATCCTTTGCCGGTCTGCCTCGATATTTCCCTTGAGCCCTAGCGATGGCGATACCTTCTCGCTGGCGCTGTAAGATATACTCACGTTCCAGCTCTGCGACTGCTGCAAATACGGTCAGCATAAATTTGCCGGTCGGCGTAGTGGTGTCGATCGCTTCTTTGCGGCTGACAAACTCTACCTGCTTTTCGGTCAGACGCTCTACCAGATCGAGCAGATCACGAGTGTTGCGGGCAAAGCGGCTGATGGACTCGACGATAACAGTATCACCGCGCCTCACATATTCCATCATACGACACAGTTCGGGACGGTCAGCGTTCTTGCCGCTGGCCTTTTCGATGAACAGTTCATCGACACCGAGTTCGCGGAGCATAATTTCCTGTCTTGCGGTATTTTGTTCTTCTGTGCTGACACGCACATAACCAATTTTCATAGTATGTTCTCCTGTCAAAAAAGAATTTCCCGTTTAAGTCGGTTGAAATTTCGGGACGTTCCAAAACTCCAAAACCGACTTAAACGGGACGATTTCCAAGCGTTCCGTATAGGTATACCCAAACGGAACTGTTCGTTACGGTTGTTTTCAGTATTCGTCACGCTCGATGAATTCGAGCATTGCCTTGCGCTGAATACGCCAGCGATTCCCGACACGGAACGCCGGAATTTCGTTTTCGTGCAGAAGCCGCAGCATGGTGCCGCGGCTGACCTGCAAAATCTGCTGACACTCATGCAGTGTCAAAACATCGGGATATTGGTCCAGATTCATGTCTATCAGCCTTTCTGTGCAGTTTATTGTACTGTTTTGCACAGAAAAGGCTGATTTGTTATTTAGATACATCTTTATCGCGCAGCACATGGATTGCTGCCGCCACCGCCGCGACAACCTTAATGCCGAACAGCAATGTGTTCTTGATTACCTTCATTGGGTCACCACCTTTCTTAATATGCGTAGAGCAGCTCGCCGGTCATTTCGTGGAGCAGGGTCGGATCGTAGAGCATTTCCTCAATCTCCTCCTCCGAGCAGCCGTAGTCGAGTAAAGCCTGTATCTCATCAGCCGAAACGCCAAATGCCTTGGCAACGCTGAAAAGATCGTCATAATTTATGGGCGTATCCTCGTAGTAGCTGCGATAGTACGGATACTTACGCCACCAACGCTCGAAAGTCGTGTGCGGTGTGAAACTTCCGGTCGTGAGTTGTCCCGCTCGGTCGATTTTCAAAATCTCGCCCTCCTTCGGTTCGAGAATATCGGTGGGCGCTTTTAATTTCAGCTTTTTGATTGCCTTGCACAGGATTTTCTGCGTGGAGGCATAGATAAGATAGCCATCGTAGAACATCACGCATAGCGGGTTATCACCGACAACAAACCAGATAGAGTTATCTTTGTCCAGAACGGTAAAGACGAAAGAACCCTCGACTTTTTCAGCCATATGCTGCAGGCTGTCAAAGTCGAGGGCCTTGTTTTTCTCTAAAAGCTGCACCGCAACGTAGCTGTCCGTTTCAACGCTCGTCAGCGGCAGGTTTTCCGCTATACGAAGTTCTTTGTCGTTCCAGAGTACACCGTTATGTGCAAGAGCAAATGAATTGCCGTCAACTTTACCGAGAAACGGATGATTGTTCTGGTTAAACTGCGCGTTGCCCTGTGTCGTCATACGGGTATGTCCCATCACGACATTTACACCGTGCGGAATATGAATCTTCATCTTCCGAGCGGGAATCGGACGCTTGTAAATCCGCAGACGGTCGTTGAAATTGTAGGCGATGCCCGTCGCGTCCGTGCCGCGCACTTGACACTCTCTGGCGAGCGTGTTCAAGATTTTGTTCTTCGTGTGGGTGCTCAGGCACTCCTTAAAATCGATTAAACCGAATAAACTGCACATATTATTCCTCCTCTGCGCCAGCAGTAACGGGTTCATTGACATATAAACGGCGTTCCTTGAGATACTGGATAAGTTCCGGCTCGGTGATTTCGTCAAGGAAATCAAACCAACTCATGTCCTGAACCTGACAGTCGGACATAGAAACAGCCACCTCGACGAGATGATTGACCATCTGCAGGGTGGCTTTGAGAGTGTTCAGCTTGAGCGTACCGCGGAACATGCGAATTTCCACAGTATCCGAGTTGGTAAGGTTGACCGCTGTGTAACGTCCGGCGCAGGAATTCTTTGCGTGGCTCATTTGCTCGGATGGCGTAAGGCGGATTCCATACCGTGCCGCCCAGCGATTCATCTGGGACTGGGTGCGGCGGCTGAAGCGAAGCAGTTCCGCCCAGAACTTTTCGACGAAGTAAAGCAGGCGTGCAATCGCAGCCTCCTGCTGCTCATAGGTACAGCCGAACGCCAGACGGGAGATATGAACATGCAGGCCGCAGGTGCCGGCGGCATGGCTCAAATAGCCCATGCTCTGCGCTTTGCGAAGCACCTCTTCCCAAGGCATTTCGCTCAAATGGTATTCCAGCGTCATAGGGTGTGTGACAAGTTCCATACCATCATCAAGACTGCCGTCAGTCTTGATGTACAGATTTTCGGCGCTAGCGTTAGCGATGTCGAGCAACTTTTGAGCGTTATTGTTTACCGTGCCGCCGTTATCAATCTCCAGCTCAACGCCGAAGTGCCGCAGGCCCTTGCCGTGAAACACGAGATCGGGGGTGTAGTTGTATTCATGGATAATGTCGTTATGCTCGTCCCAGCAGGAGGAGCAGTAGACGTTGTCATCGTTATCCCAATAGGCACGGTCGCGGCTGATAATGCGGCCGCAGTCCTCACAGCGGATGTAATACTCATCAAAACAGTGATCGCAGAGCGTATGGTTATCGTCCTCAATGGCATTTTCCTCATAGATTCGATCGTTACAGTGGTCGCAGACTACGGTCAGACGGTCAGCACAGCTTTCACAAAGCCAGTCACCTTCTACTTGGTACATGGTATCGAGCGGGTGCTCGATACCACAATTAGAACAAATTCGAGTTTCTTTCATTGGTAATTCCTCCATTTCAGTTGGTTAATACTCCGAAGCTAACAGCATGGTGCTGTGCGTTTTGTCATCAATGACATACACTTTAGCATCTATCGCGCACTTACAATGCACATCAAGTTCATACCGATACGGCGGCTGTTCCTGTGTATGGACGATGTGCTGTCCCGTCGGCGTTTTCGTCAATGTGAACACTTGCAGATAATCTTTTTGTGCAGTCTGCATAGCAGCAATCATTTGCCACATGAGAACCATCAAAGCGTCTGGTATTTCGCTCTGCACGCCGCATGTGATATACTTTGGATTTTCAAACATAATTTCCTCCTCAAAACGTGAAAATCCCACTGAAAGCATTTGCTCTCAGTGAGATTTCTTCAGGATTCGTCCACAGCATTGTGGACAAATTGTGCGACTATTGACTTGTAGAGCATCTCTGCGGTACACCCACTCACCGCAGCGGTCGCAGAGTGTGGTGTACTCCTCGACGCAGGCATAGCAAAGCGCATCCCCGCCGAGAAGGATACGCTGCGTGCTCGGTTTGCTTTTTCCACAACAGGAGCAAATAAAGCACTTTCTTGCCACGATTATTCCTCCTTTCCGTTATATATAGATAATATATCAACGAAAAGTTGGTTGTTGCGGTACTGCGCTACTGCAGTCTGCTGCCCTGCATATTCTCCAGATACTTCCTGCGATACCGAATCAGCGGCAGACCGACCAGCTTCGCAAAAATGGCGTTGAAGTGATTGACATTGGTATATCCGACAATAGCGGCAATCTGCGTTGCGCTGTAATCGGTCGAAATGAGCAGGTTCTGCGCCTCACCGACACGGCAGCGTATCATATAATGGATGGGCGACATACCGGTGATCTCCTTAAAGATATGCGCCAGATGATACGGCGACATGGACAGCGCCTCTCCAATATCCTCAAGCGTCAGCTGCTCGGTAAAATGCGTGCCGATGTACTGCCGAATGCGATTCGCCAGCACCAGATTGTGCGGCTGATCGGCAGCGCGCGCATCCGGCGGCAGATTGGCCGACAGCAGCACGAGCACGGGCAGCAGCTGAGAAACGATCTCATCCGAATAGGATGTGCGGCGCTCCGCGTGCTCGTAAATCATCTCACTGAGCGCCTGCATATGGTCGATCTCGTCCATCGTCGGACGCACGAATCCGTTTTCCGCCTTGGTGAAATGCCCTTCCGGCAGTCCGCGCAGCTGCAGACCGGAAATGCCAAAGCAGAACGTACCGATCTCATGCTGCAGTGAGGACGTAACCTCATGCAGATCGCCCTGATTATACAGCAGTATATCACCGGTACGGATTGGGGAGCTGTATCCGCCCGCGATGTACTGACCCGCACCCTGATAGACATACAGCATTTCCGTGAACCGCTCGTGCCGATGAATGGCGCGTGTGATAGTCGATGCCGCTACGATCTGCTTGGTGGCGTACAGCAGACTCGGCATCTGACCGGATACAAAACGTACTTCTTCCGCCATGCTCTTTCCCCCTGTGCGAATATAGGTATAGTATAGCGTATTTTGATGCAGACCGCAAGAATCCGTATAAACCAAATTGACACCCCTGCTTTTTGTGCAATATTTCGAGATTTTTCACAAAACAAAACGCAAGAAGGAAGAAACATCATATCCGCCGAAATAGTATAATAAAATCATCAAAAAGAACAAAAAACTTCACATAAACAGCGAAAGGAGTTTTCAATTATGAGCATTCAAATCTGTGGTGCACCCTGCTGCTGGGGTGTAGACGACCCCAAGAATCCGTATTTACCGCCCTGGACGCGCGTGCTGGAGGAAGCCGGCAAAGCCGGTTACAGCGCCATCGAGCTCGGGCCCTACGGCTACCTGCCCATCGATGCCGAGCTGGTCGCAAATGAGTTGAAAAAGAACGGTCTTGCCATCGTAGCAGGCACCATTTTCCACGATCTGCTCGACGCAGACAATCAGGAGAGCGTGCTGCACGCGGTTGACGACATCTGCCGCCTGATCACCGACCCCAAGCTGCCGGTGCTCAAGACCCACGACGGCCAGAAGTTCCCCACGCCGTACATGACCGTTATGGACTGGGGACACGACGAGCGCGACTACGCCGCAGGCCATCCGGACACGGCACCACGTCTGTCGGACGAGAAATGGACGCGCTTCATGGGCAACGTCCGCGCGGTATGCGAGCGCGCAAACAAATGGGGCGTTCGTCCGGTTATCCATCCGCACGCGGGCGGCTACATTGAATTTTCCGACGAGATTGCAAAGGTCGTGCGCGATATTCCGTATGAGGTCGCCGGTCTGTGTCTGGATACCGGCCATCTGTATTACTCGCACATGGACCCGGTGGAGTATCTCAAAAAATATGCTGACAAGCTGGATTATGTCCACTTCAAGGACGTAAACGAAACCGTTTACCGTCAGGTGCTCGGCGAGCGCATCCGCTTCTTTGACGGCTGCGGCAAGGGCGCGATGTGTCCCATCGGCACAGGTTCGCTCGACTATCCGGCCATCAAGCAGGCGCTCAGCGACATTGGCTACTCCGGCTACATCACCATCGAGCAGGAGCGCGATCCGCGCAACTCGGACACCAGCCTGCGTGATGTAAAGGCCAGCGTGGACTACCTGAAATCGGTCGGCTACGAAATCTGATCACACCCGAGCGAGGAGCACGGCTCTTCTCTCCCGTGCTCCCGCTCCACTCTCTCCATAGTTCAAACGCAATATTTCTTATTCATGTAAATTTTAAGGAGGATTCTTTATGTATTACGGTGAAAAACGAGTAGAAAATCCCATTCGCTGGGGCATGGTCGGCGGCGGCCGCGGCAGCCAGATCGGCTACATTCATCGCTCGGCTGCACTGCGCGACTTCAATTTTGAACTGGTTGCCGGTGCGTTCGACATTGATCCGGAGCGCGGCAAGGACTTCGGCAAGCAGCTGCATGTTGATCCGGACCGCTGCTATCCGGATTACAAGACCATGTTCGCCGAGGAGGCCAAGCGCCCGGACGGCGTGCAGGCGGTTTCCATCGCAACGCCGAACGGTATGCACTACGAGGTCTGCAAGGCTGCTCTCGAAGCCGGTCTGCACGTTGTCTGCGAGAAGCCGCTGTGCTTCACCTCCGAGCAGGCGGACGAGCTGGTAAAGCTGGCCGAAGAGAAACACCGCGTTGTCGGCGTGACTTACGGCTACTCCGGTCACCAGCTGATCCAGCAGGCGCGCCAGATGATCAAAAACGGCGATCTCGGTGAAATCCGCGTTATCAACATGAGTTTCGCGTTCGGCGGCTACAACTTCAAAATCGAGGACAAGGTTCCGTCCGCAAAGTGGCGCTTTGACCCGTCCAAGGCAGGTCCGTCCTTCGCACTCGGTGATGTCGGCACGCATCCGCTGTTCATCATCGAGGCGATGATCCCGGACATGAAGATCGACAACCTGATGTGCACCAAGCGTTCCTTCGTTGAGGGCCGCGAGCTGGAGGACAACGCTTTCGTTATCATGAACCTCAAGGGCAGCGAAAACGTACAGGCAGGCGCTCAGGTATACTGCTGGGCAAGCTCGATCAACAGCGGCGCACGCCACTACCACAAGATCCGCGTGGTCGGCTCCAAGGCATCCCTCGAGTGGGATGATGAGCGTCCGAACCAGATGCTGTACGAGATCGAGGGTGAGCCGTCCCGCGTGCTCGAGCGCGGCGCAGGCTACCTGACTGACGAGGCGCGCGTTGAGGATCGCATCGGCGGCGGCCATGCCGAAGGTCTGTTCGAGGCGTGGAGCAACCTGTATGCACGCTTCGCAGTCGCTATGGCTGAGGCCGACAAGGGCGCTTACGGCGACTTCTGGTATCCGGATGTCAAAGCCGGCGCACAGGGCATCAAGTGGATCGAAAAGTGCGTGGAATCCGCAGACAAGGGTTCCGCGTGGGTGGATTACGAATAATTCCATCAACAGCATATCCCCAAGAATCTTCTGATAGCATTTCTTTTCTATTTTAATATCTGTTATTACCTGATTTCGGAGGAACGATTATGAAAAAGAGATTACTCGCTGCATTGGTATCCGGCGCGTTGATGATGAGCGCTCTCGCAGGCTGCGGCGGCAGCACCGCACAGACAAATAACGGCGGTGACACTGCCGACCAGACCACACAGCAGGATTACCATATCAAGGTCATTCTGAAAACGCTCGCATCCGAATACTGGCAGTATGTCGGCAACGGCTGCAAGCAGGCCGGTGAAGATCTGGGCGTTACGGTCGACGTTCTGGGCGCGAGCTCGGAAACCGCATATGACGAGCAGCTTTCCATGATCGAAACCACGCTCAGCGCGAACGACTGTGATGCAATGGTAGTTGCGCCGCTTCAGGCGGAAACCGTTGCAACACAGATTGCAAATACCGACCTGCCGATCGTGGCGATTGATACCGCCATCGACTCGGACAAGGTGCTCAGCTTTGTCGGTTTCAACAACGAGGAGCTGGCCGCCATGGGCGGCAAGGCTGCTGTTGAGGCGGCAAAGAATAAGGGCTGGGATAAGATTACCGCCATCGGCATCATGGGTGTGCAGGGCGACTCCACCTCGGAGGCACGCATTGCAGGCTTTAAGCAGGGCATTGCCGAGGCTGGCGGTGAGTATCTCTCTGCCGAGACGCAGTACGCAGACAGCGTAGCGGACAAAGCTGTTACCTGCATGGAGGCCATCATTCAGGCACATCCGGAGGGCGTATCCATCATCGTAGCGAACAACGATGATATGGCAGCCGGTGCCGCCCGTGCCGCAGCCGCATTCCCGGCGTACAAGAACACCATCTTTGTCGGCATCGGCGGCAATCTGGCGGGCATTGATGCTATTCTTGCCGGTCAGGAGACCATGACCGTTGCCGTTGACGGTTACGATGTCGGCTACCTCGGCGTGCAGGCCGCAGTCGATGCGCTGAACGGCAAAAAGCTGGACGAGTTCATTGCAACTGACGCTACCGTTGTAACGGCTGACAACGCCGCAGAACGCCGCGCTGAAGTAGAAAAGCGCCTGGGCCAGTGACCGAATCTCTGTATTCCAACGAAATAAAAATGCGGATACCGCCTCTTCAAAAGGGGAGGCGGTTTTCTGCGCCCAAAATCAGCCCACACAGTAAAAAAACAAGGGGGAAACAACACAATGGCATTTACTGTCGCAACCTTTATTGCGTTTACCGTGCTTGTCGCGGTGCTCTCGTGGTGGAAAACACGCGATGACGACCTGTCCACCAAGGAAGGCTACTTCCTCGCGGGACGCGGACTGCCCGGCATCGTTATCGCCGGTTCTCTGATGATGACCAACCTTTCCGCAGAACAGCTTGTCGGCACGAACGGACAGGCGTTTGCGGGCAATATGAGTACGATGGCTTGGGAGGCCACCTCGGCGTTCGCGCTGATCGTGCTGGCATTCGTATTCCTGCCCAAGCTGCTGCGCGGCGGCATCGCCACCATCCCGGAGTTCTTCGAGATGCGCTACGATACCTTCACCATGCGCCTGTTCTCGCTGCTGTTCCTCATCGCATATGTCGTTACCATGCTGCCGACCATCCTGTATTCGGGTGCGGTCGCACTGGTTAAGATCTTTGACCTTGAGAGTATGTTCGGCATCAGCTATTTCAGCGCCATCACCATCATCTGCATCGGCACCGGCATTATCGGCATGTGCTATGCCGTATTCGGCGGTCTGAAGGCAGTTGCGTACTCGGATACAATCAATGGCGTCGGTCTGATCATCGGCGGCTTCGCTATCCCGATCCTCGGCATTATCGCCCTCGGCAAGCTGGATGGCGGCGGCTTCATGGCTGGTCTGGATCACCTCATCTCCGCAACGCCGGAAAAGATGAACGCATGGTCCGCACCGAACGCACTTCCGCCGGAGGTACCGTGGCCGCTGCTGCTGACCGGTATGTTCGTCAACAACCTGTTCTACTGGGCAACCAACCAGTCCATCATCCAGCGTTCGCTGGGCGGCAAAAACCTCGCTGAGAGCCAGAAGGGCGCGATCTGGGCCGGTTTCTTCAAGTGCCTTGACGTATTTGTCATCGTTCTGCCGGGCATCATCGCGTTCCAGCTGCTGGCTGCAAACGGCCAGATGGACACCTCGGTCGGCATGGCGGCTGACCAGGCGTACCCGCTTCTCGTTATGAAAGTGCTGCCCAAGCCGCTGATGGGCTTCTTTGCAGCCGTTATGTTCGGCGCGATCCTGTCCTCGTTCAACTCGGTGCTGAACTCCGCATCCACCATCTTCACCCTGAACGTTTGGCAGCCCATCTGGGGCAAGCAGGCCTCCAACAACAAGGTTGTTAAGGTCGGCCAGATCTTCGGTACGGTTGTCGGCGTGGTTTCCATCGCCATTGCACCGTTCGTTATGTTCTTCGGCACCGGCATTATGAACTTCATCAACGAGTGCTGGGGCTTCTTCTCCATGCCGCTGCTGACCGCTGTCCTGTTCGGTCTGCTGAGCAAAAAAGCGCCTGCTATCGCCCCGAAGGTCGTTATCCCGGTCCACATCGTGCTGTACGGTCTGACCAAGGTCATCCCGTTCTTCAGCCGGTTCCACTATCTGTACGTTGTATTCGCACTGTTCGTCCTCGAGTGCATCATCTATGCAATCTGCATCAAGGTATGCCCGCGTCAGCTTGCGTGGGAGATGCCGGATGCCAAGGTCATGGATATGACCCCATGGAAGAGCGGCAAGGTCTGGGCGATCGCCTGTGCGGCAGTCGTTGCAATCATGTATCTCATCTTTTCGCCTCTCGGCATCGGCGCATAAACGCTTCTCCCCGTGCGCTGCTGCCGTTAGACAGCGCCGCTGTGTCCCTCCGCAGTGGTGCAAAAGGCTCCTGTGTCTTGTGACACAGGAGCCTTTTGTTATTGCTCACACCAGCTGATCAAACCGCTCAAAGAACCGGAACAGCGTATCGCCGCTCATGGCCAGCGCACGGATGCACACGCCCTGCACCGCGCGGCTTGCACCGGACATGCCGCCCGAATAGTCCGAACGGTATTTCTTGTCCAGTTCGTCTACTGCGGTGTAATCCTCGCCTGCCAGAACGTTCGCCTTGCTGCCGTTCATGCAGATGAAGTGTCCGGTGCCGCCGTTTGCATAACGGTCGCCCGCGAAAGAAGCGCCGTCCGAGCCGCCGGTATTGCGTACCGAAGTACGCATAGCAGTTTCCGGACCGTAGTCCACGATGTTTTGTGCAGCGGTGATCAGCGTATCCAGATGACCGAGCAGATCATGAATCTCGTAGTCATCATGGCCGCTCCAGACGACCAGTTTGTCGAGGTCGATCTCGCCCGCTTCCGCCAGTGCAGTTACCTTATCGCGGAAGATGCGCAGGCTTGAAAACAGTACGCGAACGTCATTATTTACCAGAGTCAGCGAATCTGCAACGCTGCGGCGGTTACAGCCCAGCTGATCGGACGAATAAAGAATGTTGTGTGCCTTGTCGCGCAGCATCATGCAGCCCGGCGTATGTCCCGGAATGTCGTAGTTATCCAGTACAACACCGCCGAGATCAAACTGATAGCCTTCGCTGATGCAGGTAAAATCGTCTGCTGTTACGGTTTTATCGTTCACATACTTCAGCGCCATCGGGATATCCTTTTCGTTGATGTAGACCTTGCGGCTTGCCTGAACGAAATCGCCCAGTTGTGTGGTATGATCCGGATGACCATGCGAAATGTAAACATCAATGTTATCCGTACCTGCCAGCTGCTTACAGTATTCATACAGGTTATTTGCGCCTGCCGATGCCATGCCTGCGTCGATCAGCAGTGCACCCTTGGAGCCCTTGATCAGATACATCTTATCGCTGTCGTAATCAATGACGCTCCAAACCTTCATGCTGTCCATATCGTACATCAGACGGCTCTTGTGCTCCAGTTTGGACATACGATCGATCGTGTAGGTAAAGGTTACAACATCGCTATCCTCCATGCCTTCCTTAGAGGCATAGGCTTTCAGTTCTACCTTGGTCTGCTTTGCAGTACCGTCCCAGTTATCCGTATCTGCACCGATGGTGATCAGTTCTTTCACTTCTGCACCGCCGAAACCAGAATCAGCCTTGAACTTGGTCTGATCAAAAACCTTCGCCGTATCCGAAGTCTTGGGGTCAGAACCATCTACTGTGTACTTGATCTCAGCACCCTCGGTATCCGAGAACAGCGCTATGTACTGCGTTACCGTGAAGGTACCCGGCGTATCCGGATAGTACGGGTCGGTATAGCTGTCATAATCCGTGTAGGTGTACGGTGCTGCGACCTGATTGCTGTTCTTCTTGCTGACGTTCAGTGTATAGTTCTTGCTGTCCGAACCGTTCTTCGCCGTTACCTTGATAACGAAGCGCGTAGTACCGCCGGTGAGTGTGCCCTGATAAGCCTTGCCGGACTCTACTGCATTGCCGTTCACGGTGATCTTCGCACCGGAGGAAGCTGCGGTCGGAACGATCTCGATCGAGGTCGTATTCTCGTCCACCTCAGCGACAAAGCTGGTCGTGGTCTTGCGGGTCGGCTTGGTGCCATTCGTCGGGTACTGCCAGTTTACATTAATGCCGAAATTCGGATCATCCCACAGCAGGTTGCCCTTCTCGCCCTGCTTGTGTACGGACAGATTGGACAGGTCTGCAATCTTATCTTCGTTGCCGTTGCGATAGCCGTCGGACAGGTAATTCTGCAGGTTGACATTGATGCCGACCCAGTTGATGTCCTTCAGGCGGTCGCCGACGACCACGGTCTTGGTGTTCTCGAAGTAGCCGTTAATGCTGTCCAGCGTGCGCAGAGTAGGCGTCATAGCATCTGTGCCCTCGTCAACAACCTTCTGTACAGCCGTCTGCAGGATATCCAGATAGCTTGCTGTGCCGTCCAGTACAACATCGTTATGACCGGTGAGAATGCGCTTTACCGTGCCGAGGCTGTCAACGCGCTCCAGTGCGATCTGCAGAGAGGACAGATACACGTCCATCGAGTCCGCGAAGAACGTCGAAGACAGGTTTGCGAACTGCATCCAGAACGAATCCGTGATGTGTGCACGGTTGTTGCCGACCTGATCGGTCGTGAACAGATTGCCGGTCGCGGTATCAAACAGCATAATGCCTGCTACCTGATGGCCCGGCAGCTCGATTACGTTGAACTTGGTGCCGCCCATGTCGTAAACGTCGCCGTTTTTCAGCGTTGCCAACTGTGCATCATAGGCTGCGCTTGCAGCGGCCTCATCTGTGAACATGCCGGAGGCTACGCCAAACTGCTTGACATAATCACGCAGCACCTCAATACCGCGCTCGTTGACATAAACCTTAGCGCCCAATGCCTCGTTTTCTGTACACAGGAACTGATGCGTCATCTGCACGTGGTCCGGGTGCGGGTGACCGATGATAAGGTCGATCGGCTTGCCTGCGCCGACGATCTTTCGTGCGGTCTCGTACAGGTTTGCCGCGTCCTTTGCATCAAAGTAGCCGGCATCCAGAACCATTGCGCGGTTGGTGCCTTCTACCAGATACATCTTATCGCTGTCGTAATCTTGAATGAGCGTTACATCCGGAACATCATTGCCGTTCCAGTCCTTGGGTGCGCCTACCTTCAGCTCGTGGTGCGGAATGCTGGTAACATCGTAGTTTCAGTTTGCAACACTGCTGGTTCTGCCGTTCTTCACCGCGATCGCCTTGACGTTATAGGTCTTGGTGACCGGACCATCCGCACTTGCGGTCGGCTGGGTGATCTCGATCTGTCCATACTGATAGGTTTCAAACTTTTTGCTCTTGGTCGTCGGTACAGGCGCCTTGTCCTTGCCTTCCGCGATTTCGTAGTAGATGTCCGCACCGTCCTGTGCGGTCAGCGTAACGGCATACGTCATATCGTAGTTGAATACGCCCAGGCTCTTGGACGTTTCCTGTCCCTTGGGGAGCGGGTATGCACTCGGTGCCGCCGGTGCAGACGAGCCGCCGCCAGAGGAACCGCCGGAAGAACCACCGGTCGAGCCGCCCGTACTCGTGCTGCCGCTGGTCACCAGAGCAGAGTTGTGGATCTTGACAACCTTGCCGGTAATCTCACAGTCGGTCGCCTTCACTTCGCCTGCCTTGCCGCCGAGAACGACCGTGCTGCTCAGCTTGGCCTTGTTCAGCGTAACGCCGGATGCCTTGACGATGACAATACCGGTACCCTTGGGCGTTGCCGTGCCGGATTCGGTGATGTAATCCGAAATCATGTTATCGAGCAGTTTGACGACCTCTGCGCGGGTGATATTCGCCTTCGGGCGAACATTTTTGCCGTCACCCTGCATAACGCCCGCCTGCGCTACACGCAGGATCGGGTCGGTGTAGTACGCCGTACCCAGATCAGCGAAGTTGTTCTCCGCCTTAGTCTGGTAGTCCATTACGCGGTCTATTATAACCGCCATATCTGCTCTTGTTATCGGGCTGTTCGGCTCAAAATCGCCGTCGTGGCCCTGAATGACACCGCGGTCGCTCCAGCGGTTGATCTCGTCTTCCGCCCAGTGTCCGCGGGTGTCCGCAAATGATACGGCAAAAGCTGACGGCAGCATCGTCAGCAGCATTGCCACAGTGATAAACCATGCATATATCCGTTTGCGTTTCATTTTCATTCTCCCTTCTTTACTCGTGTCGGCCGAATTTCATCGGTTTCCCTACTGGCATTATTGTACCGTGTTCGTACCAAAGTGAAAATGAAGAAAAGCCAGAATTGTTGCACGATACGCAGGAGTTTCGCCTGCCTGCGTTCTGTGTTGTACGATTCCTATGGGATTCGTTGTCCGATTGTTAGATACCCCGGTTATTCGGCAAAGCCGAACACACTCTGCAGACTCGGCAGTGCCCGCTGTTTCCACTTGCGGCCGATTGTTACCGGATTGATCCCGCTTGCGCGCTGATATTTCATCAGCGCATCATACTGCGAGCCGGAAAGTTCCGCGCAAAGCGCACGGCGTGCCTTGCAGGCGCTGCCCATGCGTGAGGTCTGCGCAATCCATGTGCCCAGCCGCTCCCTCTGCACGGATTTTCCCGCTTGGGCAAGCTGCTCCTGCACCGCCGCAAGCGAGTAATATGTTCCCGCCGGAAAGCAGTCCTGCATAGCTTTGCACAGGATACACGATGATTCCTGCAGGAACCGGTACAGCAATTCCGGTGAATACGACAGATCGGTTATGCCAAAGTGCTTTTGCAGCATGGCGGCGCCGTATTTCGCCTCAAACCGGAGCATGCCCTGCGCATCCTGATAGTCGGTGAATTGCGCATTGTAATCGTCCCGCAGTTGGTCTGCCTTGGAGTACAGAGAAACGGCATAATCCTCTGTGCTGTGTTTTAAATCGTAAGAATAGGCGTAATGAATCGGTTTATTCCGCTTTTTGTTGTCAAACCGCGGATAGGTCTGCTTGAAGCCGTTCGGCACACCGCCTCTGTGCGCTAGCGCAATATATGCGAGCGGGTCCGGCGTTTGGGCGTTCACACTGAAATCCACCCGCGCAAACATGAAGGTCTCCGGTGCGCCGAGCTGTGCATCCCGCAGTATATCGCGCAGATTGCAGTCCAGTGTTCTCATATAATCTCGGCACGGGCTGAATAATGCTACTCTCTGTATCTCCATATAGAGCAGCGAATTGAGATTGATTGTTAATTTGATAAAACCGCAGTTTCGTGCGGCCCGCAGGCTTATTATCACGCCCTGCGGTGTGTACATGTAAAAATAGTATTCATTTTCTGATTTTCGATAGCTGCCTGTTCCATATCTGTCAGACAAGCCATACAGCAGACTTCGATAGCTGCTGACTTCCTCCAACGGAATCTTCCTCTGTAACGTGATTGTATGTATAGAATGATAAATGTCCATCTCATATACCTTCTTCTTTTATAATTTTATCAGACTGTTGTGCACAGATAAAAAGTTATATCACCCGAACAGTACAGTAATGAACAGTAATCATTCAAGCGTGATATTTGTTATATAAGATAGAAATATATAGCAATTACTATGTTGTGAGTTTATACTATAATTATGAGTTGAATATATCCTATAGATAGATCATTGACCATCTATAAAATTGGAATAAATATACTTTATATATAGAGATAAGGAGTGAACCTGTCTTATGTCTGATAACAAAACTACAGATACCATTTCTATGCACTTTCGGCATAGCACAACCGTTGACGAGCTTGTCAACAAACTGCGTGCCCATTATGTATGGAACGAAAAAGACGATCTGCCGGAATGGATTGCAGAGCCGTTAAAAGACTTTCCCCTTCTTGCCTCCTATGCACAAACGCTGCTGCAAACACTTCGTTCGATTCCAACGTCATTTGGCGATCAAGAAGCTACTGAATATGATTTGCTGGTCAACTGCATGATTACCGATCAAATCATGACCTCCCTGCGGGAATTTGAACTGCACTACCGTGCAGCTCACCCTGTACCCGATAGTGAGTATAAATCCGCCAATACCATTTCGTCCTATATGCACTGGCTGTTTCCTGCAGCAAGGAAAAAGCCGCCTAACTCCTCTAATCTAAAGCGTTCCCCTCTATATCGCTATTTGAGCGATACCTATTTTATCCCTTGCGAATTGGACAAGGAATTGATGCAGGTCATCTCTTTGCTTTATCACCAGCACAAGCGTAACGACGCCGGAAAACCCGTATTGCGCAGGGCTTATTATGTGCCTCTCATGTACGAGCACCCGTATTTCATGTATGCGATCGAACAAAACTGGGGACTGTATTACAACCGCATGATTGATCAGCATGCCACGATGCAGTCTGTTCTCTACTGCCTGTTTGATTCCTACGCTGATTCAAAAGACTTTATGGAATTTCAAAAGGAATGGTTTCCTTTTTCCCATTCTCGATTCAAGCAAACCACCGCAGATATGCACAAGCTGGATCTTGACTGCTCCGAACTTTTCGATATTGTTAAATCCAAGAAATCCTACGATACCTCACCACAAAGCATTGATGAGGTTTTGCGGTCAGATCAGAAAGATTATTGGATTTATTTCATGAAAACTAAGCGCTATTCTATCTTATTCTCCGCTATGCAGTTTTTCTTTGGATATAAGTCCGAGAAAAATTCAGAGCTTCCACTTCAGCAGCTTCGCAGCAGTATCTGCGCCGATCAGATTGACCACCATTTGCAAGCCATCTTAAAAAAGAGCACAGAAACCATCTTAGAGCAGTATGCTGCTGACTTTGGCAAATTACTGAAAGAAGTGAAAACCAGCCGTAATTACGATTCCGTATACAACTATGTAAACCGGCTGTTTGCTAATACGAAACAAACATTGCTGGAAGATGATGATGCACCAGCAGACCGCGAACCGGTTTCTATAGACCAATTAGTACAGCAGCAAAAACGAATGGAACGAAACCGCAGCAACAGCCATTATCCCGGTGACTGTCAATTTCTGTCTGCTATTTACGCGTCAATGATCCATGCTGCGCATTGCTTGAATCCTTTGAAAAAATCGATATCTGCATGCACAGTATCCGCCGATTCTCTTGAACCATTAGCGTTCACCGAATCCTTTGAATCCTGTACCGATTATTCTATCAGCACCCTTTCTCCGATAGAGAAATACCGTTTCTTTATTCCTTCCGACTATGTCTCTGCCCCCTGCACAAAAATGATATTTTCTCATATCTATCATATCGCAAAGAAAAACATCAGCAATCCCGCTGCATCGCTCGATGCCCCCCAATGTCTGGGTTCTTACATTCTCGCATTTATCGCCGAAAATGAACTGCAGCCTGTATATGCGCCGGACGATAAGCAGATTAACAATAACCATCTCTGGCGTTGGGCACATAAGCTGCTGCATACCTCTGCAGTAGATCAGCGTGAAAGCAAAACGCCGATCGCATTTCCCATCGATTTTTCCGCCAACGACTTTCCCCTTCTCAGAGACACGATGAGATGGTTTTGGCCTTTGGAGCAACTAGCTGCTTTAATCCACGCCAGCGATATAGATTTCCAATCTCGCTTAAAATATCAAACCACAGTTCGCTGTAATCTTTCTTCCCAAGAGGAGCGTGAAGAAATCGCCAAAAAAGGTATCGCTTACTGGGAGCAGCTCCAGCAGGGCACTTCCGATGGTTACCAACAATTTTTGAAGGATAATCTCCACCTCCCCAAGCACAACACGTAACGCACCTCCCACTAATATAGAATGTCGCCGCAGACGGAAAGCATCTTCCGCCTACGGCGTTTTTTTTGCCATAAAAAATATTTTTGCGTAATTTTTCGTTCCACCTGTGTTTTTTCGAAACGCATTATCCAGAAAAGGTTCTTATTTCATTCATTTTAAGCAAATATATCGTATTTATATTCTAATAATATTTCGTTTTTCTTTTGAATCACGTTTATCGACGTATTACATTTTGTTTGCTAAACTCTTCTCGAAGTCAAACGAAAAGTACTTTTCGCACCCATCTTTACACGCAAAAGGAGCAAAATTATGAACAAAGAAGAGCTTATCCGTACCCTTGCCGCGCATGCGGCTGACGCTGTCGTCCTGCTTGAAAAAATTTGGCCCGACAACGACGCATTTCCTGCAAAGCTCTGCGATCGTGTCGACGCGAGCGATTACTTCATCACGAACCGCGGTGCTGTGATCGCCAGCGACCTGCGCGTACCCTTCCTTGCCGAGCAGGTCGGCGCGGTCGGCATTTCGTCCGCCGATGTACATACACGCTGGAAAATCGTAGCGATTTATCAGTCAGACATTCGCTTCACCTATGCCGTCCGCACGACCGCTTGGGACAAGAAACCGCGCTTTCCCGGCCTTGACCTCAGCGACCGTGAGGTTGACATTGTGTACGAAATGTGCGACACCTTATCCCGCAATCGTGCGTACATTGAGAAAGATTTTTCGACGGAAAAGACACTTTTTGCCGATATTCTCAGCAACACGCACGCTGCCAAGTTGCTCGGTGCTTTCGACGAATCCCGATTCATCGAGCTGCTGCAGAACGACCCGCTTGCCCTGCCGGTTCTCGAGGCTGTACTGCTCGCAGGTGTGTGGAGCGAATCGACACTGGAAAGCGTCCCGAATTTCCTTATGGTTTTCGCGCTACCGAACGCGCAAGCGCTTTCGGTTCGTGAAAACCTCGAAGATCACTTTCACACTGTTGATCTACTGCGTTCGCCTTCTGCACCGTTCGAGCGTCCGCTCACTCTACGGCTCGAAAACAGTCAGCCTCCGGTGTACAGCCCCGCTGCGAGCGGGCGGCTCGTTCTGCTCGAGCCGATCGGAGACGCACCGCGCAAGCTGCTGATCGACACGATCGAACAGCATTCGCGCATTCGGCTGCTTACCAGCAACGCCGAGGCACGCCCGTTTGCCGCGTTCCCCATCGTCATCTCCACGCATACCTTTCCGGCGGCGTATGCGTACACCGTCACTGTGCCCAAACAGGCACGCGCTCTGCGCGAGTCCGACGCAGACTGCCTTCGCCTGGCGGCTGCCAAGCTGCTGTGCTGCATTTCTGGAGCAGCAGGCACGCTCAACGAGGCCATTGATGATCTTGCCGGCAATCCACACGCCTACCGGCTGAATCTTCCGGAGCGCTGGATTACCATTGCACGGCAGTTTATCCGCCACGCTCTGCTGACCAATGAAAACAGCCGTGCTGCATTCGACCGCATCTCCGGCGAGGCTGAGCGCGTCGCAAAAGAGGCACAGCTTTCCCGCGCAGAAACAATCGATAAGGGTGTTGCCTTCCTGCTCGAGCCGGAGCGTTACAAGGACGCGATCCATCCGCGGCCGCAGTCACTCGAGGAACTTGCTGAGACAACGGCGTTCGAATACACGTATCAGAACGAGCCGCTGCTAGTCTATCATCCCGACCGCTTCGCTGGTCTGCTGCAGCGTGCCGGAGTCGGTCCCGAGCTTGTCGAAGATGTTGTACAGGCATTGAAGGACCGTTCGCTCTGCACGTCTGAAAAGGTCAAAATCAACACTGAGGGGGCTGGCAGACGCTATCTTGCAATCCCAACGAAAAAGTTCATAAATTCCAGCATTCCATCCATTCCGGCGGGAAACGAGGAGGACAATAATGTATAATAAGGATATATATCCTGCACTGCAGACATTCGGTATCGAACATCTGCGCGATGAACAGGAACGTGCACTGACGCCGATCCTTGCCGGACGTGATGTCCTCGTTCGGCTGCGAACCGGCGGCGGAAAGTCATTACTGTACCAGCTGCCTGCACTGCTCGATGAGCCGGGTTCGCTCACGCTTGTTTTCTCGCCCTTGCGCGCGCTGCAGCGCGATCAAGTACAGGCACTCGAGCGCAGAGGCGTGCACGCTGCCTTGCTGAACTCCGACCTCAGCACGTCCATGCACGCTGATATTCTGCGAGACTTTGCCGCAAACGGCGGCCTTCTCTACCTTGCGCCGGAGCAGCTCCGCCGTGAGGACGTGCGCACCGTACTTGCCGCCGCGCATGTGCGCCGCGTGGTCGTTGACGAGGCGCATATTCTGCCGCAGGTCGAGCACGCCTTTCGCAAGGATTACCGCCGTATCGGGCCGTTCATCGAGTCGCTGCCCAAGCACCCGCAGGTGCTGGCGTTCACCGCGACCGCCACGGTGTCTGACCTCAACTACATCGCCGAGCGGCTGTGTATGCGCGACCCTAAGCGTCTGCTGTTTCCGGTTCGTCGGAAGAATGTCAAAATTTATGTCAAGAAAATTACCATCCGCGATAAGACCGGAAAGACCCGCAAACTGCAGAACGCGCGGCTCATCATGCTGGACAATGTACTGCGTAAGTACCGCAAGCACGGTGCCACGATCATCTACTGCCCACGCGTCAAGGATGTCAAGCGCACCACCAAATGGTTGCGTTCTCGTGACTATCCAGTGAAGGCTTATTACGGCAAAATGAAACGCTGCAAACGCGCCCACGTGCAGGACTACTTTCTGACGAAAAAGCACCCGATCATCGTAGCTACGAACGCCTTCGGTCTGGGCATTGACCGTCCCGACGTGCGTCTGGTCGTGCACGCCGGACTGCCCATCGGCATTGACGCGTACACGCAGGAAATCGGCCGCGCCGGACGCGACGGAAAGAAAGCTCGCGCCGTACTGCTCTACGCGCCGTCGGATGAGTATGTGGTGAAAAACCTTATCCACAGCAGCCGCGACCCCGAAACCGTTTCCCGCGGCAAAAAGCGTCTGAAGGCGCTGAAAAAGATTCTGCGCGAGCCGAACAAGGTGTGGAAGGGTATCACGAAGTACTTTCGATAAGCGTATCAACCACGCCTGTCATTGATATAATATTTATATGTATGAATGGTTAAACCGCCCGCATCACGGCAATCCTAACTACCAGAAGGAGGAATTTCCATGACCAACAACTTTCAGTGTGCACAGATCTACCAGATTCTCGCGCTTAACGACGAAATGCTGAAGAGCGGCTGCATCACCCGCGACGAGCACGACTTTGTCCGCCATGTGCAGACGGACAAGCTGACCCGGCTGCACAGCACGCCGTAAGGAGGCCGCCTGATGGATGTCCGCAGACTGGACGAAATGCAGGCGCAGGGCCGCAGCATCTTCGATACCGAGCTTGCTGTGGCGTACTATGCCCGCGTTTCGACCGACAAAGACGAGCAGATCAACAGTCTCGGCAACCAGAAACGCTATTTTGAGGACTATATCGCCGCAAATCCGCACTGGAGGTTTGCCGGCGGTTACGTCGATGAGGGCATCAGCGGCACGTCTGTCGAGGGACGTGAGCAGTTTCTCAAGATGATCGAGGACGCGAAACGCGGCCGCTTTGACCTCATCGTCACCAAGGAGATCAGCCGTTTCGCCAGAAATACACTCGACAGTCTGCGCTACACGCGCGAGCTGCTGCGCTGCGGCGTGGGCGTGTACTTTCAGAACGACAACATCAACACCTTTGACAAGGATGCCGAACTGCGGCTCACCATCATGTCCTCCATCGCACAGGACGAGGTGCGCAAGCTGTCCGAGCGCACGCGCTTCGGCTTTAAGCGTGCACAGGAGAACAGCGTGCTGCTCGGTCAGAACAATCTGTTCGGGTACAACAAGGTTGACGGGCGATTGGAGATTGTCGAGCCGGAAGCCGCCGTCGTCCGTGAGGTGTTCGAGCGCTACGCTGCCGGAGACCTCGGTCTCCGCGCCATTGCCAACGACCTGGACAGCCGCGGTGTACGTGGACGGCAGGGCAAGCCGCTCACCTACTCCACGCTGTACGGCATGATCCGCAACCCGAAATACAAGGGCTGCTATGCCGGTCGGCGGTACGCCTCGCGCGACTACCGCGACAAGCGCAGCTACCGCCTGAGTGCAGACAAATGGCTCGTGCATAAGGACGACCGTGTGCCTGCTATCGTGCCCGAAGCGCTGTGGGAGCAGGCTAACCGTCTGCTCGCCTCGCGCGGCAAGACCATGAAGGCGCACGCGCAGGCATCCCAGAACCGCTACGCCTACAGCGGCAAGCTGATCTGTGCCAGGCACGGCACAACTTTCCACAGGCATGTGTATAAAAGCAAAAGCCGCGGCGAGTCGGAATGCTGGAACTGCAGGCTGTACCGCGAAAAGGGCAAAACCGGCGGCTGCAATTCCCCGACGGTTTACAGCCACGAGCTGGACCGCATTTTGGAGCGTGTGTTCGAGCAGATAACGGACGAGCGCTCAGCCGCCGTGCAGGAGTACATCGACAATCTGCGCGCCTTTGCCGCACAGCAGGATAACGCCCCTGCGCTTGCTCAAGTCGAACAGGAAATCGAAACGGTTACCAAACGCAAGGACAAGCTGCTCGACCTCGCGCTTGCGGGTGCGCTCTCCAACGACGAGTTCAAACAGCGCAACGAGACCTGCAACGAGCAGCTTGCCGCCCTCGAGCAGCAGCGAACAGAACTACAGAACGCAGACAAGACACTGGAAGAACGTATCCGACGGGTGGAAAATCTGCGCCGCATCATCGAGGAACGGTGGCAGATGAGCTGCGGGTTCTCGCGCGAGATGTCCAAGGCGCTCGTTGACCATATCGTCGTGGACTCGGACGAGAGCAAAACCCGTATCTCGCTCGATATTTTCCTCACCACCGGTGCAGAGCCGATTGTATCTGAGACGCAAACCTCTAACTCACAGCTGCAAATGAGCTTTCAGCGGACGCGCTCGGGGTATCAGGGCACGTATGAGGTGCGGTACTGTGTGCGGTGGTACCTTGGGTAGCAGACGAAAAAACAGCAAACCTGCAAGGTTTGCTGTTTTCTTTTTTCAAAACTTTTCTTTTATTATTTCCCGCTTATCTTGACAGAACCGCCATTTCGCAGTACGATAAGGCCAGAAATCAAAATCACCCTAAGTATTACTTCCTTTCGTTTGATGAGATACACATCTCACAGGCGCAGGTATCCCGTTTGGAGAAGGGCGCACTGGAGCATATCCGCAAGCAAATTTAACAAATTGAGAATGGATCATGGAGGATGGAGAATGAAAGAAGCCGCCCGAAGGGCGGTTATTGAATAAACGTGCTTTGCGCGTTACCGAAATTCTCAATTTTCAATTCTCCATTCTCAATGAAAGAAAAAACAGCAAGTCCAACTGAACTTGCTGTTTTTCTTTACGCTGCCTGACTTTCGCCGGAGGCATAATCAATTTCCACGCCCGGCTGGACGTTATAGCAGTACACGTTAAAGCAAATACCTTCGCCGTCATCCTCGACCGACCACGCCTCCATCTGCACGCCCGAGGCGACAAGATTGCTGCCCTCAAACACCGGCGTGACCCGATAGAGCACATGGTTGCCGGTTTCCTTCACATAGTCAGCGACCATATTCTCAAACGGCAGCATACCCTCGATATTGAGATATCGCGTGCCGGTGATCAGGTTCTGCTTGTTGGCATTCTCGGCGGTAAGCTGCCAGCCGATCAGGTGACAGCGGTTATACAGATATTTGCCGTCCACGCAGTCATACTTGACCGTATGCCATCCGGTTGGCTTGACCTGACCGATTGAACCGCGTTTTTCTCCATCTGCGGGCATCAGCTCCTGTCCGACATTGGCGTATGCCGTGCCGCACCGTCCGAGATAATCCAAATCCGAATATTCCTCAAACGCTTCGGTCTCCTGCTTGTCTGCGTCGGTGAAGGACGGCTGGTTGCCGTCGATCTCGACATAAGCAGAATCCGAGTAGGCGGGCAGCTCGTCCATCGAAACCATACTGCTCGACGGCATGGGCAGTGCACAGCTGGAAAGCAGTAGGCTGAGCACGAATACAATCGGCGCAAACGCGCGGGTCAATTTTCGCATTTAACAAATACTTCCTCTGTTATTTTTTCATGCGAGGAACCAGCAAATTCGGTCTCGCTCTGCTTTGTCCATCCGGTTTCCGGCAGGGTGAAATACCGGTCGGCGGGATAGACACGATTCCAGTGATATAATATCACCTGCTGCACCCTGTTTAAGTATGGTGCAGGATTGTGCACCTCAGCGAAGCAGTAATCGTCCTCTTCCGCCCGCTCGAGGCAATCCTCAGCGATGCAAAGCCGTACTGCCGTATCCGCTCCGAACAGCTTTGCGGTGTACGGACTTATCCACAGCCTGTGCATACCGCAGTGCATAAGAATGCGCTCATTCAGCACACGATCGCGGCTCTGTCGGCGATGGTTGAAGGCCAGGCCGCCTTTATCATCCACACATAAGATCAGCTTCATAGAGTTCTCCCTTCATCGGGTATCGGATGCACTGTTGACCGGCGCAACGCTGTATGTAATGCGTCCTGCCGAAATACCCTGCCGTCCGATATACGAGCACAGCGCTTCGGTCAGTCTCGGGGTTGCCTTGCTGTGATGCAGCCGCACGACTACCACACCGGACGTAGAGGCGAAATACTGTACGGTCTGCGTATACGCTTCCGCCGCATTTTTCTCGGCATCGCCGCTGTCCAGACCGGCATCCCACAGGCGGTAGCCTGCACCGATGAGCACGCTGCGCTGTGCTTCGGTGAGCGCGTCGCTGCCGCTCTGGTTGGCTGCTATGCGGGCTGCAACACCGGTCAGCAGCGTCAGGCGTTCGTTCGCAGCAGCAAGATCCGCCAGCATGTCGGCTCCGTCGGTTTTGCTGTCTGCCTGCAGCAGAAAGGCGACCGTATGTCCCTCCGCTGCGATTCGGCGAACCAGATCATCGTCCCATTTGGAGGTATCCGTCGGCAGGAAGAATGCCGCCTGCCTGCCTGCGTCATGAAGATTGTCCAGAACAGCCGCCGTGTTTTCGTTCGGCGCGCCGTAATAGGCAAGATACACGCGGACCGGCTTTTTCGCCGGCTTTTCCTCTACCTTTGGTATTTCAATGGTATCATTGTCCACCGGTTTTGCCGGTGCGGGATTGGTATTCGTGTTATTGCTGCGGTCCGACCCGGAGGTATTGTCCTTGTAGTTGTCGATCGTGTTCTCAATCACCTTGGTATGCGCCGCAATAAACGCCGAGTCGCTCTGTGCCGAGCCGTCCGCGACACGCAGCACATTTTCCCCCTGCAGGGTCAGTGAAGAATAGGTAAAGCCGAACTTCGCACAGCACAGCTTGACCGGCACATAAACCGTTCCGTTCATCTCATACGCGGGTGTGGAATAGCTGTTCAGATTCTGGTCGTACACATAGCCTTCCGCAGTCGAAAAGCTGAGCGTTTCGCCGTTTGCGGAAAGATCGAGCACGCCGTCATTCTCCGAGGCTGACACGCCGAGCGTGGTAAACACACTGTACGGCACATAGGTTTCGCCGCCGAGACGCGCAGGCATAGTGCTCTCGTCGAGCGGCAGGATGGAGTCGTTTATCGCTGTCAGCGTCACCGCATGCGCCGGTGCAGGCAGAAACGTCAGCAGCAGCGCGGCACACAGCACGCAGCTGATGATTTTTTTGATACGCACTCACTCCTTTCAGCAATTCGTACGAACATATTATACCAAAGCGCAGCGGGTTTGTCACCCTTTCTGCCGAAAAACACCTTGCGTTGTGAGAATCGAGTGCTATAATAAAAGAGTACAAATTCTTATACAGAAAGAGTGAAGCAACCATGCTGCAGATCACAACACAGCGCACTACTACTCCTAAAGCAAAGCCGGACGAAAGCAACCTCGGCTTTGGCGTTCATTATACCGATCACATGCTGATTATTGACCACGATGAAGAACAGGGCTGGCACGACGCCCGCATCGTACCATATCAGCCGCTTGAGCTTGATCCGGCAGCGATGGTTTTCCATTACGCAATGGAATCCTTTGAGGGTCTGAAGGCTTACCGCACCCCGGACGGCTCCATTCAGCTGTTCCGCCCGGACAAGAATGCACAGCGTATGATCAACACCAACCATCGTATGTGCCTGCCGAGCCTGCCGGTAGAGGATTTCGTTCAGGCTGTCAAGGCCATTGTTTCCTTCGATCAGGACTGGGTTCCGCACGCTGAGGGCACCAGCCTGTACATCCGCCCGTTTGTCATCGCTACCGAGCCGCATCTGGGCGTTCGCACCTCCCGCACCCACAAGTTCATCATCGTATGCTCTCCGGTCGGCGCTTACTACTCCACCGGCATCAATCCGGTTAAGATCTTCGTCGAGGATGAGTACACTCGTGCCTGCCCGGGCGGCACCGGCTTCACCAAGTGCGGCGGCAACTACGCTGCATCCCTGATCTCTCAGGTAAAGGCACACGAGCTGGGCTACGAGCAGACCCTGTGGCTGGACGGCGTTGAGCACAAGTACGTTGAGGAAGTCGGCTCCATGAACTGCTTCTTCAAGATCGACGGCACCGTTTACACCGCTCCGACTGTTGGCACCGTTCTGCCGGGCGTTACCCGTATGAGCTGCATCGAGCTGCTCAAGCACTGGGGCATTCCGGTATCCGAGGAGCGCCTGCCGATCGCTGACGTTATGAAGGCTTCCCACGACGGCAAGCTGGAAGAGGTATTCGGCACCGGTACTGCTGCAGTTATCTCTCCGGTTGGCGAGCTGCGCTACGAGGGCGATGTTGCTCACATCAACAACGGTGAGATCGGTGAAGTTACCCACAAGCTGTACAACACCCTGACCGGCATCCAGTGGGGCAAGCTGCCGGATGAGCTGGGCTGGACTGTAAAGGTAGACTGAGTTATCCCGCGTAAGCAAAAAACCGAGGCGTAAAGCCTCGGTTTTTTTATTGCAGTAATTGAGAATTGAAAATGGAGGATGGAGAATTATCCCTGCGGGATACACCATCCTGCGTTTCATTTTCCATTCTCAATTCTCCATTTTCCATTCATGATATGGTTCGCCGCTCAGCGTTTTCCATGTAAAAACGCCGTTTTCGAGTGTCATATAGCCATGTGCGGTATCATTTTTCGGGATGGACACTGAACCCGGGTTCAGATACAGGTTTTCCCTGCCAAACGGCTCCCATGCCGGAATATGCGTATGTCCGTGCAGCAGCACATCGCCCTGACACAACGGAGGCGGTGTTTTCGTGTTGAATTGATGTCCGTGCGTGACATACACCAGCCGCTCCCCTGCCGGCAGGACGGCATAGTCCGCGAGGATTGGGAACGCGAGTACCATCTGGTCCACCTCGGTGTCGCAATTGCCGCGTACGCAGAGGATTGTATCTGCCATGCCGTTCAGCATGGCAATCACCTTCTTCGGCACATAATCGCGCGGCAGATCGTTTCTCGGACCGTGGTAAAGAATATCGCCGAGCAGCAGCAGACGCGCAGCCTGCTCGCGCTCGAACGCCTGCAGCAGCTGTTCGCAGTAGTACGCCGAGCCGTGAATATCGGATGCAATGAGAAATTTCATGCCGTTCTCACTTTCCCGCCTGCTTGGGCACATCCACGATGGTGCCGCCGCCGACAACTACATCGCCGTCGTACAGCACCGCCGCCTGACCGATCGCTGCGGCTCTTTGCGGCTCATCAAACACCAGCTTGACACGGCCGTCCTCCATCGGAGAAACCGTCACCGGCTGCTCCGCATGGCGGTAGCGAATCTTCGCCTTGATATGAATCGACTCGGTCAGCTCCGAAATCGAAATCCAGTTCATGTCATCTACGATCACAGTGTCCGAGAACAGCGCTGCCTCCGGTCCGACCGAAACCGTGTTCTTCTCCATATCCTTGCCGCAGACGTACACCGGCTCTCCCATCGCAAGACCGAGGCCGCGTCTCTGGCCGACGGTATAGCGGACAGCACCCTTGTGCTTTCCCACCGGCTTGCCGTCTAAATCGAGGAAATCGCCTGCCGGATAGTGCTTGCCCGTGTACTGCTCCATGAACTTGACGTAATCGCCGTCCGGCACAAAGCAGATATCCTGGCTGTCGTGCTTGCGTGCATTGCAGAAGCTGAGCTGCTCCGCCAGCTCGCGGATCTCCGGCTTGTTGCGGTCGCCCAGAGGAAATTTGGTGTGCGCAAGCTGCCGCTGCGTCATCGTGTACAGCACATAGCTCTGGTCCTTGCCCGCGTCCACGCCCTTTTTGAGCAGCCAGCGTCCGGTCTGTTCATCCTGCTCAATGCGGGCATAGTGACCCGTGACAACGTAATACAGGCCGTGCTGCTCGGCAAAATCCAGCAGCTTGTCGAACTTCATAAAGCGGTTGCAGTCAATACAGGGATTGGGCGTGCCGCCTGCCTCATAGGTGCGGACAAACTTGCCGATGATCTTCTCCTGAAAATCCAGTGTAAAATCCAGTACCTCATACGGAATATCCAGCTGAAATGCAACCTCACTTGCGTCCTCGATATCCTTTTCCGAACAGCAGGTGCGGAAATTACATGCACCGAGATCCTCGTTGCGGTACAGCCGCATGGTCGTGCCCATGCAGCGGAAGTCCGCCTGCCGCATCAGGTAAGCCGCGATCGAGCTGTCTACGCCGCCGCTCATCGCAATGAGTGCGGTCTTCTGTTCTGCGTTCTGCATCTGTGCCGTCCTCTCTTTCGATATATTAAGTGGTAAGTAAAATTTTTATCAGATAGCAAAAAACTCCGAAAACCATGTGGTTTTCAGAGTTTTTGTGGTCGAGGTGACAGGATTTGAACCTGCGGCCTCTTCGTCCCGAACGAAGCGCTCTACCAAGCTGAGCCACACCTCGAAATCAAGCTGCCAACGCTTTTCCGTGACAGCTTTATTAGTATATCGCAGAAATCACTTTCTGTCAACACTTTTTTGAAATTTTCCTTAAATTTTCTCGAGCAGCTTTGCCACCAGACGGCGCAGCTCTGCGCCGCGGCGCTCGGCAGTCTCGTTGACCTCAGCGCCCGAGAGCGGCTGCATAAGCACGCCCGCCGCCATATTGGTGATCATGGCAATACCGACAAGCGGCAGACCGCAGTGCGCGGCTGCAATGACCTCGAACACGGTGGACATGCCGACCGCATCCGCACCGAGCGTGCGGAACATGCGGATCTCCGCCGGTGTCTCAAACTGCGGGCCGTTTACGCCGCAGTATACACCCTGATGCAGCTTAAGACCGCAGTTCGCAGCGGCCTGCATGGCTTTTTCTCCCAGTTCGTGGCTGTACGCGAACGTCATATCCGGAAAACGAGTACCGAGTTCGGGATCATTTTTGCCGGTCAGCGGACTTTTGCCTGTCATGTTGATGTGGTCGGTGATCAGCATAAAATCACCCGCATGATAGCCGGTGTTAATGCCGCCGGAGGCATTCGTCACGACAAGCGCCTTCACACCCAACTCTTTCAGCACATAAACAGGATATGCCACCTCGTCCGGCGCGTAGCCCTCGTAGCCGTGCAGACGGCCCTGCATACAGATAACGCGGCGTCCGGCCAGTGTGCCGCACACCATGCGTCCTGCGTGGTCGGGCGCGGTGGATACCTTAAAGTGCGGAATCTCGCCGTAGGGCACATAGACCGGGTTCTCCACCTCATCCGCCAGCGGGCCGATGCCCGAGCCGAGCACCAGCGCGATTTCGGGCACAAACGGCAGCTTTTCTCTAAGATATGCTGCAGATTCCACTACATTTGCTTTTGTCAGCATAGGTTGTCCCTCCTTACAGCCGACGCAGGATAGCGTCCGTGCGCTTCTGCGTTTCCGCCTTTACCTTTTCAATGTCGATGGTCTTAAATTCACCATCGCGGTACAGCACCTCGCCGTCTACCATGGTCAGGCGAACGTCCGCGCCCTGAGCCGCATAGACCACGTTGCAGGCAGCATCGGTCATCGGCGTAAACTGCGGCGTATCGGTATCGATGACGCACAGGTCAGCCTTATATCCAACCGCCAGCTTGCCGCAGTCCGTGCGTCCCTGCGAGAGCGCACCGGCGCGCGTTGCGGTGTGCAGCACCTGCGCAGGCGTCAGCAGCGTGGAATCGTGATAGAAACCCTTGTAGACCACGCCGAACAGGTAAATATCCTGAAAAATATTCAGGTTGTTGTTAGAGGCTGCGCCGTCCGTGCCGAGCGCGATATTGATGCCCTTCTCCAGCATTTTCGGAATGTTCGCGTAGCCGGATGCCAGCTTGAGATTGCTTGCCGGACAGCAGGCGACCGAAACATTGTGCTTCTTGAGGATATCGAAATCCTCGTCCTCCAGCCAGACGCAGTGCGCCGCCGTGGTCGGAGAATCGAAAATGCCGTGTGCCTCCATGTACGCCGCCGGCGTCAGGCCATGACGCTGCTTGCACTCCTCGTGCTCGGTCTGCGTCTCGGACAGGTGGATGTGGATACGCGCACCCGCGTCCTTCGCATGGGCAGCTACCGCCTCGACCACCTTGGGCGTCGAAGTATACTCGCCGTGGATACACAGATCACCGATCAGCCGACCGCCCATCTCGCCGTTCCACTCGTTCAGCAGGCGCAGATTGTCCTTATAGGCGGCAAGGCTCTCGTAGTCGCTGTCGTCAAATACGGTCAGGCCGCGGCTGAGGTTGCACTTGATGCCGCTCTCGCGGATCGCAGGCATCATGCCATCGAAGAAGAAATACATATCCGAGAACGAAACCGTACCGCTCGCCAGCATTTCCGCGATGGAAAGCTGCGTCCCGTAGTACGCCGCCTCGTCGTCAATCTTGTCCTCAAACGGAAATACCTTCTCACCCAGCCAGCGCTGCAGCGGAAGATTTTCCGCGTAGCCGCGCAGCAGCGTCATCGGCGCATGGCTGTGCACGTTGTAAAAGCCGCTCATCAGCAGACGGTGTTTGCCGTCGTAACGCTCGCCGTAATCCTCCTGCGGCTCGACATCGCCGATGTAGGCAATCTTGCCGTCCTTCACGCCGACGTACTGCCCGCGTTTGCACTCAAAATTCTCATCCAACAGATCAATATTGCAAAAAAGCATTGTTTTCTCCTTTTCTCTTTATAGAACGTGGTAATGCGGGATAATATCCTCGTATTCGCCGTCCTTGTTCAAAAATCCGCCCGGAATCACGCCAAGCTGTGTGAATCCCAGCTTTTTGTACAGCGCCAGCGCACCCGTGTTGCTCTTGACGACTGCGTTGAACTGCAGCACGCGGAATCCGCACGTTTTTCCCTGTGCAATGCAGTGCTTTACCAGTTTTTCACCGATATGCTGTCCGCGCACAGACTTTTCAACTGCGTAGCTTGCGTTGCAGATGTGTCCGCAGCGTCCCACATTATTCGGGTGCAGAATATACAGACCGACCAGCTCACCGGTTGCCACGTCGTACGCTACGCCGGTATAGGTCTGCTCAGTGAAAAAGGCATGACCGGTCACCTCGTCCAGCTTTTCCATCTGCGGAAAGGCTTTACCGTCCTCAACGACCTCGTTCCAAATTTCTGCTGCCTGTGCAGCGTCACGCTGCTCGTACTGTCGAATTTCGATCTGCATGGTTTCTCATCCCCTTGTTTTTTATTATAGCATAGTGCAGGAGAAAAGAAAACTGCTGCATCAGTTGCAAACCGGAGGAACGCGCTGACGCCGCGCGGGCGCACAAGAGGGTAGACAACCTGCGGTTTTCCACCCTCTTGTGAATCTCCCCTTTTCCCTTGGATAGCCTGACGCAGACCAGAGACCGGCGACCGCTCCGAAAAGGAGAACGGCAGTCGGGTTACTCTTGCGTGTCTTTCGCAACCTATTCGCAGTTCACAGATACCTTACTGCTACACATACGGGTTACTCTCCGCAGGCGCGACACACCCCGTGTCGCGCAACTCTTTTACGCGTTACTACAGACAGTTCCTGCGGGTTACACCTATCGACAAACTTCACCGTAGGGTGCGGCAAGGTGAATTGCCCGTCAGGGCAAGAGAAGGTGCCCTGGGGTGCGACCTCGGCGCACCGTATCTAAACCATCTGCTCATTGCTAAAACGCAAGGGCGGCCATTGGCCGCCCACAGAATGATAACCCATTGCGTTCTCTTCACTCCTCACTCTTTCTTAAAACGCCGAATACTTCAAAATATCTTTTCGCATTCGCGCGATAATCCGCTTTTCCAGCCTTGAAATGTAGCTTTGCGAGATACCCAGCAAATCCGCGACCTCCTTCTGCGTCAGCGCCTTCGGCGTGCCGATGCCAAACCGCAGCGAGATGATCTGCCGCTCTCTCGGCGGCAGATGGCCCAGTGCCCGATGCAGCAGCATTTTGTCCACATCGTCCTCGAGCGGCCGCATGACGCTGTCCGGCTCGGTGCCGAGAATATCACTCAGCAGCAGCTCGTTGCCGTCCCAGTCCGAGGACAGCGGCTCGTCGATGGAAACCTCACTCCGCCGTCCGGCGATCTTGCGCAGGTGCATGAGGATCTCGTTCTCGATACACCGCGACGCATACGTCGCCAGCTTGACGTTTTTGTCGCTCCGGTAGGTGCTCACCGCCTTGATGAGTCCGATCGTTCCAATAGAAATTAAATCTTCTGTTCCCACACCGCTCGACTCAAACTTGCGCGCCAGAAACACCACCAACCGCAGATTGTGCTCGATAAGACGGTTGCGCGCCGCAACATCGCCCCCGCTGTTCGCCTCCACGGCGGCGGCCTCCTCCTCCGGAGACAACGGCGGCGGCAGAACATCGCTGCCGCCGATATAATGTACGCCTTGCGCTCGAAACCGCCGCAAAACCATCTTTAACCACTGCAGAAATTTCATTTTGCTCTCCCTTTCACACCCCGATAAGTCCCTCGTACGCGCCCTGTCCGATGGAGACCGCACTGACCGCACACACACAGTCGAGTGCCGTGCCGTCCGCTCTCAGCACGCTGTCCGGCCGGAAATACAGCAGCAGACCGCCATCCGTGCCGACCGCGTGAAACGGCAGCAGACCGCAGCGTGCAGCCAGATTTTCCGGCAGAGCCGTCAGCTGCGCGGACGCACTGCCGAACGGCAGTTTCGTGTCCAGCAGGCACTCGGCGGCCTTGCGCTCGAGCACCACGACCGGCTTTCCGGAAACCGGTTCGGTCAGGTCGTTGCCTGTGTCGTGCAGCACGCGCACGGCGGTCTGCCGAGTGCCGAACCGGATGGTCAGCGTTTCTGTTTCGCGGTGCAGCGCGCCGTGCTTCGCATCTCCGCACAGGAGTATCCCGCTTGCCGCGTAGCCGACAGCTGCCGCCAGCACAAGCACCTGTATCGGCACCGCAAAGTAGTACCCGCACGAGAGCAGCAGCCTCCTGCCGCTTGCGGCACTCAGCGCCGCCGCCAGTCCGGCGAACGAGGCCGCGACCACACCGTACAGTGCACACAGCCGCGCAAGGTGCCGCTCTCTGCCGAAAGCGATCATGCACAGGCCCAGTCCTGCAAGAAGGCACAGCGGTGCAAGTGTCAGCACCGGCCAGACCGCACCCAGCACGGCATAGCCGCCGCCGAGTGCTGCTGAGAAAATCAGCCGCATTTTCCGCACCTGCACGCCGCCTAAGCGAGCCGCCGCAAGCAGCGTTGCACCATCCATCAGCGCGTTGACGGCAAACAGCACATCCAGATAGACGACCATACCTCACCTCCCGAACAAGATTCAGTATAGCACGGACAACGTGCGCGTTTTGCCGAATAAAGAGCGTAAAATACCTGAAACCGCTCTACCATAAGATAGAACGGTTTCAAGTAAAGAGTAGTATGTAAGTAAGATGTGGTCGAAATGAGAAAGGATATAAAAGAAAACAGCAAGAGTCCTGCACCTTTATCGGTATCAGCCCCCTTGCTGTGTCTTTATCATACTGCAAAATCGAAGATTTGTCACCTGTCGATTTTTACAAAATCCCTAGTAATTCTATCGGTTATTTTTGGAGTGCGTACTGTGCCAGCAGCTTTGCTGCGTCCTCGACGTCGGAAACCGCACACAGCTCGCTCGGAGAATGGATATAGCGAGTCGGGATGGAGACCGCGCCTGCCTGTACGCCCGCGCGTGCCTTCTGGAGCACCGAGGTGTCCGTGCCGCCGCACAGCAGGATTTCGCGCTGCGCGGATACACCGCAGTCTTTCGCCGCCTGCTCGAGCGCATCCACAACCGCCGGTGTGCAGATAACCGAGCGGTCCATCACCTTGACTGCCGGTCCCTTGCCCAGCTCGACCGCCATCGCGGACTTCATCTCCGGCAGGTCGCCGGTATCGGTCACATCCACCGCGATAGCCGCATCCGGCTCAACTGCGAACGCTGCCGCGCCTGCGCCGCGCAGGCCAACCTCCTCCTGTGCCGTAAACACGAAGTACAGGTCGTTCTCGATTTCCTTGTCCGCCAGCTGCTCCATCATCAGCAGGAGTGTCACACAGCCGATGCGGTTGTCCAGATACGGACCGCACAGCACGCCGTTCTGCTCGAACCGCAGTGCCTCGTACACAGCGAAATCACCGATCTGCACCAGCTTGCGCGCTTCCTCGGCGTTCTTTGCACCGATGTCGATGAACAGATTATCCAGTGTCAAATCCTTGAGCGGCGTCTTTTCCTCGTAGGAGATCACGCCGCGCGTGCCGTTGGCAAACTTCACCTGAATATTCAGCAGGTCACCGACATACAGGCCGCCGATCTGCGAAAAACGGATAAAGCCCTTGTCCTCAATATAGGTGGCAACCACGCCGATAGAGTCCATATGCGCCGCAAACAGCAGCTTTTTGCCGCCCTTTGCACATTTTTTGCGGCAGATAAGGTTGCCGAGCGCGTCCGTCGTCACGTCGTCGATATACGCGCCTGCAATCTCCGCGATGGTCTCACGGACTGCGTCCTCACGGCCGGAAGGGCCGAATGCACCAGCGACCGTGTTCCATAAATCAAAAATCTTGCTCATTCGTCGTCCCCTCCGAGTTCTTCCAGAAATGCGCGTGCAGCGGAAAGCACCGCTTCGCAGTCAGCTACTGCCGCCACCGAGGACGGCGAGTGAATATAGCGTACCGGAGCCGCAGCCGCGCACACGCGCACGCCTGCACGGCTCTTGTGGATACGGCCTGCGTCCGTGCCGCCGGCTACACGCGTTTTCGTCTGCCAGCGGATGCCACGCTTGTCGCAGGCATTGCGCAGAAGTTCAAACAACTCCGCGTCATAGATAGTCGCGCCGTCCATGAACGGCAGAACGACACCGCCGCGTACACGGCAAACAGCTTTGCCGCCTTCCACCTCTGCGAGATCGGCCGCTGTCGTGCCCTCGAGCACCATTGCGAATCCCGGGTCAAGCGCATATGCCATGCTTGCCGCACCGCGCAGACCGACTTCCTCCTGCACGGTGAAGCAGAACCAGGTGTCGATCGGCGGCTCATCCTCGATGAGCTTGAGGAGCGTGGCACAGCCGACACGATCGTCGATCGCCTTGGCCTTGATAAGACCGTCGCCGAACTCGACAACCGCCGAGTCAAACACGCCGTAATCGCCAAGCGAAACCTTGTCCTCAGCGGCAGCTTTGCTCGCTGCACCGATGTCGATATACAAATCCTTGGTCTTTGGCATGGTGCGGCGTTCTGCGGCAGTTGTCAGATGAACCGCCTTGATGCCGATCACGCCCTGCACATTACCGAAGCGAACCGGCCGGCCGATGACCACGCGCGGGTCCACGCCGCCGACAAATCCAAATTTCAGCATGCCGTCGTCCGTAATCTTCTTGATGATAACGCCGACCTCATCCATGTGCGCGCACAGCACAACCGGACGCTCGAGCGCCTTTTTGCCCTTTCGGAACACCATAATATTGCCGATGGCATCGGTTTTCATTTCATCCGCGAACGGTTTTACCTTCTCGAGCACAAACTCGCGCACCGCATCCTCACAGCCGGACGGCCCCGGCAGCGCGCACAGCTGCTTCATCAGTTCGATCATGCGCCCACCTCCCCGTCAAATTCGCGCAGGAATTCTGCCATCAGGTCAGCGACTGCCTGCACATCAGACAGCTCCACGACCTCGACCGGCGTATGCATGTATTTTTCCGGAATGGACAGCAAACCCATTGCGATGCCGCGGCCGACGATCTGCATCGTCCACGCATTCGTGCCGGTGTTGCCCTCCATAATTTCAAGCGTATAGTCGATGTCGTTCGCCTTGGCGGTCTTGATGAGTGACTTGGTGAAGCCGCGGTGCAGGTTCGGGCCCATGCCGACTGCCACGCCGCTGCCGAGGTCGAACACACCGTCCGACGGACCGTCCGGCGTTCTGCCGTGGGTTACGTCCACCGCGATGGCGTACTCCGGCTGAACCGTAAACGCGCCGGTCTGCGCACCCAGTTCAGTGACTTCCTCCTGCGTGCTGATGAGCACCGCAACATTGCATTTCAGCTTGTCCTTCACCGCGTGCAGCTGCTCCATCGCGGCCAGAATGGCGGCCACGCCGGCACGGTCGTCAAGGCACTTGCTGCAAAGCTGACCGCCCGCCAGCTTGATCGGCTGCTGCGCGAACACGATCGGCGTGCCGACACGAATGCAGCTTTTGGCATCGAGCAGACCGGTGTCGATCGCCATCTGGTCGATGGGGACGGCCTTGTTCTGCTCACCTGCCTTGAGCAGATGCGGCGGCATGCAGGATACCACGCCGTACAGCGGTTTGTCCGCGAGAATGGTCACCTCACCGCCGAGCAGCATGCGCGGGTCTACACCGCCGACCGGCGCGAACCGCAGAAAGCCGCCGTCCAGCACCTCGGTAACAAGAAAGCCGATCTGGTCGAGATGTGCGTCCAGCAGGACGGTTTTCGCGCCCTCTTTACCGCAGGACAGGCTGCCGATCACGTTGCCGTTTTTGTCCGCATCCACGGTGTCGCAGTACGGCCGGAACAGCTCCGCGACGGCCTTTGCCGCCTGCATTTCAAAGCCGCTGACCGCCGGCAGCGCGCACAGCGTCCGCAGCGTTTGTTCTAACTGCAAGGAAATTCCTCCTTTTTTGTCATTTATCGTACAAGGTTTATTATAACCGTTTCTTTCCATGGTTACAAGATAAAAGGCGCTCCTGAGAGCGCCTTTTGCTTTATGAAATCTGTTCTCCGGTCGGCAGATACAGCGCGTTCACCGCGTCCGTTTTGCCGTTCGGATAGGAATCTACCACGCGGAGACAACCGTTTTCAAAGCTGAGCCGATAATAAATGTCGATCGTGTCCTCGATTTTGATCGTACCCAGCGTTGCGCCGAAGCGGTCAAAGCAGGTAATCGTGTGCTCATCGGTCGGGAGCGCGTACACGCCTGCGCCGTCGGTCGCCAGCAGACCCGGACGTCCGCCGTTCAGGATGGGTTTTACGCGGAACAGGGTCTTGTTCGTGCCGTCCGCGTCACAGCGGATGTACTCGTATTCGGTATTGCTGATCCAGCGGCTGTAAATATTCTGACCGACCTCATTGAACGCATTCTGATAGGTCTTTGTCAGCTTTTTGCCCTTGAAGTTGTAGAGTGCGTAATAACCGGTCGATTCTGCGGCGATGTAGGTATCGCTGTACTGACTTACATCCAGCGCATGAGAGCTGGATGCAATGCGCTTGCCGCCTGCGATAATCGTGTACGAGGTATTATCATCCATTGTTGCAACGAAGCGATCACCTATGTTATCCGAAATATACATTTTCTTGTGATCGAGCGCAAAATTCATACTCCACACAGTTTTGCCCGCAGTATCAATAGCACGAATGGTCTTGCTGTCCACGCGAACAACTGCTTTGCCGTCCTTGAAGGCGGTCAGGTGGTCATACGTTTGGGTAGCCTTGGTACCGTCCGTGAAAATCATATAATCCTTGCCATACGTTATACTGTCAATATTCATCGGAATCGCCCAGCCTACCTGCTCACCGTCCACCGTAGCAAGTGCATAATTTTCCAGAGTTTCACCGGTTTTCATATTGTATACAGTGTATTCCCGACTGTCCTCTCGATATAGATAGACCCACTCGCCAAATACCGTAATAGCGGTGAATTCACCATTGTATTTCTTGTAATTGGTTAATAGCTTGTTACCCTTGGCATCCTCAAGGTGCATCTGTACATTAAAACCGTCATCGCTGTCAACAACAACAGTATACTTAGCCGCGGTCTTGCTCGGCACCTCGGCATACTTGGTATCATACAGGCGCAGCATGGTCGCGATGGACTGCTCGTGCGTATAGCTGTTATTCGGTGCAAAACGATTGCCGCTGACACCGTTCATCACGCCGCTGTTATACGCCCAGTACACATCGCTGCGTGCCCACGCCTGAATGTCCGCGCCGTCCGCGAAAACGTGCGGCATACGGTCCTTCACGCTGTCCTTGGCATTCTTGCGCAGATTGCCCAGACGGTGCAGCATGCTTGCCGCCTGCTGACGGGTCAGCTGCTGCTGCGGTGCAAATTTGCCATTGCCAACGCCGTTTACCACGCCCAGAGACGCACAGAGCAGCACATCCTCGTCCTTGGTATCCGAGAAGGAAACCGCGGTTTTCTCGACGGATTTTACGTTGCCACTCTTTTCCCAGGTGCGGTAAACCGCTGCCGCCAGTGCGCAGAAATCCGCTCGGGTGATGCTCTGCGTGTACGCCTGATCGACCTGCTCCGGCACAATGCCCGCGTTCCGCGCGGTATCCACCGCCGACTTCGCCCAACTGCTCGGCGCTTCCGCTGCCGCAGCTGCCGTTACCAGCATAGCCGCAGATAAAATCGCTGCAATCGTTCGTTTCATAGAAAATCCTCCTTTTAATTCAGCGGTCAGTGATTTTTTCTTTGTTTTGGATATTGCGCGCGCTGTTTTCTGATCGCTGCATTGTATTTGACGTTGGGTGTCTGCAAAAGGTTCCCAGATTTATCGGGTAATGTCAAAAAAATCATTGACGGTGCAGGTCTGCAGAATACCGTCCGGCGTGTAGTATTCATCCCGCAGGACGCGCTGCTGTTCGTCAAACCATATTTTCTCGGTTACGCCGTCCTGGCTGACGCGGACTGCGGTGCGCTCGGTGTCGTCGTATGTCCACTCGTTGTCCTGCATCATTTCGTAATTCGGATCATGCACATTGTTTTCCATGCGCAGTATGGAACCGCGTGCATCCTTCACCGTGATCCATGTGCCAGTCAGCACGCCCTCGAAAATCGTGCTGGTTCTGGTCGTTTCTCCGGTTTTGGGATTGTATTCCGACACTGTCTGTGACTGCATGTTGCCTACCGTGTCGCAGCTCTGCTCCAGATACGGTTCTTCCTCGTCTCCGCGATAGGTGTAAGTCTCTATTCCGTCCGCATTCGCTGTGCGAATGATACGCCCCTGCTCGTCATACTCTGTGTAAGAAACCGTCTTTACACCGCAGGTTGTGGAATACCATGTCATTTTGCTGCCGCTGTAAACCTTGCGTTCGCTGGAACTCACGCCGAACGGACGCTTGCAATTCAGCGACCAGATCTCGCGGTTCTGCGCATCGTAGCCGGTGATTCTGAGATAGGACCATTCCTTCTCATCCGGTATCACGCGCGTTGTCTTTTGCTGTTCAATCCGAGCAGCAGGCTGCATATACGCCAGAAGTGTCCAGTTTTCCGCCGTTGGGCGGACATACCGCAGTCCGTTCATCGATAAGCCGCCGAAAACAACGCCGCAGCAGACCGCAGTGCTTGCCGCCAGCATTCCGGCTCGTTTAAGAATGTTCAGCTTCACCCAAACACCTCCTCAGCGGGTGACATCGGTGTATGTTGTTGTAATCTCACGCGAAAAACCATCCTCCGAAAAGCTATATGCATTTTTTATCCAGCGTCCCTGTTCGTCATACCAGTATTTCTCGGTCGTGCCCTCCGCCTCGTCCACACAGGTGGCCGTGCGCGCGGCATCGTCATACGTCCACTGATAGTCACAGGTTCTCATCTGTCCGCCCGCGCTGACATGCACTTGCTTTACGATGTTGCCATGCGAATCCAGTGTGCAGTACTGCGAGGCAAGATAGGTACCATCGTCTTCGTATATGTCCATATTGGTGACGGTACTGCCTGTTTGCGGGTCGGTTTCGGTGATCTTGCGGCCGGTCAACGCGCCCTGCGCGTTGTGCGTTTCCTCCAGATACGTTTCAGTCGCATCGCCGCGGTAGTAATACGTCGATATGCCGCCATAGTCGGTTTCCATACGGATAAGCCGTCCCTGTTCATCATACTGGCAAACCGAGTCCGCTTTTCCGCCCTGACCGAAGAAATACCGCGCCGATGTATTGCCGATGTACACATCACGGCTGCTGCCGACCGATGCCAGCTTGCCGAATGTCGTGCGCGACCAAATCTCGCGGTTCTGTGCATCATATCCGGTGACAGTGTAGGTCGGGTCGCCCTCACCGAAGTCCATAACGCATTGCTCGATGCGTTCCGCCGGTGCGACCCACGGCAGCAGCCACCAGTTATCTGTCGTTGGCCTCATGTAGCGTAAGCCATTCACCGCCAGCGCCCCCAAAACCCCAGCTGTACAGGCGGCGGTTGCCGCCGTCAACATTCCCACACGTTTGAGCAGATCTCTGTTCATAAACATCCGCCTTTCTCTATCCAATTGTCCTGCCTGTCTTATTGATTTCAGTATAGCATAAATTTTTCCGGAAGGATATATCTCTTTGCATTTTGAAGCAGAAATGTATCATGCAGCGGCAGAATCGTTTGTCCGCGCCCGGTTGGCGACGGTGCGGGAGCACTCCCCTACGATTGCGCGTGTGCAGATGAATTTACAGGTGCCGTCCGCAGACACCAGACCACCGAGTTGCGCAACACGGGTATCCCCCAGGGGACCTTCTCTTGCCTTTCGGGCAATTCACCTTGTGTTGCGCCTGCGTAGAGCAAACCGCATGTGTAGCAGTAAAGTATCTGGCATTGAGAATAGGTAGGGAAATGGGCGCACACTGTGCGCCCCTACGGAAGAAAAAATCCTCTGCCGTTCCCCTATAGTCTCAGTTCTGCAAATTTCGCCGTGCTATCTCAAAAGGAAACGGGATTCAAAAGGGTGGAAACCTTGGTGTCCATCCTTTTGCCCACCGCCGTGGGTACGGCGAACTCCTGCGCTCCGCAGAGCGCAACTCTCCGCTTGATTAAAGCGCAAAAAAATCCCGCAGAGAAAACCTCTGCGGGATTTATTATGCTATTTCAGCAAGCGTTTTGCGCGATCTTACGCCTCGGGAGCGTACAGATCCTGCAGGCGCTTCAGGTGAGCGTAACGCTTGGTAGACTCTACCTCGGAACGCTCGAACAGGCCCTCTGCACGATCCGGGAACGAACGGGTCAGTGCGGAGTAACGAGCCTCGCCCATCATGAACTTGCGGTAATCCTCGGTCTTGGGCTCCTTGGACTCCAGAATGAACGGGTTCTTGCCCTCGTCAGCCAGCTGCGGGTTGAAGCGGAACAGGTTCCAGTAACCGCAGTCAACAGCCTTCTTCATCTCGGCCTGGCAGTTGGTCATGCCGCCCTTGATGGAGTGCATCTCACACGGAGCATAGCCGATTACCAGCGACGGGCCCGGATAAGCCTCAGCCTCAGCGATGGCCTTCAGGGTCTGAGCCGGATTAGCGCCCATAGCTACCTGTGCAACGTAAACGTAGCCGTAGCTCATAGCGATCTCAGCAAGGCTCTTCTTCTTGGTGGTCTTACCGGAAGCTGCGAACTGTGCAACAGCGCCGATGTTGGTAGCCTTGGAAGCCTGTCCGCCGGTGTTGGAGTAAACCTCGGTATCGAATACCATAACGTTTACGTCCTTGCCGGATGCCAGAACGTGATCCAGACCGCCGAAGCCGATGTCGTATGCCCAGCCGTCACCACCGAAGATCCATACGGACTTCTTAGCGAGGTATTCCTTGTGAGCCAGAACATCCTTGCAGTCCGGGCAGCCTGCTGCTGCGCCCTTTTCGAGCTCTGCAACCAGTGCCTTTGCCGGCTCAGCGTTAGCAGCGCCGTTGTCCTTGGTATCCATGAAGCTGTTAACAGCGTTCTTGAAGCTGTCGGTAGCGTTCTCAGAGCCAGCCATAACTTCCAGCTTGGAGATCAGGCGCTCACGGAGAGCTTCCTGACCATAGTACATGCCAAGGCCGTGCTCTGCGTTATCCTCGAACAGGGAGTTAGCCCATGCCGGACCGTGACCGTTTGCATCAACGGTGTACGGGGAGGTAGCAGCCGGGCCGCCCCAAATGGACGAACAGCCAGTAGCGTTGGAGATGTACATGCGGTCGCCGCAAACCTGAGTGATCAGGCGGGCGTAAGAGGTCTCTGCACAGCCTGCGCAGGAACCAGAGAACTCAAGCAGCGGCTTCTTGAACTGCGAATCCTTTACGGAGTTCGTGGAGATCATGTCGGCCTTCTCGGAAACCTTTGCTACGCAGTAATCGAATGCATCCTGCTGAGCAGCCTCGTCAGCCTGCGGAACCATAGTCAGGGACTTGGTCGGGCAGACGCCGATACATACGCCACAGCCCATGCAGTCCAGCGGAGATACAGCCATGGTGTACTTGTAAACGCCCTTGCCCTTGCCTGCCTTGATGTCAACCAGCTTGGTGGAAGCCGGTGCAGCAGCAGCCTCTTCCTCAGTCAGAGCGAACGGACGGATGGTAGCGTGCGGGCAGACGTAAGCACACTGGTTACACTGAACACAGGTAGCCTCGTTCCACTGCGGAACGGTAACTGCTACGCCGCGCTTCTCGTAAGCAGCTGCGCCGTGCTCGAAGGAGCCGTCAACATGCTCGCCTGCGAATGCGGATACCGGCAGGGAGTCGCCGTCCATGCGGCCGATCGGCTCCATAACGTCCTTGACCATCTTGACAACTTCTGGACGACCCTGCAGATCGCGGGTATCAGCCTCGTCCTGTGCGTCAGCCCAGTCAGCCGGTACGTCGATCTTCTTGAATGCGGTAGCGCCGATGTCGATAGCCTTGTGGTTCATATCAACGATGTCCTGGCCCTTCTTCAGGTAGGACTTGGTAGCAGCGTCCTTCATGAACTGGATAGCCTGCTCGCTCGGCATTACCTTAGCCAGTGCGAAGAATGCAGACTGCAGAATGGTGTTGGTGCGCTTGCCCATGCCGATCTCGATAGCGAGGTCGATTGCGTTGATGGTGTAAAGCTGAACGTTGTTCTTAGCAATGTAGCGCTTCTCGGAAGCTGCCAGATGCTTGCTCAGCTCTTCCGGAGACCACTGGCAGTTGATGAGGAATACGCCGCCCGGCTTAACGTCACGCACGATCGGGAAGTGCTTGGTGATGTAGGACGGGTTGTGGCATGCTACGAAGTCAGCCTTGTTGATGTAGTAAGGAGAACGGATCGGCTTGTCGCCAAAACGCAGATGCGAAACGGTTACGCCGCCGGTCTTCTTGGAGTCGTACTGGAAGTAAGCCTGTACGAACTTGTCGGTGTGGTCGCCGATGATCTTGATGGAGTTCTTGTTTGCACCAACGGTACCGTCGCCGCCGAGACCCCAGAACTTGCACTCGGTCGTGCCTTCTGCTGCGGTGTTCGGTGCCGGCTTCTCCTCGAGGGAGAGGTAGGTAACGTCGTCGTTGATGCCCAGGGTGAACATCTTCTTCGGCTCTGTCTTAGCCAGCTCCTCGTATACAGCAAATACGGAGGACGGGGGCGTATCCTTGGAACCCAGACCGTAACGGCCGCCGGTTACTACCTTATCGGTGATGCCTGCATCAGCCAGAGCGGTAACAACGTCCATGTAAAGCGGCTCGCCCTGGGAGCCCGGCTCCTTGGTGCGGTCGAGGACTGCGATCTTCTTAGCGGTCTCCGGGATAGCTGCGATCAGCTTGTCAGCACGGAACGGACGGTACAGACGAACCTTAACCAGGCCGACCTTCTCGCCGTGTGCGTTCAGGTAATCGATAACTTCCTCTGCAACGTCGCAGATGGAGCCCATAGCGATGATAACGCGGTCAGCGTCAGCAGCGCCGTAGTAGTTGAACAGCTGGTAGTTGGTGCCGAGCTTGGCATTTACCTTGCCCATGTACTCCTCAACGATGCCCGGAACAGCTTCGTAGTACTTGTTGGCAGCCTCGCGGTGCTGGAAGAATACGTCGCCGTTCTCGTGAGAGCCGCGCATCATAGCGTGCTCCGGGTTCAGTGCGCGCTTGCGGAATGCTTCAACAGCATCCATGTCGCACATTTCCTTCAGATCCTCATAATCCCAAACCTGGATCTTCTGGATCTCGTGGGAGGTACGGAAGCCGTCGAAGAAGTTGATGAACGGAACACGGGACTTGATGGTAGCCAGATGTGCTACTGCAGAAAGGTCCATAACCTCCTGCGGGTTGGTCTCAGCCAGCATAGCGAAACCGGTCTGGCGGCAAGCCATAACGTCGGAATGGTCACCGAAGATGTTCAGTGCATGAGATGCAACGGTACGAGCGGAAACGTGGAATACACACGGAAGCAGCTCGCCTGCGATCTTGTACATATTCGGGATCATCAGCAGAAGACCCTGAGATGCGGTGTAGGTGGTAGTGAGCGCACCTGCTGCCAGAGAGCCGTGTACGGTACCCGCCGCACCTGCCTCGGACTGCATTTCGATTACCTTAACGGTAGTACCGAAAATGTTCTTCTGACCTGCGGCAGCCCACTGGTCAACGCTGTCTGCCATGGGGCTGGACGGGGTGATCGGATAGATACCCGCAACTTCGGTAAACGCGTACGATACGTGCGCGGCCGCAGTGTTGCCGTCCATGGACTTCATCTTTCTTGCCATGTTGATGTCCTCCTATAAAAAATTATAATTCTCAATCGGAATTAAAAGCCCTCGTTTTGGTGTATTTTAACCTAAACTAAGCCTTACCTGCCCCTTCATTGTAGCACTCACGCACAAAGTTGTAAACAGTAAATGTACTATTTTCCGCACTATTTTTCAAATTTTGATAAGATGTTTCATATTATGAAACGCATGCAAACTTTTTATCATGGAGTTTCTGTGTTTTTTCCGTGTTTTTTATTGCGTAATCTGATGACACATAGTATAGTATTAGATGTATAGTTATATGGTTATGCCATAAGTATCGGAGGGATCGGCATGGTATCTCGCGTATTCTCCGCAGGACTGAGCGGCATTGACGGCTACATTGTCACCGTCGAGTGCTTCCTCTCCGGCGGTCTTCCCCGGCTGGATGTCGTCGGTCTGCCGACCGGCGCGGTATCCGAAGCCGGAGAGCGCGTCCGTGCCGCCGCAAAGGCCTGTGCCTTTGACTGGCCCGTGTCCCGACTGACCGTCAACCTCGCACCTGCCGACACCAAAAAGGCAGGAACAGCATACGATCTGCCTATTCTGCTTTCCATTCTGGCGGCAGCGGGCGAGATTGATGCACCGCCCGACAACGCTCTCTTCTTCGGCGAGCTTTCCCTCACCGGAGAGCTGCGGCCTGTCTGCGGTGCGCTTTCCATGGCGCTTGCCGCGCGGGATGCCGGTTTCAAAACCGTGTTCGTTCCCGCGATGAATGCCGCCGAAGCATCCTATGCTTCCGGTGTGACGGTGTTTCCGATCCATACATTAAATGAGCTGCTCGGACATTTGAACGGCAGAAAGCCGCTCACGCCGTGTGCTCCTCCGCCCAGACCCGAACCGCAGGACGATGCGCTGGATTTTGCGCATGTGCTCGGTCAGCACGCGGTCAAACGCGCGCTCGAGATCGCGGCTGCAGGCGGACACAACGTGCTTCTTTCCGGACCGCCCGGTTCGGGCAAGAGCATGGCTGCAAAGCGCTTTTCCACCATCCTGCCGCCGCTGTCCGACAGCGAACGGCTGGAGGTTATCCGTGTCTGGTCTGCCATCGGCAGAGGACAGGAGGCAGTCGAGCGTGCCGAACGGCCGTTCCGTGCACCGCACCATAATTCCTCGGCCAACGCGATGGCTGGCGGTTCGGGTGCCGCAGGGCGGCTGCCCGTCCCCGGCGAGATCACGCTCGCGCACCGCGGTGTGCTGTTTCTGGATGAATTTCCGGAATTCCGCCGCGATGTGCTCGAAACCCTGCGCCAGCCGCTTGAGGACGGCAGAGTTACCATCTCGCGCGTCGCCGGTCAGGTGACGTATCCGGCACGGTTTCAGCTCATTGCCGCGATGAATCCCTGCAAATGCGGCTGGTACGGCACGGAACGCTGCACCTGCACCAAGGCTGCCGTTCAGCAGTATCTGCACCGTCTGTCCGGTCCGCTGCTCGACCGAATCGACCTGCAGGTTGCTGTGCAGCCGGTTGAATACGCCGCGCTTGCCGCACGAGGTCAGGCCAGTGAGGAACACTCCGCCGACATTCGTGCCCGCGTGCTCGCCGCGCGCGAGCGGCAGTATACCCGACAGGGCGCCGACGTGTGCAACGCCGCGATTCCGCCGCCGCAGCTTGCCGAGCACTGCCCGCTGAGCGCGGATGCGTCTCGTATGTTTGCGGCCGCATTTCAGCGGCTGGGGCTGACTGCCCGTGCGCATGACCGCGTACTGCGTGTTGCCCGCACGATCGCCGATCTGGCAGACAGCAGCGTCATCGAGGCTGAGCATCTCGCCGAGGCTCTGCAGTACCGTTCGCTCGACAGAGCCGCGGGTTCTTGACAGCTTGTAGAAAAGTCTGTGGACTATGTGTATAAATTTACAATTACTGTAATTTCGTCTAAATTCGACCATTTATTGACATACTGGTTTGTTTTATCGGCAAACCAACAACCAGTCAGGAGGAAAATTCAATGTCTCATCCTATCGCTCGCCGTGCCGGTATGCTTGCGCTGACTGCCGCAATGCTCATGCCGAGCGCGGGAGCATTATCCGATGTGTCCAGCTGGGCGCAGGAAGGCGTTGCCGCTGCGCAGAATGCCGGTCTGGCACCTTCGTCCCTGTCCAACAGTGCCGCTTCCGGCTCTATCACCCGCGCAGAGTTCTGTGCCGTTGCGCTGAACGCCTACAAGGCTGTCAGCGGCAAGGCTGTCTATGTTTCGGGCAAAAAGCCGTTCGAGGACTGCTCGGACCCCAATGTCACCGCAGCTTACCTGCTCGGCATTATAAAAGGCCGCACCAACGGCAACTTTGATCCGGATGCCAAGATCAGCCGCGAAGAAATGTGCACCATACTCGACAACATCCTCGCCGCTGCCGATATCGAAGCAACCGAGATCGCCGGTGATGCCTGCATCGAGGATTACCCCGATGTAAGCATGATCAGCGATTACGCAATGCAGCCGGTCGTTACCATGGTCGATCATTCGGTCATCAACGGCATCACCGATACCAGCACGGACACCACCATTCTGGCCCCGTCCGGCACCACCACCCGTGAGCAGGCGCTGATCATGGCAAACCGCTTCTGCACCGCCTTCAAGCCGGATAAGACGCCGATTGCAGCGGTTGACGGCTCCGCTAACCTGCCGACCACCGCCGGTTCTTCCGCCTCCGCCGCAACCACTATCACCGGTCTGCCGCAGACCGAGGCTGAGAAGATGACCTACGTTTACGGCGCAGGCAACGGCAAGTACCAGTCCGCAGCTGAGGCTGAGGCTCACATGGTCGAGATCGTGGTTCCGGTATGGCATCTGCAGTCCGACGGCACCAAGGTGGCCTCCAAGGCTTACCTGCAGGTAAACGCTTCGCTGGCTTCCATCTATCAGGCCATCTTTGAGGAGATCTTCAACGGCTCCGAGAAGTTCCCGATCTACGATGTAGGCTGCTACTCGTGGCGCACCGGCGAGCACTCGCAGGGCACCGCAGTTGATATCAACCCGGACGAGAACATGGAAGCTACCATCAACTCGGACGGTTCTCTGTCTCCGACCTGCGGCACCCACTGGACGCCGTATATTGATCCGTACTCCATCCCCGAGGGCGGCGATGTTTACAATGCCTTCACCAAGTACGGCTTCACCTGGGGCGGCAACGGCTGGCACAGCAAGCGCGACTACATGCACTTCAGCTACTTCGGCCGCTAAGCACTACATACGAAATGGCACAAGAAGGGACGGCTTATCGTTAGCCGCCCCTTATCTTTTGTGAAATTTGTGTAACTTTACAGGAATTTAATTTGCAATTTTAGAATAACATGCTATAATAATATATAGAGTAAATTAGCAAGGAGGCATGACATCATGAGAAGACTCTCTATTCCGCAGAAGCCCGACCGTCCGGACATCGACGATCTGATCTTTGGTGATGACCATAAGACGCAGAGCGAAAAGTAACCGCACTTTTTGATCGGTTCCACGCAGGGCTTGCAGAGAAACAGCAGCCGCGTGGTTTTTTTATACCTGTTTTTGAAAGGAAACATATAAAAATGGAATCATCCAGTCCCGCGTCACGGACAAAAATGTAACACCCGAAGCATTTTTAATGCCTCGGGTGTTTTTTCTCTCTGCACCGATTGACCTGGGGACACGAACCTCGTAAGCGTATTCGCCCCTAACGGGCAGAAGGTTTTCGCTGAACCTCAGCGGGGATTTGCGCTGACGCCGCGCGGGGCGCACAAGAGGGTAGACAACCTACGGTTTTCCACCCTCTTGTAAATCTCCCCTTTTCCCTTAGAGGGTCTGGCGCAGATTGCCGACATGTGACCGCTGCGAAATAAGGAGAACGGCAGTCGGGTTACCGTTGCGTGTTTTTCTCCGCCTTTTCGCAGTTCACAGATACCGTACTGCTACACAGGCGGTTAAATCAACGCTGGGTGCGGCATAACAATGCCGCACAACTCGTTTATCTGGATACTGCGGACGGCACCTGCGAATTTCACCTATCCGTCAACTCCTAACTCCTATCTTGCACAATCTCCTCGCCCTCAACTCTCCACTCAAAATATCAATTTTAATTACATTAAATAGATAAAATAAAACCCCACCCTGCCGATGCAGTCCAATTAGTAACCTGCACGACTCATGCAGGTGGGTCCTCTGTTTGATACCTCTGCGCTTCCAACTTCCGTGTATACCCGGGAGGCCTGCTGCTCAGTATCAAAACTTTCCGAAGTCCCGTACTAAAAATGTGGGTTAAAAAAGGACTGCTGTCGAACAGGGCAGGATCTTACCGAAATAAAATGCTTTGCTTCCGATAACGAAGCTGCGCTGTTTACTCTTATTTTATGCTCTCGGCCGGAGAATTACTCCTCCTCTGCCTCGGCGCGTTCCATAACGATGTCGAACACTGCATCTGCAATCTCGTCATCCTCGACTGCCTCGAGCAGCTCTTCGCCGTTCTCCTCAACGATCTGCATGATAACAACCTCTGCATCCTCCTCGATGGAGATTTCTGCAGGGATAAACGCCAGATAGGTCACGCCATTATATTCCACGGTGTCGATATGCTCAAACTCGACCTCGTTGCCGTCCTCGTCGATCAGGGTTACAAAATCATTGCCGTATTCCTCGCTCATGGGTCCGGCACCTCCTTAAATTCATAGTAAAGGGGAGAAATCAGGTGTTTCCTGTCCCTTGTATTAAGCATAACAAATTATGACGTATTTGTAAAGCCTTATGTTGTGCATTCAGCACTACACTTTACACGATCATAGTATGTCTGTTACTGTAATAATCATACCAGTTAAAAAACGTGAAATAAAGCCTTGACTTTGTAAATTAATTCTGGTATAGTATTTGAGGTAACAAGGAAGAAGGCAGGTCCTCACCCGCAGCGAAGCAAACGGGTCAATAAAGCACAGAAGCCGCTTTGCGCGCTCTGCGATTTTATTCTGGAGGACGGTCATTCGATCAGTCCTTTTTCTTTTTGTCTTAAACCGATTTCGTTTGGAGGTGCTTACCAATCAGCAGCATGGAACATCAAATCAATGAAGAGATCCGCGACAAGGAAGTTCGTCTGATCGGTGACGACGGCGAACAGCTCGGCATTCTGCCTATTCAGCAGGCACAGGATATTGCCGTAGAAAAGGGCATGGATCTGGTCAAAATCGCGCCGCAGGCTAAGCCGCCTGTCTGCAAGATCATGGATTACGGTAAATTCCGCTTCGAGCAGGCAAAGCGCGAGAAGGAAGCGCGAAAGAATCAGCGTGTCGTGGAGATCAAAGAGATTCGCCTGACGCCTAATATCGACATCGGCGACCTGAACACCAAGGTAAAGAACGCTTGCCGCTTCCTGCAGGACGGCAACAAGGTCAAGGTTTCGGTTCGCTTCCGTGGCCGCGAGGTCACGCACGCGTCGCTTGGTCAGGATCTGCTCCATCGCTTCGCGGAGCTGTGCTCGGAGTGCAGCACGGTAGAAAAGCAGCCCAAGCTCGAAGGCCGCCAGATGCTGATGTTTCTGGCGCCCGCAAAGGACAAGTAAAACCAACGCGCAGATATAGCGCAAATTCAGAGAGGAGCAAAACCTTATGCCTAAGATCAAAACGCACAGCGGTGCAAAAAAGAGATTTTCCGTTACCAAGAACGGTAAGTTCAAGCGCGGTCACGTTGGCAAGCGCCACCTGCTCAACGGCCATGGCAAGACCACTAAGCTGAAGCGCCACCTCCGCAAGGAAGGCTTCGCAGATTCTACCAACGTAGCACAGCTGAAGCGTCTGCTGCCGTACAAGTAAGTTAGAAAACAACATCTTTCATATAGGAGGCAAACACAATGGCAAGAGTTAAGGGCGCAATGATGACCCGTAAAAGAAGAAAGAAGATCCTGAAGCGTGCTAAGGGTTACTGGGGTTCCAAGTCTACCCACTACCGTGTAGCCAACCAGGCCGTAATGAAGAGCCTGAAGTACGCTTACATCGGCCGTAAGCACAAGAAGCGTGACTTCCGTCGTCTGTGGATCACCCGCATCTCTGCAGCTTGCAAGACCTGCGATATCAACTACAGCCGTTTCATGAACGGTCTGAAGAAGGCTGGTATCGACCTGAACCGCAAGATGCTGGCTGACCTGGCTGTAAACGACCAGGCTGCATTCGCTGCACTGGCTGAGAAGGCTAAGGCTGCACTTTAATTGCATAACAAAAACGAGTCTGTGAAAACAGGCTCGTTTTTTTGCATTCAGCGTTCCGATCGGGACGCTGTTTTCATATTCCGCGTTTCTCCGCCCTATACTGTGATGGTAAGGAGTGTGATGAAATGGGTCCATCCATTTACTTAGGCGTACAGGGCTACGGCTGCATCCGTGCCGAGGATAAAGACCGGTTTGCGCATCGGTTTCGGCAGGACGACAGCGTGTGCTGCTATGCCGTGTGCAATAAAGGCCGCTACGCCATCCAGAACCGCCTGCAGGAAGGTCAGGCGTATCATTTGACCATCCGGCAGGAAACGGTGACACAGGCCGTTCTCACCCGTCCGGATGCACAAGGCGTAATCAATGCCGTCAGCGGCAATTCCATCACGGTAGACGGCATGCACCTTCCCTGCCGCGCTGTGTTTGAAATCCGCACACGAGCCGGCGGCGCTGTCGTTCTGCCTTGCTTTCTCACCGGCCGGATTGTCGGCAGTTATGCACAGGTATTCGGCCGTGTTGCGTATATCCGGCCTGCTCCGCAGATGTATCATCCGCCGGTTCACGGTGTTCCCGGTCAGCGCACCCTGCAAAACCTGCTCCGAACCGCCTTGATGCCTGTCGGCACCGCCCTGTACGTCTACGGTGGCGGCTGGAACCGGCAGGATACCGGCTCCGGCAACACCGCTATGCACATTGGTCTGCCGCAAAGCTGGATTGACTTTTTCGACCGTCAGAACGCCTGCTATGCCTACCGCAACGACAGCAATCCCGCGCACAGCTACTACCCGACCGGCGGCTGGAACCAGTACGGCTATGCCGGTCTGGATTGCTCGGGCTACCTTGGCTGGACGCTGTACAATACCCTGCATACCGAGAGTGCGTCTGTCTCCGACTGTGACGGCTATGTCGCGCCCGCCGCCGAGTTTGCCCATACGCTTGCCCAAAGAGCCTGGGGTACCCTTTCCCGTCAGGACTGCGGCAACGGCCTGCAGGAGCCGTCCTCGTTCCGTCCCGGCGATATCTTCAGCATGGACGGTCATGTGTGGCTGTGCATCGGTCCCTGCCGAGACGGCAGCATTGTCATCGCGCACTCTACGCCCTCGCCCAGTAAAACCGATTGTAAAGGCGGCGGCGTGCAGCTCAGCGCGCTCAATCCCGCGAGTGATGCGGATAAGGATTGTCAGGCTTATCGGCTTGCAGAACGCTTTATGCAGCGGTATTCGAGATGGAGCGCAAGGTATCAGGCGCAGCTGCTGCCCTATTCGGTTTATGGAAGGTTGTCTGAGAACCCGCATGCAGGATTGTTTCAGTGGAATGATTTTCTTTCAGATAAAGAAGGTGTTCGAGGACAGTTTGCGGAGGAGATTCTGCAAATGGAGAATTGACAATGGAGAATGGAGAATTACGCAGCGGTAAAGCGTTGTGCGGGCGGCCAACGGCCGCCCCTGCGGTTACGCAAGGTGCAGATGGGTTACAAGCGGTGCGCCGAGGTCGCACCCTACGGTATCATCCGTTATCAAGCAAAACCCGCAGATGCCGTCCATGACCACCGAGCAAACGAGTTGCGCGACACGGGTATGTCGCGCCTGCGTAGAGCAGCCGATATGTGTAGCAGTACGGAATCCGGCACTGCGCAGAGGTAAAGAAATGGGAGCACACTGTGCTCCCCTGCGGTAATAAAAATCCTCTGCCGTTCCCCTTTTTCGAAGCGGTCGCCGGTCTCTGATCTGCGCCAGACTAACAAACAAAAGGAAGTGGGAGTTAAGAGGGTAGTACTCATTTAATCCGCGCACGGCGCGGGAACAAGGTTTAGTGGCCTACGGGCAAACCTTGGTGTCTACCCTCTTGCCCCGCCGCAGGGTGCGGCGACTTCCCGCCAAAGATTGGCGCCCATTCCTCAATCTTCAGCGAACAGAAAAAAACAAAAAATCCACTTGCTTTCGCAAGTGGACTAACTGGAGCGGCTGACGAGGCTCGAACTCGCTACCTCCACCTTGGCAAGGTGGCGCTCTACCAGATGAGCTACAGCCGCATATTCCTTTCATCTCGCTTTTGGCTTACCGCCTCAAAGCAAGATTTATTATATCAGGTGATGTGCCCTCTGTCAACACTTTTCTTTCTTTTTTCGCAAATTTTTCCGAAATACAGAAAACCGACGGCACGCACCGTCGGTTTTCTCTTTCTCTTTTCCTTTTCAGCTTCTCAGTGCACCCAGACCTCTTCGTGCTCGCCGCGGCGCGGACGATTGAGCAGATGCTTGATCGCCTCCTGTGCAGGCATGCCGCCGTACAGCACGGCGTACATCGCTTCGGTGATCGGCATGGACACGCCCTGCTGCTGTGCAAGGTGATAGCCCGCCTCGGTCGCGTAATAGCCCTCGACCGTTGCACCGACCTCATTCATCGCCTCCTGCGCAGTCGCGCCCTTGCCGATCAGGATACCGGCACGGCGGTTGCGAGAGTGCATGGAGCAGCAGGTTACGATCAGATCGCCCACACCGGACAGGCCCGCAAATGTCTCCTGCTTGGCGCCCAGCTTGACGCCCAGACGCGCAATCTCGGTCAGACCGCGGGTCATGAACGCCGCCTTGGAGTTGTCGCCCAGACCCAGACCATCCGAAATACCAGCGCCGAGTGCGATAATGTTCTTGAACGCACCGCCCAGCTCACAGCCGATGATATCAGACGAGGTGTACACGCGGAAGTTGGTGTCGTTCATGAACGCCGCCTGCGTCAGCTCAGCCGCCGCACGGCTCTCCGAAGCGGCTACGATAGCCGTCGGAATGCCGCGTGCAACCTCCTCGGCGTGCGTCGGACCGGTCAGTGCAACGACCGGATTGCTGCCGTTCATCGCGTTCGAGATGGTCTCGGAGAACCGGCAGTAGCCGTGCTTGGAGTCCAGACCCTTGCCGACGTTGACGATAACCGTATGCGGCGGCACGATCTTCGCCAGCCGCTCTGCCGTGCTCGCTACCGCGAAGGACGGCACCGCCAGCACGACCAGATCCGCTTTGGCAGCGCCGGACATGTCGGTCGTAATCTCAATACCCTCCGGAATGACAACATCCGGCAGCAGCTTCTCGTTGCAGCGCTCGCGGTGCAGCAGGTCACACTCCTCCTGCAGATAGGTCCACGAGGTTACTTCATGTCCGTTCTGGTGCAGCAGCATCGCCAGTGCGATGCCCCAGCCGCCGGTACCCAGTACAAAAACCTTCATGTTACTTCTCCTCTCCGTCAGGCGATGCTTCGATCGTCTTTTTGCTCTTAAAAGAGAATTTATTTTCCGTGCCGTGCAGGATGCGTCCGATATTCGAGCGGTGCATGAAAACAACTGCCGCCGCCATGCCGAACGCCATCGCCGTCAGCACCGGATCGCGATAGAACAGCCATGTCGTGATCGGAAAGCTGACCGCGCCGAGGATCGAACCGAGCGAGATCCACTTTGTCAGCACGACCGACAGGATGAACAGCGCGAATGCAATGGCGAACACGCGCCAGTCAAAAAACGCGAGCATAACCGCGCCGACCAGAACGCCCTTGCCGCCCTTAAAGCCGAAATACAGCGGAAACATATGGCCGAGGATAACAAAAATACCCGCTGTCAGCTTGCCGACCGGACCGCCGAGCGCCCAGCCGACCGAAACCGCTGCGGCACCCTTGGCAATGTCACCGAGCAGAACGAACAGCGTCTTTTTCGCACCCATCGTGCGATACGCGTTCGTCAGACCGGCGTTTCCGCTGCCGTAATTGCGGATATCCTTGCCAAGCGTCACCTTGCTGACAATGATCGCAAAGCTGAGCGAGCCGAACAGATACGCGCACACGGCAATGATCGCAAAATGCGTAAGTGTCATGTTGCCCTCTCCTTACTGCGACTTGTCGCTGCGCTCGCGGATGACCATGCGTACCGGCGTACCGGTCAGACCGAACACCTCACGGATCTGGTTTTCCAGATAGCGCTGATAGGAGAAATGGAACAGACGCGCGTCATTGCAGAAGCAGACGAATGTCGGCGGGCAGGTGGAGGCCTGCGTCATGTAGAAGATACGCAGACGGCGGCCCTTGTCCGTAGGCGGCTGCACGCGTGCGGTTGCCTCTGCGAGAATGGCGTTGAGTCGGCCGGTCGGAATGCGCATGTGGTTCTGCTCGTATACCTCGTGGATGAGCGAAAACAGCTTATCCACACGCTGACCGGTCTGCGCGGAAATGAACAGCACCGGTGCGTACGGCATGTATGCCAGACCCTCACGGACACGCAGCGTGTACTCCTTCATGGTGGAGCCGTCCTTCTCAACCAGATCCCACTTGTTAACCACGATGATGCACGCCTTACCGGCGTTGTGCGCCTCACCGGCCACCTTGGTGTCCTGTTCGGTAACACCTTCGGTCGCGTCAATCATGATAACGCATACATCGGCGCGCTCTACCGCCAGCAGCGAACGCATAACCGAGAATTTCTCGATCTTCTCGTCCACCTTGCTCTTCTTACGGATACCGGCGGTGTCGATGAACGTAAACTTGCCGTGCGCGTTGTCCACATCGGCATCAACACTGTCGCGGGTCGTACCGGCGATGTTGGAGACAATAACACGCTCCTCACCGAGCACGCGGTTGAGCAGACTGGACTTGCCGACGTTCGGCTTGCCGATGAGAGCCACGCGAATGCGGTCCGCGTCCTCCTCTTCCTCGTCTGCCGGCGGGAAGTATTCGTAAGCCGCATCCAGCAGCTCACCGACACCGTAGCCGTGCAGTGCGGAAATGCCGTACGGCTCGCCCAGACCGAGGTTGTAGAACTCATAAAACTCCGCCGGAGGATCACCCGGCTTGTCGCACTTGTTGACAGCCAGCACGAGCGGCTTGCCCGAGCGCAGCAGCATGGACGCAACGTCCTGATCGGCGGCAGTAATGCCGGTGCGCAGGTCGGTGATCAGAATAATGACATCCGCATGCGAGATCGCAGTCTCTGCCTGAAAGCGCATGAACTGCAGAATCTCGTTATCGTTCGACGGCTCAATGCCGCCGGTGTCGATGACGGTGAAATCACGACCGCGCCAGTCGCTGTCAGCGTACAGGCGGTCGCGGGTAACGCCCGGCGTATCCTCAACGATGGAAAGCCGCTTGCCCGCCAAGCGGTTGAACAGCTGCGACTTGCCGACGTTCGGACGGCCGACGATCGCAACAATAGGCTTTGCCATAAATTTCCCCTCCTTTAAGGTCAGTTTAAGACATTTGCAAACAAATTGCAAGCAAGAAATTCGCTAAAACCGCGCGTCAGCGCGCATTCAATAGAATTTCCGCAGAAAATTCACAAAAAGCCGCAGCATATATGTGGCTTTTGATACAAGAAAGCAAATCAGTATGCCCGCAAGGACGCGCTGATTTGCGCCCGGAACATATCCGAGCCATGCTCGGTACGTCCCTCTCGATGCAAAGGCGAGCCTTTTCATCGAAACCTGAAAAAAAATGGAGAAAGCTATCCGGCCTTCTCCATTTTTCCTGTTCTGTTTTAAGGCTTACGCTTCCTTAACGGACTTAACCTCACGACCGTTGTAATAGCCGCAGGCCTTGCACATTCTGTGCGCCAGCTTCATCTCGCCACACTTCGGGCACTTAGCCATGCCGGGCAGAGAGAGCTTCCAGTGGGAGTTACGACGCTTGTCGCGGCGTGCCTTAGAAATTTTACCCTTAGGTACTGCCATGTTGGATACACCTCCTACTCTATCGTCTTATTTTTCAATACGAACTCATTCGCCCTTGTCGGAATCGAGCAGGGCGCGCAGCGCGGCAAATCGCGGATCGATCTGCTTTTTATCGCAATCGCAGTCGGTCACATTGCGGTCGGCGCCGCAGTGCGGACAGAGGCCTTTGCAGTCCTCTTTGCACAGATAGGTCATCTGTACCTGCAGGATCAATGCCGGCACCAATACGTCCGCAGGATCCACGCTGTCGCTGGTCAGCACAAAAAGATCGTCCTCTTCCTCCGCCTCGGGGTCATCCGAGAGCATCATATCGGCCTCGGCTGAGAGCGGAATCTCGAGCGGTTTCAGGCAGCGTGCACATTCGGTGGAGTAGATCGTTTCGATCGAACCCGCCAGTCTCACAACACCGCTTTCATTGGAAACCACGCCTTTGATGTGGACAGGGCTTTGAAACGGCTTCGCGCCATAGAGCTTTTCGTCCGTCAGGTCGATCGTTTCATCGAACGGAATCGACGCATGTGCAGACGTGTTCAGCTTTTTTAAGTCAATCTTCATGTCAACCTCACATGGTACTAAGATAGTATACTACAAACAATCGGTCTTTGTCAACCAAAAAATCTACAAAACACGGTATTTTTCCGAACTGTCCGCCCGCACTTTTCTTTTTTCGGAAAATGCGGTATACTGGTTTCACCCAAACGGGCAAATCAACGGAAAAGGATACCCTGCCTTGAGAGAATATTATATCACAAAAAACGACAGCGGACAACGTCTGAATAAATTTTTAGAGAAAGCTGTGCCGCTTTTATCCGGCGGCATGATGCACAAATACCTGCGATTAAAGCGCATCAAGGTCAATAACAAGCGCACTGAAGCTGCCTACAAGCTCGCCGAGGGCGATTCCGTGCAGCTTTACCTCAATGACGAATACTTTGACGCGCCCAAGGAGGAAGAAGCCTTCCGCCGCATCAAAACACCGCGCGTGCGCGTCGTGTACGAGGACGAGCACATCCTGCTGGCGGATAAGGCGCCGGGCATGGTCGTTCACGCAGATGAGCACGGCGACACGGATACGCTCATCGCACACATTCAGGCGTACCTGTTTCAGTCCGGTGCGTGGAATCCGGATGATGCCGCATCATTTGCACCAGCCCTGTGCAACCGTATCGACCGCAACACCGGCGGCATCGTCATCGCGGCAAAGACCGCTGAAGCGCTGCGCATATTAAATGATAAGATCAAGGACCGCGAGATGGAAAAGCGGTATCTGTGCATCGTGCACGGCAGACCCAAGCCGCCCGAGGGACTGATCGAGAATTATCTCCGCCGTGATGAAAAGCGCAAGCAGGTCACGCTGCACAGGACCCGTGTGCCGGGTGCCAAGACCGCACGCACGCGCTACCGCACGCTCACGTCGCACGGCAGACTGTCGCTCGTGGAGTGTGAACTGCTGACCGGCCGTACGCACCAGATCCGCGCACATATGGCGTCCATCGGCTGCCCGCTGCTCGGTGACGGCAAATACGGCACGAACGAACTCAACCGTCCCTACGGCGAGACCGGTCAGGCGCTCTATGCCTATTCCCTCACCTTCCGATTCGCACAGGACGCGGGAGCCTTGCAGTACCTCAACGGAAAAACCTTTAAGGTTAAAGATATTCCGTTCGTGAAGAAGTATTTTCCGAATTTCAAGCCGTGAGTAATGGAAAACGGAGAATGAACACAACGGTTTCATTCCGCAAAAAGAAAACGCTGAGCCACCGCTCAGCGTTTTCCTTTATGCGATTTAGTTATCGTCCTGCAGGGCATCAAAGCCTTCTGCGCCGGTACGAACCTTTACGACGTTCTCCACATCGTAAACGAAGATCTTGCCGTCACCGATATGACCGGTATACAGAACCTTCTTGACCGTTTCAACAACGGTTTCAACCGGAACCTTGGATACAACAACCTCCATCTTCAGCTTGGGCAGCAGGGTTACGTCAACCTCAGCGCCGCGGTAATACTCGGGAGCGCCCTTCTGTACGCCGCAGCCGACTACGTTGGTCACAGTCATACCGGATACGCCGATGGATGCCAGCGCTTCCTTCAGAACCTCAAACTTGGACTGCTTTGCGATAATAACGATCTTGCTGAGCTTATGCTCGTGCGAAGCGCCCTCGGTCGTCACCTTGGTGACAGGAACAGCCTTTTCGACTGCTACCGGGATGGTGTCCTTGATCTTTGCAGCGGTTTCGCCAGCCTTGGTGCCCAGTACGTTCGGAATGACCGGCATAAAGTCTGCGTATGCGGAGGACAGGCCATGCTCAGGCTTATCCAGACCCATGATCTCCTCAGCCTCGCTTACGCGCAGGCCGATGGTGTGCTTGATAACATTGAATACGATGGTCATGGTGATCGCAACCCAAGCGATGACTGCGACTACGCCGAGAACCTGAATGCCGAAGAAGTGGAAGCCGCCGCCGTAGAATACGCCGAGAGGCTCAACCTCGGTGCCATTATAGTAAGCGAACAGGCCGGTAAGAATGGTGCCCATTGCGCCGTTGATGCAGTGAACGCCGACAGCGCCAACCGGATCATCGACCTTGAGCTTCTGATCGACAAATTCGATACCGAATACAACGGCAAAGCCTGCGCAGATACCGATGATAACCGAACCGAACGGAGTAACAACGTCACAGCCTGCGGTGATGGCTACCAGACCGGCCAGAGAGCCATTCAGCGTCATAGAAACGTCAGGCTTCTTGTAGCGGATCCAGGTGATGCACATAACGGTAACGGTTGCAACAGCAGCCGCCATGTTGGTGGTTACAAATACACGGGATGCAACCTCAGCACCGCCGCCCGACAGTGCAACGGTAGAACCGCCGTTGAAGCCGAACCAGCAGAACCACAGGATAAAGCAGCCGAGTGCGCCGAGCGTCAGGGAGTGACCCGGGATTGCACGAGCCTTGCCGTCCTTGGTGTACTTGCCGATACGGGGACCGAGGATTGCAGCGCCGACAAGGGCTGCAACGCCGCCGACCATGTGTACGGCCGTGGAGCCTGCAAAATCATGGAAGCCAAGCTCTGCGAGCCAGCCGCCGCCCCAGATCCAGTGACCGGAAACCGGGTAGATGACTGCAGAAATAACCATCGAGTAAATGCAGTATGCAGAGAATTTGGTGCGCTCTGCCATCGAACCGGAAACGATGGTCGCAGCCGTAGCACAGAACACCGTCTGGAAGATCAGCGTCGTCCAGTTATAGCCCTCACCGACAACGCCGTCAGCGAAGAAATCAAAGCCGCCGAAGAACGGGCTTGCCGCACCGAACATGATGCCGAAGCCGAGGATCCAGAAGATCGGCGTGCCAAGCGAGAAGTCCATCAGGTTCTTCATAATGATGTTGCCGGCATTCTTTGCTCTGGTGAAGCCGGTCTCAACCATTGCGAAGCCCGCCTGCATGAAGAATACCAGCGCCGCCGCAACGAGCGTCCAGCCTACGTCCATCGACGTAGCAAGTTCCATGATATCCATTTTTAATAACCCCCTTAGAAATAGGAATGGCGTATATCTCCACCACCCCGAAGGAACAGTGGAAATACACGCCATTGTGTATAGAAATATATTTTCTAACGAATGTAATTGATGTCTGCTCTATTAAACGTAGAACAGAATGTCGGAGTAGGTCGGGAACGGCCAGAACTTCTTGCCTACCAGACCCTCCAACTTGTCGGCCGGTGCACGGACTTCGTCCATCGCGGAGATGACAACATCGTGGTAGTAATGTGCTGCCTTTTCGTTGTCGTCGGTCGGAACGGCTGCAACAGCCTCGTCGAGCGCTGCGCTCTTGGTGTACAGCTCCTCGGTCAGCTCGGAAACCTTGCCCAGCAGACCTGCCTCCATGCCGCCGGTAACGCCTGCTGCCTTCTTGGCATTGACGGTGCTTGCCAGCTCGTTTTCAAATGCGATGCACGCCGGAGTGATCTCCTCGCGTACCATGTCGCTCATGGTCATAGCCTCGATGTGCAGGATCTTGTTGTACTCCTCAAGCTGGGTCTCCATACGGGAATGGATCTCCGCAGAGGTGTAAACATTGTGCTTTGCGAACAGGTCGAGGTTCTTCTGGTCAACGTAGTGCGGGAATGCATCTGCCGCGCTCTTGAAGTTGAGCAGGCCGCGCTTCTCCGCCTCAACAACCCAGGACTCGTCGTAGCCGTTGCCGTTGAAGATGATGCGCTTGTGCGCCTTGATCTCGCGCTTAATGAGTGCGTATACAGCGGCCTCGAAGTCCTCAGCGCCCTCCAGCTCGTCAGCGAACTGGCGGAGCTCCTCGGCAACTGCGGTATTCAGCATAACGTTTGCACACGCGATGTTGACGGCCGAACCCAGCGAACGGAACTCGAACTTATTGCCGGTGAAAGCAAACGGAGAGGTACGGTTGCGGTCGGTGGTGTCCTTCGGGATCGGCGGAAGAACAGCAGCGCCCAGATCCATCTTGGTCTTGTAAACATCGGTGTACTCCGCACCGGACTCGATGGAATCAAGGATCGACTGCAGCTCATCGCCGATGAACATGGAGATGATAGCCGGAGGCGCCTCGTTCGCGCCCAGACGGTGATCGTTGCCTGCGGATGCAACCGAGATGCGGAGCAGATCCTGATACTCGTCAACAGCCTTGATAACAGCGGTCAGGAACAGGATGAACTGGGTGTTCTCGCTCGGGTTCTTGCCCGGCTCGAGCAGGTTCTCGCCCCGATCGGTGGAAATGGACCAGTTGTTGTGCTTGCCGGAGCCGTTTACGCCCTCGAACGGCTTCTCATGCAGCAGGCAGGTGAAGCCATGCTTCTGCGCGACCGTACGCATGACCTCCATGGTCAGCTGGTTGTGATCGGTCGCGATGTTGGTGGTGGTGAACACCGGTGCCATCTCGTGCTGGCACGGTGCAACCTCGTTGTGCTTGGTCTTGGAGAGGATGCCCAGCTTCCACAGCTCCTCGTCGAGCTCCTGCATGAAAGCAGCAACACGCGGACGGAGTGCGCCGAAGTAGTGATCATCCATTTCCTGACCCTTCGGCGGCATTGCACCGAACAGGGTGCGGCCGGTAAAGATCAAGTCCTTGCGCTTTGCGTAGTCCTCGCGGTCGATCAGGAAATATTCCTGCTCCGGGCCTACGGTGGTGGTTACGCGCTTAACATCCTTGCCGAACAGCTTGAGGATGCGGCACGCCTGTGTGCTGATGGCGTCCATCGAGCGCAGCAGCGGCGTTTTCTTATCGAGGATCTGACCGGTGTAGGAGCAGAATGCGGTCGGAATGTAAAGGGAACCATCCTTTACAAATGCGTAGCTGGTCGGGTCCCATGCGGTGTAGCCGCGTGCCTCGAAGGTTGCGCGCAGACCGCCGGACGGGAAGGACGATGCGTCCGGTTCGCCCTTGATCAGCTCCTTGCCGGAGAACTCCATCATCACATGACCGTCGTCGGTCGGCGTGATGAACGAGTCGTGCTTCTCGGCGGTGATGCCGGTCATCGGCTGGAACCAGTGCGTGTAATGGGTTGCACCCTTGCTGATCGCCCAGTCCTTCATTGCCGTTGCAACAACAGCAGCAACATCGGCGTCGATCGCGGTGCCCTCGCGCATGGTCTTCTTCAGCTTCTTGTAAACGTCCTTGGGAAGACGTTCTTTCATCACAGTGTCGTTAAACACCATGCTGCCGAACAGCTCGGGAACATTCGTAATGCTCATGAATGGTTCGCTCCTTACATATGTTAATTTTAATAGCAAACAAACTGAATAAAACAAATCAGGCGCTGCGGGTCGTGTGCCCACAGCGCCTTTGCTGTTTACACTTTGCATTATAGCCGTCCTGCCTTGCTTTGTCAAGGGAGATTATGGTGTTTTTTTCATTTTCGGAAGATTTGCTACAACATACTTAATTTTCACTTGTCCGCACCGTCACTTCCTGTGCAAAATGCGAAAATTCACTTTTTTATGTTCTTTGCGCTTGACGATTCCCGGTTTTCTGCTATAGAATATTAAGCGAACAAAGGTGTTCGCCATAGCTGAGGATTTAAGGCTTTTGATCCTCTGCTGCGGCGAGCACCTTTTTATTTTGTTAAGCAGCCGGTACATATCGCCTTCCATCTGAAAGCACCCGCCGAAGCCTGCTTCTCTGAATCCGTAATTTCAGCGCAATATATAAGGAGGAAGCACCATGTTACAAAAAGAAGGGCAAGTCCGCATCCCCGCAGGCTGCGCGATCTCCGGTATCTTCCACAAGGACGGCACCCGTGAGAACGGCACCCGCATTATCGACTCCATCCGCACCATGCACGATCGTTCCAACGGCCTGGGCGGCGGCTTCGCCGGCTACGGCATCTACCCTGAATACGCCGATTACTATGCGTTCCATGTATTCTATGATACGCAGGCGGCTAAGGAAGAGTGCGAGCGCGAGATCGAGCGTCACTTTGACATTGTAAACCTGTCCAAGATCCCGACCCGACGTCATCCGCGCATCACGGATGCCCCGATGATCTGGCGCTACTTCGTTACACCCCTGCCGACCAAGCTGGCAGCCAGCCAGCTCGAGGAGCGTGAGTTCACCTCCCGCTTTGTCATCCGCATCAATCACACGCTGAACGGCGCTTACATCTTCTCTTCCGGCAAGAACATGGGCGTTTTCAAGGCAAACGGCTTCCCCGAGGACGTCGGCGAGTACTACATGCTGGAAAACTACGAGGCCTACTCCTGGACCTGCCACGGCCGTTATCCGACCAACACACCGGGCTGGTGGGGCGGCGCGCACCCATTTGCACTGCTTGACACCACGGTCGTTCACAACGGCGAGATTTCCTCTTATGATGCAAACCGCCGCTTCATTGAGATGTTCGGCTACTCCTGCGACCTGCTGACCGACACCGAGGTCATCACCTACATTATTGATTACCTCGGCCGCAAGCTGGGCCTGACGTACAGCGAGATTGCAAATGTCATTGCGGCTCCGTTCTGGTCCACCATTGAAAAGCAGGAGCCGAAGGAGCGCGAGCGTCTCACCTATCTGCGCAATGCCTTCGCTTCCCTGATGATTACCGGTCCGTTCTCCATTCTGGTCGGCTACACCGGCGGCCTGATGGCGCTCAACGACCGACTCAAGCTGCGCAGCATGGTTGTCGGCGAAAAGGACGACACCGTATACATCGCCTCCGAGGAATGCGCGATCCGCGTCATCCAGTCTGAGCTGGATAAGCTGTGGGCGCCCAAGGGCGGCGAACCGGTCATCGTAAATCTGAAGAACGGAGGGAACCAGTAATGGCTATCGATTTCTTATATCCGCAGTATGAGGTCGTCCGCAACAACGACCGCTGCATCAACTGCCGCGCCTGCGAGCGTCAGTGCGCGAACGAAGTACACTTTTGGGACGCCGACAACAACCGCATGCAGGCGGACGAGTCCAAGTGCGTAGCCTGTCACCGCTGCGTGGCGCTGTGCCCGACCCGTGCCCTCAAAATCGTAAAGACCGACCACACGTTCCGTGAGAACGCCAACTGGACCGGCAAGGCGATCTCCGAGGTTTACCGTCAGGCAGGCTCGGGCGGCGTGCTGCTGTCCTCGATGGGCAACCCGGACCCGCACCCCATCTACTGGGATAAAATTCTTATCAACGCTTCGCAGGTTACCAATCCGTCCATCGACCCGCTGCGCGAGCCGATGGAGACCAAGACCTTCCTCGGCAAAAAGCCGGGCAAGATTGAGCGTGACGAGAACGGCAATCTGGTTCCCAATCTGGCGCCGCAGCTGGAGCTCAACCTGCCGATCATGTTCTCCGCAATGAGCTACGGCTCGATCTCCTACAACGCACATGCCGCACTCGCACGCGCTGCAAGCGCGCTCGGCACCTATTATAATACCGGTGAGGGCGGTCTGCATCAGGACTTCTACCAGTACGGCCCGCACACCATTGTGCAGGTTGCATCCGGCCGTTTCGGCGTACATAAGGATTACCTCGAAGCCGGTGCTGCCATCGAGATCAAGATGGGTCAGGGCGCAAAGCCGGGTATCGGCGGCCATCTGCCCGGACTCAAGGTCGGCCCGGATATCTCCAAGACCCGTATGATCCCGGAGGGCACGGACGCGATCTCTCCGGCGCCGCATCATGATATCTACTCCATCGAGGACCTGCGTCAGCTGGTTTACTCGCTGAAGGAGGCTACCGAATATAAGAAGCCGGTTATGGTCAAGATTGCAGCCGTAAATAATGTAGCAGCAGTCGCTTCCGGCGTGGCCCGCTCGGGTGCAGACATCATCTGTATCGACGGCTACCGCGGCGGCACCGGTGCAGCTCCGACCCGCATCCGCGACAACGTCGGCATCCCGATCGAGCTGGCGCTCGCCGCTGTCGATCAGCGTCTGCGCGATGAGGGCATCCGTGATGAAGTTTCGGTCGTTGTCGGCGGCTCCATCCGCAACTCCGCCGATCTGCTCAAGGCCATCGCGCTCGGCGCGGACGCATGCTACATCGGCACCGCGGCTCTGCTGGCAATGGGCTGCCACCTGTGCCGCACCTGCCAGACCGGCAAGTGCAACTGGGGCATTGCAACCCAGCGTCCGGAGCTGGTCAAGCGCCTGAATCCGGATATCGGCTCCCAGCGTCTCATCAACCTGCTCACTGCATGGGATCACGAGCTCAAGGAAATGATGGGCGGCATGGGCATCAACTCCATCGAGGCACTGCGCGGCAACCGTCTTATGCTGCGCGGCATCGGTCTGACCGACCGTGAGCTGAACATCCTCGGCATCAAGCACGCAGGCGAATAAGCACAGGAGGTGCGCGAAAATGACAACTGTACAGGCAGGACTTACCTATTATAAACAAGTAAACGAGCAGATCCGCGCAGCGCAGGACAGCGAGATCACGGTTGAGAACGTGATCGGCCAGCGCTACATCGGCTGCGGCTCCACCGACCGCAAGATCACCGTGCACGGCACGGCAGGCAACGGTCTCGGTCAGTATCTGAACGGCTCCACCATTGAGGTCTTCGGCAACGCGCAGGAGGCCGTCGGCGACACCATGAACGCCGGTGAGATCGTTGTGCACGGCAACGTCGGCGACGCCTGCGGCTACGCGATGCGCGGCGGCAAGATCTATATCAAGGGCGACTGCGGCTACCGTGCCGGCATCCACATGAAGGCCTACCAGCAGCACTTCCCTGTGATGGTAGTCGGCGGCAAGGCAGGTTCGTTCCTCGGCGAGTATCTCGCCGGCGGTCTCATTCTTGTGCTCGGCATCGGTCAGAACGGCGCGTATCCTGTCAACAATTTCTGCGGAACCGGTATGCACGGCGGCAAAATTGTGTTAAGATGTGATAAAGCACCGACCGATCTGCCGCGTCAGGTCCTCGTGAGCGAGGTCTCCGCGGACGATATGACCGAATTTGCACCGTATATTAAGGAATACGCGCAGCTGTTCGGCGCAGACGCGGAAAATCTGCTTTCGCAGAAGTATTTCGTCCTCACGCCGAACCCGGAGGCTGGGTATAAGCAGCTTTATACCTTTGAGGCTTGATTTTGCTCTCCTCGTTTCCAACTCCTGCAAGGCAGGAGTTGGAAATGAGGAGATGGGAGTTACCTGATAGGTGTAACTCGCAGGTGCCGTCCGTAACAACGCGCAAACGAATTGTGCGACACTGTTCTGTCGCACCTGCGTTGATTTAACCGTATGTGTAGCAGAACGGTATCTGACACTGTGTATGGGTTTCGACAGGGGAGTACACTGTGCTCCCCTGCGGTAGAAAAAATCCTCTGCCGTTCCTCTTTTCGGAGCGGTCGCCGCTCTCTGATTTTCGCCAGACTATGAAATAAAGGAAACTGGAGTTCCAAGAGGATAGAAACCTTGGTGTCTATCCTTTTGGTGCCCCAGCCAAGGTTTGGCACCCATTCCGCATTCTTTAGCAAAAAATTTATTCCTCAAGATACATTATGAAAAAGGAGGCTTGCCCTATGGACACCACCATGAGCGAAGTCGTACAATTTATTCAGGAGAACGACGTAAAGTTCATTCGTCTTGCGTTTTGCGATATTTTCGGCAACCAGAAGAACATCGCCATCATGCCGACCGAGCTGGAACGCGCCTTCGAGCAGGGCATCCACTTCAACGCGGCGGCGCTGCGCGGCTTTCTCAATGTAGAAGCGTCTGATCTGCTGCTGTTCCCCGATCCGGCAACGCTTTCCGTTCTGCCGTGGCGGCCGGCTCAGGGCCGTGTAGTGCGCTTTTACTGCGACATTCGCTATCCGGACGGCACGCCGTTCGAGGGCGACGGCCGTCATTTGCTGCGTGAGGCCAACCGACGTGCGCGCCGCGCAGGCTACTCGCTGACCATGGGCACGGCAAGCGAGTTTTACCTGTTCGAGCTGGATGAAAACGGCCATCCAACCACCATTCCGCACGATCACGGCGAGTATTTCGACGTTGCGCCGCTCGACAAGGCGGAAAACGTGCGCCGCCAGATCTGCCTGACGCTTGAGGAGATGAACATCCAGCCGGAGTCCTCGCACCACGAGCAGGGTCCCGGCCAGAACGAGGTTGACTTCCGCTACGCCGAAGCCCTTGAAGCGGCCGACAATTTCGTCACCTTCAAGTGGGTCGTCAAGTCCATGGCGTCCTCAAGCGGCCTGTTTGCGTCCTTCCTGCCCAAGCCGCTCCCGCATGCGCCGGGCAGCGGACTGCATCTGTCTGTTTCGATAAACAAAAACGGCAAGAATCTGTTCCAGCCCTCGTTTGAAGAATCTGCCGAGGGCCAGAGCTTTGTGGCGGGCATTCTGCAGCGTGCTGCCGAGATGACCATCTTCTGCAATCCGCTCACCAACTCGTTCCAGCGTCTGGGCGAGTTTGAAGCGCCCAAGTACATCACCTGGTCGCATCAGAACAGCCGTCCGCTCATCACCGTGCCGCTCTCCGAGGACAGCACGGCGCACCGCTTCAAGCTGCGTGCGTTCGACGGCTGCATCAACCCGTACATCGTATTTGCGCTGCTCATCCACGCCGGTCTGGACGGCATCGAGCAGGGACTGCCCCTGCCGCCCGCCTGCGACGAAAACCTGTTCACCGCCTCCGACGAGGTACGCGCCCGTTACGAGACTCTGCCCGGCGCTCTGTGCGATGCGATCCGCATCGCCAAGGACAGCGACTTTATCACCAAGTACCTGCCCGAAAAGGCACGCACGGCCTTTTTCGCGGCCAAGCAGGCCGAACACGACCGCATCGTGCTTGCCGACGACCGCACGGCTGCCGAACGCTCCCTCTATTTTGAACGCTACTAATCCCACATAATACCGTTTGAAAGGAGGAGCACACCGCATGGAACGCATTCTTCTCGTTTCTGCAACCGAAAAATCCCGCACCATGCTTTCCCAGTTTTTAACGTCCTGCGGCGTACAGGCTCAGCTTGCACCTGCTTCCTCCGGTGCGGAGGCCCGGCGCATGCTGGTGGACGGACTGTTCGACCTCGTACTCATCAACACGCCGCTGCCCGATGAATTTGGCCATGATATGGCACAACAGGCTGCAAACGATACGCTTTCCGGCGTCATCCTGCTCGCTAAGGCCGAGATTGCGGACAGTGTTGCCGAAAAGGTCGAGGACGACGGCGTGTTCGTCGTACCCAAGCCGCTCTCGCGCGTGCTGTTCATGCAGGCGCTCCGCATGACGCGCGCCGCGCGCAGCCGTCTGACCGGCCTGCAGAGCGAAAACCGCCGTCTGCAAAAGCGCATTGAGGATATCCGTCAGGTGGACCGCGCCAAGTGTCTGCTCATCGAGTGCTGCGGCATGACCGAGCCGGAGGCGCATTCCTACATCGAGCAGCAGGCTATGAACCAGCGTCGCTCCAAGCGAGATATCGCCGAGGACATCATCGGTGGAAAAACGCCGTGATTTGTGCGATACCGCTTAAAAACATCTCATATCTCATGCGAAAATTTTTTCGGTTTTTTCGATTTTATAGAGAAATTCCCGACAGATTATGATATACTAAATGGTGTATGAGCAGAGAAGCTCTGTCTTTCCCTGCCTATATGCCATTTTTGTTATTTTCTAAGGAGGGAATCCGTGTGAAGCTGGCTTTCACCAAGATGCACGGCTGCGGCAACAATTATATCTATTTCAATTGCTTCGACCAGACTGTGCCCGATCCCGAGTCGCTTTCAATCAAGCTCAGTGAGCCGCACTTCGGTATCGGCGGCGACGGCATTATCCTTATTTCTCCTTCCGACAAGGCGGATGCGCAGATGCGTATCTTCAACGCCGACGGCTCGGAGGGAAAAATGTGCGGCAACGGCATCCGCTGCGTGGGCAAGTACCTGTACGACAACGGCATGACCGATGGCCGCACCACCATCACCATTGACACGCTTTCCGGCGTAAAAACGCTTGAGCTGACCGTCAAGGACGGCAAAATGCAGTCCGCCCGCGTGGACATGGGTGCAGCCATTCTTGCTCCGCGGGAGATTCCCGTTGATATGGACGGCGAAAATGTCATCAGCGCACCCATCGTCGTGGACGAAAAGGTCTACCACATGACCTGCGTTTCCATGGGCAACCCGCACTGCGTTATCTTCCAGAAGGAAGATGTGGACGACCTCGACCTTACGCGCATCGGACCCAAGTTCGAGCATCATCCGCTGTTCCCGGAGCGTGTCAACACCGAGTTTGTCAATGTCCTGCCGGACGGCAGCCTGAAAATGCGCGTCTGGGAGCGCGGCTCCGGTGAAACATGGGCGTGCGGCACCGGCTCCTGTGCGACCGGCGTGGCAGCATGTCTGAACGGCTTTGCAAACAAAAACGAGGATATCGTCGTGCACCTGCGCGGCGGCGACCTCACCATTCGCTATACAGATGAAACCGTGTTCATGACGGGCGCGGCAACGACCGTATTCAAGGGGGAAATCGAGATATGACAAAGTACATCTTCGTGACCGGCGGCGTAGTTTCCGGTCTGGGCAAGGGCATTACTGCCGCATCTCTCGGCCGTCTGCTGAAAAGCCGCGGCCTGAAAATTGCAGCGCAGAAGCTCGATCCCTACATCAACGTAGACCCGGGCACGATGAGCCCGTTCCAGCACGGTGAGGTTTACGTTACCGACGACGGCGCAGAGACCGACCTCGACCTCGGCCACTACGAGCGCTTCATCGACGAGGACCTGAACAAGTTCTCCAACCTGACTACCGGCAAGGTATACTGGAATGTTCTGAACAAGGAACGCGCCGGCGAGTACCTCGGTGAGACCGTGCAGGTTATCCCGCACATCACCAACGAGATCAAGTCCTTCATCTACTCGGTAGGCAAAAAGACCTCGGCTGACGTTGTTATCACCGAGATTGGCGGCACCACCGGTGATATTGAGTCTCAGCCGTTCCTCGAGGCAATCCGTCAGGTTGCTGCTGAGGTTGGCCGCCGCAACTGCCTGTTCATCCATGTAACGCTGGTTCCGTTCATCTCCGGCTCCAATGAGCCGAAGTCCAAGCCGACCCAGCACTCGGTTAAGGAGCTGCGCGGTCTGGGCATCTCTCCGGATATCATCGTAGCCCGCGTTGACCAGCCGATGGATGACGATATCAAGCGCAAGATTTCCATGTTCTGCACCGTTCCGGAGGACTGCGTAATCGAAAACCGCACCCTGCCGGTTCTGTATCAGGCACCGATGATGCTCGAGGAGAGCCATCTGTCCGACATCGTCTGCCGTGAGCTGTCCATCGGCGCAGGCAAGGGCGATATGACCGAGTGGCAGGAAATGCTCGAGCGCATTGCCGCCCGCAAGAACCACGTTAAGATTGCATTGGTTGGCAAGTACGTCAAGCTGCACGACGCATATCTCTCGGTTGCAGAGGCGCTGCAGCACGGCGGCTACGAAACCGGCTGCTTCGTTGACATTGACTGGGTAGACTCCGAGGAGATCAATGACTCCACCGTGGACAAGCTGCTCGGTGAGGTTGACGGCATCATCCTGCCGGGCGGCTTCGGCGCACGCGGCGTGGAAGGCATGATCTGTGCGGCAAACTATGCCCGCACGCAGGGTATCCCCTACTTCGGCATCTGCCTCGGCATGCAGATCGCGGTTATGAGCTACGCACGCAACGTGCTCGGCTACGCGGATGCAAACTCCAGCGAGTTTGACCCGGATTCCACCCATCCGGTCATCGACCTGATGGAGAGCCAGCAGGGCATCTCCAAGAAGGGCGGCACGATGCGTCTGGGCGCTTATCCGTGCAAGATCCGTCCGAATACCATTATGGCAACGGCGTACGGCGAGGAGATGATCTCCGAGCGTCACCGCCACCGTTACGAGTTCAACAACAATTTCCGCGAGGAGATTGAAAATAAGGGCATGCAGATCACGGGCACCTCGCCGACCGGCGAGCTTGTGGAGACCGTTGAGATCCCGAACCATCCGTTCTATATCGGCGTGCAGTTCCACCCCGAGTTCAAGTCCCGTCCGAACCGCGCACATCCCCTGTTCAAGGCGTTCGTCGCGGCATCTCTGAAAAGGAGCCAGAACAACAATGCAGACTAACAAGAACTACGACAATCTCGAGCAGAGCTATCTGTTCTCCACCATCGCCCGCAAGGTGCGTGAGTACTCCGAAGCACATCCGGAGGCTGATATCATCCGTCTGGGCATCGGCGACGTAACCCGTCCGCTGGTACCGGCTGTTATCGACGCACTGCACGCAGCCGTTGAGGATCAGGCCAAGCAGGAGACCTTCCACGGCTACGGCGATGAGCAGGGCTACGGCTTCCTGCACGAGGCGCTGGTCGGCTACTACAAGTCCCACGGCGTAGAGCTCGCCACCAATGAGATCTTCATCTCGGACGGTGCAAAGAGCGACCTCGGCAACATTCTCGACATTTTCGGCACCGACAACACCGTTCTGGTTCCGGACCCGGTTTACCCGGTTTACGTTGATACCAACGTTATGGCGGGCCGCAAGATCGTATTCGCTGACGCAAACGAGGCAAACGGCTTCCTGCCGCTGCCGGACGAGTCCGTTCAGTGCGACATCATCTATATCTGCTCTCCGAACAACCCGACCGGCGCTGCATACGACCGCGCAGGTCTGAAGGCCTGGGTAGATTACGCAAACAAGCAGAACGCCGTTATCCTGTATGACGCAGCTTACGAGTGCTTCATCGAGGATGAGACTCTGCCGCGCTCTATCTACGAGATCGAAGGCGCTAAGTCCTGTGCGATCGAGTTCTGCTCTTTCTCCAAGATGGCAGGCTTCACCGGCACCCGCTGCGGCTGGACCGTTGTTCCGACCGCTCTGCTGGACGGCAAGCTGAACAAGATGTGGCTGCGCCGCCAGACCACCAAGTTCAACGGCGTTCCGTATATCGTACAGAAGGGCGCTGCTGCCTGCTTCACCGAGGAAGGCATGAAGCAGATCAAGGAGACCCTCGGCTACTACAAGCAGAACGCTAAGGTTCTCGCTGCGACCCTCGATGAGCTGGGCATCTGGTACACCGGCGGCAAGAGCAGCCCGTACCTGTGGCTCAAGTGCCCGAACGGCATGGATTCCTGGACCTTCTTCGACTACCTGCTTGAGAATGCCAACGTCGTTGGTACGCCGGGTGCAGGCTTCGGCAAGAACGGTGACGGCTTCTTCCGTCTGACCGCATTCGGCGATCAGGCACGCACCAAGGAAGCTGCTGAGCGTCTGAAGAAGCTGCTCAAGAAGTAAGTTTCCGCAATATCGCATAATCAAAGAGCTGTCCCGCGCGGACAGCTCTTTTTGCATAGTTGAGGTGATTCGATGGGCATTCTTTATGGTCACAGGTGCGTTTTATGCGGCGCGGATTTTCCGGTGACGACCAGCCGCACGCTGCAGCTTTGTCCGGACTGTGCTGCCGCAGTTCGGCGGGAATACCGCTGCAATGAGGTCATCTCCATCGCCGGAGCGGACGGTACGATCGCTCCGCTGTATTACCGCGGCACAGTACGCAATGCCATGAAACGGTTCAAATTCAGCAGCGCCGCCTACTGTGCGGACTGGTTCGCGGCGCAAATGGCCGTGGCCCTCACGTCACAGTTGGACGACTGGCAGCCGGATTTGATTACCTACATGCCGATTGGATTCCTGCATTACCGCAAGCGCGGGTACAATCAGGCCGAGCTGCTGGCAAAGCTGGTAGCAAAGCCGCTCTCTCTGCCGTGCGAGGCAACACTGCGCAAGCGATGGTTTGTCGGCAAGCAATCCGCGCAGAAGGATTACGCCGCGCGGCAGAGCAACGCAAAATATGCCGTTCTGCCGAAGGGCAGCGTGGATTTGACCGGAAAATCCGTTGTGCTGGTCGATGATATTATCACCACCGGCGCAACGGCGGCTGCCGCCGTCAAGGTTCTGCGGGAGATTGGTGCAAGCCGTGTTTACGTCCTCGCTGCGACATTTACACCGATGAAATAACAAAAAAGACCGCGTAAGCGGTCTTTTTTGTTAGTGGAAAAACTCACTACTATACACCCTGCCGTAATTATCGGTAATTTCGGCTTTCAGCTGATACTCCTCCATTGAACCCTCCAGATTGCGCCAGTCAACCTGTGTATAATAATAAACGTCTCCACCGACTCCTGTTTCTATATTCTCTATCTTCTGTTCTTTGATTTGTTTTCCGTTCTGATACAGCAATATACGACCACTGACCGGTGTCACACTGTCATCGCCGCAGTAAATATACGTTGCCACATTGCCGCTGGCTGATGTGATTTTCCCATTAAAGCTAAAGCTACCGTTCTCCCACCACGCACGCACTTCGAGAGAAAAACGCTGCTTCAGGTCATACTCAGAGGCAACCATAATATTACGGATTTCTCCGTCCGTACTTGTCAGCGTCAAATAGACAGAAAACGTATCCACCAGCGGCACGCTGATTTCGCCGCTGTAACCGTTCTTGTTTTCTGCGTCGCACTCCCACGACTGATCGCCGCTGCGGACAACAAACTTTGCGGTTTCGCCGTCCCGCATTTCTTTCGGCACGGCGCTCACTGTGACAAGAAGATTTTCGTTGTGATCCGGGTCTACCTCGATATTCTCCGACCAGTCGGCAAGATCGCTGTTCTCATTGTCTGTCTGCGGATAGTAAATCGTGCTCGGCCCGCTCTGCAGCCGCAGCTGGTCAATCTGGTTCTGCATGACGATCACGCGCCACAGGCTGACCGCGCTGCATACCACGCTGACGCACAGCAGTCCCGCCGCTGCAATCGCCGCAATTTTCCACTTGCGGTTGCCGCTCCTGACCGGCTGGTTCTCTGCACCCGGCCACGATTCATCCGAGTCCTCTGCCTTCGGCATTAGCTCCGCATCCGGACGCAGCAGCGTATCCACCGGAACGCCGAACAGCTTGCTCAGTTCCATTAAATTATCCATCGTGGGCACCGCCTGATCGGCCTCCCACTTGCTGACCGCCTGACGGCTCAAGCCCAGCTTTTCGCCGAGCGCCTCCTGACTCATGCCCTGCTCTTTTCGCAGCGCCGCGATTTTCTCACCTGTTGTCATTTCTGCCACCTGCCTTTCTTTTCTGTCTCCAGTGTGCCTGAAATGCCGCAAAAACGCCACCAACCCATCGTTTCTTTTTGTCAACCGACGGTTGCGGACGTCTTTCCGGTTGCAAAAAAGTCCCGAAATGCACATTTCGGGACTTTGAGGCTATCTGAGAAAACACTTATGGGCATTACCACACGATTCAGCGGTAAGCGGTTGGCGAGTAAATTTTGCGTGCTGATGCGGCGCGGTTCCGCAGCAATACTTTGTGTATTGCAAGGGAACGCAACAAAATCAGCGCACAAAATTTCCGCCAAACGCCGCCGATGCAATCGTGTGGTATTGCCCCCAATTAGGCGTTGAAGAACTCCTCGTGGATAGCCTTAACAGCCTTCTCGCTGTCCTCCTCGTTGATGAGGACGGAGATCTTGATCTCAGAGGTGGAGATCATGCGGATGTTGATGCCGGCCATAGCCAGAGCCTCGAACATCTTGGAAGCAACACCGGTAGCGGAAGCCATGCCTGCGCCAACGATGGAAACCTTTGCAACCTTGGTGTTGATGGACAGATCCTCATAACCGAGCATCTCCTTCGCGTCGCGCAGGATAGACTCTACGCGCTCTGCATCGTCCTGACGGATGGTGAAGGAAATAGACTTCTTGTTATCGCGGCCGACGGACTGCAGGATGATGTCGATATTGACATGGTGCTTCGCCATCAGCGAGAATACCTTGAACGCGGTACCCGGCGTATCATCCAGATTGATGATGGCAACTCGTGCGCAGTTATTATCACGGGCAACACCCGAAACATTCAATTTTTCCATGTTAGAACCCTCCTTGACTTTGGTACCCGGATTGCGGGTAAAGCTCGAAACGACCTCAAGATCGACATTGTACTTCTTTGCCATCTCAACCGAACGGTTGTGCAGCACCTGTGCACCCAGAGATGCCAGCTCCAGCATCTCGTCATAGGTGATGGCGTCCAGCGTGGTCACGTCGCCCATCTGGTTGATGCCCTGGAAGCCTGCAACAATAACGATGCGGCCGTTGTCCAGCTCTGCCTTGAGGCGCTCGCCTGCGATGCGCTTGATGCGGGCATCCGAGTAGTTGCTGTTGGTCTCCAGACCGATCTGCCAGCCGGTCAGGGATACAACCGGAAAGCCCAGCTTCTGGATAGCCATCGCCAGCAGAGACATGGAGATCATCTCGCCGGTGTTGAGCAGAACGTCCATCTCACGCTTAGAAGGACGGTCGTTCAGCTCGGCAGCCTTTACGATCAGATCATCCGTGGTATCGCCCTGCGCGGATACAACTACAACAACCTGATTGCCTGCCTGTGCGGTCTTGGTAACAATGTCCGCAACATTCTTCAGTCGCTCGGTGTTGGCAACCGAAGTGCCGCCGAACTTTTGCACAATAAGACTCATACTAACTATGTTTCCTCCTTATATACACGGACGAGAGCACTCATCCGTCCCCTATTACAGTCGTTTTACGGTCGCACCGACCTCATCACAGCGCAGCTGTACGGCCTTCCAGTGCGGATACAGCTTCTCGCACAGCTCCTGTGCACGGGTGATGTAGTCGCGGTCGCCCTTGTAGACGATCGCCACGATGGACGGGCCTGCGCCGGAAATGAAAGCGCCGAGTGCGCCCAGCTTCTTGGCCTCACGCACGATGTCCTCACCGTTTTCAATCAGACCGAAACGGTACGGCTGGTGCAGACAGTCACCGGTTGCCACATCAAGGTTTTCCAGCTTGCCGGTGGTCAGGCTGCCCGCGAGCAGCGCTGCGCGCGCCAGATTGTAAACCGCATCGTGATGGTCGATGGTCTTGGGCAGCGCCGCACGCGCCTTTTCGGTGGACAGCTGGAAATCCGGAATGAATACCACGAAGTCGATCGCGCCGTGAACCGGCACACGAACGTGATGCACATGGCCGTTTTCGAGCAGCGCCACACAGAAGCCGCCGAGGATCGCCGGTGTGGAGTTATCCGGATGGCCCTCGATGGTAGCCGCCAGATCAATGACCGCGTTGCGGTCGAGCGGCTCACCGAGCAGCATGTTTGCACCCATGATGCCCGCAACCGTGCACGCCGAGGACGAACCCAGACCGCGGGTCTGCGGGATAGCGCAGTCCTCAACGATGGTCAAGCCGGAAAGCGGCTTGCCGCACTCGTCGTAGACGCGCTTTGCACACTGATAGATCAGGTTGCTCTCGTCCTGCGGGACGTACTGACCATTTTTATCCGAAATATCAATATGATCGTTCTCTGCGAGGTCGATCACGTTATACAGCTCGAGCGCAATGCCGATGCTGTCATAGCCCGAGCCCATATTGGCGCTCGTAGCAGGAACGGTTACACGAACCATTGTATTTCTCTCCTTTACAGAATACGCATTGCCGCACGAACTTCACCGCGTGCGTTCAGCTTTTCGGCTGCGGCGTTCATCTCTGCGGTGGACAGCTTGCGGGTCTGAACCACGAATACGCCCTCAGCAGGCTCGGTCAGACTCTCAACCGGCAGCAGCTCCTCAACATCCTTCTGTGCGCCCTTGAAGCGAACGTACCATGCACTCTGCAGGGTATCCAGCGGACGGAGCAGATTCTTGGAGCCATCGCCCCAGAAGATACGGCGGCGGTTGTCCTTGTGCTCGATGCTGTCCAGCATATCGGCAACAACAGCGGAAGCGGTCGCCAGCTTGCCGGCGCCCTTGCCGTAGAACATAACCTCGCCGGTCGCATTGCCGTCGATCATGATGGCGTTGAATACGTCCTCAACAGCGGCCAGCGGGCTTTCCTTGTGGATGAGATGCGGTGCAACATAAGCGTAAGCGGTGCCGTCCTCGCAGCGGACCGAGCGGCCCAGCAGCTTGATAACGCAGCCCAGCTTATCGGCGTTTGCTACGTCCTCGAGGGTGATCTTGGTGATGCCCTCGCAGGAAACCTGATCCGGGTCGAACTTGTCGCCGTAAGCGAGGTCGGACAGAATGCAGATCTTGCGGCAGGCGTCGTGACCCTCGATGTCAGCGGTCGGATCCTTCTCGGCATAGCCGTTGAGCTGTGCCTGCTTGAGCGCATCCGCAAAGGTAACACCGTTGTGGATCATCTGGGTGAGGATGTAGTTGGTCGTGCCGTTCAGGATGCCGCAGATTTCGTTAAACTCGTTGGCAGCCAGGCACTGCAGCATCGGGCGGATGACCGGAATGCCGCCGCCGACAGAGGCCTCGAACATGTAGTTTACGCCGTGCTCCTCGGCAATCTTGAGCAGCTCCTCACCCTTGGTAGCAACCAGCTCCTTGTTGGAGGTGCATACGCTCTTGCCGGCCTCGAGGCAGCGCTTGGTGAACTGATATGCAGCGCCCACGCCGCCCATCACCTCGGCAACGACCGTTACCTCGGGGTCGTTCTCGATGACGGAGAAATCGGTTACAAATTTATTGCCATACGGCAGAGAGGAAAAGTCGCGCAGGTCGAGGACGTACTTTACCTCAACCGGCTCGCCAACGGTCTTTGCGATCTTGTCGGCGTTCATGTCAAACACCTCGTATACGCCCGAGCCGACGGTGCCGTGTCCCATGATTGCTACTTTAATCATATGCTGATTTCCTTTCATCAGTTAAATTAGCGTTCTGTATACCGTCGGACGGTCATTCAGATGCCAGAATTTCCACTTTGCTGACGCCTTCCATTGCTTCTGCGCGATGCACAAGCTCTTCGGATGAGTATTTCATCTCACCGGTGCGGGCCGAAATGGTAACCGATGCCATTCCTCTCATCGGAATGGACTGGTTCACCGTCAGCAGGTTTGCACCCGAGCGTGCCATCAGTCCGAGGATGCTCGACAGAACACCCGGCTGATCGTGCAGCATGAAATGGTAGGTGACAATGCGGTCGGTAGTCGCCTCAAAGAAAGGGCGAACGCCGTCCTTATATTTGTAGTACGCACTGCGCGACAGACCGGCGATCTTTGCCGCTTCGCTTGCCGTAGCCGCCTTGCCCGAAGCGATGGCTTCATTCGCTTCGATCACGCGCTGAAATACCTCCGGCAGCAGAGTGCGCTCCACGAGATAATACTTTGGTTTTACCATGCAATGTCTGTCCTTCCTAAAAAGACACTTGTCTTTTTCACGCTCATCTATCATACCATATCCATCCACCGAGCGCAAGAGAATAACTGATAAATTTCCCTAAATTCCGACGAGCGTTTTGTTACTTCTGTCAAAAGCTCCCGCTTTTCCTGTTGAAAGTACAAGTGGCTTTTTACTTTATTTTGTGTTATACTAAGTATACACTTGTAAACAAACCGGAGAATTTTATTATGCATCAGAAAAATGGAAACGGAACCTTTACCTCAAAAATCGGCTTTGTGCTGGCGGCTGTCGGCTCAGCGGTCGGCATGGGCAACATCTGGATGTTCCCCTATCGCACCGGTCAATACGGCGGCGCGGCTTTTTTAATCCCCTACCTGCTGTTTATTGCGCTGTTCGGCTATGTCGGCCTGTCCGGCGAGTTCGCCTTCGGCCGCATGACCGGCACAGGTCCGATCGGCTCGTATGAATTTGCGATGAAGTCCCGCGGCAAAAAGGGCGGCGCCATCCTCGGTACGATTCCGCTGCTCGGCTCGCTCGGCATCGCCATCGGCTACGCCATCATCGTCGGCTGGGTGCTGCGGAGCGCGTTCGGTGCACTGACCGGCTCGCTGATAAGCACCGAACCGGAGCAGTTCTTCACGGAAATGAGCAGCACGAATTTTTCCAGTGTGCCGTGGCACACCCTGGTTATCCTGCTGACGGCGGCTGTGCTGATCTTCGGCGTGTCCGGCGGCATTGAAAAGATCAACAAGGTGATGATGCCTGCGTTCTTCATCCTGTTCATCATTATTGCTGTCCGCGTAGCCTTCCTGCCGAATGCGATCGAAGGCTACAAATACCTGCTCGTACCGCAGTGGGAGTACCTGTTCAACCCGCGCACATGGATCATGGCGATGGGTCAGGCGTTCTTCTCGCTGTCCATCACGGGCTCGGGCATGATCATTTACGGCTCGTACCTGCCAAAGAACGAGGATGTCGTTCACTCGTCGTGCATGACCGCCGTGCTCGACACCTGCGCGGCTATGCTGGCCGGCTTCGCCATCCTGCCGAGCGTATTCGCATTCGGTCTGGACCCGGCCTCCGGCCCCAAGCTGCTGTTCATCACCCTGCCGCGTGTGTTCCAGCAGATGCCGTTCGGCCGTCTGTTCGCGTTCTTCTTCTTTATTTCCGTGCTGTTCGCGGGCATTACCTCGCTGGCGAATATGCTGGAAGCGGTCTCCGAAGCCGCGCAGACGCGCCTCAAGCTGAGCCGAAAGGCCGCTGTCCTGCTGGCGTGCGGCGCCGCATTGGCGGTTGGCCTGTTTATCGAGCGCGATACGCTCATGGGTACGCTGATGGACGTGATTACCATTTACATTGTGCCGATCGGTGCAATCCTCGGTGCGATTATGGCGTACTGGGTGCTCGGCATCGACAAAATGGAGCAGGAGCTGATGAACGGCCGCAGCAAGCCGCTCAGCCGCGCGTTTGCGCCGCTTGCGAAATATGTGTATATCTTCCTTGCCGCACTCGTCGTATTCTTCAGCTTTATTATCCCGGGCGGTATTGGGTAAACCCTGTGCAATCAAAAAGGACTTCCTGCGGGAAGTCCTTTTTTTCATGCTATTTCGTGCAGTAATGGAGAATTGAGAATTGAAAATGGAAAATTAACGCGATGGTTGCGTTTTCCGCATCATTTGCAGACGCTTTGTTCAATGGAAAACGCCCCATCTATACGTTCATTCTCCATTCTCCATTTTCAATTCTCAATTTTCACGATTCTTCATCGAGGAAGAATATACTCTCCACTGGCTGTTCCAGAAGCCGTGCGGTTTTAATCGCCAGTTCGAGGGTCGGGTCGTACTTATCGTTCTCCATCGCCACGATGGTCTGCCGCGATACCCCGAGCAGCTTTGCCATGTCCTCCTGCCGCAGGCCGCGCGCCTTACGGAGTTCTTTAATGTTGTTCTTCATCTTCAGCGCCAGAACTTCCATATCAAATCTGCGAATATCACGACCGGAATGAAAATACGCTTTACAATATCCCCGGCAAGCGCACTTTTAGACGGCGGATCTTCCTCGTCGTCTTTTGCGGCACGGTAGGTCGCGATTGTTCTGTAAACACCCTCGAACACCATGCACACGAACCACAGAATCGCAAACTCACTCACATTTTTGCCGAATGCAATGATATCCACCAACATCACCACGAACAGCCCGACCGTCATCAAGCGGTAGGCGATAATCGCACCATTACGTGTGATCGTGTTCTGCATTTCGTCCTGCTCCCAGCCGTTAGCCTTCGCGGAAGCGCGTGCACGAGCGGTTTTCCCGGCCTGTCCCCAGTCTTCCCAGAGCATAAAAGCCAGCCAGAATGCCGCAAAAACAACCATTACGACCACGCCGATACCGGTTTCGGTTGTAAACATAGGTGCACCTCCCTACATCCAGAAAACATCTACCACAATACACAGATACATCAGATTATTGAACACACTATGTCCCATCTGTTTCCACATTTGCGTTTTATCCTCATCGCCCGCCATATTGCGAATGGTTTTGATGATAATAAACAGCACCTCAGCAACAATGGACACGATTGCCAAGACACTGAGTTCAATCGAGCGATAATCACGGAAAAGGCGGCTGTAACCAAGATAAATGATAACACCGGCCTGCAGCACACGGTAGCCGATCAAGCGGCCCTTCACATTGACGGCGTGCGCCATCTCATCGATATTCCATTCCCAGTCCTTCATGATTTTTCTCGCTCGCGGCGATTGTCCTTCTTCTACCCAGTCGTGCCACAGACTCGCTGCAAGAATAACCAGCGGCAGCACAATCGCAACCACAACAACCTGCACCTTCTGTGTCATATCGTACATATCCCAGCTCATAAGCGCACCTCCTACCAGTTTTGCGTTAGAACCGTCATTCCGACGGCCAATCCGATCAGCACCGCACAGAACGTCAGCTTTGCGATAAGGAAAGCCAGTCTCGGCGGATGCTCCTCATCACCCTTTGCTTTGCGGAACGTCTGCACAAGTATAACAGCCGCCTCCGCCATGCCGGACACGACCAGCAGCGCACACAACTCCATTGCCGCCTGTCCTTTTACCAGCAGCCGATAATACAGGCACACCTGGATTCCCGCCTGCGTCACGCGGTACGCGACCGCCTGCGCCTGTATGCTGATGGCGTGCTCCATCTCATCGGTCTTGCTGCCGAGTGCTTTGGCGGCTTTGCGGGCCTTTTTCGATCCTCCGGCATCCATCCAGTCTCTTACCAGCCATGCCGCCAGCAGGAGCACCGGCAGACCGATGCAGACCCACAATACCTGCATTTCCTCGGCTGATGTGTACAAATCCCACCGCATAAAAGCACCTCCTACCCTTGATGCTGTTCGCTAAAATGTAAAGTTCTCTTTACATCTTCAAGATAACAGGCGGACAGCAAAATGTCAAGAGTATTTGACATTTCAGACAAGGAAAAACCCCACAGAATTTTCTGTGGGGTTTTGTGAATGTTTACTGATCCTGCTTATCCGGGTCGAGATCCTTTTCGGCTTCTTCAACCTTGGCAAGCTCCTCTGCGGATTCCGCGGGCTTGCTTACCTTGGCGTGCAGCTCCTGCTGCAACTCGGTCATCAGATCCTCGCCGACGATCTTATCCGGAACGATTTCGCCGTTGTAGACCTTAACAAAGGTCTCGCCGTCCATCGTTTCGTTACGGATGAGATACTCGGCAACGCGCTTCATCTCGTCCATGTGCTCGCTCAGCAGCTTTTCACAGGCGTGATATGCGTGCTCGATAATGCGGTGAATCTCGTCGTCGATCTCCGCCGCCTTAACCTCGGAATAGCCCTTGCCGGCTGCCAGATCGCGGCCGAGGAACACCTCACCGTTATCCGAACCGTAGTCGATCGGGCCGATACGCTCGCTCATGCCGTAGCTGGTGACCATGGCGCGTGCCATCTGGGTTGCCTGCTTGATGTCGCCATAAGCACCGGTGGAGATATCCTCCATCGTCAGCTGCTCGGCCACGCGGCCGCCCAGGCAAACGATGATGTACTCCTCCATATACTTCTTGGTGCGGTAGGCCTGATCCTCCTCAGGCAGCGGCATGGTAAAGCCGCCTGCGCCGGACGAACGCGGGATGATGGTAACATGGTGTACCGGATCCTGCGTCGGCAGAACGTGGAAGCAGATAGCGTGACCGGCCTCGTGGTACGCGGTCAGGCGCTTGTCGTGCTCGTTGATGATGTGGCTCTTCTTCTCCACGCCCATTACGACCTTGAGCAGCGACTCCTCGATCTCCTCCTGCGAGATCAGCTTCTTGTTGCGGCGTGCCGCAAGCAGCGCTGCCTCATTGAGCAGGTTTTCGAGGTCTGCACCGGTGAAACCGGCGGTCGTCTTGGCAATTTCAGAGAACTTGACATCCGGGTCGAACTGCTTGTTGCGGGCATGTACCTTGAGGACAGCCTCACGGCCCTTGACATCCGGTGCGCCGACATAGACCTGACGGTCGAAACGGCCCGGACGCAGCAGCGCGTTATCCAGAATATCCTTGCGGTTGGTGGCTGCGATGACGATAACGCCCTCGTTTGCACCAAAGCCGTCCATCTCAACGAGCAGCTGGTTGAGCGTCTGCTCGCGCTCGTCATGGCCGCCGCCGAGACCTGCGCCGCGCTGACGGCCTACCGCGTCGATCTCATCGATGAACACGATAGCCGGCGCGTTCTTCTTGGCCTGCTCGAACAGGTCGCGCACACGCGATGCGCCGACACCGACGTACAGCTCAACGAAGTCCGAACCCGAAATAGACAGGAACGGTACGCCCGCCTCGCCTGCAACCGCACGCGCGATCAGGGTCTTACCGGTGCCCGGAGGGCCGACCAGCAGCACGCCCTTCGGAATACGCGCGCCGATCTGCACGAACTTCTGCGGATTCTTGAGGAACTCGACAATTTCCTGCAGCTCGGCCTTTTCCTCGTCCGCGCCTGCCACATCATTGAAGGTGACCTTGCGCTTATCGTCCTGCGCCAGCTTTGCACGGGCCTTGCCAAACTGCATCGGACCTGCTCCGCCGCCGGACTGCTTGTTCATCATAAAGCACCAGAACGCAATCAGCAGCACGATCAGGATCACATACGGCAGGAACTGTGCCCACCACGGAATGGTCGCCGTGCGGTAATCGACCTTGGTCAGCGTGCCATCCCGCATCTGCTGCTGAATAGTCTCACCCAGATCATTATAGAACACGCTTCTGTAGTCGCCCAAATCGTAAGTGTACGTCTGGTTTTCCTTTTTCAGATGCATGGTCAGCGTGGTGTCGTCCACGTCGTACTGGTCAACATCGCCATCCATAAAGTAGTTGTAGATCTGATTATAGGACAGCGTTTCTGTCTGCTGTGTCTGGCTGACCACATAGCTGACGCCCGCCAGCAGGCACACCAGTATGATCAAGTAAAGGCCGAAGCCTTTCATTTTGCCTTTCAAATCGGTTTAACACCTCTTCCCTAAATTACTCGCCGCCGTAAACATACGGCTTAAGTATGCCGATATACGGCAGATTGCGATACTTTTCCGCGTAGTCAAGACCGTAGCCGACTACGAACTCGTCCGGAATCTCAAAGCCGAGATAGTCCACATCAACCTGAATCTTGCGGCGCTCCGGCTTGGAGAGCAGCGTGCACAGGCGGATGGAATTTGCGCCGCGTGCTGCAAGGATCTGCATCAGATAATGCAGCGTTACGCCGGAATCCAGAATATCCTCAACGATCAGCAGGTCGCGGCCGTCGATCGGCTGTGCGATATCCTTGATGATCTGCACCTCGCCGGAGGTCTTGGTGCCCTTGCCGTAGCTGGATACGACCATGAAATCCACGTTGCACGGCGTATCAATGGCGCGGGTCAGGTCGGCCATGAACACATAGGAGCCCTTGAGCACACTGACGATCAGCGGGTTCTTGTCGCGGTAGTCCTCCGTGATACGCGCACCCAGCTCTGCTACCTTTTCGTGAAGCTGCTCCTCGGTAAAGTAAACTTCCTTGATGTCATCTCGCATATTATAAGCCATTTTTCGATAACCCCTTTACTGTAATCTGCAGTGTATTTGCGTTATTTTTGGCTGTTCTGCTGCAGTCCGCACCGATATCCTGCACCGCGATCACGCCGTTTTTATCTGCGATGACGGCCATCGCATTCCGCATATAGCGCGGAATCTTTCGGTCGATCATCAGCTTTTTGAGCGATCTGCTGCCGCCGTTTTCGGTCAGCCGCAGGGTATCTCCGGTGCGCCGCGTGCGAACACACAGCGATTCAAAATCTATTGTACCACAATCCAGACAAAAAGTATTGAATGTTTTGTAAAAAACTTCGAATTTTTCTAATTTTTTTGCGGCGAGCTTTACCGTGTCCTTCCAGATCGTCCCTGCGAATGGTAGGGTAAGCGGGATTTCCGGCCGCTCGACCGCAGTTTCAGCCTTGGGAATGATGCGCAGAACATCATATTCACGTCTTGCGAAATAGCCGTTCGGCAAATCGGTTTCCGCAGACGGAGACGCGGTTTCCAGCAGATGCTCGAGCGCAGTAATATGCTTTGCGGTTACGTCTTTAAGCGGCATATCCGCATTTTCGAGCAGCAGCCGCAGCGCTCGGCTGCGAACCGCCGGTGCGGCTTCCCGCAGAGGCTGAATCTTCCACGCGCCGTTCCCGACTGCACAAAGTTGTACACAGGTCTGTGCATAACTCTGCAGACAAGTCTCGTCCTGCCGAAGCTGACGCGAAAGCCGTGCTGCCGCCTGCGCCGCCTGCGGATTCAATTCCCGCAGAACGGGAACGACCTCTTGACGAAGGCGGTTGCGCGTATAAGCCGTGTCCGCGTTCGTGCTGTCCGTGACGAAATCCTGTCCGCACTCGCGCAGAAAGGCTTCGATTTCCCGCCGTTCAACCTCGATGAGAGGCCGAATGATACGTCCGCGCACCGGCGGAATGCCCGTGAGACCTTTCGCACCTGTGCCGCGCACCAAATGGAACAGCATGGTCTCCAGATTGTCGTCCGCATTGTGCGCCACCGCGATTTTGGCTCCGTGCGCGGCATGCTCCAGCCGTGCATAGCGAATACGCCGCGCGGTCTCCTCCACCGCGGAATCGCCTGCGGCAGCGGCTATGTCCACGCGCTCGACCGTCAGTTCCACGCCGAACTTCTCACACAGCCTGCGGCAGAAGGCTTCGTCCCGGTCGGACTCAGCACCGCGCAGACAGTGGTTGAGGTGAAATGCCCGCACAGGATACCCCAGCTCGCGCAGACTCAGCAGAAGCGCTGTGGAATCCGCACCGCCGGAGAGTGCAACGAGCACGTTTTCGCCGATCTGGAGCATAGAATAATCGAAAATCGTCCGTTTTACCGTATCCAGCATGGCTTACTCCTCGTGAATGCGGTCCGGATTGGAGAACGTGGTATACTGACCGACCCACTGCAGCTCAATGGTGCCGGTCGCACCGTGACGGTTTTTCGCAATGATAATTTCTGCGATATTTTTATTTTCGCTTTCATCATCGTAGTAATCGTCGCGGTAGATAAACATAACGATGTCGGCGTCCTGCTCGATCGCGCCGGACTCTCGCAGGTCGGACAGCATCGGGCGCTTATCCGAGCGCTGCTCGGACGCACGCGACAGCTGCGACAGACACACGACCGGAACATTGAGTTCCTTCGCCATAATTTTCAGCGAACGCGAAATCTCTGCGACCTCCTGCACACGGTTATCCATGTGACGGCCGCCGACGTGCATCAGCTGCAGATAGTCGATAACGATCAGACCGAGTTCGTCGCCCAGTCTGCGGCATTTCGCCTTGATCTCCGCAACCGTGATGGCCGGATTGTCGTCCACATAGATATTCAGTCCTGCCAGTACGCCGGACGCACGCGCGATCTTTACCCAGTCGTCACCGTCCAGATTGCCGGTTTTCAGCTTCTGCGACTCGATGAGTGCCTCACTCGACAGAAAACGGCTGGCCAGCTGTTCCTTGCCCATTTCAAGCTGGAACACGCACACGCCGGTGCCCTTTTTGTCGCCGCGCTCCTTATTCTTGACACTTGCCTTAGCCGCATTGAGTGCCACGTTGAGCGCAAATGCGGTCTTGCCCATGCCGGGTCGTGCCGCAATGAGAATCAGGTCGGATTTATTGAGACCGGTCAGCGCCGTGTCCAGCGCGTGAAAGCCGGTGGACATGCCGGGAATTTCACTGTCCGACCGGGCACGCTCGTCCAGTTCGGTATACAGATCGGCGATAACCTCAGAAAGCCGTGACAGGCCCTTAATTTCACGTCCCTGCCGGATGCTGTAAATGCGCTGCTCCGCCAGCTCGGCAATGCCGGAGGCTTCGCCGTGGGCTTCGAGGGCGTTCTGCTGAATCTCGCTTCCCGCATCCGCCAGCTGGCGCAGCAGGCTCTTGTCACGCACGATGCGGACATATTCGTTGACATTCCGCGCACCCGGCGTGACCTCCATCAGCTGAAAGAGATACGCGCGGCCGCCGGCCTCGTCGTAGTAGCCCATGCGCGTGAGCATATCCAGAACGGTTACCGGGTCAATACGCTGTGCGCCGTTGAACATCGAGTAGATGGTCTCAAAGATGCGCTTGTTTTCTTCCGCGTAAAAATCATCGGCGCGCACCTGCTCGATGACCTCCGGAATGCAATTCGGATCGACCAGCATCGCGCCTAAAAGCGACTGCTCCGCAGTCAGATCCTGCGGCACCTGCCGCATCAAAAGTTCGTCGGGCACTTACTTACCTCCCTCCGCTAACAAATTGAGAATGGAAAATGGAGAATTGAGAATGAGGAACAAAAAATGACAACGCAGGCATCGCCTGCGTCAATCAAATCCCGCTTTGCTTGCAAAGCGCAACCACATGACAGGTTTTCCAAACGGAAAACCGTGTCATTGGCCCGCCCTCAGGCGACCGCCGCTATGCGACGGCATTCAATCCGTGCCGCAGAGCGGCACACAAAAAGGCCCAGCTTTGCCGGGTCTTTTTGTACCCCGACCCAGCGCTCTTGGAGCGCGACATTCGGGTATCGAAATGTGGTTTCTCCGGAACCACATTTCGTATATAGGGGACTTTTGAAGTCCCCTATAGATGCAGGTTACGCCTCAACTACCTGCACCAGAATCTCGCCTGCGATATCCTGATACAGCTTTGCCTTTACGCGGTGTACACCGAAGGTCTTGATCGGCTCCTCGAGCACGATCTTCTGCTTCGGTACGTTCAGACCGTACTGCTTGTTCAGCTCCTCAGCGATTTCCTTGGAGGTAACAGCGCCGAACAGACGGCCGCCCGTGCCGCCCTTGGCCGGAACCTTTACCGGGCTCTCCTTGAGTTTCTCGGCTGCCTCGCGGGCTGCCTGCTGCTCGAGTGCGATCTTGCGTGCGTGTGCCTCATCCTGCGCCTTCTTGACGTTCAGGTTATCCGCGGTTGCCGGCTCTGCCAGACCGCGCGGCATCAGGAAGTTGCGGCCGTAGCCCTCGCTGACCTCGATCAGCTCGCCCTTTTTGCCCTTGCCCTTAACGTCGGCCTTGAGAATTACTTTCATGATGATTACTCCTTTTGTGTGTACTGAGGGCAAAACCGCTCTTGTTCAATTATGCGGTATTGCCCTATATCGAATGCGGCGAACAGCTTCGCCTGCTTTTCGGTCTAATTACGGCTGTCGTGAAACGCCTTTTCCGACAGACTGTTATTTGTTGTCGTCCTGCTTCTCGGTCCGCTGATCGTCGAAGTAGCCGCGAATGGCATCCGTGATCAGCTTGTCGGCCTCCTCCGGCGTGGTATTCTTCAGCTGTGCACCGGCCGCCGAATGGTTGCCGCCGCCGCCGAGTCTCTCCATCAGCAGCTGCACATTGACGTGGCCTGCCGCACGAGCGGAAACCGCCATATCATTGCCGCTGCGGAACGCAACAACGCTTGCATGTGTGCCGATGATGGACAGCAGCTCGTCCGCTGCCTGTGCGGCCGCAATGCGGTCCACCTCCTCGCCGGTGATGGCAAAGATAACACCCTGACCGCAGTCGCGCGCGGAAGAAATCAGCTTCTGGCGCTCCATATACTGGTCAAAGCTGGACTGGAACAGGCGCTTGACATCGCTCGACTCCGCACCTGCGCGGCGCAGATACGCTGCCGCCTCAAATGTGCGGACGCCGGTGCGCGTTGAAAAGCCTTTGGTATCCAGATAAATACCCGCCAGCATGGCTTCCGCCTCGCAGGTGAGAATGCCGCTGGTCGGCACAAGATACTGCAGCAACTCGCTGACCAGCTCGGATGCGGACGACGCATACGGCTCGTGCAGGGATACGACTGCGTTCTCGATATAATCCGCCGCACGGCGGTGATGGTCAATGACTGCGATCTTGTTGATAGATTCGAGCAGCGCCGCGCTCTCCACATAGCCAGGACGGTTTACGTCCACCACGATAAGCAGCGTGTTGAAATCGCACGCGATCATCGCATCCTCGGCGCTGATGAACACACCCTTGTACTCAGACTGGGTTTCCAGCCGCTCGATCAGGTCACTTGCCATGGTGTGCTGACGGTCCACAACAATGTGCACCGGTCTGCCCTTGACGCGCGCGGCACAGACCATACCGGCAGCAGCACCGATGGCGTCCATATCGCTGTTCTTATGGCCCATGACCAGCACCTGAGACGAGTCTCGAATCAGCTGGCTGAGTGCGTTGGCAACCACGCGGCTCTTGACCTTGGTGCGCTTCTCGACTTCTTCGCTCAGTCCGCCGAAGAAGGCAAAGTTAAATTTATTCTTGATAACCGCCTGGTCGCCGCCGCGGGACAGCGCCATGTCGATAGCAAGTCCGGCAAACTGATAGCTTTCCGCAAGCGTTTCGCCGTCGCGTCCGATACCGATGGACAGAGTAGCTACAACGCCCTCGTGGTTCTCAATCTCGCGCACCTCCTGCAGAACGGAGAACTTGCGCGCGACCAGCTTGTCCAGCTCGGCGCTTTCGATCACGAAGATATACTTGTCGCGGTCGTACTTGCGCAGTACGGCGCTTGAGTCCTTCACCCAGGCAAACAGACGTTTGTCAATACCCGCCAGAATGTTGGATTTTTCCGAGTCAGTGGTATTCTTGACCAGATCCTCGTAGTTGTCGATCGCGATAACCGCGATAGCCGGACGGGTAGTCTCCGCTGCGTCGCGCAGACGGACAAACTCGGTGCAGTCGATAAAATGCAGCATCATCAGCTGCCCCGCGCCGCTCTGCACCAGACTGCCGAATACATGGTACTGCCGCTTGCCGATGCCAAGCTCGCCCGGGAACGCGGTCTGTCCCTTGATGAGCCAGCCGGTCTCAAACGTCGGTGCGATCTCGCCCATGCGAACGCCGCTTACCGCAGTCCCTCGACCGCTGATTTCCGCAAATGCGTCATTCGCCCATACGATCTCACCCGTGGTAGCCAGCGCGACAGCTGTCGGCAGCGGCGAGCGTGTCACCGCCGGACGGATCTCTCCGCCGTCTACCTCGATGTTGTTCATCAGTTCCTGCACCTGCCGCTGCCGTGCCGCATTCGTACGCAGCGAAACAATCCGCAGGATGATACACACCACAATACCCGCCGCACCGTACACGCGGGAGAAATAAAGTCCCACGACCGCAAACAGAAAAAACAGCACATAAAACATTACGCTGTTGGGAGCCAGCATCTTCTGTAATCTCTTTTTCAAACCCCTGCCTCCTTTTTTGGACGCAAATATTCAACCTAATTATAGCAAGCCATCGCCAGAATTTCAACACTAAATGCAAACCGGTTTTGTATCTTTTCGCCGTCCGCTTGCAATTTTCACAGCTTCATGGTACAGTAACCGTAGATTCGCAATCAGGAGGATATCATTATGCAATTTTCATTTGCACACAACAACTTCAACGTCCGCGATCTGGACCGCTCGCTTTCTTTTTATAAGGAGGCTCTCGGTCTGACCGAATCCAGCCGCATCAACGCACCGGACGGCAGCTTCATTATTGTATACCTGACCGATGGCGTAACGCCGCATCTGCTCGAGCTGACGTGGCTGCGCGACTGGGACAAGCCGTACAACCTCGGTGACAACGAGTTCCACCTGGCCTTCCGCGTGGATGATTTCGATGCCGCACACGCAAAGCACAAGGAAATGGACTGCATCTGCTTTGAAAATCCGGCAATGGGCATCTATTTTATCTCCGACCCGGACGGCTACTGGCTGGAAGTCATTCCCGCAAAGTAAACAGAAAACGCTTGGAGCTGCTGCTTTGAGCGTTTTTTTCATTCTCTTAACAGGATTATTCTGTTCATTTTTCAACAGCGGGTGTATACTATTGAAGTTATCTCCTGACGAAAGGACTGTATCATTTGAATCCTTACCTTGATCTATACCTCACATTTGCACGGATTGGCGTATGCACGTTCGGCGGCGGCTATGCCATGCTGCCGATTCTGCAGCGCGAGGTCGTTGAAAACCGCCACTGGGCGACTGAGGACGAGCTGATGGACTACTACGCTATCGGTCAGTGTACGCCGGGCGTTATCGCCGTGAACACGTCCACGTTCATCGGCTGCAAGACGCACGGCATTCTCGGCGGTATTGCCGCCACGGCAGGCATGATCACGCCATCGCTGATTATTATCACGATCATTGCTGCATTTATCCAGCAGTTTGCGCATCTCGCTGTCGTGCAGCACGCATTTGCCGGAATCCGCATCGCGGTCTGCGCGCTTGTGCTGCAGTCCGTGTGGAAAATGGCGAAAAAGGGTGTTGTTGACGTTCCGACCAGTGTTATCCTGCTCGTTACGTTCGTGGCTGTCGCCTTCTTCGGCGTTTCTCCCGTTGTGATGGTCATCGTTGCCGCCATCGCCGGTATCGCTATCGGTATGATCAGGAGGAAACGCGCATGATTTTCCTTCAGCTGTTTTACGAATTTTTCAAAGCGGGTCTATTCGCCATCGGCGGCGGACTGGCGACCCTGCCCTTTCTCAAGCAGATTTCGCTGCGGTATCCGTGGTTCACGCCGAATGATCTGATGGACATGATTGCGGTCTCCGAGTCCACACCCGGTCCGATGGGTGTCAACTCGGCAACATACGCAGGCTTCCACGCAGCCGGCATTCCCGGTGCCATCACAGCGACCTGCTCGCTTGTGCTGCCGTCGGTCATCATCATCATTCTGGTGTCGCGTGCGCTCGATAAGTTCCGCGACTCTCCGCTGGTCAAGAACGGCTTTTACGGTCTGCGTCCGGCGTCCGCGGGTCTGATCTTCGGCGCAATGCTCGAGGTGTTTGTCGCGGCGCTGCTGCATACAGAAAACTGGTCAGGTATCGCAAGTCTCGGCTCAGTCATCAATGTTCCGGCGATAATTATTTTCCTCGTGCTGTCGCTCGGTATCTGGAAGCTCAAAAAGCTGCATCCGATCGTGTTTATCCTGATCGGCGCGGTATGCGGCATTGTGTTTAATCTGTAAGTTTTGATTTGTTATCGTGCAGATTCTCTGTGGAACGGCGGGATGAGACATCCCGCCGCTGCCCTCCGAATTGCACAAAAAAATCCCTTTCTCAGTCGAGAAAGGGATTTTAGCTTGTCGAAAAAGCAATATTTGATTTTTATGCTTCGTGCGGCAGCACGCATTCAATCGAATTTGCTTTGCAAATTCATAAATTCCGGGAGCATGTATCTCGGAATTTATACAAGGGAAGAAAAAATGTGTCCGCAGGACGCGGTTTTTCTTCGAGATTCGCTCGAAAGCGTGGTTTCGAGCGAGAGGCTGTTCGGAAAACGAAGTTTTTCGACAGCCTCAAATCCCTTTCTCAGTCGAGAAAGGGATTTTCTTTTTATTTCGTGAGGTATTCCTCAATCAACTCACACGCATCCTCAATGCAGCCCGGGCATGAGCGCCGTACATTGCCGTCGGCTACGCCCTTGAGGTCGCGGCACAGATACGCGCTGTTCTTCTGCTCGAACTCCTCCTTGAGCATTTTCGTGACCTTATAGGTCTGACCCTTGGTCGTGCCCGGCTTATCCGCTCCTGCGCTGTTCTTCATGCCCGCGAGCATGAACGCACCGCTCAGCGCGCCGCACATCTCCATGCAGCCCATGCCGAAGCCGAAGCCTTCCGACATTTTATAGGCGGTCTCCTTATCCAGACCAACCAGATCGCAGTACGCGCAGACCACCGCCTGTGCGCAGTTGTAGCCCTGATCGTGAAAATCCTGTGCCAGTTTTGCCCGTTCTGTCATAACAAATATCTCCTTTTTCAAAGCAAACCGCGCCGTAAACGACGCGGTCAACTTATATTAATACTGCACCTGTGTGAAATAATACAGGATCGCATTGCACTGTGCACGCGCCTGCTTCTGCCAGTCCTCCTCACTGTCGATGAACTTCTGGTCCTCCTCGTTATCAATGAAGCAGAATTCACTCGTCAGCGCCGGAATATTCAGCGCCGCTGCTGCACGGTTGGTGTAATAATAATCGCCGTGACTGCCCTCGCGGAACACGATCTGGCGAATCGGAACACCCAGCTTTTCGTACTCGTCGAGCAACGCCTGCGCCAGAATTTTGGTCGGTCCGCCGTTCTTGTCCGCAATCTGCGCCAGGATCTCCGCGCCGCGTGCAGTGGTGTTGGCTGCATTGTGGTGGATACTGAAGAACAGGTCCGCCGAGGACGCATACTGTTTCATAACAGCGCCGCGCAGCGTCAGCTCGCTGCCTTCCTCAAGGGTATCGCGCACCATGATAACCTTTGCACCGGCTGCCTCAAGGTACTGCTTGAGGTACTTCGCCACATACAGGTTGACGTGCTTCTCATCGAGCGAACCGCCGTTGTTCGCGCCGACATCGCTGCCGCCGTGACCTGGGTCGATAATGACCGTCTTCACGCCGTCAATGTGCGAGGTGCGCGGCGGCTGTATCGGATCGTTATCCTCGTCGCCGCTGACGTAGTCGCGTATGCGTGTCAGGTAAGCCGCACTGCAGTAGCGGCCGCTGCCCGAAGAGTTATCCATAATATGCGCCCAGCCGTTGCTAATGCTGTCAACCGCGATTTCCGCGCCGTTTTTCAGCACGCCGACCAGCGTGCCGGAGGTGCTCGGACTCGAGCGAACAGACAGCTCGGAACCCACGGTTACACGGTACACGCCGCTTGTGAACGTCTCGGCGGGCGTGTCCGGCGTTGTCGGCTCGTCAGGAGTCACCGGTGTACTCGGCGTCGAAGGTGTACTCGGCGTCGAAGGTGTGCTCGGCGTCGAAGGTGTACTCGGCGTCGAAGGTGTACTCGGCGTCGAAGGTGTGCTCGGCTGAGAGATAGTCGGCTCGGTCTGCTTATCGACCGCCGCATTGTAATCCCTTACGCGCACCAGATAGTCCGCGCTGCAGTAACGGCCGCTGCCGCCTGCGCTGTCCAGCAGGTGCGCCCAGCCGTTCGACAGCTTGTCCACGATAACCAGTGCGTCCTTTGCGTACTCGCCCAGCTCAGAATAGCCGGTTCCCGGACCGCTGCGCACGGTCAGCGCCGAATGGACATTGACGCGGTACACACCGGTCGTGAACGAAGCCGGAATCGGTGCAGGCGTCGGTGTTTTGAGCGAAACCGTGCGGCTTGGTACGTCATAATCCGCCGTAAAGCCGAGTGCGGCCGCCATATCTGCAATCTTGTAGTAGTTGTTTCCGTTGATGATGTAACCGTCGAACGAAACCTTTTTGCCGTTCACCTTGACGATAGCCGTGGTGGGTTTGCCTGCCGCGCTGGACAGTGCCTTCGTGTTCAGCTCTCCGCCGACCGCGGTGTAATTTTTGCCGGTCGTCAGGGTGATAACGTTGGTGGACTTCTCCCAGCCTACCTCAAACTCTGCGGTGCTGTTGCGCAGCAGATACGCTACATCGCGCAGCTTGAAATAATTATACTTGTTAATTAAGTACGCCTGCGGATTAGTCACCGCCTTGCCGTTGAGCTGAAACGCGTGCGTGGTCTTTGCCGCGCTGACGACTGCTCTCGCCTGCGGCAGATCCTGTGTCAGATCCCGCTCGGCGGCAGTCTCGGTCGTGACGGCTGTGGTCTCTGCCTCCGCGGCATCCTGCGGCAATTCTGCGGCCGCCGCACCCGCTGTCATATATATCGCCGCACTAAGCAATGCCGCGATCATTCGTTTGAAACGCATTCTTGAACCTCCATGCTGTTTCGCCGGTGGGTTGCTTTCCTGCATGCCCGCCGTGGGCATTCTTGATGGTATTTTACCACAAAACATGGCACATTTCAACGAAATATGACGAAACCGGGGCATTTGTAATATTACAAATGCCCCGATTATTCCATATAAGTACAATATTTCGTTAAATCTCTTCCATCTGCCTGTTGATGGAATCCTCGCAGGAGCGCATGGCATCCAGTGTCTGCTGCCACAGCTCCTCGAGCGTCAGTCCACACAGCTCCGCGCCGCGCTCAATAACCTCACGCGAGCAGCCTGCCGCGAACTTTTTATCCTTGTATTTCTTCTTCAGGCTCTTGAGCTCCATGTCCTGCACGCTCTTGGACGGGCGCATGAGCGCCGCCGCACCGATCAGCCCGGTCAGCTCATCGGCTGCATACAGCAGCTTTTCCATCTCGTGCTCCGGCTTGATATCCACGCAAATTGCCCAGCCGTGGCTGCATACCGCGTGAATGATACTCTCCTCTGCACCGCCCTCGCGCAGCAGCTCGGGCGCCTTGACACAGTGCTGCTCCGGCCACTGCTCGAAATCAATGTCGTGCAGCAGGCCGACAATGCCCCAGAATTCCGGGTCATAACCGCGCTGCTCCGCAAAACAGCGCATGACGCCCTCAACCGTCAGCGCATGCCGTAAATGGAACGGCTCCGCGTTGTACCTGCGAAGAAGCTCCCATGCTTGTTGTCTGGTCATTTTGCAAAATCCCTTCTGTCATTTTCAATGTATGCGCAGGGCGGGATGCCCATATCAGTTTTGCAGCCAGCTTGGCTTTTCCCGCATTCTAACGCCTGCGGCGATGCCGAGCGCGGCGAACATGGTAACGATGGACGTACCGCCGTAGGAGAAGAACGGCAGCGTCAGGCCCATGACAGGCAGCAGACCGACATTCATAAAGATATTCATAAAGGTCTGGAACAGCAGCATGCCGCCTACACCGACCGCAATCAGCGCCGAAAACGGTGTAGATGCGCGGTACGCCACATAAAACAGGCGGATGATCAGCGCCATCAGCAGGATGATGATGAGCAGACAGCCGAGGAAGCCCAGTTCCTCGCCGGCTACCGAGAAAATATAGTCGGTCTGGTTCTCCGGCACATACTGCATCTGGGTCATCGTGCCGTTGGTCCAGCCTTGACCGGTAAACTGCCCCGAGCCGATGGCGATCTTGCCGTAGGTCGCCTGTCGGGACTGTTCCACGTCAATGGACGGGTCAAACAGCACGAGGATTCGCGTTTTCTGGTAATCCTTGAGCACATAATTCCACAGGATCGGCACGCTTGCGATACCGACTCCGGCAGCAATGCCCAGCCACTTGAGCGGCAGACCGGCCGAGAACAGCATGATAACCGCGATCATCAGGTACTGGATCGCCATGCCGGTGTCGCCCGACGAGAGCACGACCGCCCCCATCATTACCAGCGTGTGCAGACCGACCGAAACCAGTCCGCGCCATTCGGTGATATGATCCTGTATTTCGGTCATGTGCGCGGCAATCGTGAAGATGAAGATCAGCTTGCCAAGCTCACCCGGCTGCAGGCTTGTCACGCCCAGATTGAGCCATGCACGCTGGCCGTTGACCTCGGTGCCGAGCGGCGTAAACAGCAGAAACTGCAGCAGAATATTGCCGATCACGAATATTTTCCATAGGTCGCCCAGATTTTCCAAGTCGATCAGACTGAGCGCGACAAACGCCGCCAGACCGAGAATGATCGCGGCACCCTGTACATACAGGTTTTTCGTCGAGCCGTCCAGCGCCGTCACCGGATTGAGCGTTGCCGAGTAAATGAGGAGCATGCCGTAGATCGAGCAGACCAGTCCCAGCAGCATCAGATACAGGTCGGTGTTTTTGATATAATGCGTAACAGAGTGTACAATGGAACGAGCAGTATCCATCAAACCCCTCCCTTTCAAAATGGAAAATTGAGAATTGAGAATCGGAAATCAATGTATCGCCGCAAAGCGGCAGAATTAAATTGCAGTGCTTTGCACTGCCACACTCATTTTCATTGTTCATTTTCCATTCTCAATTACATTTCTATATGATACCACAACACACCCCGCTTTGCGAGTAACAATTTCGGCAAATTTTTCGCGTGCTTGTATGGAAAACCGGACGAAGTATTGATATAATGAATATATTATGTTACCCGCTGCAAAATAGAGGAGGAATTTCATGTTATCCGATATTGAAATCGCACAGGGCTGTCAGATGCGCCCGATCACCGAGGTTGCCGCTGCTGCCGGTCTGGATGCCGACGATCTGGAGCTGTACGGCAAGTACAAGGCAAAGCTGTCCGCAGACGTGTGGACCAAGGTGAAGGACAAGGAAAACGGCAAGCTGGTCCTCGTTACCGCCATCAACCCGACGCCTGCCGGTGAAGGCAAGACCACGACCTCGGTCGGTCTGGGTCAGGCACTGTGCAAACAGGGCAAAAACGCCATTATCGCACTGCGTGAGCCGTCTCTCGGTCCGGTATTCGGCATCAAGGGCGGCGCGGCAGGCGGCGGCTACGCGCAGGTCGTGCCGATGGAGGACATCAACCTGCACTTTACCGGCGATATGCACGCCATCACAGCGGCAAACAACCTGCTGTGCGCCATGCTGGACAACCACATGCAGCAGGGCAATCTGCTGAACATTGATCCGCGCCGTATTGTGTTCACCCGCGTAATGGACATGAACGACCGTGCTCTCCGCAACATCACCATCGGTCTGGGCGGCAAGGTGAACGGTGTGCCGCGCGAGGATCACTTCATGATCACCGTAGCATCCGAGGTTATGGCTATCCTGTGTCTGGCCGCTGATCTGGACGACCTGAAAAAGCGTTTCGGTGATATTCTGGTGGCATACAGCTACGCCGGCAAGCCGATCTACGCCCGCGACCTGCATGCAGAGGGCGCCATGACGGCACTGATGAAGGATGCCATCAAGCCCAACCTCATCCAGACGCTCGAGGGCACGCCCTGCCTGATGCACGGCGGTCCGTTCGCCAATATCGCACACGGCTGTAACAGCGTGCAGGCAACCAAGCTGGCACTCAAGCTGGGTGATATTGCCATCACGGAGGCAGGCTTCGGCGCTGACCTCGGCGCAGAGAAATTCATGGACATCAAGTGCCGCAAGGCCGGTCTGGCTCCGGACTGCATCGTACTGGTTGCGACCGTCCGCGCGCTCAAGTACAACGGCGGCGTAGCCAAGGCTGATCTCAACCAGCCGAACATGGATGCGCTCGAGCACGGTATCTGCAATCTGGATGCGCATCTGGATAACATGAAGAAGTTCGGCGTACCGGTCGTTGTTGCCGTCAACGCATTCCCGACCGACACCGATGAGGAGATGGATTTCATCCGCGAGCACTGTGCCGAGCGCGGTGTGCGCGTAGCACTCTCCGAGGTATTTGCCAAGGGCGGTGAAGGCGGTCAGGCGCTGGCCGACGAGGTTCTGGCTGTGCTTGACGAGAACAAGGCCGACTTCCACATGCTGTACGAGGATTCGCTCCCGCTCGAGGACAAGATCCGCAAGATCGCCAAGGAGATTTACGGTGCACTCGGCGTGACCATCGCGCCTGCCGCAAAGAAGGAGCTGGCAAACATCACCGAGATGGGCTACGGCAACCTGCCGGTCTGCGTTGCAAAGACGCAGTATTCGCTCTCCGATGACGCATCGCTGCTCGGCCGCCCGACCGAGTTTGTTGTCAACGTGCGCACCGCTCGTCTGGCTGCCGGTGCAGGCTTTGTTGTTGTAGAGACCGGCTCGATCATGACCATGCCCGGTCTGCCCAAGGTTCCGGCTGCAGAGAAGATCGACGTAGACAGCAACGGTAAGATCACCGGTCTGTTCTAAGGCAACACCGCACAATTAAAGCTGCGGCGGTATTGCCCTAAATACAATTCAAATGAAGAGTGGAGAGAACACCGGCTGCGGTATGCTCTCCACTTTTCCCTCTTCTTTTTGCTGTGAAAGTGATATTATGCAAATCAGTCTTATTTTAGCGCAGCAGATTGCCGAGCTGTTTCTCATTCTTCTGATCGGCTGCGTGCTCGTCAAGGTCCGGCTGCTCAAAAGTGCGGACAGCCGCGTGCTGTCGGTCGTGATGGTGTATGCGGTCATGCCGTGCGTCATCATCAACGCCTTTCAGGTGGATTACTCTCCTGCCGTTGTTACCGGATTGCTGTACGCCTTTGCGCTAGCGATTGCGCTGCACGCGCTGCTTCTTCTGCTGGCGCGGCTGCTGCGCCGTCCGCTGCGGCTGGATGTGATTGAGCGCACCTGCATCATCTACACGAATGCGGGCATTCTGGTCATTCCGCTGGTGCGGGCACTGCTTGGCGCGGATTATGTGATCTATTCCTGTGCGTTCCTCGTCGTACAGCAGGTTCTCCTGTGGACACACTGTCGCAGTCTGCTCTGCGGTACGCGCGGCTTTGAGTGGAAAAAGATCATCGGCAATGTCAATATCATCGCCATTTTGATCGGCGGTGCACTGTTCATCCTGCGGCTGCCGCTGCCCGGTCTGGTGAACGATTTGTTCTCTCAGCTTGGCGCGATGGTCGGCCCGATCGGCATGCTGCTGGCCGGTATCGTCATTGCGGACACGCCGCTCCGCCAGCTGTTTATGCGCCGTCGGCATTATGTTCCTGTGCTGCTGCGGCTGATTATCTGTCCGATTATCACAGTGCTGCTGCTTCGTGTCATCGGTGCGGCAAGCTGGATTCCGGATGGACACAGCATTCTGCTGACCGTGTATCTCGCGTGCATCACGCCTGCGTGCGCTACGGTTACTTCGATGGCGCAGCTTTACGACCGCGATGCTGAGTATTCCAGCGCACTGTATGTGCTCACAACGCTGTTCTCCATCCTCACCATGCCTCTGATGGTATGGGTGTTTGAGGTGCTTATTTAACAAAAACCCGTGTATTTCACAAGAGATACACGGGTTGCGGCTGTCGCGAAACTACAGTTTCGCCGACAAGCAGGAACGGATCGCAGGCCGTTCCAAAGTCGTCCGAAAGTTCCTATGCAGAAACTTTCTCCCTCTAAAAGTGTAAAAAGCCAGATACATGCTCCGGCTTTTTACGAATTTGCACAGCAAATTCTATTTTATGCGCGCTGTCGCGCAATTGAAGTAAATTTCAACTTTTTTCGATAAACTAAACCCGTGTATTTCACAAGAAATACACGGGTTTTTGTTAAGGCAACACCGCACAATTAAAGCGGCGGTGCTTTGCGGAAATTTTGTGCTCTGACTTTGTTGCAGTTTCACGGTAATACATCAAGTATTACCGCAAAACTGTGCCTCGTCAGTACGCAAAATTTACTCGCAAATCACTCTTGTTCAATTATGCGGTATTGCCTTAATATCCCAGTTTTTCGCCGATGAGCACGACCTCACAGCTTTCAAATCCGCTCGGCACGCCCATATGAATGACCATGGCGCGGCAGATGCGCTCCGGGCTTTTGCAGTTGTGACATCTGCCGTCCACCGCACACGGCGTTTTCCGGTTCAGCCGCTTGGCATTGAGCGGAGCGGCAATATTTCTTGCCCGCTCGATGGCGCTCTGCAGGTCGGGACGCAGCTTGTTCACGCCGCACACGAAAATGCAGCGCTTCGGTCCGAACAGCGTGGCCGCCACGCGGTTGCACTTGCCGTCGATGTTGACGATCTCGCCAGTCTCGCTCAGTCCGTTCGCTGAAGACAGGTAAACGTCCGGCGTCTGGCAGTACACGCCCTTGTCGATCCAATGCCAGTGCACGTCCGTGCTGTCCGCAAAGTTCTCCGGAAAACCAAGCTGCTTCATCGTCATTGAGCCGCCCATCGACACGGATTTGCCTGCACAGGTGTCTCTCAGGTAGGAAACCGCCTCGTCTTTTGTTGCAAAATAGTGGAAACCGAAGCCGTAGCCGGTCAGAGCCTTTTCCGCTTTGCTCACATCGGGCACGCCATACTCGAACAGCGGCAGCAGATCGCTCGGCTCATACGCAAGCGCGTCCGCACCGGATGCACGCAGCTCCTCCGCCGAGCGAAATCCCCAGGCAACACCGATGGCGGTCAGTCCTGCGTTTACTGCGGTCTGCATATCGGTCGCGCTGTCGCCGATGTAGAGGGTCGTTTCCTTATCGCCGCCCAGCTCGTCCAGCAGCTGCAGCACGCTTGTCGGATCCGGCTTGCGCGGGATATTCGGGCGTTCGCCATAGGTAATGCACACCAGATCGCCGAAATAGTGCTCAATCAGCGCTTTCGCAGCGGAATCGTACTTATTCGACAGCACACCGACCGTCACGCCGTTCTCCTTGAGCGTTTCGAGCGCCGAAACAATGCCCTCATACGGATGCGTGCGATTCATCATGTGCTCGCCGTAGAACGCGCGGAAATCCGCCAGACAGATGTCGATCATCTCGTCCGTGCGGCTCTCCTCGGGAATGCTGCGCTCGACCAGCTTGCGTACGCCGTTGCCGATGCGGATGCGCGTCTGCTCCATGCTCACCGGCGGAAAGCCGTGCTTCTCCACGGCATAGGTCACGCTGTCACACAGATCACCGAGCGAGTTGAGCAGCGTACCGTCTAAATCAAAAATGGCAGTTGTCATTTTCATACATATTCGTCCTTTTCTTGTCCGTGAAAATAGAATACCGCATCACAGAATCCCGTGATGCGGTATCATTATAGCACATTTTCTTACCCGCGCATATACGTCTTGGTAATTTCACCGAGCATGGACGAAACCGTCGGGTTGAGCGCTTCCGCGCGCACGCGCCAGCGCCAGTTTTTGCCGCCGATGGTGGCAGGCGTATTCATGCGGGAATCCGCACCGAGCGAGAGCAAATCCTGCAGGGTCGTCATAGCGATGTTCGCCGAGGACGCCCATACGCACTTGATGGCACTCCAGCCCATGGCCTCGGCGTGCGAGGTACGCAGATAGCGGTATGCAAACTGCTTTTCCGGCTCGGAGCAGATGTCCATGATCTGCTCGCACACGGTCTGCGAATCGTGCGTCGAGGTATAGACAATGCTGTTCGGCTTATAGTTGTGCGGCAGGTGCTCGTTGTCATAATCCGGCGTAAAGCCGAAAATCAGCACGCGCATGCCCGGGAAACCGCTTTCCTCGAGCAGCTTCTTGACCTCATCGGTCTGCACGCCGAGATCCTCCGCGATGAGCGGCACCGGACCGAGCGCCTTCTCGATGGCGTTAAACAGCTCCATGCCGGGACCCTTGCGCCACTTGCCGTTGATGGCGGTCTCCTCGTCCGCGCCGACCTCCCAGTAAGCGGCAAAACCGCGAAAATGGTCGAGACGTACCACGTCGAACAGCGCCATGTTGCTCTTCATGCGCCAGATCCACCACGCGTAGTTTTCCGCCTTGTGCGCTGCCCAGTTGTACACGGGGTTGCCCCACAGCTGACCGGTTGCAGAATAGTAATCGGGCGGTACGCCTGCCACCAGCTTGGGGCTGCGGTCGGGCTTCAGCTTGAACAGCTTGGGGTGTGTCCATACATCGGACGAGTCGGCGGAAACGTAAATCGGGATGTCACCGATGATCTGAATGCCCTTTTCGTTGGCATACTCGCGCAGTGCCGTCCACTGCTTGAAGAAAATATACTGCAGAAAAATACGGAAATCTACCTCGTCACGCAGCTCTGCGGTCACTTTTTCGAGTGCTGCAGGCTTGCGGTCGCGCACATCCTTGTCCGGCCACATGTAGACCGGCATGTGATGGTATTTCTCCTCCTTGAGCGCCATGAACAGCGCGTAATCCGGCAGCCATTCGCTGTTCTTCTCGGTGAAGGCGGCGATTTCCTCGCACATTTCCGGTGTCACGCGGCTGTATGCCTTGCGGAACAGCGGCCAGCGGGTATCGGCCAGCTGCTCAAAATCCGCGGTATCCGGCGAAGCATCAAAATCGCCCTGACGAACCTCATCCGCAGTGAGCAGACCGTCCTCCACGAGCAGATCCATGTCGATCAGATACGGATTGCCTGCCGCTGCCGAAAAGCACTGGTACGGCGAATCGCCGAAGCCGGTATGACCGAGTGGAAGCACCTGCCAGTAGGTCTGGTGCGCCGCCGCCAGAAAATCTACAAAATCACGGGCGGTCTTGCCCATGGTGCCCACGCCGTGCGGCGAAGGCAGTGAAGTGACGTGCGCAAGCACGCCGCTGGAACGCTTAAACATATCCTTCTCTCCCCCTGTCAGTGGATCTGTTGTTATTATAGCACAGATGTAGCATTTAACCAAGAACTATCTGCAAATTTGCATATTTTTTGTGAAAGTTGTGGTCTTTCTGTAAATTTGGCTGAGATAACGGTTGTGTCATACTATATCTCTGTGGTATAATATTATGTCTATTATTGCAGAAGATGTGCCGCAGACCGGAGTATTCTGCAGCAGCTTACTCTTTTTTCGTCCCGTTTGAGGACAGTTTTCCGCACTAGGGCAATACCGCACAATTGAACAAGAGCGATTTGCGAGTAAATTTTGCGTACTGACGAGGCGCGGTTTTGCAGCAATACTGGCGTATTGCAAAAAATCGCAACAAAGTCAGGACTCAAAATTTCCGCAAAGCGCCGCAGCTTTAATTGTGCGGTGTTGCCCTAAAATACTGATGTAAGGGGTTTATCACGCATGAGAATGCGCAAAAAGAAAAACTTGGACGTTCGATTTGCCGCCTGCGCGGACGTTATGGCGTTTGAGCCGAAGGAAAAACGCGGCAAGTGGCGCGCCCTGTTTGGCAACGACAATCCGATCCATCTGGAGATCGGCTGCGGCAAGGGCCGTTTTGCCATCGGCATGGCCGAGCAGCACCCGGATGTGAATTTTATCGCGGTCGAGCGCGAGGAAGGTGCGCTCATCATGGCAGCCGAGCGCTGCCAGCAGCAGCCACTGCCCAATCTGCGGTTCGTATCGTTCGATGCGGCCGAGCTGCGCGAGGTATTCGCGCCCGGTGAGGTAGACCGCATTTACCTGAATTTTTCCGATCCGTGGCCGCCTAATCGTCAGCGCAAGCGCCGCCTGACCTGGCGTGCGTATCTGGAAGTATATGACGAAATCCTGCGTCAGCAGGGTGATCTGTGCTTTAAGACGGATAATCAGCGCTTTTTTGAGTGGAGTCTGCAGGAGATCTGCCAGTTTGGCTGGCTGATTCAGAATATCTCGCTCGATCTGCATAACTCGGACTTTGAGGGCAATGTCATGACCGAGTATGAGGAGAAGTTCTCCGCGGAGGGCTACCGGATTTATCGTCTGGAGGCGCGCCGCCGTCTACCGGAATTTCTGAAAAAGTAAACGAAAGAGGAAGGTTTTTGCCTTCCTCTTTTGCTTTTTCAAAGTTCCGGTTATCAGTATTATTTGTTAGTCTCTGCCAGACAGTGGTTGAGCGCTTGCGAAGCGAACGAAATCTTGCCTGCCCGGCAGGGGCACAAGAGGGTAGACACCAAGGTTTCCACCCTCTTGTGAATCACCCCTTTCCTAAGATAGTCTGGCGCAGACCAGAGACCGGCGACCGCTTCGAAAATGGAGAACGGCAGAGGATTTTTTCTTCCGTAGGGGCGCACAGAGTGCGCACATTCCGCTACTTCTACGCAGTGCCAAATACCGTACTGCTACACATATCGGCTACTCTCCGCAGACGCGACACAAGGTGAATTGCCCGAAGGGCAAGAGAAACCATCGCGTACATTTTCCATTCTCCATTCCCAATTTTCCATTCTATACGCATAAAAAAAGAGGAAAGCACACGCTTTCCTCTTGCTCGTTACAGCTTATTGTACCCTCTCGGGGTGACGATTGCATCCAGCGGAGTGCCTGCGGCACAGTCCGGGCAGGCTTTGCCGCGCACAAAGTTCTGGTAATGCGGAAAATCCGCGCCGGAGAACAGGCTGACGACCTTTTTGCCGCTCAGCTCGCTGATATTGGAGAACAGCGCCGCAAAGCCGGAGACACGGCCGCCGTAATACTCAACGCACTCCTTCGCCTGCGAGAAGGTCTGACCGGTGGATGCGGAATTGACCAGCACAAGCACATTGCGGTGCTCGATCATATGGCGCAGGTTATCCGAGAACACAAACTGACCGTTGACATTGCTGTCCGGCTCGACAAGATAAATATCCTTGCCGCTGTTGACATTGCCCATGCCCACGCTCGACAGCTCACCGGCGAGATACGCGCCGATGTACTCCGTGCCTTCCATGCACAGCAGTGTATCAATGCTAGTGGACGAGAACTGGTATGCAATGCTGCGCGCGGCTTCTCTGGACATTGCCATGCTGTGCTTGATCTCGGACATATCAATATAGTAGTTGATGTGCGAATGATTCGTGGCAAAATGCCCCGGTATCGCGTCCGCGTAAAGCCGTTTGTTCACACGAGAGGTGATGCGGATCGACTGCTTCATACAAAAACCACCTTTCTTACAGCGCACCCCTATCGGGGAATATCTGAGAATCTATCTATATTATACCTCAGTCCGGTTCTCGTGGCAAGAAAAAAGGCACGGCAGCAGCTTCTCAAATTGCACGCCATGCATAGGGTCGGTATGCTGCGCGGCGGTGTAGGCGATGCAGTCCTTGACGAACTCGCCGGCGAGCGCACAGGCATCGACAAGCGCCCTGCCGTTCAGCAGCGCGCCGAGCACGACCGCCGCAAACAGGTCTCCGGTACCGGGGTAATACTGCGCGATCTTCTCGTGCAGACTGATGGTGCCGCCATCCGCAGACAGACAGCCGGAGCCGACCTTCCCAGGCTCGTAATCCAGGCCGGTCAGCACAACCTGTGCGCCGTAGCGGCTGTGAAGTGCATGCAGCCACTCCTGCGCTTCCGTTTCGTTCTGCGGTGCGGAGGCCGGGTCGCGGTCGAGCAGGATCGCCGCTTCGGTCGTATTCGGCGTGATGATATCCGCAATTTCGCACAACTCGCGCATACGCATGCACATTTCGGGGGTATAGGTGGCGTAGACCTCACCGTTATCGCCCATCACCGGGTCGATGAACGCCGTGCCGTTTTCGGATTTCAGCCGCAACACAGCATCCCGCACACAGTCGATCTGATCTGCTGAGCCGAGAAAGCCCGCGTACACCGACTCAAACCGTAACCCTAACCGGTCATACTGGTCGATAACACGCGGCATGACGCCGGTCAGATCGACTGTTTCCCAGCCGGGAATGGCCATGTGCGTAGAAAAATATGCGGTCGGCAGCGGCACGCACTGGTGTCCTGCCGCCGAAATCGCTGCAATGATCGGCACAAGCGACGAACGTCCGAAACCCGACAGATCGTGCAGCGCTAAAACCTTTTTCTGCATGGATTTGCTCTCCTTCTTACTTTAGGGCAACACCGCACAATTAAAGCTGCGGATTCTTGCGCAGGCTCCGGTCGCGCTGCCGCGGCGCTTTGCGGAAATTTTACGCCCTGACTGTATTTCAGCATACAATGAAAAGCCTTTTCTGTCAACGCACCTGTCTGCCAGAATTCACATTATGTACTTAAATTTCCCGATCGGTTGTGGTATAATATAGGGTAACAAATTGGCGAAGCTGCTTTCGCAAGCAGGGTATGCAATGGTTATGAAAGCAGCTTCCGGATAAAAGGAGATTCTTCATGCTGAAAAAACGCATTCTATCCATCGTGCTGGCGCTGACCATGCTGATGGTACCGGGCGCTTACGCCGCTCAGCCCGCAAAGGACGATATGCGCGGTGTCTGGGTCGCGTCCGTACATAATATTGATTTCCCCTCCGAGCAGGGCATGACCGCCGACCAGCTCAAGGCCGAGGCCGATACCGAGCTGGACAATATTGCCGCAATGGGCCTGAACACGGTCTTCCTGCAGGTGCGGCCTTCCGCAGATGCGCTGTATCCGTCCGAGCTGTTCCCGTGGAGCCGCTACGTCAGCGGCACGGCCGGTCAGGCACCAGACGGCAGCTTTGACGTCCTCGGCTACTGGGTAACCGCAGCGCACGAGCGCGGTCTGCAGCTGCACGCGTGGATCAACCCATACCGCATTACGATTGACGGCGAGGACGAATGGAACGCAATCCCGGATTCCAGTCCGGCCAAGCAGCACCCGGAGTGGGTGGTCAAGTACAACGACAACTACTACTTCGATCCCGGTATTCCGGCGGTGCAGCAGCTTGTCGTGGACGGTGCGGCTGAGATCGTCAAGAATTACGACGTGGACGGCATCCATCTGGACGACTATTTCTATCCGGGTACGGATTTTGCCGATGTGGCGACTTACGAGCGCTACGGTCAGGATTTCAGCAGGATCGGTGACTGGAGACGCGACAACGTCAACACACTCATCGCTGCTCTGGATGAGACACTGCATACGCTGGATAAGAACCTCTCGTTCGGTGTCAGTCCCGCCGGTATCTGGGAAAACAAGAGCGCAAACTCCAAGGGCAGCAACACGCAGGGGCAGTCCTCATACAGCGAGCTGTACTGCGATTCCCTGCAGTGGATCAACGCCGGCACAGTAGACTATATCTGTCCGCAGCTGTACTGGTCGATCGGCTTTGAGCCTGCTGACTTCCAGACGCTCGTCAAGTGGTGGCAGAAGGCGGTTTCCACCAGCGATGTAGCGCTGTACATCGGCATCGGCGCATACCGCTCGGCGGAAGCGCAGCCCGGTGATACCTGGTACGGCACGGATGAAATCGAGCGTCAGCTTACTCTGCTCGATGACAGCATTGATATTCAGGGCGAGGTATTTTTCAGCTATGCCTCTCTTGAGTCCATCGACGGCTGTCCGGCCTTTCTGACCGCGCACTACGCGGAGGATAAGCCGGTCACCAAGCCGGATACCGACAATTCCGGCACCATCACCCAGGAGGAAGCACAGCGGCAGGCTACCCTGCTGGATATGCTTTCCCGCTTTATCGTTTCCCTGTTCCGCTGACCGCACATTTTTTCGGAGGTGCATTCCCATGGTCGATCTACTCACCCGTGAATATGAGGTGAATTACAGCCACATTGACAACCGCGGCATTGCCAAGCCGTCCTTCCTGTGGAATATCATGCAGGACGCGGCGACCGTCCACGCAGAAGCGCTGCACATCGGTCCGCTCGATCTGCGGATCGTGTGGGTGCTCTCGCGCATGAAAGCGCGGCTGACACGTCCGCTGCTGCCGTATGAGCGGCTGCGATGCGAAACGTGGTGTCCGGGCATCAAGGGTGCAAGCTGGTACCGCAGTTTCTCGTTCTTTGTGGATAACAAGCCGGTTGGCGACGCACAGTCTATGTGGGTAACGCTCGACCCGGAGACGCACCGCATTGTGCGTCCGAGCGCATTTCCCGAAGCCGAGCAGTACCTGCACACCTCCCGCGGAGAGCTGTTTGCGCCGCTGCCCAAGCTGTCGTGCGACAATGTACGCCTGCATCATGTTCACGAGGTCCGTTATTCGGATCTGGATGTCAACAATCATGTCAACAACGTGCGTGCGGTCGAGCTGATCTCGGACGCGCTCGACCTGTACAAGCAGCCGGGTTTTGTCTCCGAGCTGCAGGTCAACTACACCGCCGAAACCGCCTGCGGCGAATCGCTTTCGCTGCTGACCGGCACGGCGGACAGCGCACGTTACATTCGCGGTGAAGCCGATGGCAGAACCCGCTTCGAGGCGCTTGCCACGCTTTCGCCGCTGCCCGACCCGAAGGAGGGATTGGTATGACGCAAGCGATCGAGCAGGCTGTATGCGACATTTTGGGCGCGTGCCAGCCGGTCAAAATCATCCTGTATGCGGAAAAGCGTACGATGGCAACCGACAAGCTCAAGGCGTTCAGCCTTTGCGTTATCGTGCCGGAGAGCGCCAACTGCCGCACACTGCGCACACACCTGCACCTGGCGATTACGGTTTCCGTACCCGTCAGTCTGAGCGTTTACACCACCGAGGAATGGGCGGAGCTTTGCACGGACAGTACCTCGTATGCCGCATGGATCGCCCGGAAAGGCAAGGTGATTTATGACCAGACGGCGTAAAGGTGCATCCGACAGTTGTTTTTACTACAAATGGCTGGACAAGGCGCTGTGCGATCTGCAGGCCGCACGTCTGCTGCTGACCTACGGCGGCGATCATTACAACATCGCGTTCCACTGCCAGCAGGCGATTGAAAAGGCACTGAAAGGCTATCTGCTGTTCCGCACCGGACGGCATTTTGACGGACACAACCTGACGTACCTGTGCCGTCAGGCGATCCAGCTGGACTCGAAGGCGTTCTCCGAATATCTGGACGAGAGTGCGGCGCTCAACGATTTATATATTGAGACGCGGTATCCAACCGACCTGCCGTTTGAGATTGATGAGCTGGAGGTCCGCCGGTATCTGGATATGGCAGAGCGGATGTTTGCCGCGATTCGGCAACAGCTGTACGAAGGCGGGAGACCGCATGAGATTGTGCAGCGCAGATAATTTTTATTTGCGCTGTTTGCCTAACGAATTAGGAATAGGTGCTAACCCTTAGCTGGGGTTCCAAAAGGATAGACACCAAGGTTTCTATCCTCTTGGGACTCCAGTTTCCTTTTGTTTGTTAGTCTGGCGCATACCAGAGACCGGCGACCGCTTCGAAAAGGGGAACGGCAGTCGAGTTACTCTTGCGTTTGTTTCGTAAAATATTCGCAGTTCACAGATACCTTACTGCTACACATATCGGCTACTCTCCGCAGGCGCGGCAAGGTGAATTGCCCGAAGGGCAAGAGAAGATCCCCTTGGTGATACCCGTGTCGCGCAACTCGTTTGTCGGGTGCTCATTGTGCATCCCGTCGAATTTTACGTTCATTTTCCATTCTCCAGTCTCAATTTTCAATTTGATACTCTTCACTCTCAACTCTCCACTCTTCACTCTCTGCAAAACTCCTATCTCCTCACTCCTAACTCCTGCCTTGCGTAATCTCTCCCATCTTGACACTTGCATACTCCGTCAACTTTTGCTATCATATAAGGATGTAAGGAGTGACTAACCATGAACGCTGCGGAACGACGCACTAAAATCACCCACCTGCTTGCACAGGCGAACGGGCCGTTATCGGCGACCGCGCTAGCCGCGCAATGCGGTGTCAGCCGCCAGATTATTGTAGGCGATGTTGCGCTGCTGCGTGCAGGCGGATTGGCCGTGCTCGCTACGCCGCGCGGATATATTCTGGAGAACACCTCGGCGCCGGCCTGTGCGGAGCGGCACATTGTCAGCCACCACGACAACAGCCGCATGCTTGAGGAGCTATACACGGTCGTCGATCTCGGCGGAGCCGTGATTGATGTGACGGTCGAGCACGCTGTATACGGTCAGATCTGTGCACCGCTGCATATTTTCTCGCGGTATGACGCCGACGCGTTTAACGAGAAGATTCAGCAGTCCGGCTCCCGGCCGCTGTCCAACCTGACCGGCGGCATCCACCTGCACACCATCCGCGCTACGGATGAGAAAACGCTCGAACGCGTAATTCAGGGGCTCAAGGACAAAGGCTTTCTGCTGCTCGAGGATAACTGAAAACCACCCGAACGATAGATTTCGTTCGGGTGGTTCAGTCTATCAATAAAGTCCGTTTTCGCGATGCTGACGCTGCCGCGCGGCAGCGCGCATGAAATAGAATTTGCTGTGCAAATTCGTAAAAAGCCGGAGCATGTATCTGGCTTTTTACACTTTTAGAGGGAGAAAGTTTCTGCATAGGAACTTTCGGACGACTTTGGAACGGCCTGCGGTCCGTTCCTGCTTGTCGGCGAAACTGTAGTTTCGCGACAGCCGCAACCACCCGAACGACAGGTTTCGTTCGGGTGGTTTTCTTTTACTCATTTTCTGCCTGCTGTTCCTTATATATGGCGATCTGCTCCGCGTCCCATACCTCCAGATCACGCACACCGGCTCGTCCTTCAACGTGGTGGCGGAATTCATGCCGCAGGACTTTTCGCATTTCTTCGGTCAGCTCGTCCTCATCCAAATGGCGGTACGCCCGCTTGAACGAGCCGTAGTACATTACAATATACTTGCCCATCGCCGGATCAATGCGGTACTGCCCCATCACATACAGCGTGCCGCTGCGGTCCTCCGGGTGCAGAAGATAGCCGGGTTCCACGACGATACCGCCGTTCAGCTCCTCGTAAAACGACTGCGGAATCTCCTCCGCAAGATCGGATAAAATTTCTTCAAATCGGTCAATCGAGATCATGCCTGTCTTCCTTTCTGACCTTGCTGCTTGTCTGCCCTTACTATATCACAACCTGTTTTTGCAGGCAACCAAACTTTTTATGAACAAGGTGTCTTGACAGGTGTTGTTTCATGTTGTATACTTCTATCTGTTCACAAATAAAGGGATCGGAAAGGAATTGTATCACTTATGACTATGACGAAAAACAAGCTGTACCACATGGTGCTGGCCGGTATTCTTTGTGCCATTGGCATTGTTGTCCCGATGTTTATGCCGCGTATCGTACTTGGCCCGATGTCCTTCACGCTGGCAAGCCACGTTGCCGTATTCCTCGGCATGTTCATCTCTCCGGCGGTTGCCGTAGCGGTCTGCATCGGCACAACCATTGGCTTCTTCCTTACCACGCCGGCAATCATTGCACTGCGTGCGGCGTCCCATATCGTGTTCGCGTTCATCGGTGCAGCCTATCTCAAGCGCAATCCGGATATCATCAACCGCCCGGTTGCAAGCACCGTATTCAACTTCATCATTGCACTGCTGCACGCTGCCGCCGAGATGATCATCGTTACGCCGTTCTTTATGTCCGGTGCGCTGTTCACTGCTGAGCAGCTCGCAAACGGCTTTGTTGCAAGTGTTGTTCTGCTGGTTGGTCTCGGCACGGTCATTCACTCCATGCTGGACTACTCTATTTCCATCCTGGTTTGGAAGCCGCTGTGCACTGCAATGCCGCAGCTGCGTACCTCGCAGGATTAAATCCCTTAAAAGAAAAACCGCCGAAATTTCGGCGGTTTTTTTGTGCTTACTTCACCTCGCAGCCGCCCCATTCAACGACAGTGAAGCCGTCTCTCGCAAACGGAGTGAATGTCTGCGGCTCGATGTTCTGCGGTCTGCCCAGTGGCTTCCACGCCATGAATACGCGGAGAACGCTGTCCGGTGTCGGATCAATGTCCAGCTTGGCGGCATCTGTGTACGCCTCGGACTGGAACGAAATAAGGTTGTACGGGTTATCCTGCATTTTCGGCAGCCAGTACACGATAAATTCGTTGTACTCGCGCGGTGTCAGGCCGATCTCGGCCAGTTTTTCGCGGAGAAAATCCGCCGTGTCCGCTCCGGCGACGCAGAAGCCCTTGGAGAAGTCGTAGTCGGTGTTGTTCTCGCCCTCCCAGAACAGGTAGGAGTATTCGTTTCCGTTTTCGTCGTACAGCGTGCCGTCCGGTTCGGCGGTGACGCGCCAGCCGTCCTCATACGCCGGATAGGTCGCGGTGAGCGTGCCCGCATAATCCAGCGATACGGAAACCGTCGTTTCCTGCTCAGGATAGAGGTAGATGACGGGTTTGGCATCGCCCTGTTCCTGTTGAACGCAGGCAGTCAAGCTCAGTGCCAGCATGGCTGTGAGCGTTCCCGCAAACAATCGTTTCATGCCGTTCCCTCCTTACTTCACCTCGCAGCCGCCCCATTCAACGACAGTGAAGCCGTTGCGCTCAAACGATGCGAATGTCTGCGGCTCAATGGTCTGCGCCCTGTGCAGCGGCTTCCACGCCATGAATACGCGGAGAACGCTGTCCGGTGTCGGGTCAATGTCCAGCTTGGCGGCATCTGTGTACGCCTCGGACTGGAACGAAATAAGGTTGTACGGGTTATCCTGCATTTTCGGCAGCCAGTACACGATAAATTCGTTGTACTCGCGCGGTGTCAGGCCGATCTCGGCCAGTTTTTCGCGGAGAAAATCCGCCGTGTCCGCTCCGGCGACGCAGAAGCCCTTGGAGAAGTCGTAGTCGGTGTTGTTCTCGCCCTCCCAGAACAGGTAGGAGTATTCGTTTCCGTTTTCGTCGTACAGCGTGCCGTCCGGTTCGGCGGTGACGCGCCAGCCGTCCTCATACGCCGGATAGGTCGCGGTGAGCGTGCCCGCGTAATCCAGCGATACGGAAACCGTCGTTTCCTGCTCAGGGTAGAGGTAGATGACGGGCTTTTCAGCAGCATCTTCTGACCGTACACAGCCTGCCAATCCGAGCACCAGCGCCGCTGTGAGTGTTCCTGCAAGCAATTTTTTCATAGCGATTCCTCCTTTGTTCGGTTAGACGAAATCGGGGCGGTTTGGTTCCCTGTTCTGCGGAAATTTACGGTCGTACCCACTCACCGGTCAGTTCATTCTTCTGCAGAACCAGATGGAAGCCGTCGGCATCATTAAAATAAACCGCCTTATCCGTATCCTCAATCGGCAGGACAACGGTGTATCCCGCACTCATCGTGTTTGCACTGCCGAATGCGTTGTAAAACGTAAGATAATGTTCGCCGTTCTTCGGCTCGTCCTTATAATCCCGGATATCCTCAATCGGCGGAAAGACAGCTGCATGGAGTGTCAGCGTTTTCTCATTCTCGGAAACCGTGTAATCGCGCAGTGTGACATTCTGCTGCTCGGTCAATCCCGATCCCACACGAAACACCAGAAATGGTACGAGAACTGCAGCTAACGCAACAATAATCTTTCGTATTTTCATCGTCTTTCTCCTATCCTCTTATCTGCAAAAATGCGAAAGGCCGTCCGCAAGGGACGACCTTTCCGCACTCTCTCTTTTCTCTTTTCCCTATACAACAGTTACTTCTTCAAGCGATTGATGTACTCCAGAATAATATCGGTGGAATATTCAACGCCCAGACGGCCTGCGTTAATGCAGAGGTCGTAATGGTCGCACTTGCCCCATACCTTGCCGGTATAGTAATTGTAATAGGTAGAACGCTGCTTATCCATCTTTTCGAGAGCAGCCTCGGGCGTCTTGCCCTCGATGACGTAATCACCGCAGGTCTGAACGCGCTTTACACGGTCCTCAATCGAGCCATGGATGAAGAAATCGAACTTATTCGGGAAGTCACGCAGTACATGGTCTGCACAGCGGCCGACGATAACACACGAGGAATCCTCTGCCATCTCGCGGATGATATTGGACTGAGCCAGATACAGCTGATCGGTCAGGCTCATGCCGTTCAGACCAACCGAACCGAACATCGTCAGCGAGTACAGGAAGCTGTTGGTGGCACGCTTGTCGAGCTGCTCGAACAGCTTTTCGTCAAATCCGGTCTTTTTAGCCGCACGGGTAATAAGTTCCCGGTCATAGAACGGAACGCCCAGACGGAGCGCCAGCTTCTGACCGATCTCACGACCACCGGTACCATATTCACGACCAATAGTAATAATCAAGTTGTTATTCATAACGCACCCTCCTTACCAACCGGAATTATACAAATTGTACAATTCTCTATATCTGTAGTATGAACCATTTATGCGTTTTTGTCAAGTGGGATTCAAAAATTTTTTCATTCTGTAAATCGGGTTGGAATTGCTGCCTGCAGGCGGCGGGAACGTCGCCGCACCCACGGCGGTGGGCACAAGGATGGACACCAAGGTTTCCACCCTTGTGAATCCCGTTTCCTTTATTTCTTAGCCTGACGCAGACCAGAGACCGGCGACCGCTCCGAAAAGGAGAACGACAGTCGGGTTACTCTTACGTTTGTTTCGTGAAATATTCGCAGTTCATAGACAGCTTACTGCTACACATATCGGTTACTCTCCGCAGGCGCGACACATCTGTGTCGCGCAACTCTTTTACGCGTTGTTATAGACAGTTCCTACGGATTACGATTATCAATAATCTTTACCGCAGGGTGCGGCAAGGTGAATTGCCCGAAGGGCAAGAGAAAGTGCCCTAGGGTGCGACCTCGGCGCACCGTTTGTAGACCATCTGCGCATTGTATAACCGCCACGTCAATTCTCCATTTTCCATTTTCAATTCTCAATTTGGCAAAAGAAAACCCGCTCGAAAGCGGGTTTTCTCGTTATCTGTTTACTTATTCTTGATCAGCATCGGTCCGACTTCATTGATATTACCGGCGCCCATGGTGAGCACCAGATCATTCGGACCTGCCTCCTTACGGAGATAATCCGCAATCTCGTCAAAGCTGTCGAACGATACCGCGCCCGGCACCTCTCTGGCGATATCCGAGGAATAAATGCCGATGGTATTCTTCTCGCGGGCGGCATAGATCGGAGCAAGAACCGCCTGATCGCACATCCCGAGCGCCTCCACGAACTCGTGGAACAGCGCCTTAGTGCGGGTATATGTGTGCGGCTGGAACGCGCACAGGATACGGTCGAAGTGCATTTCCTTCGCGGTGTTCAGCGTGGCCTTCATCTCGCTCGGATGATGCGCGTAATCGTCTACGACGGTTGCGCCGTTCGGCATTTTGCCGACCAGCTGGAAACGGCGGGACGAACCGGTGAACTTGTTCAGACCGCGCTCGGCAGCGTCACCCGGCACACCGAGGAACTCGGCAGCGGCGCAGCACGCCAGTGCATTCAGCATGTTATGGCGGCCCGGAACGGACAGCGCCACCTTAGCGTACTTCTTCCCCTCTACCATAACGGTAAAGCGGTAGTAGCCGTTCTCATCGCGCACGTCGGTCGGGTAAACGTCCGAGGTTGCGCTCGTGCCGAAGGTACGGACCTTGCGGTTGATGCCTGCCACACTGCGCATTGCATGCGGGTCATCGCCGTTGACGACAACAAGACCGTTCATCGGGGTCAGCTCGGCAAACTCATGGAACGAGTGGATGATATCGTTGATATCCTTGAAGAAGTCGAGATGATCCTCCTCCACATTGAGGATAACCGCAACGGTCGGTGCAAAGCGCAGGAACGAGTTGCAGTATTCGCAGCTTTCAGCCACAAAACAGCCCTTGCCGCCGATACGGAGCGTACCGCCGATGGCAGGCAGGTTGCTGCCGACCATAACGGTCGGGTCCATCTGCGCTTCCATGGTCATGAGCGTCATCATCGAGGTGGAAGTTGTCTTGCCGTGCGTGCCGGCCAGACAAACCACGTTGTCATAATCGCGCATGAGGTGTCCCCATGCCTCGGCACGCTCCATGACCGGAATGCCCAGCTCATGGGCGCGGACGATCTCCGGATTGTCATCATGCACGGCAGCGGTACGCACGATGAGCGACGCACCCTCGACGTTCTCCGGCTTGTGCTCGTAGGTAATCTTTGCGCCCAGAGCCTCCAGTCGCGCGGTAACATCCGTACGCAGACGGTCGGAGCCGGAAATCGGCACACCGCGGCTGAGCAGCAGCTCGCCGAGCGAATTCATGGACACGCCGCCGATGCCGATCAGGTGGATGCGTTCCTTATTTTCAATGTAGGGCTTAATAGACAGAGCCATTTCCCTAAGCCTCCTGTATTTTCGTTTATTAGATTTATTATAGTACAAAATCGCCCGGAATAAAATAGCTAACCGAGAAAAACTCCTGCCGAACCTGAAAAAAAGGAATATATGATACCGGAAATACCGCTGCATATCGCTTATCCGCATACATTTAACTAAAGTGTAGTTTGATTTTTTCACATGTTTACGATAAAATATCCTTAGGCATGCTGTCCTGTCCGGTCAGCACAAATGCCGCAATATAAGGAGAGGCATTGTATGAGAGTACTGATTTTATCCGTCACCGCCGGTTTCGGTCACCATGCCACCGCAAAGGCCATCGGCGATATGCTGGAATCCAAGGGCGCAGAAGTTCACACACTGGATGTTTACGCCTATATCAGCAACCTGATCAAAACCACCATCGACAAGGGCTATCTGTTCTCCTCCAAGCACATGCAGACGCTGTACCGTCTGGTCTACCAGCTGGCCGAGAACAACGGCGCAAGCTATTTTAACTCTGCGCCGAGCATTATTAATATCATCAACGCACTCGGTGCGTCCAAGTTTGCCAAGGTCATTGCGAACCATGTGCCCGATGTTATCATCTGTACGCACGTTTTTGCCGCACAGATGGTCGATGAGCTGAAAAAGCGCAAAAAACTCGCCGATATCGAGACCATCGGCATTGTTACCGACTACACGCTCCACCCGTACTGGGAGGATGTGCCGCGCGTGCAGTACATCGTCACTGCGAGTGAACTGCTCACCTACCGCTGTGTGCAGCGCGGCATTCCGGAGGACCGCATCCTGCCGTTCGGCATTCCGGTGCACCCGAAATTCAACGAAAAGCTGTCCCGCGAGGACGCGGCGGCACAGCTCGGCATTGACCCGAATAAGAAAACCATCCTGCTGATGGGCGGCAGCATGGGCCACGCCGACCATGTGAAGAACATCGAAAGCCTGTCGCAGATCGGTACGCCGTTCCAGTTTCTTGTGGTATGTGGCAACAACAAAAAGATGCTCTACCATGTAGAGCAGTTTGCCTCACACTATCAGGGCAGCTGCAAGATCTATCCCTACGGCTTTGTACACAACGTAGAGGTGATGATGAGCGCGTCCGACTGCATTGTATCCAAGCCGGGCGGACTTACCGTGTCCGAGGCTTTGGCGAAAAACCTGCCGATGCTGCTGTTCGATCCGATCCCCGGGCACGAGGAGCGAAATGTTGATTTTCTGGTCAACAACGGCATGGCGGCGCTCATTACCAAGCACTTCCCGATCGACGAGGCGGTGTACGAGCTGTTCTGCAATCCGGTGCGGCTGGAGACCGTGCGGAGAACCATGAGCGAGATTGCCCATCCGGATGCCACCGAACGGCTGGCTGAATTTGTCCTGCGTAAACGATAATACAGTGAAAGGGAGTACCCGCCTGCGGGTACTCCCTTTCGTGCCGTTAAATTCCTACTGATTTACTCAGTTCTGCGCTACATCTGACTGCGGCACCAACGGTGTCAGCGGTGTCAGCAGCTTAGTGATCAGGCTGACCATCTCTGTCTTCGGGATGGGCTGCGACTCAGTGATCCACTTTTCGGTCATGCCGATGACACCGGTCGCAAGGAAGCGTGCAGCATACGCATCCTCGACACTGCGGTACGGCAGCAGCTCCATGCGGCATTCCTCGATAACGCCGATCATCTTTTTGCCGAAACCATCCGGTGCATTGACCTTGATGAGTGCGGTGACGATCTCACGGTTCTCCTCCAGATAATCCATCAGACGGCTGAGCACCAGCTTGAGCGTTACCGTCTCGCTCGGGCGGATGGCTGCGATCATCCCGCGAAAATCCTCGATCATCCCTGTCTCGATCTTATCGCGCAGGTCATACACGTCCCGATAATGCGCATAAAATGTGCCGCGGTTGATATCCGCTTCGCGCACTACGTCGGTCACGGTGATGCTCTGGAAGTCCTTCTGCTGCATCAGCCGCGTCAGTGCCTGCCGCAGCAGCTTTTTCGTTCGTCGGATGCGCTTATCCTCCACTTCTGCCATGGTATCCCACTCCATTCATATTGTTTTCCCGTTTCATTTCCGTAATTTGCATTTTAACGAACATATATAATATTTATGTGCGTTATCATTCACTCTTATCACATTTGATTATTGCGTTCGTTATCCTTATGTACTATACTATATCACGAAAAAAAATCCTACACAATATCTATTTCTGAGAAAGATGGTGTTTTCTTTGTGAAACTTAAAGGACATAGCCCTGTTGACCTGATCATTAACAATCGAAAACTGATTGAAAAGATTTATATCGTACTGGTCATCTTCAGTTTGATCTGTGTGCCGATGGTTGGGATCAACTACGATTTAACAAAATACCTGCCGGATTCGTCTCCGTCCGCACAGGCGCTGGACATCATGGAGGACGAATTTACCTATCCCGGCATGGGCCGCGTCATGCTGGAGGATGTGACGCTGTACGAAGCAAAAAACATAAAGGACCGTATCGCGGACGTTGACGGCGTGGATATGGTCATGTGGTGCGATATGGCCACCAATATCTACGGCTCGAGCGAATTCATCAACTACGACAATATCGACGACTACTACAAGGATAACACCGCCTATATGGATGTTATCTTCACCGACAAGGACTCGTCCAACCAGACCCACAAGGCGGTGCATGAGATTGAAAACATCGTCGGTGACAAAGGTCTGGTAGCAGGCTCCGCTGTATCGGATACCAACCTCGGCCCGACCATTAACAAAGAGGTCGCCCGTGTTATGGCACTGGCCGTCGTCATTATTTACATCATTCTGACGATCACGACCACCTCGTGGTTTGAGCCGGTGCTGTTCCTGTCCGTGCTCGGCATTGCAATCCTCATCAACATGGGCACGAATATCATCTTCGGCGAGATTTCGTTCCTGTCCAACGCCGTTGGTGCGGTGCTGCAGCTGGCCTGCTCGATGGACTACTCCATCTTCCTGCTGCACGCCTTCACGCAGGAGCGCGCAACCGGTGCAGAACCCGAACAGGCGATGGCGAACGCCTGGCGAACCGCCTTTTCGTCCATCGGCGCTTCCGGCATGACGACCATCGTCGGCTTTGCCGCCATGGCGCTGATGAACTTCGGCATCGGCCCGGATATGGGCTTCGTACTGGCAAAGGGCATCGCGCTCAGTCTGATGACCGTGCTGCTGCTCATGCCGGCGCTCATCCTGCGTTCGCAGAACATCATTGCCAAGACGCAGCACCGTCCGTTTATCCCTAAACAGGGCCGCGGCATCGGTGAATTTGCGTACAAAATCCGTCGCATCGTATTTCTTGTGGTTCTTATCATCATCATTCCGTGCTACATTGCACAGGGTATGGCGAATTTCTCTTACGGCAACGAGGCCGTTGCAAACTCACCTGGTACACCGGTTTACGAGGCCGAGCAGCAGATGAATGCCAAGTTCGGCAAGAGCAACATGATGATCGCGCTTGTCCCGCCCGACAGCAACATCACCGAGAAAAAGATGACCGAGGAGATCGACGACCTGTCCTACGTCAAGTACGCGCTCAGCCTGTCGTCCGTTCTGCCGGAAGGCATTCCCGAGGATTTCCTGCCGGAGAACATCACCAGCCTGATGCACTCGAAAAACTGGGCACGCGTGATCATCAACGTGCGTTCCGCCGGCGAAAGTGACGATGCCTTCCAATTCTCGGACAACATCCGCGCGATCATTGACAAGTATTACCCGAACGAAACGACCTACCTTGTCGGCGTAACGCCGTCCACGCAGGATATTAAGAATATTATTGTACCGGACTACAACCGCGTCAACATCGTTTCCCTGCTGGGTGTAGCACTCGTTATCGCGATCACCTACAAGGCACTGATCCTGCCGATCGTCGTGCTCATCCCGATTGAATGCGCGATCTTCATCAACACCGCTCTGCCGTACATTTACGGCCAGCGCACCATGTACCTCGGCTTTATCATCGTCGGCTGTATCCAGCTGGGCGCGACGGTTGACTATTCAATATTGATGACCGGCAACTATCTGGATGCCCGCTCACAAGGGGATAAAAAGGAAGCCGCAATACGGGCGGTATCGGTCAGCGCCGAATCGGTTATGACCTCCGGCCTGATCGTTATGACGGTTGCCTACGGTCTGTACTTCATGACCTCGGTCGAAGCGATTTCCGGTCTGGGCCAGCTGATCGGCCGCGGTGCGCTGATCTCGGTCATTCTGGTTCTGTTCTTCCTGCCGATGTGCCTGATGCTGTTCGACCGCTGGATCGTCAAGTCGGATTACGCAGAAAAGAAACACGCCAAGATGAACAAGATCCGCGCGACCAAGATCAAGCTGCCGATCCTGAGTGAGCTGCACCAGCAGCGCGTCAACCTGCAGAACCAGATCCGCGAAAACCGCAAGGCACGCAACAAGGAGCTGCGCCTCAAGCTCAAGAACCTGATGAACGGCGATGGCTTCAAGCTGCCGCAGAACTACACGCCGCCGACGCAGGAGCCGTCCAAACAGCAGCAGACCGAAGAATCCGCACACAAGCGCATGATCGGCAAAAAGCTGCGTATGCGTATCCATAACCGCATTGAGATGCGTAAGGAGCAGCTTGAACAGCTGGCCCAGCGTCTCGGCAGCGACAAAAATAAGCCGAACGACAGCCAGAATGACAACCAGAACGATAATACGGAGGAGAACGACCATGAAAACAGATAAGCTGCGCCGACTGACCGCAGCCTCGCTTGTTCTTGCGTTCACGCTGCCGCAGGCGGCACAGGCCGCCGCGCCCACGGTAGAAACCGACGAATCGGTATATATCAACATGGATTACTACGGTGCGCCGACCAATACGCGCATCGTAAAGGGTGTCAGCCTGAACGGCCACACCGAGTTCACCGATTTCGGCAGCTACGCAGATGTGTACAACATGAGTACCTACGACGAGCCGGTCATCAAAGACAATTCGGTGTACTGGAAGCTGTCTGACACCAGCAAGCAGCGCTTCTACTACGAGTGCATCCCGACCGACAATGTCAACATCCAGATGCCGTGGAACTTTGATGTTTCCTACAAGCTGAACGGTGTTTCGGTCAAGGCGGAGGACTGTGCAGGCGCAAACGGTCTGGTGGAGATCACCATTCACGCGGTGCCGAACAGCTACGCGAGCGACTACTACAAAAACAATATGATGCTCGTCTGCGGCACCGGTATCGACATGAGCAAGGCGCTTTCCATTGATGCACCGGGTGCACAGATCCAGTCCGTAGGCACCTACAAGCTGGTCGTATTCATGGGTATGCCGGGCGAGGAAAGCACGTTCACCGTGCGTATCGGCTCGGATAACTTTGAGAACATGGGTATGTTCATGTTTATGACGCCAGCAACCCTGTCCTCGCTGGATATCATCTCCGACCTGAAGGACGTCAAGGACCGCCTGAGCAATTCCAGCGACAGCCTGTACTCCGGCATGAGCAGCATGCTCGACACCATGCAGTCCATGCAGAACGGCATGGGTACGATGTCGAGCGGTATTTCGGGCATCAATGCCGTGCGCCAGCAGCTGATCAAGGACCGCGGCACCATTGATCCCAAGACGGATGCCGCGCTGACCGCTCTGGAAAAGCTGACCGGCGAAAGCGATTCGCTGATTCCGGAGCTGAACAACACCAAGGACACGCTCGTTAAGCTGAACTCGACTACGAACAGCATTCTCAATACGCTCGAGGAGTCCGGTGCGGATATCACCGAGTACCAGACGCTGCTGCAGAATATCCGTACCTCGCTGAATAATCTCGAGGATCTCATGGATGATCTGGATGATAAGACAGGTTCAGAGTGGCTGTATATCAGTGAGTTGCAGAACGATCTTTCCAATATGAAGAAGGATCTGAAGAATATTCAGGACGATATGAAGGAGCTAAGCAGCCGAATCAAAGACCTGAACGCCATGAACAACGCGATCAACGGCGCGATGGCCTCGGTTCTTGACAAGCTTTATGACGACGGCAACGGCGTTATCTCGGCTGAGATGTACCAGAGCATGGCGCAGCTGCTCAGCACGCTGTCCTCGCGCTGCAAGGCGCTGACCGACACACTGGAAGGTGCAGCCTCCAATCTGTCAGCTACTGCAAAATCACTCTCCGGCCTGCTGGGCACTACGGATTCCATCCTCGACAATCTCGACGACATCTGCGACGTACTCGACGATTACAAGGGTCTCGGTCAGGACTTCACCGCCGAGGGCAAAAAGCTGACCGAACTCGCCAACACCACACTCGGCCGCGTCAACCAGCAGCTGACCGAGATTCCGGCACTGACCGAGTCGCTCAACCAGCTGACCTCGATCACCTCGTCCTCCATCGACAAGGGCACCGAGCTGATCGACACCACCACCAAAACGCTCACCGCCTCCCACCAGCTGCTCGACACGGTCAACAGCACACTGCGTTCGGTTCGCAGCGACGCGGATGCCAGCACACAGACCATGCTCGACGGCCTGCTCGATGTGCTTGATAAGGCTTCCCGCTCGAACAGCTCGAATAAGTTGCAGAACGCGACCGACGACATCCACAATGCGATTGACGACGCTAAGACCGACCTTGAGGACGATACCAACATCCTCAATATCGACTCCTCAGCCGACCTGCAGTCTGTCACGAGCAGTATGAACCCGACACCGAGCAGTCTGCAGTTCATCCTGCGCACGCAGGAGATTTCGACCGACGATGACGCTGATGCTGTCACCTCGGATCAGGATGCTGCCGACGAAGGCGTTCTCGCGCGTATCGTGAATATCTTCAAGAAGCTCGCAAGCGCGATTTACGGCGTATTTGCTTCGGAAGAGTAACCGCATATAGACCAAAAGGACAGGAAAATTTCCTGTCCTTTTTCCTTATCCACAGGTTGGGGATAATTGCGTAACCGTATGGTGTGAAACCGTTTGTCAAATCCATTTATATCATTGACATCGATTGGTACAATTCAAGTAGAAACAGCGGGGTGAGATCCCCCCGCCGTTCCACAGAGAATCACACGATAGCAAATCAAAATTCGCATAAAAAAACGGTTCCGTCTCCGGAACCGTTTTTCCTATCCATTTATCATGCGCGAATCTTCTCGCCCATCTCCGCGCTTGCGTGACTGAGCACCGGAAGCAGCACCACACCAACGATAATGCCCGCAATGCCCTGCACGATATTCATCGGCACGCCGAGAACAACCGCGGCTGCCGCAGCGCCCATGCTGCTGCCCATCACGACTTCCATGCCGACCTCATACACAAAGTAGCCCAGAACCATAATGATCTCTGCCGGAATGCCGCACAGAACCACACGGGTAATCGTATTCATGCCCTTGCCTGCCATGTGGTGATACAGCCAGCCGCCAAGCAGAGCGGTCAGCGCCTTGATGGCAAACGTACCGGGCACCCATGCCATGTAGCCGCCGATAAGATCTGCCATCATCGAGCCGATACCGGCTGCCAGTGCACCCAGACCGGGACCGAGCAGAATGCCGCAGATCAGCACCATGCCGTCACCGAGGTGAATGTAACCCTGTGTCGGTGTCGGAATGCGGATGATCATCGTAGCAACTGCCGTCAGTGCCGCCAGCAGCGCTGCCAGCACAAGCTTTCTGATGTTTTTTCCTGTCATATCGCATACCCTCTTTTCCAGTAATTCTGTCTGTAAGCCTATTGTATGCGATATTGTGGCTTTAGGAAAGTGTCAGTTCACGCAAGTTTCACAAGGTCAGTTTCAGGCATTCGCCTTGAAATTATTGATGTAGTAATCGCCGTTTTCGTCGTCCATCACAACGCAGACCAGCTTGCCCTTGGAGGCAACCTTGGCCTCATCAACACCTACGCAGATCCACTTGCGCGGGTCAACCGTGGTCTTGAGCTTAGCCGCCGCGTCTGCCGCCTGCTTTTCATCCGCAAAGCGCAGAACAACGATGGAATGTGCCTGCGAGGTAATCATAGACTCGGAGGCCACGCCTGCCTCAAACTTGATGTCATCCGTACCAAGGTACCAGAACAGGCCGCGGCTCATGCCGTCCTCACCCATGCCGTTGTAGAGTGCCTCCTCGTCAACGCCCATGCCGCCGAACGGACGCGCACCGTAAATCTTGCTCACCAGTGCGGAAAGCTGCTCGTCCACCTTGACGGTCTCCGGCTGCTCCGGCTCGGTCACCTCCGGCTTTTTATAGCCCCAGACAGCCTCGCCGTACTTCTTCATGAACAGGTCGTAATTCTCGTTGTAGCGCTTCTTATACACGCTTTCAATCTGCGGGTCGAAGGTGTAAGCCGTGCCGTCGATGGTAATCTCGGTCCACGCGTGAACCGACTCACTGCCCTTGGGCGAAACGCCGGTGCCCGGAATCGCCTGTGCATCAAAGCCGACCTGACGGGCGAGGTAAGTAAAGCCTGCCGCCCACGAGTAGCAGTTGCCCTTGTGGGTCTTAAGCATATCGGTCGCGGAGGTCAGCGCCCAGTCGCTCTTCGAAGTGTCAGCCGCGCCGATGCCGAGGTAACCGAACGTATTCTTCGCGTAATCATACACCGCACGCAGCTTCTGCTGCTGGGTCATGCTGTCCTTGACAACGCTCTTTACTGCCGAAGCCAGCAGCGCGTCCAGTTCGGTCGAGCCGGTGATGTAGTAGCCGTTGTGGTCAAGCTCGAGCGAGCCGATGAACTTGTCATGGTCAAACTGCTTGTCATCGTTGACATGGAACAGCTTGCCGCCAATATTATGCCAGCCCGGCGTCAAATCGGTAGTCTCCTTATCGAACGAAGTCCACTGTTCGGAGCCGCTCGACTTGTCAAACTTATGGTCGGTGGTTGCCTCAAGCATATCCCAGTATGCCCAGTGCGTGTTCGGCACATCCGGCATAATACGGATGCCCTCACTCGTATTGATCGTAAACTCATCCGCCTGACGGCCGAGCACACGGTTGAGGATAGTCACGGTCTCCGCACGGGTAATCGGCGCATTCGGACGGAAATTCGTGCCTGCCGAAATCCAGCCCTGTGCCAGAGCGGTCTGCACCGCGTTGTACGCCCAGCTGGTCTTGGGTACATCAGCGAACGACTTGTCCGTGCCGATGTCGGTGTGCGGGAAGCGCGACAGAATCGCTACAAACTCCGCACGGGTAATCTTGGCGTTCGGCTTGAACGTGCCGTCCGTGTAGCCGTTCACCAGACCGAAACCGGTCATTTGACGAACAGCGTCCGCATACCACGCGGAAACCGAAACATCATTAAACAGATGGTCCTCATTCTCGACCTTGTTCACCAACAGAGAGGCCAGCAGCTTGCTCGCCTCTGCACGGGTGATGGACGCATCCGGGCGGAAGGTGCCGTCCGTGTAGCCGTTCATATACTGCATATGCTCTGTGGTATTCAGCTGCGGCTGCGGCGCCGAATTCTGAGCCGCACACGCGGAAACCGGCAGGACTGCCGCCATGAGTGTCGCAAGCATACCTGCGGTCATTCGCTTTTTCATCATACTTTCATACTCTCCTTCAGATCGTTTTCGGGGATAGTATTGAATTAGACGGAATCACTCGTCATTTGGTTCCCTGTTTTGCTCATCTTTTTTACTTTTTTCTTTTTCGGGATCGAGCACGACCGGAATGAGCGCTGCCGCCAGCTTGCCCTTGCCGCGGTGCTTGACGTAGAAAAAGCCGATGATGGAAAACGCGATTGCACCGATGCAGTTGACCTGCAGATCCTTCATCGTGTCGATCAGGCCAATATCCAGATAGCCGCCAAGCTGCTCCGTCCAATCCTCACCGTTGACAATGACCGACTCAATCTGCACATGCACCGGCACATTCAGACCGTCCGGGTTGAGCGATACCGTGTTGACCTCGTGCACGACATAGTCCTTCTGCATGTCCGTGTTCATCACCTGATCAGCGGTGAACTCGAAAAATTCCCACAACACGCCGACCGTCATGGAGAAGCAGAACGCCACGATAGCCAGGAACAGCGGCGACAGCTTGAAGGTAAACCGTTCGCTTCGGTTAAACAGGTCAACCAGGCAGAAGCCGACCGCCGCGACCAGAAATCCGTTTATCGTGTGCAGCATGGTGTCCCATCCAGGAATGATGGTGTAGAACGAATTGATCTCGCCCAGGATCTCGGCGGCATAGATAAAGCAGTAGATGATAGCTTCCATCATCGGCGGGATGTCGATGGCAAGCTGTTTTTCAATCAGCGTCGGCATCGCCAGCAGCGCGAGCGACAGCACGCACACGAACATATTCTCATACCGCTGCATGAACGCACAGCGTATGAATGTCAGCACGACCAGAAGCGACAGTACGCCGCGAATGGTCAGTCTGCGGCGTACGCGGCGGCGCTGCTCCGTGACACGCTGTTGTAATTGTTTTTTATCCATATTTGTTAACTCCTTGAAGTAATCGCGAAAAGAGTAAAAGAGAGAACAACATGTTTCGTTGTTCTCTCCATAGTTTGTGTATTGCTTACAGAACGTAAACCTGCGTGGTCTCGTACACCTCGTAAACCTTCTTGAGAGAGGCCATCTCGGTGCCGGCCAGACGGGCACATGCACGGCCCATCGCAACGGCGTAGCGTGCCACCTCGTCAAACTTCATGCCCGCGTGCATAGCGTTTGCAATCGCGCCGACCATTGCATCACCGGTACCGACCGCACCTTCGTCGTAGATTTTCGGGGTGGTAGTAACGTACAGCGACTCCAGCTCGTCCTTTGCGGTCAGCAGAGCGCCCTCCTGACCCATGGAAACGCAGACAGCCTTTGCGCCCATATCCAGCATCTTGCGTGCGGAATGTACAACGACCTCGGGATCGGCGGACGGCTTGTCGCCGACAGCCTCAGCCAGCTCGAAGATGTTCGGCTTTACAAAGTCCGGCTCGCACCCCAGTGCCTCCTGCAGCAGCTCGCCCTGTGCGTCGATGATCAGCTTGCAGCCGTGCTTCTTGATGGTCTTGCACAGCTTACGGTAGTTCTTCAGCGGGAACTCCGGCGGCGTAGAACCCGACAGAACGAAGATATTGCCCTCGTCCAGATAGTTCTCCATGCGGTCGAGCAAACGCAGGAAATCCGAATCATCCAGCTTGTTGCCCGGCTCATTTACCTCGGTATGGCCGCCCTGCGCATCAATGATCTGCGTATTGACACGGAGTTGTCCCGCAATATCAACAAAATCGTGGTGAATGTCCGCTGCTGTCAGCATGTCCTTCATAATGCGGCCGTTTGTGCCCGCACTGAAGCCAAGCGCAATACTGCTGCCGCCCAACGCCTTGATCGCGCGCGACACGTTGATGCCCTTGCCGCCCGGTTCCAGATGACTGGACACCGCGCGATTGAGCTTGCCCACCTGCAGCGGGTGCTCGATCCGCTGCGTACGGTCCAGTGCAGCGTTAAGCGTTATCGTGATAATCATGGGACGCCCCTCCTGAAATAAAATTTCCCTCATCGCGGCTCCGCATTTGTCCCGTGCGAATAACCGCGTTCTTCTCTAATATATATTTTACAAAATCCGGTCCATAATGTAAATGGTTTTTCTTGATGTTAGCTGCATTTAACCGAGTTGTTTTTGTACCCAAACTTTATTTGATCCAGCCGCAGTCTCCGCACCACGGACACTCCCACTGTTTGCCCGTGACTTTTGCTTCCGCGCCGCACATCGGACAGCGCATTTTGCCGGTTTTCGGCAGCGGTTTCGGCACCGGCGGCTCTTCGTTATTGTTATGCCGCGGATGCAGCATCCACCAGAGAAACCCGCCTACCAGCAGCAGATTTACAATGATCGTAACGAGTTCGCCATCTATCATCCGGCACGCTCCTCACTTGTGGTACTTGCCGCCTGCCGCGATATTGAGCGCGCGGTAAATCTGCTCGAGCACCATCACTCTTGCTAAATGATGCGGAAACGTCATCGGTGACATGGACAGCCGCAGCGCCGCCTTCTTTTTCACCCGCTCGGACAGGCCGCACGAGCCGCCGATGAGCACGCAGATCTTGCTTGTCCCCGATACGGTCAGCTTTCCGAAATAGTCCGCCAGCTGCTCAGAGGACATCGGCTTGCCTTCGACACACATCGCAATCACAGACGCGCCGGGCAGCAGCTTGCTCTCGATGAGCGCGGCTTCCTTTTCCAGCGCCTGCGCGATCTCGCCCTCAGAGGGCGTCTGCGGCAGACGCTGCTCGGGCAGCTCGATGATCTCTAATTTACAATATGCGCCGAGGCGCTTGGTATATTCCTTGACAGCGTCTGCCCAGAATTTTTCTCCGAGCTTTCCGACGCAGATCAGCCGGACAGAGAGCATAGTTTTTCCTCCCCAAACGATACCGGATGCTCCATGTGCTCCTTTGGTGCAACGAGCACCTCGCACGCGGGCAGTCCGCGCAGCGCCGACAGCGTTTGCTGCCGCGCCAGCTCCGGCATGTTGTTTTTCTCACTCAGGTGCGCCAGCACGAGCGTTCGCGTGCCGCTTTTCACCAGATCCGCTGCAAATACGGCGCAGTCCGGATTGGACAGGTGCCCGCTCGGTCCGGCAACACGCATCTTGAGCGAATACGGGTACGGACCGGCCTGCAGCATGTGCGGGTCATGGTTGCTCTCCAGCACGACCATTTCACAGCCGCGCAGAAGCTCGGCCGCATCGCGCGGCACAAAGCCAAGGTCGGTCGCAAAGCCGAACCGGCTGCCGCCGTGCTCGAATATGTAGCCCGTGCTCTCGGCTGCGTCATGCGGCGTCGGAAACGGCACAACGTCCACATCCCTGACCCAGAAGCGCTCACCGCTGTCGAATATGTTCAGACGGTCGGCGTACTCCGGATTCTTTTCCTCGAAAGCCTCGGCTGTGCCGCGAGTGGCAAACACCGGCGCCTTCGCTTTTTTAAGAAACATCGGCAGTCCCTTCACATGGTCGATGTGCTCATGCGTCAGCACCACCGCCGAAATATCCTCCAGCGTGAGCGACAGTGCCTTCAGCGCAGTCGTAATCCTGCGCAGCGACACACCGAGATCGATCAGGATCGCGGTGCCGTCCGCCATATATAAGCCGCAGTTGCCGCTCGAACCGCTGGCGATACTGTAATAATAATGCTCTGCCATGGTACTCCTTCAGCAGTTGTTTTCATCCGTTTGTATGCTGCAGAAAGGCGGTTCGCGTTAGAATCATCGGTGTGACGTTTCCGCAGTAGAATGCGAACGGTTCCCCGGCAATCTCTGCGCCGAATCCGGTAAGAATGTGCACCGTTGTGTCTCTCGCTTCGAGGAAAATGTTATCCACATCCTGTGCAAAAACATCGTCCAGCACACGTTTCAGCAGAAAGGTTCCCCTGTGCTGTCCGCGCAGCCTGCGCGCAACCGTGATGCGGCCCATGTGCCACTGCCCGCCCTCACGGTAAATGGCCGCTGTGCCGACGAGTTCGCCGTCCTGCTCCATGCACCACCACTGCGGCTGCTTATCCGCCGGGATAAAGTTCAGCTCCTTCGGAATATCCTGCTCGGCCGCGAAAATCTGCGCGGCAAAAGCGAGAACCGCATCCATGTCCGCATCAGACGCACGCCGAACCATACACTCTGCTTTCATTCTGCTCATCTGCCTTATATTCTGCAAAAAAGGCGAAAGGATGCTCCCTCCGCCTTTTTTCCTCATTACAATTAGAAATTACTTGTTCTCGGCGCTTTCCGGAATCTCGGAGCGATACATATCCGCACCCAGAGCAACAAACTTCTCTACGAGCGTCTCATAGCCGCGCTCGATGTTCTGCACCTGCTCGACCTCGGTAACACCCTTGGCTGCCAGACCGGCGATGACCATCGCCGCGCCTGCACGCAGGTCGTGTGCACGGACCGGAGCACCATTCAGCTCCCTGACACCCTCAACAACCGCGATCGCGCCATCCACATGAATGTTCGCACCCATGCGGGTCAGCTCCTCGGTATAGCGGTAGCGGCTGCCCCAGATCCCCTCGGTGATGATGCTGGTGCCCTCTGCCAGACACAGTGCCGTCGTCATCTGCGGCTGCATATCGGTCGGGAAGCCCGGGTACGGCAGGGTCTTGATGTTGGTCTTGGTCAGCTTGCCCTCGCGGCGAACGAGCACCGCATCGTCAAACTCGGTGACCTCAACGCTCATCTCGCGCAGCTTTGCGGTGATGCACTCCAGATGACGCGGAATAACATTCTTCACCAGAACCGAACCGCCGCAGGCTGCAACGGCTGCCATGAAGGTGCCCGCCTCGATCTGATCCGGAATGATGGAGTAACTGCCGCCGTGCAGGCTCTCTACACCGCGGATCTTGATCACATCGGTGCCGGCGCCCTTAACATCCGCACCCATTGCATTCAGGAAGTTCGCCAGATCGACAATGTGCGGCTCCTTCGCGCAGTTCTCCATAATCGTCTGACCCTTGGCCAGAACGGCTGCGAGCATGATGTTCATGGTCGCGCCGACCGTAACAACGTCAAAATAAATATGTGCGCCGTGCAGGCCGTCCTCGGGTGCCTCGACCCGGATGTAACCGCCCTTGGGCAGCGTTACCTTTGCGCCCAGAGCTTCAAAACCCTTGATGTGCTGGTCGATCGGACGGACGCCGCCGAAGTTGCAGCCGCCTGGCATTGCTACCTCGGCAAAGCCGTACTTGCCGAGCAGCACGCCGAGCAGATAGTAGGATGCGCGCAGCTTGCGCTCCAGCTCGTGCGGCTTGAGACTCGGGTTCTGCGTATTCTGGATTTCCACCGTAGTGGCGTTGATCTGACGGATCTGCGCGCCCAGCTCACGCATGATCTCCATCTGCAGCGTTACATCAATGATCTTGGGCACGTTTTCAAGACGAACCGGGCCATCTGCCAGCAGAGCCGCCGGAACGATTGCGACCGCTGCATTCTTTGCGCCGGAGATGGTCACCTCACCATTCAGCGTCTTGCCGCCGTTGATTACATACTTTGTCAATCTACCTACTCCTCACTAAGCCTTGGCACGGAAATCTCCGCGTTTTTCTCCGAATACTGTATCTTATGTCAGCGAATGACTGTCCGTGCCGATCCTCTTTGCAGGCAGCTCCGACAGCGGCTAAACCCATTCGCGTAAAATCTCACTAATACATTTTACCACAATTTCAGATAAAGAAAAGCAGTTTTTCAGTTTTCTTCACCGATAATCGTCTTTTTGTCACAATCCACCAAATATTCGCCTGTTTCGGTGTCAATCTTCCAAGTAGGTGTAAGACGAATACGGCGGCTGCTGTCGGTTTGCATACGATAACCGGCCGTCATCGACTCAATCTTACCGGTTTCGCCGCTTTCTGCGGCAAACTGCAGCAGAGCATCTGCTGCGCTGCAGGTAATGCTGATGCCGTTCGCGGTGGTATACGGCGTGCCGAAGCTCCACAGTCCGACGAGCGACACCGAGCCGTCTCCGGCAGAAAAGTCCAGTGTCAGCCGCCGATTGTGCACCGGCAGTCCAGCGACCGAGCCGGTCAGCGTAACTACCGTGTCCTCCGCCGTCCAGCCGGCCTGCTCGGCCTGAAAGCCCCACCGGCTGCACAGTCGGCGCGCCTGCTCGAGCGCTTCCGATGCGGAAGTCGGCGCAGATTCAGTCAGCGTATAGTCCGCCTGCACATTGCCGTCCGCCTGCCACTCGAGCGTGCCCCTGTCGCTCTCAAAGCGCACCGTGCCGTCCTCCTGCTCGGTGCGTTCAGCGTGTTCGCCCAGCATGGCGGCTGCGACTTTTTCCTCATCTGCGCGGCTGCGGTCGAGCGACAGCTCGGGCAGCGTGATGTCCTCCGGAAACGAGAACGCCGTATCCAGCTGCATCCCTCTGGCGCTTACCAGCGTGCGCAGATTGGCCTCAAGCTCACTCGTTCTCCGGTGGCTTTGCCAGCCGCGTACCGCCAGATTGCCCAGCAGAAACAGGTTGATCGTAAGCAGTATTGCGATCAGTATATTTTTGACTTTATCCCATTGCAAGCGCTCTCATCTCCCTTCTGCGGTCACTCTGCCGCATTTTTCAGATAGAACCGGCTCGGTACATACTGTCCGTCCTGTGCCCGGTAGGCTGCCATCAGACCGCGTTCCGCGCCGGAGGCTCCAGCTGCCGCCTGTTTTGCGGGCATGACCGTGCGTTTGCCGCCGGTCGGCTGAAATTTCTGCAGCCGAATCGTTGCCGTGCGCAGCGCACTGCCATCGAATACGAAGGTTGCAAAGTCCGCGTCACCGAGCACCGGCACGCCGCTGTACATCTGCAGAAAAATCAGTGTGGTTTGCTCGCCGCTGCGCTCCACCGCGTACAGCGACGCATGCGTATCCGTATCGCCCGCTCGCTGCGCCGCATCGAGAATCAGCCGGGCGCAGTCCAGCTGTGCATCCAGCGCCGCCGCATCCGTGATATCGCTTTCGTCATAAGCGCTCACCGTTGCCGAGCCGTCCGTGGACGCATACTGCACCAGACCGGACGCATTCAGCCGCAGCGTGCTCGTATCATCGAGGAACACGCGGACAGTTCCGTCCTGCTCGTTGTAAAAATCCGTGTAGGCCGTGTAGCCGAACGCGCCAAGCAAATCCTCCAGTCCGGTGCCGCTCTGTGCGGCAAACAGATTGATCTGCGCCGGCTTCAGCACCGGAAGCGACAGCGCCTCGCTGTCAAACAGCAGCGTTTCCGGATAGACCGCGTATGCATCTCCCGCAAAGCCGCATGACAGACCGCGGAAGTTCTTCTGTGCCTCTCCGAGCGCATTCTGCGAGACCGCTGCATCCGCAGCATACAGCCTGCCGTCTGCCATGCGGACAAACAGCCGCTGCACACCGGCGGCATACACCAGTGTTTCGACCTGCAGGCGGTCATTATCCTTCCACGAGCCGCCCAGCCAGCCCGCAATAGACTGCATCGGAATCGCACCGTGGTAGCGCAGCAGCGCACAGCTGCCCGACCGCAGAGCCGTGCACAGCTCACTCTCATCAGCCGGCCGCAGTCCCTCACCTGTGAGCGCCTGCGACCACAGCGAACGCGTTGCCGTGATGCCGGCGTCAATATCGGTCAGATTGTACTGCACGCCGTACAGCTTGCCGTCAACGGTCAGCGCCATCTGTGCCGGATCCGCCGCCGAAACGCCGGAGGACCGTATCTCATAGCCCACCGCACCGCCTACAAAGCGGTCGTGCAGACGGCGTAGTGCGCTGTCTGCGGGCATTTGTGCAATGTTCAGACCCATCAGCCAGTTTACCGCGCACAGCACGCCCATCAGTCCGCACAGCACCAAAAGCGAGATATTCTTTGCGGTGTTCTTCGCTGAGCGTTTCGCACCTCTCATACCTTATCCTCCCTGCCGTGCGGCTTGAGGTCGGTCGGAAGCGTGATCGTCACGGTCGTGCCCTTGCCGTATTCACTGGTCAGAGCGATCTTGCCCTCGTGCTGCTCCACGATCTCCTTGGCGATCGCCAGACCCAGTCCGGTGCCGCCAGCGGCACGCGAGCGTGCCTTGTCCACGCGGTAGAATCGCTCAAACAGGCGCGGCACATCGTCCGCCGGAATGCCGACACCGTTGTCCTCAACTGTGATGCGCACATGGTTTGCGCCTGCGCGCTGTGCCGTCAGACGGATCCTGCCGCCCGAAGGCGTGTACTTGACCGCGTTGGACAGGATATTTACCACAACCTGCTCGATGCGTTCTCTGTCTCCGACCATCGGCGGCAGGTTCGGCTCGGTCTCAACGAGGATCATGTGACCGCTGTCCTCGGCGGTCAGCTTCATGGCATTCGTCACCTTTTTCAGCAGATCGGACACCGAGAACCGCGTCATACGCAGCTCCATCCGTCCGTAATCCAGCTTGGAAAGCGTCAGCAGATCGGTGACAATACGCGCCATGCGTTCGCTCTCGCTCGAAATAACGCCCAGAAACTGCTTTTCCGTGTCAAGCGGCAGCTCTCCGGCGGCATCGAGCAGCGTTTCGGTGTACGAGCGGATATTCGTCAGCGGCGTGCGCAGCTCGTGCGACACGTTTGCCACAAACTCGCGGCGTGCGTCATCCAGACGGCGCTGCTCGGTGACATCGTGAATGACCGCGATGACGCCGCCCTCGCCGTCCAGTGCGCCGTAAGGCGCCAGCGTGACAGACAGCACGCGCCCAAATCGCGTAATCTCGTTCGTAAGGAAGCTGCGCGAGACGGTTTCGTCCGTATCCGGCATGTCCAGATCGGCGAACATCTCATCAAAGCTCAGCTTCTGCTCTACACGCACGCCCAGCAGATTTTCGGTTGCCGGATTCATGTGGATGAGCGTGCCGTCGGTCGTGAAGGCGGCTACGCCGTCGGTCATGTGCAGGAACAGCGTGTTCAGCTTGTCGCGCTCGCCCTGTACCTCGCCGACCGTGTTTTTCAAACGGTGCGCCATGTAATTGAACGAACGGGTCAGCTCGCCGATCTCATCCGACGACTGCACACCGAGGTCCTGATCAAAGTTGCCTTCCGCGATCGACCGCGCACCCTCGGTGATGCGCTCGATCGGCGTGGTGATGGTCTTGCTGAGCAGGAAGGACAGCAGAATAGCCGCCAGCAGGCCGAACATCATCGCCTGCATGACAATCTGGAAGAACCGCCACGACAGATCGGAAATCTCCCGCTTGTTGTCCGCGATATACACGATGTAGTCCACCGCACCGTCGCCGTTTTTGTCGAGCGGCACCGCAATGTCCATAATGCTGTCGGATACCGCCGAGCGCGTTCCGGTCTCTCCTGCCATTGCGGCAATGACGTTGCTCGTGCGGGTGACGGATACGTTCGGGTTGGAGCCGTCAAGGAAGCCGCCCTCACTGTCGAGAATGGCATAGTTGCGGTAATCGTCAATGCCGAGTCGGCTCTTGTGGGCATCTATGATGGTTTTCAGACCATCCGTGCCGGGTTCGGCAGCCGCCTCCTGCATGGAGCGGATGGTGTCGGTCGTGAACACCGCCTGCATCTGCTCATAAAAGCTGTTCAGATAGAAGGTGTTGATACTGTTGATCAGAAACGTGCCGACCACCGCCATAACGGATACGATCAGCAGCACCAGAATCAGTACCAGTTTTCTGTGTAGTGAACGGAACATAGCTTACTCCCCGTCAGCAAAGTAATATCCCATGCCTCTTTTTGTGATGATGTATCTGGGACTTGCCGGTTCATCCTCGATCTTCTCGCGCAGACGGCGAATCGCCACGTCCACCGCACGCAGGTCGCCGTAGTAGTCATAGCCCCAGACCTGCTCCATCAGCTCCTCACGGGAGAAAACCCGTCCCGGAGCAGCGGACAGAAAGCACAGAATATCAAATTCCCGCGCGGAAAGCTCGAGCGGATGACCGTTTTTGTATACCATGCCGTTGTCCTTGGATACACGCAGACCGCCGCCGGACGGCGCTTCCGCCTTTTCCCTGTCCTCTCCTGCGTAAGTACGGCGCATGTTTGCCTTGACGCGCGCCATCAGTTCACGCATGGAGAACGGCTTGGTGATATAGTCGTCTGCACCCAGCTCGAGACCCATGACCTTGTCGGTCTCTTCCTCACGGGCGGTCAGCATGATGATCGGCGTGTCCTTTTCCGCGCGCACCCGCCTGCAGACCTCGAAGCCGTCCATCTCGGGCAGCATCACGTCCAGCAGAATCAGGTCGGGCGCTTCCTCAAGCGCGCAGCGCAGACCTTCCGCGCCGTCATACGCCGCGAGTGTGTCGTAGCCCTCACGCTGTAAATTGAATACCAGAATGTCTGAAATGGCCTTTTCGTCCTCAACCACAAGGATTTTTTTCTTATCCAAACCCTTTCCTCCTCTGCACTCTCCAATCTCCACTCTTATCTTAGTAAAGATTTTTCAGCTTTGCTCTATACATAGCCGCCACCGTTTTTGCATCGCGGATCTCGTCCCGCTCGATCATTTTCTCTGCCTCTGCGATCGGCAGTCGCACGACCTCGACAAATTCGTCCTCATCCGGCTGCATTTCGCCTTCGGTCAGGTCAAGCGCGGCAAACAGATAGGTCACCTCGGTCAGAAAGCCGGGAGACGGATAAATCGCACCGAGCGGCACGATGCGTCCGGCGGTACAGCCGGTTTCTTCTTTCAGCTCGCGGATGCCGCATTCCTCGGCGTCCTCCGGGCCGTAGTCCATCTTGCCGGCGGGCATTTCGAGCAGCTCGGTATCGAACGCATAGCGGAACTGCCGCACAAGAATAACGTTGCCGTCCTTGTCGATCGGCAGCACGCCGACACCGCCAACATGCTCACAAACCTCGCGCGGCGCGGTTTTGCCGTTCGGCAGCGATACCTCGTCCACACGAGCGGTCATGATCCTGCCTCTGAACTTATATTCGCTGGAAAGCTGTTTTTCTGTCATATCCATAGAAAAATCCTCCTTAATCAGCTGCATTTACACAGCGCAGGATATAGGCGGTCTCCGGCGGGACGGATACGATCAGGCCGTCCGGATCGGCGTACGCGAAGCCCTCGCCGCTGAGCAGGTCGAGCGCATACAGCGCATCAATTTTTGTTTCCGCATACTGGTGTCCGCGGTTGACCACGATCACCAGACGCGAGTCTCCGCTCGTGCGCTCGTATCGCAGCAGTGCACCGGCTGTCGTATCGCTGAACTGCAGGTCGCCGTCCGCGAGCGTCTGCTCCTCGGCACGGATTTCGCACAGCCTGCGGTAGAACGCAAGCAGCTCCTGGTTTTCGTGTCCCCACGGGTAGGTCCGGCGGTTGAACGGGTCCTCGAAGCCCTGCTGACCGGCCTCATCACCGTAGTAAATGGTCGGCGAACCCGGCATAGTGAACTGGATGACTGCCGCCATCCGCAGGCGGCGCAAGGCGATTTCCAGACGGTCCGGCGGCAGCTGATAGTGTGCGCGGCCGTTTCTGTCCATCTTCCACTCGTTCTCGGTTACGCCGAGAAGGGTGAGCGCACGCGCGGTATCATGCGTACCTACAACGTTCATCAGGTTGTAGAACACGTCCCGCGGGTAGTTTTCGCGGATGCACTCCATGCTCTCCGCGAAATGCTCGGCGGTGCCGCCGTTCAAAAAGCCGAGGATGGCGTCTCGCAGCGGGTAGTTCATGACGGAATCCAGTTCGCCGCCCTGGAAATAGCGCCGACGCTCGGAGTACGCAATTTTGTTGGACGCATCCTCCCACACCTCACCGATGATGAGCGCATCGGATTTCTCCCTGCGGGCGGCAGCGTTCAGCTTCTGGATGAAGCTGTCCGGCAGCTCGTCGGCAACATCCAGCCGCCAGCCGGACGCGCCCAGCCGCAGCCAGCGGCGGACCACGCTGTCCTCGTCCTCGATGATGTAATCCTGATAGCTGCCGTCGCTCTCATTGACCTGCGGGAGCGTGTAGATGCCCCACCACGAGCCGTACTCGTTCGGCCAGTTGTGAAAGTCGAACCAGCTGAAATACGGCGATTCCTTGGACTGGAACGCGCCTACGCTGTCATAATGGCCGCGTGCGTTGAAATAGCGGCTGTCGTAGCCGGTGTGATTGAACACGCCGTCCAGTACAACGCGCATGCCGCGTCTGGCGGCTTCGCTGCACAGCGCACGGAAGTCCTCCTCACAGCCGAGCAGCGGGTCGATGCGCTTGTAATCGCCGGTATCGTAGCGGTGATTGGAATACGCCTGAAAGATCGGATTGAAATAAATGGTGGTAACGTGCAGGCTCTCCAGATAATCCAGCTTGGCGTATACGCCGCGCAGCGTGCCGCCGAAAAAGTCGTTGTTGAGGATTTCGCCGTGCTCATCCGGCAGATAGACCGGAATATCGTCCCAGTTCTGGTGCAGCACACGCTCGACCACGCCTTCACTCTCCGGCTGCTCGGGCGCCTTGTCGCGGCAGAAGCGGTCCGGAAAAATGTTGTAGGTGATGCCCTCACCGAACCAGCGCGGCGTGTGGTAATCGCCGTCGTACACGGTCAGCTGGTACTTATCGCCGACCGACTCGAGCAACTCCGCCTGACCGCCGTAGCCGCGTGCACAGTAGTGCAGACCATCCGCCAGCTCCACCGAGAAATAATACCAGTACAGACCGGGGTGCGGCGGCGTATAGGTTACCGTATACCGATCATGTGAGCCTTGATAGCCGCACCAGTGCAGCGGATGGGATTCGGCCTGACAGCCATCTTCCTCAATCCAAAGGGTAACCTGCAGCGCGCCCTGTGCCCGCTGCGGATAAACAGAAAACTCGACCGCCTGCCCTGCCGGTACCGCGCCATACGGCTTTTTGCATGCAGTGCTGCGGGAGTGAAACATACTATCAGAAATGCGATTCACGCAAGCTCCTCCAAACATATATCCTCTTGCCAAATCATACCTTACCATTATATCAGCAATATTGGCGGTATTACTTTTAGTATAGCACAAAACCGCAGAACGGTAAACAAAAGCTGTCGCACGAAAGAAAAGAAAAACCGGTTCAATACAAACTTTTTAGGCGCAAAGCAAAGAGCTGACTCCAACGGAGTCAGCTCTTTAGATTCGGTTTTGATTTTAGCCGAGCAGGTTCAGGATTTCTTCCTTCGGCATAGCGCCGACAGCCTTATTGGCAACCTCGCCGTTCTTCATCACGATCAGGGTCGGGATGGAGACAATGCGGAACTGCATGGACAGCTCACCCTGCTCGTCTACATTGATCTTGCCAACCTTGATGTCGTCACGCTCGTTTGCGATCTCGTCCACGATCGGCGAAACCATGCGGCAGGGACCGCACCACGTTGCCCAGAAGTCCAGCAGGACCGGCTTGTCCGACTTCAGCACTTCGTTCTCGAAATTTTCCTTCGTAATGGTTACTACTGCCATATTGAACACTCCTTAGTCTTTCAGTGATAATTCATAGTAAAATGCATACTGCTGCATGACACCCGCAAAGCCTTTATAGCGTTTCAGTGGAAACCCTTTCGGATAGTGTGTGTCCAGCATTTGCCGGATATGCGTATCGACCGGAAATGCGTCGATGTGATGCAGCGCAAACAGGCAGATACACTCCGCAACCTTGATGCCGACACCGGTCAGGCGCAGCAGCTCGGCTTTAGCGTGAGCGTAATCCATATGCCGGACCGCTTCCAGATCGACCGCACCGGACGTGACCTGCCGTGCCGCGGCGCAAATATATTTGGCGCGGTAGCCGAGGCGCACCGGCGCAAGATCCTCGGGCGTGCACGCCGCCAGGCGCTCTGCCGTGGGAATGCTATTGTATACCTGTTCACTCTTATTATAACAGGTTTCCCCGAAAAGGGAACACAAATTTTCGACACACTTGGTAATCCGCGCGATATTGTTCTGCTGGGAGATGATAAAGCATAGAATAGTCTCCCACAGGTCCTGCCGCAGAATACGCAGTCCGCCGCCGTATGCAACGGCGTTCTGCAGATAGGTATCGCGTTTGGCAACTGCGGCTTTGCAGCGGCCGTAGTCCGCATCCAGATCGAAATACGGCCGCCAGATGGCGTTAAACTCGTCTTCATCGCAGTCGAACCGTACGATCCGGCCATTCTGCTGAATATTCAGCAGGTGTGTTCCCGCAATTAAGTTGTACGACTTATCCCCAACCCTGTGGAAACGGAAGCACTGACCGGAGTTTGCGATCTGGTCGATGTCGAAATCGTTCAGTACGCGTTCGATCATTGGTGCATAGCCTCATGCTCGCGCACCAGCTCGGTAAACAGGTCACTCAGCGTCCAGCCGATATTGTGCTCGGTGACCATGGCTTTGTACGGCACGGAAACACCGTATGCCTTCATTTCACGGAGCAGAATGTCCAGTCTCTTTTCGGTAAAGCCGTCCAGCACCATCATCGGTGCGGAAGGCGCATCTGCAGTCTCGTCCGTCGGCTCAAAGCCCTTGCGGTTCAGCAGAAAGCCGACCGTCTGACCGGCAGAGACTGCTTCGACGTTCTTAATCCGCACGCCCATGCGAACGAGCACGGTCTTGAGCGCCGCAGTCTGTTCGCTCGGCTGCGGCTCAAAATATAACACTTTTTCACGGGATGCCGCCATAGTGGAATCCTCCTGTTTTATTCCCATAAGATTGTATACTAATATTATATCATTTCTGTCAACCCCTATTGACAGAAAGTGTATTCGGTGCTATGCTCATAGTTAGCAACAACTAACCGCAAAAAAGAGAGGTGTTTATGATACAGCAGGCATTGCTTTGGGCGGCCGCAGGCACAGGATTCACCTTCCTGATGACCACGATCGGCGCCGCCATGGTATTCTTTATGAAACGGCAGTCCAGTGCACTGATGCAGCAGATTTTTCTCGGATTCGCGTCCGGTGTGATGATCGCCGCGTCCATCTGGAGTCTGCTCATTCCCGCGATTGACGAAGCCGCGCAGAACGGCCAGCCGGGCTGGATACCCGCTGCAGGCGGCTTTATCCTTGGTTTGGTGCTTATGCTTACGCTGGACGGCTTAATGCCGCACCTGCACAGCGGCGCAGAGCAGGCCGAAGGTCTGCCGTCCTCCTTTCGACGGACAACGCTGCTCGTCCTCGCAGTGACGCTGCACAACATCCCTGAAGGCATGGCGGTTGGTCTGTCCTTTGCTCGTGCGGCACAGCATACCGGCAACGCAGGATTGTTTGCAGCGGCAGGCGCGCTTGCCATCGGCATCGGCATTCAGAATTTCCCGGAAGGAGCCGCAGTCGCGCTTCCGCTCCATCAGGAGGGACTCAGCCGCACGCGCTCGTTCGTTTACGGTTCGCTGTCCGGCATTGTCGAACCCATCTTCGGCGTGCTTGTTGTGCTGTGCGCGTCCGCGCTGACACCATTCATGCCGTGGCTGCTGTCCGCCGCCGCAGGCGCGATGCTGTACGTCGTGGTCGAGGAGTTGATTCCCGAGGCACATCTCGGTGAGCATTCGCATCCGGGCACACTTGGTGTGATGGCGGGGTTTCTGGTGATGATGGTGCTGGATACAGCTTTGGGATAATTGAAAATGGAGAATTGAGAATGGAAAATGAAGTTTTCTTTCTCCTTCCACAAAAACGAAAAGCGTCCCAATGGGACGCTTTTCGTTTTTCAGATAATCCGTGTTTTAACTTTGCCAAACACAAATTATCCTCAATATCTATTATGAATCTGTTTGCGGTAATCAAAATAGATTTGCCGCAATTCCTTCAGATTTTTCTTGCGAATAAGCACTACATCATCGTTTGTAAGGATAAAGTCCTTATCCACAGCTTTGACGTAGTTCATATTCACAAGGAAGCTCTGGTGGCACCGCAGAAAACACGGAGCCGTCAGTTCCTGCTCAATCTCGCCGAGCTTTTTATATAATGTGTATGTCTTTTGCCCCGCCTGATGCAGAATACACTGTGAATTATGGCTTTCCACATACATAATCTCTTCGCGCGGAATGTGCAGCACCTGCGAACGATTCTTGATCGCGTATGTATTCTCGACGATATCGGACAGTACGCGGTGCATGGTTCGCTCGAACGTCTCCGGGGTATATGGCTTGAGCAGATAACCGGATGCACCGACTTCAAAGCTGTCCGGTGCAAAATTCAGCGCAGCGGTACAAAATACGATCGTGCCCTTGTAGCCGATCTCACGCAGACGGCGTGCTACATCAATGCCGAGCGGCGGGTCCATCAGAATATCCAGCAGAATAATATCAAACCATCCGCCGTCCCCAAGCTCATAATAGAGCGGTTCACCGCTGTCGTACATTTTGCAGGAATAGTCAATCGCATGTGCATTGCAGTAATGACTGAGAAAATCCGCAAGGATATCCCGTTCTAACGCCGAATCATCACAAATTGCGACCCGCAGCATGGTTATTGACAGTCCTTTCTCGTCAGTTTTTGTCGAATTTCTTAACAGATTCTAAACATGTTCTGCCGATTTCACAAGATTCTGCTCCAATTTCACAGAATAGCAAAAACCGCGTAATTCTTCTGATAAAATGAACATGTTCCCAAACGAAGTGGGAACATCAGCAAATATCGACGGAGGAAGCATCATGTTTGTCTACAAAGTAATCAGCAAAAACCACTATTCGCCTGAGACCGGGGCCTATATATCTTTCGGTATCAGTGCCTACGATCCGAAGCACGGACAAACCTGCTTCGTTCCCGATGTGTTCATCGACGAGTCGGAAGCACGCGCCTTTACAGAACGCCTGAATACGCTTCAGGTGTCGCCTATCCATTTGATCGATGTGATCGAGGACGCATTGGGCGTTTAACACGCAGCTTACATAAAAATGCCCAGCTCAGAGGCCAGCGAGCGAATTGCATGCACAATGCGGATGTATTCGGTCGTGACTTCGTATCGCAGTTCCGTGATTTCCTCATCCTGATTGCCGCGCAGCGCTTGCAACAGTGCTGCGCTCTTCTTTTCCAGCCGTATAAAGCCAAAGCTGCGTGCCTGTCCGGTCAGCGTGTGTACCGCTTTGATTGCTGCATCACGATCGTGCCGACCCAGGGCATCGTTCAATTCCGCGCAGCAAGGCTCGTCCAAAAATCGGATCAGGAATTTCTGCAGCATATTCTCGTTGTAAAACCGGCGGCAGGCTGCTTCAAAATCTCCATCTATTGCTTGATAAAATTTATGCAGAGACATATCGACATCTCCCTATACATATTTTATCATTTCCAAAATCGACTGGCAAGGGATGAAAATAGTTTTCTATCGCCATTTCTCGACAAAGATCGCGGTTTACAGTAAAAGAAAAACGCCTGATCATTTGATCAGGCGTTTTCATGGACTATGTTGACGAAAAAGATGCACCAATCCAAAGCCCCCATCTCATCAAGCCGCAAACCAGCGGAGCGTTTGCGGCTTGAAAAGGAGGAGCAGCGGAATGAGTGCGCTCTGACTTTTTGAAAAAAGTCGGAGCAAACGATATAAAGCTTGCTCCGACGTGGCGCAGCGGGTGGGATTCGAACCCACGTGCGATTGCTCGCAAACTGATTTCGAGTAATTTCGAAACTGTTCCACTTAGGCGTCACATCGAAGCAGTACACGGTAGTTACTATGCCTTGAACCCGTTGAAAAATCAGGACTTTTTGAGTATTTGATACAAGAAAAACAGGGGTGGCAGGCGCTTTCGCATTTTCCGAAAAATGCGAGCAAAAATGGACAAAGGATAGAAAATAGGATAGACCACATTTCTGAGAATCATTGGCTTTCTCTGCTGTCGGCAATCACCAGAAGGGAGAACTGAAATGGATCTGATGACCTATTATTCGGATCTTGCAGTAGCATATCCGGAGTATATTACACAAAAGCAGTTTTGTGAAGCGTGCGGGATATGCCACAAGACTGCATATAATTTAACCCGGCGCGGAGAAATCTCATATGAGGTAGTAGATACCCCTACCGGGCGTATTCATCACATTAAGCTCACAGATGCACTTGCCTATCTTTACAAAAAGGATACGCTTTATGGAAATGATGAAAATGTAAATCGGCAAATATATGAGGTGCTGCAGGCACATTTTTCATACCTGCCCGATCTCCTTCGGACACAGCAAATCAGGGAACTGACAGGGTTCTCAATGACCGCTATTCAACGCTGGGTACTCGAAAAGCGTATTACTGCCATACTCGGAAGAAAAGGGTGGAATATTACAAGGGATTCGCTTGTAACCTTTCTTTCGTCGTCCTATTGCCTACGCGGAAATAGAAAACCCCAAAAATTTCAAGTTCTGTTGCAAAAGTGTACCGAGCAATTAAAAATTTGAAATCTCAGGGCAGGGAGTCCCCTGCCCTTTTATATCCCATAGAATGTGAGGTGAACGCTATGGCCTTATCCCTGCCCTATTACTATGGACATTCCGGTGAACAATACGCTTTCTTTCGCATTCCAAAGCTGCTGATCACCGATAGTCGGTTTGATGGCGTTTCCTCTGATGCAAAGCTACTGTATGGACTACTGCTTGATCGCATGGAGTTGTCCTATCGGAACGGTTGGATTGACGACCAAAATCGTGTCTTTATCATTTTTACGGTAGAAGAAGTCATGGAAACCCTGCGCTGTCGCTCTGAAAAGGCGGTGCGCCTATTCGCAGAATTGGACAGCAAAAAAGGTATTGGTTTGATTGAACGCAAGCGGCAAGGACTTGGAAAACCGGCTATCATTTATGTGAAAAACTTTGCCGGCGATATATCCTGAACAAATCGAAAGTCCAGACTTTCGATTTTCGAAAATCATAGATGTGGCCGGAGTCTGCGCTTCTGTGACTTTCGATTTTCGAAAGTCTTGATTTTCGGTTTTCGAATTTCTTGACTTTCGATAATCGAAATCTAATAAGACTGAGATATAGCAAGACTGAGAATAGAAAGAATACCACCCGAAAAAAGAATAACCGTAAGAAGCAACAGCTTTGTTAGAACAGGGGCCGCAAGGCTCCTTTTTTGTTGGAGGAGGTGTCCCATTGAAAACAATCGCACTGGCAAATCAGAAGGGCGGCGTGGGTAAGACCACCACAGCCGCCAGCCTCGGCATTGGTCTTTCTCGGCAAGGTAAAAAAGTTCTGCTGATCGATGCCGATGCACAAGGCAATCTCACGCAGATGTTGGGCTGGCCGCAGCCCGACGAATTATCCCCCACGCTCTCCACTCTGCTGGAGAAGATCATCGCAGAGCAGCCCATCGCCCCCGGTGAGGGTATCCTGCACCACTCATCCGGCGTCCACCTTGTCCCCGCCAATATCGAGCTGTCGGCACTGGAGGTCACACTGGTCAACACCATGAGCCGTGAAACGGTACTGCGGCAATATCTGTCCACGGTGGCAGACCGCTATGACTACGCGCTCATCGACTGTATGCCGTCCCTCGGTATGCTGACCATCAACGCCCTGACTGCGGCGGACAGCGTGATTATCCCCGTGCAGGCGCAGTATCTTCCGGCCAAAGGACTGGAGCAGCTTTTGCGAACCATCACCCGCGTGAAACGGCAGCTCAACCCGAAGCTGGAGGTGGACGGCATTGTGCTGACGATGGTGGACAGCCGCACCACACTGGCGCGGGAGATCAACGCGCTTGTCCGCAAGACCTATGGCGGTCATGTGTTCGCAAGCGAGATCCCCCGTTCCATCAAGGCGGCAGAGATTAGTGTGGAAAACAAAAGCATTTACGACCATGACCGCAGTGGCAAGGCGGCGCTGGCGTATGAAAATCTGACGAGGGAGGTGTTGAGCCTTGGCAAGCAAATTAAGCGGCATCGAACTGACCCGGTACGATGACCTGTTCAAAACGGACGCGGAGCGTGAAGCCGACCGGCAGGAACGGATTCAGATCATTCCCGCAGCAGAGGTTTTCCCATATTCCCGCCAACCGTACACCATCGACCGCCCCACGCCTGATCTGGTACGGCTCATGGACAGTATTGAGCACATCGGCATCGCTGAGCCGCTGATCGTCCGCCCCCGCGATGCTGGCGGATATGAGATCATTTCCGGCCACCGGCGCGATTACTGCGCAAAAGCCGTGGGGCTGGACACCCGCCCCGTCATCGTCCGCAATTACAGCGACGAGGAAGCGGACATTTTGGTAGTGGATTATAACATCAACCGTGAGGACTTATTGCCCAGCGAGAAAGCCAAAGCCTACAAGCTGAAGCTGGACGCCATGAAACGGCAGGGACAGCGGACTGATTTAACTTCTCGCCAACTTGGCACGAAGTTAAGAGCAGACGAGATTTTGGCAGAAAAAGCCGAGGACAGCGCGCGCCAAATTCAACGCTACATTCGCCTAAACAAGCTGATTCCGCCCCTGCTGGAAGCCGTGGACAGCGGCACAGTCAAATTTGTCCCTGCGGCGGATTTTCTCTCCCACCTGTCCGAAAAAGAACAGACCTACCTCCTGCTGGTCATGGAGCGCGATGAGGTATCCCCATCGTTGGGACAGGCTCAGCGACTCAAGCAGCTCAGTGGCGAAGGCAAGCTGGAGAATAACATCATCGACCTCATCATGCGGGAGGAAAAGCCGCTGGAGCGCAAGGTCACGATCCGCAACGACCGTCTGCAAAAATACTTCCCATCCAGCTACACCCCGAAGCAGATGGAGGATGTCATTATCAAGCTGCTGGAAGGCTGGCACCGCAAGCGGCAACAGGAGCAGGCGCGATGAGGAACGAACCGATGCGCAGGAACGAGCTACCGGAAACCTGTTTTTCCATTCTGCCGTCCAGCGGGCAGCTTATTATTATCCGGTGCGGTGAGCGCGGCTATTATCCCTCTGAGTGGGATACCGGAAACCGCGAGGAAAACCGCGAGATCGCCAGCAGCCATAATGTGCGGCGCGGCATTACGGATATTCAGGAAGCGGCAATGCTGGCAGGCTCCATGTTCGGCTGGAACACGCCGGGTGCAAACCCGCAATGGTATTTGGACAACGCAAGATATGTGAATTCCAACATCGTCCAAGGCCATATCAAAGACCCAATCATGAGCGTGTACTATCCCGTCAGCAGTTTCTTACTGTGCTATGAGATCATGGGCAAACAGCACTTTTATCTGCCCATGGACAAACTGCCGCAAGAGCTGATGGGCCAAAGGTCGCAGTTCATCATGCTGCCGGATCTGGTGCGTGGAGTACCGGTCATGCCGGTGACAGCGACCTTTGCACAAAACGGGAGCTGCACCATCCAGTTAGAACACGGCAGCTATGTAGTGGGGGAAATGGTCAATCAGGAATACCACATCACCGCTCGCGTTCGCGTCGGCAGTGCCGAGTTTGTCATGGGCGAATGTGAAAAAGCCCCTGCCCCCTTCGTCACATGGCAGCGCAACTGTAAAAACGACGGGGACGGCCCACCCAATTTCTTTTGGGGGCATTACCGCTCTGACCGCAGCTCCTGCATCGAGGATTTCTGTGAACGGGCCGGAAATGAATACAAAAAGCAGATGGAGCGGCAGAGGTGTGTACCGCATGAGAGAAAATCTGGGGAGCATAAAACAGAGCGGTGACGATCCGGCAAAGGTGTGAGAAAGAAGTCGCCTCGTTGCTATTGACGGTAAGTCGGCACGCCGATATAATGAAAGTATCGCAAGAACCCTTCAGAACAGGAGGCGAGGAAAATGGACTTGCAGACTTTGCTCAATGAGCGGAACCTTTCAAAATATCAGCTATCCAAGCTCAGCGGCGTTCCCAAGACGACGATTATGGATATATGCGCCGGAAGAAGCGATATGGAGCGGTGTAATGCAAAGACGGTGCAAAAGCTGGCGCAGGCGCTGAACTGCACGATGGAGGACATGATGAAGCTGTCCTCCCCCTATGACGGGAAGGGCCTCCCCAAAGACCGCAACTATCTGGAGTGCGGACTGCCGGAATTTTTGCAGGAGTCCATCCAAGCCATGGTGAAAGCGTGGCAGAAGGTGGACAATGGCGAGAACTATACGCTTTGGGACTGCGATTACTGCAATCTGCAAAGCGACATCAACAGTGCGGAGGTCAACCAGATCATCAGCCCAGAGCAGGCGTGGTATCTCCGTGAAAAATATTTGAGAATGGAACGGGAGTGAATAAATGCAGATCGTTGATTTTACAAACCTTCCGAAGCGAAACAAAATGTATGCCGGTGCAAACGGCAGCAAGATCTCTGTGATTTACGAGGGGCAGCAATATATGCTGAAATTTCCTCCTCCGCCCACCAAAAACAAGGACATGAGCTACAGCAACAGCTGCTTTTCCGAGTATCTTGGCTGCCAGATCTATGAGAGCATTGGTATTCCTGTGCAGAAAACCATGCTTGGCACCTATACCGTAAAGGGGAAAGAAAAAATCGTGGTGGCCTGCGGCGACTTTACAGAGCCGGGTGTCACCCTGCAGGATTTCGCCTCCCTGAAAAACCAAATCATTGACTCTGAGCGCAGCGGCTACGGCACGGAATTGTCCGATATTCTTCACACCTTTGAGGAACAAAATGCAGTTGACCGCATGGCGGTAACGGAGAGATTCTGGGATATGTTCATTGTAGATGCGCTGATTGGCAACTGGGACCGGCATAACGGCAACTGGGGTTTCCTCTATGATGCGCGGACGGATCAGATGACGCTGGCTCCGGTCTATGACTGCGGCAGCAGTCTGTATCCCCAAGCGGACGAAAAGATCATGGAAACGGTGCTTGCCAGCGAGCAGGACATGAATTACCGCATTTTCGAGATCCCCACCTCTGCGATCATGGTCAACGGGAAAAAGATCAAGTATTTTGATTTTATTTCTTCCCTGCAAAATGAGGACTGTAACCGCGCATTGAAGCGCATTGTTCCCCGGATTGATATGGAAAGGATACGCAAGCTCATTGCGGATACGCCGTTTATTACGGACTTGCAGAAACGCTTCTATTGCACCATGCTGGAGAAACGCAAGGAGCGAATCCTGGATTATTCTCTGGAAAGGCTGAAGAACGCCCCGACCAAAAGGCATCCGGTCAAGCAGGATCGGGGCGCACGATAATCGAATCATCGAATGAGCGGCACGGGAAACCGTGCCGTTTCGCTTTGCCGGGATTATTCTACGATGAATGTCTCGGCCTTATTTTTTAGAACGATAGAGGTGAAAGAGAATGACAGACCGTGAGCCGGTAAACATCATGGGCGTTATCGCCTTTCCAAACCCCAACAAGGATGAGCGCGTGATCCGCTTTATCGACAGCGAATACCACACGCTCTTTACCATCAAGGACGGGGAAAGCATCGTCATTACCCGCTTTGACGGTGAAAAGATGGTTTTCCCTTGCAAGTACATTGACGATTGCCATGTCTGCGTCGGCAACTCCGCCTATCATATTTGCGAGTTTGCAGAAATGCAGGAACGCAGCGGCAATACCTATGTTCCCAGAACGCCGAAAATCAGCGCCGAGATCGGCACCTATGAAATCTACCAAATCCCTGCAATCGCTGATGTAGACTACTGTTTCCGGTCTTATGAAGCGGCGAAGGGGAAACTTCAGAGCGCTGATTATCGGCGTTCTTACGCCGGAATGTACGCAAAGGAAAATTCGCTGGAGCATCTTTGGACAAAGCACAACAGCGACTGCCGCCCCTTTGCCCATCGGATGCGTTCCCTGTCTGTAAGCGACATCGTGGTACTGACGCAAGGTGGAAAGGAAACCGCCTACTACACGGATAGCGTTGGTTTCAAGGAAGTGCCGGAGTTTTTGATGCAGCAGAGGACACAAAAGAAACACAAAGAACGAGGTGAAGCCAGATGAGCTATGACGCGCAGAAGGTGACCTATCAGGAGGTCACGATTTTTGACCGACCGGCATTGTTTACAGAGTGCCGCATTGACCGAGCCACCGTGCCGGAGGGTGTATATCGCTACGAGCTGCGCCACGGGGATGAGGATTGGGGAGAACCGAGGGAGTTGGCCCGAAACCTCATGGTCAACTTCTATGGCACCGTCCTCACCCGTGAGCCGTTCCAGCTTCCCATTGATGGGTGGATGCCGCTGGAGAGCGGCAACCTTTCCTTTCAGGACGGCGGATGCCGCACCCTTGCGGAATTTCAGCAGAAGTATCCCGCCAGCGAGAAAGATGTCATTGACTTTTACATCGTCAATGAGCCTGCGCTGCACGCTCTCTATTTCTCCCGCAGTGAGGAACAGGACAAGTCTGCGGGCTGTGTGGGACACCTGCGTGGTGATTTTGGCAGCAGCAAGCAGTTTTATACAACATGGTGGCCCCACCAGCAGGATGCGCTGAACACGCCGGAGTTTAAGGCCGACATTGACCGTACCGTAAACTGGCTGCGGGAGCAGCCGGGCTCCCCGCTGCGGGACTTTGACAGCATGAAACGCTACTGCAACCGGTATGAGCAGATCTGCGCCATCAAGGGTGCGTTGCTTCCCTCTTGCGGATTCATGGCGAAAACACAGCGGTATGTGTATATGCTCCGCTGTACGCCGATCAAAGGTGATTATCAGTTTTACTGTTATTGCTACCGGCGCGAAAATTTTGAAAAGGTATGTGCCGAACAGAGGAAAAATGACCGGTCACACAACAAAAAGAAATCGGAGCCGGAGCGATAAGGAGGTGCCAACTTGCCTACAAAATTTCAGCTTATCACAGAATTATATGACCAGACCGTGCAGAGTGTCACCGGCAGCTATCAAAGCTGGACGGGCTTTCTCCGCGCGGCCTGCTATAACTACAAATGTCCCTTTGATGATCAAATTCTGATCTACGCCCAGCGCCCGGACGCCACGGCGGTCCTTGAGATGGAGCGCTGGAATCGTCAGTTTGGCCGCTGGGTGAATCGTGGGGCCAAGAGCATCGCCGTATTTGGCGATGACGGTCAAAACTGTCTGAAGCTCTATTTTGATGTTTCCGACACCCATGCGTCCCGTTTTGCCCGTCCGCTGCCGATCTGGACAATGCAGCCTGCCTTTGAACCGGCTGTCATCGAAACGCTGGAAGCTACCTTCGGCAACCTGGCCGAAAAAGAAAATCTGGCGGACGCCGTGCGCTCTGCCTGCCACAATGCCGTGGCAGATAACATCACAGACTACCTGCAAGATCTCCGCGACTGCCGCGAGGACAGCCTGCTGGAGGAACTGGACGACCTCAATTTAGAGGTGTTCTACCGGGACGCGCTGGAGGTCAGCGTGGCATATATGCTGATGACCCGGCTGGGCCTGCGGGCGGACGATCATATCACCGCTGACGAATTTGCCCATGTCTACGAATTCAACACGCCGCCCACCATCAACGCCCTGGGCATCGCCACCAGCGACATCGCGGAGATGGGGCTGCGGGAGATCAGCCGAACGGTCATGCAGGCTCAGCGGGATCAATTTTTTGCAAACCGCGCGAGAATCGGTTATGATGACCGCACAGAACAACACGAAACACCCCATGAAAGGAGCGAACAGCATGGAGATCACTTACAGGATGCAGAACGGCTATCAGGTGCCGAACCTGCTGATGCCGCAGATGCCGGAGGTGCATCTGGGCAAGTACGCGGAGCTGCGGAGAGAATATCTGATGAAGCACCGCAGGGTGCTTTACACCAACCTCAAGACCAGCGGCAAGCTGACGGAGCATCTGGCAGAGATCGAGCAGACCGCGCGGAAGATGGTGGAGCAGACCGTGGCGCAGATGGCGAGAGCCGAGGGCGTGACGGAGGAATTGAAGGCGGCCGATCCCATGCGCTGGACGGGTCTGATGAACAATCTCCGGCACAGCGCGGAGGAGCTGGTGCTCAGCGACCTGATCTACGCCTGACAACCGAAGAACCCACAGAGGCAGGAAGTGATGAGCTTCCTGCCTTTGCCGATCACAGCGGAGATTATGTGCTGCTGGACCGTTTGCGCGCCGACTGTGACTACTTCCTCGGCGCTGGCGGGCGGAGTGAAAAGCACCTGTGGGCAGGCAACGTCCACGCGCAGATCAAGAAAATGCGGGAGTTGTATGATGCCCTCCCGGAAAAACCGGAATGGCTGACCGCAGAAGCCATTGACCGATATGCCGCGCAGATGGCCGCACCCTATCAGGTCGCTGCCTATCACCATTTTGAAAACGGCTTTGACGATAAGCTGGACTATCAGACACTGGAAGAAGCGGAGGCCGCGGCGCAGGGCTATGTTGCCGGTACGATGGAGGAAGATGGTTTTGCCTATGACGGCGCTGCCGTCTATGACGCCGAAACACGCCAGTGCCTCCGCGTCTACGGTGATTACCCGGACGAAAAGGCGCAGGAACAGGCAGCAGCCTTTGCGCTGGAGCATGACACCGCACAGCAAAATGCCGCAGAACTGCCCGCTTTCTTGGATATGCACCTCATTGAAGCGAATCTGCTGGATGACGGCGGGCGCAAGCACAAGCGGCAGGAGATTTTTGAATACTTTCAAGCGCACAAGAGCCTTGCGGAACGGACAGAATTTCTCAAAAACAGCTACAACGACATATGGGTGGAAGTCCTGACCGACGGTGTTCGGACAGGCTACCATGCCGAGAAAGACGGACTTCTGATGTGGGAGGGCAGCTACCTCTCCCGCACCTCGGAGTCCGTTTTTTCATGGTCGGTCATCACCGAAATGACCGAGGGCCTGATCGAGCGCGGCGAGTACAAGATCAAGCTGGGCCTGCAAAACGCCCCAATCGTCGCGGAGCAGCTTGCCCTATTCGACATGGGCGGCGACGCCCCGGTTTATGAGGCTCCGGCAGACACAGCCACCGGCATTCTGGCCCCGGCCCGCACGGTGCCGCAGGAGGTCATTGATCTGGCGCTCTGCACGGGTGGAAACGAACCAAACAGCGCGGAGCGCATCGCCGTATTTTATATGCGGGAGTTGATGACCCAGGACGAATTGGCAGTAATGGACGGCGGCAAGTGTATCTTCATGCTGCGGGGCGTGCGCCCGTTTCTTTCGGACAAGTACGACCTCACCCGGCATCCGAATTACAGATACACGGCCGACACCGACCCTAAAAATGTCTTTGACATGGAACGGTACATGAAAAAGCAGCGTGCCGTGGTAAAACCCACGGACACCTTCGATGTGTACGAGATTGACGCAACAACTTAACCCAAAATCAAAAACATTTTTTAGGAGGATTATTTTATGGAATTTTTCAACAGCGCAGTTGGTGTTTTGCAGACTCTCGTGGTGGCCCTGGGCGCAGGTCTTGGTATCTGGGGCGTTATCAACCTTCTGGAAGGTTACGGTCAGGACAACCCTGCTTCCAATGCTCATGTGCGGTAAAGTAACACACAAGAATTTGACAGGCAGCAGCCCTTACTATTCCTAAAATTCCGAAAATTAAGTGAAAATGAATAGATTTCTTAAAGTCTGTATGATAAAATATGATTACGAACAAATCAACAAATCGGAATTGAACTAAATCGCTGCGCGATGGCCTGCGAAGGCTGTGGCGCAGTTTTCTCTTTAACTTAAAAAAGGCAGTAGATAATGAGTCCTAAAAGTAGTATTGTTAAATCACCACAAAATAACAATTCTCTCTTGCCTGGAAAGGTCTTGAGGAATATTTGATTTACCATAAATTATCGAATAAACTAAATTGGATTACTTCAGATGAAGTTCCAGAAGAAGGAAATTTTATATGTTAAAGTTCAATTTCCGGCAACGAACAATCCCAGTTTGTCGAACAGATAGCAAATCCAGCCGAGCCAGTCAACGGCAAGTAAATGGGCTTCGCCCACCGTTGACAGCCCCGCCTGTCTTTGCAAATATGCAGCCAAGAGGACGATAGCCCAAAGTGCTACCACCCTCTTTTATTATTAACAACTGAATATCCCGCCACCCCACAGAAGGCAAAACGCAGCTTCCGAGCTGCCGGAAAATCGTGTTTTTGCAACGATGAAATTTTTTTTGGGGGGATGGATATTATATTTTCGCCAAAAGAGCCGATTATATTTATAAAGAATATGACAGCTATTCTTAAA
>PVML01018710.1_pt1 | contig 255967 bp, 217 predicted proteins | sample 1853371 | NCBI WGS metagenome assembly PVML01 (sample SAMN08533508, study PRJNA380276) | Human gut metagenome, whole genome shotgun sequencing project. | isolation source: participant 1, chromium library | host: Homo sapiens | collected 2017
ATCAGCTCTTAGCTCCAATCGAGGAGACATTAAATGAGTATTACTGGATTATGTCTGTATATGATGATTATTTTATTTATGAGTCTTGCTGTGGAAATTACTACAATCAGGCTTACACAAAAGAGAATGATACTATTGCTTTTGATGGCGAACGTCAGGAAGTATTTGCTGAGTTTGTAACTGCCGATGAGAAAGCCGAGTTAGAAGATATGAGAACTAATTACTCTTCTATTTCTGAAAAGCTTGCTAGATATGAAGAGGCAGAGGAAATCGCAGATAAGATGACTGTTTTCGAGGATCAGGCATATAGCAAATATCTTGAGACGGATGAGTTCAAGAAACTCATGGACGTTGAAAATGTAAAGAAATTCACAAAGGATGAGTTAGTTGAGAAAGCAGACGCAGCTCTCGGTAAGGTAGTAAAAACTACAAAGACATTCTCTATGGATACAGATGAATCACATAAGGAGACAAAGCCTTCTTTCTTTGCATTTGCTAAAACTGAGCATGAATCATCATTCTTAGATGGATTACTTAAGAAATAATTAAAATTAAATATTAACAAATTAATCGGAGCGTCAATAGACGTTCTTTTTATTGCAAAAATTTATTAAACAAGGAGGAATTTTAAATGGCAATTTTTACTAATTTAGCTGCAAAAGAAGTCGATAAACATGGGCTTTTCGAGAGCAGCAATTTATGGTCAACAGATATTGGTTCAAATTTTAGTGTTATCGTTCGTGATACAGAAAATGGCAATAAGCCAATTGCGGTAGATAACGGTGTAGGAATTTGTGTACTTGAATTTACAGGTAATGGTCTTGAGGAAAGATATGGTCGTATTGCAAAGGTTGGCGACAAAATCGCTGTAACAGGAGCACCAGCATTAGTTAAGACAGCTCTTACAACTGAACAAGGACAGGCTTATAACTACACAAACCCAGCAGGTAAACCAGTAAAGGCATATGAGATTCAGGACGCATCTGTGCATACAGATATTTTTGGTGTTGCCGACTATCAGTTCAATGATGATTCAGAAGGTAAGGTTAAAGTAGGAAACCTTGTAACCGTTGATGGAAAGGGTGCATGGAAGGCTTCTGAAATAAGTGAGCTTGCTACTCTTAAAACAACTAATGGATTCATTGGAAAAATTCACAGTATTTCAGCAGGTACATATTACACAATTGTTCGTATTCAGGTTCTTCAGAACAAGGAAATCGCAGGGTAATTATAAGGGAGGAACAAATTAGATGAAAGATATTACATGTTTTAGTGCAAATACTTTAGCACAGTTCGACAATAAATATGAGAACATTGTTACATTCAATTCACTTATGATGGACGCAGGTAATAATGTGTATGATAAGTATTCAAAAGAGGATACACAGACTATTATTAGAAATCAGTTTGATAAGATTCTTGGTCTTAACTTTAGAGAAGCTAATTCTATGAAGCGTAGACAGGCATGGAGAGGGCATAACAAAGAAATTGCAACACTCATTGAAAATATTGTAGTAGATAAGATGAATTCTGGTTGGAACACAGCTAATGCTCGTTTCATGGAGTACATTCAGGATGTAAATATTGCAGAGGGTGACGCAAATGAGTTCTTTGTAAATGACAATTCACTTCTTACTGTGTCTAAATTCAATGGTTCAACACATGACATTATTAGACAGGCTGTTAAACCAGGTAAAGCATTCTCTATTGATACCTCTTTCTATGGAGTAAAAGTATACACAGACTTTGTATTATTCCAGACAGGCAGAATTGATTTTGCTGAACTTGTAGATAAGATGTACAAGTCAATTGAACAGAACAGATACGCAGCTCTTTATACAGCATTCATGTCTATGGATCAGTCTCTTCCAACAGATATGATTTCTGAAACTAAGGTTGAGGAAGCAACAAAAGATGCAATTCTTGCTCATATTGAGTATGTGGCTTCTACAAGCGGAAAGGATGTAATTCTCGTGGGTGCTCGTCCAGCTATCCAGAAGCTTCAGAGTACAGTAAATTATAACTTATTCTCAGATTCTATGAAAGATGAAAGAAATAAGAATGGTATTCTTGGTAACTGGGAAGGTTATGATTGTCTTCCACTTGCTCGTGTTAATAAGGCAGGTACAAGAGAAAATGTATTCTCTGCTGATGATCAGAAGAAGATTTATATTCTTCCAATTGATCCTGAGTTTAAACCTATCAAGAGAGTAAATGAAGGTGATGTTGCATACTATGAGACAGGTATGGACGGTCTGAAGAAGGATATGACGGTTGATGCCGAGCTTGTATATCAGGAAGGTATCGGTGTTGTTGTTGATGAACTCTTCGGAGAGATTAAGATTAAAAATTCTTAATTGCACAATCGTATAAATATTTTAAGGAGAGTGTTGTTTAATGCACTCTCTTATTTTGTAAGGAGAAAAAGGAATTATGAAAATTTTTGAACTTGCGAATGAATTAGGTGTTACACCTAAAGAACTTATTGCATTTTTTAGAAAACAGGATTATTCGGTATCTAGTCATATGCAAAAAGTTACCGATGAAATGATTGACTTAGCTCGAAAAGAAATTGTTGTTTCTAAGGATGCAAAAAAAGAAGCTCGAATAAATGAAAAATCCGAGACAAAAAAAATTATCCCAGAAAACAAAGTGCATAAATCATATAATCCAGATGATGAAATTCCATGTAAAAGTGTTACGCCTTGGAAACTTACAGCGGTTGGCGTAGATAAACACACTATTTATCATTGGGAATATTTTGGAGATATCGAGTATTTAAAATATCGTGATTTACAGGCTCTGAGACGAACTGAATATATTACAAAACCTAATATTTTAATTATGGACGCAGATCTGCGTAGTCAGTGGGGACGTGAACTTGGAGATACATATAAATATTTTGATAATATTGAATATCCAGAAGAGTATTTTGATAAAACAGATGAAGAGTTTGAGGAATTACTTAACAAAGCTCCAACTTGGCTCGGTGAAATAATCAAGACTACTGCAATGGCGATGATTCGTGCAGAGAATTATCCATATATTAGCAAAATTATTCTTATTGATAAAATATTGGGTACTTGTATTAAAGATTTCTTATAAAAGGAGGTAAAATATGCCTTCTCTAAACTATGAAGATATATATAAAAGAGCGTTGACAATGATCAACGACCTTGAACTTGCAACTTATACAGAAGAAGACTTTTATGATACCCTTCGTGAATGGTTGCATACAACCTCTTCTACTCCGCTTCTTAGAAAAAAATTCAATTCATATTCATTTGATGATGTCTTAGAAAAAGTAACATTTACATTATCAAATAGCGTAGACGATTTTTATGATTCTGAATTTGTTAAAACTATTTTAGCGAAAGGAATTATCATTAGTTATTTCCCATCAAAATTAGAGAATACAAAGAATCTTGCTACTATGATTGGCGGTAAAGAAGAGAAAAAGCTTATTGATAATTACTCAAAAAATATAGAAAGGCTCACTCAGTTAAAGCGTGAATGGGAGCTTGAATTATCTCGTCACACTTATTATTTTGGTGAGTATGGTGGTTCTAATGGATAAATTAGTGCCACATAAATATGGAGAATTTAAACTTTCTCAAGTTGATTACTATAAGCAAAAATTACGGAAAAAGATATTTTGGTTGGTATTATATACAGATAAAAATACTAAAGACGATTTTAAAAATATAGATGTTGTGAAATATCACAAAAATCTTTTATTCGAGATTTCTAATTGTAATAAACTACTACTCTATCCAAAGGATTTTGTAGAAATTATTAATAGTCTTGAATGTGCATTATCTGTATTACTGTCAGAAAAATTCGACTTTAATAAATATAAGAAACTTGTATTTGATGCCGGTGCATTACTTCAGAGGATGAAAGTTGGTGATGAGTAATGTCTGTATACGATTCTTATAAAAGAAAAACGAAAGTTAATGGAAACTCTACTGGGAAGAATTATTCTACCCTTGGCGAAAAATTAAAATCTGATTCAGATAAAATTATGGAACTTACGTGGGATGGTGATCCACAGAGTAAAATTGGATATATATATGATTATATGCATGATGACCAACCAGATATAAAAGATCATATGACTTATGAGAATACAACAAAAACTCGTATAGATGTAAAATTAATTGTAAAGTCATATTCTTCATTAGATCAAGATCAACCTGAATTTTATTGCCAATTCAAACCTAGTCAAAAAATTGAATTTGAAGAAGATGATGAATTGTATTATTACGAAACAAATTATCGTAAGAAATATAGTATGGAATTTCCAATTGGAATGATGTTAGATTTGCCAGATGACAAAGGAGTTTATCATAAATGGTTAATTTGTGAAAGAGAAATAGCTAACCAATTTCCTAAATATTTAATTTTGCCGATTGATTATCAATTTATGTGGATTGAAAAAGATGGTGAAAATATTTATAAAAGAAAAATGTGGGGAGTTAATAGATCACAGAAATCTTATACGATTGGGGTCTACACAGACCGTTATTTTACTAGACCAGATAATCAAGCAAAAGCATTTTTACCTCTTAATCCAATTACTGAAAGATTATGGTATACAGATAAAGAGGATACAAATATGCGAATGGTCGTTTCAGCAAAAACTGAGCACCCTATAGTGTGGAAATTGACAAAAATTGAGAATGCTTCTCCGCTAGGAATTCAAGTCTTAACATTTTATCAGAATTATTGGGATTCTCATAGAGATTACATTGAGAAAGATTCTGATGGAAATATCATTGGTATGTGGGCAAACTATTTCGATTCAGAAATCGCTCCAACAGATCCATCTAGCCCAACTACTCCCCCATCTTCTATCACAGCAAGAATTTCAGCATCCACTTCAACTATTAAAGTCGGTGGCAGCTATAAAAATCTCACAGTAAATCTATTTAATGATTCCAATGAAGATATTACAACTGAATATGCTGATGCGATCTTTATATGGACTTGTTCTATTGACGATGAAGATTGGACGGATAAAGTAACTTGGCGAGCTGGTACAGAGTACAACCAAAAGAAAGTAAAGTTTCCTAATGACGCTTCTGTTATCGGCAAAATATTGTCTGTTAAGTGTGGAATTGTTAAGGATAACTTGACAATTGAATCTGAAATTTTGCCGTTAGAATTAACTGAATAAGGAGGTGTTTTTATATGGCAGAAAAATTGGTTACAAAGAATGATTTATTAAATAAACTTCGTGCGTATAGGACTACTCCTGATGATGATGTAATTCTATACAAACAAAAAATCAAAAATGCTTTATTGTCAAATCCATGTTTGTTATACGCTCTCAATGATAAAAAGTTAGAGTCTGAATTGTTCGACAAAAATGGAAACATTAATTGGGAATGGAATGAAGATACAAAGCAATACGAACCTCTTGGTGAATGGGATAGGTATTTTGGTAGCAACTCGCTTATACGTCCATTTTTATTTATTCCAGATACACAAACAACAGTTAAGTGTTATGTATGTTATCAGGTAGGATTTAAAGATACAGTTAGATATCAGCAAGGATTAAAAGAAACACAGGTTACTTTTACAATCTTTTCACACGGAGATGACCGTATGGATAAACTTACTGGCATTCCAAGACACGATCTTGTTGCTTCTATTTTAAGAGAACGATTTGCATGGTCTAATATATTTGGTATGCAGACACATCTTGCACAGAATTATGAATCTACAGTAGATAATAATTATGTGGCTCGTACTCTCGTATTTGAACTTACAGATTTAAACAGTAAAGTTCAGACACCTTATGGCGGACAACCACAGATGATGAATTATCAGTTAAGGCGGTGATATTATGACACAGCAAAATACTGATATGTTGGATGGACTCCAAGCTGCTGTTATAACCGATGCACAAAAAAAGGTAAATAAATCAAAATATGAATTTGATTCATTAAAAATGTATTTTGGCGAGGATTATGAAGTCGCTGGTATAAAAATATCAGAACCTACTATTGGAGATATTTTAAGAATTGGAGAAAACAATTTTTATCAATCTTTATCTCCTATCTTATATAATTCAACTTCTATACGAGTACCTTTATGGGATATGGGAATTAAAAATTGGTGTATAGTAAAAGATATTGAAGTTTTTTCGTTCTTATCTTCTGTTCCAAATTTCAATACAGAACCAGCAAAATTATTATTTAAGGATATAAATATTTTTGATTTTAAATTATATGAAATCAAAAAATCTTCTGATGGTGAATCAGAATGTTTTCTTCGAAATGATGATTTAAATATGATACTTTACGAGGATGATTATATGCAAATAGCAGAATATATTCGAACAATGTTAAATATTCATCCCAAGGTTGAAAAAGCAAAAGGTAAAACAGCAAGAAAGTGGATGGTTGACGAAGATAGATTAAACGCTTTACAGAAACCTAAAAATAATAACAATTCAACTTTGTTATCACTCATTTCTGCATGTGTGAACCATCCTGGTTTTAAATATAAATTGCAGGAATTACGCAATGTTGGAATTTGTGAATTTATGGATTCAGTAAAAAGACTTCAAATTTATGAAGCAACTAACGCTATATTGCATGGTCGATATTGTGGATTTGCTGATTTATCTAAAGTTCCAGATGATCAGTTTAATTTTATGAGAGAAATATAGATACACATAACAAATTTGAGCAATTTTTATTGCTCTTTTTTAATACAAAAATTTATTTTAAGGAGGAAAATAACATATGGGATTTAAATTAGGTGATATAATCATTGACCGTCTTCAGTTTGGTTATGGTGCAAGAGCAAACGGTACACCACTTTACGCTCTTACTCAGCTTTCAGAAATGAGTATCGAGGTAACTGCTGATAGCTCTGATATTAAAGATAAAGACGGTAATCTTGTATATCGTAAATATAATGGTAAAACCGCTGAAGTTAATGGTACAAACACATTTGTAAACTTGGCAGTTATTGAAACTCTTTCTGCTACAGATGCAGAAATCGCAACGGCTTCTCACACAATTAAGATGCCTTATATTACAACTGTAAAGGCAGGTGAGACACTTGATATTACAGGTTATGTTGAAGGTACTGTTGCTGTAAATGCGCTTTATAATGGAGCAATGGGACAGGAATATAAACTCGGTACAGGAACAGCTTCTGAAACAGAATTTATTATTAAACATACTGATGAAGTGAGTGCCCCACCTGAGTCTGTTAAACCAGCAAGTGATATTCTTACACCGCCAACAGATAAGAATGAGGTTGAATATGTTGTTAAGTATACTAAGGAAGTTAAATCAGGTACAAAGATTGTAAACTCTGCTGATAAGTTTCCAAAAGCACATGAACTTTATTTTAAGGCTCTTGCAATCGACCCATGTGACAAAGAAAACTTCAAAGCTTGCATTGTGCGCATTCCATCATTTATTCCAAGTCCAGAGTTTACTCTTGCACTTCAGGGCGGTGATTCTCAGACGATGGATTTCAAAGGTGCTATTCTTGCTGATACATGTTCTGCTGATAAGGTACTTTTCGAAGTTTACTTTATTGATGAAGATGAAGTTGCATAATTTACTTACGAATCATAATATGGGTGGTATGAAAATACTGCCCTCTTATTAATTAAGGAGGACTGAGTGGATGGATGCAAAAATGAGAACATGCGTAGTCTGTGGAAAACAATATGAATATTGTAATAAATGTCGAAAATATGAAAATCTTCCGTTATGGATGTTTACATTCTGTAGCGAAAGATGCAAATCTGTATACAATATTACTTCAAATTATGAAGATAAAAGAATTTCAATAGATGAAGCAAAAGAACAGTTAAATAAATTTGATTTGTCTGATAAAGATAGTTTTGGTGATAGCTATAAAAAAGCAATCACTTCTATTATAAATACAAAAAATCAGACAAAGAAATCAATAAAGAAAAGTATTCATGAAGATATAAAGACAGATGATAAAGCTGTTAAAAAAGATATTATTGCTGATGTTAAAAAAGAAACAAAAAGTAATGTTGAATAGTGATTATTATTTAGGGAATATAACTCTATTCGATGTTATATTCCCTATTTTTTACGCTATTTGATACAGGAGGAATTAAAAGAAAAATTGAATATAAAGACAAATATACATTCAAGAAATTATACTTCAAAAGAGGTTGTTCGAATTGTAAAAATTGAACAAGTCATATTTTATAATGATCATCATGTTTATCCTATAGATATGTATCCAAGTTATGATGACAGAACTGATAGAAAAATACTTGTTTTTATTTTTACAAAAGAAGATACAAAGGAAGTTTTTCAAAAATGGATAGAATATAAAAATACTTTAAAGGAGGAAAATTATGAATAAAATTAATTTGAAAGGAGTAACAACCGAAGCAGTAACTGGAGTTGTTATTTTATTTGTAGCATTGGTAAATGCAATTTTTCAGATGTTTGGAATTAATACTATTCCAATTGCTGATAATGATGTATCAGAAGTTGTTTCTACTATATTTTTAATTGTTACAACTTTATATAATGTATATAAAAATCGTAATATTACTATTGCTAGTCAAAAAGCACAAGATATTACTGATGCTATTAAAAATGGTGAATTGCTTATAGAAGATGTTCAGAAATTGTTAGATAAGATTCATGACGCTTAAAGAAAGAGGTACTTATGAATGGACGTAATTAAACAACTAACTGAGCTAGATTATAGCACATTAATAATAGGTGTCGCAGTTGTAGCAGGTGCTTTTAAAGTAATATGTGAATTTTTCACATGGTTTGTGTCCTATTTAGGATTAGAAACAAAAAAAATGAGACAGTCTCGTGAAGAACACGAATTACTAATTACTACTGTTAAAAACTTGGAACTTTTACAAAACAAACAAAACGAAGATGTAAGACAATCTATTGTGCATGATAGACGAATTAAAGATGATTTAAAAAATGTTACTGATAAAGTGAATGAAATTGTAGATATTTTATCAAATATGCAAAAAGCAGACAATGTAACCGAAATGAAAAAATTAAAAGAGAAGCTTGTTGCATACTATAATAAATATAAAAATTTAGATGGGTGGACTTCTATGGATAAAGAAGTATTTTGGGATTTATTTGAAGACTATGAAGAGAGAGGTGGCGACGGCTTTATACATTCAAAAGTTGAGCCTGTAATGCGAGAATTAAAAATTATTGATAAAGAGTAATTCACATGATTACTCTTTTATTTTTGAAAAAATGAGGTGATAAAAAATGGCTAATACAGCAAACAAAGTAATTGAGGTAGCCAAAAAAGAAGTTGGCTACTTAGAAAAGAAAACAAATGCATGGCTTAGTAGCAAAACTAAAAACGCAGGTTCAAACAATTACACAAAGTATGGTAAGTGGTTTGGTATGAATGGTGTTTTTTGGTGTGCTATATTCATAAGCTGGATTTTTAATAAAGCATTTGGAAAAACAAAAGCAAAAAAACTTTTATGTGGAAATTTTTCTGCAAGTTGTGAGACTTTTAGACAACAGTTTATTAAAGCAGATAAATATGCAGGTGGTAAAACCACTCCAAAAAAGGGATATATTATTTTCTTTGTAGGTTCTCGTCATAATGGAGCAAATCATATAGGTCTTGTTTATAAGGTTGAGGGTGGACGAGTTTATACAATTGAAGGAAATACATCAGGTGGTTCGACAGTTGCCGATAACGGTGGTGGTGTAGCATATAAGAGTTATCCTATTGGATATGAAAAAATCCTTGGTTATGGTAAACCTTCTTATGATAATAGCACTTCATCTTCTACTACTTCAACAAGTTCTGTGTCTATAAAGTTAACTGCTCCACAGCCTACGTTAAAAAAAGGGGTTAGTGGTGCTGCTGTCAAAACTTTACAAAAATGTTTAAACAAAGCTATTAAAACAGGGTTAACTATTGATGGTGTCTATGGTGACGCTACTTATAAAGCAGTTGCAGAATTTCAGAAAAAACAAAAAATTGCTTCAGATGGAATTTATGGAAAAGGCACTTATAATAAGTTAAAAAAAGCAATAAAATAATGATTATTATATAAATATTTTTTGTATAATAAATGTTTCACGCATGAAACACTACTTGCATTATAATATGCATATACATAAAAATTCTACAAATACTATATATTATGGAAAATAAAGTATGGTTTTATCGAATGAAACAAAATATGTCATTGAGAGAGTTATCACGAAAAACGGGTATATCAGTTGCTAATCTTGATAAAATTGAAAATGATAATACTCATGATATTTTATTAAGTAATGCAATTGCTTTATCAAAAGCTTTACATGTAGATTTGTATGAATTGTTTTGTATAAAAATATAATGTAAAGGAGTGGTTATGTGAAAAAAGAACAGAATTTTTTTAAAGTGGTATGCATTGATGAAAATAATCCTTTTGAATATCGAATTTTAGAGGATTCTAATCACAATGATTTAGAAAGTGTTCATGAATTTGTGACACAGAAGTTTGAAAAACATAAGGGAGCAAAATGGATATTATTACCATGCTCTTGTAAAATGTAAACTAAATTAAATATTATTAACAAGAAAGAGCAGTTTCTTCGGAAGTTGCTCTTTTGTTATGTAAAGGAGAGAATAATATACAAGAATTAAAATTAACATCTCCTATCGCACCTTCAGTTAACCACTATTTAGGCTGGAGAGCTATTTTAAAAAATGGGAAACCAATGGCGGTAGGATATAAAAAACCAGAAGCAATTAAATATCAGAAAGAATTTGCAAAATATGTAAAGGCAGAAGCAAAAAAACAAAGCTGGATTAAATCGGATGACAAATCACAGCACTATTATATGGATTGTGTCTTCTATTTTGACAGAATAGACAAAGATGCTAATAACAGCTTTAAGTGCCTTGCTGATGCAATTACAGACAGCGAATCAGTGTGGATTGATGACACTCAGTTATGCGAGCGTGTACAAGGAATTTATTATGATTCAGAAAATCCACGAATAGAGATTACAATACGACCTGTTGACTACATTGGAGTTTTTGACAATGCTTCACAGTTTGACGAATTTAAGTCTCACTGCATCGGATGTAAAAGATACAAACGAAATTGTAGTCTTCTAAAGAAAGCTGTAGAAGGTCGAATTCAAAAAGAAATACATAATGGAGAATGTGAAAAATTCTCACCAATAAATGATTAAAGGAGATAAAAGGAATATGAAAAAATTACAATTAAAACATTTTGCAAGGAATACAATAACCGTGTTAATGATACATTGAAGAAACAGTATATTAAAGATAATCTTGAAATTACACCTTATGTGCCATTTGTTAAGAAGGATGCACTTATCAGCAATTTACTAAAAATTACTATGATTGATAAGGAGACTGATAATGTGAAAGTAAATTCTTCTGCTGAGTATCTTTTAAAGACAAGAATTTTAATTGAAAACTATACAAACCTTACGGTTGAGACAGAAGGATTTTATGAGGAATATGATGAGTTGAAGAAGTCTGGATTATTCAATATTTTGCTTATTGGCGATGATAATACTGCACCGTTGATTCCAATTGAAGAAATTGCGGAGTTTAATCATCTACTGTCTATTAAGAGAAATGATGTGCTTACGAATCGTTATGAGATTCACAGCTTTATTACAGAGCAGGTAGATAGATTCAAGACTCTTGGTGAAGCTACTCTCACACCGCTTATGGACGTTGTAAGTAAGAAACTTGATGAGATTCCAAAGGAAGAATTAGAAGGAAAGATTCTTGAGTTTGCTAAGAAAGGTGACTTTAAAGAGGTGTAAGATTTGCTTAGAAGATATAAATTAAGGAAGAAAATGCTACGTGCCGTTAAACTTTTAAGAGTTTATTTTATAGATAAAGATATGGACGTATACTCTGCTTTATGTAATGTTAAAATGTCCAATATTAATATTAATAAAAAGGAATATGTAAAAAAGAAAATCACAGGTGAAGTTGATTTAATTTGTCAAAACAAAGAAAAGACTGTTTGTGTTGATTTTCACGATGGCTTTGTATATAAGGTACTACAGAATAATAAAGAAGAAATGATTGAAGTGGAAAATTTCAGAGAATTAATTGGATTGGATAATAATACAATGTGTACGCTCGATATGGTAATTGACTATTTGAGAAGTCGATGAAATTCAAATTTCTTTTGGAGGTTTTATATGATTGAAGGAATAATTTATGGACTTATTGGTGCATGGTTTCTTAGTCTATTTGGAGTTGACAATATTTTTGTAGAAGCATTGCAACCATTTGTGAATTTCACATTAACAACAAGTCATTATTATTTCGTATTTGGATTTGTTGGTATGATTTCTGAAATAATTAGTAATTATAAACATAAATAGAGAAATAGCATCGTATTCTTGTGTTACGATGCTATTTCCTACGCCATTATGCTATTTAGAGTGACCCTTGTCGCCTTTTAGCAGGTGAATGGTAGCAATTAGTCAGATTGCTTCCGTTGAATATCCAGAAGTGTTTGGTGCTTCTGAAGATAAAGAATCACAATACATGTAATGGTATTTATTTGCTCTAAGTACAATTATAATATTTAAATAATTACTTGTCAAGCAAATATTTTCTCTACTTGTTTTGCTATATCTTAAGAACTTACGCAAACATAGGATTTTCGCATTATAGTTTTGTGTAGTAGAAGGTGACTAGGCTTCTACCGTTCCGTCTAATTCACAATTCAAGTAGATACTCATATTTGTGGTTACTAAGTAATTTTCATACCATAAAAATTATTTCTTTTTATGGTCTTTATAAATTGTGTATGCAAGTCCTAAAACTGTAACACTTGTAGTAACAATTGAGCAAATAGTTTCTACCATAACAATAATTCCTTATCTACCTATGTTGCCACAGATAAGAGTATTATATCATAAAATATGTTATATATCAAATTTTATAATCGAAAAAGCCACGACTGGTTTGCCGTGGACTTTCTCATTTTCCTTTCAATCCTGCACTTCTATCGTTTCTTATAGAAGAGACTTTTAAACTTGATGCCGTCATGGATGTTAATTTGGAGATCAAGTTGTTTGATGTTGTCGCACTTGGCAAGTACGGTCAATAAACACAAGATTCCGCATAACAGAATCAGGGCACCAATAATGAACTCGTAAATATTCATTATTTTGCTCCTCCTTCGTACAGGGCGCATAGTGTCATTACAAGCAGTAATGGAAACACTAAATATGATTACTATAATCAATTGCAATGCGTATACCTACAATCGGAATCATATCCTTTTATATTATAACATGAGTGCAGGATATTTTAAATAGTTACAAACAGGCTCTATGCGTGTCACAGCGTATAGGGTTTTTCTTATGGGGAGTGGTTATACTGCTCTCCTATTTTAGTGAATAAATAGTGAAAATTTTGGAGGTGATGATACATGGCTAAAGGTGATTTAGCATCAATGATTTTAAAAGATATAAAACATGCAGAGAAACAATTGGCAAAAGAAGTTGCGCCCGAAATCAATAAATTATTCAAAGAATCTGTATACGATTCTCTAATAGATTGGTATAACGATTATTCACCAATGGAATATGTAAGAACTCAAAATTTTATGAATGTATATAATTCCGCTTATACAGCAGCAAACGGAAATATTTTAACATTACAGGTTGATTCTTCGAGAATGAATGATTATCCAGGTTTTAGTAGGCCGCCATATTCAACGTATGCAAAACAACCATTACAAGCAAATACGGCATTCGATTATATGTTTATGAATGGTGAACATGGTCATGGTCATTGGATGATGCACCAAAGTATACCTCCGTTTGATAGAGTCGATAGAGACTTTCGAAGTGGATTTGGAGGTCGTGTGCAAAAAATTATAGATAATAAAGCAAAGAAAATATTATTTGGATAGGAGGTAATTTATGTCAGGAATAGCAAATTGGCAAGCTCAAATTCGTATTGACATTGAAGATTTAAAAAAACGAATTAAGGTTGCTGAAGGAGAAATTAATAATTTCACCAATGAAGATCGAAAAGTAAAATTAGATATAGACACAAAGACATTAGAAAGTGCTATTCAGAAGCTAGATAAAATGCTTGATTCTCTTGGTAAAGGAACAGATGACTTCAAACAGTTTGAGCATTTATCAAAGGAACTGTCAAGTGTTGTCTCAGAAGTGCAGAGTTTAAGTAAGGCTTTTGGTAAAGTAGATGATTCTGGTACGAAGACACTACTCTCTTCTATCCAGAATATTGATAAGTCACTTTCTGAACTGAGTCATAATATTCTCAATGTTAATAAAAACATGAGCAATATGGGCGGCAAACAAATAGAGAATATAAGTAATGCATATGGTGACGCTACAAAGAATGCTGAAAAATTGGCAGAAATACAAAACAAACTAAGTAATAAGTCAAATTCTTCATCTAATAATGTTGTTGGTACTATGTTACCATCGGATTCTGAGTTTAAAACTGTATTGTCCAATCTCGATACGACAAAATCAAAATTGGGTGAAATTGTAAAAATTACTGAAAAAATCAATTCTGATGGAAAAAAATCATATGTTCTTAGAGATAAAAACGGTTCAACAGAAACTTATAATATAAATTCTAAGACGCAAAAAGGTCAAATAGAGAATTCTAGTTATGTTCAATATGATGCAAATGCTATTACAAAAGCAAAAAAAGAAGAACTTGCTATAGAACAAGAAATAACAAAAGAACATGAAAAACAGGTATCAACTCAGCAGAAAAAATGGCAATCTTTTCAAAGAGAACAACAACAATATCTAAGCAATCAAAATGAAAATGAAGCAGTTAATAGAAACAAAAAAGTTTATCAAGAGTTAACAGATACTATTCAAAGATATTCTGATGTTTCTAAACGTGTTGCAGGTAATAATGCATTAGATGGTGATCTTGAAGAAATTCAAAACCTTGAAGATAAAATATCTAAGCTACAAAAAGAACCTATATTATCGAAATCACAAGTTGAAAAATCTGAAAGAGATTTAATAAAACTTTACGACAGATTAGATGATTTAGAAAGAAAAATTCAACAAACAAATAATAATAAGATTGTATCTAATGCTGATAAATCTACTAAATCAGAATGGGATAAAAATGTAAAAGCAATTCAAGATTATATAAATGCAGTTACAAAGTTAAATAATCTTAGAGCCTCTGATAAAGGTACTGGTAAGAAGTCATATGAAATCGCAGGACAAATTGAGGAAATTGAGAAGTTAAAAAAGGAAGCATATAATGCAAGACAAGTTTTATCTTCTATGGTTAATCCTCATAGTGGCGATATTGACACATGGAACAAATGGCTTGAGGTAATGAATAAATTTGATCAAGCTTCATTAGGCTCTGCTGAATCAGTTAATAGATTAAAGGATTCTTTAAAGAATGTTTTAAATTCAGAGATGAATTCTTTACAAGGTTCTATTGATAAATATCAAAAAATCATTACTCAGGCACAAACATATCCATCTGATTTTCACCCAAGTACAAAATACAATACAACACTTGCAAAATTAGAAAGTGAAAATGAAATACTTAAAAATTACAAAGCTTCATTGCAAGGTGTTACTGAACTTACAAAAGATCAGCAAGCGACAATCAACAAATTAACACAAAACTGCGAAAAAGCAGCCACAGAATTTAAGAAACTTTCGGCTGCTGAAAAAGGTACAACTGAAGTCGGCATTGAGAAAGCTATTCAGAGAATTAATAAAGATTTGGCAGAGAATACAAAATATTCTGCGGAAGCCAAAGCTGGTCTTAATACATTGTTAGTACAATTAAAATCTGGTGATCCAAGTATCAATTTAAGAAAAATCACAGAAGAGATAATTAGAATTGAAAATGCTGAAATTGCTGCTGGTAGAGCAGGGAAATCTCTTTGGGATATTTTCAAAACAAAATCGACATACGGTTTCATTGGTCAAATGCAAAGTTTTCTTAGTATGTATGTTGGGTTCTACGGAATGATTAATGCTGTCAGAAAAGCCGTTGAAATAAATCGTGAATTTGATACGGCTCTTACAGAAATGAAGAAAGTATCTGATGAAACTGTACAAAGTTTAAAAAGTTATCAAGCAACAACCTTTGATACGGCAGATGCAGTTGGTACAACTGCAAAACAAATACAAGAAAGCACTGCTGACTACATGCGATTAGGTGAATCATTAGATGAGGCTTCTGAAAGTGCAAAGACAGCCAACATTCTTTTAAATGTATCTGAGTTTGATAATATTGAAGATGCAACTAAGTCACTTGTCTCAATGGGACAAGCGTATAAAGACTTAGATAAAATGACTATCGTTGATAAACTAAATGAAGTGGGTAAAATTATTGCCCAAACATACAGTAATGTATGGTGCTATAAAAATATAGCATGGTAGATAACTATATCGGTCAAATGATGGGGACATCACAGACCGAGGAAAGACTGTAATATTATTTATAAATTCATATATATGGGGATATATGAATGAATGAGAAAAATTAAAATTAAAAACAAAAGATTAGCAAAATATTTATATTCTCTTGGATTTAATCGAGAATGTGGATTTGACAAAAAAGAATATTGGTTATTTTCGGAATCAAGTGAATTAAATGAATCACTTGATTTTTATTTTTATATGAGGAAGAAAAATAGAAAATAATCATAATAAGGAGATGTTATTATGACAAAAGAAAATTTTAAAAAATTTGATAAGACCAAAGATATATATTGTGAATGTTGTCATCAAAATAAGCCAACTTCATCTTTTAATTATAGAAATATTAAAACAAATGTAAGAAGTGCTAATAGGTGCAAGACTTGTGATTGGTTTTATAGAAATCATAAAGGTAATATACCTGTAATTGATGGTTTTACAGAATATGAAATTCGTACTACTGTTACTTTTATGTTGGAAGATAATAATATTTATATAAATACATTAAGCGATATATTGAATAGAACCATTGAAGACACAATAGATTTAATTTATAAATTAAATTTAAAAAATATTTCTGCGAAAGTGAAATCAAATTGTGAATGTTGTGGAAAAGAAATTGAGGATTGTTTGAGTACATATTTAAAAACAAAAAATCCATATTGTTCATATGAGTGTTACTGGAAAGATAAAACAAATAAAATAGGACATGGTGAAAATAGTCAATTTCATAATAGAATAAAAACAACATGTACCAATTGTGGGAAGGATATTAAAATAATTCCATCGCATTATAATAAAATGAATAAATTTGGTGACAATCATAATTTTTGTTCACATAAATGTTACTCTGAATATAGATCAAAATATTATATAAATGATAAAGCTTCGATGTATCATTATGAATATACAGCAGATCAAAAAGAGAAAACCAAACTCCGTATTCTGAATTCATTAAATAAATCAAATAGATTAGAGACTGGAATTCAAAAAGCAATTGATAATATATTATTTGAAAATAACATTTCTTTTGAAAGAGAAAAGGTATTTGGATATTATTCAGTTGATAACTATTTACCATGTTGTAATGGGATAATTGAAGTAATGGGTGATTATTGGCATACGTCACCCTTAAAATATAATAAAGATAAATATCTAATTAATGAGATGCAACAAAAACAATTGCATAGAGATAAGATTAAATATTCTTATATAATGAATCATTACAAAATTCCTATCTTATATTTATGGGAAACAGATATAAATAATAATCCAAATCTTTGTACCAAACTAATTGATAAATATATACAAAATGGTAAAATTCTTGAAAATTATCATTCTTTTAATTGGCAGTTAGAAAATGATAATTTATCTATTAAGGAAGATATTATTACTCCTTATCAAAACATGTCCGTTGACGAATACAGACCTTTAATTAAAAAGAAAGTAGGATAATACCCCATATCCTTTTATAAATAATATTACAGAATCCGTAACGACTACAGGATATATATGGCAACATATATATTGAAGTTATCCATCCTATTTATTTAAATCTAGGATGTAATATATAGTCTGTTCTCACACAATAATCCAATTTAAAGAAATGTGAGAGTGTGCCAGAAATGACATACCGCCATATAAAAATATGGTCAGTAACCAGTAATGGTGAAAGTAACAGTTTTTAAGAATAATTATGCAATATCAACAGATGAATTAGCTACTGCTCTTCAAAAATCAGCAGCTACTCTTTCACTTATGGGAAACTCAATTGATGAGGCAGCAAGTTTGGTAACTACAGCGAATGCTACGATTCAGGATGCAGATTCAGTTTCAGCAGGGCTTAGAACAATTTCTCTTAGACTGGTTGGTACAGAAGAAGCCGAGAAAGAATTATCTGCATTAAACGAGGAAGTTGACGCATTTGTAAAAGCAACAAATTCTAAAAAACAGCAAATAATTAAAGATTATACTGCTGTAGCTTCTAACAATTATCAAGGTTTTGATATTCTTGATAGCAATGGAAATTACAAAAATACTTACGAAATCCTCCTCGGTATAGCCAAGGTCTACAAAGAGATTCAGGAACAAGATAAAAAATTGGGAACAAATCATGCCACAGCTTTAATCGAAGAATTGGCAGGAAAAAATCGCTCGAATATTGCTTCTGCGATACTGCAAGATCCGACACAGCTTGAAGCTGTTAAGAAGTCCTCAGAAAATTCAAAAGGTTCTGCACAGGAAGAATTAGACAAATTCCTTGATAGTATTGATGGTAAAATGTTACAGCTTGAAAATCGTGCCTCTCAATTTTGGACTACACTTATAAAATCTGATACTATTAAAAATGGTATTTCTCTTGTAACAACATTAATTGAAGGTGTTACAAAGTTAGTTGATACCGCTCATACTCTTCCAGCACTTGCTACTGCAATTACTGGAATACTTTCAATAAAAGACGGTCGTGGTAAACTTACAGTTATGTTTCAGTGATATACATATACTGTGCCCACCCTTCTAAGATTACATAATAATGCCATGTAATTAACGGACGGGAGCAAAATAATCACTTAAATAAATGGCGACCTTTAGTTTTACAAACTAAGAATAACCGAATATGCTGGAAACCCTAAAGACTACATATATCCAAAACAGAACTGGAAACAGTAAATGGTAATGGTGTTGAAAGACAAAAAAGAACATATGTGGTATGTTGCGTGATGAGAATTGCTGCAATAATTTATGCATAAATGGTCGTTGTACTCTTCTGAATATATTATTTTTTTTATAATGTATTGTACAATGAGCAGAAAGGAATGGGTAATCTATAGGTAGGTATAATTTACGATAATATTATTATACTGAAAGCAGGGGAGTTCCTAAGTTATACAATTAAAATTTATAATATGGAAATACCCTCAGAGACTGACAAGGTTTGACTATATGCAGGCGTAATTGCATATGGTTATGATATACAGTCCGAACTTCATGAAAGTGAACCACCATAAAAATATTTCTTCTATACAGGTGGAACGAAGAAACTTCGATTTCATATCGAGCAAAAGAGAATAATATAATAGAAGGAGCTGTCGTGATGACCAGCCCCCATATAAGGAGTAAAAGGAAATAAATTATGGTTTATACAAAAATAGAATTATTGATGTAAATTAATATTAATGTCTTTGGACATCATTTTGGAAAATGACTTTGCTTTATTATTACTTGTACTTCTGCTTATGGTTGCAACATAGCATTTTCCAATAATGTTTACAATATAGCAAACTCCATAAATGAGTCCACCTTTGAGAAGTAAATCTAATACTTCCAATTCTACCCTCCCTTCTGTAGAAATTTCATAACATTAGGGAAATCGTATTGTCCAGAAAGGACAGAAATTTATTTCCAAAATCGTGCTTAATTCTACATAGGCACTCCCACATGGTATAATACAAAGTAAACTACCGTGCGTGTGAACTGCAATGTGGTCATACAGCCGCAGTTTGCTTGGTATTATTTTACCAAAATTTTACATTTAACGATAGTCAGAACATTAGTTTATATTGATAAAAATATAAAATGTTCGTATTTCGAACAATGCCTTTACAAAAATTTTGATTTGTGCTATCTTCAAAATAGTAAAAATTTCAATTTTTGAAGGAGGTAACATAATGGATTATACAGCAAAAACTCGTTCTTTACAGTCGCTTGTAAAGGATATGAATAAAGGTATAATTAATCTTTCTCATAAATTACAGCGACCAGAGGGACAGTGGAATCGCAAACAACGTACAGATTTGATTGATTCATTGCTTCGTCACTATCCAATTAATCCTACTTATGGTATCGTAGAGGAAGATGGGACATTATCAATCATTGATGGCGTACAGCGTCTTTCTACTATAAGAGATTATATTGGTAATGCATTTGCATTATCGAAAGATATGGGTACTATTATTATTAATGGTGAAGAAAAGGATTTGTCTGGTTTAAAATTTGATAAACTCGATGAAGATACTCAGGATGAAATTTTAAAATCAGAATTGCAAATTTATAGAATGACAGATTGCACAGAAACAGATATTCGTGAGCTTTTCCGCAGACAGAATGCAGGAAAACCATTGTCAAACAAACTCATGCGTGTAGTACATGAATCAGATGAGTTCAGCGAAAAGGTCTACTCTCTCGCTAATCATCCATTTATGGATAAAATCATGTCAAAGACACAGCGAAAGAATGGAACAGACAGAGATACAATTATCCAAACCATGATGCTTATATCTTCAAACGAGGAACAGGAATTTACATCTTTTAGAACAAAAGATATTGATAACTTTGTTATAAATTATGCAGATCAGTATCTTGACAAATTAAAGGATATCTCCAAGTCGCTTGACATGTTGGATGAAGTTTTTGAAGAAAAAGTTAAAATTCCTATAACTTCCATTCCAATGATATTATATGCAGTTTATGAAGTGTTAGAAAAAGATAAAGATTTTGATGCATTAGTTGAAATCATCAAAGAATTTTTGGAAAGCTATGATTCTAATGATGAATATAAACAATATGTTCAATCAGGAACTGGTAGTCAAGAAAACGTAAATGGTAGATTTCAATATTGGAAAAATATTGTGGAAAACTTATAGAATTTATATATTGATTGATGTATTTAGGAGAGTGCTTAATACTCTCCTATTTTATTAATCTAAAAATTATTATAAGGAATTTTATTTTTATATAAATTTTCCTTGTTAAGAATATAAATGTATAAATGACTTGTTATACAAATTTTCAAAAAAACGCATGTTCCGTATGGTATCTTGTCAATTATTGGTATATAATGGTAATATTAAATACTAATGATTGGTAGGGATATTATGAAACAACATTTTTATCAAAAGATATGGTTTAAAAATACAGTTTTAATTTCAATTCCAACATTGATTTCTGGAATTGGGGTTTTTATTTCACTTATAGATAACATAGTTTTTAAAACTATATTGTTTTGTTTAGTTTTTGCATTAATAATTATATTAATAATATATGTAATTCATAATGGAAATAAAGAAGATGAACTTATTAAAGAAATTTGTACATTGAAAGACAAAAACGAGCAATTAACTTCTATACTAGCACATATGGAAAATGATTATAAAACAGTCACTTCAGAAGTTTCTACATTTTCTGAAATGATTGAAAAATGGACAGTAACAATTAATTCATTTGCGAATAATATTAAAGAAAACGGTTGTGTGTCTGATAAAGCTTGGAACAAAGTTAAAATTACAGATGCAATTTGTATGTCGACTAAAAATATAATTCAGCAATATTGTAATAATTTTGACAATTCAAACATATCAGTTGGATATATATCATATATTCAAGATCAGTCGGGAGAAGAATGGGTACATATGATTTCTCATTCTAGTCCTATGTCAATTAGACCAAACGCATGTAAGAATGAAGTAAAATTGTCCGAATGTATATATCATTATGCTGATTTGATACGTGATAAATTGTCCGATGTCGAGATTGCAATAAATAACGAAGAAATACTTAGGATTTTTAAGAAAGTTTCTTTTAATTCTGATTTAAGTAAATATACACAGTATATTGCAATTCCATTATACTGCAAAAGTGGTAAATTATTAGGAATATTTCAAATAGTAACAAAATATGGGTATATTATTGAAACAGATAGAGATAAAATGCGAACATTTATAACAGATGCCATAATCCCATTTTCAAATATGATTATTCTCGCCGATAAAATTTACAAAGGGTTATATATTAATCCTATACAAATTAATAAGGAGGTGTAATATATTATAATGGCAAAATATAAAAAACAAGAAGTACATATGATTGATATGTCTGGACGTTTAAAAATGAAAATTGTGCATGAAGAATTCACATCTGAAGACGAATTAGAATGGGAACGTGAAATGGAAGAAATGAATAAAAAAATAGAAAAGTGTATGCAAAAGTATGAAGAAAATTTGAAGCTTTTATTTTCTTCTGCCATAGCCGATACCCAAAAACCTCAAAAAGATGCAGACTATTTTATCCATGAATATGGTAATAAATTCATTGGTAGAAATCCAAATAATATAAAAAATAGACTTCAACTTTATAGTAAATATTTAGAAAAGCAGGACTAATTTCCTGCTTTTTCAATACAAATAAAAAGAGTAGTAATTTCTCACTACTCTTACTCTTCTATCTTATTGCTTGTTCTTCGATTAAAAATCACTTTTGCAACTATTACAATGTTATTGTATTCTTATCTTCCATTCGGTTTCCAAGTATAACCACAATTCGCACAACGATTAACAGTTTTGCTTGAACCGATAGTTCCCCAAAACCAACTTACTCCTCTCGCACCTGTTGTAATTGCAGTTGAATTACATTTAGGACAATGGATTTGATTCTTACTCCTCTCATCCTGTTCCTTTTGATTACTCTCCTGCTGTTGAATTGTTGGATGATATTTTAAAACCATTTTTTTTGCATCCATTAAATCTATATCATAATTAGTCATTTCTCGCAACATTGTTATTTTTTTTGCCTGAGATATGCTTTTATCTGTTAAAAAATTTATATCATAATATTTACCATTAATATTTTCTTGTAAAAACGGAGTATTTCTTAACGGAAATCCACAGTGAATACATTTATCACTTTTATCTGATATCTCTTGTCCACATTCAGGACATTTAATTAATGCCATATTCTAATCCTCCTCTTAAATATTTGTCAGAAGCATTTATTTATGAGTATATTATATCATAATCCTAATGGCAGTACAATGGGATTCTGAAAACGGATTTAGTGGTATTGCAGTAGATATTTTTGATACAATAAAAAACAAAATATCAGGTGTAAAAGAAGAACTTCCACATGTGACAGAAGAAACTCAAGATTTGTTAAAACTTTTGGAAGACCCAGATATCCTAAGATATGATTTAAAAGATTTTTTTGAAGGTATAGATGGTGCTGACGAAGAGTTTATGAATTTTATTGATGATGTTGATTTATCTGGCGATGTTTTCGAACAATATCAAGTCCATCTTCAAGAAACTGCTAATAGCACTACAGCTTTTCAACGTATAACTACAGCAGCAGGAAACGCAATTAAAACATTATTTGCTGCTTTAGCTAGTATGGCTGTTACCTTTCTTGTCTCAGAACTTATAAGCGGAATATATCAGTTTGCACAAGCTTCCAAAGACATTGCGAATTCAGCCCAAGAAATAGGCTCTAAATTTAAAGATACCGAAAAAGATATTAGCAGTTATAAGAAAAAAGTCGAAGAATTACAAGGTACAATCAATGACTCATCCTCTTCTATAGATGATGTTGCAAAAGCTAGAGAAGAATTGATGACGATTCAGGATGAGCTTATTGAGAAGTATGGCACAGAAGAAGCTTCTATTAAAAATATTACTGATGCAGTAAATGGTCAGGCGAAAGCTTGGAAAAACTTAACTCGCCAACAATGGACTGATGCAAAAAATGATTTTAATAATAATGATATTATAAAGAATTTTTCTAATTTTATTCATGGGTATAAGTCAAATATAGATCGAATGAAAAAGGAGTTTGGGGAATATTCTGTTGATATCAATGCAGGTAGTATTACAGGTAAGGAAAACCGCAGACAAGTAGAAGAAATTTTATCGAAATTTGGTAAACTTACTCCTAATGGAACATATGGTAATTTAAAACAGCTTACTTTAAAAGGTAACGCTACAGAGGTTTATAATCAACTTTTAAAAATTCAATCAGTATTCAATTCATTAAATAATGAAAGTATTGGCAAAAATAGTTCATTTGTTAATGACCTTGGTGATATGGCTGAATCAGCAAAAGAAGTATCTGAAAAATATAAAGATTTTTGGAACGAATATCTTTTAAATGATAAAATTCTTACACAAGGCAGTAAATATTCATCTTCTTATAAAAATATTTTAGATGATTACGATAAATACCAAGAAGCTGCTAATTCCAAAGATAAAAAGAGAGCAAAAGAAGCAAAACAAACTCTTGTAGAATCTATATCGGGAGTAATGGATGATGCATTGAAGAATGGAGATAAAGATGTAGTTTCCTATTTTGAAAATATGTATCCTGAATTAAAAGCCGAAGTAGATTCTTGGCGTTTTGATATTAAATTTGAAGCAAACAAAGATAATTTAAAAAATCAAGTTAAAACCGACCTTGAGAAATTAAAAGGTTTTTCAACTGAGGATTTAAAAGAAGATACATTTAATCCTAATGCTGTTACCAAAGAACAAGCCGCAGCTTATAATGATTTAATTGGATTAGCTGATAACTATGGTTTATCAATAGATGAACTTATAGAAAAGTTTCAAAAACTCGGATTAGTACAATCTGAGAAACAACAGGTATTTCAAAAATCATATCAAGATACTATTAACCGTTTTAAAAATAATTCAGATAAGAAACAAGATAAGCAAAAATTAAAAGAGGCAGAACAAAATCTCGAAGATGAATACAAAAAAATCTCCGATTGGGGGCTTAATGATTATGCAGACCAAATCAAGAACAATACAATTCAGACTAAGTTTGGTAACGTTGATATGGATAAACGTACTATCATCCATTGGTCTGATGAACTGAAACAGACTTATGCAGATGCATTAGCAAGCTGGGATTATAATCCAGAGGTGGGTTCTATTGATACCGTATTTGGTGCTTCTGAACGTTTCGGTGAGGATTTAAACGGTAAAGGTTGGGAAATTGCTTTTACTCCTATCTTACCAGATGGAACATTTTTATCAAAAGATACGGTTGAAGAGTATATTGATACTATTTTACAAAAAGCATATGCAGATGATGGAAAAGTTACCGATGATGAATTAAAAAAGATTGATGCACAAGGTTTACAAATCGGAGATACATTTGTTAAAGGTATTTACGCTGGTATAGATGGCAGTCAAAACTATGATAACAATGGGAATTGGGCTGAAACTGTTGGTCGTCTTATGCATTTTGTTGGATTTGATGGAGCAAAACAAATTGCAGAACGTGAAATTGCCAATTTAAAAAAACAATATGGAAAAGACGGTTCAAAAACCATCGAACAATTTTTCGAAAAAGAAGGTATTAACAAATCTTCTAAAAAACTTGATGAATTTAATCGTGTTACCAAAGGTATTACTGAAGCAGATAAAGCTATTCAAAAATGGAATAAACATGTAAAAGAGTCATCTGAAATTAAAACACCAAAAATAGCTTTTAATAAGGTTTGGAAAGAATTAGATAACCCTGATAAAGATAGTTTAAAAACTACAAAAAAAGACCTTCTTGAACTTGCAGAAGCCGGTAATCTTACAAAAGAAACGTTTTTAAAAGTAGAAGGTTCTTCAGATTTCTTAACAAAACTTGGATTATCTGAAAAAGATATCGACAAAGTTATCAACAAAATTAACAAATTAGTTGATAACTCTAAGCAGTTATCCACAATGCGTTCAGGTATCTCTTCTATCACTTCTGCTTATGATGAGAAAAAAGATTCTAAATATAACACTGTTAGTGCAAACACTCTCTCATCTATGTATGATACATTAGGTATTAAAGAATGGGATAAAGAGAATATTAAAGCATGGGAAAACTATAAAGAAATTGCTGGTGATAGTGCTCAATCTCTTTCAAGTTTAGCAAAAGCCCAAAATAAGCTTGCGTCTGCATATGTAAATAGTCATGATTTCTTATCAGGTTTAACGAAAGAAAGCCAAGATTATTATGAAGCTCAATTAACTGAAATGGGTGTTACTAATGCTCATGAAGTTGTAACACAAGCTCTTGCAAATAAAATGCAGTATCTCGCTGAACAGAAAGCATATGCAAAAAAAGAAGGCGAAGAATTATCAAAGGCTAGTACCAAAAACCTTAAAGATTTTATTGATGAGCAAGGTGGTGCTGACAAGGTAAGTGCTGCGTTATTTAATCTTGCAGTAAATAAAGAAATGGTTAATAACCATGCATTAGATTTTAGTGGTGATGTTTCTAATTTATTATCTTATGTCGAAGCTATTGAAGGTGCAAATAAAGCACTAAACGCTTTAAATGCATTAAAGGCAATCCAACATGGCGATTATGATGCTGCTGCAAAGCTTGGTTATCATTATATGGATACATCTTCAATGTCTAAACTTGTAGGGGATGCAAAAAAAGAAGTTAATAAAGCCAAAAATAAGCTCAAGACAAACACTACAAAAGTAAATCCAACAGTAAGTCTAGGCAATAAAAATAATAGCAGTAAAGATTCATCTGATAAATCTAAATCCAAGGATAAAACCAAAGCCACAGCCCAAATCTTTGACTTCATAGAAAGACATATCAATAAACTTACAAAGACTATTGATTATGCTAAATCAAAGATGGAAGCTCTGTTTAGTGTTGGGGCAAAAAATAATCAGTTGGATAAGGCTATCAAAAACACTACCAACCTTGTCAATGCACAGAGAAAGGCTGCTGAAAAGTATCAAGCATATGCAAACAAGTTAGCAGGTATTGCAACAAAAACCACAAAGAAAACTGTTAAAGTTTCATCTGGTGTAGGTGATAAAATTGTAAAATCAGCTAAGAAATATGTTGGAAAGTTAAAATATGTTTGGGGTGGTACAAGTCTTACAAGCGGTGCTGACTGTTCAGGATTTGTACAGCAAATATTTAAAAAGTATGGAATCAATCTTTCACGAACATCAAGAGAACAATGGGCTAATACTTCTGGTAAAAAGATAACCAATAAAAAAGACCTCAAAAAAGGTGATTTGGTATTCTTTGGTAATGGTGGTAAAGCTTCAAATATCCATCATGTAGGAGTTTATGCAGGTAATGGTAAGTTTGTTGAATCACCATACACAGGTAAAAAGGTTAGAGTTAGTAAGCTTTCTAGCAGAAATGATTTTGTCGGTGGTGTTAGAGCAAATAAAGTTGCAAACGCTACAACCACAAAACAGATTAAAGTTAAAGGCTTAAAGAAATCAGAAGTAAATAAATATATCAAGCTTATTGAAAATGGTTCGCTCACAAAAGATGCTATAAAATCCATTAAAAATGAAAAGCTGAAAACTTTTATTGAAAATTATCAAACATATTATGATAAAGCTCAGGAAGCAAAGAAGGCAGTTCAGGAAAATATTACATCTATTGTAGAGCTTAATAAACAAAAACTTGATAATATTACTTCACATTATGATACTCTTATCTCAAAGATTGAAGCTACAACCTCAAGGCTTGAAGCACAGTTATCCGTTCAAAAAGCAGTTAATTCATTGTATAATAATGGTGAAACAGGTAGTGCTTCTACATATAAGAGTCTTCTTACAAGTTCATCATCTGAAATCAATAAATATATTGCTGAGAAAAAAGCATATGATAAGGAAAGAAAGTCTGCACGAAAGCAGCTCAATAACAGTTTAAAGAAAAGTGGAGTTTCTAAATCTCAGAGAAAATCTGCTCTTGCTGATTTTGACGCTACTACAAAAGCTCAGATTGACAACTTTAACACAAGTATTTTCAATGCTGAATCTAAGTTGTATGAATATGCACAGTCACTTGCTTCTCTCCCATGGGATAAAGCAACAGCAAAAATCGAAAAGCTTTCATCCACATATGATATTTTACAGGCAAAATTATCAAATGGAACATCTGTTAATGGTAAAAATAAAATCCTTAACCAGATGAATGATAATCTTGACAACCAGTTATCTCAAAAGAAGTCTGCTTTAAAGAAGGATAAACAGAATGTAAAAAGTTCTGCACTTTGGATAAATAAAAATTCCAAAATAAAAGTAACAGCAGGTAAACTTCTTACAAAAGACCAACTTAGTGCAATAAAAGGTATTTATGGTAAAGATTCTAAGCAATACAAGGAAGCTGTTAAATATAACAGTTATGTTAAAGCTTTACAAAATAACCAAGCTGATTATAATAAGTCTGTTGAAGAGAATAAAACCAATAAGGCTGAAAACTTTAAGACACAGTTTACAAATATTCAAACTGGTTTTGAAAGAAGTATTTCTGATATTGAAGCAAAATCAGACCATATTGAAAATGCAATTTCTATTCTGGAAACAAAGGGATATAAAGCTAATGCTAGTTATTATGAAAAACTTGCACAAATCAGTGGTGAAACTATTGCTAAAAATACTGATGAATTGACAGCATTGAAGAATAAATTACAGGAAGGTTTGGATAACGGAACAATCCAGGTAGGTACAGATTCTTATTATGAGATGGTCGATGCTATATCCAGTGTTGAAAAGAATATTGATGCTGCTACTCTCTCTCAGGAACAGTTCTTGCAAAAGGTTCGTGAAACTAATGCAGAACTTAAAGAACACGCTCGTACTGCAATTAGTGACTTAAACGATGAAGCTGAGTTTTATCAGGATATTCTTAGTTATAGGGATGCTTATGACGACAACGGAAATATGACTGACGCAGGTAAATCTAGGCTTGGACTTAGTATGACCAAAATGAGTAATGATATAGCTTTGAATAACAAATATAATGAAGCTATTGCAGAACTTGATGCAGAATATGATAATGGTAATGGAAAAATTGGTTATGATGACTATTATACAAAGCGTAAAGAGCTTATATCACAGCAAAGAGAGTCAATTAAGAATTATTACTCTGAGATAGACGCTATCAAATCTCTTATTGAAGAGGGTTATAATGCTCAGAAAGATGCGTTATCTGATTTAATATCAAAATATACAGATGCACTTGACGCTGCAAAGAATCTTCACGATTATGAGAAGTCTATCAAGGAAAAGACAGAGAATATAGATAGTATAAAGAAAAGAATTGCTGCACTCCAAGGTAATGATACTGAGGAAGCAAGACAAAAGATTCAGAAACTTCAAATCGACTTAAAGAAAGCTCAGGAAGATTTGGATGAAACTCAGTATGAACAGTATATCAATGACCAAAAAGAAATACTCAGTGAGATGCAGGATGATTATGAGAAGTTTGTAGAGGAACAGCTTAAAGATGTAGACGACCTTATCAGGAAACTTATTGAGGGTGCAAAAGGAAACACACAGGATGTTCTTAAAGTATTAGAATCACTTGCAAACAAATGGGATATTGACCTTAGTGCTATTCTTAAAAATGATATGGAAAAAGGTGACTTCTCTTCCGTTGATAATAAAGATAGCAATGCTGTTGACAATGCGAATAAACATTATGACGAGGATAAGAAGAATGAGGAATATAACCCTCCTGCACCTGATGATAACAAATCCAATAATGAAGATTCAAAGAACACCGAAACTAAAAAGACATTAACAGATATACTTAAAGAAATTGCCGATGAAAACGCAAATGAAACTACGCATCAAATTCATGGTGTTGAAGGAAAAGACCAAAACGGCAATATGTGGTATAACAGACTTAGCACTGATAAAATAAACCAATTAGTATATGATAAAACTGGTAATGTTATTGAGGATTCAGCTTTAATGGATCTTGCTAAAAAGTTGGGTGTAGAGATTCCAAAGGGTCTTACAAAAGAGATGCTTTATTCATCATTGGATAAGCAGCCGAAACTTGCACAGGAATTTAGAGATGCACTTTTTGAAAAATTGCAGGATATGGATTTTTCGACTGATATTGAGACTTTGTTAAGTGGATTTACTACTCCTACAGGAGAATCTAAACCTGCTGGTGAAAGTAAGACATATGCTGAACAAGCAAAGGCTGAAGCTGAAAGACAGAGTAAAGAAAATGAGACTAAGTATCTTAAAAAGATATTAAACAATCTCACTGGAAGTGCTAATGATACAAATAAACCACTTCGTAAAATCAAACCAGGCGAGACTTCTAAGAGTGCTTTAAATAAGAAGTTATCTGCTGATTATGGTGTTGTTGTTAAATCAGGTACAGGTAATCATGGACAGAAATATATTGATATGTTTGCAAAAGCTATTGGGCTTATTGGTGGTGATGGATATGGTGAAAACGATGAAGTATATCAAAAACTTAAAAAAGAATATCCGCATCTTGGTTTTTCAACAGGCGGCGTTGTAGGTGAATTAAACAAAGTTGCTACAGACAATGGTGACGATGGTTGGATTACTGTAAAAACTAAAGAAAGGGTTCTTACAGCAAGACAAAATAATCTCTGGGAAAAATGGACGAAAAACCTTCCAGAACTTGTAAATATAGCTGATTATTTACCGAGTATGTCAGAATATATGCCTAAAATACCCGATATGGCTGCAAATATGCAAGTTCAAAATGGTGGAAATTCAGTAAATATTGGTGATATTTCATATACTATGGAGTTCCCTAATGTTACTGACTCAGCTTCAATGAAAGAAGCTATTAAACATGATACTTCATTGCAGGATATGTTGTGTGATATTACGATAGGTCAGATGAAAAAAGGGAATAAACTTGGTATGATGAAGTATTAGTTTTATGGAGGGTGGCGGTGCTACTCTCCTGTTTATAGGAAAGTTATGATTATTATTTGATTCATATGTTCTTCATTGATAATTGTCGAATATTGGTATATAATTGTAAATATTATTATTGATGTATTGATGATTGGAGGAGGACGTTATGGGAACACAAGATAATAAAAATAAAAATAATAAAAATAAAAATAATAAGAAGAAAGTTACGGCAGAAAAATTGAAATTTTCCAGACCGTTACACAAACCTTCTGATGTTAGAAATTCAGGTGATGGAAATAATTCAACAAGGGGGAATTAAATTATTTTGACAAGTTTAATATCTTTAATACCAAGTATTCTTTTAAATTTGGTAGTAGGTTATTGCTTTATATATGTTATGAATTTAGTGCTTTTAAATAAAAATGAAGAAAATGTTGAGCATAGTATATTAAAGTCTTTTGTTATAGGATATATTTATTGTTTAATAGCACATATGATACCATTTTCAATAAACACATATGCTGATAATATATGTATTATAGTGTCATCAATAATTGTGGCATATTTCATAGGTAAGTTTATTCGTTCACAGACAATGCTTAAAATACTTGATTTTTTGAAAATTCAGAAAAACAGGAATCAATATGTTTGGAATGAGTTATTGGATAAAGAATATTCAATGATTGTTCGTATGGAGTATACTGATAAAATATATGAGGGTTATGTACATGCAAATTCAGATTTTTCAGATACACCAATGGTTGCTCTTTGTCTTTGTGAGATAAAGGATAAAGATGGAAACATAATCGAAAACAATAAGAACAAAGTAAATGAAGTTGTATTGTTGGATGCTGGTAAAGCAAATTCAGTGACATTTATTTACGACAGCCATAGTGCAATTACGGATGATATAAAGAAATTTTTATAATTAAAGTAGAAAATAAGCAGAAAGGAGATGTTGTTAATGAGTAAATTAGATGTAGAAAAGTTTAAATTACTGTTAATGGAAGAATTGGTTATGGAATACAATATGACAGAATTAGAAGCACAAAGAATTATTGCTAAATCTACAATTAATAAAATGCTTAAAAAATCTCCTGAATTTATTATGCATTATTCAATAGAAGATAACGCAAAAGAGATATATGACGAATATATGGGAATACCATTAGAAATGTAAAAAGAATATTTAATTTATTACCCATAAAGGCAGTCTAGTGAGATAATCGCTGGGCTGTTTTTTCTATGCAAAAAATTAAGAAAAAAGGAGAAATCAATGTTTAGTAAAGATAGAAAAATAGAAATTTTAACTGCCGAAGTTGAACGCTTATGCAGAGAGAATAACATGCTTAAAGAACGTGATACAAAAGAGATTGCTAAGAAAGCACAGGAAATCTCAGATGAATATATAAAAGAAACTCAGGACAATTTAGACGAGATTATAGAGTTAAAGGAAAAATATCATAAGTTGATTGATGAGCTTGAAGATGTAAGGGAAGGTTATGAGAAAGAAATGAAGAGGTTTATGGTGGAAGTTAGGAAATCTAAAAGAAAATTTTTCAAAAAATAAATAAAACAAGGAGGGACTTTGCCAATGGTGGCAACAGATTTTGAATTTAATGGAACAAAATTAACGGATGTGAATTGGAGAATTGTCAATTTTAACAATAGTGATGATAATGAAGTTGCTGGTGGTGGCGAAGTTACTTTCAATACATCGAAGGCAATAAATGGAAAACGTTGGAATTATGTGGGGCGAAAATATGATACACAATACTCTTTCCCAGTTCAAATCATGAAATTTAAATGCCCTCATGAAGTTGGAGAAATATCTACAAGAGAACAAGCTTTTATTCACTCATGGTTAGTGAGATCTGACGGATATAAATTATTTAGATTTATGTTTGATGGATATGAAGATGTTTATTATAATGCACAAGTTGCACTACAATGGTATAAAATTGGTGGGAAAATTGTTGGTGCTACTCTCACATTGACTTGCGATGCTCCTTGGGGGTATTCAGATATTCAAACAGCAGACATAGTAACAAATAATCCTTTTAATCTTTACAATGACTCTGATGACTTGGGGCATATCATCCCTGATGAGATTGAAATCGGTATTTCATCTGCTGGTAATTTAGAAATCAGCAACAATTTAGAGAATATATATTCGATGGGTACATACTCGAATATGAAGATAAATAACTGTAAATCAGGCGAGAATATTGTTGTTAGTGGTTTAACCAAACAAATCTACACTGACAATGCAACACATGAAAAAACAATCGTAGATGATTATAATTACAAGCCTATACGTCTAATAAATATGGATAATATGAGAAGAAATATAATTACGGTTTCGGGGTGTAATGCAATAGTTCATTTAACTTATCGTACTATTAGAAAGGTGGTGATGTAATTTATGCCTAATGTGTTTAAAGATAGCAACCTTTCTTTTCATTATAACAAAAATCTTGACAACTCTATTAACATTCCAAATATATACCTATTAAATCGTAGATTAAAAAAAATAGGACAAATTGAAGATGTCACAGAACTTCAAATTGTAGTGGCATTAAATGAACCAAATGAGATTTCTTTCACCACTCATAAATATATTAACGGTAGAAAAAATTCTTTATGGAAACATATTAAAGAAACAGCTTTAATAAGTGTTGAAGGTTTTGGTATTTTTGAAATTGAAGCACCTATTACTGACACAGATACAAGTATTAAAAAGATTCATGGACAAGATTTATGTTCAGTTGAATTAGGACAAAGTAACTGTACGCTTGAGATAAATACTGAAGAGGACTATACTTCTACTGTTACTCCTGCCCTATCCGATGTTAAACCTACTTTATTCTATAATGAAAATGATACAGCACATTCATTGTTGCATCGTATACTCTCTTATGCTCCACATTATACTATAGATCATGTTGATGATAGTTTGTGGAGAATGAATCGAGAGTTATCTTGCACTGATAGTGCAATTTATGACTTTTTGACAGGTGATGTTTCTGAAGCATTTGGATGTATTTTTATCTTTAATAAGTTTAAACGAAGTATTAGTGCTTATGACTTAAAAGATCACTGTATGACTTGTGGCTCACATCATATTATTGGTACAGAATGTCAAGATTGTAAAACAAAAGGTAGACCATCCAATAATCTTGAACAAGGATATGGTTATAATTCTTCTGTCTATGTTGACACTGAAAATCTTGCTACAGAAATGACATTAACTGGTGATAAAGATAGTGTAAAAAACTGTTTTAAGCTTGAAGCTGGTGATGACACAATGACTGAAATGGTTGGTCAGCGTTTGATAGGCGGTACAAATTATATTTGGACTTTTTCTAATGAAATGTTAAATGATATGTCCGATGAACTTCGAGAAAAATATATTGCTTATACTAAACTTGTTGAAAGTTATCAAAGTAGATTTAATACTCTTTGGAATAATTTTAATGAGTACACGAACAAAGTTTCTTACTATAAAGACAACAAATTCCCACAAGCAGAAACAACCATCACTTCTGCTACTGAAGCGTGGAATCTTATAAAAAAAGAAATTACATATGGTTGTATAGCTAATAAAAATACCGTTTTATCAACTTTATCTAAGAGTATTTTATACTATGCTAAATTACTTCTACCTGCTGATTACGGAGTTAAATTTGATCTTGATTCAAGCGGTAACGATAAGACATCATGCACTACAACTAATGACGGTGGATATAATGTAATTACATCGTGGACAGGGAATTTATATGTTTATAGATATAATTATACAGATGATAACGGGAATGATTTAGATTATGTAAGAACTGGTGCATGGACTTTACCCGTTAAGAAAGGTTATCAGAGTACACCAAATGCATCAAACGCTTATACAAATGACTATTATTATTATCTAAAACGTCAATTAGATTATGCCCTTGCTAAGTCTCAAGCATATTTAAAGGTAAAACATGATAGTGATTATACAGACAGCGTATCAAATCATTTAAGTGACAAAGATTATTATAAGAATTTCTTCAAAGAGTATAATGTTACTTCTCTTCAATCTTATTATGATGCATATAATTCATGCTCTGTTATTTTAAATCAGTTAAATTCAACAATAGATCCAACTACAAAATATTTGCTTGAAAATGGTAGCGTGTCAAGTTTGAGTATCACAAATAAATTATTGACAAAGTATCACGATTACGCAGATTATATATCTACTATAATTAAGGAATATCAAGGTTATATAGACGATTATAATCGTAAGATTGAAGTTGCAAATGATGAAATTATACAAATCAATACAATGTGTAATCTTCGTAACTATCTGGGAGAAGAATTATATTTTGAGTTATTATCTTTTAAGCGAGAAGATGTATATAAAAATGAAAATTTTACTTCCGAAATGTCAGACAACGACACTGATTTATTAGCAGATATAGATGAATTTATTCTTGATGCGAAAGAAGAAATTGCTAAAGCTTGCCAATTGCAATATTCTTGTACAGTTAGTTTAAATAATCTTCTACTTGATAAAAATTTTGACTATGATAAGATTTATGAAAAATTTGCCCTCGGTAATTTTATAAGATTGTCAATTGATGACACACCTATTAAAATTCGTATTATCCAAATGACTTTTAAATTTGATGATGATATCGAAAACTTACCCGTAACATTTTCCGATGCACTTGTTGGTGATACTACAATTCGTGATTATCAAAGTATTATCAATGCTGCAAAATCCATGGCAACATCGTACCAATATGTCGTTAAACAAAGTGATAAAAATAACAAAGATATAAAGACTGTAGTTGGAAAACTTATTGATCAAGGTTTAGCTGCTGTTAATGAGATGGTACAAAATGCGCAAAATATTGTAACTACTATCGACTCTCATGGAATTTTGGGACGAAAGTGGAATGATGATTTAAATGACTATGAAGATGAACAATATCGTCTTATCAATAATGTTTTAGTGTTTACGAATGATAATTGGAATACGATTAATACTGCTGTTGGAAAAATTTATTACAATGGTAAGTGGAGATATGGCGTTTTAACACAATGCCTTATTGGTAAAATGATAATTGGAGAAAGACTGGAAATCGGTAATAATTCAGGAACATATACTATTGATGATAATGGTTTTACGATTGTAAACGGAAATAATAAAATTTCTTTAAATGCAAACGACCCCTCATTTATTATATCTAAAAATAATTCTGATTTGTTAAAATACACTCCTAATGGTGGCTTGTATATTAAAGGAAACGGAGAATTTACAGGTGATATTTATGCTAACAATGGATATTTTAAAGGTGATGTAACTGGTGCTTATGGTACGTTTAGTGGCGATGTGCTTGTTGGCAATGACAATACAGGTGTACATTTATATTCAAATGGCTCAATGGCAATAAACGCAAATGGTGCTAGATTATTGGACTTTAATACAGATGGACAAAGGAAATTAACTCTTGGTTCTGGTGTTGAGATAAAATGGGCTAATATCAGTGATGGTAATGAAAATGTTACATCTATTACAGAAGATACTCTTAAAACTACAAATGTTATTGCCGAAAATTTAAAAGTTAAAGCTGCAAATATAGATGGTAGTTTAACTGCTGGAGATATTAATAGTACAACAGGTTCGATTGGTGGTTGGAAAATAAATGAAAAAAGTTTATATAATGACACATCTTCCACTTCATATATGGAAATTAATTCTGACGGATGTATATGGTCACGAAGTAATAATAAAGCTGCAAGATTACTTGATGGTAAATTTATTTTTGGAAATTATGATGCAACAAATGGATATAATCAGAATTCAGGATATATAGATATGAGTGTTGATGGTATATTTGCTCGAAGTATTGCAGGTTCACAAAATACAAGAAAAGATTATCTATTAAAGGTAGATACGAAAAATGATTGTGTATCTATTACAGGTAGTACAGCTACTATTCCTGCCCTTCGTATCAACAACCTTGGTTCAGGATTAGCAATGACTGTATGTTGTACAGTTGCTGGTGCGGAATCTGTTGCAGGACATTATATATCTATGTACGGTGAAAATGGTACGAAACATCGTGCGGTTATCAGATGTGATAATGGTAAAGCCACTGATGCAACGGTTGGCTATGGTACTGTAGGAACTACTACTTTCCCTTGGGATACAATTTACTCAACGAATGGTGTTAAAACATCCGATTTAAAAGTTAAAGAAGTGATTGGTGTAATAAATAAACAAGAAGCGTTGAATTTTATCAACGATTTAAAACCATTAAATTATACTTTTAAAAATAGTGAAAACAAACGTATTCATATGGGATTTGGAGCACAACATGTAGCTGAAACAGCAAAAAAATTACATATGGGTGATTTATCTATATATGAAGCTGTTGTTAAAGAAGGTTCTGATGAAGAATATTATCGTGAAGGTATAGATGACGAAAAATTATCATGGGGATTAAAATATGATGAATTCGAAGCCCCTATGGTTGCTGCTATACAAGCCTTATACGATGAAATAATAAGTTTAAAAGCTGAAATTGTAGAATTAAAGAAAGGATTAAATTGATAATGGAAAAACCTATTCAGATTGTAATTGAAGATTTAAGAGAAACTATTGCTAAAGATATAAACGATACTAAACTACCTGCCTGTTTTGTAACACCTATTCTAAAAGATATTTATGAACAATGCATTGCTCTTGAGAAACAGCAATATGAACAGGCAAAAAGGACATATGAAGATAGTTTAAAGAATAATACAACAAATAAGAAGGCAGAGTAACATCTGCTTTCTTATTATTTTTGGAGGTGATAATTTGAAACAATTAACACATGAAATAAACTTAAACATGACTCAGCCAAATAATTTTGAGTATGTTTATGCAATGCAGAGTGATTATGATTCTGAAATTGTTGTTGCTACCCTTTATGACGGCAATACTCTTTATACTATTGATGCGAATCAAGCTGTGCTTAATGGAGTTACTGAAAACGGAAATACTATTGTATATAATAATGTTACTATTGATTCTGACAAACATCGTATTTCTTTCCCTTTAACAAAAGAAATGTTATTTGAATCAGGAGATACTCGTTTTGTAGTATCGTTTTTTGATACAAGAAACAATCAGAGGAAATCAGCATTTCCTTTTATTATAAAAAGTGTTTCAGATGCTGAAGGAACATTACCCGTGTCTGTTTTAAAGAAAATTAGTGAATATGTTGCGGAGGCAGCGGCATCGGCACAAGAAGCTAAAGAATCGGCAAAGAATGCCAAGGATAGTGAAACAAATGCTAAAATCAGTGAGTTAAATGCAAAGGACAGCGAAAATAATGCAAAGAAATATGCAACTGAAGCAAAATCATATGCTGTAGGTGGTACTGGAACTAGAAAGAATGAAGATATTCAAAATACACAGTATTATTATAATATAATTAAGGAATTATTCGATCAGCATCTTGAACAAATTTTATATTATACAGATTATGCAAGTTTTGAAAAAGATTATAATGCTGAGAAAATTACACCTAGAACTTTAGTTTTAATTGCGGAGGGTGGCGAAAGTGACAACGGTAATGCCACTAATCCTTATTGTGTAAATGTGACCCTTGCAAACAATATGACACGAGTTGAAACATCTGGTAGTCTAAAACAGTATATAAAAGGCTCAAAAACAATTGATGAAATAATAATTAATGCAAATTCGGGTTATTATTTCCCCGATGATTATGAGTGTGTTGGAACTGTCAATGGCATTGTTATTGCTAGAAATAATGAAAATCAAATTACCATATCTGGTAGTCCAACCAAAAATACTGAGATAACATTGATTGCTCCATCTAAGCAGGAAGAAGAAAAAGGTGAACAATCTGCTCCGACAGTAAGTGGTGGAGTTGGTAAAATCAATGGTACTACTACAGCTATGGAGTATTCAAGTGATAATATTACATGGAAGGATTGTTCTGATGGTAATACAACGGTAGAAGCAGGAACTTATTATGTTAGATATAAAGAAACGGATGAGTTAAAAGCAAGTCCTTCTACAACTGTTGAAGTATCAGAAAATGAAGTAGTTATTCCTGATGGTGAAAAGATTTACTTGTATAATGAGGGAGATGAATGCAACTCTTTATCTGGTGGATGGCAATTTTTCATATTGTCTCAATCAGGTACAGATCAAGATGTTAGTTCTAATATTTTACAATTCAATAAACAAAGTACAAGCTTAACTATTTGTCGAACAGAAAGCGGTACTCATAGTGGTTATGATTATATTGAAATACAATCCACAAATAATTGGTCTTCTATTCTTGGTAAAACATCTCCTTCATATCTTGTTATTGAATATATTTATTCTCCAAATAATGTTTCAGATTCTAACGAACAAAGCAATCAAATAAGTATTCTGATAAATAACGGGATAGGCTCGGCGGGATTTAGCGGTACGGTATTAAATAGAGTTGAATTTAATCCCATTTCATCACTTAATAAAATTGATATAGTTAATCAAGATAAACTTGTCTCAAAAGATAATGGCTATATGGTAATAGGTTGTATGATGTCATCTCTACAAGCATATGAATTGCAGATTAAAAAAGTTTATTTAATCAAACAGTCGTAAACCAGAAAGGAGTAAAATACACTATGATTTTATGGATAGATAAAAATAAAACAATCGTCACAATTGATACTGATACTCCTCTCGCTACAGTCTTGATGGATGGTTTAATGTCTAAAGAAGACAAAAAGAAACTCAATGGAATAGCTGAAGGTGCCACAAAATATATTCATCCAACATATACACCTGCTATAAGTGGTTTATATAAAATCAGTGTAGATAATATGGGTCATGTTAATTCTACGAGTGCTGTAACTGCGGATGATATTGGTGCTCTTGGTATATCTACAGAAAAACATACTCATGTTGTAGCCGACATTAAAGATTTTCCTTTATGGTCAAAAGCGGCAAGTAAACCAACCTATACATGGAGTGAAATTACAAGCAAGCCGACAATTCCAACAAAATTATCTGAATTAACTAATGATAGTGGTTATATCACCACAGACACCGACACCTGGAAAGCTAATACAGCAGACAGTGAAGGTTATGTTCAAAAAGGCAAGGGACATCCTAATCAAATTTGGAAGACTGACGAAAATGGAAATCCTGCATGGAGATCTGCCGAAGCTGAAATTGGAGTTATAGACAATTGCACAAGTACAAGTACCTCTTCTGCTCTTTCTGCTAATCAAGGTCGTGTGATTATGGAAATTATAGGCGATGTTGGAGAATTGGTTGATTTAATCAATAGAAAGGTTGTGTGATTATGGGTACGATTATAGATAAATTAACATATACCAAAAAAGCAGTCGATGATATACAGGCTGCTATTATTGAAAAAGGCGTAGAGTGTGCTGACTCTGTGCCTTTAAATGATTATGGAGATAAAATTCGTGATATTAAAACTCATCAGAAACCCACATTTTGTCCATGGTATGATTTGGGCAATGTGTATTATAGTATTGATGAAAATGATATAGAATACACTACTGAGTTTGAGTTGTTAGATAAATCACAGATTGATATTAAAGAATATATTTACACTTAGAATAGGAGGTTATAAATGGTTATACGAGCAAATTTTTCGGGAAATATTACTGAAACAGAAGATTTGAAAGGTTCGACTACAGAAACTATCGCACTACCAGTTAAATTAGAAACTGAAACTTATAATTTTACTCATCTTCCATTGTGGTCAAAAGTATTTTTGGAAGCAATTTATCAGATATTATTAGATGGTGGTTATAAACCAATATTAAATGAAGCTGATTATTCTATTACTGTGTTAGATGGATTTAAGTTTTATGTGTTAGGAACACCTGGTACGGGTTATATGTCTAATTGTGTTCAGCCAGGAATTGTAATACATGGTACTACTCAGATGATACAATATTATAATCCTTCTTGGTATCTTACTTCAAATAAAACACAAACAGATTATAATTTTACTTTAACCTTACGTGGATCAGAAAATATAATATGTATAGATGCTTTTAGTGAAACTGATTCAGAGCGTACATATGGTGTTATATTTTTAGCCAAAGCTATTCATATAGCAACAAAAAGAGAATATTTTATGGTAAACCTATATGCAGCTTATCAAAATTATTTTATAGAAAAAGACAATTTATATAATATTACTTATTCTTATAATTGTTCATTACCTACATTATCATCTTATGACTCTAATTCTTTAAAATATGATTCATACGATCAATTTTATGGAATTGGAAAAGGATATAATAAAATTCCACTATTAACAACCCATTACGATTTTATGATTAAAGATATGATATATACCGATCAAATGATACAAAAAAATATGTATTATAAAATTGGAAATGAGATATATTATGCTAATTATATTTATAATAATGATTATAAAATTTCAACCGATCGTTTTTTATACAAAGTTGACACTGTCACAGATTCTTGACATAGAATTTAAAATTATGTTATTATAACTATATGCTCTCTATGTATTTTCTCCCATACATAATACATAGAAGCTATTTTCATTCAAATAGGGAATAGTTGAGTTTAATTACTCTTCTATTCCCTATTTTTTACGATTTTGATTCAAATTTTCTATTTTTGTATTCCACAAGGTATTAACAATATTTCAAAGTGTGTTACTCTTTTGTTTATATCAAATGATGATTGAATATTACTCTTCGCTGGAATTAAAGCTGAATCTATACCATCTATACCCAGTGCATTCATATCTTTGTCGTAATATATCATAATCATATTACATGAAACATTTTTACTATCTGGATTGATTACATAATAAGATAACTTATAATAATCATCATGATTTGGATATTTTTCAATTTCATATTTTGTCTCTAACGAGCTAATATCGGTGATATCTTGTGTTTCTTCTATAGATATCACATTTTGCTTTTCATGAGGTATACAATATGAATATGTAACACTATTTTTCTGACACTTTATTATTTTACTACGTGTAGAAATTACGTTACCATCTGAATCATATTGCTCTATAGATAATGTCATATCAATATCATAATCATTGTTATTTGTATATTTTATTACATCACAATTATCTTCTGTATGAGCTATAATCTCTGAACTAATATATTTTATATCTAATTGTTTTTTGACTACTGCTTTATCAACAGTTATTTTACATTTATATGATTTGTTTTTATATTTAGCTGTGATAATAACATTTCCAAATGATATAGCTTTTATTTTTCCTTTGCTACTAACAGTAGCAACTTTTTTATTACTAGAATACCACTTTACTTTTTTAACAACAGCATTATTGAGACGTAACGTTGTACTATCCCCTTCCTTTAATTCTAAACTTGTTTTTGATAATTTTGGTTTTTTAACTTTTGCTTCAGCTTTGTTAATTGTAACGTTAGGTAAACTTGAAACATTAACCAATGCTAAACATAAACAAATTGATAAACCTTTTAAAATTTTTCTCATATAGTTACCTCCCTGTATATAATTATACAGATAGCATATAACCTTTTTATTAATATTGTCAATATGTTTATGTTAAATTTTTTAAATTCTTTTATTTCTAATTTCTATATTATCCTTGTGTTGTTGTATTATTTTGACCACAATTTTGACCACAAAAATTTCGGTTTGAAATGGTTTAAAACGGTCTGAAATGGTTTAAAACGATATTTTTCTTGATATTTAATATAAATAAAGCCCCAAAACATCGTATTTTCAATGCTTTGAGGCAGTGGAGCTGCGGGGAGTCGAACCCCGGTCCGAACCCAGATTCAATGTACTTCTACTGTTATAGTCAGTGATTTAACATTCCCTCCGGCTGACGCCCACTAACAAGCTGCAGCTTTTGGTAGCTTCATAAATGTTCTAATGTCTCAAAGCTTTGACATTAGAGGGTCCCACAAGGTTGACACCGGTAATCCTCATCGTGGGTTATGAGGACCGATGAGCTGCAACTAGGCAGCTAATGCAAAATTATCTTCTGCGTTTAAATTTAAGTCGAACTTTTTACGTGGTGTCCGACCACGAACAGCTTCTCCATCTTCAGTGAGCCCGTCGAAACCAGTACAACCCCATTGTACTGAGCTGCCCTGTAAGCAACTGCTTTAGTAAAAATCATTTTACTATATCAACAAATATCTGTCAAGATGCATTCCCGAACCATTCCAAAAAATTTTATTCATTTGCAAATCGCAAGCAGTCTGCAATCTTTTTTATACAATACAAAGAGTCGCAAGCGACTATTATATAGCAACAGCATATAATAGCCACTTTCCTGATTTTTATTTAATGTAACAAACAAATTATCAAAACAGACACCTATATATGTATGTCTATTCTATTATTTAAATTTAGCAACTTTGAATTTTCTTATAAGTCCATCAAGTTTTTCCGCCTGACTTCTCATTTGCTGACTTGCCGCTGCACATTCCTGTGCCGTTGCTGAATTATTCTGAACATTATTGTTAATTTGTTCAACACCTTCGTTAATCTGTTCAAATGAATCATTTTGGGCACTGAGTGCCTGTGCAACTTCATTTACTTCACTTGTTATTAAGTTTGAACCGCTAACCACATTCTCAAGCTGCTTTGCTGTATCATCAACTATCACAATACCCTTTTCAACAGCTTTTACAGATGTCTCAACAAGCTGCGATGACTCTTTTGCTGCTTCTGAACTCTGTGCTGCAAGCACAGACACCTGATCTGCGACAACAGCAAAACCTTTTCCTGCCTCACCTGCTCTTGCTGCTTCTATAGATGCATTTAATGCAAGTAAGTTTGTCTGAGCTGAAATATCATTTATTGTTGCTATAATTTTTCCAATTTCCTTTGATGCATCACTTATTTCATTCATTGACTGAACCATTTCCTGCATCTTTTCATTTCCTATAACAATCTCTCCACCGAGATTTTTTACTTTTTCACTTATCTCCTCCGCATTGCGGGCATTCTGAGCTACCTGCTCTGATATTGATGTAATCGTTGCTGTAAGTTCTTCTGTTACGGCTGCCTGTTCTGTAGAACTCTGTGAAAGTCCCATCGAACTTTCTGATACCTGTTCTGAACCGTTTGCAACATCATCTGCAACTTGCTGTATACCCTTAACAGTCGATGACATGCTCTCTTCAAATGCTATAAATGAATCTCTGATTCCCTTAAAGTCGCCTTTCCACTCTACCTGTGGTTTTACTGCAAAGTTACCTTTTGAAAATTCATCCATTGAATTTGATATATCATCAACATATGAAGCAAGTATTGAAACTGACTTTCTAAGGTTATGTGCGAGTTCACCAAGCTTATCTTTTGCATGATAATCAATCTCGCAGTGAAGATTTCCTGCTGCAATTTCTTCAGTAACCTTTTCTATAGCTATAAGCGGCTCGATTATAGCCTGAACAATCTTTGCACAAAGCATCTTTGAGAAAAATATCGCAAGACCAACAAATGCTACTATAATAACGATGCCAACTCCATACACGATTGTGGTGCTGTTAAGCATTCCTCCTGCCTCACCCACATTCTTTCTTACATCTCTGAATAACAGACTAAGAACTATGATGGATAAAATACCTGACACAACCATCAACTTAATAACAAAGTTATAGCCATAATTAATTTTGTGTCGCACGTTTAAATTTTCAAGTTTCTTTTCAAACACAATAATCACTCCTATTCACATATTCCTTAATTTCTTCTTTGAGAAGTTATTATATACTTAATTACAAGGAATAATCAATAAAAAATGCGAAACTTGTCAATAATATTGCGAATACAGCTCATTATAAATTTATTTTCACAAAAAAAATCCCCGAAACAGACTTCAGGGATTTTTGATTATTTTCATTATTGTTAAAACACTTTTTATAACTGAGTTGTTACAAAAATATCATATATTGCTTTGATAGCAGCTTCAAAATCGTTGTCTCTGACACCGATAATAATATTGAGCTCTGATGAACCCTGGTCAATCATCTTTACATTGACATTTGCATGAGCAAGAGCTGAGAATATACGTCCTGCAGTACCTCTTGTCGACTTCATTCCACGACCTACAACAGCGATAAGTGCAAGGTCAGCTTCGATTTCAATGCTGTCCGGATGTGCATTTCTGTTGATTGCTGAGATAACTGCCTGCTCTTTTTCTGCAAATTCAGGCTCGTGAACAAATACTGTCATAGTATCTATACCTGAAGGCATATGCTCAAAGTTTATACCGTTTTCCTCAAATGCGCTGAGCACTTTTCTTCCAAATCCAACCTCGGCATTCATCATGTCTTTATCGATATTTACAGACACAAATCCTTTCTTTCCTGCGATACCTGTAATTGTATATGTAGGATGATGGCATGTACTCTCAACAATCCATGTTCCCTCATCATCAGGAGCATTTGTATTTCTGATATTTATAGGTATACCTGCTTTTCTAACCGGGAATACCGCATCTTCATGAAGAACGCTTGCTCCCATGTATGAAAGCTCTCTGAGCTCTCTGTATGTTATAACCTTGATAGGCTTTGGATTGTCTATAATTCTTGGATCTGCAATAAGAAATCCTGATACATCAGTCCAGTTTTCATATGCTGTAGCATGAACTGCCTTTGAAACAAGTGAACCGGTAACATCTGAGCCACCTCTTGAAAATGTTTTTACTACTCCGCCTAATGTAGCACCGTAAAATCCCGGCACAACAGCATTTTCAACTTTTGAAAGACGTTCCTGCAAAAGCTTATCAGTTGTATCCGCATCAAACGAACCGTCTTCATTAAATATAATAACTTCAGCAGAATCAACAAACTCATATCCAAGATAATTTGCCATTATTATTCCGTTTAAGAACTCACCTCTTGATGCTGCATACTGTGAACCTGCTTTCTTCTTAAAGTTTTCTGCAATTGTATCAAACTCTTTGTCAAGAGAAAGTGTCATATGAAGCCCGTTTATGATAGACTCATATCTTTCTTTAATTTTCTTGAGTTCTTTAGTAAAATCCTTTTCCGCCTCAGCAAGATCGTAACATGCATAAAGCATATCAGTAACTTTTGTATCTTTTGAATTTCTCTTGCCCGGTGCACTTGGCACAACAAATTTTCTTTCAGGATCAGCTTTGATAATGTTTCCAACTTTCGCAAACTGAGTTGCGCTTGCCAAAGAACTTCCACCAAATTTTACTACCTTAATCATTTTTGTCTCCTCACATATTCTTTATTTCTAAATTTATGATGGTGGCATATCATACTATATTGTATTCACGATATTCCAAAAATGATAGTGCACCTTTCACCTGCTTATCATCAATTAATGTAATTCCATCAATGTTAAATAATTTACCACAAAATCAATGGTTTGAAAAGGGGGACAGTAAAAAAAATCAATATCATATAAAATGTCTCACATCACATGCATGGTCTTTTATATTAGAATCTGATTGTCACTTCCGTATCATTTAATCCTTTGCCCAAAAAAGCTTTAAAATATTTTTTTAATCGCTTTGTCCTTTCAATAAAAAATTCCTCTCTCGGAATCTGATTTTGCAAATCAAAATACTTTTCGTCTTTTATCATGCATTTCACATCATCAACAAGCCAGCTTTTTTCAATGCTTGCGTAATACTTCATGGCACTTTTTAACGGAACATTATTTTTCTGATTGTTGTCAACGGCATCAAGTATCATAAAATTGCCTATATATCCGTTTACATCCTTCTGTCTTTTTTCTATATCATCTGACATATAATAACTTTCAGCATTTTCCTGATTTATTATGTTTGCCTCTAAATGGTCAAGCTGCAGTTTGCCTGCATTCAATTTGTATGTTAATGCCGAATTTAATTTTATTGTAACCACATCTGCTTTATACGCGTCCTCTGTTCCAACCCCTAACCGCTGACTTAATAATAGATTTAATAACAATACTTTTATTGCAAATGTTTTATTATTTCCAAATGACCAGTTACTCATCCATTTATCAAGTTCTTCATCTAAATCGTTAATCTCCCTGCCCTGAAAATCAATATTTTCCTTACAAAATCCAACATGTCCGTTTTTTTCTATAATTCTTTTTGCTATTTTCCTAGGAATTTCGTGGTCTTTTGATTTTATAGCTGCAATCCAGAGAATATATGCACACTGATGAATTGCTTTATATTCCTCATTGACATGTTCTTTGTCATCAATCAGTCCTTTTATATATTCGCTGAAATCATTCTGAAAATTCGCATCGGCGAGTGAATGTTTCTGTGCATATGAAGCAATTATCACATTTGTCAGTGCTGGTATTACCGCATGATATTTAAATGCATTAAGCAGATGAAGTGTTTTATATGTAATAGATTTTTCCTCCTGCTCTGCCTTCAACGAACGCTCATTTAATTTATTTTTTTTGACATCAAAATTTCCTAAAATAATTTTTATTGCATAGTAAGTATTAAAGTCTGCTAATATTTCATTATATGTATACTGCTTTCCTCCAATTGGGTACATCACTGATGAATATTTCTTTTCTATTGCATCTTTCATCTTTGCATCATCTTTATATCCAAGTTCCTTATCACAAGTCAGATATACTGCTGCCAGATATGAAATAAGACGATTTTTAAAATCTTCATTTCCACTAAAAATTTTATCTGCCCAAAGTTCATCAAGTTCTGTAATTCTTTTATCTTTCTGCGCATCCGTATCATCTGACTTTGTACAATATTCTTTATAAAAATGATTTTTTATAAGCTCCAAATCTTCAACTTCCAATGATCTGTCATTTAATACCTCAAATAGTTTATTAGCATCGTTTTCATTTTCAGTCAACACAACACATAAGGACATATTTTTAATAATACCGTCCGCCAATTCGATTGCTTTCTCACATATGCTCATTATGTCTTTGTTCTTTTCACTTGCACTTTTCGCTCTTGACCATATTTCATTTAATATCGTCTTTAATGCATTTAAATAATTTTTCTCAAAATCACTACACTTATCATCAACCCAGACCGTTTTTAACTCATAATCTGTTGTGTCCTGTACATTGTTTAAATATACACCACAAAGCACTTCCTTTAAAACAATATCATAACGTGAACGCGAATATTTTAAACACAACTGTTCCCTGTCAAAAAAATCATGTGCCTGTCTTTTTCTCTCTTCAAGAGTTTCAGACGGTGTAGCTTTTACTTCCGGATAACACAACTGCTCTTTATAGCATGATACCATCTGTTCCACACGCTCATTTGGATCTAATGTCTCGTTATCCATCAGTTCCTCAATCTTATCAAGTATCACATCAAACGGAACCACATTCCTGCCTATCAGATTCACATAACATTCTTTTAATTTTGAGCAATACTCACTGGCTTTGAGCTGATAGGGCTTTTTTAACTTCTCTAACGTATATTCTCTTCTCAATAAATATCTTATATAATTTAAAAGATACAATGTAGTAAGTCTTTGCTGTCCATCGACTACATCAAATTCAATACTTCCGTCATTTTTCTTTTTTTCTACAACAACTACCGAACCTAAAAAATATTCTTCATTATTTTCATCATAATCACAAAAAAGTCTTACTATTCTGTCAGTTTTCCAGCGATACGGTCTCTGATATGCCGGAATATTTATCAATCTCGGGTTGTTATTGATTACTCCTCCCTGAGAAGCCCCGTGGGCTTTTGTTGCCTCTCCTTTAAAAATATTTATCATATCATAAATACCTGCATCTTTAAGATTCATCTGTTTTCCTCCTTCATCCTCTCTGCTTTCCGTTCCCTATCTCATGTTCTCAAATGCATACACCAATCTGTCTATATCTTCCTTTGTCGTATATCTCCCGATGCTTATCCGTATCGTTCCGCCATATTTTTTACTGCCTATAACATCATGTATCAGCGGTGCACAGTGATATCCTGTCCTTACGGCTATATTGTATTCTCCGTCAAGTATTGTCCCGGCATCATCAGATGCATATTTTTCAAAAGCTGCTGAAATAACAGCTATGTGATTTTCAAACTCCTCCTCTTTCTCTGGTTTCTGAAAAACAATTATCCCATCCAGTTTTTCTATTTTTTCAAGCATGTATCTGAACATTTTGTCCTCATGCTGCCTTATTTCATTAAAATCTGTCTCGATTGAATCTATCCCATATTTCAACGCCCCTATCGCCGGAACATTTAAACTTCCCACCTCATATTTGGATATACCTGTTTCCGGCAAGTCGAGATTTAAAGAGTCCTCTCCGTTTCCACCAAATATCACCGGATTTAACTTTTTGTCACGCTCAAATATCCTGCTGTTTGTCACAAAACCGCCAACACCAAAAAGTCCGTACAGTGATTTGTGTCCCGCAAATATAAGTATATCTATATCAGTTTCTTTAAGGTTTATTTTAATATTTCCTGCTGCCTGTGCCGCATCTGCAAACACCACTGCCACATATTCTTTTGCCATGTGTGCTATCTTCTCAAACGGCAATATATACCCTGTAACATTACTTGCCATATTTATACATACAAAATCAGGCTCATCACACATAAACTGATATTCAATCTCTTCTATATCCAGATACCCCTTATTGTCTGTTGCAAGTAATTTTATTTGAATGCCTGTCTTTTTTCTTACAGCCTCCAGTGTCCTCATAACCGCATTATGCTCATACGGCGATACATATACTGTCATATTTTCTTTAAAATCATATCCTAACAAAACCCTGTTAGCTGCTTCTGTTGCAGAAGATGTAAAAACAACATCATTTACATCCTCTGCCCCAAAAAACTCTGCTATTTTTGCTCTCGTTCCATTTATCACATCTGTTGCTTTTCTTGCAAGTTCGTAACTTCCTCTCCCCGCATTTACCGACATCTCTCTTGTAAGCATATCCATTTTTTCATAGACCTCTTCCGGCTTTGGATATGTAGTTGCCGCATTATCCAAATAAATCATAAAAGTGTTTCCCCCCTTGTGCTTAACCGACAATATCTCCTAAAACTTTTAATACCGCACTCACCTGTGCGTTTTTGTCATAATTATTTTCCCTAAGCACTTCCCATATTTGTGCTTCTATCAAATCTGTCGCTGGAGATTCATCATACTCCGAAAGTTTACATTTAACCTGCCTGCCATCCACAGTATCCATAGTAAACGATACAGCATTTTCAGTTGTGTTTTCTTTTTTTATCATATGTTCAAGTTCATCATATGATTTTTTAAGCTCCTGTTTAAAGATTTCTATTGTCTCATCTTTATAATCTCTTAGAACAAGACCTGTTAATCCCTCTGAAATCCTGTTAATAATTTTTTCTTCATTGTTCAAATCATTGTCTGTCACGCATTTAAATAGTATTGAGGCTGAATAATCTAATACCACTCCATTAAGTTTTTCTTTGTTTTTCTCTGACCAACGCTCAAATATAGTTCTCAGAGAACTTTCTTTTAAATTGCCTGTACTTTGGAATGTATTTTTCACTATTCCTGTAAGTTTTTCAAGCAGCTTATCATACATCTCCTCAATTTTTAATTTATATACCTTCAATTCATTTACACATTTCTCATAATCAATGCCATCTCCTTTGACAGAGTCCATTAATTCAGGTAATCTCTCAAATAAATACTCTCTTGCACTCTGAATATTTCCGGCGAGGTCATTTCTAAACAATTCACACTTTTTTGCCATCTCGCCGTTATTATCATTTGAAAAACTTATATCGGGTGATGCGTATTTACAAAATCCGGGTAAACTTCGGTACCATTGCTGTATTCCATTAGATAACATTCTAAGTTTCTTTATAGGAGTATCCATAAGCTTACTGTCCGCTGATGAAACTGTACTATCCTGCCATATGTCAAACAAACCTATGATTTTCTTTAAATATTCTTCTTTTTTTCTGTCATCAGGTTCAATATATAAATAACATTTTTCAGGCTCTTCATCTGCCTTGGCAAGAATCTGAGCTGAGATTTCATTTTCAATTTTGTCGTAGTATACAAGCGGTGTTCCATATCTCTTTGAAAGACTGTACGCAATATATATAGGTATTATTCCATTTCTTACTCCAAAATCTCTCCCTTTTATCTCTGTATACAATTTTTCAAAACAATTTTTATTTCCAACACTATCCGTTATAAATTCATCTATCTTTTCAATAAGTTCCACTATATCACCGTCTGCATTTTCAGCAAATTCTGAACCAACCACCAATCCTTTATTTTTTATAACAGCCCTGTATATTGTAGCTTCACTGCTTGTACCTCTGTCCCATAAACTCATGTCCTCGTGCGCAAGAAGCTTTTCGATAATATTGGCTCTGGCTTTTTTTATCGGAGCAGTTATCTCATTTTTGTTTATAAGCTCATGATTTACACATGGTGTCTTTCCATAATAAGAACTGCATATTGATGATAATAATTTTTGTAATTCTGTAGCTGTATCTGCCTTCGTCTCTTTTAACACCCTGCATCCATTCTGATTTTCCGCATATAAATACAATGGACTGTTCTCCCCCGGCATATAATAGTCCTGAATTCTGCTGTTGATTTCATAGATAACATCATCAAGACAAAAAAATGATTCCTCAAATGCAGTCTCATTTTCCTTTAAATATTTTTCATCACTTCGTATTGCTTTTATTGCATAATACTTTTTTATACACTCTTCAAAGTCTACAGGCTCATTTGGACATACCATTACTATTCGCTCATTTAAATTATTTTCAAAATTCTGCTCCAGCTTTTGCATGTCAAATTCACCAACACACAAAAACAGTTTTCCGTCTGCGAAATCATTTTGTGTCAATGCAGTATCTATACTGCCTTTCAGATATTTCTCATTTTCTAACTTCTTTCCGTCCTCCAGACAATACTCAAAATATCTTGTCATTTTCTTTTTGTCATTATATTCTTTAGGCAGTTCATATTGTTTGTTTGCAGTTTCCCTGAAGCACTCAGCGATAGTTCGGTTTGTAATTTTGACTTTATTTTTTCTCTTTTCAATCTCATTTTCCAGGTTCGTATCTGTGTTTATTCTAAATACATAACTGTCACTTCTCTGCCTGTAGTTTAAATATCCGTAACTAATCAATGCCTTTTTTGCATCATCGTACAGATTTCTGTTATCTTCCAGACATACCATGCTCATGATACATTTATCATTTGGTATAAGTTCCGTCTGATTCAACATATTTAACAGAGCTATTGATTTTATGATTTTTGTCATGTACTCAAAAAGTTTTTCACCGTAGTACGCCTCTTTTGCCGCTTTTTGCTTCTCAATATCTATCTTTTTTATAAGATATTTTGCTTTGATATACTCAGAATGACACCTTTCGTTTAAAACATCTTTCTCAAAAATATAAGCAAAATAGTCAAATACATTGTCCGCTGATACCAGTGTATCCGCTCCCTGTACATGTTCTTTTACAAATCTTGCAAGTGTATTGGGAGCGTTATCCGACATAAAAGTAAATACCGTTCTTTCGTTCTGCCCAACTTTTTCACTTATCTTTACAAGAATATATGTTGTAAGAGGTGCCATCGGAAAACATCCCTTTACAATAATCTTTTCATAGTCTTTTTTGTCAAATATCGTATACATATTTGTCATATTGTAAGTTCTGTTGACAATATCAGAGGTTTTAATGCCATATTCATCAAAATATCCCTGTAATGCACTGTCATTCTTTTGAATTACATTCATCATCAGTTCATAATAATTCTGGGCACTTGTTCTAAATGCAACTTCCTGTAATCTTCCCTCAACACCTTTAAAAGAATTTAATATCTGTGGCGACAAAAAATTACCATACTCCCTGATACTCTTATGTGCAATAAATATATGTCTTATATCAGGCTCTTTTGACGCATTGCAAAGTTCACACATAGACTGTATAAGTTCCATGTCTTTTGAGGTTTCTCTATTGTCCTCGCCCTCAATAAATTTGCTGAACTCATCAAATACTATGACGATACCGGCAAAACCATATTTTCTTAATTCATATGCAACATTTTCATAAATTTTTGGAATATTGTTTTCAAGCAGCGGATTAAATTCACTGCCCGCAGTTAACTTTGTATATATCTTTTTAAATAACTCAAAGATTTTATTGTCATTTTCACATATTTCTTTTCTGAATGTTTGAACGTCATATCCATTTTCTTTTAATTCATGAACAAATTTTTTATATGTATCCGGATATTCTCTCTTCCAAAAATCCACTTTTGCTGTAATTTCATCAAAAACAGAATCAGGCATAATTTCTGACAGTTTTTCTCTTTGTAACGCTTGAAATAATGCAAGTCTGTACGACGTTTCAAGACCTGAACGTCCAAAACTGATTATTATAGGAAGATATTTTTTCTTCCTGCTTTCCTCACACAGAATATTCTTTTCAATTTCTTCCTCAAGCTTTTTGTTCTTATTCTTAATTTTATTATAAAAATTAACGATTGATTTATGCCACTTTTTATCATCCCTGTTTCTTAAAAGTGCCAGGAGCACAAGAAGAAGATGTGATTTCCCTTTTCCATAAGGTCCAACCAGTAATGTCGCTTTATTATTTCCTTTTTCAAATATATTTTCTAAATATGTCTCTAACACATCCAGTGTACTTTTTGCCGGAATAAATTCGTCTATCTTATTTGTCTTATCTATATCAAACCTTATATTTACAGATGTCTGAAATCTTTCGTCTATTTTTATGACATCTTTTAATACCATCAGTATTTCCTCCTGATTTATAATTTTATTTGTATATAAACTTTAAAACTTCTTCTCTCGTTTTTATTGAGTTTTCTTCAAAATATACAATATCAAGTCCCGCTGTCCTGTCTATCCTCAGATAACCCTCATGTTCAAGCCGGTCAAGACTATCATTCAATACAATTCTTCCAAGTCCAAATATTCTTCCGGGACTGTCTTCATCTTCAAGCAGTTTTTCAATACTCACGCTTGTTCTCCCGTTTTCTTCAATGAGCCCCGCTTTTTCAAGGTAACCGCATATTCCAAACAACACGGCGAGACTGCTTATATCATTTTCTTTTATCTCATTTCTTGAGTATATATTCCTGCTTTTGGATAAAAGATTGAGTTCTGCCAAAGGACAATGTAATTTTTCCTCGGGATTTTCATTTTTTCTGTCATCGAAATACATCTGCAAAAGCACCGCACAATCATTTGAGAGGGATTTATCGGAAATTTTTTCTCCATATGTTCTTTTATAGAGTTCATTTTCCATCATTGACTCTAGTTCTCTTCTGTTAAATCTCTCCTCACCTACAATGTTAAAAAACAAATTCCACACTGTAGCTTCCCTATAATTTGATGCAATGTTATAATGAATTATCCAAAGCGTATCTTTATTTTCAATATATCTGTCATTGTCAAGAATATATTTGCCTGTTTTCGATATAAAATGTCCCTTTTTATTTTCATATTCTAAAGGAGAAAGTTTTGAATCTTTAACAATAAGTCCCGCTGTCAAAAGCCAGTATCTTATTGATTTCGACATAGCTGAACCAACACCCAATGCATCTGCCCCCTCATTATTTTTCTTTGAGAAAAGTTCCGGGTTCTTTGCTATCTCTACCAGTCCTTTTGTCAGCCATCCCTCTCTTATATAAAAACTTCCGTTTCCTTTTAATGTAATCTTATCTTTCATATATCACCTTTTTATTGACAGTACCTTTCTCATATAACATCCAACCGAAAAATGACCTACACACTCCTGACATCTTTTGCATTTTTCGTCATCAATACAGTAGTCTGCCATTCTGTTTATATCTTCACCTTCCCTAGATGTTTTTACTTTTATGGCACCAAATCTACACACACTCTCACATGCCCTGCACCCAAGACACATCTGATATTTTGTTATCTGACAATCAAGTTTTCTTTTCGCTTCATCTGCATCTTTTGCACGCATCAGTTCCGGATGGTCAACAAGTATCTTAAGTTTTTTTGTTCCCATTTTTCCCTGAAGCCTGAGCACTGACACACTGTTTTTATCTACGACATAGACTTCTCCAAGCCTCTTATCTCCGAGTTCCTCTACAATCTTTCCAAATGGCTTGAACATTTCATAAAGCGTCGGCGTAATTTCTCTGGTCAATTCATAATTAAATGCCAAACTCTCTTTTACACATCTCTCAAAATTCACGATAGAATTTTTTGCAAACTTAACTCCGTTTCCACCCTGTCTCGCTTTCCAGTTTCCGCTGTCTACATAGACATCAGGGTCTTTCTTTCCGACACTTTTTGCAAAATCAATAAGCATCTTATGAAATTTTTCATACTGCTCTTTCATAAAAATTTTTGACAAAAACTCTGACCATGAACTGTTGTTAGGACAGCACCAGCAGCCGACTCTCGAATAGCCAAGCCTGTATGCCCTGTTAAAAATAATATCTCTGGTAAGTATATAGAGCCACACGTCAAAGTCATACCATGATATAATCGGTGCACAGACTTCCTGCTTACTTATTTTGGATGATTCAGACACCCTGTCATATTTATTTCTGCTATTCGACTCGCTTCTTCTTATTCCCTGAAAAGAAAGAACTTTTACTTTATTGGCATAGATTGTCTCTATTTTTCTGTTTATCGCTCCCGTCTTAAAAATAGTACAGCACCATCTCATAACCCTGCTTGGTGGACCTACTACCTTGCACAAATCTTCAAAATTCTTGTCCTTATTTTTAGATGAAATCATCAGTGTTTTAGGATTATACTCTTTATATTCCTTGATATAGTTGTAAGTCTCCGGAAATTCAAGTGTAGTGTCTCCGAAAAGATGACATATATCCGCCCTGCCTGTTGCCCTTTTTACTAAATCCGCTACAACGGTCGAATCTTTTCCCCCGCTAAAGGATATAAATATTTCTCTGTCCTCATATCCTCTGACCTTTTTATTTATTTGTACTATCGCATCATCATCTATATCGTTAAATCTGTTTTTATTTGCAGTAATGAATCTTTGAACCATGCCATCAAAAAATTCTGTATTCAGTGTTTTTATTCTTTCATCAAATTTTTCTCTGATTTTATCCGTATTCTGATTTATCAGTCCACTGATTTTTATCTTCATATTTTTTCCGTCAGCATAGTAAATGTTTCCGCTTCCGTTCCATATGGAAACATCATCAAATTCACCTTTTTTCTTTCCAAGAAGTATTTCTAAAAGTATCTTTTCTTCCGGAAAAACAATACGGCAGTCTTTGACAAACTTTCTCCCTCTTTTACCGCAACAGCTGCATTTTTGCTCATATAAAGGTACTTTGCAATCATTGCACCAGTAAAGCATGGAGTCCACAACCAGATGTTTTCTGCTTCTGCAGATAGGACACTCTATATTTCTGTCAAAATCCTCATTGTCACGAACTATATCATTATTATTCAGTATATCAAACACATAATACTTTCTTTCATTTTCCTTAAGCTTATCAACATCTGTAGTTTTATTCTTATCGTGATTTCCATAGCATTTGTAAAAAATCATTTTCTCCACCATTCCCGCATTTTTTAAAGCAAACTTAATGGATCTATCCCAAGATATGAACATATCTCAAGCATCTCGGTAGCATTCATTTTTCTGTCTGCATTTCCAAGCAGCAAATCTAAATCCACTTTTGTGTTTTCTGATATCTCCGCCGCTGAAATATTATTTTTTCTGATATATTCAACAATTTCTCTTGTAATTTCCATTGTTACCACCTCTTTTTCTTGTTTTTCAAGAAACGTATATAGTGCTTCTATTATACTCTTGTAATAAAAGAAATTCAACCATACGTTTTCCTAAATACAGAGAATGGTATTGATATTCTTGACACTATGGTTTTTAGTCTGATACTATTTAACTATTAAACTGATTTAAATTTTAACGTATGATTATTAATAAACTGGAACTTATCCGACAATATATAATAAATAATGAATGTATTATAGAAATGAGGTTCAAAATGAAAAATCCCGTTATTGCAAAAATGCTGAAATATTATCGAAAAGCAAATAACCTTTCTGTGGATGATATTGCAGCATATTTGGATGAATGCGGCATATCTGTCGCAAACAAAACCATTTACGGCTGGGAAAGCGGTCAGACCCAGCCCGATGCCGATATTCTCCTATATCTCTGTAAATATTACCGTATCACTGATATTCTAGGTACGTTTGGCTATTCAAAAAAGAAGAAACCTGAAACTATTACCTATTCTCTTAAAGAAAGAGACCTTGTAGATGCATACAGAAAAAACATAAATATGCAGGCTGCTGTCGACAAACTTTTAGATTTAGATAAATAATCTTTAAATAAACAAAAAATCTCCCACCTCTCATCTATGAGAGGCGGGAGAACAAACTTTATCTGCCATATGCAAATCCGTCTCCTTTTATGTCCAAACCGATACCTATCTTATTTTCATAATAACATTTGTTTTCTCAACATCGCCGTAAGCTGTCAGTTCTATTTCTTCATATTCATCGGAATTTGTGATTATTACCGGGGTAACTGTATTATATCCTGCTTTTCGTATTCCCACTAAATCACATTCAAGCAAAGGCTGTCCCTTTGTCACTTTATCGCCCTCTTTTACAAGTGCTTTATAATACTTTCCTTCAAGTTCAACAGTATTTATTCCAACATGAATAAGAATTTCAACACCATTATCTCCTGTTATTCCAATTGCATGAAGTGTGTCAAATAAGGTTGAAACTTCTCCATCAACAGGTGCAGTCACCAGACCTTCTTTTGGAATGACAGCCATACCTTTTCCTAATATCTCATTTGCAAATATGTCATCAGGAACTTCTGACAATTTTATTGCTTCTCCTTTTAAAGGTGAATAAAGCTCTTTTGCTGACTCTTGTAAAACTTCCTTACTCTCCGGTAAATTTTTTGTTTTATTTACCGCCTTTTCTTCTTTGCTTTCTTCCTTATTCTCTTCTTTTGTTCCTCCTGCTATATTAGCAATGGCGATAAACTCATCATATACCTTGTTTACGGCACCTGTTCCAAAGATTATCTGAAGCTGTCCCGATGCTTCAAATACTCCTTTAACACCCTCTATATTTTCAATCTCTTCTTTATTACATTTACTGTTGTCTGCAATTACAAGTCTCAATCGTGTAGCACAATGTGCAGCAGAAACTATATTTTCTCTACCACCTATTTTTTCTACAACCTCTTTAGCTGTACTCCTGTAATCCATATTTTCTTTCTCCAATTCTCCCAAAGCCTTTTATGCATTTATTATCATTATTTGTTCACGGGTAACATTTCTCAAACTGCTTATTCCATATCCCTCACAATTTTTCTGATAGGCAGTACACATGCCGGTGATACTGAAAGTTCATCTATTCCCATTTCGACAAATCTTTCTGTAAGTTCAGTATCAGCACCAAGTTCGCCGCAGATTCCTGCCCATATTCCTTCTTTGTGTGCATTATCAATAACCATCTGTATCATTCTTAAAATTGCCTCATGATGAGGATTGTAAAACTCATCAAGTTTTGAGTTCTGACGGTCTATTGCGAGTGTGTACTGCGTCAAATCATTTGTGCCTATACTGAAGAAGTCAACTTCTTTTGCCAAAAGGTCACTTATGATGGCTGCTGCCGGAGTCTCAATCATGATTCCCTCCTCAACTTTACCAATCCCTACGCCTGCTGCAATAAGTTCATCCCTCACCTGTTTTGAAATCTCTTTTATTCTTCTAACCTCGTCAACAGATGTAATCATAGGATACATGATAGCAATATTTCCATATGCACTCGCTCTGTATAATGCACGAAGCTGTGTCTTAAATACTTCCTCTCTTGTAAGGCAGATTCTTATAGCCCTGTAACCCATTGCAGGATTTTCCTCTTTTTCAAGATTAAAGTAATCAGCCTGCTTGTCAGCTCCTATATCTAATGTACGAATTATAACTTTCTTTCCTGCCATTGTCTCAGCAACCTGTTTGTATGCCTTAAGCTGTTCATCCTCTGTCGGATAATCACTCGCCTCAAGATAGAGGAACTCACTTCTAAACAGTCCTATTCCTGCCGCATCATTCTGAACTACAGCCGCAAGGTCTGAAGGATTTCCTATATTGGCATATAATTTTATTTGTTTTCCTGATTTTGTAACCGTATCTTTCCCTTTAAGGCTCAGTAAAAGCTTTTTCTGCTCTTTAGCTACTTCCTGTTTCTTTAAATACTGATTTAATGTCTCCTCGTCAGGCTCAACAATAATCTTTCCCTCGAAACCATCAATAATTCCTTTTTTTCCGTTCCACTGTTCATCAATCTCAACACCGATAAGTGCCGGTATTCCCATTGTTCTTGCAAGTATTGCTGTATGGGAATTTGAAGAACCGTATCTTGTGACAAATGCAAGAAGTTTTGTCTTGTCCATCTGGACTGTCTCACTCGGTGCAAGGTCATCAGCCACTACTATTACAGGTTCATCTCCTATATCACTGTCGCTTGTCTTTCCGCAAAGCACTGAAATAACTCTTTCCGAAATATCTTTTACATCAGCAGAACGAGCCTTGAAATAATCATCCTCCATATTTGCAAACATTTCTGAAAAATTATCTCCCGTTACACCTACTGCATACTCTGCATTAACCTTCTGTGATGTGATGATATTTTTTACGGAATCGTTATAATCATCATCCTCAAGCATCATAGCATGAACTTCAAAAATCTCCGCATTCATCTCTCCGACTTCTTTCAATGCCTTCTCATAAAGACCGTGAAGCTGTTCAATGGCTTTTTCTCTTGCTTCTTCGTATCTCGCAATCTCCCCATCAGAATCATCCGTCTTTTTTCTTACAACAACATTCTGATTTTTTAAATAAAAACTTATTTTTCCGATTGCAATACCGCCAAAAATTTTCTTTCCATAATATTCTTTCATAATATTAGTCCTCCTTATTTACTGCTCATGTTGTATTATTTTACTTTTTTGCTTTTAATTTCCGATAAATTATTTTTTATTTTTATAATTTATATAATAAAAACCCGGACACACAACTAACTATATTTTTCCACATATCTGATATATATATTCAAAATACAAGCTAAAATTTTGTGTCCGGGTTTTGCCAACCGAATGTAACAATCCCTAAATATGACAATTACAAATTTATGAATTTATAAACTATAATTTATTTTTAATTTTACTCTTGACCTTCACCTGAAAGTCTTTGTATGTGAATCGTAAGATAAGATATTTCTTCCAACGAAACACAATATTTCATACTCACTTTCAAATAATCCCTTATTCTAAGTGCACATCTGTAACTTTTCGGAAATTCACTTTTCATTATCATTGCAAGTCTGTTCTCTTTGTCATCGCCATATGTCTCATTTTTCACAACTCTTGCCAGAAAATGTTTAAGGTGACTTATAAAACGCTCGTAATATAAATTCTCCCTGTCAAGTTCCTTTCCAAATGTATAACCTACTATATTGACAATATCTTTTGTTATTCCCGGAACGTTCATTGTCTGCATCATATCTGCATCAATCTGAGCATTCAATATATGAATAGCAAAAAATCCTGCTTCATCCTCTGAAAGTTCAAATCCAAGGTCATGCTTTACAATTTCCAAAGCACTCTTTCCTGCTTCAAACTCCCTTTGGTAAAATCTTTTAATCTCCCATAAAAGTGCATTTTCAACAACAATTCCTTTTTTTAAACGCGTGATTGCAAAATTCAAATGGTCTGTAAGTGTTATGTAAATAATCTTACTCAGTTTCATTCCATACTTTTCTTTTGCCATCGCTATAATCTTATTTGCTGTCTGAATATACTCATATGGTATATCCCTAAGCAGCTCTTCAAGTCGGGTCACGCTCTCATCAGGCATAGAAAACTTTTTCTCGATTTTTAATTCATCAAGAATATCTCCGCTTTTCTTCCCGAATCCTAAACCCTTTCCCATAACAACAATTTCTTTTCCCTTTTCGTCACAGGCGCTTACAACATTGTTATTTATTATTTTTAAGATTTTCACTCATCTTCCCCCGGATAAAACAGCAAATATAATGTTTTCCAAAAGAAAAAAACTGCATCACACCTCTACTTAAACAATAGTAATATATCAACTACGTCCAATGAATAACGGTGCAACCCAGTCTTGCCTAATATGTATGATATACAATCAGTAACAATCCAGTTCGCTATCGCAACTTGTTTTGTTGTTAATATATTACTATTGTAAAAAATATTCGTCAAGTGTTTTTTGTAATTTTGCCGTTTTATATAATTTTAAGAGTATATTTTTGTGCAACATTACTAAAATTGAAGATTTTTAAATTTACGTTCAGCTTCACGCCTCTGGTCTTTCTTTGCTATATCCTGTCTCTTATCATATAATTTTTTACCCTTTGCAAGTCCTATCTCAACTTTTACAAGACTTCCACTGAAATATACACTCAAAGGCACAACCGTGTATCCCTTTTGTGCTATCTGTCCCTCAATCTTTCTTATTTCTCTCTTGTGAAGAAGAAGTTTACGCACTCTCAACGGATCTTTATTAAAAATATTGCCTTTTTCATATGCCGCAATGTGCATATTGTATACATAAACTTCTCCCTTTTCAATTCGTATAAATGCCTCTTTCACACTGCATCTTCCCATTCTCAGGGATTTAACCTCTGTTCCGGCAAGTGAAATTCCGGCTTCATACTTATCTTCAATAAAATAGTCATGATATGCTTTTTTATTATTTGCTATCAATTTTTTTGCCTGCTTAGCCATATCTGCTTTCTACCTCTGTTTACTTCTTTAATTTTTTTGCCATTTTGGCTTTTTTCTTTGCTTTCTTTTTCGCCTTATTTAATGCTCTTTTCTTAGCGGCACCCGTAAGCTTCTTTACCTCATGCTCAATCTGTGCATTTTCGGCAGCTGCTTTCTTCTTCGCTCTTTTCTTTCTGTACTCAAATGCCTTAATAGCTTTTTCCTTTGCCTCCATAACGGCTTTTTTCTTTGCTTTTGAAACAGCCTTTTTCTTTCTGTCAGACTTTCTCGCTGTCTTTCTTTTCGCCTCTGAAAGTTTTACTGCTTTTTTCCTCCTGTCAGGTGATGACTTTGTATTATCAGATGATTTTGATTTACTTACAGTTGATTTGTCTACGGCTTTTACACTGTTTTTCTTTTCATCATCAACAACCTTTTTTTCTGAGGCATCCCCAGTTTTATCTGCCGCATCACTGTCATCCGCAATAGTAAAATCTATTGTTTTTGTCAATTTGTCAACAGCCGATACCGTTATTCTGATTGACTCTCCAAGCTTATAAGATTTGCCTGTGCGCTCACCAACCATCCTGTATTTTTCTTCCTCAAAATAATAATAGTCTCCCGGAATGTCTGCAACTCTTACCATGCCCTCAACGGTATTTGGAAGTTCCACATACATTCCCCATGTAGTGACACCTGATATAACACCGTCAAAACTCTGACCGATAAACTGTTCCATATACTCAGCTTTTTTCATCTTTTCAACTTCACGTTCCGCATCATCAGCTCTTCTCTCAAGCCTGCTTGCTTCTTCTGCGACCTCAGGAAGTATCTGATTATAATGGCCTATTCTCTTATCGTTCATTTTGCCGTGAATATTCTCTTTTATGATGCGGTGTATCTGAAGGTCAGGATATCTTCTGATAGGTGATGTAAAGTGGCAGTAATACTTCATTGAAAGTCCAAAATGACCTCCGCACTGTGTCATATATTTTGCCTGTTTCATTGAACGAAGCGCAAGTCTGCTTATAAGTGCTTCCTCAGGCTTTCCTTCTACGGATTTTATAAGTTTCTGTATTTCTTTTGGATGAATTTCTCCATCTGAATTTACTTTTAGAGTATATCCAAAGTTCTCAATAAAAACTCCGAGCTGATTTATCTTTTCCTCGTCCGGCTCCTCATGAACACGGTATACAAACGGAAGTTCCTGCCAAAAATACTCCTCTGCCACCGTCTGGTTTGCCGCAAGCATAAATTCCTCAATAATGCGGTTTGCATTGTTGCGTTCATATTCTTTAATCTCAACCGGCTTTCCCTTCTCATCAAGTGTAATCTTGCTCTCAGGGAAATCAAAATCAATAGAACCTCTCTTAAATCTTCTCTCACGAAGTATGTCAGCGAGTTCGTACATAAGTTCAAACATCGGAATGAGATCTTTATACTCTTCTCTCTCCTCCTCATCCTCCAGTTCAACTATCTTGTGTACACTTGTATATGACATTCTTCTGTCAACATTTATAACACTTTCTTCTATACTGTGTTTAATGATTTCACCTTTTTCATTTATGTCCATCAGGCATGAAAGTGCAAGTCTGTCTACTCCCTGATTAAGTGAACATATTCCGTTTGATAATTTGTGCGGGAGCATAGGGATAACCCTGTCTACAAGATAGACACTCGTTCCTCTCTTAACAGCCTCTTTATCAAGCGGTGAACCTTCTGTAACATAGTTTGATACATCCGCTATATGAACTCCAAGATGATAAATCCCGTTTTCTTTTGTGAGTGATACAGCATCATCCAAGTCCTTTGCGTCCTCACCGTCTATAGTTACCATCTGTACATTTCTAAGGTCTGTTCTTCCGGACTTTTCTTCCTCCTTAACCTCATCTTCGACTTTTTCAACCTGATCCATAACCTCATCCGGATACTCCTCTGGAAGTCCATATGCCTTTATGACAGATAATATGTCTACTCCTGGGTCATTTATGTGACCGATTATCTCAAGAATTTTTCCTTCAGGATTTGTCATATCACTTCCGTAATCCGTAATCTCGACAACTACTTTGTGACCCGTTATTGCACCCTTGCTCTCAGCTTTTGGGATATAGATGTCTCTGCCAAACTTTTGATTGTCAGGAACTACAAATCCAAAACTCTTACTCTTTGAATATGTTCCGACAAGTATATCAGTACCACGCTCAATAATTGATATAACCTCACCCTCACGTCTTTTGCCGTGTGCTTTTTCATCTATAACCACATGTACCTTATCACCGTCAATGGCACCTCTGGTCTTGTGTGCAGGTATAAAAATATCCTCGTCTTCTCCTTCCACACGCACAAATCCAAATCCTCTCTGCGTACCCATAAATTTTCCGATAAGAATATCACTTGAAAGCGGTTTTATCTTGCCTTTAAGGTCAAGCTGTATCTTTCCATCGCTGTATAACTCATCAAGTACAGCTCTAAAATCCTTTTTTTCTTTTGCCGGAACCTGTAAAACAACCGCCATCTCTTTCGTTGACATAGGTTTATAACTCTTTGAATTCACAAACTCCAGAATCATTTCTTTTTTGCTGTTTAAAGCTTCTCTATCCATACAAACACCCCCTAAAACTCGGTGTAAAGACACCTATATTGATGCTTAATCTCAAATCATATATTATTTATATTATATCCTATATTATATAATGAAACAATCACTTTATTAAGAGAATTATTTTATAATAAAAAGGGACTGTCAATCGACAATCCCTTTTTGTAATTTCTTTTATGAAAAAATACTTAAATTCAATAAAAGTGAAATCAAAACAAATAATACTGCAAGAACTCTTGTAGCCATAACAAGTCCGCCTTCCATAGAACGTCCTTTGTTTTTTCCCCAATAAGACTCAGCAGCTCCGCTGATAGCTCCTGTAAGTCCTGCCTGCTTGCCTTCCTGAAGAATAACTACAACTGTAAGTGCAACGCATACGATAATGTATAGAATCAATAAAATTCCATGAATTGTCTTAATCATTATGCTCCTCCATTCAATTAAAACTCATACAAACTGATTAGTACAGTAAAAAACACTGTACTAATCTAGTCTATCATAATATCCTAAAGATTTCAATATCTTTTTAACGATTATTCGTTGTACCGTAAATTCTGCTTATCGACGTACAAGAAGTGATTTTCCTGTCATTTCTCTTGGCTGCTCAAGTCCCATTATCTCAATGAGTGTCGGTGCAATATCTGCAAGACATCCGCCCTCTCTTAATGTATATGCATCATCATAATTCACAAGGATAAATGGAACAGGATTTGTTGTATGAGCTGTAAATGGTGCTCCTGTCTCATAATCTATCATCTGCTCTGCATTTCCGTGGTCAGCACAGATAAATAATACTCCGTCAGCTTTCTTTACTGCCTCAACTGCTGTTCCTACACATTCGTCAACTTTCTCAACCGCTGCAACTGCTGCCGGGATAACTCCTGTATGTCCTACCATGTCAGGGTTTGCAAAGTTGATAACTATCACATCATATTTGTCTGATGCTATAGCTTCATTGAGTCTCTCACTTACTTCAGGTGCACTCATCTCAGGCTTAAGGTCATATGTTGCAACTGAAGGTGATTTTACAAGTGAACGCTCTTCTCCTTTGTTTGGCTCCTCAACACCGCCATTAAAGAAGAATGTTACATGAGCATACTTCTCTGTCTCAGCAAGACGAAGCTGTGTCATATTGTTTGCTGCAAGGAACTCTCCAAATGTATTTTCAATACTCTCTTTCTCAAATGCAACAAGTTTATTTCCAATAGTCTCATCATAATTTGTAAAGCATACAAATGTGAGTGGCATAAATCCATTTGCTCTCTCAAATTTGTCAAAACTTTCATCACAGAAAGTACGTGTAATCTGACGTGCACGGTCAGGTCTGAAGTTAAAGAAAATCACTGAATCATTTTCTTTAATAGTTGCTACAGCTTTTCCGTTTTCCTCGATAACTGTAGGAACAACAAACTCGTCGTTTACATCCTGTGCATAAGAATCTGCAACAGCCTTAACAGCATCCTCAGCCTTGACACCCTCGCCCTTTACAAGTGCATTGTACGCTTTCTCTACTCTGTCCCAGTTATTATCTCTGTCCATTGCATAATAACGTCCATGTACAGACGCAATCTTACCTACACCTATCTTGTCCATCTCTTTCTGGAGTTCCTCTACAAAACCTTTTCCTGATGTAGGTGCTGTATCTCTTCCGTCAAGGAATGCATGTACATATACATTCTTAAGACCGTTTCTCTTTGCAAGTTCCAATAATCCGTAAAGGTGTGTATTGTGACTGTGTACACCACCATCTGAAAGAAGACCGAAAAGATGAAGGTCTGAATTATTTTTCTTTGCATTCTCTACTGCTGAAAGCAACGCTTTATTTTCAAAAAATGTACCTTCTTCAATAGCTTTTGTAATACGTGTAAGTTCCTGATAGATAATACGGCCTGCACCGATATTCATGTGACCAACCTCAGAGTTACCCATCTGACCATCCGGAAGTCCTACACTAAGCCCGCTTGCATTTCCCTTCTGAAACGGACACTCTTTCATAAGCTTATCCATAACAGGTGTCTTTGCCTGAGCAATAGCATTACCCTCTGTCTTGTCATTTAATCCATAACCATCAAGTACCATCAATACAACCGGTTTCTTACTCATAATCGTTATCCTTTCTTTATATAAAAATATATTTAGTTATCTTTTTATCCGACAATAGATTATACAATATTTATGACTGCAAGTCAAAGAAAAGATTTCTCTAACATTCCTCAATATCATCTGACAGGATGGTAACATGACAAAACATTATTATTTTCCATAATAAATGGTTTTGAAGTATTCTGTCCCCATTCAGTATCATACATTCTCATAAGGTACTCATTAAGCTGCTGTTTTGATGCAAACTTAATAACCTGATACGGTGACTGGAAGGAAATCTTTTCAATAAAAATATAACCATTATTTTTGACCGGTACAAGTACTCCGGCATGACCTGTAAAAAGTTCATTTTCATTTTTACTGATATAAGAATGAAAAATGACTGTTATAAGAGATGCCTTCGTTTTATCATGAGAAAAAGTAATATTATTTTTACTGCGGTACTTTTTTAAAATACCAATATGCTTGTTTACATTGGTCGAAGAGACAGTATTGATGCTTGAATATAATGTTTCAAATTTTTTTGTATCTTTTTTGTTATATTTCTGGTATGGAGAATTTTTCAACGCATCACTATCCATAAATAATTCATTTGTATTTGGCTTTGTATTCTCCCCTGTTTTTATATAGTTTTTCAAAAGGTCAAATGCTGTTATGCGACAATTATATCCGATAAACATATTATATTTTTTTGACCAGTATTCTGCTATCTTGTTATCGTTATATATTGGTGCATTAAGTCCAAGTTTTTTATATCCCTTCTTTACAAGACTTGTATTTTTAATAGTCTTATTGTATTCATTCACATCTTTAAGCCATGCCTCTGCATTTTTTTTAGGAATACCTACATCTATAAGATATTTCTTTACTTCGTTTTGTGTTCTTTTGTCAACAAGATTCGAATATTTTCCCAGAGTATCTGTGACAGTTATTTTAATGTCAGAAGAATATTTTTTTCCTTCTTTTGTTATTCCCGTAACAATAATAACACCTTTTCCACCAGAAGTTCCTACCGTAACAGTTCCCTTTTGGTCAACTTTGACTTTTTTTAAATTCTTAGTTCTGAATGATATTTTTTTATACTGTTTTTTATTTTTTATATTAAGCATGAGCTTTGATTTTTGACCAATTATATATTTACCGCCTGTAACATTTTCATTGCCGACAAATATTACAGGAGGCTTTATGACCGCCTCTGTATTACTTCCGTTCAAAAATAAAGTAGTTAATAAAACAGTACCTATAACAGCTATGATTCTTTTCTTCAAGCTTTTCACCTTCCTTAGATAATTATTATTGCCAATACCTGCAATGCAGCAATTATTTTATAGCACACATTAAAAAAAAGCAATTAAGATTTTATTACATTTCAAAAAACAATTCATCATCCATCACTAAAAGTAAAATTGAAAAATAATGGGTATAGCCAAAAAAATAAAATTGTAATATACTAATTATTGTGATGTTGGTTCAAAAAGCTTTTTGAATCCAACTAATGCCACGGATTGCTTCATTGCTATGCAATTTTCGCAATCCTGCAAACACCGACACATACACATTTATACTATGTACTCTCGAAATCTTCTGAACGAAGAATTTCGAGATGGATTCATTTTGAAAAGATTACGAGAGATTATTACTTTTTATAAGGAGGTTTTCCATGTACGAATTTACTAAAGATTGTATGATTGGAATCAAGGAAATAGATGACGAACACAAAAAATTGTTCGATATGATAAACGATGCAATGGTTCTCACTAATGAGACAGAAGATGCCGAAAGCATTGCCAAAAATCTTATTAAGGGACTGAAAGATTATGCAGATGTACATTTCGCTCACGAAGAAGCTTATATGAAAAAAATAAATGACCCTGAACTTGAGCGTCAGGTCAAAGAACATAAAGCATTTACCGAAAAAATTAATGACTTTAAACTTGATATTTCATCTGCCGAAGCTTCAAAAAAATCATTGAACGAACTTCTTGTCTACATTGTCAACTGGCTGTATAAGCATATCTTAGGAAGTGACATTATGATTGGCAGACTTTCATCTTCAGACAATGAAACCGAAAATACAAATCCATTTGCTTTTACTGACAAATACAAAACCGACATTGCTCTTATTGATGATGAACATAAACATCTTTTTGAAATCATTGAACAGACAAATGAGCTTATACATGCAAATCTGCTTCATGATAAATATGACGAGATAATTCATCTTCTCAATGAACTTAAAACATATACAGAAACACATTTCAGTGATGAAGAAGCTCTTATGGAAAAAATATCTTATCCCGGACTTGAAGCTCAAAAGAAAGCCCATTCCGCATTTGTGGATAAACTTGTACATATCGATATTGATGAACTTGACGAAATTGACAGCCATCAGCAGACTTATCTTTTTGAATTGATAAATTACCTCTTAAACTGGCTTTCAAACCATATTCTTGGTTCAGATATGAAAATCAGTGAATACATAAAAGAAAATAATATTACAATCGACTAAAATATAATGATGCAAGGGGCAAGCCTCCAGATAGCAATTTGTATGTAAGCATACATTGCTATCTGGAGGTCTGCCCCATCACCATATAATACAAAAATTATAAAAAGAAATAATATCTGTATTATTATATAAACATTTCTCAACTTATCATTTTATCTTTTTGTGCATATATACCTTTTATTCCATATTTCTTTGATACTTTTTCTTTCGGATTTATCAGTTCTTCCATCAATTCATGAACAGTTGTCATCTCATTTATACGTCCTACATTTGCACCGCAGAATATCAGACCGTTATTTATATCTCCGTTCACCGCATCAACCAACGCTTTCGTTATACAATACGGTACTTCTTTTGGATTGCATTTTTTCATGCAGTTGTAGCACTTTAAAACCGGCTGATTTTCCTTTTCCACACGCTTTATAAATTCATTTCTTATTGCACGTCCTGGCATTCCGACAGGACTTTTGATTATCTTAATATCTTCTTCTTTCGCATCAATATACGCTTTTTTGTACTCTTCAGAAGCATCGCACTCCTTTGTCGCCACAAAACGGCTCGCAATCTGCACTCCGTCTGCACCAAGTTCAATTGCATGAATTATATCGTAATGGTCAAATATTCCCCCGGCAACAATGACAGGTATATGTGTATTATATTTTTTCTCATATTCCTTTGTACATCCAATAATTTCCTTTATCTCTGTATCATAGTCAATGTTTTCCATATTTTGAAGTTCTTCATTTGAAAAGCCAAGATGTCCGCCCGCCTTCGGTCCCTCAATGACTATAAAATCCGCAGTCCTGTCATATCTTCTTGCCCACATTTTAAGTATAATATCTGCCGCACGCCTTGATGAAACTATCGGTGCTATCTTTGTCCTGCAAGCTTTTCCTATATATTCGGGAAGTTTCACCGGAAGACCTGCTCCGCTTATTATCACATCTGCACCCGCTGCAACAGCTGCCATGACATGTTCTTTGTAATGTTTTAATGCAACCATGATATTTGCTCCCACAAGTCCGTTTCCGCCTGCAATCTCCTTTGCACATCTGATATGCTTTCCTATTGCACGCAGATTGCATTCTGCCTGATCATTTTCAAAATTTTCCTCATCATATCCTATCTGGGCAGTTGATATAATTCCTATTCCGCCCTCCGCCGCAACAGCTCCCGCAAGCTTTGAACGGCTGATACCGACTCCCATTCCACCTTGAATAATAGGAATCTTTGCAATCATATCCCCTATACGAAGAGCCTTTAACTTTTCCCCATATTCATATAATCCCATATTTTCCTCATTTCCGTGCTCCATGCACACCTTTAATTTTCATTTGATTATCAAACTACTTTTAAAGTATAAATCTATAATGTTTTGTTGTCAATGTTTTCTCGTATCTTTTTCTATTTTATGTAGTTTTTAAAACTATATGCTTGATAAATATATTAAGATCAGTTGTGTTTTAATCTGATATAAAAAAATTTCAAAAAAATAACGCATATCAAATAATTCAACTATTTAATATGCGTTATTTATATTTTTTCCGTAAATTGCTGTCTGTTATTTATCTATTCCTATTTCAAAACCTATGAAATCATCCCTTGTGACATATGACTGATGCAGATTATATACAAAATCGTGATCTCTTATTTCATTGTAAAATGTGACCTCACATATTTTCCCTATAAATGACGGCTGAAATACATCTCCGCCGAGAACAATACGTTTTGCATAACGATTTCCCGGTACATTCTTCATGTTTCCTACAAGCTGTCCGTTTATGTATGCATATGCTGTCTCTGTTTTTGCATTGTAGCTTACAACATAATGTGACCATTCATTTACTTGTAATTTGCATCCGCTTATATCATACCAACCATCAACCTCTTTTGAATCCCTTATACGGAATGATGAATGTCCCTCCCATGCTAAAGGAATCATACCAAAAAATCCGGTCTCGTATTTGACGTACAATGCACAGCTCCATGAGTGTTCCTCTATCGGATATATCCACATTGATACCATAAAACTGTCACTTGATAAAATTTCATTCGGAAGTTCGACAACTTCCTGTTCTTTCTCTCCCCCCGGAAATATGAGTGCCTTTTTGTTTTTAAATATACCCGTGCCATATTTCAATTCACTAAAACCTTTCGCATCTGCCTCAATTTTTCCGTCATCAGACTTAATATCACCGTCAAGCTTAAATGTATAACTTGTATCATCATTAGCGATGTACTCATTTGCAAATTTGTCAAATTCATTAAGCGGAAGCGGTTTTGCATACAAAAATCCCTGTGCAATCTGACAGCCGCATCTTACAATAAACTCTCTTTGTTCTTCTGTCTCAATTCCCTCGGTGACAACATCAAGTTTTAAGTCTTTACACATATTTATAACATTTCTCAAAACCTTTTTTCCTCTGTCATCATCCCCTGAATCATCAAGAAATTCCTTATCAATTTTTATAATATCAACCGGTAAGTCTTTTAAAAGATTGAGTGCCGAAAATCCTGAACCAAAATCATCTATTGAAACAATAAACTCTCTCTCTTTCAACATTTTAACATTTCTTATGAGTTCCTCGCTGTCCTTGACAAACACACTCTCGGTAATTTCTATCTCAAGCTCATTGTGACTTACGCCGTACCTGTCAGCAATCTCAACCAACATATCTGGAAATTCTTTATTATAAAGATGCAGTCTTGACATATTCACCGAAACAGGAATATGCCCATATTTCTTTCCATGCCAGCTCTGTTTTATCTTACAGACCTGCTCAAACATGTACAAATCAAGTTTTGAAATGAAACCATTTTTCTCAAATAACGATATGTATATCGCCGGTGTCCTAACACCATCAACCGGATGATTCCATCTTGACAATGCCTCTGCTCCCGTCAGTTTAGTTGATATCATATTTACTTTTGGCTGCAAATACGCCTCAAACTGACCGTTTTTTAACGCATCATTCATCTCAAGTTCCATATTTCTGTTTCTCAGTATAGTCCGGTCATTTTCTCTATAAAATACATACCTGTTTTTTCCGTCATATTTGGCTTCATACATAGCCGAGTCACATTTATGTAAAATATCATCAAGCCTGAGCGATACTTTCTGCCTGGTGACTATACCTATACTAAGTGATACATTTGAAAGAATATCTTTTCTAAAATCGATATCCTGCATATTTTTTAATAATTTTTTTGCCGTACTTTCAAGTTCATCAATGCCCATATCTCCATCAAGCAATGCAACAAACTCATCTCCACCTATTCTTGACGTAAAACCAAATACATTTTCTTCAATAAGTTTTGATATGCATATAAGAAGTTCATCTCCCATGCTGTGACCATAAATATCATTAACCCGCTTAAAATTGTCGATATCTATAAACATTGCATGAACAATTGCATCGCTTTCAAGTATATTGTAAAACTCGTAAAGTCCTCTCCTATCTGGTAATCCTGTAAGATAATCAAATTCTGCCGGATATTCTCTTATTTTCCCCAACATCTTCTCGTTCTGTTTCATAGCTGTCCTCCGAAAAAAACTATATGTATATTTTACATCTTTTTTGCCAGATAAGCTACCATTTTTTTCGAGAGTTCAGTTTTCAATATGTCTTATAACCATATTTTTCATTATATGCATATTTTTTCTAAAAATGGGTTAATAATATTTTTTGTCATATTAAATTTTATTTTTTAATATGAATGGACTGCAGCTTTTTCACCGGAGGACAATTTTGAAAAAGAAAATTTATACTATAGCTTTATGGCTGCTTTCCTTAATTTTTTTTTCAACTATATCATTGTGGTTCATTTTTTCAACACATCATAAAAAGCAGCTAAAAAACCAAGCACTCACATATGAAACTTTTCAAAATAAACTATTAAAAGAAAACAGTTGGGATGATACATCTGACTGTAAATTAACATCTCAAAAAAAATCTAATAAAAAAAAGAAATTACTAAAGATAAAAAATTCTAATGCCAATTCAGGTCTTGCCGAAATACCTGATGTGGATTTTAATTCATTAAGAAAATACAATAATGATATTTATGCATGGATTCAGATTCCAAAAATAAATATCTCGTATCCTGTTTTACAACATGAAAAACTTGATTATTATTATCTTACACACAACATCGACAACAGTTTTGGCTATCCCGGATGTATTTTTTCCGAAACTAACAGTAAAAAAAACTTCTCAGACGCATTAACTGTACTATACGGGCATAATATGAAGAATGGTTCGATGTTTGGCATGCTGCACCGTTTCGACAACTTTGATTTTTCAAACAAATCATATTTTATCCACATAATAACACCAAAGTCTAAGATACGCTATAAAATCGTGGCTGGTGCCACTTGGGGAACAAAAAATATAATATCGGCTTTCGGCAATTCAGCAGACGGAGCACTACTGTTTTTTAATTCGGTCAACATGAATTGTCCTGTCAGAAATACTTTAGAAATAAAACAAAATATACACAGCAGACACTCAGGCATGCTTGTTTTATCTACATGTGGAGCAAACAGTAACTCAAGATTTTTAATTATTTCATTAAAACAAAATGAATGGAGGAAATAATATTTTGAAACATAAGTCAAAAAAAGTTATCTCACTGATATTATGCTTTTCTCTCTTGTTTATCGGGATTGGAAGCCTTACTAAAAGTAAAGCTGCTGTGCCAACTTATACTGATTCAGGCAGACAGCACACTTCAAAACAAATTCTTAGTGACTATCAATACTTTACAAAAAGCACTTTTAAAGCGGATAATCATTTTGTAGGTGCTCTTGCCTGCGGCGGCACTGCATATTTCAATTCGTTTGGTAACGGTGCGATTGTCCCGTCATATATAAAACATGTCTTACATTCCGGCAACTACAGCGGACAATACAACAGCCACTATCTTGCCAATTATCCAAAATACAAAAATCTTTTAAAGCAGCCTGCATATTACAAAACAATAATAACTCCCAACTCTTCTCTCACGGAATACCCTGATAAAAACGGAGCATATATTGATTTTAACAAAGCTTTTAATTCTTTAAAAACCGAATCCAAATCGCTTGGCAAAAATTCAAGTTTAATACTTTCCAATGAAAATCTAAAATGGGCTAAAATAGATAATCAATCCGGATATTTACTTACAATTCCATTTTCAGCTTCTGTAAAATCAGTATATATTCCGCATAAAGTGTTATATAAAGCTGATTGGATTATGATTGACGGTGTCAAAGATTTAGATGAACTTGTATCAACTGAGCATATTATTACAATAGATAAATACAATACTCTTGAAATCGGCAGCGACTATTCTTATGTAGAATCAGGTGATTACAAGAAAGCCGTATTTATTTCCACTACCAACGACGACGGAAAAACTTTTTCATTTTCAGGAAGCCATTTTGTTCAAAAAGCATATCTGCTTGATGATGCACACGGACTTAAAAACTTAAAGAAATCGGAAACAATTGAGGCAGGTCAAATGGATTTATCCGGTATGAAACTTATCTGGAACTTTCCTTACAATGATTTTCTCACATGTAAATATCTGCCAGGCCATGTTCTCGCTCCAAATGCATTCGTAACTATTAATGGCGGATGTTTTGAAGGTAGCTATATAGCTGACAGTATCTTAAATTATTGCGCAGAAGGACATTTTTATCCGTATGGAGAGGTTCCTGAATCTCCGGAAGAACCAAGCACTCCGCCAACTCAGTCTCCAACTCAGACTTCATCACCATCCGAGGAACCTACACCCGATATTACGCCGACAGAAACTCCTTCAACAGCTCCCAGTGCCACACCATCAGCAATCACTACTCCTGATGTTACACCAAGTGACACTCCAAGCCCTTCTCCTTCAGTAGCTCCTACTCCGAGTGAGTTTCCGACTCCTTCTCCTTCAGTAGCTCCTACTCCGAGTGAGTTTCCGACTCCTTCTCCTTCGGCTGCCCCTACTCCAAGTGAGGTTCCGACTCCTTCTCCTTCGGCTGCCCCTACTCCAAGTGAGGTTCCGACTCTTTCTCCTCCGGCTGCTCCTACTCCAACTGCTGCTCCAAGTCCGACCCCATCAGTTGTCCCTACGCCTACACCATGGAACCCACCACCGACAACTGTTACACCAACTCCAACGGTTAAACCTACAGCTTCAGCAACTCCGTCCGCTACCCCAAATGTAACAGTTAAACCCACAACTTCAGCAGCTCCGTCCGCTACTCCAAACGCAACGGTTAAACCTACAGCTTCAGCAGCTCCGTCCGCTACTCCAAACGCAACAGTTAAACCTACAGCTTCAGCAGCTCCGTCCGCTACTCCGGGTGCCACGACAACACCTACAGCTTCGGCTTCTGTAGCTCCTTCTGCCACTCCGGATGCTACTGCTAAACCTGTTATAAAGGCTAAATATCCACCGGCAGATGAGCCTGAACTTCCATCAGGTCAGAAAGGCTCTCCTTCTACCGGAGAAAAAAATCAAACATTACCATTTATATTGATTACAGTGGTTTCCGGTTTAGGTATTTTGTTTTTCGGTCTTAAGCTTGCAGCTCTGAAAAAAAAATAACTAATGTAAAACTTAACAGTCTCAATAAATAATTTATATGATGCAAGGGTCAAAAGCAGCTAGTAATGTATGTTTACATACAAATTACTAGCTGATGGCTTGACCCGCCAAACACCGACAAGTAGCAGATTTGCTTGCAAATATGCGGGATTGGAGGTGTTTGTAGGATTGCGAAAATTGCACAGCAATGAAGCAATCCGTGGCATTAGTTGGGGTCAAAATATCTTTTGAACCCAACATCATTTATATAGAATAATAAAAATTAAAATAAAAAAATCAGTCTGGTGTTTTTTATACATCAGACTGATTTTTTTATTTTGTAATACAGCTTTCACTGCTATAGTAATGCGTGAAAATATCAGTAGCTTCATAAACTACTCCACCTTTTGATGAAGAACAGTGACACCACACCATCTTACCGACCTTATTTTTTCCACAATAAATACCAACATGGTCAATACTTTTTTCAATATCGGTATTATACTTTTTCTTTAATTTTTTTAATTTTTTTATTTGCTTATCATATTTTTTTATATTTTTCGATAACTTCTTTACATCAGACTTAATATTTGTGATTTCCACATCACATTTTTTTAATTCCTCAATATTTTTTTCCAGTTCTTTACTCTGTTCATCTTTTTTTATCTCTGTATCTTCCTGCTTCTTTTCATCGTCTGTGATGTCATCGCTTGTATCTTCCACTTCATCAACATCAATACTCGTCGACAAAATTTCCTTTTTATTTTTTTTCAATACATCTTTTTTATCTTTTATTTCTTCTATTTTTTTCGTCTTATTCTTTATTTTTTTCTTTGCAGAAGATTTTTTCTTTTTGTTTATATCTATTTTTTTGTCGAACTTTTCAATTTTTTTATCATTTGCTTCTTCTGCAAACTGTGGTTCTGAATACGATTTGCCATCTGCATCGAAATAAATCGAGCCTGTTCCGTTTCTAAGACCTATATCTCCTACTTTCAATTCACTTTTCTTTATTTTCGGCAAACCTGCTATCGCTATAGTAGAACCGAGTTCTGAAATTCTCTTTTTTTTGTATTTTGAATATACAAATTGGATAAATCCGGAACAATCAAGCTCTTTTGGCTGATTTTTTCCTGATATTTGTGCATCTGAAGGTTTTCCACCCCATAAATATGTAATCTTACCTTTATAACTCTTGGCAATTTTTACTATTTGCTCTCTCGGTTTTGGTGTTGCTGTTGGCTTTGGCGTAACAACTGCTTTTCTGTTCCTTGATTTAGTAACTTTTTTTCCTTCTGATGATGTGACATTCTCAGATGCATAAGACCCTATCGCCTGTGATGTCGCTGTAAATGCTCCTCCTGTTGCTGCATTTAAATTGTCAGATTTTTTTGCTTTATCATACGAAACAACTGAAACCGCAATTTTATCATTCTTTTTAGACTTATCTGAGACTGCCGGATTGATTGCAGAAAGACCAACAACAAGTCCAATTGCTCCAAGCAGACCATATACTGTTGATTTGCGCTTCAATTTTTCATCCTCCTTCTACCACTGTCATAATTATCTATTATATAACTTTTTCTCCAATTATGATAGCAAACTCCACTTAAAAGTTTTTATTTTTTGCATAAATAATTTAACATATTTTACCATATTTATTCTATTTTTAATATATTACTCTGAAACTTTTTTCCTCTTCATCCACACTAATATTTTTCGTTTCCATACTCTGTATATCTATATACATATCTCTGTTCAATGTCTGAAGCATTCTGTCTATAAGGCTTTCATTTCCCTGTACTTCCATCATCACAGAGCCATCATATTCATTTCTGACCCATCCCGTGAGCCCCAAAGCTGCTGCTGCATGCTTTGCATGATACCTAAAACCCACACCCTGAACTCTGCCGTAAAATCTAATCTGTCGTCTCTGCATTATTCCTGTCCTTATCTTTTTATTCGGCAACAAAAGGCACACCGAAAGTTTTCACCCCGATATGCCTCTTATTAATAATTTTATTCATCACTCGCTTTCAGACTGTAAAATCTGAAAGCATCCTTGCCTTTAGCTTAGTGTACTATATCAATGATTTTATTTATTATAGTTTACAATTTTTCCAAAATCAGCTTTAAGGCTTGCTCCACCTACAAGACCTCCATCAATGTCAGGTTTTGCAAGTAATTCAGCTGCATTTCCTGCATTCATAGAACCGCCGTACTGAATACGAACAGCGTCTGCTGTAGCTTCGTCGTACATTTCTGCTACACAGTCACGAATTCCCTTGCACACTTCCTGTGCCTGGTCAGATGTAGCTGTCTTTCCTGTTCCGATTGCCCAGATTGGCTCATATGCAATAACCATGTTTTTAACCTGGTCTGCTGTAATTCCTGCAAGATCAGATTTAATCTGAAGACGAATCCAATCCATTGTAACGCCCATCTCTCTCTGCTCAAGTGACTCACCGCAGCAAAGAATTGGTGTAAGACCTGCTTCAAATGCTTTCTTTACTTTCTTGTTAAGTAAGCAGTCACACTCTTTGAAGTAATCACGACGCTCTGAATGTCCGATTATAACATATTTAACACCTGCATCTACGAGCATTGCTGCAGAAATCTCACCTGTGTAAGCACCGCTCTCTTCAAAGTACATATTTTCAGCACCTACTTCTACATTTGTTCCCTTTACAGCTTCTACTACAGGAACAATATCGATTGCAGGTACACAATATACTACATCAACATCATCATTTTTTACTAAATCTTTTAATTCGTTTACTAAAGCAACTGCCTCACTAGGAGTTTTGTTCATTTTCCAGTTGCCGGCGATAATTTTCTTTCTAGCCATTTTATCCTCATTTCTATGCCATCAATCTACAAACAGTATAAATCAATGGCATTATTATCAATAATCTTTATTATATTTTTTTCCTGAACTGCCGTTCAAGAAACGGTCAACCCGGTCTTTTATTTGTCGTCTGCTGCTACAACACCAGGAAGATCTTTACCCTCTAAGAACTCAAGTGAAGCTCCACCACCTGTAGAGATATGTGTCATCTTGTCACCAAAACCTAACTGGTTGCAAGCTGCTGCTGAATCACCACCACCGATGATTGTTGTAGCGCCTTCAAGTTCAGCCATAGCTTCTGCTACTGCAATTGTTCCTTTTGCAAAGTTTGGCATCTCGAAGCATCCCATTGGTCCATTCCAAACTACAGTCTTTGCACCCTTTACAGCGTTTGCAAAAAGTTCTGCTGTCTTTGGTCCAATATCAAGGCCTTCCATATCAGCTGGGATTTCTCCACGGCCTACTACTTTGAAGTTTGCATCATTTGAGAAGTCATCAGCTACTGTTGTATCGATAGGAATAAGAAGTTTAACACCTTTTTCCTCAGCCTTTTTCTCCATCTTAAGTGCATAATCTTTGTAGTCTTCCTCAAGAAGTGATTTACCAACTTCCTCACCGTGAGCTGCCATAAATGTATATGCCATACCACCACCAATGATAAGTGTATCAACCTTATCAAGAAGGTTCTCAATAACAGAAATCTTTGAAGAAACTTTAGCACCACCGAGAATTGCTACGAATGGTCTCTCAGGATTGTTTACTGCATTTCCGAGGAAATCAATTTCTTTCTGCATAAGGTATCCAACTACACAGTCACCCTTAACAAATTCTGTAACACCAACATTTGAACAATGTGCTCTATGAGCTGTACCAAATGCATCATTTACAAATACATCACAAAGCGAAGCAAGTTCTTTTGAGAACTCTTCTCCGTTCTTTGTCTCTTCTGCTCTGTAACGAGTATTCTCAAGAAGAATAACATCTCCATCGTTCATAGCTGCAACTGCTGCCTTTGCATTGTCTCCAACTACATTAGCGTCTGCTGCAAATTTAACTTCCTGTCCAAGAAGTTCTGTAAGTCTCTTTGCTACCGGTGCAAGTGAAAGCTCAGGCTTTGGCTCCCCCTTTGGCTTACCGAGATGTGAGCAAAGAATAACCTTTCCACCGTCAGCAATAAGTTTCTTGATTGTAGGAAGTGCTGCTACAAGACGATTTTCGTCTGTAATCTTTCCATCCTGCAATGGTACATTAAAATCACATCTAACTAAAACTTTTTTTCCTTTTACGTTGATATCATCAACAGATTTTTTATTTAACATAAAAATCTCCTCTCAAAATTTAATCAAATAATCTACATATTAAATGTAGTCTGCCTTATTATGAAAAATATAAAGGCACTTTATATAAACTGAAAAATTCATATAAAGAAAAACGAGCCCGGTCCTCTAAAAGACCGGACCCGTATATGGATCATATCCGTACAAGTTATAACTTCCAGAACTAGCTTAGCAGTTCTCTGAGAAGTACTTGATTGTTCGGAGAACAATCGCAATGATTAGCAGTTCTCTGAGAAGTACTTGATTGTTCTTACCATCTGTGATGTGTAAGAGTTCTCATTGTCATACCAAGAAACTACCTGAACCTCATAAAGGTCATCAGCTACTTTGTTTACCATTGTCTGAGTTGCATCGAAGAGTGAACCAAATCTCATTCCTACGATATCTGAAGAAACTATTTCTTCTTCATTGTAACCAAATGACTCATTAGCTGCTGCTTTCATAGCTGCGTTGATTCCGTCAACTGTTACATCTTTCCCTCTTACAACTGCTGTAAGGATTGTTGTAGAACCTGTTGGTGTAGGAACACGCTGAGCAGAACCGATAAGCTTTCCGTTAAGCTCTGGGATAACAAGTCCGATAGCTTTTGCAGCACCTGTGCTGTTAGGAACGATGTTAACTGCTGCTGCACGAGATCTTCTAAGGTCACCCTTTCTCTGAGGACCATCAAGTGTCATCTGATCACCTGTGTAAGCATGGATTGTAACCATGATACCAGACTCGATAGGAGCAAACTTGTTAAGTGCGTCAGCCATTGGAGCTAAGCAGTTTGTTGTACAAGATGCTGCTGAGATAATCTGATCACCTTTCTTTAATGTCTCATGGTTTGTATTGTAAACGATTGTAGGAAGATCGTTACCAGCTGGAGCTGAGATAACAACTTTCTTTGCGCCTGCATTGATATGAGCCTGAGCCTTTTCTTTAGATGTGTAGAAACCTGAGCACTCAAGAACTACATCTACATCAAGGTCGCCCCATGGACAATTGTTTGCATCTGGGAAAGCGTAGATTTTAATTTCTTTTCCATCAACTGTGATAGAATCTTCACCTGCTGAAACTGTGTCAGCCTTCTCATATCTACCCTGTGATGAATCATACTTTAAAAGATGAGCAAGCATCTTAGGGCTTGTTAAATCGTTGATAGCTACTACTTCATAACCTTCTGCACCAAACATCTGTCTGAATGCAAGACGTCCGATACGTCCAAAACCATTGATTGCAACTTTAACTGCCATGTTAAAATTCCTCCTAAATATAAATTTTATAATTTGTCCGGCAGGAAAGACCTGTCCGACAATTAATCATTTGAATGCAGGCTCTCGCTAAAAAATAATATCTTATGCGATATTTTCTCTTTTGCACAAACCTACCTATAAACTATTGTAACCAATTACCAAAAAAATTTCAAGATTATTTTTGAAATATCTTTTATTTTATCCCTCGGCCTTTTCCCACAAAACAATTTCTCCGCTCTCGAGTGATTCCTTTACCATTATTATTCTTTGATTGGACGAACCCCTGAATACAAGATTTAAATCTTTCAAATCGATTTTAAATTCGCCGTCAACCAAAACATCTATGTAAGACATAAATTTTTTAGTCACTTCCCAGTTTTTAAGCATGTTTTTCTTTATATCTTCCTCAAAATCATACCCTGTATAGCACCAGATTGATTTTTCCGGATATGCTTTTTTTACTTTTTCAAGTAAAGGGATAAGAGCCTCCTGATTCACCTTTTCCATAGGGTCACCACCAAGCAATGTAAGTCCCTTTATATAATCCGGTTCCAAATATTTTATAATCTCATTTTCTGCATTTTCATCAAATACATTTCCATATGAAAAATCCCATGTTTCAGGATTGAAGCACTCTTTGCAATGATGAGTGCATCCGCTCACAAACAAAGACACTCTGACACCCGGTCCGTTTGCCACATCAATTCTCTTTATATCTGCATAATTCATTGTTATCACCTTTTGACCCTTGCATCATATTATAAGTGAAGCACTCTTGAATTTATTTCCTTAGTCTTTCCTACATTCCAGAAATTCTCCCCGAGATAGCCGCATGTTCTTCTTATGACAGTCATCTTATTCTTGTCTTTGTTGTGGCACTGTGGGCACTCCCACTCAAGGTCATCATTTATAATAATCTCTCCGTCATATCCGCACACATGACAATAATCTGATTTTGTGTTAAACTCCGCATACTGTATGTTTTCATATATAAACTTGACAACATCCTCAAGAGCTTCAAGATTATTTCTCAAATTTGGTATCTCTACATATGAGATAGCACCGCCTGAAGAAATCTTCTGGAACTGACTTTCAAATTTAAACTTTTCAAATGCATCTATTTTTTCACGGACATCTACATGATATGAGTTTGTATAATATCCCTTGTCAGTTACATCTTTTATTACACCGAATTTTTTTCTGTCAATTTCTGCAAATCTGTAACACAAACTTTCTGCCGGTGTTCCATAAAGCCCGAAACCTATTCCTGTCTCAAGCTTCCATGTATCGCACGCAAGTCTGAGTCTCTTCATAAGTCTAAGTGCAAAGTTTGTTCCTTTCGGATCAGTATGACTTACTCCAGTCATAAGTTTTGTCGTCTCATAGACTCCTATGTAGCCAAGAGAGATTGTTGAATAACCGTCATGAAGAAGTTTGTCTATCGGCTCGTCTTTTCCAAGTCTTGCAATTGCTCCATACTGCCAATGTATAGGACTTACGCTTGACAGTGTTCCCTCGAGTGCATGGTGTCTTGCCATAAGTGCATCAAAGCAAAGTGCCAGTCTCTCCTCAAGCAATGTCCAGAATTTTTCCTCATCACCCTGAGCTATTATTGCAATCTGAGGAAGATTTATACTTACAACCCCCTGATTAAATCTTCCCTCAAATTTATACTCTCCGTTTTCATCCTTCCAAGGAGTAAGAAAACTTCTGCATCCCATACATGAAAATACATTTCCCTCATAATTTTCACGCATTTTCTTTGCAGATATATAATCCGGATACATTCTCTTTGCCGAACATTTTACAGCAAGTTTTGTAAGATAATCATACTTGCCTCCCTTGAGACAATTGTGCTCGTCAAGCACATATATAAGTTTAGGGAATGCCGGTGTTACATATACTCCTTTTTCATTCTTTATACCCTCAATTCTCTGGTTGAGAATTTCTTCTATAATCATGGCATTTTCTTCTATATACGGGTCATCCTTATCAAGATTAAGGAAAAGCGTCACAAAAGGTGACTGACCGTTTGTAGTCATAAGTGTGTTTATCTGATACTGTATCGTCTGAACACCTGATTTTAATTCATCATGAAGTCTGTCATTTACAAATTCTTCAAGAATATCCTCTGTTATGGTATCACCATACTTTGCCCTGTAATGTGCTTCATATTTATCATGGCTCTTTCTAAGATACTTTCCAAGATGTCTTATATCAACAGACTGTCCCCCATACTGACTGCTTGCCACTGCTGATATAATCTGTGTCATAACCGTACAGGCAACCTGAAAACTCTTTGGCGTCTCTATGAGTTTGCCATTCATAACAGTTCCATTTTCAAGCATATCACCTATATTGATAAGACAGCAGTTAAATATGCTTTGAAGAAAATAATCCATATCATGAAAATGAAGTATTCCTTCTTCGTGTGCCTTAACAATCTTTTCAGGAAGAAGCACACGCTTTGTAAGGTCTTTTGAAACCTCCCCCGCTATAAGATCTCTCTGTGTTGAAGCAATGTACGCATTTTTATTGGAGTTTTCCTCCATTACGTCTTTGTTGCTGTTTTTTATAAGGCTCATAATAGAATCATCCGTAGTATTTGCACGGCGAACCATTTCTCTTGTATATCTGTAAATTATATACTTTTTAGCCAGCTCAAATTTTCCCTCGCTCATGAGCTTCTGCTCTATCATATCCTGAATGTCCTCAACCATCATGTTGTCCACATGCTTATTCTCAATTCCGGCAACGATAGAGTCTATCTTTTCTTCATTGACCTGTTCGCTTTTATCTACTTCTGCATTAGCTTTCTGAATTGCAATAACAATTTTATTGCGATCATACTCAACTACTCTGCCATCCCTCTTAATTACCTTCATCATATTTCCTCCAATCTAAACTTGTTCCGACGTATGTCCTATGTCAAAACGCAAGACCCATTATAGCACTTGGACCTAAAAATGTCCACAATATATTGTGTTTATTTTTAATAAAATCACAAAATATTGTGGACACCCACTATTTCCTATATCTTACTGCTGTAGTATCGGCTATCCTTTGTGTGTCTTTTGACAATCCCATAATTCCTCTTATTTCATCGACCGGGATTTTTGTATACTCAGATAGTTCTTCTTTTGTCGGAACTCTTCCCATCTCTTCTGTCATATATTTTGCTGCCTCATTGAGCAGGTTTGTTCTTGCAAGCACGGCACTCTCCCAATCCTTATCCGATGTCATGCTGTCAAGCAAAGATTCAATCGAATTTGTAACTTCCATATATATAGTACCGTCTATACTCTCAAAAACCGGTTTTCCTGCCGCATCAACATAATTCTTTTTATTTTCTTCTATAACCGATATTGCTTCCAGCAGTCCGACATTCCCCTCCGCTATAAGTTCATCAACACCTATAATCTCTTTTTTTACAGCCTCTCTGTCAGAATACTTATTTGCAATATTTATAACCTGTGTCAATCTGTTTTCTATAAATTTATTTCTCGCTTCTTTATCTCCATTCAAAAACTCTGAAACCAATTTTTTCTCGTCATTATCCTCATAATAATCAAGTTTCTTTATCTCATCCATGTAAATTCTGCTATTATATTCTGCACGCTTTTTAGATAATGCCTTTTCGTCTGTGCCATTTTCCTTTTTGTCCTGCTCTTTACTTTTTTCATCGGGTTTTACTGATGTTTCTTCCTCGTCTTTTTGATTTTTGTTCTCACTCCTTAAATCAACAGCCTTTGGAATGAATCTATATCCCTCTATATTGATTCCCGAAAGTGAAAGATAATAATAGACCTGTTCAAACTGTTCTTCCGATAGATTCATATCACTCAAATATTTTTTTATTTCTTCTTTTGTCAAACTGTTATTTTGCGAAACCGCAATATTCTTAACAGCATCCAATGCCTCAATAAATTTTCCCTGGTCTGACATATAATCTCTCCTATTCTCTTAATTTTGCAAGAAAAATGGACTGCCATATGAAATTATATTCCTATTGACAATCCATTTTCATAACTTATCAATTATTTATTAAAAGTAATAATATGTATCAATAACTGTCTTGTTCAGATAGTATCTTTGACTTTTAACAAACATTATTTCTTAAATGTAATCTTGAAGCTTACTTTAAGAGTCTTCTTGAATTTTAATTTGTTAGGATCTACAGGATAGTTTGCTTTCTTAGCTGCTGTCTGTCCTTTTCCGTATACATTAAAGATTTCAAGACGATATTTGTTGTTCTTCTGATCTGCCTCAAGGTAACCCTGTTTAAGTTTGTTAGCCTTAACTTTGATAGCTTTTCCGTCAACTGCAATCTTAACATTTGAAATTTTAATCTGGCTTGCCTTGTATGTCTTCATAGCATCTACAACATCTACACAAAATACTGCTGCTTTTGTAATGCCCTCTTTTGAACCATTGATTGCACTTCTCTTAAGAGTCATAGTTACATTCTGTGAACCCTTCTTAGCTGTAACAGTCTTTGGTGCATCATACTTTCCATTGGCTGTATCCATGTTTGCTGTTACTTTCCATTTCTCATCTGCAAACATAACATATGTCTTTAATTTCTTTGCAGCACTTGCCTTCTGTGTCATTCCTGCGTTTCCTACTACTACCATTGAGAGTGCTAATGCAACTGCAACACCTTTTTTAGTAAATTTTGAAAGTCTCATAAAATTTTCTCCTCCATATTTGAATATTTTATTTTGTAATATTGTATACCATCAAATTTGAACCAATATACAATATAACTTTTTATTGTAACTGTCAACCAAGGTTTATTTTTTTATACTTATTCACACCTTGTTCACATTTCCTATTGTATTTTAAACACCTGAAAGATAATACACAACAAAAGCGAAAGCTTTTACCCCAAAAATAAGACATTTAAAGTTACTAACCATACATATTGCAAATAACAGCTTTTTTCCTTTATCTTGCAAGTATTTTTGTTATCTTTGCTATATACATGGTATGGTAATCTTTGTCCTTATACCATGTATCATCTATAGTTTTGTCCAAAAAGTCCTTTGGCTCTATATCTGTCTGTGACATAACCTCACAAATAAATACAAGTTTTGCTTCATCTATATAAGGTATCCCGTCACAGTAATCAACCTTTACTTTCGCTGCTTTCATCTTATCCTCATCACGTCCTGAAACAGTTCCAAGATACTTCATATCCCTGCGGTACTCTTCTCCCGGAAAACTAAGAGAAAACTTTCCCTCCCTGTCAATAAATTCTTTTGTAAATCTGCTCTGTCTGATAAATACAAATACGGAATCTTTTCCCCACATTTCACCGACTGCTCCCCATGAGGCGGTCATGGAATTAGCTTTCTCTTCATTGCCGGCAGTAACAAGCATCCAGTCCTTTCCTATCTTTTTAAACGGATTCATGTCCATATAATCAATTGAAACTTCCTGAAAACTATGCATTTTAATTCCTCCTAAAATCTTTTTTATATATATTACCACAAATCTTACTAAAAATATGACTTTTTCATGCCTTTTATGCTCTTTTTTCATAATTTTTAAAATAGTTGTTTTGTCCGCTGCATAATGCTATACTAGTAATCATCATTATATACATTAATTTTTTTAATTTATAATCGGAGGCGGACATCAAGAATGAAAGTTGAAATGCATACACATACAAGTGAAACAAGTCCTTGTGCTCATATAAATGCTAAAGATGTTTTAAAATTATATAAAGAAGCCGGGTATGACACCGTTGTTATCACTGACCATTACAGTAAATGGGCTATTGAACAAAGTGGTGCAAAGACACCCGATGAAATGATTTACCACTTTTTAAAGGGTTACAGAGTGGCTTTAAAATATTCAAAAAAAATCGGCATAAATGTACTGTTGGGATGCGAAGTCACTCTGACTGAAAGTCCAAATGACTATCTGCTCTATGGTGCAGATGAAAGTTTTTTCTTCAAACATAATTTTTTGTATAATCTTTCAATAGAAGAATTATCGGAACTATGTCACAATGAAGGTATTCTTATCATTCAGGCACACCCCGGAAGAGCGTATTGTGAGCCTGTAAATCCTGTTCTGCTTGACGGTGCCGAGGTCTATAACGGAAATCTAAGACACGACAGCAACAATGACAAAACTTACGCATGGGCATATGAACACGACCTTATCATGACTTCCGGAAGTGATTTTCATGAAAAAGAAGACCTTGCACATGGCGGAATCATTACCGAACACGAAATAAAAACAGAAGAACAGCTTATAAAAACACTACTATCCGGCAACTATAGTCTTATAACACCTGCCAAATAAAATATGTCAGCATAATAAAAATATGAGGATTAACATGAACACTATGAATGATAACCCCCACGACAATTCTTATTATTTTTTTTCAAAAATAATAAGAATTGTAACTTTTATATACACAAATACCACTAAACTTATGTCATATTTTAAAAAAGCTGCTTTATCTGCATTCGCAGGGCAGGCAGCTTTTTTTATGATGCTTTCATTCTTTCCGTTTTTTATGTTTTTACTTTCTCTTTTAAGGTACACTCCTTTTTCCGAAAATACACTTCTTGAACTTACGTCACCTTTTGTTCCTGCTTCTTTCAGAGATTATCTCGGAAACATAATAGGTGACATATACAATATTCAGACAAACGCAATTTTGCCCGCTACTATTATTATAGCTGTCTGGCTTGGTTCTAAAGCATTCCTATCACTTATTCAGGGACTTAATTCCGTTTACAGCCTGAATGAATCAAGAAATTATGTCATTATAAGACTATACTCTTTTTTTTACACAATAATATTTGCTGTTCTGATTATAGTAATGTTAACCGTCATCGTCTTTGGAAATAAGCTTTATTATTATATAAGACAGCATTTTCCGTTTACAGAAAAGCCTCTCGCATCAATAATAAACATGCGTGCCATATTAAGTCTTATAGTTCTTTTTCTTTTTTTCTGGCTTTTATATGTTATACTGCCAAACAGAAAAACTAAATTTTCAAAACAATATCCCGGTGCTATTGTCGCAAGTTTTGGCTGGCTTGCCTTTTCATATGTTTATTCGTACTATGTAGACAACATAAGCAACTACTCTAAGTTTTACGGCACAATGACAACCGTTGCACTCCTGATGTTATGGCTCTATGCATGTATGTATATACTTTTTCTCGGAGGGCTTCTCAATCACATTCTTGAAAAACTGCACTTCAGACATAAGTCATGACTTTTCATGACTTTTTTAATAGTCTTTTAAAGTAACTATTTTTACGCCTGAAAAATAATGATGCAGTATCTGTCTGTAATCATTTCCCTGCTTTGCCATATTTCCGGCTCCACTTTGGCTCATGCCTGTTCCATGCCCAAAACCTCCGCCTGTTATATTAAATGCTCCCGAAGTTTTATCTATATAAAACGCCGCACTCGGCAGCATGAAATATCCGCTCATGCTGTCACCATATCTGCGCTTTATCGTTTCATATACCGGTGCAAGAACTTTCCTTATATTATATTGATTATTTACTTTGTAAGTATTTACTGTTCCCGTTATTATAATCTGCGACGCCATACCGCTCTTTTCACGCTTACTAATTTTTATATCAGTTATTTTGCCTGTTTTAAAAACAGAACTCTTCTTATATTTTCCACTTTTTGTTTTTGTAAGAACATTCTCATTATTTGAAAGATAACATGAACTAAGAGCTGAATCTATGCGATTTCTCAAACTTTTTTCTTTGATTATAACTGACCAGCGATACCATTCTTCATTGCTGTCATATGTCTTACACGACTCATTATTTATAAAGTTTCTAAATGTAGATTCATTTGATAAATCATAGCCTCTTACCCCTGTTTTTCTTTTTGATCTCTGTGTTATCTGAAAACGGCTGCTAAGATATGATATCTGTGACGGTGTGTTCCACACATCCTGACCGTCAGCCGTATATCCCCATGATGTCGAAAAATAATATGCAGTAATAACATCTCCCGACTTTTTCATAACATCTCCAAATGTTGAATCAACAGCTTTTCTCGATTTTTCATTTTCAGGTATATTGTTGTACACCTGACAAGCCACACTGTCATCAACATCTGCTCCATACTCTTCATATTTATCTGCTTTCATCTGATTGTAGGCATAACTTCTTGCACAAACCGCCTGAGCCTTCAATGCCTCAATGTTGTTCCCAGTTGACATCTCACTTGGAATAACCGCATAAAGATACTGTTCAACCGGAAGTGTATTTGTAAGAATAAGCCCTTTGGATTTATATTTTATTGTCATTGTTCCGCGATAACCTGGATGTCCCTCAAGTCTTTTTATACTGAGAACTTTTACTCTGCCTTCGCTATATGAACCAATAACGATTTTTTTTCCTTTTAGCTTTTTGTCTGCTGCCTTAAATTCAATTTTCTTTCCGGCAGGATAAGTCTTTGTCTGATTATTTATCTTTACATAAAAACTTTTTGATGAAGTAATTTTTATACTGTTGTGAAACATATCCGAAAAATCACTGTTTGTTATAAGCACCCTTATCGGTCTGCTTCCCTCAGGATTTGCCGCAATATGTGTAATTTTCTTTTTCTTTTTTTTGCCTGATTTCTTTTTTTTCGACGTACTCTTTTTCTTTGCCGGCTTTTTTACAGCCTCAGCATCTGTCCTATCCAATTTTTTTTGTACGCTGTTTTCATTTACAACTTTAGCACTTTTTCCCTTTCCATCCCCAAAATATCCTTCTATATATGCCTGCATTACAACACAAATAAAAACCATGATGCTTATCACAGCTATTATGATAAGCATCTGTTTTTTATTTTTTAAATTCCCATTCTTCCTCTTTTTCATCCTTTTCATTCCCATCTTATTATTTCTTATACATCACTTTTACTTGCCCGAAGCCGTTGTTTCCGGTGCTGATGACGGAGAAGCCGTTGCCTTAGCTTCAGCTTTTAATTCCTTTTTTGTAGTCTCAAAGTCAGATGTAAACGTTGATGCAATCATATAAATTTTCTTTACCTCATCATCAATGTAAACGTATCTTCCCTCTCCAGCTACCGATTCATCTCCTATAGTCAACGTCTTTTTATTGCCGTCATTGTCTGTAATATCTACCTGTAATGTCGGCTCTTTAAGTCCATACTGTGACAAATCAGTACAGTCAGATGTAACATTGGCTGTGGCAGACATCTCTTTTACATCATCAATCAAGGTCTCTACCTTGCTCTGGTCAAGACTGTACTTTGTATCATCACTTAACACCCATTTATTTTTCTGCTTTACAAAAGTAAGTTCGGCTGTACTGTTTTTAAAATGAAAAGATTTAATATCCGCATCCTTTATCGTATAAAGACTGATATTTGTCTCCGCTTCTTTTTCAGTCTTATCCTTGTACCTTGTAACAACAAAAAAACTTATAACCAATGCTAATAGGAGAACACATAATCCGACAATTGTCAATAACTGTCTTTTTTGTTTAGACACTTTTTTACCCATTCTACCCCTCCTTTACTTTCTTCTTCTGCTCATCCAGATTATAAATCCGGTAATCAAAAGACCTCCGGGTATCAATATGATTACTACTGTTGCCCATAAAATCTGTGTTCCCTGTGTAAGTGAAACATATGAATATGAAAGACTCTTTGCATTTATTGAGGTCTCCTCAACATCTGATGCAGACATTGACTTAACCGCATTTGACAATAGTGAACCGTTGTCAAACTGATTTGTTGAGATTACATCATCCGAAAATGCGTATGCTGATGCATATACAACAAGATTTGCACTCTTATCATCATCAATCTTATCTGTCACCGATACACCAATATCAAACGGTCCGTCTATATCACCCTTTTCCTTTACTGCCTTTCCTGACGACGGGTCTAATTTAAGATATGAACCTTTTGATGTTGTTGCAAGTTCTGTTATTGTAAGTGATTTTCTTATGTTTTTGTCAGAAAGTTTTGATATTCCAACAGGCACCGGCATTATAACAATTCCAGATACATCTGCTGTTATTTCACTTGATGAATCAACTGTCGGAATGACATAACTTGTATAAGTAGAATAATTTCCCTGTGTCTCACAAACCATACCAATCTGCTCGTTGAGTCCGTAATATTTAAGCAATGCTCTTAAATTTGGTGTATCTTTTGTTCCATATTGAAGATTTATTACTGCATTTCCACCTTTCTTCATATATGCAAGAATTTTATTCTTTTCTTCTTTACTTATGTCCTTTGTCGCTCCGTTTATGAGGAGAATGTCACAGTCAGATGGCACTTTATCCTCCGAATAAAGAGTAAGTTCATCCGTTTCAATATTCATTTTGCTAAATGAAGCAGACATTGTTGTTCCTACTTCAAGTTCATCATGCCCTTGGAGAATATACATTTTTGTCTTTTTCTCTGCAAGTACTTTCTGGATTGCTGATGTTATCTTTCCTTCAACATCAAGATACTGCGTTTGTGAATATGTCGAATAATCCGTATTAGTGTAATACATATCCGTATTCTGCACATATGACGAACTCTTTGTAGAATTATTCACAACGATAACGTCATTCTGTGCAATAGAGCCTGACTCGCTGTCTGACAGATATTTGCTCGCAAATCCCGGATTTACAACTGGGTCAATCTTTTTGAGTTTGACTTTTGATGATACCTTTGGATACTGTTTAAGTACCTTTTCAATATAATCTGTTTCCTTGCCGTTACTAACCATATAATAAAGCGTTACATCATTTTTCGCCGACTTCAGTGCTTTCTTTGTATCCTTTGATAATGTAAATAAACTGTTTGAACTTAAATCCGTACTCAAATCGAGTTTTCCAAACACAAGATTTACCACAACTACTATCGCTATCACAAGAACAGTGATAAACGAACTATATGCTCCTGATTTAAATTTTCTATTTGTAAATGATTTTTTTATTCCTCCGGAACTCTTTTTTGTTTTAACCGCTTTTAATCCTTCACTCATTTTTGCTGCTCCTTTCTAATTAAAACGCTTTTTCTTAATCATCTGAATTGTGAGGAATACAAACAAAAATGCTATCGAAACATAATAGACTATCGCATCATAGTTTAATATTCCAAGACTAAAATCATCATATCTTGTAGACAGTGCAAGCGTATTTAATATATTTGTGAGCAGGCTTTCATATAATGAAGATTTTACTGCATATACAATCCATATTGCTGCCTCTCCGATAACTGCCATCATAATAAGTATCGTTACATTATTCATCATATGATAAAAAACAAAACATATGACAAGCCATAATACTGCTATCATCACACACTGTGCTATTGCATCCGTTGGAAGCAGACTTGTAATATTACTCAAAAGGAATGTGAGCAAAAGTGTGATAAAACTTACAACAGATGCAATCACCTGACTTTCAGTAAGTGATGAAATAAAAAGACCGATTGCTATTGTTGCCGCACCTAAAAGATAAAATCCTATAATACTGCTGTATGCAGGTGCAAGTCTGACATCTGTTCCATACATGTGTATAATCAATGGATATATGCATATCGGAATAAATGCACATGAAAAGAGTGTCATAACGGCAAAATATTTACCGATTATTATCTTTGTAAGTGATATTGGTGCCGTGTAGAGCAGCTGGTCTGTTTTCTGCCTGTTCTCTTCCGCAACTATTCTCATTGTAAGTATAGGTATAAGCAGCACATACATAAATGATATACCACCAAGCGTCACCTCAAAATTTCCAAGTCCGCCTGAAAAGTTGTAAGCCCATGTATATATTCCTATGATAACGAGGAAAAATGCAAGAAACACAAAACCTATCATTGAATTAAAATATTGTCTCAACTCTTTTTTATATATTGCAAGCATTATTCTTCTCCTCCTCTCACATTTGAATTTTCGTCTGTCTCCACTTGCCTCTCTTCATCAGTTTTTTCGACAGTGGATTGTTCATCATTATTTATGTCCTGCTGTTCAATGTCTCCGTCTGATGAATTTTCTTTTTCGTTTTTATGCCCACTCTTAAGTTTTTTTAGCTTTCTTCCGCCATATTGCTTTGAGCCGCCTTTTGTCAGTGCAAGGAATGCATCCTCGAGTGATGTATCAAGCTTATTCATCTCTATTACCGGACACTCTGCTTTTGCAAGCGCATAGAACAATTCAACTCTTATATCTTCATCCTCGGCACAATAAATTGTAAGACCAATTGTCTCCTTTTCATTATCATTTTCATTGTCCTTTTCATTATCATAAGATACATTTTTAATGCCTGAAACTGTTCTTAATGCTTCTTTTAGTTTTGTCTTGTCACCTTTAACAATAATATGAACACCATTCGTATCAACCATTTTCTTTGTTATGTTTTCAGGTGTGTCTTTTGTTATCATTTTTCCTTCATTTATGATAATTATCTCATCACAGACAGCACTTATCTCCTGCATGATATGTGAACTTAAAAGTACCGTATGATTTTTGCTGAGCTCTCTGATAAGCTCACGCATCTCTATAATCTGGCTTGGGTCAAGACCTACAGTCGGCTCGTCGAGAATAAGAATATCCGGATTTCCAATCATTGCGCCTGCAAGACCTACTCTCTGTTTATAACCTTTCGACAGATGCTTTATAAGCCTTTCCGAAACATCAAGTGTTTTTGTTTTCGACATTATCTTATGCACTTCAATGTCTCTTTCTTTTTTAGGAACTTTTTTCAAATCAGCAACAAATGAAAGATACTCTCTTACTCTTAGATCAGGATAAAGTGGTGGAATTTCCGGAAGATACCCTATATTCTTCTTTGCAAGTTCAGGTTCATCCATAATATCAATACCATCAATGAGAACCTCTCCCTCCGTCGGTGCAATATAACCTGTTATCATATTCATAGTAGTTGATTTTCCTGCACCGTTTGGTCCCAGAAATCCAACAACTTTTCCTGTTTCAACAGTAAATGAAAGATCGTTTACCGCAGCATGTGAACCATACTTTTTAACGAGATTTTTTACTTCAATCACTGTACTTACCTCCTGTTTTTTGTATACAAAAGAGAATAACATAAGATTGTCAAAATTTTGTGAACACAAATAAATTTCGATGTGCCTATTATGCTGACAGCATTAGATTTTTGCATTTCAAACTAATATAATATTTGTGTGCACATTTAATAGTGCAAATTACTACGAAAGGAAAATGAAAAAATGAAGTATTGTGAAGAATGTGGTGCAAAACTTGAAGACGATGCCGTCTTTTGTGAAGAATGCGGTGCAAAGCAGTCTTCTGTTGTTTCTTCTGAACCAAATCAAGACATATCTCCTAAACCTTCAGATATTTCCGCCAGTGCCGGCATCACACCGATACAAAACCAGAGCAAAAATCAAAATCCTGTTTTTGAAACTCCTGCTGCTCCTGCAAAAAAAGCTTCGTCAAAAACTGCTGTGTATATATCTGTTATTGTTGTATGTCTTGCGGTGATAGTCGGTGCAGTTTTTTTACTTTATCCAAAGTTTATAAAAAATAATAATAAACCTGCAACAGAAATATCCAAACAAGACGATTTCAAAAAATCAGCACAGGGAATTGCAGACGAGCCGACAGCTACGCCGGAGATAACTGAAGCACCTACCGAAAAACCAACAAAAAAACCTAAGAAAAAAGTCAAAAAAACACCTGAGCCGAATGATTATGACGATGACTACTCAGATGAGGATGACTATGACGATTCAGATGATTATGACTATTATGATGAATATATAATTCCTGACTCAGATGTCCGTAAAATCACAAAATCTGAAGTTCTTGCTCTTTCCAAAGAGGAACGCTGGATTGCCAAAAATGAAATATATGCAAGGTATGGAAGAATGTTTAATAATCAGGATTTACAGGAATATTTTGACGGCTTAGACTGGTATATTCCTACAACTTCACCTGATGATTTTGACGAGAGTGTATTTTCAAAAGTAGAAAAATACAATGTACGTCTGTTAGCAAAATATGAAAATCAATAACGGAGGATAAAATAATGAATGAAAAACTAAAGGAACCAAGAATTTATTTATGTGCAGCTGTTTTTATATCAATGTTTTTGCCATGGGCAAGCTGTGAATCTTCAGCAGATGTCATGGGCATTTCTGCCAGTGGAAGTGCTTCAATCAGCGGCGTAGCGCTCTTACAAAGCAACTTTATAACAAGCGTATTTATATTTCTTATTCCCGGTCTGCTCATATGTCTTGATTTGATACCTTCAATAAAGATTCCGATGAGGCTGCCATATTTATTAGCACCTATTGTCTCAGTCATAATGTCTGTAGTATCAATACTGCTCTATAAATCCAAGTCATCTTCTTCAGTATCTTTTGGCGGTGACAGCAGTATGGATATTTCATTACATATCAAAATAGGTTTTATAATAACCATATTACTTTTTATCGCTATTATCGTCTACACTTTAATACATGATTTTGCATTAGATAAAGATGCAATAAAGGAAAAAGGGTTAAAGGGAGCAATATCAGATATTGCCGGCGAAGTTTCCGGAGAAATGTCAGAGACAGTGAAAAAAACAAATTTTGAACTTCCATCATCAAAATGCCCTCAGTGTGGTTCGCCTGTCACTATAGGCAAAAAATTCTGTCCGAAATGCGGTTATAAAATGCAGACAACGTCTTCCCTATCAGGCACTAACAGACGTACATCTGCAAATTCTTCAACCCCGCTTACCGTACAGCAGTATATCGACAATCTTAATACCGTCAAATGCCAGAATTGTAACAATGATGTCCCGGTAAGCACAAGATTTTGTCCTCAGTGTGGAGAAAAAGTTGAAATTAAAGTTTATCCTGAAAATTGTGAATCATGCGGCAAGCCGCTTATAAAAGGTAAAAATTATTGTCCTGACTGTGGTACAAAGGTAAATACAATAAAACTTATAACAAAATGTTCTAATTGCAGTTCAGACCTGTATTTCGGCAAAAAATATTGTCCTGACTGCGGTACTAAAGTTCAATAGAAATTATTTTTTATGTATATTTTAACAGCAGAGCTTGATATAAACTTTATATCAGGCTCTGCTGTTTGATTATGCTTTTTATACAATATCTTTTAACATTTCTCAGGTTCCGGATAATCCACTCCGTCAGTATCTACCGTAACCTTGATTATCATCTGCGGCTCTAACGGTGCATCTGAATAATCAGTTTCTGTCTCTGCTATCGCATTCACCGTATCCATTCCGTCTGTAACTTTTCCGAATGCGGCATACTGTCCGTCAAGGTGTGGCGCATCTTTATGCATGATAAAGAACTGTGAACCAGCTGAGTCAGGCATCATTGAACGTGCCATCGAGAGAACTCCTGCTGTATGTTTAAGGTTATTTTCTACCCCGTTTATTGCAAACTCACCTTTGATAGAATATCCCGGTCCGCCGGTTCCTACTCCGTCCGGGTCTCCTCCCTGTATCATAAAACCTTTTATAACTCTGTGAAATATAAGTCCGTCATAAAATCCCTTATTTATAAGAGAAATAAAATTGTTTACTGTATTTGGAGCAATTTCAGGATAAAGCTCCGCTGTAATTGTACCTGCTGTTGTTTCAAATGTAACTATTGGATTTTTTGTCATTTAATTTTCCTCTTTTCTTAATTATTTTAATCCATTTTCTTTATATATAATTCAATGCGACGCTTTGCAACCGACGCTTCAATAGGTGCAAACATCACATCAGCCACAACTTCCGATGTTACTGCGTACTTAAGCTGTTCCATATTTTCTTCCCTGCATACTGCCACAATCGGATACTCCACAGCCCACTGCTCCTTCCTCTGAAACTTTGAATCATCTACAAGCAATAATTTTTCTTTCTTTTATATTTCCATACCCGCTGTTCTCCCATAATTCTATTTATAATTTTCGCATAAAAAACGTATACTAAAAATCATTTTTCATTAGAAATTGTGTTATTCTTATTATAACACTTGCTTGAAATTATGTGAAGTAATAAAAAATGAATAAATTTCGCCATTGCTGTTTTTAACACAAAAAATGACGTCCTGTCAAACTATATATAATACTGTGCCTGTGCATTCCAGAACTCATAATATTTTCCGTCCGTATCGTTTAAAAGTTCTTCATGTGTTCCAAACTGCACAATCTCACCCTCGTCAAATACAGCTATATTCTTACAGAACCGGCATGATGAAAGTCTGTGTGAAATATAAATTGCCGTTTTATCTTTTACCATCCTGTCAAAGTTGCTGTAGATTTCATATTCCGCAATCGGGTCAAGTGCCGCTGTCGGCTCATCGAGAAGTACGAACGGAGCTTCTTTGTATATTGCCCTTGCTATCGCTATCTTCTGCATTTCTCCTCCCGAAAATTCAACACCGCTTTCGTCATAACTTTTTCCTATATATGTATCAAGCCCATTATCAAGTTTGTCAAGCCTTGTTTTTAACCCTGCTTTTTCAAGACAATCCTCTATCTTTTCATTATCTCCCTCCATGTCTGCTGCCACATTCTGTTTCAATGTAAACGGAAGAATATTAAAGTCCTGAAATACAACCGAAAACAATCTTCTGTACTCTCTCTGGTCAAATTTTCTTATATCAACACCATTCAATAATATCTCCCCTTTTTCAACATCATAGAGGCGGCACAAAAGTTTTATCATTGTCGTCTTTCCCGAACCGTTCATTCCGACTATCGCAAGTTTTTCTCCGATATTTAATTCCATTGAAAAGTTTTTAAGTGCATACTCATCACTTCCCGGATATTTAAAATACACATTTTTAAACTCTATCTTGTATTCATTATCGCTTCTCTTTTCAACCGGAAGTTTTCCTTTATACATCTCATCTTTTAATCCGATAAGTTCCAATGTGGAAATCTGTTTTTTCGCCTCAAACGCAAGAGCTACAAGTGCTGTGCAGATATGTGTAACACCTGTCAGAAGCTTTTGCAGACTGCCTACAAATACAACTACATTTCCTGCACTTATTTTTCCTGACAGTGCGGCAAGAATGACAACCAGATATGCCCCTGCCTCTACTACTCCCATAGTAACATCACCCATTGCAGCTTCCATTCCCATACTGAAAACTCCTTTATTATCAAGTTCCCTATGCTTTTTAGAAAAGAAAGGTTCTATTGTATAACGCTTTAAAAGGTCATATCCGTTATATATCTTAATATCTTTTGTATTGGCATAAGTATACTCTCTGCCATAAATAAAATCGTATGCAAAATTAACCATTTCTTCACGGTCTTTTTCATCAACTTCAAAAAACTGATATTCTTTTAACATCTTGTTGTAATGAAGCCTGTGTTTGTCTGTAACTATCGCAATAAGTATTATCATAACAAAAGAAAATAATACGGAATATCCGCCTGTATGGCTAACTATCTTCACTATCGGATATGCGAGAACAATTGACGCAACAATATTTACTATATCAAACAATATGCTGTTTGTTATAAATACCGGTGTATTTATGCCCCATCCCCAATTTGTATCCTTATCTATCTTGTCTCTTAATCCTTTTACCTTTGGACTGTCTATCTCGCTGTAATCCATATCTAATATTTTCATTTCTATGTTTGATGAATATATATTATATATCCTGTCACGCCTTGCCTCTGCATAATTCCACACCGTACTTGCCACAAACCTTATCAAAAATATTATAACAAGCGTAATAACGGTAACCTCTGACAACTCTCTTGCTCCCTTTTTTTGTGCAAGCCCATCGAGGACATAAGACGAAAGCCAAAGTGCAATATAAGCTGCCGCAACATTTGCGATATGTGTTATCATAGAAATTTTAAAATAATTTTTATCTATCTCATTTATTATCTTATAGAGATTTTTAATATTTTTTATATGTTGTCTTAACGAAATTTTTTCTGTTAATTTTTCCATCATACTGTCCTCTCATCATAATAACTGCTCTGCACTTCAAACATCTGTGCATATCTTCCTTTCATCTGCATAAGCTCCTCATGCGTTCCCTGTTCTATCACTTTTCCTTTTTCAAGCATGATTATCCTGTCTGAAAATCTTGTACTTGCAAACCGATGCGATATAAATATTGCTGTTTTTTTGTCCGTATATTTTACATAACTGTTATATATCTCGCTTTCAGCAATCGGGTCAAGTGCCGCCGTCGGCTCATCAAGCACAAGCACCGGTGCATCTTTATACAATGCTCTTGCAAGCAAAAGACGCTGGTTCTGACCTCCCGACAGTTCAATACCGTTTTTATGCATTGACTTTGTTATATAACGCTCAGATGTTATTCCTCTGCTGTCTAAATATTCTTTTAAACCTGCTTTTTCAAGTGCATTAAGTACCTTTTTATTATCCGTATCTGCTGCTCTTTTCAAAGATATATTTTCACTTATCTTAAACGGAAGTATAAAATATTCCTGAAATACAACAGAAAACAACTTATAAAATTCTGACCTTGCAAATCTGTTTCTGTCAATGCCATTTATCAGAATGCACCCCTCATCAGGCTCATACATTCCTGTAAGTAATTTTACAAGTGTAGTCTTTCCTGCACCATTTACACCAACTAATGCTATTTTTTCTCCGGAATTTATCTTCAGATTAAAATGCTCAAAAATCTTTACATTTTCCTTGTCTTCATCATTACTTTTATATGAAAAACTCACATCACGAAACTCTATTTCCAGAGGATATTTTAACTCTTTTGTCCCCTCGCCGTCATCCATCTGCTCATCCTCAAGGTCAAAATATTTTCTTATATCATCTGCCTTTCTAGCGGCATTGCCTAACTCTAACATGTCATGTATAATATTTCCCACAAAGCCTGAAAAACCTGCCACTGCACCAAAATACATCACAAATTCTCCTGCCGTTATGCTTCCCTGTACAGCTTTATTTATAAGGTATATATACACTGTCATATCACACAGCATGGATATTAAAAAACCAATTTTTTCAACACGGGATGTAACTTTTCCTTTTTTGATATTAAAATCCGTTATCTTTCCTATGATATTGTCCCTAAGCTTCGAAAGCCAGTTATCCATATCAAACATCCTTACATCCTTTGCCATACTTGTATTTCCCATATTACCTCTTATACAGTAATATTTACTGTTAAGTTCTGCACTTTCTTTTCTCACACTCTCATAGTATTTCATGCCATAATCCTGTGCATAACAGTTTATAAGTGACAAAATGATAACGACAGCAAGCATAAACATATTAAGGCTTCCTATGACTCCGGAATATAATACAAAACATAAAATATTTATAATAATAGATACTGTTTGGTTTATGAGCTTACTTGTAGCACCGTCATCTCCCTCATTGCCTAATGTCTGTACCGCTTTGTTATATGTCATTTTATTTTCTCCGCCCTCACCGCACTGATAAGCTACTTTCTGACTTTTCAAAAAAAGTTCCGACAAAAGTAAAAATCTCATATTGTTACATGGAATATACTTTCCTCCCCAGCTTCCCGCACCAGCGGCTTTCGCCACTATGTAGACAAACAGCAGCAGTATAAATACTCTTAAATTCATCCCTGTGTCACCTGTGACAATATCCACTGCCACTTTGGATAATATAATGCCAAGAAACGGCTGCAGCACACGCATTATTATTTCAACCGCCGTAAGAAACAATGCAGCCGGACAATACTTTTTCATCAAACCGAAAATCCATAGTATATCGCTTATCACTCCATAACACTTCGTACTATTCTCATTCATTTCTTCCTCTCCTTCAATTTATTTTCCATATGATAACACTTTTTTCAGTCAAAAATAAATTCGTGCACGAACGGTATGTTTCATGCACGAATGGTTAGTTTTTAACAATAACATTGTTCTTTTTTAGTTTATAATGGCAGCATTACCTCTGTTGCAAACACTCCTTCCTCATCCTGTCTGTTCAGATACCCACCATATTTTTCCACTACTTTGTCTGTTCTTCTAAGACCAAAGCCGTGATATTCTTCTGTTTTTGTTGAGTGGTACAGATTTCCGCTTCTTTTTAACTTGCCCTCAGATGAGTTAATAACATACAGATAAAGCTGACCTTTCAGAATATCAATATAAACCCTGATAAATCTCTTATCCTCATCTTTTATCTTCTGGCACGCCTCTATCGCATTATCCATAAGATTGCCGAGCACAATGCTTAAGTCGACTTCAGAAACAGAAGTATTTAAGTCAGACGGCACAATGGCTTTCGCATCAACTTTTATTTTTCTCTGACCGGCAAGTGAAATCTTGCTGTTTAAAATCGCATCAATCATCACATTTCCTGTTTTTATAACAGTGTCAACAGTAGTAAGGTCAATCTCAAGGTCATTTAAATATTTATCAAGTTTATCATATTCTTTCATCTGCAGATAAGCTTTCATTGTCTGTATATGTGTGCGGTAATCGTGCCGCCACCCTCTTGTCTGCCGATACATATTTTCAACTTCCTCATAATGTCTTTCAATAAGGCTGCTCTGATATGCTGATATATTTTTTTCCGTGATAAAAAGTATAAGTTTCCTTATTGCAATAACAAGAACTACTGCTGCTATAACAAAAATTGCAGCTATACACACCATATTTGTTTTCATCTGTCATCCTCAATCCTTCTGTAATAATTTATAAATGCCTCATTCACAACAGAATACGCACGCCTGCTAACCGGAATTTTGGAACCATCATCAAATAGTATCTCATTTTTCCCTATGCTGTGTATAAACTCAAGATTACATATATATGAGCGGTGGCATTTGATAAAATTTTCACCGGCAAGTTTCTTTTCAACACTCTTGACAGCTTCGATAACAATATATGTAACACTCTCATCACCTTCTGAAACACGAAATAATGTATTGTGACCGTCTGCCTCGACATAGATTATTTTTCTTTTTGAAAATTTATAAACACCGTCCCCGCCACGAAATATAATATACTCCGTATCAGCTTTCCTTTTTGCTGCACGTTCAAGACACTGTACTACTTTTTCTTCTTTGATAGGTTTTATCAGATAATGAAGTGCTTCAACCTCGTAACCTTCTGATATATATTCAGCGACACCTGTAGTAAACACAAGTGCTATATTATTGTCAGACTCTCTTATACGCTTCGCCATTTTAATGCCATCCATCTTTTTCATCTGAATGTCAATAAACAATATATCAAAGTCCTTTTCGTCATCCCATGCAAATAAAAAACTTTCCGCACTGTCATACTCTTTTATCTGTATATTTTCTTTTCTTTCCACTCCCCAGTTTTTAATGTATCTGTTTAATATCTGCATATGCACAGCTTCATCTTCAATAATTCCTATCTTCATTCTGTTCCTCGTTTTTTTTTTATAGTAATTAATTCCCATTCGTGCACTGTTTTTGTGCTTGTTATGAAAATTTTAATATTTATACTATCTGATTGAAATATCACCGTCAGAACAATTTATCTCAAGTTTAGCAGACGGATTTTCGACATTTTTTTCAAAAGACGTTTCTGTTTTTTCTCCGTCTATTTTATGATTTACGCTGACATCTCCGTAACTTGTTCTTGCACTGACTAAAATGTCATTCCAGTCATCAAAGCCTATAACTTTCACATCGCCATAACCGGAATTAATTTTTATATTTCCTGTAAGTTTGGTATTCTGCAATTTTAAGTCACCATCATTTAATTTTACGGCTATATCCTCAAACGAGCCGTCATTACACTTAACGTCTCCATAATTGTCTGTTAAAGCCATACCTTTTAAATTTGTATTTTTAACAACAATATCTCCGTCAGAGGATGTTATCTTTCCGCTTTGTAACTCTGCATTTTCAAGCTTAATATCACCTGCATCTACAGCTATATCCATCTTGTCACTTTTAAGTCCGTCAATTGAAATGTCGCCGTCTTCCGTATCAAATTCTACTATACTTATCTGTTTGTCTTTTGGCAGATATAATACAAACTGGTTTTGTCTGACATAATCCTGTGTTCCGCTTAATATGGCAGCAAGCCCGCTCAAATCAACATTTATCGTAACATGATTTGATTTCTGTCTAAGCTTAAACTCACCACCACTCACCTCATAGACTGCAGGAACTTCACCTTTCTCTTTCTTCAAATTATACGCTATATAACAGTTTTTGTCATCCGACTGTGCAATTTTAATGTCAATTGTATTTGTTTTTATGTTTATCTTATCGAAATCATCTATTTTTGTTTTCTCTAATGTCGCATATTCTTCTTTCAAATTTTTACTGTCTGTTGTGAGCATTGAACTAAAATCCATGTTCTTTACATATCTTCCGCCGCCCATTACCTTGCCTGCAAAAAATATGCCCATACCAAAAACTATACATAAAATCCCGGTTATCAATGCTCCCTTTATAAATTTTGTCATTATTTTTTCCCCCTTTTAGACGCCTTGTGTGCAAATTTTATTGTAAGTTCTGCAAAAAGCCTGACACATAAAACTCCAAGCAGAACAATTATAATTCCGACACCGATTGCCGCAAGTCCCAATCCTGAAAGCATTATCGCTGACGATATGGAAAGTTTCACGGTAACAATCGCTCTGGCTATCACTGCCATTCCTGCTATAGCTGCACACACTCCGAACAAAAATACACATAAAACTGCCAGAACCACACACAGCAAAACACAGAACATAACGATAAGACCACTTATAAGTAATGGTGTTGCTACCGGAAGTGCAAATATTGCAAGCAATGCTATCCACAATACACCAAACACTGATTTTTTGTCACTGTCAACCTGTTTCTTTTCACTGTCAGCCTGCTTTTTCTCATCTATCTTTTTTTCAAGAATATTACTTATGATGTCACAGGCTGCTTCTTTTGGTGTACCAAGTTCATCCATAAGCTTTTTTGCCTCATTTTCATCCGTCTCGGCAAAATATTCCGTAAAATACTCCATCGCATCATCATAATCTGCTTTAGGCAGCTTTTTCAGATATTTACTAAGCTGTCTTAAATATTCATCTGTTTTCATCTTTCATTCTCCCTTCCACTATATCATCAATTGTGTCCCTGTAGATTATCCACTCTGAGTTTAAGAATTTAAGTTCCTCTACACCCGCATCCGTTAAAGAATAATATTTTCTTTTTCTTCCCTGATACTCTTTCGTGTATGTTGTCATAAAACCGTTTTTCTCAAGTTTTTTCAAAATCGGATAAAGCGTTGACTCTTTTATATCCGCCACAAGTTTAACTGTGCGGCTTATCTCGTACCCGTAAGAATCTTCTTTTTGCAGTACCGACAGGATTAAAAATTCTATCAGATGCGCTGATACAGGATAGTACATCTTTCCACTCCCTTTCCTTGCTAATTATATGTATATATTTTATATATAAAAATATTATATATAAAATATATACATATTGTTTTATTTTGTCAAGTATGAGTTTTTTATCTTTTCAAAAACATAACAGTGCAAAAAAAGAGACAGCTGCAATAAGAAAATTTCATACAAATATAGATATTTAATAGTAACTACTTCTATATCCTGTACGATTTTTCATTAATGCAACAGTCTCTTTAAATATAAATCTGAACATACCAATTATACTGTTTTTAAACATTATGTTCACTGTACGCTATTAAGATTACTGTCTGTTGTTATTTTTATCACTTCTCTACAAGTTCATACGGATTTTTGCTAATTATCCTAAACCCTCCTGTCTCATCGCCCGTTATGTTTTTCTTTGTCGTTATCTCATTTGTTTTTGTCTTTTTCACTCCCCACTGATAATTAGAATCAAAGCTTTGTACATCACCCCATTTTGCAAGTGAGACTACATAAAAGTCAAACAAATCTTTCTCAGATGTCTTTTCATATACCTGTATCTGTATCGTATAGCTGTCTATCTTTGTCAATCCCTTTATACGCTGCTTTTTGTCCAGCTGCTTTTTGCAGATTTCATTGAGTACGATTTTTTTTACAAGAGCATCATAATTCTTTCCTGTCACTTTTCCAAGTTTTTTGTAATCATAACCGTATTGGGCTGAAATCTGTTTTATCACCGTATCAGCATTCTTATTTTTCGCTTTATATTTTGGATTCAGAGAAAAAAAATAAACAAACAAATCCCTTGTCCTCGGATATTTGTCTGTTATGTAAGAGTAAGTTTCATCCCGGTATAAAGAACTCGTCCACTCAAATGCGTCTTTTATCTCGGAATATATTATTTTTGTTTTTATCTTTTTTTTCATTGCAGAAGACGGTTTCTTTATTTTCGCATAGAGCGTATACTTTGCTTTTGAACTGTTCTCACAACCAGTCTGATAATTTAACAGTCCAAGTATCTTACACTTGTACACATTGTCAGATGCCTCATACGAACTGTCGGTTCTCAGATAATAATTAAACATCAAATCATCGGCTGTTACAGCCATTCCGTCTGTTGCCCTAATTCCCTCTTTAAGTCTTATTGTGTATGTTGTCAGCTTATTTTTTGTTTTCTTTCTGCCTTTATTTAGATACCGGCTGTCTTTTTCTACACTTTCAAAATATAACGAATCTGAGCCTGAGTTTATTTTTTTTAACTCATTATATATATTTATATAGCATTTATCCAATATATATCTGTCAGCTTTTGTCTTATATACAAAAGGCGATATTTCTTCAGATACATCACCCTTTATATGCAGCACTTTTTGCGTATCATTTTCAGTATTCTTCACTTTCACATCAGTCTGTTTTATTTGTGAATATGTAATCTGTTCGCCATTATCATCTTTTTTATTTTTGCAAAATGAAGTGATTACTATAATGACAAGACATACATAAAAAGCAACAACAATTATATTTTTTTTCATGGAGCAGACACTATTCCTTTCACTGATAATAATATTGCTAATATAATTAGAGTAAAACTCTGCCCGCTCCATGTCAATTTAAACCATCTTTTAATTTTCGACAACAAACATCTCTCCGTCTACAATTTTAACCACACTTTTTGCAGCTTTTGCCACCTCAAGGTCATGTGTTATCATAACTATCGTATTTCCCATGTCATTAAGTTTTCTAAACAGTTTTAAAACTTCTTTACCGCTTTTACTGTCAAGTGCTCCTGTAGGCTCATCTGCCAAAAGAATTGTAGGTTCACCTACCAGTGCCCTTGCGATTGCAACTCTCTGTTTCTGGCCGCCTGAAAGTTCATTTGGTTTATGGTTTATTCTTTCCTTAAGACCAAGCATTTCTATTGTATCCATGCACATCTCTTCTGCTTCTTCATGTTCATATCCTCTCATAAGAAGCGGCATTATAACATTTTGAATAACAGTATATGTATGTATCAAATGATAATTCTGAAATATAAATCCGATTTTTTCGTTTCTGATACCTGTAAGTTTCTTTTCTTTCATTGCATGAATTGCAAGCCCGTCAAGATAGTATTCACCCTCGTCAAAAAGATCCATACAGCCTATAACATTCATAAGTGTAGACTTACCTGAACCGGAGGGTCCAAGAATAGCAACAAATTCTCCCTCGTCTACCGTGAAATTTATATTCTTCAGGACATGAAGAGACTCCCTCCCCATGTCATAAGTCTTATTAACATTGATAATCTCTATCTTATGCTCGTCATGCTTAACGGCAGTCTTTTTATTTTTATCTTTATCAGTATCACTGTTCACCGCTTTTTTCTTTCCAAACTTAATCATAAAAACCACCTTTCTTATGAAACTATCCACACTCCTACTACGACTTTTTCTCCGCTTGAGTCCTTCTCCATTATCATCTTAATAATATCCCCGTTTGATAATCTTGAAAACGTTGTCGTTTTTCCGAGTGATGTTATCACATCCGTTCCAACCGGTATCGTTGTACTATCTGTCTCATCTGTCAATGTATAAACCTTTTTGTCACTATTCTTAGAAGATTTGCTTTTGTCCGATTTATTTTCGCCTGAACTGTCTAATGATGAATTTTTGCTATCACCACCCATATCGGGCGGTCCCCCGGCAGAATTATCATTATTTCCATTATTCATGTCAGGTGCCCCGCTTGATGATGGCATATCTCCACCTTTCATGTCAGGCGCCCCGCTTGATGATGGCATATCTCCGCCTTTCATGTCAGGTGCTCCGCTTGATGATGGCATTTTATCTTTTTTCGCGTCTGATACACTTTGCTCTTTAGCAATGGTATACTCTATCTCGTTTCCGTATATTGCCGTTATTTTGCATGTTACTATTTCCTGATTTGATTTCAGTTTCACAGAATCTATATCATTTGTGTTTTCTTCTTCTGCTTTTGAACAACCTGATGCCAACAGGCACATTACAAGCAGCAATACAGTCATTTTTCTGATTTTTTTCAATTTAAAAACCATATTTCATTTCCCCTATCCTTATAAATACTCGCGAAACTATTCTTCATTTAATGCCTCAACAGGTACAAGTTTTGAAGCTTTGAGTGCCGGATAAAATCCAAATACTGTTCCTGTAAATATTGCAAATACAACTGCAAGCACTGCACCGGCAATAGAAAGTTCAACTCTCACGTCAAAATACTCAACTATCGGTGTTATGCCAAAACTCAAAAGAACTCCGAGTATTCCGCCGAGAATACTTATAAAGCACGCCTCCATCAAAAATTCTATAAGAATATCTTTTTGGGTACATCCTATTGCTTTCAATATACCAATCTCTTTTGTTCTCTCTTTTACCGACACAAATAATACATTCATAATTCCTATACCGCCTACAATAAATACTATTGCTGCCATTGCAATAAGAAGTGTTGTAAGTGTATTATTTGATTCTGAGGCAGCCTCCATTTTGCTTCCTGCATCAGTTATAGTAAACTCGGCATTTGGATAATTCTCCGCCAATACTGATTGTATATTCTCCATAACATTGTCTACATTATCAACATCAGATGCTATTACTGTTATCGTAGGATTTGCATCTGTACCTACTATATACTTTACACCTGTACTGTAAGGTATGAAAATCGAATCATCAGGACTTATTCCTGAGGATACTGTTCCAACTTCAGATATTACACCATTTACAACATACGCCCTGTTGTCTATATATATTGTGCTGTCGTATGCATCTTCTACACTTCCGAATATTTCTTTTGCAACTGAATGTCCGAGTACACAGACCTTTTCCTTATTTGTTTCATTTGATGATTCAATAAAGCTTCCTGCCGCCATTGTGAGATTACTCATACTTACATAATTATTTTTTACCCCTGCTATTGTGTAGCTTTCTGCCTCGTCAAGGTCTCCACCGTCCACTTCAGATTTTGTAGTATAAGATATTGTTATATCTGATATTCCCGGAAGAAATGTTTTTAAATCATCCATGTCATCTTCTGACAATGTGATTTTTTCCTGATTTATTTTTGAACTGTCATTATTGTTATTTCCCCCTGCCATAAATCCGCCGAAACCGCCTTGCATACCGCCTCCTGGCATCTGTGGCATTCCCTGACTGCCTCCGCCCGATGAACCTCCGGGCATCTGCGGCATTCCCTGTCCGCCTCCAAATCCGCCGGGGTCTCTCTGGTTTCCTTTGGACTCACTATTTTCTCCTGATGATTTATTTGTTGAGCCTGATTTTGAAGAACCCTTACTATTTGACGATGAACTGTCTGTCGATTGCTCATATGAAATATCAATAGCTCCGGCGTTCAGATTTTTGAACTGGTCTGCAACATCCATCTGACCGCCTCTTCCTATCGCAATAACCATTACTATTGTTGCTGCACCGACAACTATACCTATAGAAGTAAGCACAACCTTAAATTTATTCTGAATAAGGTTTATCCAGACAAGTCTTAATATCTCACTTAGTTTCATTCGCTCACCCGGCTTTCTATAAGAACTGTATCACCTTCACTTAATCCACTCTCTATCTGAACATTATGTCCATCTGAGAAACCTGTCTTAACCTGTGTCTTTGTTGTACTTCCATCACTGTTTTTCTTTGTAACGTACGACTTTGTTCCCTCTGTCACTACTGCTTTATTAGAAATATAAAGAACATCCTTTATCTCTTTGGTAACAAATGTAACGTCCGCACTCATTCCTGCATAAACACTTGAAACGTCACCCGTCATAATAACTACAACAGGATAACTTACCGTGCTCGTATCAGATGATGTTGTAGAAGAAATAGATGTAACTTTGCCATGGAATGTCTCATCCTCATATGCAGTAAGATTTATATTTACGGTATCTCCGACTTCTACCTCTGAAATATCATCCTGAGCAACAGATACAGAAATCGTAACTGCTTCTGCATTCTTATATGTGGCTATATCTGTGTCTGTGCTGAGTGTCTCACCGTCTTCATAGCCGACTGAAGTAACTGTACCTGAACACTCTGCTTTTATCACGCCTGTTCCTGCATATTTTTCAAATGTCTTAAGTTCTTTTTGTGCATCTTTTAATGTCTCCTGCGCATCTTTGACATCATCATCAATTCCATCCATTGCAACATTGTAAAGTGTCTTTGCGTTTGAATATTGAAGCATGGCTGCATCATAAGTCTTTTTGGCACTGACTTCACCTGTCTTTTTTGCTTTTTTCGCTGCCTTAAGCTGAGACTTTAAGTTTGTCAGATTAGCTTTATACTCTGATAACTGCTGTTTATATGTTGCAAGCTGCTGCTGCATTATTGTTATCTTACTTGATGTACCCTGACTGCTGCTGTCTGACGATGTATTTGTATTCGTGGAAGAATCCTGTGTCATATTTTTATTATCATTTCCCATACCGGACATGTTATTTGATGATGCTCCTGAACCTTCTCCCACTTTCTGGTCTGTTGACTGGTTTGATGATGTACTTTTATAAACAGAGGTACTTCCGCCTGCTTTTTTAATCTTCTTTTGTAACGTTTTTATTTTTAAAGGAAGTGTTTTTATTCCCGAAACTGCCGTGTTGTAATTGTTCTGTGCTGCCATAACTGCACTGTTAAGACTTTGTACCGTAGCGTTATATGTTGTTTTTGCACTCTTTCCTGCTGCAAGTCTCTCTTTATATTCGTATTCTGCCGTAAGTTTATCGGAATCTCTGTCAATCTTTGCTTCTTTCAGTGAAAGTCTTGCTGAGCTTACTGCCTCTTTATAAAGTTTTCTTACATTTGAAACACTTTTATTTGTCAATTTCAAAATAGTATCACCTTTTTTGACATTCTGTCCTGATGTAATACATACTTTCCCTATAACAAGGTCTGAATCCGATACAATCTCACTGCCCGATGATGTTGTTGACTTAGTAGATGTCGTACTTTCTGAGCCGGACTGACCGCCTGCCATTCCCATTACATTTCCGATATTCTGCATTCCCTGTGAGTCACTTTTGTTCTGGCTGTTGTTTCCTGATGAACTGCTGCCTGCCCCTGATGCCGAAGAACTGCTGCTTCCTACCGAAGATGTATCAAGTTCATACGCCTGGGTAATTGAACCACTCTCCATAGTTCCGCTTTCAGTTATTCCGACTGTAAGATTTCCTTTTTTAGCTGTATTTTCTTTAGTAACAGTGGTTGTCTTTGTGTCATCATTTTTATTCATGACATTAAAAACCACAACAACTGTTATACATGCAATAAGAATAACGGAAACCGCCACTTTTTTTATTCTTTTTTTACGTGACTTTGATGTCATCTGTTTTTTTTCTTTATCTGCCATTTTTCCACTTTCCTTTCGATTCATAATTCATTACTCTACTGTAAAATTCACCTGTGCCGTACTTCCGCTTGACATCATTCCCTGTGTATTGTCAACAGAAACTGTCACTGTGTATGTTACTTTTGAAACGCTTTCCGATGATGATGCTGTTTCGATAGCTGCGACCTTGCCTGTTACTGTCTGAGGCATATTCTGAATGTTTACTGATACCTCATCACCTACCGAAATATTTCCTATGTCAGTCTGGTCGACAGTAACATCGATACTCAATGTATTTTCATTACTGTAGCCTGCTATTGCCGTCATACTATTCAATATATCTCCGCTTTCATATGATATTTCCGACAAAGTTCCTGACATTGATGCCACAACATTATTTCCAGATACAAGTTTATTAAATGCTTTTATTCTGTCTCTTGCATTTGTATAATTATCTTTTGCTTTCTGCAATGTTTCTTTTGCTGACTTTATCGCTGCCTTATAAACCGTATCGGCACTTTTATATGCCCTAACACTCTCGTCATAAGTCTTTTTGGCACTGACTCTTCCCGTTGTTTCCTGAGATAATGCCTGATTGTAAGATGAACTGTATGCCGCCAGGTTCATCTTTGCATTTTTATACGCACTCCCATATGATGATATATTATTTCTTAATTTACTTATCTGTGATGTAAGCTGATTTTTCTTAGAGCTGTAACTATCATATGTCTTCTGTGCCTTGTCAGCCTGATTTGATGCTTTCTTATATGCATTATTTTTTGCTGTCATTTCTTGATTTGATGATGCAAGTTTTTCTTCAATATCTTTTGTAAGCTGTGAAATATCACTCTTGTTCTCCCTGCTGAATTCTCCTATATATCTTGAAACTGTATTTAATTCATCATTTTTTTGTTTTGCCTGTTCATATGCGTTTTGTTTCGACTGAAGATTTTTCGCTTTATTATCTGCCTGCTTTTTTGCCTTTTTTAATTTTTTATTTATACTTATAAGCTGTTTCTGTTTTTTTGTAAGGTCCTGTTTTGCTTTTTTTATCTTTTCAGGATATGTACTTATTATTTTTTTGCTGTTATCCAGCTGTTTTTTTGCTTCTTTTACCGACCCTGTATACTCTGATAAGCTGTCTTTGTAATCAGTAAGTGCCGAAGCATATGCTGATAAACTGTCCTGATAATCACTTTTTGCATCAAAAACAGCTTCTTCATAATCAAGTTTTGCCGATTCATATTTCTTTTTATAAGTTTTTACTGCTTTACTCAGAATATTTTTAGTATCTGTAACGCTGTCCTTCGTAAGTTTTATAAGTGCCTCTCCCTTTTTAACCTCATCACCGGAACTTTTTAGTACACTCTCTACTTCAAGTGCACCTGTCTTACTTGTTCCGGCAAGATTCAAACTATATAACTGATAGTCAGTTCCACCGGATGTAGTGCCCCCAGCCTGTAATATACTGCTGTTTTGAGACTCTCCTGAATTCTCCCCTTTACTTTCTGAGGTCTGCGTCTTTTGAGACTGCTTGGATGAGCTTTTTTTTAAGATGCTCTTTCCGCCGTATATCCCCACACCTGCTATAACAAGCACTGCCGCCATTATCAATGCAATTTTTCTTTTTCGGTGCATCATTTTTCCTCCTATCAAATTTCATAAATCCTTTAATATCTGTTTTGTACCCAAAATATTACATAAAATTTGTGAAAATGAGGTGGAAAAGTTGTGTGTAAAATGTGAACTGCCATATTTTCCTCTAGACAAAACAACAGCTATGAATATTTTTTATTGTGTGTCATAAGATAGATTAGATATAAAAGAAACTACGAAACTATATATATAATATAATTTTTTGAAAGGTATGGTATTATTATATGAAAAAAAATTCTTCAATAAATATACGAAAAGGTAAAATGCCACGCATATGTCAGACAGTCATCATTTTCTTTTTTATCGGTATGCTGCTTGGCACTCTTGTCGGAAAACTTTTTAATTCCGCTCTTCTGCCTGAATTAAAGTCTATTTATACCGAAACATTGAGTTCCATACCTTCATTGGACATACCATCAGACAAAATAGTCCTGTCCTCATTTTACAGAAACATAAAATTTGTACTGCTGCTTTTTATTTTTTCCATGACTGACCTTTGGCGTTATTACTGCCTTGTTTTTTCTGTATACACCGGGTTTTCAAACGGTCTTTTACTTTTCTTCAACATTTCAATTTACAAATTTGCTGGAATTGCAAACTACACCTGCTGTATAATGCCGCAGTATCTTATTTTTGTGCCTTCATTTTTATATATTATAATGAAACTTCACAAAATAAACTCCTGTGATGATACAAATCAAAAAGGGAAACTGTTCTTAAAACAATTCCCCTTATTTTTACTTAGTATTCTGCTTATACTTATCGGCAGCCTTGCCGAGGGGTACATAAACCCACTGCTTCTGTCACATCTTGCCGGTGCCGCAAAATAATTTAGCATGATTTTATTAAAGGTCCGGCAACGACTTAGCAAAACCTCAGTCTTTTGAGATATTTTTCAAATATTCTCTTAACTTTTCCACCGAGCCGTCATTTTTTATGACCCTGTCACTCCTGCTTATATAAAAATTATCAGGTTTCTGACTAGCCATAACTGCTTCACATTTTTCGACAGAATATCCTCTGCTATCTTTAAGCCTTTCAATTCTTATATTTCTCGGTACATATACATACCATATCTCATCACAATATTTATCGCATTCTGTCTCAAATAATATTGCACTTTCAAGAATTATATTTCCGGCTTTTTCTTTTCTGTTTTCTATATATTGCTCTATATATTCTTTTACTTTCGGGTGCACAATGTCATTTAAATCTTTAATTGCTTTTTTATCATTAAACACAATATCAGCCAGTTTTTTTCTGTCAATCTCTCCTGTTTCAGAAACAATTTCATTTCCAAATCTCTCCACCACTAAATCAAAAGCACTTCCACCCTTATCAGTAACAATATGACCAACATCATCCGTCAAAATAAGCTCCGCACCCGTCTCTTGCTTTAAAATCTGTGCCACAAGCGACTTCCCACTCCCGACACCGCCTGTCAAACCTATAACTCTCATAAATATATCCTCTTATTCTCATAATAATCACAATCAAATATTTGCTAAACTGTCATAAAATGTAATTGAATTACGCAACTCTCTAATCAGTTTTGCAAATCAGTGAGCCTCAAACCAGTCATCTCCCTGTTCAACCTCGGCAATAAGCGGCACTTTCAGGCTTGCTGCCGACTGCATATTTGATATAAGTATTCCTTTAACTTTATCTATTTCATCCACACTTGTCTCAACGAGCAGTTCGTCATGAACCTGAAGGACTATTCTTGATTTTAGTTTTTCTTCTTTTAGTTTCCTTGCTACTTTTATCATCGCAATCTTTATTATATCTGCCGCCGTTCCCTGTATCGGAGAATTCATTGCGATTCTCTCTCCAAATGAACGCTGCATAAAGTTTGATGATTTTATCTCAGGAACAGGTCTTCTGCGTCCAAATTTTGTGTATGAATAACCGGTCTTTTTTGCATCCTCAACCTTTTCGTCAAGAAATGCCTTTATTGCCGGATAAGTTGCAAAATATTTTTTTATTATCTCGTCTGCTTCTTTTCTTGTTGTTCCTAAATCCTGCGACAAGCCAAATGCACTTATCCCATAAACAATTCCAAAATTTACTGCCTTTGCATTTCTTCTCTGAAGCTCAGTAACTTCCTCAAACGGGGTATGGAAAACTTTTGATGCGGTACTTCTGTGAATATCGTCACCGTTTTTGTAGGCTTCTATAAGATGCTCATCACCTGACATATCAGCTAAAACCCTGAGTTCTATCTGTGAATAATCAGCATCTAAGAATACACATCCTTCTTTAGCCTTAAAAACTTTTCTAAACTCACGTCCCATCTCCATTCTGATAGGTATATTCTGAAGATTTGGCTCTGTAGAACTGATTCTTCCTGTTGCTGTAATCATCTGATTAAATTTACCATGAATCCTGTTATCACTCTCGATAAACACAGCAAGTCCCTCCGCATAAGTTGATTTCAATTTTGTAAACTGTCTGTAATCAAGTATTTTTGATATTATAGGGTCTTCTGTTTTTAATTTTTCAAGAATATCCGCTGATGTCGAATAACCTGTTTTTGTCTTTTTGGCAAATGGCAGCTTCATTTTTTCAAACAAAATTACACCAAGCTGTTTTGGAGAATTTATATTAAATTCCTCACCTGCCAGATCATAAATATCCCCCTCAAGTTCAACTATCTTTCTGTCAAGCTTTTCTGCAAGCTTTTCAAGGACTTTTATATCAGCTTTCACACCAACTCTCTCCATCTGATATAAAAAATAGGCTGTCGGTATTTCTACCTCACGGTAAAGGTTCATCATGCCTGTTTTTTCGAGTTCGTCTTTAAGATTTTTATATCCCTGTGCCGCAACAAACGAAAGTTCACCCGTATAGTCCAAAAGATTTTCTAAAATAATATTTTTTTCTTCATCTGTATTTTCATTAAAATAAAATTTCTCAACCTCCGCAATTACTTCCGAGAGTTTACTTTTTCCGAATCTCTCACTGTATGAAGGAATTGTCATATTAAGATAATCTCTCGCAATATCATCCGGCTCATAACTGTCTTTTAACGGATTTATCAGATAAGCGGCAATGCTTACATCTGAAACTTTGTTAAAAATCATGTCAAAATCCGAGTCATCAAAAGCTGCCTGTGACGGAGCTTCTTTTTCCTCTGAATAATTTTCAACAGCAGATGTAAGATGCAATTCATTTTTCCAGTCAAACAGCGCGATATGCGGTATTTTCTTTTCGATTTTTTTATAAATATCTATAAGAAAATCTCCATCTGTCTCATCATTTTTTAGTATGCTTATCGTCTCAAAAGTTCCATCTGTCTCATAACTTAAACTCAGCCCTAAAAACAGATACTCGTTTAAACTATCGCTCTCATCTTCAAGCGAAACTGCCGATATATCATCAAAAACAAATGCCATCTGACCGCCGTTTTTCTTTTTATTCTTTTTTTTCTGTACACCTGAGTTTGACCACTCGTCTCCAAAAAATGAAACTCCCACAACATCAGGTGAATTTTTTATAAGTTCCTTCGCAAATTTTTCAACCTCCGCTTTCTTTTTTAAGAACTTAAAGTTCATAGGTTTTATGACAATACTGCTTCTTGTATCCATATCAAATTTGTTGACAAGTGACTTTAATTCAAGTTTTTTTACCCACTCAAAAGCCTCAGGCGTAAAAATATTTTCAAGTTTTGCATCCGCAATATTATAATCCAACTCACAATCCGTCTTTATTGTCGCAAGTTTTTTACTGAGAAAAGCCATATCTTTTCCTGCTCTCAAAAGCTCTCTTGCTCTCTTTGGTTCAACCTCCTCAATATGTTCGTATGCCTGTTCAACGCTTGGAAAAGCTTTAAGTATCTTTACCGCTGTCTTTTCCCCAACACCTGCAACTCCTGGAATATTATCAGCAGTATCTCCCATAAGACCTTTCATATCTATAATCTGAACCGGTGTCACACCGTATTTTTCTATTACATCCTCTGTGTGATATTCCTCTACCTCAGAACCGCCTTTTTTTGTCTTGGGAATACTTATCTTTATATTCTCTGACGCCAATTGAAGTAAATCTCTGTCACCTGATACAAGTGTAACTTCTTTTCCCTGTGCTTCTGCCGTTTTTGCAATAGTTCCAAGTATATCGTCTGCCTCAAAACCGGGTCTTTTTACTATTGTTATTCCCATAGCCTCAAGAACCTGCTGGATTATCGGAACCTGCTGTCTTAATTCCTCGGGCATCGGCTTTCTTGTCCCCTTATATTCCTTAAACATTTCATGCCTGAACGTAGGTTTTTTTACATCAAATGCAACCGTAAGATATTCCGGCTTTTCTGTATCCAAAATTTTAAACATGATATTTAAAAATCCATATACAGCGTTTGTATGCATTCCCTCCGAATTTGTCAAATCAGGCACTCCGTAAAATGCCCTGTTTAAGATACTGTGTCCATCTATTAAAACTATCTTTTCACTCATTATAAAATTTCCCTTCTTAGTTCTTATCATAAATCACAAATGTTAATTATCACGCATCAATTGAGGGCAAAATGCCTTTTGACCCCAATATCTCAATATACAAGAATAATGCCAATACAGATAAATATAAAAAGAAGAATTTTCTCCAATAAAACAATGCGCCATTTAAACAGATAAGATTTAGCACTATTTATTTTTTCCTGCGAATCAATCTTTGTCTTTCCCTTAAGATTATCACTGTCAAGTATTCTCATTCCCATTATAAGTGTATAATATACATCATACTCTTCCTTACACTCGTCGCAGCTTTCCAAATGCTCAATAAAAGTACCCAGTTCTTTGACATCCATATCATCGTTTATGAAATCAATAATCCTTTTTTGTACCTGCTTACATGTCATCTTCTTTTTTCTATCTGTCCTGAGACCATGTAATATGACTTCCATCGTTCTCCTTTCTTACAAGTATCTTTGACGGAATCTGCTCTTTAAGTTCCGATACATGCGAAATAACCCCTACCGTTCTGCTGCTTCCTGCAAGTTCAAGAAGTATTCTGACTGCCTTGTCTCTCACATCATCACTTAATGAGCCAAATCCCTCATCAATAAACATTGTATCAATATTAGTTTTACCTGATTTATTTTGAACAATATCTGACATTCCGAGTGCCATTGCAAGAGAAGCCATAAATGTTTCACCACCTGAAAGTGAGTGTGCATCCCTTACCTTTCCTGTCACAGGACTATAAACATCAAGTTCAAGTCCTGTCTCACCGGCAGTTGAAAATGAAATGTCTCTGCATCTCAACAAAAAATTATTTGATGTCATTACCGCAAGTCTTTTGTTTGCATATGATATTACCATATTGAAATATTGTCTCAATACAAAAGTCTGAAAATGTATTTTTTTATTATTTGCAGCATTGTTAAGTGAGGCTATAACTCTGTATTTTTTATCTAACTCACCTCTGTCACGCAACAAATTGACTATTTTTTTCTTTACAGAGACATTGTTTCCAAGCTTTGAAATTATATCTTCGTTTTCCTTGTTTAACTGCTTAACTCTAACCTGCATTTTTGATTTAGTCTGCAAAAGTTCTTCCGTATCTATTATACTCTCATCTGCCAGCATGTCATTTAACACTGCTATTTCCGATTTCAGCCTGTTGAGTTCATCACGGTATTTCTCAATCTGTTCTTCAATCAATGTTATCTGTTCATCTTCTAAAATACTTTCTTTATATGAATCTATACTATCAAAACCTTTTTTGTTAAGCATATTTTCAAAATTCTTATACTCTTTTGCAAACTCATTTTCATCTGTCTCTAACTGTTTTTTTGTTTCCGCTATTTTTCCTTTTAACAGACTCTTTGTTTTGTCGCACTCCGCTGTTAAATCATCAATTTCCTGTTTTTCAGTCTCGATTTCTTCAATTTCTTTTTCAAGATTTTCAAGCATTTTTTTTGCTTCTTCGGAATTATTATATGATAAGCTTTTACCTAATGTATCAATTTGCGCTAAAATACCTCCCACATAGACCGATTGTTCATTCAGCCTGTCACCGGTTTTCACTATTTCCTTTTCCAATGCCGCAAGTCTTGTTTCAAGTTTTTCTCTTGTCTTATAACATTCTTCCTTTTGAACTATCTTTTTCTTTGCAATATCAATATTTTTTTCAACACCATTCAGTTTTTCTTTTGCATCAGAAAGTTTATTTTCCAATTCTTTTTCTGCTTTATCAAAATCTAAAATTTGCGTATCTGATTGTTTATTTTCCTTATAATATCCTTTTATAAATTCAGATTTTAAAATCTCAGTCTTTCTCCTGATCTCCTCGTACTCTGCCTGCTTTTCGTTTTTTTCTCTCTCAAGCCTGTTCTCTCTTAATTTCGCCTTGTCTAAATCATCTTTTGTAACTGTGTCTTCAGTCATCTTAGCTGGATTTATATGTTCCAATGCTCCACATACCGGACATGGTTTTCCGTTTTCTAACTTAGCAGCAAGAATAGCTGCCTGTGCCGTTACATACCTGTCACTTATCTGCTCAAATGTCTTTCTTGCATTTTTCCACTCAATATATTTAGCACTATAGTCATTTTCAATATTCTTAAGACTGTCGTTTTCAGTCAGATACATTTTTAATGTCTTTTGAAGCTGCGAAATTTCATACTGACTAAATACTATTTCAATTTCCTTTAACTCATGCAGTTTTTCCTCTGTTTTCTCTCTTGACAAAAGATATTCTTCATTCTGCTTTTTTAATTCCAAAACCTGATTTCTAATCTCTGTTAATGTATCATTTTCTTTCTGATATAGTTCTCTTTTATCGTCATATTCTTCATACACAGACATTTCATTTTCAATCTTACTTTTTTGATTTAAAAGTTGTGTATATTTTGCATTATTTTTCTGCTCAAATTCCTCTTTCCTGACTAACAAAGCATCATGCCTTTTTGAAGTCTCCTCCAGTCTGCTTTGATTTTTTTTGAGCTGTTCTTTTTTTAATTGTATATTTTTCTGTATCTTAAGGTAAATATTTTGTACCTGCCTGACCTCATATGCTGCTTTGGCTTTTCTTACTTTTTCCGCTTTAGCCGCATATATCTCCTTTTCGCCTAACAATTCTTTATATCTTGTTTCCGACATCTGCATTTTCTCAAATTTCGCGTTTATCTTGTCAGCATCAGATATCTGTTTGGTTATCCTAACCAGCTCAGTATTTTCCTTATCTATAACCTTTTTAAGTCCAGTTTTGTCTTTTTCAAGTATGTCTATCTCACTTTCAAGAATTGACAACAATTTTTCAGGCTCCGTGTCTCTCTTATCATATGCATCACTCCATAAAATTGCATTTTCACTTTCACTGTTTATAATAGCTGAGCCAAAATTTTCCTCAAGCAAAAGATTATTATCCTTTAACTTTCCATATATTTTTTTAAATCTTTCACTTATGTTTTTTTCGATTTTTTCATAAATATCCATTGAAAAAATACTTTTAAAAATTTCTTTTCTGTTTTTCGTGCTTTCCATTATGAGTTCACGAAATTGTCCCTGAGCTATCATGACTATCTTTCCAAATTGTTTGTAATCAAGTCCTATAATACTTTGTATTTTCTCATCTGTCTCTTTATTTTTCCCGACAAAAACTTCTCCGTCAGGCATCGTAAGCGTTACATCAGACACCATTCCGCTTTTTCTAAAATGAGTAGTCCTCTTTACTGTATATAAGCCTTTATTTTGTCCGTGAGCATATTCAAATGTAAATTCCACGAAAGTTTTTCGTTTATCATCAGCATACTCACTGCGCATCATTTTAGTTTCTCTGTCATCACCGCCCAGCTTATTATAAAGAGCATACATTATACCATCAAATATAGTCGTTTTGCCTGAGCCTGTATCTCCTGATATAAGAAACAGACCTCCTTTTATCTTTGAGAAATCCACAACTTCCTCACCGCCATAAGAACCAAATGCTGACATAACAAGTTTTATCGGTCTCATATCATTCTACTCCTTTATAACCTCACTAAGTATTTCCCTGAATAACTCACTTTCATTTTCATCCATCTTTCGGTCATTTAACTGCTCAAAAAATGTGTTAAAAGAGTCAAATGGTGACATTTCCTTTAATTCTTCAACATCATCAAGCATTATCTTTCTCGTCTGTGAATTATCTATAATTACCTCTAATATATTATCAAAATATGCATTCAGCTTCTCCTTTACATTAGGAATTATATCTTCATCCCTCAGAGTTATGCTCACATAATCTTTCTTAATTTCTTCATCTGCCAGTGCAATTATATCTTCAAAATATCCTTCTAATTTCTTTACATCTCTTATCTGGTTAAGCGGAAGTTTTGTTATTTCAGCCTTTTTGCCCTTCTCTTCTAAATCCACCATAACAATGCTTTTATTATGATTTCTCTCGCTTACTGAAAATTTGACCGGTGTCCCGCTGTATCTGTTTTTTTCATTTCCGACGAACTGACCTCCGTGTATATGCCCCAGGGCACTATACTCAAAATCTTCAAAAGCCGCTATATCTACAGCATCAAGTCCTCCCACTATTGCCGGCAATTGCTCAGAATCACAAAGTTTTGGTTCTTCATGTCCCGATATAAAAAATTGATGTGACATTACAACATTGCGCTCGCTCTTATCTATATCCGTATTTTGAACAATTTTTTTTATAATAGCATTTTCGCCGTTTAAATATTCATCCGGCATGGAATTTTTAAACACAACCGGTTTAAAAAAAGGTAAAAGATAAAAATTTACATTTCCGTTTTCATCCGAAAGACTTATCTTCTCCATTTTCAAATCTTCAACCGGTGGCATTGATGATATATATATATTGTGTTTTCTCAAAAAATCACTTCCGTAATTGAGCCTTTGGGCATTATCGTGATTTCCTGAAATTATCAGAACAGTTATTCCTAAAAGAGTCATTAAAAGTTCATCCATGAGTGTAACTGCACCTGCCGAAGGAACTGCTCTGTCATAAATATCCCCTGCAATAAGCACTGCATCAGGCGAATACTCCTCGCAATATTTTCCAAGCTGTCTTATAAAATTTCTATGTTCCTCTGTAAGGTCATACCCATATAATTGTTTTCCAAAATGTAAATCGGAAATGTGAAAAAATCTCATATTACTCCTTTATTCTAAGCATATCAGCTAAATTCTTCTTACTTTTCATCACATACCTGGAATATATAAAACTTCAAATAATATGATTCATTGGCAGCCCAAAGTATCGGATGATCAGGTGCCTGTGTTCTAAACTCAACCTGACGAAGTCTTTTATGCACATTTGACGCTGCCTGCGCTATTGTTTTTGTAAATAAGTCATAATCCATAAAGTGTGAACATGAACAGGTTGCAAGAAAACCGCCGTCTTTTACAAGTTTCATTCCTCTTAAATTTATTTCACGATAACCCTTTACGGCATTTTTTATTGAATTTCTTGATTTTGTAAATGCCGGTGGGTCAAGTATAACCACATCAAATTTTTCGCCGGCTTTTTCAAGCTCAGGTAATTTGTCGAACACATCTGCACATTCAAATTTAACTGTATCCGAGAGCCCGTTAAGCTCTGCATTTTTTATTGCCTGCTCTACACCAAGTTCAGATGCATCAAGACCAAGTACACTTTTTGCTCCTGCCTGACCTGCATTTAAAGCAAACGAACCTGTATGTGTAAAGCAATCAAGAACTTTCGCATCTTTACACAATTTTCTTATAGACTGCCTGTTGTATTTCTGATCAAGGAAAAATCCTGTTTTCTGACCTTCTTTTACATCCACATAATATTTAACTCCGTTTTCAACTATCTCAACATTCGTGTCGAATTCATTTCCTATAAATCCTTTGATACGCTCAAGTCCCTCATTTTTTCTGACTTTTGCGTCACTCCTCTCATACACACCTCTTATATGAATTCCGTCTTTTTCCAAAATATCTTTTAATATATCAACTATCCTTTCCTTAAATTTATCTATTCCGAGTGCAAGAGACTGAACAACCAACACGTCAGAAAATTTGTCTATAACAAGTCCCGGAAGAAAATCTGCCTCACCAAACACTACCCTGCAGCTCGATGTATCAACCGTCTTTTTTCTGTATTCCCATGCATTTTCAAGCCTCTTTCTCAAAAATTCATCATTTATATCCTGTTCTGTATTTCTTGTCATCAATCTGACTCTGATTTTTGAATTTCTGTTTATAAAACCTTTTCCCATCGGATAACCGTCAAAATCATGAACAAGAACTATATCTCCATCTTCAAAAGAACCCATTATTGAGGCAATCTCATTGTCAAAAATCCACATTCCGCCACTTTTAATTGTTCTTCCCTCACCCTTTTTTAATGTTACTATTGCCATTTTTTATCCTCTCTTATCAATTATTTTCTTATTACGTTTTAAGCACATTTATGTTTACATTATAACATGACACGCCCCTGTGTGAAAACATAGGGGCGTGTAAAATTTAATCATATTTTTCATGATGTTGGGGTAAAAATTATTTTGACCTTTGCATCATATCATGGTAATTTGTACTTGTTGCGGTATTCTTTGTACATATTTTTAAACTTAGGATCATCGTTTTCCTTTAAGTTGTCAAGATACTCATGCGTATCAAATCCATCCTCGTTTGTCTGTATAATACAGACTGCTATATTGGAACAATGGTCTGCTATTCTCTCAAAATTGGTGGTTATGTCAGAAAGTACAAAACCAAGTTCAATAGTACATTTTCCTTTGCGCAGACGTTTTACGTGCTTTTTCTTTACCTCATCATTTAATGTATCAATAACTTCCTCCAAAGGCTCAACTTTTGTTGCCATAGCTACATCCTGTTTTTCAAAAACACTGAATGTCATTGAAACAATATCTCTTATGGCACCTTCGTATACCTCTAATTCACCTTTCGCTTTGTCAGAGAAATGTTCCTTTTTCCTGTAAACTTCATTGGCTGTATTCATAAGATTTACCGCATGGTCTGAAATTCTCTCGAAATCCCCTATACAATGAAGTATCGTAGAAACAATCTTTGAATCCGCATCTGAAAGGTCTGCGTTATTAAGTTTCATAAGATATGTTCCAAGCTCATCCTCATAATGATCTACCATATCTTCCAAATTTGATACTTCCTCGGCAATATCATTATCATAATGATGGAAAAGAGCAATTGCCTTAAATAATGCATCTTCTGACGCTTTTGCCATAAGAACAGCTGTTTTCTGTGCCTGATTTACAGCAAAGGCAGGTTTCTCAAGGAAACGCTCGTCAAGAAGTGATTTAACCGTATGTTCCTCTGTCTCGTTATCTTTGATTGTGAGTTTGGCAAGGGTAACAAGTACATTTTTCAGAGGAAGCAGACATAATGTTGCTATTATATTAAATGCAGTATGAATTACAGCTATACCTGCAACCGAAGCTGACTGACTTAGGAAATTAAAATGTACAAACGCATTTATTCCGTAAAAACCAATCATAAAGACAATAGTTCCTATAAGGTTAAAATAGAAATGTACAAATGCTGCTCTCTTCGCATTTTTTCTTGCTCCTACTGCCGATAAAAGTGCAGTTACACATGTACCGATATTTTGTCCCATAATAATAGGCAGCGCTGATGCATAGCTAACTGTTCCTGCAAGACAAAATGCCTGTAATATACCAACAGAAGCCGATGAAGACTGTATAATCGCAGTAAGCACGGTTCCTACAATAACACCTATGATAGGATTATCACTAAACATTAAAAATATTTTTGTAAATGCAGGCATTTTTGTGAGTGGTTCAACAGCCTCACTCATTGTACTCATACCTGTCATAAGAATGGCAAAACCTGCTAATATTGTTCCAACATCTTTTTTGGTATTGCTTTTTGCAAATAAAATCATACCCACACCAATTATTGCAAGTATCGGTGAGAATGATGTCGGTTTCAAAAGATTGATAATCAGACTGTCTCCTTGAATTCCCGTAAGTGAAAGTATCCATGAAGTTACTGTAGTACCGATGTTGGCACCCATGATTATGCCAACAGCCTGTTCAAGCTTCATAATGCCTGAATTCACAAAACCTACAACCATAACTGTTGTAGCTGACGATGACTGAATAACGGCTGTTACTCCGGCACCAAGCAATACGGCAAAAAGAGTTTTTGAAGTAAACTTTTCAAGAATTGCTTCTAATTTACCACCGGATGTTTTGGCAAGACCGTCTCCCATGACATGCATTCCATAAAGAAATAGAGCAAGTCCACCAATCATTGTCAATACATTAAAAATATCCATTGTATTCTTCCTTTCAAAAAGTGATAGGTTCTTCTTTTTACATTTGTAAAAAACATTCACCACTTATCAATTATACCTGAAAAAATTTTACTTGCAATATACAATATAAAATTTATGGATATTTTATATTTCTGTCTCACACTCTGCACTATGTTCTTCTGTGACCGTGCTTACATTAAATCTGTTACAGTTATCCTCAAGCACGCCGACAAGTTCCATACTTACACTCATTTCATTTTTTATCTTCTGCACTTCACCTGCAAGTGATGTTGCGCCCTGAGATGCATTTTCAATACCTCTTGCACTGTCTTCTATAACTGTAGTTATGCTTGATACGGAATTTACAAGCTTACTGATAACTTTATGTAATTTGCGTGTTTTTTCAGCAAAGTTCTTCATCTCATCATTGATGTAAACCGAATCATCACTGTATTTTCTTCCTGATTCAACAAAATTGTTGTAGTCAGGTAAAATATCACTGTCTATGTATTCAACTATCTGATTTGAATTTTTGCTAAGTTCATTTACCGCAGCTATAACATGCTCGTTAATCTGCTGGATATTGTTTGCCGTTTCCCTGCTGCTGTCGGCAAGTTTTCTTATCTCGTCTGCAACAACCGCAAAGCCTTTTCCTGCCTCACCAGCTCTTGCCGCTTCTATAGAAGCATTTAATGCAAGTAAGTTAGTCTGGCTGGATATAGACAAGATTTCATTTGTAAGATTTTCAACCTGCTCAACGCTTCTGCTGTTGTCAATGGCTTTCTTAAGCTTTTCAATGATTTCTCCAATCATATCTCCTGTTGTCTTTCGGCTGTCTACCGCATTTTGTTCAAGTTCAGTTGCTCTCTGCTGCATTTCATTTGAATACTCTAATATATCCTCACTTGATTTTTCAAATTCGTCTACGCTTGAATCTACATCACTGACATTTTTATCTATTGTAATCAATGTTGCTGATACTTCCTGCATGGATGCCGACAATTGCTGCATAACAGCAGATACATCACATGAATTGTCATTCACACGTGTTATACTCTTTTCAACATCTGCAAAGCTTTCTTTAAGTCCGCCTGAGGATTTCACAACATCCCCTATAACGCTCTGCAAAACATCCATAAATTTATTTATGCCCTTTACAAGAAGTCCAATCTCATCCTTAGTCCTGACCGGAATTCTCTCATTTAGATTGCCACAATTATTTTCAAGCTTCTCAACAACTTTGTCCAAATCTTTTGTTGTATTTGTCGTAGGTTTTGTAATGGTAATAATACATGCCAATACAGAAATCAGGCTTATGATAAGTGCTATAACAATCTGAACAATCGACATTCTTATGCTCATATCAAATGTCTTTGCCTGTTCCTCATTAGACGCCGCAATATCATTTTGAATAGCATCTGTCAATGCATTGATGGCAGATTCCGTCTTGTCTACCATAGGTTGAAGCTCATCATTTGCAACCTGAATGGCACTGTTTAAATCTTTTTCGCACATTAACAATGCCTGTTTATACTTTTTATAAAGTTCGTTATATGATTCCTTAAAAGTATTAAAACGTGTTACTTCCTTAGTATTATTCTTGTCAATGCCTTTTTCATATTCATCTATATTGCTTGTAACAGTTTCTGCAATATCTGAGACATTGTTTCTTATCTCCGCCTTTGCAGTTTCATTTCCTGTAACAAAATAAATGAATATTTGTTTGTGCATTTTCTCAAATTCAATAGAAAGCGTGTCCAGCTTATGAATCGCTTCTGAATTTTTTTTAGAGTTACTTATACTTGACTCTTTAAGGTCTTTCATAGATAAAATATTCCATCCTGAGTAAGCAGTACATATAAATGCAAGCACCAAAATAGGAATAAGTATTTTCATTCTTAATGTTTTCATATTTCCACTTCTCCTTGTTAACTGTTTATTCATACATTATACCTACTTTATCCCATTTATTCTATAACAAATTACTAATTTATAAACAGATTTTGCTACAAATTTTGTGAATTTTTCTCAGTATTCATGCCTGCTGCCGCGAAAATTTCTGCTTTACTGTTTTTATTTTCCGATTATTTCAGACAGATTGTTTTGTATACCAAGCGCTACCTCAGGATTATTCATCGTGTATACATGCACATTTTTAATACCGTTTGCAAACAAATCTATAATCTGTTCCGTAGCATAGGCAATACCTGCCTGCTGCATTTTTTGAGGCTCATCACCAAACCAGTCAACTATCGACTTAAATTTAGCCGGTACACAACAACCTGAAAGCTGTATACTTCTTGCAAGCTGTGCTTTCTTCGTAATAGGCATAATTCCCGCAATTACAGGTACAAATATACCCGCCTCCCTTAATCTGTACAGATAATTATAAAAAATTGAATTATCAAAAAACATCTGGGTTGTCAAAAACTCGCATCCAGCATCAACTTTTTTCTTTATATTGGCTATATCCGCAGTCTTGTCATCAGCCTCCGGATGTCCTTCCGGATAACATGCGCCTCCTATGCAGATATCCGGTGCTATATTTTTAATCTGATATACAAGGTCAGACGCATGTTTAAACTGCCCCGGCATAGGGAACTCTGTTTCTTCCGGAATATCTCCCCTTAAGGCAAGTATATTTTCAATGCCGGCATCTCTTATAAGCTCAATTTGTTTCCTAACTGTATCCTCACTCGATGAAACACAGGTAAGATGCGCCATAGAAGTCACTCCGTACTGTTTTTTTATGTCTGTCGCTATCTTAACCGTGTGTTTACTCGTCCCACCGCCGGCACCGTATGTAACACTCATAAAATCAGGCTTCAATGCTGCAATTTCTTTAACAGCTTTATTTACCGTTTCAAATGCAGTACTCGTCTTCGGTGGGAAAACCTCCATAGACAATGTAATTTTATTGTTTTTCAATATTTCACTTATCTTCATTGTATTCCTCATTTCTTTGCAGTTTGTCTCACACAGACAGTTTGCAAGTTTTTACTTTTTGTGATGCACCGCACATCCTGAACAGCTCGCACAATTTCCTGTGCATCCATTCTTCTTTCCTTTTATAACACTTCTAAGTGCTGCCGCCAATGCAATCACAATAATAATACTTATAATAACAGTTGCTATCATTTTAAAGTCCCCTTCCTAAAATATCACTGTCTACATCTGCGATGCAGACAGCAACTTAAAAACATATTTATTATTGACATTTTGTTTATTATCTCTTACAATTGTTAGTATATTCTAACTGATAATCAATGTCAATAGCATTGAAAAAATATGCGTCATTGAAAAAACATATTCTATATGTTAAAATCATGTACGAAAGTAAACTTATGGTGAGGTGAGTTAAATGAACAGCAATGAATCTTCTGAAAATTATCTTGAAACTATACTTATGCTCAGTAAAACCCTCCCTGTTGTCAGGGGTGTAGATATAGCAAATCATCTTGGCTTTAAAAAGTCCAGTGTCAGTGTTGCCATGAAAAATCTTCGTGAAAAGAAACACATCACAGTCACTGATGCCGGTTACATATATCTTACCGATTCAGGTCGTGAGATAGCAGAAATGATATATGAAAGACATGAATTTATTTCCAAATGGCTTATATCTCTCGGTGTTCCTGAGGAAATTGCTCTTGAAGATGCATGCCGCATCGAGCATGTAATAAGTAAAGAAAGCTTTGAAGCAATGAAAAACAGTCTTCATAATAATTAAATAATATGATTTTTCAGAAATGACTAAATTGTACTTTATACAGACAGAATTACTCCAAAAAAGTTTTTCTGTCTGTATTTTTAAGCTTGCAAAAATCACTGTTCAAATTTATACTTAACTTTTGTATATAAATTTTTCACACGGAGGTAAATATGATATTACAATGCAGCCACATCAGCAAATCATTTGCAACAGATGTAGTTTTAAATGATGTATCATTTCATATAAATGACAACGAAAAAGCCGCCATCGTAGGTGTAAACGGTTCCGGTAAATCTACCTTATTAAAAATTATAGTAGGAAAAGAAGGTTACGATTCCGGTGATATTATTATAAAAAAAGACGCTTCTGTCGGATATCTTGCACAGAATCAGGAATTTGAATCAGGTGAAAGCATTATAGAAGAAATGCAGACCGCTAAGCCTGAGGTAAAGATCTTAGAAAAAAAAATGCATGAACTTTCAGAAAAAATGAATAATGCATCAGGTGATGAACTTGATTCTCTTATCAAGCAATATGATAATGCCAGACACCGCTTTGAACAGCTTGACGGTTATTCATATGAAAGCGAGATAAACGGTGTCTTAAAAGGTCTTGGTTTTGAAGATAATGATTTTAGCAAACCTATCTCCAAACTTTCAGGTGGTCAGAAAACCAGAGTTGCACTTGCTAAAATGCTTTTACAGGCTCCCGATTTAATAATACTCGATGAGCCGACAAACCACCTTGACATGAATTCAATCCACTGGCTTGAAGGCTATCTAAACAGCTATAAGGGTGCCGTTTTAATAGTTGCTCATGACAGATATTTTCTTGATAAAATAGTCACTAAGGTTGTCGAATTAAGACAGACACATTCAACAGTCTTTTCAGGCAATTACAGCGATTATTCAACAAAACGCCAGGCACTTCTCGACAGCCTTATGAAACAATACATGAATCAGCAGGCTGAGATAAAACATCAGGAGGAAGTTATCACAAAACTTCGCTCTTTCAACAGAGAAAAATCCATAAAACGTGCAGAAAGCCGTCAGAAAATGCTCGATAAGATGGAGCGTATCGAAAAACCTGTTGAAGAAAACACTCAGATGCACCTCCTTTTTACACCGAAGATACAAAGCGGAAATGATGTACTTACAATAAAAAATTTATCAAAGAGTTTCGGTGAACACTCACTCTTTTCAGACATTGCATTTGAGGTAAAACGAGGTGAAAAAGTAGCCATAATCGGTGACAATGGTACAGGCAAAACCACTATCCTGAAAATGATAAACAAAATGCTTGCCCCTGACACAGGCAGCATAACACTAGGCACCAATGTTCAGATTGCGTACTATGACCAGGAACACCAGGTACTCCACATGGAAAAAACATTGTTTGAAGAAATTCAGGATACATATCCTACAATGACAAATACGCAGATAAGAAATATGCTTGCCGCATTTTTGTTTACGGAGGATGATGTCTTTAAGAAAATTAAAAATCTGAGCGGTGGCGAAAGAGGTCGTGTATCTCTTGCCAAACTTATGCTGTCAGATGCAAACTTCCTCATCCTTGATGAGCCGACAAACCACCTTGATATAGACTCAAAGGAAATCCTTGAAAATGCAATAAATAATTTTGAGGGAACGGTTCTTTATGTATCTCATGACAGATTTTTTATAAACAAAACAGCGACAAGAATACTTGACCTTACCAGACATCAGATAGTAAACTATGTCGGTAACTACGATTACTACCTTGAAAAAAAAGAGGACAACGAGCGTGCGCAGCTTAATGACCTGACTTTAAATCAAACCTCCGGAAACAGTTCCACTATGATTTCTGATACAGACAGCTCAGATAATACTTCTTCCGATACAAAACTCAGTTGGAAACAGCAGAAGGAAGAACAGGCTCGTCTTAGAAAAATCGAAAATGAAGTCAAGAAAATTGAAGCTGAAATTGAAAAACTTGAAACAGAAAACGAAGAACTCACAGAACTATTACAGACAGATGAAGTGTCAACTAACTCTGTTAAATTACAGGAGATTTCTTCTAAAATAGAACAAAATACAGACAGACTTGAAGAACTTATGGAAAGATGGGAAACGATACAGTAAAATGACAAAAACAACGGCTTAGTGATATACAAAAAATTATTTTTTTCCATACGCTAAGCTGTTACTTTTGTTTATCCTAAAAATATTTAAGAAATAATTAAAATTTATTGCCTTATCAGAAGTCCCTTACATGCTCTTCTCCGTAAATCTCATCTTTTCTCAGTTTTGACAATATTTCTTCTTTCTTTGTACCGACAAGAAGCTCACTGTTATATTTGAGATATTTTTCACTCGGATTGTCAGAAAGAAACATAGCTGTTTCACTATTTAATGTAAGCTCTGTTACAAATACGACCATTTCCTGACCTGCACCAATTGCCTCTTCAATAAACAAGAATACATTTTCAAGCTGTTCTGATGCCAAATCCTCGCTTTTTTCAAGTTCCTGTCTCATGCATTCAAATCCTGTAAGTGCTTCCCTAAATGCCGCATCTGCATCTTTTTCCGAGCTTATATGTGTCTTTGATAATTTTTCTATTATATATTCATTCGCTTTTATCTCATCTCTGCTTAAAAAGCCTGCTTTTTTACTCCTGTCAAATTCGATTTTCTTTTGTTCAAACATGTCTGCAAAAATGCTTCCATCCTGACCGATACCTGCTGTATCTCTGCACTCTTTTTGTTCATAGCCGTTTTCTTCAAGTCCATTTTTATATTTTTTCAGAAAATCATACCATATATCAGTAATCATCTTATTCAACGATACTTTATGAAATGATACCTCAAGTCCGCTTATCAAAAGGTTTACAACGCTTATCCTCTCATCAAATGATGCGTCAAATATGTTTTGATATGCCTGTTTTCCGGGATTTCCTGCAAGTATATCCAAAATACCGTAATTATTTTTGTATTTTTCATAAAGTTCAAAATACGCAGCTACATCTTTTGCCGTATCTTCATGCTGTATAAATTCGGCAATTATATCCTCATCAACTTTTATCCCTATCTCATTGTATGTATCATAAAGATTACTCAAATCCTCCCAGCCTCTTGCTGTAACAAACTGCATACCGTCTATATCTGCCTCAACTTTATAAAAATTGTTTGGCCTGAGTTCAAGATAATTTATTATTGCCCTGTTTATATGACTGTTTATCGCATATTCTTTCCATATATTAAAATCCGCTTCAACGTTTATTTTTCTTACTCTGTCAAGAGTTACCATGTCAAATTCTCTTACAGATTTATTATATTCTGCCGGATTCCCTGCCGCTACTATTATCCATCCCTTAGGTATCTCCTGATTTCCGAATGTTTTGCATTGCAAAAACTGAAGCATTGTCGGTGCAAGCGTTTCCGACACACAATTTATCTCATCGATAAACAAAATTCCCTCCGGAATGCCGCTTTCCTTAATTTTTCTATATACACTTGCAATAATTTCACTCATTGTATATTCTGTGACAGAATATTTTTTTCCGTCAAATTCTTCCTCAACAATAAACGGCAGACCAACTGCACTCTGCCTTGTATGATGTGTAATCGTATAAGAGACAAGTCCTACTTTACACTCTCTCGCAATCTGTTCCATAATCTGTGTCTTGCCAATACCCGGAGGTCCTATAAGTAATATTGGACGCTGTCTTATAGCTGGAATCATATACTCCCCGTCAGCATCTTTTTTCAAATATGCTCTAACTGTATTCTTAATCTCTTCCTTTGCTTTCTTGATATTCATTATCTAATCCTCTCATTAATTTTCTTTTTATCCTGCTTTATCTACTCACTTTATTCCAGTTCAACCTTCATTGCCCATGCCGGCACCTCACACTCACTCATCTTATCAATAAAAACAAACGCTGTCTGATAAGGCATTTTCTTTTTCGGATATCTTCCCTTTCCATCTGTAAAATAAAGAAGTCCCTGCAGTTTTTTTATTTCACCTGTATCAATCAGCTTGTTTACATACTCAAATGCCGGTCTGAAATCAGTGTTTCCTCCTCCGGCTAGTTCAAAATTATTAATAAGAACATCTATATCCGTATCTTTCGTGATGATTATATCCGAATGTACCATCTCATCACATTGTATTATATGAATTTTTCTTTTATTAAAAAAGCTGTCTGTCTCCGATAATATTATAAATGTCTCTCTGAGAAACTTTTTGACAAGTTCTCCTTTTGTCGAATAACTTGTATCGACAACTATTACAAGTTCCTCTATTCTCAAGTTTTCTTTTGTTTCCATCGGCTCAATAAGCGGCATATTTCTATACAATCTCAAACCATAAGTATAATAGTTTAAGTCATATTCATCCATGTCTATCCTAAGTTCTTCTTTTAATTTACAAAACTTTCTCAAAAAGTCTTTATAACTTTTCTTTCCTCTCTCTGCCTTTATCTGCTGCTGCCAAAAGTTCTTTCCCTCTTCACTGTCCTTGCCCTGGCTTTCCTTTTTTATCTCACTTTGCCTTGATATTTTATCCCATTTATTTTTCGTCTGATTCTGCACGGCCGACATTTTATTTTCTTTTGGCCAATGCGTATGCGTATCCGTATAAAACTCGACTGCAAGCCTGTTTATGGTTTCACTGTCGAGTTTCATTAGTTTTCTGTATATAACTGCTGCCGACAGTCCTGCCTTATTTTCATCCATCTTCTCATAAGTCTGCATCCTCAGCCAGCTAAGAGGTCTTTTTAATATTTCATTTTCCATCTTATCGATTGTATATTCAACGATAATATCACATGCTATCCCCCATAAAAATAAATCTCTCTCACCTCTGACCCAGAGATGGCTGTATATGCAGTGAAGAATGCTATGTAAATAAAGTCTGTCCAGATATTTTGAATTTTTCTTAAACACACTTATCATATGCTCCGGCTTAAAATAAATAAAATTGCCATCAGTTGACATTGTATCAATTGTCTCGTCAATTTTAGGAATAAGTGAACAAAAAGCCACATCAAAAAATCGAAGTTCCATATAAAGCTCATTTTTTATAAACTTAAAAATATCATTGGCAGCCTGCCATTCCCACTCGCTCTGTGTCTGAACTTTTGACATAAATCCCTCCATTTCCGCTATAGCTAAAAAGAGTATCTTTCTTTTCTTATATCCTCTTTTTTACGCCGATACTTTAAAACAAGTGCCGTTACTTCTCCAAACCCTGTCTCAGCTGCCTTAACTATTGCAGTTTCTATCATTTCCCTATCTGAACCAAACAGCTCAAGCATAAATTCCACTTCATCAATACTCTTATTTTCAATAAAAAGATTTACTATTTCACTTTTATTGTTTTCAAGATATTCCATATATAAATCTTTTTCAGAATCATTAAGCATGTACGGATACATCAACCGGTACATTGCTATTTTCCCTGCGACCTCAACACTTTCTTCTGCCGATGCCTTTGGAAATATGGTGTCATATTGTCTCATATCTGCCCTGCCACCGTCAAAACACTGTCTCGCCCTGAATCCCTCGCCCTCTATATTTCTTCCAAATATATGAGCCGGGGCTATTTCATCATAAGATTCACTATATTCCGGATAAAGAACTTTTGCGGTTATCTTATCATATTTCATATAAGTTACTTCTATCTCCGATGATATACGGCTTAAAACCTGCCTAAGTCCTGTTACATCTTTTATATCACTTAGGATACATATTTTATGCAGATTTCGACAATTCATAAAAACATCACTGCCGACTTCTTTTATATTACTTCCCATCGTAATATCAGTAAGTTCCCGGCAGTTATAAAATGCGTTATTTCCTATCTTTTCAACACTTTTTGGAAATGTTATGCTGTTTACAAATCCCCCAGAAAACTCATGATACAATATGTCTGTATCTCTTTCATCATATTCTTTTTGTAATTCTTTTGGCAGATGCATAGTTTCAGAAAAACAATATTGTGCAATATCAGTTATCCCTTCCGGTATATCCACTACGCCACTTTTAGAAAACACACGGTAAAGTATTGTCCCTGTCTCTTTTTCATCTGCTATCAAAATTAAATCATTTATCTTTCTTATCATTTTAATCACTTATCCCTTTTAATACTCAACAGATACGATGCAGGAGTCAAAATCAAACAGCAATATATGTTTATATACCAATTGCTATTTGGTTATATTTACATACTAACAGCCCGAAAACAAAGTTTCCGAGCTGTCTATTTCACTCATTATCAAAATGATGCAAGGGGCAAAATCTGATAATCACACCAATATCCCTGATATTATTTTCCAAGAAGTTCATCAATCATCTTGTCCATCTGCTCAACATTTTCAGCCTTGACTGTTGATTTTATTGAAACTGTGTTTTCACATATTTCAATGTTCTTCATGCCTTCAAGACTTTCACGCATCTTCTTAGCTGCAAGCGGAGCCCATGAACCATTCTCAACAAGTGCCGCTTTTCTCTTTTGGAAATTCTTTGCTTTCAAGTGACCAAGGAAATCCTCCATAACCGGGAAAAGTCCACCGTCATATGTCGCACATGCAAGCACCATCTTGTCGTACCTGAAAGCAGCCTCTACAGCTTCTGCCATATCGTCTCTTGAAAGATCCATTACTTCCATCTTTTCAACACCTTTGGCTTTAAGTTTTTCAGCTATCTGCTTTGCAGCTTTTGCAGTATTTCCATGAATTGACGCATAAGCCACAAGAACACCTTCATCCTCCGGCTCATAACTGCTCCATGTATTATATAAATTAAGATAATATCCAAGATTTTCTTTTAATACAGGACCATGAAGAGGACAAATTGTCTGAATGTCAAGTGCCGCTGCCTTTTTCAAAAGATTTTGCACCTGTGCACCATATTTTCCTACTATATTAAAATAGTATCTTCTTGCTTCACAAGCCCATCCTTCTTCGTCCTCAGTGTCAAGCGCACCAAACTTTCCAAATCCGTCTGCCGAGAAAAGTATTTTCTCTGTCTTTTCGTATGCAACCATAACTTCCGGCCAGTGAACCATCGGTGCCATAACAAATGTAAGAGAATGCTTTCCGAGAGAAATCTCATCACCCTCTTTAACTACAACCTGTCTGTCAGAAAAATCTTCATCAAAGAATTGAGGAAGCATCTGGAATGTCTTTGCATTTCCGATTAGTTTCATATCAGGATACTTATCTGCAATAAGTTTGATATTTGCCGCATGGTCAGGCTCAAGATGTGAAATGACAAGATACTCAGGTTTCTTTCCGTCAAGTGCCTCCTCAACATTTTTTACCCATTCTTCTGTTGCTCTTGCGTCAACTGTATCCATAATAGTTATTTTATCATCAAAAATAATATATGAATTGTATGAAACTCCATTAGGAACAACGTACTGGCTCTCAAAAAGGTCGATATCCTTATCATCAACACCAACATATTTAATACTATCCGAAATAAACATAAGCTTAATTTCTCCTTTCATTAGTCAAATAATTTAAACATTTTTTCTATCACCTCTACAGTACCATCTATACCGTAGCAAGCTGTATTAAGACACATATCATAATTTTCTGAATGCCCCCAGCGGCGGCCTGTATAATAATTATAATATGCTTTTCTGACGCGGTCCATTGCTCTTACTTTCTCCGCGGTCTCATCATATCCTGCACCTGTACATACCATATCATGTTTGACTCTCTGTTCAAACGGAGCACCTATAAACACTGAAACATGTGGTATATCTGCATGTTCAAGCACAACATCTGCACAACGTCCAAGGAAAATACAATCGCCTTTTTTTGCCATTTCCTCTATCATCTGGCTCTGTGCAAAGAAAAGTTCATCGTTTCCTGAAAATTTGCGAAGTGAAAATGGTGTCTTGTTTAACCAGCCTTTTTTACTGTCTGCCTGCGATGCATCGACTGACGAAAAGTCTTTGCCTATATGCTCACAAGCCATTTTTATAATCTCATTGTCATAGTATGACATGTTTAATTTTGTTGAAAGCCTTAAGCCAACCTCATGTCCGCCGCTTCCATATTGACGTCCTATACATAAAATCTTATTCTTTCCGCCTTTAAATATACTCTTCATTTCAGAAATATCACTTATAAAACTATCAGGCAATTGTTTAGTAGGATTATACTGCTCAAGCATTTCATTGAGTTCTTCAAGTTCTTTTCTGCACTCACTTGCAACACTTGAATCCTTTATGGTAGAAATCATATTTCCTATAAGAATAGTCTCATCTCTTATAAAATGTCTTTTATCCTCATCAAGATGTTTAAGCATCTTTTTAACAGACAAATCTTTTCCCGCAGGAAATACTTTTCCCATCGTACTTCCTGTTGCCTCATAAACTTTTACGTCAAGCTCATAGATTTTTTCTACAAGCTGTTTTACATCATATTTTTCCATATCTATACACCTCCAAAACTGTCCTTTGTCCACATCAATAATACAAACAAAGACAAATAATTATCAATATCCTACTTTTACACCTTTACCGGTCATATATCCGCTTATCTTTCCTGCCTTATAATCTTTTTTCTTTGTTGATATAGGTACTGACGGGTCAGTAGGGTCATAGTTTATTGAGCCTGTAACCTTTATGACAGCTTCTTTTCCAAGAGGTCCGGGCTGTTTTGAATTACCCTTTTCAATCTTTACCTGGCTTCCTACTGCCACATAATCATAAAGCCATTTTGCATCTGCTACAGTCATTCTTATACATCCCGCTGATGCAGCACTTCCGAGTTTGTTGTAAGTTGTCGGATTAAGTGCATAATGCGATTTGCTTCCTACTGCTATTGCATGAAAATAAACATTTCCTACAACATGGCTTGCCCATCTCGCATATACAGTACTTCCATCAGGCTCGTTCATAGGTTTTAAACTGTATTTTGATGCCTGACCGTTACTGCTTATGGAATATGAGCCTAACGGAGTATAAGACGATGTCGTTGTAAGTCCTGACTCTCCTGAAACAGTTGCAGTATCTCTTCCGACAGACACTGTACATGTCTTTATCGGAATAATAAAACCTTTTTTCTGACTGTCATACGCATATATCGTAACACAACAGGCTGCTCTGTTTACCACAATCTTAAATTTATTGTTTCCCTTTTTCAATTTGAGAATGTTTGTAAGGTCTGTAACCTTATCACCGTTTTTATAATAAAATTTGTATGTCTTTCCGGCGTATGTCTCATAACGCCATCCGTTTTTGCCGACATCAACTGTTTTTACATTAAATTCTTTTGTTCTGAATTTTATTTCCCTGTTCCATTGTGTATAACCGCAGGCAACAACCTGAAATCTGCCTTTTTCCGTATATTTATAATTTGCGATATAAGCTTTATTTGAATATAGCCCAATAAGACTTTTTTCAAACTTTCTTTTACCGTTTTTTATGCTGTAAACTTTAAATCTCACTCTCTTTATATTTCCCGGAATATATGCATTCACAATTTTAAACTTGCATGTTCCGTTTGAGAGTTTAACTACCGTAAGTGTTCCGTTTTTCACTTTAAGAGTTGCATTTCCGGTAGCTTTAAGAGTTCTCGTTATTCCTGCATTGTCAGTAACCAAAACTTCTATCTTGTACTTTCCAAATTTATAATTTATGGATTTTAAAGGTATGTCTGAATAGTAATATGTACTTGTACCATTGTGGACACCTTTTGCTGTGCATACAATTTTTCCGGCACTGTTATAGATATTGAATGTGACATTCCTTACTACCAATGCTGAATTAACTTTTTCCACAAACACACGAAAAGTCTGGTTTTTTTCTGTCTTTGCTGTCGATTTTGAACCTATCTTTCCGTATGTAAGTGCAACATCAAACTGCGTCTTTGCAATCTCTTCTTTTCCTGCTGCAAGTTTACTGTTCTGGACAGTGATAACAGCATCATATTTCCCGTATGACGTACAATATTTTGTAAGGTCAATATCCCAGCTTTTTGATGCATTTGGTATTTCAACAGAAGAACCTATCTTCTGCTCGTTCGTTCCGTCTTTTTTTGCAATTGAAAGCTGAATCTGATTGTCTTTGCCAGGAACTAAAACATCATTGTTAGAATTAATAAATGATATAGTTCTGTTCACTTTTGATTTGTAACCGTCAACCTTTAAAACCATATTTTCACTGTGAACAGTAAAATCACACTTTGTCGGTGCCTGTACTGTAAAATTGTCGCTCATCACAAACGATACTGTATACTCTTTATAAGCATATGTCTTTAAATCAGACATTGAAAATGAGCCCGTATATTGTCCGTTTTTGCAGTTATCGGCATCAAAGGTAACAGGCTGTTCAAGCATGATTGCTTCATTGCCATCATTATCATTGTATGTAACTTTTGTTGTCATGCTTTTTGTCGCCTCAGTATCAATGCCGTTTAATGTGTATGTACATATACCGTTTGTACGGTCTGTATTTACATTGGCACTGTACTCTGCCGCTCTTGCATTGGATGAAACCGAAAAAAGTGCAGTAAATGCTATCACCAAAAACATCATTTGTAATATTCCAATCTTTTGTCTTTGCCTACCTTTTTCTAACATTTTGTTCCTCCCATTTAAATAAAATTGATTTTCACAGATATATTTTACCACTTCTTAATATTGTAATGCAAGCAAAGACACCACAATATTTTATGATTTAACTAAAATATATTTTCTCTACAATCATAATACATTATGGGGTCATTTTTTTGTTCTATTTTATACTTTCATGTATGTTTTTTATGCTTTCTGTCACAAGTTTTTTAAAGTCTTTTGAAACTCTATCTGCCGTCTCCTGCACCTCTTTGTGGCTTAGCTTTTTCACACTCATTCCACTTGCGAGATTAGATATGCATGAAATTCCACATATCATCATCCCCATATGATTTGCCGCTACCGCCTCGCATGCGGTGCTCATTCCGACAGCATCGGCCCCAAGTGCCCTGCACATCTTTATTTCTGCCGGGCTCTCGTATGCCGGTCCCGTAAACTGAAGGTAAGTTCCCTCTTTAATATCAATGTCAAGCAGTGCCGCCGTCTTTTTTATTATCTGTCTTAACTTTATGTCGTATATCTCACTCATATCAGGAAATCTTATACCGAGTTCGTCAATATTTTCCCCAATTAGAGGTGACGGAACAAAACTTGATATTTGGTCTTTTATCAGCATAAAATCTCCGGGTCTGAAGTCATAATTTACACCGCCGCTCGCATTCGTGAGGAACAAAACTTCTGCACCCATAAATTTCATGAGCCTTATCGGAAGCACCACATCAGACATATCATATCCTTCATAGTAATGTACACGCCCCTGCATGCAAACAACAGGTACATCTCCCACATAACCGAAAATGTATTTTCCCTGATGTCCGGGAACAGTTGATACCGGAAAACCTTCTATATCATGATAGTCAAGTTCACAAACCACATCTATTCCCTGTGCATAATCACCGAGACCCGATCCAAGAACAAGTGCTATCTCCGGCTTAAAATCGACCTTGTTTTTAAAACACTCGTAACATTTTTTCAATTTATCATAAATTTCTTTTGACTCTTTTCCCATACCTGAACCTCCTTTAAGTTTATTATCCTGCAATTCCTTTTCCAAGTTTGCCTGTATAAAGCTGATAATACTTTCCTTCTTCTTTTATAAGCTCATCATGAGTTCCTCGCTCAATTATCCTTCCCTGTTCAAGAACCATGATGCAATCACTGTTTCTGACTGTCGAAAGTCTGTGGGCAATAACAAACGTTGTTCTTCCTTTCATAAGACTGTCCATTCCCTGCTGTACAAGTTTTTCTGTTCTTGTATCTATAGAACTTGTAGCCTCATCAAGTATAAGTGCCGGTGGGTCGGCAACTGCTGCCCTGGCGATTGCAAGAAGCTGTCTCTGTCCCTGGCTTAAGTTTGCTCCGTCACCTGTAAGCATTGTATCATATCCGTCAGGAAGTCTTGTTATAAAGCTGTGTGCATTTGCAAGTTTTGCTGCCTTTATGATTTCCTCATCCGTGGCATCAAGCTTACCGTACTGGATGTTATCCCTTACTGTTCCCGTAAAGAGATGTGTGTCCTGTAAAACGATACCGAGTGAACGTCGCAAGTCATTTTTCTTTATCTTATTTACATTGATACCGTCATATCTTATCTTTCCATCCTGAATATCATAAAATCTGTTTATAAGATTTGTAATAGTAGTTTTTCCTGCTCCTGTCGCTCCGACAAAAGCTATCTTCTGCCCCGGCTTTGCATACAAAACTATATCATGAAGTATCATCTTGTCATCATTGTATCCAAAATCAACGTGGTCAAATACTATATCGCCTCTCATATGTGCATAAGTCGTTGTTCCATCATCCTTATGGAAATGTTTCCATGCCCACATTCCGGTGTGTTCCTCAGTCTCGGTTATATCTCCATTGGCATCTTCTTTTGCGTTGACAAGTTCAACATATCCGTCATCAACCTCAGGTTCCTCATCGAGAATCTTGAAAATCCTGTCGGCACCTGCAAGTGCCATTACAATTGAGTTAAACTGCTGGCTCATCTGGTTTACAGGCATTGAAAATGATTTATTGAATGTAAGGAAACTTACAAGAGCTCCTATGGTAAATCCGCCTACACCGTTTAATGCAAGTATACCACCTACCATTGCACAAAGAACATAACTGATATTTCCAAGCTGAGCATTTATAGGCATAAGTATATTGGCAAATTTGTTTGCATTGTTTGCACTGTCAAACAACTGATCATTCAATTTGTCAAAACCTTCCTTGCTTTCTTCTTCGTGGCAAAATACCTTGACAACCTTCTGACCTTCCATCATCTCTTCAACATAACCGTTTAACTTACCTATATCTCTCTGTTGTGCCATAAAGTAAGAACCGCTTAATCCTCCGAGTTTCTTTGTCACTACCAACGTAACTCCGACCATGGCAATTGTAAGTACGGTAAGAGGCACATTGAGTATAAGCATATAGATAAAGACGCTGACTACAGTTATTGCACTTGATATTGCCTGTGGAATACTCTGGCTTATCATCTGTCGAAGCGTATCTATATCGTTTGTATAAAGTGACATAATATCTCCATGCGCGTGCGTATCAAAATATTTAATAGGAAGTGTCTCCATTTTATTAAACATTTCTATTCTAAGTCGTTTAAGTGTACCCTGTGTTACATATATCATAAGTCTGTTGTATAAAAATACTCCTACAACACCTGCTGCATAAAATGCCCCAACTTCTGTTATTTTGGCAAAAAGTTTAGAAAAATCAGGGTTGGAACTCTGTGACAAAGGTAATATATATTTATCAATAAGTGTCTGAGTAAACATTGTTCCCTGATTTGTGGCAAATACGCTTACCACTATTCCAATAACCACAATAATACAGTGAAGCCAGTAATATTTAAATATGTATTTCATCAATCTGACAAAAAGTTTACCGGGATTTTCTATCTTCATTCCGGGTTTCATCCCTTTAGGTCCCGGTTCCTTTGGTCCTCTAGCCATAAAAACTTATCCTCCTATATTTATTTTTCATCGAAATCTGCATTACCATTTACCTGAGATTCATATACTTCTTTATAAATCTCATTGCTTTCAAGAAGTTCATCCGATGTTCCGAATCCATTTACGCATCCGTCTTCCATAACGATTATCTTGTCACAGTCCTTTATGCTTGATACTCTCTGTGCAATGATAATCTTTGTTGTACCGGGTATTTCCTCGGCAAATGCTTTTCTTATCTTTGCATCTGTGGCTGTATCTACGGCACTTGTCGAATCATCAAGAATAAGCACCTTAGGCTTCTTTATAAGCGCCCTTGCAATACAAAGTCTCTGTTTCTGTCCGCCTGATACATTATTTCCACCCTGTTCAATATATGTATTGTATCCATCCGGCATCCTATCAATAAATTCGTCTGCGCAGGCAAGTTTACATGCTTTTATACATTCCTCATCTGTTGCATTTTTGTCACCCCAGCGAAGATTTTCAAATATTGTTCCGCTAAACAGAACATTTTTCTGCAATACAACTGAAACTTCATCTCTAAGAGTCTCAATATCATACTCTCTTACATCGACACCACCGATTTTTACACTTCCATCCGTGACATCATAAAGACGGCTCAATAGATTTACAAGACTTGACTTAGCACTTCCTGTTCCTCCTATCACACCTATTGTCTGTCCTGATTTTATCTCAAGATTTATATCTTTCAATACAGGAGTTTTGACATCTTTTTTGTAACTGAAGTTTACATTTTCAAATGAAATATCACCGTTTTTAATTTCCATAACGGGATTCTCAGGATTTGTTATGTCAGGCTTTTCATTTATCACTTCACATATACGCTCTGCACTTGATACACTCATTGTTATCATTACAAATACCATTGAAAGCATCATAAGACTCATAAGAATATTCATACAATAAGCAAGAAGTGTCGAGAGCTTACCAATGTCCATGCTGCCACCTACAATAAGCTTTGCACCTACCCAGCTTATAATAAGTATACAGCTGTAAACCGTCAGATTCATAAGAGGCATATTGTAAGCAACCGTTTTTTCTGCCTTGATAAACATCTTATATACATTTTCACTTGCCTTAGTAAACTTTTTCTGTTCAAAACTCTCTCTTGAATAAGCCTTTACTACTCTTATGGCATTTACATTCTCCTGAACACTTTCATTCAATTTATCATATTTTTTGAAAACCTGATTAAAATATTTCATTGCTATCTTTATGATAAGTGCAAGAAAACATCCGAGAATAATAACCGCAATAAGATAAATTGAGGCAACCCTTGCATTTACATAAAATGACATTGCCATGGCACAGATAAGACTTGCAGGTGCTCTCATGCACATACGAAGTATCATCTGATACGCATTCTGAACATTTGTCACATCCGTTGTAAGTCTTGTTACAAGCCCTGATGTACTAAACTTATCAATATTTGAGAAACTGAAAGTCTGTATATTATCATACATTGCCTTTCTTAAGTTTCTCGCAAATCCTGTCGATGCACTTGCACCGTATTTTCCACCCATTGCGCCTGCCCAAAGGCTTATAAACGCTGTTAATACCATGAGTGCGCCCATAAGGTAAATATGTCTAAGATTACCTTTTTGTACGCCACCACTAATTATTGAACCCATTATCAATGGAATTATTGTTTCCATGATAACTTCCAAAATCATAAATACAGGAGTAAGAATCGAATCTTTTTTAAATTCTTTAACCTGTGCGCCTAATGTTTTAAGCATTTTTGTCCTCCTTATAATTTATTAATTAAGAACACGAAACCGTTACTGCACAGCAGCTGAAATTTTTAATGTTCTAATCCACTCTCTTATGGCATCATCCCATCCCCTGTCGAGTGTTTTATCCATCGAAAATTCTTTGTGGGTGATACCCGTAACCATCGTAAGCTCACCTTTTTCAAATTTTATCTGAAGATACATATCAGGCATTTCACTTAAATACCTCGAAAGCACACCGCTGTTTTCAAGAATTTTTTCTGCACATTTACGGCTTGCTTTAAGGGAGATCTTCATATACTCCGGTGTCTTTTTTCCTTTTATGTAATCAAACAAAAAATCTCTTGCCTCACTCCAATACAGAAGTGGCTGCAATTGATTTTCTTTTTCGTCATCATCATACCAATTTAAATTTCTTTTTCCATTTATTTCAAATGCGGCAAATGTTACCACTTTTGAATGTTCCAGTAAAAACTCATCAAATGTCTCTTTTAACAATAGATGAGCCATAGTAATTTTTATATCATTTATTTTTAAACTTAACATAAAATTTCAACTTTCCGTAAATACTATTCACACGACAACAAATACAGATTTCAATACAAGCGTTTTCTGTATGTTGTCTTTATATATATGTAACTGTCAAACAACTTTGCATAACATCAGCTTGACATCGCTGTTCAGGCGGTATGCAAATAATATGAACTCTATTTTGCGCATTTTGCAGAGTTCATATTATCAGCAATAAAAATGCGCAGAAACGAGGTCAAAATGAAAAAAAATGCTGAAATGATGAGAGAAGTTGCTTCACTTTGCAGCAAATACTGCAGCTGTGATGACTGCGGATGCGGTTCAAAAAACTCTTCAGCATCCACTGCATCCTGTCAGACTTGTACACATTACGATGAAAAAAATGTATGCGATATCGATCTTTATGAAGAAATCGTCACTAATCATCAGTTGTAATACTGCCATTTTTTAATGTTGGAAGGCAAAAGGTATTTTGCCACAACCGACGCCACGGATTGCTTCATTTTTAAAGTGTGCTTTACTTTTACAGATAAAGCACACTTTTTTATTATCGTTTATATTTTATTGTTGCTGCTTATTTTGCTGCCATTACGCAAGCATGTATAAATCAAAATACATTTTATCTTCCGACAAATACAGCTATACTTCTTGGCTGCATGAGATACTCTCTATATGTACCTCTCTCCTGTTTAGCCTTTTTTCTTCTTTTCCTTTTTGCCGGCACATCCAAAAATTCACCGACAGATGTATCTACTACAGGATACCATTTTCTTCCTATAGCAGGATTTGGAAGTTCAAATACTTTTTTCTCCCAAAACATATTGAAAACTATGTATATATCATCGTCCTCATTCTCACCGTATTTCCCGCCAAGAAGCACTCCAAGCATACGGCTGTAATTTGAGAAATCTGCTCTCCATGCCTGCGTACCGTGAATAGATATATCGGGTATACCTACACCCTTTGTGTCTAGCATTGTAAACGGCTTTTTTGCGTGAAGTATGCAATGTTCTTTTCTAAATGCTATAAGCTTTTTTACAAAATCCAAAATATCCTGCTCAGATTTGGTGTGATTCCAATTGAGCCATGTAATATTGTCATCATGACAATACGCATTGTTGTTGCCAAGCTGGGAATTTCCAAATTCATCTCCGGCAAGAATCATAGGCGTTCCCTGACTGCATAAAAGCATCATAAACGCATTTCTTATCTGGTTCATTCTGCTGCGCATAATGGCTCTTTTTCTTGTTTTCCCCTCTACACCGCAGTTCCAGCTGTAATTAAACTCTGTTCCATCTCTGTTTCCCTCACCATTTGTTTCATTGTGTTTTATATCGTATGAAACAAGATCCATAAGAGTAAAACCATTTACATGCGTTATAAAGTTGATAATGGAGTATACAGATGAATTTCTCTTAAATCTTTCTGCAAATGTCTGAACCATTCCCTCATCACTTTTTAGGAAACGTCTTGCATCATTCATAAAGCCTTCATTGTACTCAGCAAGAGAATCATTATTTAGTGCTCCCGTATCACGCAGCATATTTTCATCCCAATAAGATGTCATAAGCTTTACGCCCGAAATAATAGGGTCAGATACAAGCGATATTGAAGGCATAACTTCCTGATTTATCCTAAAACCGTCTATATGGTAATTTATAACCCAATGTCTCAAACAGTCAGTCATAAGGCATAAGTTTGTCCCGGGCATAAAATATATATCCATAAGCACCTCAATGCCAGCAAGATGCATCTTTTTGACAAACTCCTTAAACTCTCTGTCTGAATGTTCTGCCTCTGATGCATAAGAAGATTTTGGAGCCAGATAATATGTATTTTTTGTTCCATAACCCCAATAGTTTAACTTGTGCTTTGTCTCATGTTCTTTGTCTTCCTCTTTTTCAAAAGGTGTATATTCATCATAACAAAGCTCATCAAACTCATAACACGGTAAAAGCATGACTGCATTTATCCCAATTTCTTTTAAATATGGTATCTTCTCCGCAATTCCTAAATACATCCCCTTATTTTTGACTTTTGAAGAAGAATGTTTTGTAAAACCTCTCACATGAAGCTGGTACATTACCACTTCGTTAAAATCTCTTCCCGGCATTACATCATCCTGCCATTCAAATTCTTCAAGACATATTCCGGCACGCAGAAAATCAGAACTTTTACGCTTTCCCCATTTCTCACGGCCATGTATAATCTGTGCATACGGATCTACAAATTCCTGACCGTCTGCCTCATACATATATTCATATTCTTCTGACAATACGGCTGCTATATCACAGTTATCATAACCTCTTATGCCAGTGATTGTCAGAAAATAAACGCTTCCTTTTTTATATTCATCTTTCAAAGGAATAACTGCTGCCGGAAGTTTTCTTCCTATACGATAAAGTTTCAGCGCACACACTTTTTTGTCCGGCAGATAAACTGCAAACTGCACTCCCTTGACTACTTTTGTCACTCCCAGTGTAAGTGTGTCTCCGGGCTGAACATTAAACAACTCCTTTGACATCTTCATTTTCTCCATTCAATTTGTAATGTTTTTATTTTACTACAAAATTTAGCTATCTGCAAAACATTATTTGTTAAATATTTGTGTTCATCATATTAACAATCAATAAACTATTAAAACATTTTTTCCCTACACCCTTGCAAATTAGCCATTTTTCTGTAAAATAGAAAGAGTTGTATAGTTAATGATTTAAGAAAGGAAACATTTAAATGATACAAGCCAGCAATATAACACTGCGCCTTGGAAAAAAGGCACTTTTTGAAGATGTAAACATTAAATTTACAGAGGGAAACTGCTATGGTCTTATCGGTGCAAACGGTGCCGGAAAGTCAACATTTTTAAAAATCCTCACAGGTGAAATTGAACCAAGTAAAGGTGAAGTTATTATAACACCGGGTCAAAGGCTTTCATTCTTAAAACAGGACCACTTCAAATACAATGAATTCGTTGTTCTTGATACAGTCATTATGGGTAATGAACGTCTTTACCAGATAATGAAAGAAAAAGATGAGATATACGCTAAAGAAGATTTTTCTGAGGAGGATGGAATCAAAGCCGGAAAACTTGAAGAAGAATTTGCAAATATGAACGGCTGGAATGCTGAATCCGATGCCGCAACACTCTTAAACGGTCTCGGACTTCCTACTGACATTCACTATAAAAAAATGAGTGAACTTCCTGACAGTGATAAAGTCAAGGTTTTACTTGCCCAGGCACTTTTTGGAAATCCTGATATTCTTCTGCTTGATGAGCCTACAAACCATTTGGATCTTGATGCCATTGACTGGCTCGAGGAATTTCTTATAAACTTCGACAATACTGTTATTGTTGTTTCACATGACCGTTACTTCCTCAACAAAGTCTGCACACATATTGCTGATATAGATTATGCTAAAATCCAGCTTTATGCCGGCAACTATGACTTTTGGTACGAGTCAAGCCAGTTAATGATTAAACAGATGAAAGAAGCCAACAAAAAGAAAGAAGAAAAAATTAAAGAACTTCAAAACTTCATTCAGAGATTTAGTGCAAACGCTTCTAAATCAAAACAGGCTACATCCCGTAAACACGCACTTGAAAAAATCCAGCTTGATGAAATGAAACCTTCAAGCCGTAAATATCCATACATTGATTTCAGACCTGACAGAGAAATCGGTAATGAAGTCCTTACTGTTGAACATATCTCAAAAACGATAGACGGAGTTAAAGTTCTTGATGACATTTCATTCGTAATAAACAGAGAAGATAAAGTTGCGTTTGTCGGAAGCAACACTATCGCTGCAACTACTCTTTTCCAAATACTTACAGGCGAAATGGAACCCGACGAGGGAACATTTAAATGGGGCGTAACAACAAGCTTTTCTTACTTCCCTAAAGATAATACAGAGCTTTTTGACAGAGACGAAACTATTGTTGACTGGCTTATGCCTTTCTCTCCTGAAAAAGATCCTACTTATGTAAGAGGTTTCCTCGGACGTATGCTCTTCCCTGGTGAAGACGGTGTAAAGAAAGTCAATGTACTTTCCGGAGGAGAGAGAGTTCGTGTTATGCTCTCAAAAATGATGATTCTTGGTTCAAATGTTCTTGTAATTGATGAACCTACAGCTCACCTTGACATGGAATCAATCACTGCACTCAACAACGGACTTATAAAATTCCCTGGTGTTATCCTCTTTACTTCACAGGATCACCAGTTTATACAGACTATCGCAAACCGTATTATGGAGATAACTCCCGGCGGACTTATCGATAAGCTCACAACATATGATGAGTATCTCGAAAGTGATGAAATGGCAAGAAAGAGACAGATTTTATCTGTACAGAGCGATGATGAAGATTAATTTCTTCTTATCCGTTAAACAAAAAACAGAGAGTTTCCTTTTAACTCTCTGTTTTTTATGTTTATTTTTAGGTTTACATGAAATAACTATTCTTTGTAGAGAATATTTTCAATAATGAAGCGTGGTCTTTCCTTCACTTCCATATATATTTTTCCGATATATTCACCAATAATTCCAAGTGACAAAAGAATAAGTCCGCCTATTCCCCATAACGATATAACTATTGTAGTCCAGCCCTGAACAGTATGACCCAAAGCCCACACTACAAGAAAATATATGAGCATAACAATACTAACCGTAAATACTAATGTACCTAATGTTGTTATCATTCTTATAGGTTTGACACTGCATGATGTTATTCCGTCTATCGCAAAGGAAAGCATCTTCTTTAAAGGATACTTTGACTCTCCCGCAAATCTTTCGTGTCTCTCATAGTATACGACATCTGTCTCATATCCAATCATAGGAACTATTCCTCTGAGGAAAAGATTAACTTCCTTATACTTCGCAAGTCCCTCTAACGCTCTTTTGCTCATAAGACGATAATCTGCATGATCCTGCAATGTATCGGCACCCATAAATTTCATAAGCTTATAAAATGCATGTGCAGTGCTTCTCTTAAATACTGTATCTGTAGTTCTTGTGGAACGAACTCCATAAACGACATCCTTACCCTCATTAAACTTGTCGATAAACTGTTCAATAACTCCAACATCATCCTGCAAATCGGCATCGAGTGAGATAGCCGCATCCGCATAATCCTTTGCAGTCATAAGACCGGCAAGCAGTGCATTCTGATGCCCTTTATTATGAGCAAGGTTTATACCTGTGAATATTGGATCAGATTCATGCAAGTCCATTATCATATTCCATGTATTGTCCTTAGAACCATCATTTACAAAAGCAATCTTACTTTTATCGCTTATTTTTCCACTTTTTACTAATCCGGTCATAATACTTTTAAGCTGTTTTGATGTTTCAGACAGAACTTCCTGCTCATTATAGCACGGAATTACAAGCCATATTATTTTTTTCATATTGTCAATTCCCTATCCTTATTTGTTTTATTATTTTCTAAATTATATCATTGATTACTTAAACATACCGCCAAGCACCTGATTTACGAGCTTTCCGTCTGCTTTCCCCTTAACTTTCGGCATGAGGACTTTCATAATTTTTCCCTTATCTTTTGCCGTAGGTTCAGTAATTTCAAGTTCTGCCAGAACACTCTCAATCACAGTCTTAATCTCTGCCTCGTCCATCATCTTTGGTGCATATTCCTCTAATACCTTGATTGTATAATTGCACTCTTCAATAACGTCTGTTCTGTCAGCAGGTGTCATCTCCAAAGTTTCTTTAGTCTGCTTGATAAGCTTTAATATAATTTGGTCACCTTCTGCATCTGTTATCTCTTCTCTTTTATCTATCTGAAAATTTTTCAGTGCCGTAAGAAGGCTTGATAATACCGCTTTTCTTTCTTTATCTCTTGCTTTCATTGCAGCCATCATTTCGCCTCTTATAAAATCTACTTTATTCATTGTATATTCCTCCTATAATTTTTTTCATAAAAGCAAAAATCGCAGAACAATCCAATGAAAATTCTACGACCTTTAAACTGGGCTACAAGGATTCGAACCTTGAAATGCTGGAGTCAGAGTCCAGTGCCTTACCGTTTGGCGATAGCCCACTATATTTAATTGTGCCAGTTTTTCACTGAACTTATATATCAAATATTGATATAATATCTGATAAACTGGGCTACAAGGATTCGAACCTTGAAATGCTGGAGTCAGAGTCCAGTGCCTTACCGTTTGGCGATAGCCCATCATTTTTTTGCTCTCTCGCTGAGCACTTGCTTAGTATATAACATCTTTTTTTAAAATGCAAGTGTTTTTTTTAATTTTTTTCAAAAAATTTTAATACGCACTAAAAAAAGTATCTGATACTTCTTTTTTCTCGTATCAGATACTTTTCAATCTATCGTCGTACGGCTCCGCCCTCATAAAACTTGCCGTCTTCCATAATCCAAACTCTAAAGTGATACTAAAGATAAGTGCAATTGCTTTGTAAGTTCCTCAAATAATATAAGTAACGCATCAACAACAGTATGACACAGCTCTATAATATATTCACAATCACGCTTCACTCCGCTTTGCATACGCATATAAATCTGATGCATTCTTTGAACAAAACTAAGAATTGCTTCAGGTGTATGAACCGATTCACTCAATCTTCCTCTTTCTACTTCCGGCTTTCTTACATATTTGCGAAGTTCTTTTTTAAGTTCTTCTTCATAGATACAATGATCTTTTAAATTTCCGGGGAAATTCTGATTGTGTGGAAAGGTAAAGTAATCAGCAACATAATGTGTAATCACTCCTAAATGTCTGCATGTATAGCTATCAAGACCTCTAATCGGGTCAAAATGTGATACCAGTTTACTGATTTCTTTCTCAAGTACATCAAAGGAATCCTCAATAGTATGTTTCCTTACTAAAAATGAAGGAATACAATCCGGTAATATACTTCCAATATAGAATGCTCCTTTATGATGTTTAACTGACTCCATACCTTCATTGTTCATCAAGTACCACGCCAATGAAATATGGGATTTCTTTCGCATATCATCCTCCTCACTGTGACATATACACGATTGACATCGCTGTCTTAATTTGTAACTACATTGTATAACACTTTTGTAATTTTTGCAATAGTTTTCTGACAATTTTTCTGAACTTTTTATATAAGTTCCACAATTTTCCATAATTATATAAACTCATTCAAAACCACGTTTGACTTGACAACAGCATAATATAACGTTAAAATATTGAGTGTTTATACATATAAAATAATTTATTGATTGGAGTTGATTTATTTGGATTCAAGTGACGCCTCGAAACTATTGATTTTATTTATACTGTTGTTGTTTTCTGCATTCTTTTCTTCTGCGGAAACATGTCTTACAACCGTAAACAAAATGCGTTTAAAATCTATGGCAGATGAAGGCAACAAAAAAGCTGCATTAGTTTTAAAACTAATCAGCAACCAGACAAAGATGCTTAGTTCCATTTTAATAGGAAATAACATCGTCAATCTTTCGGCATCTTCTCTTGCTACAACTTTTGCCATAAACCTGGCAAAAAAATCCGGTTTTTCAAATGCTACGAGCCTGATTACCGGTGCAGCTACAGGTATAATCACCATACTTGTTATTATTTTTGGAGAAATTCTTCCCAAATCAATAGCGACTATGAATGCAGACAAAATGTCACTTATTTATTCTAAACCAATTTATACGCTTACAGTTATATTAGGACCATTTGCTTATATATTTGATAAATTTTCCAAGCTGCTCTTAAAGATTTTTCATATTGATATTACAAAGCAGCCGGCAATTACAGAAAACGAACTTAGGACTATTGTTGATGTAAGCCATAAAGAGGGAGTTATCGAAAGCGAAGAACGCCAGATGATTACAAATGTTGTTGATTTTGGTGATTCTCTTGCAAAAGATGTGATGGTTCCCAAAATGGATGTAGAATTTGTTGAGCTTAGTCTGACATATGATGAGCTTATCGAAAGCTACTCAAAAGAAAAATTTACACGTATGCCTGTTTATGACGACAGCAGGGATAATGTAGTTGGAATTATAAACCTCAAGGATATCTTCTTTTATCAGGGGGACAAAAAGGATTTCAAGATTTCTGACGTAATGCGTGAAGCATATTTTACCTATGAATATAAAAAAATCTCTGAACTTTTCTTTGAAATGAAAGAAGCATCCATTCCTATGGCAATAGTCCTGGATGAATATGGCTCTACATCCGGCATACTTACAATAGAGGATCTGATAGAAGAAATTGTAGGTGAGATAAGGGACGAATACGATGCCAACGAAGAAGATGATATCACCAAAACTGATGACGGTGATTACATTCTTTTAGGTGTCGCTAAACTTGATGACATTGATGAGGAACTCGGAATTAAAATCGAATCTGAAGACTATGATTCCATCGCAGGACACATTATAAATCTTTTGGATCATTTTCCTGATGCCGGCGAAACTGTTTCGGATGATTATGCTGAATATACGGTTCTTGAAGCCGCCAAAAATCATATTGATAAAGTAAAACTTCATCTTCTCCAAAAACCGGAAGATGATGATGATATAAATGATAACGATAAAGAAGCACATGCTATATAGGCTGTGCTTCTTTTTTCACAATATATGAACTCAAATTCTTTGATAATACCATCTGAATTCAAATCTCAGGATATATTCTGGGGTCTGCAATCCTCAAACAGGCATTTTTCTATATTCTGACCAACCTGCCTGTCAACGGCACCTCCACCACTCTCAGCTATGCATCTCTTAAAATTGCAACGTCTCACAAGTCCGCTTCTGCCATACATCAACACTCCTGCACCTGACTTGCCTCTGCAGTTGACAAATACACATTTCTCTATTTCACCGCCTTGTGTATATATTGCACCATCCTGACAGAAATTAAAGATACATTCTTTTATCTGCGGACGATACGCATTAAACACTGCTCTTCCTCCATTCATGTTTCTAAACATGGAATTTTTTAATATTATCTTTGTACCCTTGACATTTATACCGCCTGTCTTAAGTGCTCCGTCAAACTCACTGTTTAATATCTCACATTGTTTTGCATTTTCAAGATAAAGCATGTCTGATTCCTGAAGATAATTGCAGATAATTCTTGCATTTTTCATTTTTATACTGCCCGCACATCTTATAGGATAATTGAGATACAGTGACGCATTTAAAATATTCAAAGCTCCTTTTGTCTCTACATAAACAGGACAGTCAATTATCGTAGATTTGTTCAAAAACATTTCATCGGAAACTTTCATTTCACCACGCTTTGAAATAACCTGAACAAACTCTGCCCCCGTAGGATGACATGCAACATACTCAAAACCACTGTTTTCCTCTGTAGCAATCCCCGAGTAAAATACTGCCGCACCATATTCAGCTACATTGCAGTTGGTAAAGTGGCATTTATTTAACTTTATGCTGTCAGTCGCAAATACCGCACCTCCACGTCTTGCTTCACAATCCGTAAACCTGCAGTCTCTTATACTGCCGTCACCTCCGCGTGCCATAACTGCACCTCCGTCTTCCGGAGAATAACAGCGGCTGAAGCTGCATCTTTCTATATCAAGTCTTTTTCCCCAGAAACGTATCGCAGCACCTCTTGTGGTATGGTATATATTAGAATCTTTAACACTAACTTCTCCTGCTTCGGCTCTGATAAACATTCCGTAATTTCTGCAGTCTGCCTCACATTTTTCCACAATCACCCTGCTGTAATCATCCTTAACATTTATGCATGCCCTGTGACTGTCACTTTTTCTTATAAATTTACTGTTTATAATTTCAAGTGTGCCGCCGTCAAGCAGTATATTTCCGTAAATTCGGACAAGTGCATGATCAAACACAAGCTTTGTTCCCCTTGCAAGAATAATGTCATCATATATTTGACACCTGTCTGTTATTCTTACTTCCTTCTTTTCGTTTATCTCTCTCTGTGTACACTCAACTGATTCATAAATCTGAAGTGCAAAATACTTAAGATCAATAAGTTCAATTTTAGGATATAAATTCTTTATTATCTTGGCAAGTTCAAAGCATTCTTTCACATTATCTTCAAAAGCACATACAATGTATTTTTTTACCAATTCGTAAATATTCTCTGAAACACCGAGTTTCAGTGCAAATTTTAATGCAAATTCATTCTCCTCAGGAGATATAAAATTATCTGCCATTGCCACATTCACTAAATCCATCAGGAAAATTATCTTTTCCTCACCTGTCTTTAAATTGTCTAAAATATATTCAACGACAGTTTCATGTTCATTCAGATTTCTAAGCGCCCATGCTATATCCCCTGCGTTCATTTTAAGACCATACTTCATAAGGCGTTCCAGCTCAAAATTGTTCAATGGCTTAATATTTCTGTTGAGTTTTGCCTGCATGGTAACTGCCGATGTGTACATAACTTTAAATTCTGTGCTGTATGAACAAAACGGGTGCTCCGGCGTAAGAAATATCTTCCGCCTGCAATTAAACTTGGTTAATATATCTAATATCATCAGCCGTCCCCCTTTTTTCAATTCGCTGAATTTCAAAGTCATCATCATAAACATTAAATATCTGGTTTTCATTTGGATTGCATTCCCTGCATATGCAGTTTTTAATATACTGTCCAAACTTTTGATACTTAAAATATAGTGCTGCTCCAAGATATTTTGCATTACATTTGTCAAACACGCAATCCTCACATTCCACATTGCCGATAGATTCGGAATACAAAGCAGCTCCATACTCGGCGATACATTTTATAAACTCACAATTTTTTATCTCTACCCTTGCTCTGTTATATAATGATACCGCCCCACAATCACAATTGATAAAACGACACCTCGTTATAACTGCCGACCTGCCATAAAACGACACCGACCTGCTGACCGCAGCGTTGCTTACTATCGTATCTGTCAATATAAGACGTCCCGATGTCTGCTTCATAAATCCGCTAAACTGACCGCAGTCGATAAATGAATCTGAAATCTGCACTATCGCTGCATTGTCAATCTGCATAAAATACTCATAATCGTTTTTTAAAACTCTTACTCTTGTATTATATAGTCTTATTCTTCCTCCATTTACCTTTATCCTGCCATATATTTTCAGGATGCCGCCGCTCATCAAAAGCGAACCTCCACGTTCAACTTCTATGTCTCCATTTACGGTAACAGGTTTGTCTATCACAAATGTCTTTCCCGCTTTTACGACAATATCTCCATATTCTTCTTTCAATATAAATTCCGGGAAAAAATATGTAAGTATCGAATACCTGATTTCATATCCTTTTTTTCTGAAGGCATTGTACATTTCTGTCGCTCTGTCAACATCTTTTTTTGATGAGCAGTCACTAAATCCCTCAAAAAACTTTCTCTCTATATCAGAAAATCTAAATATCTGCTGATAATAGTCAAGTATCTTCTCACAATAGTCCTGTGACCACAGTGTCAACTGATACATTTTATATAAATCAAGTATAAAACAATACTGTACTTCTTTTTCTTTTAATTTATCAATACATTCTGTCAATCTGAAATCAAAATAATTATTTATGTCTGTTATTACCTGTTCCATGTTTTTCTTTGAAATACACAGCTTATCAAGTATTTCGTCAAAATAATCCTGAAGTTCCATCATAGCTTTCATGTTGCCAAGTGCCATGACTCCAAGACCAAAAACATACAAATATCTGAAAGAATCCTCATATCGTATCATTGGATGATTTATTCTCTCCAACTCACTCTGACGTTTCTTTAAATGATTCAAAAACTCAAAATTCCCCCCGTTTTCCATAGCAATCCTCCTTGTAAAGCAGATTGAACATATATTTTATATATTACGCCTGCCTTCGCCATTTATTCATGCATGGCTTTATTCACAGAACTTTCTAACGCTCCTAAACTCTATGCCTCTACAAATATTATAACATACTTTCAGGGTTATTTATATGAATTTATTTTTTGTCTTGAATACTCAGGTCTCATCCCAAATTCGCTAATACCGCTCTTGCATATATCATCTATATATATCTGTCTTTGCTGTTTCTCCTTTTTCTTTTTCACCTCACTTATCATATTCAGTATAATATTTGCGCTCTTTTTGCACTGTCTCATAAAGTATTCATTTTCCATTCTCACAGGACCTGTAAAATTATAATTCAAAAAATATTGTAATTTTCCATATTCAAGTGCTTCACTAAATTCTGAATTATACGGTATCACGCCTATTTTGTTTCTTGGAATATTAAACTCATAGCATATCTTTTTCCTGTTCCATCTTTTCTCCGGCTGATATTTTCCTACAATATATACCGCTTTTTCTCTAAGGGATGTGTAGTTCTCAAAAAAATCATATATATTTTTAGAATTTTGAGACAGGTTCACCACGACAATATCTGCATCATATAAAATCTGTTTTGTACTAAGATTCTGATTTGATTCAGTATCAATAAACACATAATCTCCGGCTTTTTCCAGCATTTCAAATAATTCGTTGTGAACAAGACTGAAATCGTAATTAAATACCTCTTTATTAAAAACCATTCCTGATGGTAATAAAAACATATTTGATAACAATAGATTTATTGTTGAGCTCTTAATTATCTCCTCATGTGTTTCCCCAATAAATATCCTCTTTAGTATATACTCCAACCCATACTTTACATAATATCCACCTGTTTCCCTTAAAAAATCTATTTTATCCTGCTGAATCAGAACTTTTTCAAGTCCTCTTTCCTTGTTAAAATGATTTTCAAGTAAAATCTCCCTCTTCATGCCTGCGTTTTTTAAAGAAATTATCGATGTAATGCATGCCATATTTGATGTGACACACATATTGTTCCCACCGTTGCTCCAAAAAGCTATTTTCATTCATCTTCTCCAATCGTTTTATTTCTCTACCCATCATTTTTACCCTCTCTATTTCATTTTTTTCAATTTAACTCCCGTATTTGTAATCATAAATATTTTTCTCCTACATGTAAAGCTTTTTATGACATATTTTAGACACACTTATATCTTTCTCTGTTATTCACAAATTTTTACATCTTTTTTCTACAAAACAAAAAAAATGTCACTCTCACAGCGACACTTTTCTCGTATTCCAAGACACTCTATTTTATTTTTCGTCATTATGCTAATTTTTCTAAGACTTTTTTGTGCATTATGCCTGCACTTATCTTTCCATGTATGGCTGCCTTATATACCCAGTGTACAGATTGAACAATATCCAGACTAAAATCATTGTCTTCAGACTGTGCCATGCTAAACAAAATAACCCTGTTCATAATAATTTCTCCTGTTATCTGGTACAATCTTTCACTTAAACTTTGATTGTTATTCTCGTATCCGGCTGTTAATAATCGGTACAAACTGTAATTTTTCTCAAATTTTATCAGTCTTTTTTCATATTCATGAATAAACTTATCATATTTTTTACTAAATGAATTTTCATCCATCTGCGATTCATAAATATCCAAGCTTCCGTCTATATATATGCAGTCATTACATTTTATAATCATATCTACGGCAATATCCGCAAAATCATAAAATAATTCACATAATTTGTCACTTTTTTTTGAATATTTTTCCCTGATTTTTGTAAATAATTCATTTAATTTTTTAACTTCATATGATAATTCCGGAATTTCATCAAATGCTATAGTATGCATTTTTTTGTCATCTGACATCTCATACCAGATATTACTGTAGTCATATTTACAGAGATAGTTTATTACAACAGGACATGAGGCAGCCATTGAAAGCAGCATAATATTCTCTCTTTTAAATGATAACCTTGGATATTTGCGGCATGTGTTGCAAAGTGTTTTCTCATCAGAATTTCTCTGTATTCTGCACAATCCGTCACTATCAAGCATCGCACAATCACCGTTGTTTTTATTTTTAAATGAACATACGCCGTTATTTTCTACGATATTCGATAATATATCTTCCCTCAATGTGGAATTTTCCATATTCTTAAATCTCTTGTATGCTTCTTTATCTACAACGATTTTCCAGCCACTACAGCATGTTGCCATACAATCTCCTGCTATGCATTTAAAATCTTTATATGCTCCAAATACATATACTTTCATTAGAACATCAGCTCCGATTTATCTTTTAGAAGTCTTGCTCCCTTTGCTATAAATAATACTCCGGTTGTAATTCCTGATATTATAAGCAATATCCCCATAACAAGATTAAATGAACCTACGGATTTCATTGTTTTATATACTTTTTCTCCCATACAAACCTCCATCTCAATCCTATTTATAATTATTGTAATATTATATTGTAATAACAATCCTATAATTTATTTTTAAATCAGTAAATACACCGATAAAAAATCGATGTATTTACAATTGTTGTTAACATTTATATCTTTAGTGCAAGCCGCAATAAAAGTTAATCCATGCAAAATCATTTTTTATTTTACACCGTACTGCTCATAATACGCATCTATTGCTTCTTTAAGTTTATCGTCAATAAGAATCTTTCCCTGGCACTCTTTGTTATAAAGGCACTCGACAACATCTTCCATTGTAACGATTGCATTTGCACCAAAGCCATATTTTGACTGAATTTCATCAAGAGCACTTGCATTTGTTGTAAGTCCTCTCTCCATTCTGTTTAAAGAAACCATAAGACCTTTTATCTCTACATCGCCCTGTGCTTTTATAATAGGGAAAGTCTCTTCTATAGATTTTCCTGATGTTGTAACATCCTCAATAATCACAACTTTGTCTCCGTCTTTAATCTTGCTTCCAAGTAGGATACCTGTATCTCCGTGGTCTTTAACCTCTTTGCGGTTAGAACAGTATCTTATTTCTTTTCCGTATAACTCACTGTATGCAATAGCTGTTGTTACGCTAAGAGGTATTCCCTTGTATGCAGGTCCGAATAATACATCAAAATCATCACCATAATGCTCATGTATGGCTTTTGCGTAATACTCTCCAAGTCTTTTAAGCTGTGAACCTGTCACATATGCTCCTGCATTCATAAAAAATGGTGATTTTCTTCCGCTCTTAAGAGTAAACTCTCCAAACTTTAAGACGTCACTCTCAACCATAAACTCGATAAACTCTTTCTTGTAACTCTCCATAATCAAACCTCTTTTCTATATTTTTCAAACTTTTTTCTAAATATCTGTATATTTATTATTTTACGCAGCCTATAAGCTCGTTTATATCTTTAACTCCGTTTTTATCCATAAACTCTGCTATTCCATCAATAACTTCAATTGTCGCTGCCGGATTGTTAAAGTTTGCTGTTCCAACGGCAACCATTGTAGCACCCGCCATGATAAATTCAAGTGCGTCTTCTGCCGTTCTTATTCCACCCATTCCTAGAACAGGTATATTTACCGCATTTGCTGCCTGATATACCATTCTTACGGCAACCGGTTTTACAGCCGGGCCTGACATTCCACCTGTCTTATTGGCAAGTGCAAATGTTCTCCTGTTTATGTCAATTTTCATACCCGTAAGTGTATTTATAAGTGATATGGCATCTGCGCCGCCTGCTTCTGCCGCCTTTGCCATCTCTGTTATATCTGTCACGTTAGGACTAAGTTTCATTATTACCGGCTGTTTAGCGTGAGCTTTTATTTTGCCTGTAATCTGCTCAACAAGTTTAGGGTCTTGTCCGAACGCAATGCCGCCTGCTTTTACATTCGGGCATGAAATATTTATCTCAAGCATCGATACATCCTCTGAGGCAAGTCTGTCAACAACTTCTATATATTCCTCAGGTGTCTTTCCGCATACATTTACTATGATGTTGGTATCATATTTCTTCAAGAAAGGAATGTCCCTGTTTACAAATGTATCTATTCCCGGATTCTGAAGTCCTATCGCATTCAACATTCCACCGTATGTCTCACAAACTCTCGGTGTGTCATTTCCAGGCCATGGAATACTTGCTACACCTTTGGTTGTAACTGCGCCGAGTCTGTTCAAATCCACATACTCGCTGAACTCTTCTCCCGAACCAAATGTACCGGATGCTGTTGTAACCGGATTTTTCATTTTAACTCCGGCAAAATCTACTGAAAGATTCATAAGTTTCCTCCATTCTGTACAGTAACCTAAATTTCTATATCCTCTGCATTAAATACAGGCCCATCTTTGCATATTCTCTTATTATGAACTTTACTGTGGTCATCAATTTCTTTTGATTTACATACACATCCGAGACATGCACCTATTCCACAAGCCATTTTTTCTTCCATCGAAATCTGCGCTTCTATATTTTTTTCCTGTGCATAGGCTTTTACTCCGCGAAGCATCGGTATAGGCCCGCATGAATAAATCACATCTGCTTCAAGCACATTCTCTTTTATTGCATCTATAACATTTCCCTTTGTTCCGACACTTCCGTCCTCAGTAGAAACATATACATTGGCATATGGCTCAAATTCATTTTTAAGGAATAAATCATTATCCCTGTATCCAAGAACTACTGAAACATTTTCTTTAGAATTAAGAGTTTTTGCAAGTTCAAGCATAGGCGGTATTCCTATTCCACCACCTATAAGTACGGCTTTGCCTCCTTTAAGGCTGAATCCGTTTCCAAGCGGTCCAACAACCGGAATCTTCTCTCCCTTTTTCATCTTTGAAAACTCATCTGTTCCTTTTCCGACAACTCTGTAAACAACTCTTAAACTTCCTGAATTTTTATCAATTTCACATATACTTATAGGTCTTGGTAAAAGTCTGCTGCCGTCAGAACTGTACATTGAAATAAACTGTCCCGGAATTGCATTTTCCACAACATTTGACTCTTTTTCAAATTCAAGCCACATGCTGAATATGTCTTTTGTTATATTTTCCTGTGATTTTATCACAGCCATAGTCTTTTTCTTATCAGCCATAAAAACCTCATTTCATTTCCTTAAAAAATACTATTTATATCGTTTTTCATATTGATAACAGCTTCTCTTGATGCATCCGCAAAATTTTCCTCACCAAATTTGCTGTATGCCTCCTGCCTGTATGCTGCAATTATTCCTCTTGATGAATTTACTATGGCTCCAAGACCATCCTCGTTAAAATATGGTTTAAGATCTTTTGCTGTACCGCCCTGTGCACCATATCCCGGAACAAGAATATAAGTTTTTGGCATAAGTTTACGAAGAACTTTTCCCATCTCCGGATATGTAGCTCCTACAACACAGCCTACATAACTGTAATCATCACCCATGCAGTCTTCACCCCATTTTGCAACCATCTCTCCAACAAGTTCATAAAGAGGCTTTCCGTCAACTTCCTTATCCTGAAATTCTCCACTTGATGGATTTGATGTCTTTACAAGAACAAAGATACCCTTCTTTTCTTCTTTACAAACATCTATAAAAGGTTTTACTCCGTCACTTCCAAGATAAGGATTTACCGTTGCAAAATCTTCGTCAAATCCTGCATAAAACTTTGAACCGACCTGAACTTTTCCGAGATGACCGACAGCGTATGCTGTAGATGTAGAACCAATATCACCACGCTTGATGTCACCAATAACAACAAGTCCTTTTTCCTTGCAGTAATCTATAGTCTTTTTATAAGATACAAGGCCAGGTATTCCAAACTGCTCATACATGGCAATCTGTGGTTTTACAGCCGGAATAAGGTCGTATGTGGCATCAACTATAGCTTTATTGAACTGCCAGATTGCCTCTGCTGCTCCCTCAAGTGTCTCTCCGTATTCTGCAAATGCCTTTTCCTGTATATGTTTTGGCACATAATTGAGCATAGGGTCAAGACCTACAACTATAGGTGCATTTTTTTTCTTAATCTCCGAAACTAATTTATTTATCATTTATTTTCCTCCATTTTTTTATTCATGATATACTATTTTTCCATCGACTATCGTCGTAATAACTCTTCCTTTTACCTTTTTGCCGTCAAACGGTGTATTTTTTCCTTTTGATACAAACTTTTTGCTGTCTATCTCATATTCCTCAGTAATATCTGCAATAACTATATCGGCAGCCTTTCCCTGTGCAAGATTTCCCTTGTCTATACCAAGAACTTTTGCCGGATTGACACTCATTTTTTCTACAAGCTGTGAAAGTGTAAGAACGCCCTTATCTACAAGTTCCGTATAACCAAGTGCAAAAGATGTCTCAAGACCTACTATTCCAAAAGGAGCTTTCAACATGGTCTGATTTTTTTCTTCTTCCCCGTGAGGTGCATGGTCTGTAGAAATAACTTCCATAATTCCGTTTTTGAGACCCTCTTTCAAAGCATCAACATCTGCTCTGCTTCTGAGTGGAGGATTCATTTTAAATCTTCCATTATCCTCTGTAATCTCATCATCTGACATAGTAAAATGATGCGGGCAGACCTCTGCACTTACAGAAAGTCCCTGTTTTTTTGCCATCTCAACCAGAACCACACTGTCCGCTGTTGAACAATGACAGAGATGAAGCCTGTTTCCGGCTTCTTTTGACATGATAATATCCCTTGCAACAATTACATCCTCAACCGAATTTGTAATTCCAGGAAGTCCAAGTTCTTCTGCCTTCTTTCCTGCATTCATGACACCACCCTCGACAAGAGCTTTATCTTCACAGTGAGAAAACATCGGCAGATTAAGTCTTGCAGCCTCCTTTAATGACTTTCTAAACAGTGACGAATCCATAACAGATTTGCCATCCTCACTAAGTGCAACTATGCCCGCTTCTTTCATCCCCTCTATATCAGCAAGTTCTTTGCCCTCCTGTCCGACGGTACATGCTCCTATCGGAAGAATATGAACAGGTGCGTTTTCTGCTCTTTTAAGCAGATCTTTTACACTTTCGGCACTGTCAATGACAGGTTTTGTATTTGGCATAGGACAAATAGATGTAACTCCACCCCTCGCTGCTGCCTTAGCACCCGTTTCAACAGTCTCCTTGTACTCAAATCCGGGTTCTCTCAAATGTACATGCAAATCAATAAATCCAGGCATAACAGCTTTTCCCTCCGCATTTATTTCCTTTGCATCGCCAGCCTGCATTATACAGTCAGCAACTTCCTTTATTTTTCCATCTTCTATAAGAATATCTCTTTTTTCATCAATATTATTTGCAGGATCTACCAGCCTGCCATTTTTTATAAGAATTTTTTCCATAATATGTTTATGCCTTTCCCTATATACACAGAGAGCACCCGCCAAATTTCATTGACAGATGCACTCTTTTTATTTAATAAAGTTCCGCCTTTTCAAGGTCTTTAAGCATACGTTCATTATGGATGTAATTTTCAAAATCAATTGCTTCAATCCACTTAGCATCATGCAGTTCTTCCGATAACACAACATCATCCTCGTCCTGTTCTGTAAGACAAAGATACGCCAGTCCCAGATTGCACTCTGAGCCAATCATAAATGTCCATGTATAAAGAACTCTGTCTACTTCCGTAATAAGTCCCGTCTGCTCCTGAATATTTCTAACCACCGCTTTGTCCGGTGATTCACCAAACTCTGCCTCTCCATCAATAAATTCCCATTGATAAGGTTCTACGATATTATCATCGTACCATTTTTCTACTGTCAGATATCTATTGCCCTTCTGAACAATTCCTTTGACTAAAATTCGATACTTATTCATTTGGCACCTCCATTCATGTTACTGTTATTAGTTTTTTAACATAACTGAATCCGCCGTAAAATATATGGGCGCTTATAAATTATTTTGCTGTAATATATCCCTTAGCTTTAAGAAGCTCTGCGATAAGCACGGCTCCGCCTGCTGCACCGCGAACAGTATTATGTGATAAACCAACAAATTTGTAATCAAATACTGTATCTTCACGAAGACGTCCAAGTGATACTCCAAATCCGTTTTCATAGTTTACATCAAGTGAAACCTGTGGACGGTTATCCTCCTCAAGATACTGTATAAAGTGCTTTGGAGCATTTGGAAGACCAAGTTCCTGTGGCATTCCGCTAAACTCTCTCCAAACTCTAATAATTTCTTCTTTAGAAGGCTTCTTTCCTTCTTCAAATGTCATAAATACTGCTGCTGTGTGACCATCCTGTACAGGTACACGGATACACTGTGTTGTAATAACAGGTCCTTCTGCTTTTACAATCTGACCGTTCTCAACGTGACCCCATATACGAAGCGGCTCCTGCTCACTCTTTTCTTCCTCACCACCGATAAACGGAATGATGTTGTGTTCCATCTCTGGCCAGTCCTTAAATGTCTTTCCTGCTCCTGAAATAGCCTGATATGTTGTTGCAACAACTGTCTTTGGCTCATATCCTGCCTTTTTGAGGGCATGAAGTGCAGGTGTGTAACTCTGGATAGAGCAGTTTGGTTTAACTACTATAAATCCTCTTGTTGTTCCAAGACGTTTTTTCTGATCTGCAATAACCTCAAGATGCTCCGGATTAAGTTCAGGCACAACCATCGGTACATCAGGTGTCCATCTATGTGCACTATTGTTGGAAACAACTGGAGTCTCTGTCTTTGCATATTCTTCTTCAATCTTCTTAATCTCGTCTTTTGTCATATCTACGGCACTAAATACGAAATCAACTTTTGAAGCAACATTTTGAACATCGCTGACATCCTGTACCACAATCTTCTTAACGGCTTCAGGCATTGGTGTAGTCATCTTCCAACGACCCCCGATTGCTTCCTCATATGTCTTTCCTGCGCTTCTTGGGCTTGCAGCAATTGCTACAACCTCAAACCAAGGGTGATTTTCTAATAATGAGATAAATCTCTGTCCTACCATTCCAGTACCACCAAGGATACCAACTTTTAACTTATTGTCCATGTCTTTCCTCCATATAGTTTAACTCACCGATACTACGGCTTTTTTCATTTTTCAATTTTACACTATTCACGCTAATAAGTCAAAAAAGATTTTTTTTGCTTTGAAAAATATCCCGTAATCTATCCCGTCCTTGCCCTCAAAGGCAAGATATGATAAAGTATTAAAGGTTATTTTATTAAAAAAACATGATTTTAAGTTAATGTCTAAATTTTACCAAAATTATATTTCAGAAAGGATGGTTAACAATATGAAATCTACACCAGTCAAAGGAACAAGAGATTACCTTCCAAAAGAAGTTGAAATAAGAGATTATCTTCAAAATGTAATCGCTGAAACATATAGAGAATCAGGTTTTATGCGCATCACTACTCCTATTATTGAAGATGCCGTAAATCTTGATAAAAGCGAGGGTGGTGAAAACCTTAACCTTATATTCAGGGTTCTCAAAAGAGGAAAAAAACTTTCATCTGCTCTTGAAAAAAGCGATGTAACAGAAAAAGAACTTTCAGATATGGGACTCCGATATGACCTCACTCTTCCTCTTTCCAGATATTTTTCAAATAATAAAAACGAACTTATGACACCTTTTAAGGTAATTCAGATGGACAGGGTTTACAGGGCAGAAAGACCTCAGAAAGGCCGTCTGCGTGAATTTATGCAGTGTGATATAGATATTATAGGAAACGATTCACGAGATGCGGAAATAGAACTTATTCTTACTACTACAAAAGCTTTAAACAGAGTGGGTCTTAAAAATTATACAGTCAAGATAAATGACCGCCGTATCCTTAAAAGCATTTTCTCTTATGCAGGTTTTGATGAAGCTGACAATGAAAAGCTTGCCATTATCTTTGATAAACTTGACAAAATCGGAATTGGCGGCGTAAAAACAGAACTTGAAGACAACGAATTTGATAAAAACGCTATCGAGAAGTTTATCAATCTCTTTGAGGGAGACAGTTTAACTCTTGACTCCATCGCTGATGTCTGTGATGCAGAATATGTAAATGACCTTAAATATATTATCGATACTGTAGATAAAGCTTCAAACGGAACGATACCTGTCGAATTCACTCCTTCTCTTGTAAGAGGTCAGGGCTACTATACAGGTACTATATTTGAAGTCGCAGCCGAGGGTTACAGTGGTGCAGTCGCAGGCGGCGGACGCTATGATAATCTTATCGGAAAATTTCTAAATCAGGACATCCCTGCAGTAGGTTTCTCTATCGGATTTGAAAGAATTTTCGGTATCCTTATGGAACAGAATTATTCAATTCCTGACCGTAAAAAACGTATCGCTGTTTTCTACGACAAAGAAAACTATGCAGACGCTCTTTCATATGCTGAAGATTTAAGAAATGAATATATGGTTTCAGTTATCGCACGACCTAAAAAACTCGGTAAGTTCTTAAACAAACTTGAGCAGAATGATTTTGATGGTTTTGCTGTTTATGGCGAATCTGACGGAGTTAAGTTGTTTGGATAGTTTTAGAAATATCCAGACGAAAAAATTGGACGCAAAAAAAAGAATTATGAAAAATATTTATAATAATAATCAAGTTTATACAAAAAACAGTTCTACTTCTGAGATACTCAGAAATAGAACTGTTTTTATATTTTATAATAATCTTCTATGAATTATATTTTTAATAATGCATAAATACCATCTGCTTATAGCTTGTGAGTTCATATATACTTGCTGCGCTTGATGGGCTGAGATTGAGACATCCGTGTGAACCTCTCACTTTATAAAGGCTAGGGCTCCAGCTTCCCCATGGCTGCCACTCTGCCTGATGGAATCCTGTTCCTGTCCATGTGATTCGTACCCAGTTCGCAACAGGTGTCGCATAGTTGTCTCCTCTAAGTACTCTATGTCTTGCATGGTCTTTTATAAAGAACATTCCTGTTGTTGTCTTTCTGCCCGGTACAGGCTTTCCTGAAATTGTAGGGCATGAATAGATAATCTTTCCGTTTTTAAAGACATATACCATCTGTGCGCCTAAATCAGCCTCTATATAACTGTTTTTATTCCAGTCATTCATTTTGTTTTCAGGGTCATATCTGTATGCTGTTCCAAGCCATTCAGGTTTGTTTGTGACTGTAACTGCTTTCTGGCTTTCTTCATCATTATTTTTAATATATGCACGCTGAAGTTTTTTACTCATCTTTTTATTTACGCTGTCTTTTAACTGAGCGCACATTTTTTCATAATCAAGCTGCCATCCGTAATCACCACCTGAAAGTTTAATCATCTTTCCTGTGTGACTCTTAAATTTTCTTGTTCCGCCTAATGTTTTATACTTTAAGCATAATTTTTCCATCCAGTCACGCATTGCCTGATTATCGAGAACAACTTTTCCGTTGTTATATGTAATCCACTTGCTGATATCCTCAGGGGTCGCACTTTCCTGAACTCCCTTATGAATAGTCCAAGTCACCCATCTGAGTGCTACTGCATTACATGCATTAACTTCTTTTTTTATCTCTTTATCATCAGATGTAATCTCCGGTTTAACATATACATCAGGATATTTTTCACTGTCACTTATATCCATTGATGTCTCTCCGTTATCAAGTGCCTTTTTAACCTCTTCTGAAAAATTATCCTTATCGAGCGTATTTCCAGGATTTTCTTTTACAACCTGATAACAATTTTTCTTTTTAGAATATGTTGCTTTTGCATCTACGGGAGCAACTATTTTATAATTGCTGTCTCCTTTTACAATCGATGCAGATTTCAATATGGAATCAACTTTATTCTCATCAAATGAAACCTTTGGCTCTATCTTTGTATCGTTGTTTTTAAATAACTTTGAAAATGAAAACTTTGAATGCTGTTTTTCATATGCCTTTTTTACAGCTGTCTCAACATCAACATTATAGTCAATGTCATCACCGTTTATTGTAAGGCTTCCATCATTGCGGCCTTTAATTTGAAGCTCATATGAACTGTAAACTTCTTTCATAGTTTTGGTTGCTTCCGAAAGTGTCATGCCGGAAACATCTTTATCACCTATTTTAGTATTTGAGTACCAATGTCCGTTGTAGTAAACTCTTATTCCAATTACGATTGCGAGTACCAAAACAACTACAACCCCAATAGCAATCGCAGCAATCTTTTTGCCAAGACCCGATGTACCATTGTTACCTGTAATACTGTTCTTTTGTTTATTACTGATTTTCATGATATCCTCCATAAATCATTATATCTTTTCCCTATTCCACTTTACGAATTATAGTTTTAAATTGATACAATGTCAATACTTAGCGGCATTACATTTTTGTTACGATTGTTACAATTCATTAACGCATCGCCATTTGCACAGTTTTATTTTAATTTTAATTTTTGGTATTTTTGCAAAATTAAGGAGACTTAAAAAAGTCTCCCTAATCCGTTCTCTATATAATATTCTGTATATTTGGTAAAATCCTTCAAAATTTACTTACCTGCATACGGACAGCTATTGTAAAGCTTGTGATTGACCCAGGCATAAATTAAAGCTCATCATCACTCTGCAATGCATCAAATCCACTGTCACCTGTACGAACCTTAACAACATTTTCAACATCATATACAAAAATCTTTCCGTCTCCGATATTTCCTGTATAGAGTGCTTTTTTCGCTGTCTCAATAACTTCCTCTACAGGTACGGCACTTACTACTACCTCAACTTTCATCTTAGGAAGAAGTACCACATCAAGCTCTGCACCACGATATTTAGTCGTCATACCCTTCTGTGTTCCACAGCCAAGCACCTGAGTAACTGTAAGACCATTTACTCCTATATTGTTAAGAGATTCTTTAAGTTCTTCAAACTTACTCTGTTTACATATAATTGAAACTTTCGTGAGTTTAGCAGTTTCCGTAGTTTCAGCCTTCTTATTTTCCTTAAATGCAGCAGGCTTAGGTGCTGAAGTTTTTGATACATTTGTAACCTCAACCGCCTTATCCATAGGAACATTTCCCTTAAGTGTCTCAACTGAAGTTCCTGCTGAGTAGAACATGTTTCCTGCCGGCATAAAGTCTGCATATGCTGATGAAAGTCCATGTTCAACCGAATCAAGACCCTGAAGTTCTTCCTCTGCTGATACTCTAAGACCTAATGTATTCTTAATAACAAGAAATGTTATAGTAATTGTAACAACTGTCCATGCTATTGTTGCTCCCATACCAATCAACTGAAGTCCAAGCTGTGTAAATCCACCGCCATAGAAAAGACCTTCGGCTTTTATTGCTCCGCCATCAAGCGCAATCTGAAATCCCGGTGCTGATTTTGTAGCGAAAAGTCCGACTGCAAATGTTCCCCAGATACCATTCATCATATGTACTGCTACCGCACCTACAGGGTCATCAATCTTGAGTTTGTAATCAAGAAGCCATACACCGAATACAACAAGCACACCTGCCACTGCACCGATGATAAATGAACCTAAACAATCAGTAACATCACATGATGCTGTGATTGCAACAAGACCTGCAAGTGATGCATTAAGACACATTGAAACATCAGGCTTGCCATATTTAATCCATGTAAATATCATACATACTACTGTTGCCACTGCCGGAGCAATTGTTGTTGTAAGGAAAATTGAACCTAAATCCTCAAGTGAAGTTGCTGCTGCTCCGTTAAATCCATACCATCCTAACCAAAGGATAAATACTCCGAGTGCACCTATTGTAAGGTTGTGTCCCGGAATAGCATGTGGTTTTCCTGTTCTCTTGCTGAATTTACCGATACGAGGTCCAAGCATTGCTGCTCCGATAAGAGCACATATACCACCTACCATGTGAATACAGTTTGAACCGGCAAAATCATGAAATCCCATCTGTGCAAGAAATCCGCCGCCCCATGTCCAATGAGCCTCAATCGGATAAATAACTGCTGAGATAACTGCTGAATATACACAATATGAGATAAATTTAGTTCTCTCTGCCATTGCACCTGAAACTATAGTAGCTGTTGTAGCACAGAATACTAAGTTAAATACAAATCCTGAGAAATCAAAATCTGAATAATTCTTAAATATATCAAATCCCGGTGTTCCAAAAAAGCCTCCAACATCGCTTCCAAGTAATAATGAATAACCTATCACAATGAACATTACTGTTCCTATACAAAAGTCCATAAGGTTTTTCATAATAATATTTCCTGAGTTTTTCGCCCTTGTAAATCCTGCTTCAACCATTGCGAAGCCTGCCTGCATCCAGAAAACCAATGCGGCACCTATGAGGTACCAAACACCCCACAGATTACTGTTAATATAATCTAAAATTTCATTTGACATATAAATGTGCCTCCTTTTTATCGTGATGCCATCCTAAAAATTCATATATAAAATTGTCAGAATGTATCATGTTTTAACCTGTTTTTATCTGTGTGTCCGGACAACAAATCTAACTGGCAAAATAATACAAAAAAAGTGCCACGAATATTTCTTCGTGACACCTTTGTCATGACTATTATTATATACATAAATAATCGTCTGTCAACCATTTTTTTACATTTTAGCAAAAATACTATAATAAATACCAAAAATCAACTTTTTTTGGTATATTATTATATATAGTTACTTCATCATCCACTTTATAAATTGGACAGCCTCTTCCTTATGCTTTGATGTTGCTGTTATGCCTATTACCGGTTTCTTTACAAGTCCCCCAAGTGACTTGGTATATTTCTCACTGCCATCTAAATAAAGTCCGAAATTATATGTTTTACCATCTGCTGATTCAGCTTCATTGGCAGTCTTTTCGCTTTCTCTTACATCCTCTCCCGATACATATTCACAGAAAAACTGCTTATCTTTGTCATAATCCTTGTAAAATGATACCGTGTCATCTGCCGAAGGTTCCATCATACAGCCTTCTTTAGCCCTTGTCTTATATGTATCTTCCGATGCTATAACAACATCGATAATCCCTGAATAAATATATGTCTGCACCTGTTTAGAGTCTGTTCCGTTGTCTATCTTTACATATTCCTTTTCACCGTCAATATTTAAATATTTCTCAACAGCTTTTTCAAAATCAGCGACTTTATCTTCATCGAGAACATCATCTTCTATCGCTATGTAAAGAGCACACTGCGGCTTTTTCTCAACGGCATTCTTAAAAAACAGAACTGCAAGAATTGCCACCACTACAATAACTGCCACAGTTCCCATATAATACTGCCTGAAATACTCTCTCTTCTGACGCCCTTTTAATTTTTTCAGCTCTCCGTTATTTGCGTCAAGCCCATCTTCTCTCTTCTGATAAATTTCAGAATCATCTTCTAACATTTTCTTTTTTTCTTCTTCTGAAAAGTTCATTGCCATATAATAATCTTCCTCGTTTCCATATGATTTTTAACAGTAATATAAAATATATTATTTCTTCTGTTTAATAAATCTGATTATAACTTTTATTTTATCTACAAAAAACATAATTTTTTTAATTCTTTTTGCACAAATTATACGAAATTATTCTGAACTTATCTAAATTCTTCTACATATACGACCCCCATATATAGACTATCATATAACCTATTATCTGCAATCCGTTAACAACGGCACCTATCGTTGGAAACAAATATCTTATATTTTCTTTTCTGAGACTCATCCACGATAAAATAAATCCTGAAACACTTATGATAAAACAAAGTATTCCCACTATACCTACTATAATTCCGCCTTTTCCGCCATTATCACCTGAGATAAAGCATGTAACAATAAACATAATAAGTGCAAATACTCCTATCAAAACTGACCATATTCCCGATATAGGATGCTTTTTATCGGTAAGTCTCAGTTCGCCTTCTTTTTTTCGTTTTCTCTTAAACATAATACTCCTCTATACTCTATATTCTACTTTTTCTTCCGCCTTTTCTTTGATGTCTTATGTCTGAATATAAACATGCATATCAAAAAACATATATAGCCCAAAATCCCGCCTGATGTGTTTAAAATAACATCATCTATATCACAGGAACCAAGTTTCGATATAAGCTGTGTCAATTCGACTGCGATTGAACATAAAAGACATATAAGTGTAACTTTAAAAATATTTCTGTTTTTATTAGATAAAATTGGTAACACAAACCCCAACGGCATAAAACATATAACATTTCCCATAAGATTTAAAATAACGTAAAAACTGCCGAGTTTTTTATAATTTGTCATATATCGCTGTATTTCGGTAAATGGCTTCAGATTATAGTGATATGTATCACTCGGTGTTCTTCCCAGCATTTCACTAAAAAACAAAAAATAAACCATCATTATAAGATATATTATAAATAAAATCCACGAAACAGCTTTTATTATAAACTTATGTTTCTTTTTCATTTTAGTCCCCATTCCCATGCGCCTTAAATTTGTGCACATGATTTCTGCGCATAATGAAGTTTCGTCAGAAACTCCTAAGATGAGCACGCTTTGCTTATTATATCATAATATATTAAATTTATCAGTTTTACTATATTAAAATAATTAAATTTTTATTACACAATAAACAGGCAATTCCGTTTTTAACGATACTGCCTGTTTATCATAAATTTATCTTATACGCCGGGCACGCTTTAAACCATGCCTGCTTATATTACTGACGAAGAACAACTTCTATCTCAGCTAGTGCCTTTATAATCTTATCCATTGCTGCATTTACTTCGTCATCTTTAAGTGTATGGTCTTTTGCCCTGAATACTATCTTGTATGCAAGTGACTTAAATCCCTTGCTAAGCTGTGAACCCTCATATACGTCAAAAAGTTCATATGACTCTACAAGTTTTCCACCCTTTTTGCTTATGATTTTCTCTACATCTCCTGCAAGAACTTCCTTCTTCATGCTGAGACTGATGTCTCTTGTCATAGCAGGGAATTTTGGTACACCCTCATATTTTACTTCAAAATCAGCCTTGTCCATAATTGCTTTCATATCAACTACAGCAATATATGTTCTCTCTCCGATTGCAAAATTCTTCTGTACTGTCGGATGAACTTCTCCCAAATAAGCAATCTGTACTCCGTCATACATAACTTTTGCCTGACGTCCCGGATGGAGGAATGCTTTTCCTGCCTGAGGGTCATACTCTGCCTTTTTCTTAAGACCGAGTTTTGACATAAGTGTTTCTATAACACCTTTCATTGTGAAGAAATCTCCGTCCCCGTACATTCCGAGTGTAAGCTGCATACGCTCATCCGGAAGTTCAGTAAGCGGAAGCTGTTTTGGAAGATATACATTGGCAAGTTCATAAAGTCTTACGTTCTTGTTTCTTCTATTATAATTGGTTGAAAGTGATGTGAGCATTCCACCGAGTGCAGATGTTCTCATTACACTGTAATCCTCACCTAAAGGATTCGTTATCTTTATGCTCTTTCTAAGTACATCATCCTCAGGAAGATTTAACTTATCATAAATTTTCGGACTCTCAAATGAGAATGTCATTCCCTCATTAAATCCATAGCCCTCTACTACTATTCTCGCTGCTTTTTCATGTTTAAGTTTCTCAGACAATCCTCCTGCTGTTGCTGAACTCTTTGGAAGTGTCATAGGAATCTTGTCATATCCGTAAAATCTTGCTACTTCTTCTGCAAGGTCGGCAAGTCTCTCAAGGTCCTGTCTCCATGTAGGAACGATAACTTCTTTCTTATCTGTATCAACAGTAAGGTCAAGTTTTTCAAAATATTTTACCATTGTATCTTCATCAATGTCTGTTCCAAGAAGTGCATTTATCTTTTCTACATTGTAAGGTATTGTTATCGGCTCTTTCTTTACAGGATAATAATCTATTGCTCCGCCGACAACTTCGCCTGCACCAAGTTCCTCTACAAGCTGGCATGCCCTGTTCATGGCTTCTATTGCATTGTTCGGGTCGAGTCCCTTTTCAAATTTTGCCTGAGCATCAGTACGCATACCAAGTTTCTTTCCTGAAAGTCTGATATTTGTTCCGTCAAATGTCGCTGCCTCAAAAAGCATTGTCGTTACATCGTCAGTTATCATTGAGTTTTCTCCACCCATGATACCTGCTATTCCAACAGGCTTCTTTCCATCGCATATCATAAGCATTGTGTCATCAAGTTCTCTTTCCTGACCATCGAGTGTAACAAACTTTTCCCCATTGTCTGCTTTTCTTACGATAATCTTTCTGTCCTCAATCTTGTCAAGGTCATATGCATGCATAGGCTGTGCATATTCTTCCATAACATAATTAGTTATATCTACGATATTGTTTATAGGACGTATTCCGACTGATGCAAGTCTTCTCTGCATCCATTCAGGTGACGGTGCAATCTTAATGTTCTTTACAACTCTCGCTGTATATCTTGGGCAAAGCTCAGGATTTTTCACATCTACTGATATATAATCATTTACATCTTCACTGTTTCCTGTCTCTTTAACTTCCGGTACGACAAGCTCCTTGCCAAATGTTGCAGCAACCTCTCTTGCAATACCAATCATCCCGAAACAGTCTACTCTGTTTGATGTTATCTCATACTCAAATCTTACATCATGAAGTCCGAGAAGTTCAACCACATCTGAGCCAATTTTTGCATCCTTGTACTCAGGATTATCACTTAAAATGTAAATTCCGTCTTTTGCAGCATCAGGATACATATCCGTTGTTGAACCAAGTTCCTCAATAGAACACATCATTCCGAATGATTCAACACCGCGGAGTTTTCCTTTCTTTATCTTAAATCCGTTTTCTGACTCACCGTCTTTATGTGAACTTGCGACATGTCCTCCATCAAGAACAACCGGTACTTTCTGACCTTCTGCCACATTTGATGCTCCTGTTACAATCTGTACTTGTGTGCCATCTTCGTCCACCTGTACCTGACAAATAACGAGTTTGTCTGCGTCAGGATGTTTCTCAATCTTATTTATCTTACCTACAACAATTTTATCAAGGTTCTTGTCAAATTCAGTAAATCCCTCAACTTTTGTGCCTGATAAAGTCATCGCATCCGTATATTCCTGAGCTGTACAATCAAGTTCAGGAACATATGCTTTTATCCATGAAAAAGATGTATCCATATTTTTATACCTGCTTTCTTTTCTACTATCATTACTCTTTACAAATTTTAGAACTGTTTAAGGAAACGAGTGTCATTTTCATATAAAAGTCTCATATCGTCAATTTCATATTTGAACAATGTGATTCTCTCAAGACCTACACCAAATGCAAATCCTGTATATTCCTCAGGGTCTATTCCACTCATTTCAAGTACATGCGGATGCACCATTCCACATCCAAGAATCTCTACCCAGCCTGAACCTTTACAGAAACGGCAGCCTTTTCCGCCACATTTGAAACATGTAACATCCATCTCTGCACTCGGCTCTGTAAACTGGAAATGATGAGGACGGAATTTTACTTTTGTATCCTCTCCAAAAAGTCTCTTTGCAAATTCCTGAAGTGTTCCTTTAAGATCCGCAAATGTTATATTCTTGTCGATTACAAGTCCCTCTATCTGATGGAATGTAGGTGAATGTGTAGCATCTACCTCGTCTGAACGGAATACTCTTCCCGGTGCTATCATTCTTATAGGAAGTTTTCCCTTCTCCATCTCATGAACCTGAACTGATGATGTCTGTGAACGAAGAAGAATATCCTTTGTTATATAGAATGTGTCCTGTTCATCTTTTGCAGGATGATTATCAGGAATATTAAGTGCCTCAAAGTTGTAATAATCATATTCAACTTCAGGACCTTCAACAACTTCATATCCCATTCCCACAAATATATCTTCAACTTCTTCAAGTGTTATTGTATTTGGATGGCTGTGTCCCATTGCAAGTTTTTTGCCCGGAAGTGTGACATCTATTGTCTCACTCTTAAGTTTTTCCTCCAAAACCGCTTTTTCAAATATATCTCTTTTTTCATCTAATTTTTCTTCAATGGCTTTTCTTGCCTCATTTACAAGCTGTCCAACCTTCGGTCTGTCCTCCGGTGCTACATCTTTCATCGCTTTTAATACTGATGTAAGTTCTCCCTTTTTTCCTAAAAACGATACCTTAATCTCATTAAGTCTGTCCAAATGCTCTGACGAATCAATCTGTGTCATCGCATCATCAAGAATTTTTTTAAGTTTGTCTTTCATTTCTTTTTTCCTTTCTATAACATAAAAAAACTTTCCGCAAACAAAACGGAAAGTTTTATATATAAAGGTACCTCCCAAACTGCCTGCAGTCAGGGACGGCTTCTGCCGCGGTACCACCCTGTTTTTCATGTGAACTACACATAAACACTTAATTTGCAAATAACGGCTGCCAATCCGTCACCGCCTACTAAAAACTTCAACAGTGAAGCTCCTGTGGGAAATTCATCATAAACCGTAACATAAAGATGCTTTCAGCCGGGGACATCTTCTCTCTAAATGAATAATCTATAACTACTTTGCACATTCAAAGCTTTTAACGCACATTATTCTATCACATCTGTTTTAAAACTTCAACTATCTTTTCAAATTTCATTCCATGGGATGCTTTTACGAGAATTGCATCATTTGCTTTTACAATATCTTTCAAATTTTCTATTGCCTCATCTCTCGATGGAAAATAATATAAATTTTCTTTCTTGCCTGCCGCCTTTGCGCCGTCATAATACTCTTTGGCAAGTTCTCCTGCACATATGATACAGTCTATACCCTTTTTAGCCGCATATTCACCGACCTCATGATGCATTTTTCTTTCATCAGCACCAAGTTCAAACATATCACCGAGTATCGCAACTTTTCTTTCATCAGTCTGTATCAGAACGTCAATTCCCGCTTTAGTGGAAACAGGGTTTGCATTATAGCAGTCATCCATTATCGTAAAATGCTTAGTTTCAACAATGCTGCTGTGTCCCGATACCGGCTTAAACGCTGCAACTCCCGCCGCAATCTGCTTTTCATTTAAGCCAAGTTCAAGTCCGATAGCAACAGCTGCAAGTGCATTTGATACCATATGATGTCCCGGAACATTTACACGAATTTTCATTTTCCCATTAGGTGTAACTGCCGTAAAAGATGTTCCTGCAAGACCTTTTGTGTCTACATCTGTGGCATACACATCATTTTTCTTATCAAATCCAAAGAAAACAGGTTTTAACCCATTCACTTCTTTAACTGTTGCAAGCTTATCGTCATCCCCGTTAAGAAATGCTTTGCCACCCTCTTTAAGAAAATTAAATATTTCCGTCTTTGCTTTAAGAACACCATCTCTGTCACCTAGATTTTCGAGATGGCACTGACCTATATTTGTAATAACACACATATCCGGTTTAACTATTTTTCCAAGCCTTGACATCTCACCAAAATCACTTATTCCCATCTCTACTATTGCCAGTTCATGTTCCTCTCTCAGTCTGAACAATGTAAGCGGTACACCAACTTCATTGTTGAAATTGCCCTGTGTCTTTAATGTATTAAACTTTTCTGACATTACCGATGCAAGCATCTCTTTTGTTGAGGTTTTTCCGACACTTCCCGTAATACCTACTATTTTTGTCTGCATAACTTCACGATAAAACTCTGCTATGTCTTTTAATGCCTGGAAGCATGATTTTACAACTATGTATCCCTTATTTTCTGAAACAGTGACATCATTTGCATCAGGCTCATTTTCCGATAAACATACCAATGCACCGTCTTCATACGCTTTAGCTATAAATTTATTGCCGTCTGCTCTCTCTCCCTTTATCGCAACAAACATACAGTCGTTTTCAATTTTTCTGCTGTCTGTCGTTATTGAAGAAATTTCCTGATTTTGTGTCTTGTCTCCTTTGTAAAACTTACCATTGCAGATTTCAGCTATTTTTTCTATTGTCAATTCTCTCATATGACTAAGCTCCCATTCTAAAGTTTTTTTAAGTCAGCTTTACCATAATGACTGTTTGTTCCCGGTTTAGGAAGTTCTTCTGACTCACCGTTGTATGCTGCAAGTGCCTGTGCTATAACCTGCTCGCACAAAACTCCGTACTCTATTCCGAGAACTTTTGCCTCCTGTGGTAAAAGACTTGTAGCTGTCATTCCCGGAAGGGTATTTGCTTCAAGGCAGTACATATTGTCATCCGCATCGAGTAAGAAATCAATTCTCGCATATGAGCCAAGCTTAAGTTCCCTGTATACCTCGATGGCATATGTCTGCATTTTGTCTGTTATCTCATCCGAAAGCGGAGCCGGACAAACGTCTGTCGCCATTCCCGGCTGATATTTTGTCTCATAATCGTATACACCTGACTTTGGTATAATCTCTATGATAGGCAGACTCTTTCCACCAATAACACCTACCGAAAATTCTCTTCCTTTAATATATTCCTCGACTACAACTTCATTCTCATATTTGAATGCCAAGTCAAGAGCTTTTTTGTACTCTGTCTCATTTTTGACAATGCTCATTCCGACACTTGAACCGCCGCAACAGGGTTTTACAATGCATGGATAACCAATTTCTTTAGGAAGTTCATGGATATGGGATTTAGTCATTGTAAAACCGTTTGGTGTAGGTATTTTACTTTGTAAAAATACCTTCTTTGCCATTCCCTTATCCATAGCAAGAGCACTTCCAAGATAATCCGAACCTGTATACTTTATTCCAAGTACATCGAAAGCTGCCTGTACTTTTCCGTTTTCGCCATCTGCACCGTGAAGTCCCATGTAGACTATATCTGCCTGTCTGCATATTTCAATCACATTTGGTCCAAACAGACCTTTTTCATCACCGTCTCTCATTTTCTTGACTTGTTCGATATCAGGGTCAACTGCCTGTATATCATTTACCTGACTGTCCATCTCATCAGCTTTTTCAAATATATTACTTACATCCTCGCCTCTTTTTTTATATCCGAGAAATACATCAAGAAGAATAACCTGATGTCCCTTTTCCCTAAGAGCCTTTAAAATACCTGCACCTGAAATAAGTGAAACATCCCTCTCTGTACTTATACCACCAGCTAAAACGACTATTTTCATTTTAATCTTCATTGCCTCCAATTTTTCAAATTATAATTTTAAGTATATAATCACAGTATACCTAATAATCTATCACTATTTTGTCGGTCTTGCAATCATTACTACAGAACTGCTTTTGTATGCATAATGTATAACTCTGTTATGAGAACTGCTTGCTGAAACACTTTTTCCGTTTCCGACATACATCTCAACATGACTTATATTTTTATATCTTCCGTTCTTCTGATATGAATAAAAAATAACATCTCCCGGAAGAAGCTTTGAAGCTGAAACTCCTTTTTTATAAATAATCTTATTATTTTTTGTACACCAGTATCCCATACTTGCTGCTGTCGGTGCCCATGATGAATTTACTCCAAAATTAACTCCATATCTTCTGTATGTTCTCCATACTATTGAACTGCAGTCATAATAATGAGCAGACATTCTTCTCGCCTGACTGTATCTTGTCTTTGTATTTGAAATTTCAATTTCTTTTTTTGCTGCCCTGTAAGCATTTTTAGAAGCAATCTCAACATTTGCCGTAATATTTTTTCCGTCTACATTTGCAACTACTTTTACATGACCTGATTTTTTTGCACTTATCACTCCTGTGTCTGTAACGTCAACAGTAGCCGCATTCTTTGACTTATATGTAACGTCACTGCCTGAAATCGTTCCCTTTACAGGCATTTTTCTTTTTGCACCCTTATATGTCACTATAGTTGTATATCTTAAAGACGGATTAGTAATCTTAACGTCACAATCCATTTCTTTTCCATCAACAGAAATCGTTATATTGTCTGTTCCTTTTTTTAATGCATACAACTTGCCGTCATCTGTAAGTGATACCTTATTTTTTGTTGACTTAACCAAAGTTACTGCGCTGTTTTCACATGTTCCCTCTAATTTTATTGCTTTTTTTCCGCCGACAGCAACAATCATTTTGCTGTCAGGAATAACAGGATTTGTAACTGTTACAGGAACTCCGATATTCAAAACATCTCCATTTTTTGCAGTGATAGCCGCATTTATAGTTGTATCACCGATTCCTACAGCCTCAAGTTCTCCGTCTGTGACTTTCATTATATCTTCGTCACCAGAAGTCCATTCTATCGGTTTATCACCTGCAAGACTTGTATAATCACTTATCTCAGGTGTATATGGTTCTGTTCCTACAGCTCTTACAACCACATCATCAGTATATTCAGGTGTATTCACAGAAACATCTGCCACTTCGATTTTTTCACCGTTTTTTCCTGTCATGTATATTTTTGAGTCAGTAAATCCCTGAACTGTTATACTTCCGTCATTACTCACTGTTACGCTGTCATTCTCTGATGAAAAAGTATACTCACATGCATTATAAGCTGATGCAGCTTCTATAATTTCTGATTTTCCATAACTTACATTTAATGTTTGAGGTTCCTTTATATTGATTGTAAAAGGCACAATTGAAAATACATTCCTGTACGAAAATTTAATGTCGATAATGACTGTTCCCGGCTTTTTTGTCGTAAGATTTCCGTAACTGTCAAACTCTGCACAATCAGTGCTTCTGTTAGCTATATTAAACTCATATGAAAGTAACTGTTCATCCTTATCTTTGTTGTAATCATCACCATAATTATCCTGCATGTATGCATCGTCAACGAAATCTCTCAAATTGACGGTTGTTCCGGCAAATACTTCTACCTCATCACTCTTTAACAGATTTCCAAATGCCGATGCATCCCTATACATAAAACACATCATAAAACCAATTAAAAACATTCCCAACAGTATCTTACCATATCTTCTGTTACTCAAAACCTTACCTCCTGTTTTAATCTTACATAAAATTACTGTGCCTTTATTTATATAATTTTTAATTATATAATGTATAATTACTCCTGATTTTTTTCATCATTAAATCTTTCACAGACAAGATCAATATATTCCATTATCTCGTCTCTTCCGTTTTTTGTTAATGATGAAAAAGGAATTACAGGCGTACCCTCTACCACATTTAAAGTCTGCTTTATATCCTTGATAAGTTTCGCTTTTTGTGACCTTTTCACTTTGTCTTCCTTAGTCGCAATGATAACCGGATTGAATCCATATTCTATACACCAGTCATACATCTGTATGTCATTGCTGTTCGGCTTATGTCTTATGTCTACCAGCAAAAATACCAGTCTTAAAACTTTTGAATTTTCAAGATAATTGTCTATCATCTTTCCCCATTTTGCAACAGTTTCCTTTGATACTTTGGCAAAACCGTATCCAGGCAGATCGACAAAATACAAAGCTTCGTTTATATTATAAAAATTGATTGTCTGCGTTTTTCCCGGCTGCGAAGATGTCCTCGCATATGCTTTTCTGTTCATCAATGCATTTATAAGTGAACTTTTTCCAACATTTGACCTTCCTGCAAATGCAATCTCTACTTTGTCATTTTCGGGAAGAACACTTGTTATTCCGCAAACCGTCTCTAAGTTAACACTCTTTATCTTCATATAATCTTATTCCTCTAATACTAATTTCCAAACCTCAGGTGCTTCTGTTACAAATCTTATATCAACACCTTCCGTAACTTCATTGTCAAATTCCTCAACATCTTTTCTGTTCTTTTCAGGTACAAACACAAGCTTTACACCAACTGCTTTTGCCGCAAGAATTTTCTCTTTTAAGCCGCCTATCGGAAGAATTCTTCCACGAAGCGTAATCTCGCCTGTCATTGCCGCATCAGCTTTGACTTTTTTGCCGGTGCATGCCGAATACATGGCAGTCGCCATTGTAATTCCTGCTGAAGGACCATCTTTTGGTACTGCTCCTTCCGGGACATGTAGATGTATATCATGCTTTTCAAAGAAATCATCAGCTACAACGTCCGTAAGCTGTGATTTAACATAGGACAATGCTATCTTTGCTGATTCCTGCATAACATCACCGAGTTTTCCGGTTAACTGTAATGCTCCTTTTCCCTTCATGACATTTACTTCTATCTCTAATGTATCTCCCCCGACAGAAGTCCATGCAAGACCTCTTACGATACCAACCTGTGGCTTATCTGAAACCGCATCAAGTGTATATTTATAATTTCCAAGGAATTTTTTAATATTCCTGTTTGAAATTCTTATCTTTGCCTCGGAATCTTTTGCAGCCTCAACTGCGGCTTTTCTGCACAATGTTCCAATCTTTCTCTCAAGACCTCGTACGCCCGCCTCCCTTGTATAATTCTGGATAACGGTATGAATAGCTTTATCCGATATATTAAACTGTTCTTTTGTCAATCCATTGGCATTTATCTGCTTTTGTACAAGGTAATTTTTTGCTATATGGAATTTTTCATTCTCAGTGTAGCCTGACAATTGTATTATCTCCATACGGTCTAAAAGAGGTCTCGGTATGGTGTCAAGCGAGTTTGCAGTACATATAAACATCGCCTGTGATAAATCTACAGGTAATTCTACATAATGATCTGAAAAATTTTTATTCTGCTCAGGGTCTAACACTTCAAGAAGTGCAGATGAAGGGTCTCCCTTATAGTCAGCTCCCATTTTGTCTATCTCATCAAATAATATAAGCGGATTTTTTACTTTTGCGTTTCTTATTCCCGCAATAATGCGTCCCGGCATAGCTCCGACATAAGTTCTTCTGTGCCCTCTTATCTCAGCTTCATCCCTTACACCACCGAGACATATCCTTATGTATTTCCTGTTCATCGCTCTTGCGATAGACTTTGCAATAGATGTTTTTCCTGTTCCCGGAGGTCCGACAAGGCACATTATAGGACTGTAACCGTCTTTTTTTATTGCCTTAACCGCAAGACACTCAATAACTTTTTCTTTTACATCCTTTAAACCATAATGGTCCTCATTTAAAACATTCTCGGCATTTTGAATATCAGTATTATCCTCACTGGCTTTTTTCCACGGAATTGTGAGAAGTGTCTCTATGTACCCTCTTATCACTGAATTTTCTGACGAATTTGAATTTGTGAGTTTAAACCTCTTTATCTCCTGTGCTATCTTCTTTTTCACCTTTTTAGGTGCTTTAAGTTTTTCAAGCTTGGCACTGTATCGGTCTGCATCTGTCTCCGAATCGTCGTCGCCAAGTTCTTTATGAATAGCTTTTATCTGCTCATGCAGATAATATTCTTTTTGATTTTTTTCTACCTGCGACTTAACTCTTCTTGCAACATCATCCTGAATTCTCAGTATTCCTATTTCCCTGCTCAATATTATGGATATATCTTCATGTCTCTGGTATATATCCTGTTCATTAAGAATTTTCTGCTTAAACTGATAGTTGACAGGTATGCTTGTAGCAATCTGATTTATAAGACTGTTTAAGTCAGTGCAGTCCATAATTTCCTCAACTACGTTTTTATTTATCTTTCCCTGCTCATTCACATAGACTGTAAATAAATCTTTCAATCCTCTTATAAGAGCAATCGTTTCTACATCATAACTTATCTGTCTTGTCTCTTCGAGTTCCGTAAGGTCTGCCTGATAATATCCGTCATTATATTCAAGATTTTCAAGTTTCATTCTCTTCTGTCCTACTATAATGACTCTTACAACATTTCCCGGCATACTCACAAGCTGTTTAACCTGTGCAAGCGTTCCAACATCAAACAAATCCTCCTGTTTCGGATGTTCTACTTTAGGGTCTTTTTGTGCAACAGCAAAAATATACTGCTTTTTATGCATTGCCTCATTGACCGCTTTTACTGTCGCTTCTCTGCCGACCTCAAAATATACTGTCGTTCCCGGAAATACTACCACATCTCTCAAAGTTACAACAGGAACTGATGTATAGTTTTCTATATTTTCTATATTATTGTTAGAATAATTCTCACTGTTGTCTATGTTTTGTTCCACTCTAATTCCTCCAAATTTAAAGTTTCGCTCATAAGTCTTTTGACTATTGGCATCATCTTATTATTTTATGAACTTATAAGCACACTTAAATAACATTATATAATATAAAAGAGGGATTAACAAGTAATCCCTCTGATTTTATATTATATAACTATTTCAAGATTTCCGTCCACACATTCTGCATGACCGATAACAGTAATGTTTTAGGCACTCTTTCCATCTTGTTTTGAGGAAATCTGCCTTACCTCGTCATCGTCCATTATCAGTTTTGGTGATTCTTTATCTAAAACAGCTTCTTTTGTAATGACACATTCTTTTATGTCATCCTCTGACGGAACTTCGTACATTACATCAGTCATAACATCCTCCATAATGGCACGAAGTCCTCTTGCTCCCGTTTTTCTTTCAAATGAAAGTTTTGCGACAGCCTTGATTGCCTCATCATCAAAACTAAGTTTAACTCCATCAAGTTCAAGAAGCTTTTTATACTGTTTTGTGATAGCATTTTTAGGCTCAACAAGTATCCTTTCAAGAGCTTCCTCTTCAAGAAGATCAAGTGCAACATTTATCGGAAGACGTCCAATAAGCTCAGGAATTATTCCGAATTTAACAAAATCTTCCGGAAGAACCTGTCTGAAAAGGTCACCGATATTGTCATCTTTTTCAGTTGCAATCTCTGCATTGAATCCGATGGATTTCTGACCAATTCTTGTTCCGATAATCTTTTCAAGTCCGTCAAATGCACCACCGCAGATAAATAATATATTGGTTGTATCAAGCTGATAAAACTCCTGATGCGGATGTTTTCTGCCGCCCTGAGGAGGAACACTTGCAACTGTTCCCTCAAGGATTTTCAAAAGCGCCTGCTGAACACCTTCTCCCGATACATCTCTTGTAATGGATACATTTTCACCTTTTCTGGTGATCTTATCTATCTCATCTATATAAATAATTCCATGCTCGGCACGCTCAAGGTCATAATCTGCTGCCTGAATTATCTTAAGAAGTATATTTTCAACATCTTCTCCAACATAACCTGCCTCTGTAAGAGCTGTTGCATCCGCAATAGCAAATGGCACATTAAGTATTTTCGCAAGTGTCTGAGCTAAGAATGTCTTTCCTGAACCAGTAGGTCCTACCATCATAATGTTACTTTTCTGTAATTCAACATCCATATTTTTGCCCGAGAGCACTCTTTTATAGTGATTGTACACTGCAACCGACAATACCTTTTTGGCATCGTCCTGTCCTACAACATATTCATCAAGGAAACTCTTAATTTCCTTTGGCTTAAGTAAATTAATATCACTATCGTCGAAATATTCTTCGTTGTCCATTCCAAGTTCTTCGTCAAGAATTTCTGAACAAAGTTCTATACACTGATCGCATATATACACATTTGGTCCTGCTATGAGTTTGCGAACCTGCTGCTGAGTTTTTCCACAAAAAGAACACTTTAATTTTGCGTCATCTTTTTTGTTTGCCATTTCGACCTCCCCTGAACATTAATTTTATTTTCTATTTGTTACTATCTCGTCAATAAGACCATACTCCTTAGCCTCTAAAGCTGTCATATAGTTATCACGCTCTGTATCTGCCGCAATAACATCAAGAGGCTTTCCTGTATTCTCTGCAAGTATCTGATTTAATCTCTCTCTTGTCTTAAGTATCTGTTCTGCAACAATCCTTATCTCTGTTTCCTGACCTTTTGCTCCGCCTGAAGGCTGATGTATCATAATCTCGGAATTAGGAAGTGCAAATCTCTTTCCCTTTGCTCCACCTGCAAGAAGAAATGCTCCCATACTTGCAGCAAGTCCCATACATATAGTAGAAACATCACACTTTACATAATTCATTGTGTCGTAAATTGCAAATCCGGCACTTACTGAACCTCCCGGACTATTTATATAAAGATGTATATCCTTTGTAGAATCCTGTGATTCAAGGAAAAGAAGCTGTGAAACTACAAGGCTTGCAATATCATCATTTACTTCATTTGAAAGAAAAATAATTCTTTCCTGCAATAATCTTGAATAAATATCGTATGAGCGTTCTCCTCCGCTTGTCTTTTCGATAACATAAGGTATGCTGTAACTCATTTTGTGTTCCCCCTTTATATAGTGCAAAACGCCAACCGCTCAGACAGGCGCAAAACCACCTGTCTTAAAATCGGCTGACGTAAGTTAACAATTATTTTTCAACTGCTGCTGATGTAACCATCTCAACTGCTTTCTGTACAGCAAGATCAAGGCTGATCTGCTTTTTCTCTTCTTCACCAATAACTTCTTTTAATTTATCAACTTCCATCTGATACATTGAAGCCATATTTTCAATTTCTTTGTTAAGCTCATCTTCTGATGTCTCAATATTTTCAGCAGCTACTACTGCTTCGAGAACAAGACGGCTCTGGATACGTTTAAGTGCCTGTGGTTTAAGCTCCTCAATCATCTTCTGAGGTGTAAGACCTGTAAACTGCATGTACTGATCAATAGAAAGACCCTGTGATGAAAGTCTCTGTGCGAATTCCTGTGTCATCTGACGTGTCTGCGCTTCAACCATCTGCTCAGGAATATCCATCTGTGCATTCTCAATAATCTTTCCGATTACAGTCTCTTCTCTTTCTCTCTTAAGAGCTTCTTCTTTATTTTCTGCAAGTTTCTTCTTTAAGTCTTCTTTATATTCAGCTATTGTATCGAAGTTTGAAACATCCTGTGCGAAATCATCATCAAGTTCAGGAAGTTCCTTTACCTTAATTTCCTTAATCTTTACTTTGAACTCAGCAGGTTTGCCCTGAAGTTCTTCAGCCTGATAATTCTCAGGGAATGTAACATTAACTGTAACATCCTCTCCGATGTTCTTTCCTTCGAGCTGCTCTTCAAAGTTGTCAATGAATGAATGAGAACCAAGTACCAAGCTGTAATCCTCGGCTTTTCCGCCCTCAAACTGCTTTCCGTCTACATATCCGTCAAAGTCGATAACTACTGTATCGCCATCCTGTGCTGCTCTGTCGTCAATGTCAATCATTCTTGCATTTGACTCTCTGACTCTGTTTATCTCTGTATCAACTTCTTCGTCTGTAACTTCAACTTCTTTTTTCTCTACTTCAATTCCTTTATATTCGCCAAGTGTAACTTCCGGCTTAAGTGCAACTGTTGCTGTAAAAATAAATGGTTTTCCGCTTTCAATCTGTGTCACATCGATTTCAGGCTGTGCAACAATTTCAAGCTCGCTTTCTTTAGCTGCATCTGCATAAGCATCAGGAATAATTGAATTGGCTGCATCTTCATAAAATACTCCCTTGCCATACATCTTCTCGATCATAGCACGAGGAGCTTTTCCTTTACGGAAGCCTGGCATAGAGATTTTATTTTTATTTTTCTTGTATGCCTTAGCAATTGCCTTTTCAAACTCTTCGCTTGAAACTTCAATTGTAAGTTTCGCCATATTCTTTTCTAACTTTTCTACCTGTACACTCATTTTAATAATTCCTCCTTAACATTGCCGGGAATTCTCCCGTAAATCACCATTTGTATAATATATCATGAATACTATAATAAAAGCAAGCTGTTTTTGCTTACAATCTATTTTTATTTTGAAATTCCATGTCCCTTTGAATACAATACGCTAACAACCTCGTCAACATATTTCTCGCAGAGTTCATCTGTTTTGGCTTCAACCATAACTCTTATGACCGGTTCCGTTCCGCTTTCCCTGAGAAGTATTCTTCCCTCATCGCCAAGCTCCTTTGAAACCTTTTCGACTGCTGCCTGTACATCCTCGTCTGCCCTTGCCGCCGGTTTATCTGCAACACGGACGTTTTTAAGAAGCTGCGGATATACTTTCAAATCTTTTCTCAATTCTGAAAGTTTTGTCTTTTTTTCAAGCATTACTTCCATAAGCATAAGCGATGTGAGTACACCGTCACCGGTAACCGCATATTTGCTGAAAATGATATGACCTGACTGCTCACCTCCGAGTGAGTGACCATTCTCCATCATATTTGCATTTACATATTTGTCTCCGACTGCTGTCTGCTCATATGAAATGCCCGCTCTGTCAAGAGCCTTGTAAAGGCCGAGATTTGACATAACCGTAGTAACTACAGTGTTATTGTTCAATTCTCCCTTTTCTTTAAGATAACATCCACAGAGATAAAGTATCGCGTCACCGTCAATAACCTCTCCCTTGTCATCTACTGCAAGGCATCTGTCAGCATCACCATCATACGCAAAGCCGACATCAAGATTATTTTCTATGACAAACTTCTGAAGATTTTCAATATGTGTTGAACCGCATCCGTCATTTATGTTAATGCCGTTTGGCTCCATGCCTATCGCATATGTCTTTGCACCAAGTGCATCAAAAACACCTTTTGCAACTGAGTATGAAGAACCGTTTGCACAGTCAAGACCGACTTTAACATTCTTAAATGACCTTGTGGCAAGTGACATAAGATAACCTATGTAACGATGTCTGCCTATCGCATAGTCAACAGTACATCCTATATTTTCTCTTGTCGCCATAGGAATAGTATCCTCAGAACTGTCTATATAAGCTTCTATTTTTTCTTCTATTTCAGCCTCTAACTTGTGACCGTTTCCATTTATGACTTTAAGTCCGTTGTCATAATATGGATTGTGACTTGCAGAAATCATGATTCCGCAGTCAAAATCTTCTGTTCTTACAACATAGGAAACACTCGGCGTAGGAGTGACATGTAAGAGATATACATCAGCACCGCTTGCCGTAAGACCTGAAGAAAGAGCATCTTCAAACATATAACTTGACCTTCTTGTATCTTTTCCTATAATAACACGCGCTTTGTGCTCTCTTCCGTAATACCATCCGAGAAATCTACCAACTTTATAAGCATGAACAACATTTAAATTTACATTCGCTTCTCCGCGAAATCCATCTGTTCCAAAATATTTCATATATTTTTCCTCCGCAATTACTACATACAGATTTAATTTTATCACATAGCCTCCCTCAAATCAATATGTATAGACAATTTAAATATATAGACATTCTAGACATTCCCACACATTACCGGTATTGTTAAACACTTCCTTAATATGTCCGTAAATTTATTGGTATTCATAGAAATGACACTTCCTGCTTCTCTTTGACAATGTATCAAATGCATATCCGTTTTCTTTTAATTCCGTTATTATGTTTTTAAGTACGGATAATGTCACCTTGTTTGAACCTGAATCATGCATGAGCAATACAGGTTCACAATATTTTGAATAATCTTTTCTTATATTTCTCATGATGGAATCCGGCGTCGGATTTCCGACGGAGTCTTCCGCACTCACGTTCCAATCCGCATAACCAAGCCCCGTCTCCTTAAATCTCTCTATGATATTTTTTCTGTAACCGCTTATATAAGAGTTCGCACTTCCCCACGGAAACCTCACAAGCTTTGGTTTATAGTTAAAACCTTTTTCCATCTTATCACGTACTTTCATCACATCGTTATAATAGCTTTCACAATTGCAATATATCTCATCCGCCTCATGTGTATATGTATGTATTCCTATTTCATGCCCCTCTCTTATTTCTCTTTTTATCGTTTTTTTATACTCCCCCTCTATCTGCTGTCCGATAACAAAAAATGTTGCTTTCACGCCCTCACTGTCCAAAATATCAAGATACTTTTCCGTAAGACAGCTTGGTCCGTCATCAAATGTAAGAAATGCCGTTTTTTTCTCTGTTTTTTCTCCATTATCCGCAATTACCTCAACTGTTTCCTCTCCATTATCCGTACTCACTTCTTTTCTCTCACATCCACACAATATGTCAGCAAGGCATATCGTCATGGCAAACAACATAACCTCAAAAAAGTACACAGCCTTTCTATAAATGATACCAATTACCTCCTTTTTTGCCAAAGCAATAAAAAAACAATTTTTTCATGTATATCTTATGCAAATTATAAGGCTATATGATTATTGCTTTTAGTTCTTTTTTAGAATATAATTTTGTGGAGATGATTCTAAAAAAAATCAATTGTACTCTCGGACTCTTCTGAACGAAGAATTTCGAGAGTACATTCAATATGAACGGAGGAAAAATATGAAATTTGGATTTTTCGATGACCCAAATAAGGAGTATGTTATCACTACTCCAAAAACACCTCTTCCATGGATAAATTATCTTGGAAGCAACAATTTCTTTTCACTTATTTCAAACACATGCGGCGGTTACAGTTTTTACAAGGATGCTAAACTTCTCCGCATCACACGTTACCGCTACAACAATATACCAACTGATGAGGGAGGCCGTTATTATTACATAAAAGACGGTGATACAGTATGGAATCCGGGATGGCAACCTGTAAAGACTGACCTCGACTCTTACGAGTGTCGTCATGGCATGGGATACAGCCGCTTCACATCAAGCAAAAATGATATTGAAGCATCTCTTTTGGCTTTTGTTCCCGTAAATGATAACTGTGAAGTTAACCAGCTTAAAATCACAAACAAATCATCAAAACCAAAAACTATCACACTTTTCTCTTATGTTGAATTCTGTCTCTGGAATGCTATGGACGATATGACAAACTTCCAGCGTAATTTAAATATAGGTGAAGTCGAAGTTGTAGGTTCTACAATCTATCATAAAACAGAGTACCGTGAGCGCAGAAACCATTTTGCCGTATATTCTGTAAATGCGGATGTAGATGGTTTTGATACAAGCCGTGATGAATTTTTAGGTGCTTACCGCGGTGTAGCTAATCCAGCCGTAGTAGAAGAAGGAAAAGCACATAACTCTATAGCAAGCGGATGGAGCCCTATCGGTTCTCACCAGATAAACATTACACTTGAGCCTGATGAGACAAAGAGCTTTATCTTTGTTCTCGGATATTGCGAAAATCCTGTAGACGAAAAATTCGTTGCACCAAATGTAATAAATAAAAAGCCTGCAGATGAGCTTCTTGCAAAATATCAGACTGACGAACAGGTGTATGCAGCTCTTGACGAACTTAAACTTGATTGGGAAAATCTCCTTTCTAAGTTCACTGTCAAATCAAGTGAAGAAAAACTTGACCGTATGGTAAATATCTGGAATCAGTATCAGTGTATGGTTACATTTAACATGTCACGTTCTGCTTCTTATTATGAGTCAGGAATCGGTCGTGGAATGGGATTCAGAGATTCATGTCAGGATCTTTTAGGTTTCGTTCATCTTATTCCTGAGCGTGCAAGAGAGAGAATTATCGATATTGCATCTACTCAGTTTGAGGACGGAAGTGCTTACCACCAGTATCAGCCGCTCACAAAGAAAGGTAATTCCGATATAGGAAGCGGCTTCAATGACGATCCTTTATGGCTTATCGCAGGAACATCCGCTTATATCCGTGAAACAGGCGATACTTCTATTCTTGAAGAGATGGTTCCTTTCGATAATGACGAGAGCAAAGCTGTTACACTTATGGAACATCTTAAACGCTCATTTGACTACATTGTAAACCACAAGGGTCCACACAATCTTCCTCTTATCGGACGTGCTGACTGGAACGATTGTCTAAACCTCAACTGCTTCTCTGAGCACCCGGGTGAATCTTTCCAGACATTCGGACCTAGCGAAGGACCTGTTGCAGAATCTGTATTTATCGGTGGAATGTTTGTTAAATACGGTAAGGAATATGCAGATCTTTGTGCTTACACAGGTGACCAGGCAGAAGCTGACCGTGCCATGAAAGAAGTTGCAGCAATGAACGATGCCGTACTCGACGGCGGCTGGGACGGCGACTGGTTTGTCCGTGCATATGATGCATACGGTAAAAAGATTGGTTCTAAAGAATGTGAAGAAGGACAGATTTATATCGAGCCACAGGGATTCTGTGTGCTTGCAGGTATCGGTGTTGAGACTGGCGAAGCTAAAAAAGCTCTCGACTCCGTAAAAGAAAAACTTGATACTAAATACGGTATTGTTTTACTTCAGCCTGCCTACACAAAATATCATGTTGAACTCGGTGAAATCTCTTCTTATCCACCTGGATACAAAGAAAATGCCGGTATCTTCTGCCACAACAACCCTTGGGTTTCATGTGCTGAAACAGTTATCGGCCGTGGAAACAGAGCTTTTGAAATCTATAAAAAGACTTGCCCTGCTTACATTGAAGATATAAGTGAAATCCACTGCACAGAGCCATATGTATACTCTCAGATGATAGCCGGAAAAGATGCTCACTTCTTCGGACAGGCTAAAAACAGCTGGCTTACCGGAACTGCTGCATGGACATTTGTAAACGTATCACAGTATATCCTTGGAGTAGTGCCTACATTAAACGGTCTTAGCATCGACCCATGTATCCCTTCTGAGATGGGAACTGAATTCACAATGACACGTAAATATCGTGAAGGAATCTACAATATCAAAGTTGAAAATCCTTCAAAGGTTGAAAAGGGTGTTGCTAAACTTATCGTAAACGGAAAAGAACTTGCAGGTACAACTGTTGTACCTTACGAAAAGGGTCAGACACACTATGATGTCACTGTTGTAATGGGTTAATTTGTAAATTTTGAACTAAATATATTACACAAAAAAGCCGGAATACATATAAAATATTATTTGTATTCCGGCTTTTATTGATTTTAGTATTGTATGTCAAGTTCAAAAACAATTCCTTAATTTACGATATAAATTCTTCTATCTTGTCCTTTGGAATAACCCCAATGCTTCTGTCAGCTTCCTTACCGTCTTTAAATAAAACAAGTGCCGGTATACTCTGTATTCTGTACTTCATTGCAAGATCAGGATTTTTATCAACATCTGCATTGAAAAATTCTACATCAGACTTTTCTTCTGATAACTGCTCTACTATAGGACCTATCATATTACAAGGTCCGCACCATGCTGCTGAAAAATCAACTAAAGCACATTTGCTTGATAAAACTTCGCTCATATCATTATTTTCAATTTTTTTAACCATAATCTATACCATCCTTTTCATATAAATCTACTGTATGCATTACATATGCTACCACATTTTTATAACATATGTATACTTTGTTATTGATAGTTTATATCAATTATTGTGGTACTACTATTTTCCCGGCTATGGCACATGCTGCGGCAGATTTTGGTGATGCAAGATAGATGCCTACCTTTGATGTTCCCATACGTCCGAGGAAGTTACGGTTGTTAGTTGCAACAACAGTCTCTCCGTCTGTCAAAATTCCGCCTGTTCGTCCACAGCAAAGACCACAACTTGGATGTGTTATTATTGCACCTGCTTTTGAAAGAATTTCCATAGTTCCGTTTTCTACTGCCTGTCTGTAAATCTTGCGGCTGGCAGGTGTGACAATAAGTTTTACGAAAGGAGCTATATGTCTGCCCTTTAAAACTTCTGCTGCTGCCATCAGATCTTCAAGTCGTCCGTTTGTACATGAACCGATAAATACCTGGTCAATCTCCTTTCCCTCAATTTCTGATATAGGTTTTACATTATCAACATTTGAAGGACATGCCATAACAGGTACTAAATCTTCCGCATTATAATTTATAACTCTTGAATAAACCGCATCGCTGTCTCCAACCAAATCTTTCTGCTCGTCTGTAAGCTCTATCTCACAGTACTCTGCCGTTTTCTCATCAGGTGTGAATAACGCACATTTTGCACCCGCTTCAATTGCCATATTTGACATTGACATTCTGGATGCAACAGACATATTCTCAACCGTATCTCCGGCAAATTCAAGCGCCTTATATGTCGCACCATCAGCACCAAGGTCTCCGATAAGCTTCAGGATGATATCTTTTGCCATGACATTTTCAGGAAGTTTTCCGTTAATGTTTACTTTAATTGTCTCAGGTACACGAATCCAGAGAGTTCCGGTTCCGAGAATGCTTGCCATTTCGGTATAACCGATTCCAGATGAAAATGCACCAACACATCCATATGTAGTAGTATGGCTGTCTGTTCCAAAAACTATGTTTCCCGGTTTGACATATCCTGCTTCTGTCATAAGCTGATGACAAATTCCATCTGAGCGGTGAATATTTTTCATGCCGTATTTTTCAACAAATTCATTTCCGATTCTAAAATGTCTTGTATCATCAACCTGACTTGCCGGAACAAGATGGTCATATATAAGAACAGCCTTGTCGGCATCCCATATCTTTGTAAATCCCATCTCCTCAAACTTTGAGGCAACAAACGGAATAAATATATCATGTATCATAACTCTGTCAACATTTACGGTAACTATTTCTCCCGGCTTAACTTCTTTGCCGACATTATTTCTAAGGATTTTTTCAATAATTGTTGAACCCATAACTTTCCTCCTAATCCAATCCATTCAATTTGCGCATTGCCTTTACAAGTCCGCCTGCATCAATTATCTTAACAAGATTATCAGGAAGTGATGCTATAGGATATTTATTTCCATTATAATCTATATCTTCATTAACTGTAACCGTGACACTATCACCCTCTTTTACATCATCATGAAGTTTATCATTTTCAATAAGCAAAAGTCCGTTATTTATTGAATTTCTAAAGAATATTCTCGCAAACGATTTTGCGATTACACATTTGATACCAAGTGCTTTTATTATCTCAGGTGCCTGTTCTCTTGATGAACCACAGCCAAAATTCTTTCCTGCAACGATAATATCACCCTCCTTAATCTGACTTGCAAGTTCAGGTCTGAGTGGCGAAAATGCATATGGTGCCATATCATTAACTGTTTCTAATGCAAGGTACTCTGTCGGAATAATAATATCTGTATCTATATCATCACCAAGCACCCATACTTTTCCACTAAACTGTGCCATTTGTCTTTCCTCTTTTCGTCCTTATTTCAGTGCAGACATACTCCATGCCCGCTTCTTGTTTACAACAAATCCGATGTTGTTATCTCTCCTTTTATGGCTGATGCTGTAACTGTTGCCGCTGATGCAAGATAGATAAATGAATCCTTATGTCCTGCACGTCCTTTGAAATTTCTTGTTCCCGTACTTATAAGAACCTCATTTTCGCCGATAACGCCCTGACAGCTTCCCCAGCATACACTGCAGTTTGGATTCATAACAATTGCCCCTGCTTCCATAAATGTATCAATAATACCTTCTTTAAGCGCCTGCTCATAAACAGCCGCACTTGCAGGTACTACAAGAAAACGTACAAGCGGAGCAACTTTCTTTCCTTTGATAATCTCTGCACCCGCACGCAAATCTTCTATTCGACCATTATTACATGAGCCTAAAAATGCCTCATCAATATGAGTTCCAAGACATTCCTTTGCAGGCACCACGCTGTCTACAAAATGAGGTTTTGCAACAATTGGTTCAATCTCATCAAGATTAATGTCGTAAACCTTTGCAAATTTTGCATCTGCATCACTCGAAAAACTATGTTTTGGCTTTCTTCCATGCTCTTTAAGATATTCTATTGTTATGTCGTCAACTTCCATAAGAGCAGTTTTAGCACCTGCCTCAACACAGAGATTACAGATTGATATTCTGTCACTCATATTCAAAGTTTTAAGACCTTCTCCGCCAAACTCCATAGCCATGTAATTGGCACCGTTAGCACCAATCTTTCCTATAATAGTAAGTATAAGGTCTCTTGCATAAACACCATCTCTAAGTTTTCCTTTAAGATTAAATCTGAGTGTCTCAGGAACAAGAAGCCATGACTTACCTGTAACCATGGCATATAGATAATCTGTGCATCCAACACCTGTACCAAACGCACCTACTGCTCCGTAAGCGCATGTGTGACTGTCAGCTCCAAAGATAAGTTCACCTGATGTAACATGATTTTCCATCATGACCTGATGACATACACCTGCTCCCTCATAAAATTTAATTCCATGCTCTTTGGCAAAATCCCTCATTTTCTTATGAGACGCTGCTGTCTTTACACTGTCACACGGAACATTGTGGTCTACTATCCAGACAAGCTTGTCTACGTCTGCGATATGTGGATTTTTAAGTTTATTGTACATATCTATTGTAAGATGTGTTGTTCCGTCGTTACTCATAAGTCTGTCAAGTTCTACTGTATGTATATCTCCCGGCTTAACCTCATTTACGCCTGCGGCTGCCGCAATAATCTTTTCTGCAATTGTCATTCCCATGAAACTAATCCTCCTTATTTAATGATGCAATAAGACCACCCTGGTCAAGTATTCCCTGCATATATGCCGGAAGTTTTGTACACTGGTATTCTTTGTCACCCACACGCACAATGCCTTCCTGAAGATTAAGTTCCATCTCATCACCCGCATTTACATTGTCATGCAAATCCTTACAGACAATAACCGGAAGTCCGATGTTGATTGAATTTCTATAAAATATTCTCGCAAACGATTTTGCAATGACTGCCTTAACTCCAAGTGCTTTTAATACGCTTGGTGCCTGCTCTCTCGAAGAACCGCATCCGAAATTTTCAGAAGCCACCACATAATCCCCCTGTTTTACATTTGCTGCAAAGTCAGGATCAAGTGACTCAAATGTATGTGTTTTCATCTCATCAATTGTCGGAAAAAGAAGATACTGCGATGCTATTATCTGGTCAGTATCAACATCCTGATTGAATTTAAAAATCTTACCCATTTATAGTTTCCTCCATTTTATTGTTGAAATCGCTTTTTTTTAATTATACCATATTTTTTATTTGCTGTGAACTGTGTGCCTTTATCGTCAATCCAAAATCAGTTTTATTTGATTTCGTATAATTCTTTCAAGCTCTTTTACTCTCCATTCTGGCAGAGCAAACTTACTCTTATCTTCAAACTCAAAATTTTTCATATTTATCAGTCTTCTTCTTGCATCCGGATATAATACTGCTTTTGCAAGGTCGCTAAAAGAATCATACAGTTTTGGAATTCTGCTTTTAATATATTTTTCGTTAAAATCTTCTTTTTCGGCATAACATAATAACGATACATTATGATCAAATAGAGGAGCAGCACTTACTATCTCATAAGTATCCGTATCAAATATAAATCCAAAATTTCCTTTATGTCTGTCTTCATTCAAAATAAGAGCATCAAAAATAAACATATCTGCTAATTGTTTATCCCCAACTCTTTTAGAATACTCATCAATTATATCTGCCGGTAAAGATTTTGAACTTATCAAGCTAAATGGCACAAAACCATATTGTTCATTTGTAAAACAATTGCAAACTGAACATAAACGATTATTATAATTTCTTATATCATATATTACATGTTCTGCTGAAAAAGCATCTGCCACCTGACTTGAATAAAATTCAGAGTATGGCTCCAACCCTGTATTGCGTGCTCCTGAGCTCCCTCTTTTTAACAATTTTATCTGATCATTTTCACGAATCCAACATTTTGCAAAGGTTCCATCTGTACTATACTCAGGAGAGGGCGTTGATAAATTATCTCCGTACATTCCTCCATCAAATGCCGTATGAGCCACAACTTCATTAAACGGATTGCAAAACAAAGAAACCTTTTCCCAGCTCAAATTACTGTCTGCCTGCTTTACCCAAAATGTGTCTGTAAGTGCCAAAGCATGTGTCACGTCCAAAAATCCTTTTATATTATCGCATCCGCTCCTCACAAGAAGTTCTTTTATATGCTCCCTTCCTCTCGGTGCTGCTCTATGCGTGATAAAATTTCCTACATCTTTTATCCAAAAAGGCAGTCTTAATGCATGTACATTTGTTATCCTTACAAGTCCTGATTTTATTTCTAAAGTAAATGTCGCAACAATTTCATTTTTATTCATTAATGAATAATTAGTTGATTCATCCTTTGATACGGAATTTATTTTATTCATAAAAATCCTCATTTCTGCTCATAATTTAGCTTACAATAATACTAATTATATCATCCAATTTTCAGCCATGCAATTACAGCTTTTGAATTCTTGATTCCTGTCTGAAACCTTTACCTCCCATTTATTTTGCTATAACATAAAAATAACAGCCACAGAATATCACGATTTTATCATGTTTTCTGCAGCTATTTTTAATATGATTATAAACTTTTTATTATATATTTACGATTTTTACCTTTTATTTATTATCACTATGCTTTTTTCCTACGATTTCTTTGAACAACTGAACTTTTAAATGCTTTCATCATAGCAGGAGAAAGTTCTTCACAATCTTCATCCAAAACTATTGGCTCTTTCTTTGCTTCTTCAAATAAAAATTTATTCAAATCGCCTTATGGCATCACAGTGTGTGAACTTGAAAAACTCGTTTTTGACGAGTTTTTTGTTTTTGACTCATATTTTTTTATTTTATCTTTACACATTCCTTTTTTAATGTATAATATTTCACACCAAAAAAGGATAATGTTAATCGAACACCTTAATAGCTCAATTATCATTATCCTTTTTATTATATCTTATTAATTTTTAATCCAATCTACGCAAGTTCTTTTATGAAACTCTCAATTCTGTCAAGTCCCTTTTCAATCTGCTCAATTGATATAGCATATGAAAGACGGAAACAGTCTGCAAAACCGAAGTCTGCACATGGTACGATAGCTGTATTGTACTCGTTGATAAGTATATCCGCCATCTGTGGAACGCTGTCAATCTTTGTTCCCTTGTATGACTTGCCTAATACTGCGCTTGCATCTACGAACACATAAAATGCTCCCATTGGCTCAAGTGTATCAAGAAGAGGCATTTCGCATACTCTCTTGTACATATATTTGCGGCGCTTGTCAAATTCAGCATGCATTTTTTCTACAGAATCCTGTGGGCCTGTAAGTGCTTCTACTGCTGCTTTCTGTGCTATTGAGTTTGGATTTGATGTCTGGTGGCTCTGTACACTTCCCATCATCTTTGCGATTTCTTTTGATGAACCTGTATAACCGATTCTCCATCCTGTCATCGCATAGCTCTTTGCAAGTCCGCTGCATGTGATTGTTCTGTCATATATATCTTTTCCAAGTGATGCAATACTTATGTGTTTCTGCTCACCATAAACAAGCATCTCATACATTTCATCTGCTACAACATAGAAATCTTTTTCTACTGCAACTTTTGCAATTGCACGAAGTTCTTCCTCTGTGTAAAGCATTCCTGTAGGATTGTTTGGTGTATTTAATACAAGTGCCTTTGTCTTGTCTGTCACTGCATTTGCAAGATCCTCTGCTGTAAGTTTAAAGTTCTGCTCTTTTGTTGTTGTAACGATTACAGGTACACCTCCTGCAAGTTTTACTATCTCAGGATAGCTGAGCCAGAATGGTGCAGGTATAATAACCTCATCTCCCGGATTTAAAAGTGCAGTAAATATATTTGTAAGTGAATGTTTTCCACCATTGCTTATAACGATTTGGTCTGTATCATAATCAAGTCCGTTAAATTCCTTAAATTTTTTAGATATAGCCTCTTTTAATTCATTTGTTCCTGAAGCCGGTGTGTACTTGGTAAAACCGTCTTTAATAGCCTTTATGGCTGCTTCACAAATGTTTTCAGGTGTGTTGAAATCAGGTTCGCCTGCTCCAAATCCAACTACATCTTTTCCCTGTGCTTTAAGTTCTTTTGCTTTCGCTGTAATTGCAAGAGTTGACGAAGGTTTAACTGCTGCTGCTTTTTTTGATAATTCTAATGACATGTTTCTAACCTCATTCCTGCGACTTTATCGCATAAGTAATTTAATATTTTTACGCCCGTACCAAGAATATTATTCAAAATGAATTTTATTCACAATACGATTTTAATTATCTCACAATATACATATGTACGTCAATATATATGTTAACAATTATATCAAAAAAATATACCCTAAAATTGTAAAAATTAACAAAACCCTTACAATTTCAAGGTATAATAATGTAATTTTATGTTTATTCTTAATTTTCTTAATTCTTAAAGCTATGGATTGGTGCAGGAATTCTTCCGCCCCTGTTCACAAACTCGCTGCAGTCAAACTGATTTACTGGCATTATAGGTGCATATCCTAACAGTCCTCCAAATTCAACCATCTCTCCGACTTTCTTTCCCGGAACAGGTATAAGTCTCGCTGCTGTCGTCTTTTGGTTTATCATTCCGATTGCCATCTCGTCGGCTATGATACCGGCTATTGTCTCAGGCTTTGTATCTCCCGGTATAGCAACCATGTCAAGTCCAACTGAGCAGACACATGTCATTGCTTCAAGCTTTTCAAGTGTGAGTGCTCCGTCCTGAACGGCATTTATCATTCCCTGATCCTCACTAACCGGAATAAATGCTCCGCTAAGGCCTCCGACATATGAAGATGCCATTACACCGCCTTTTTTAACCTGATCGTTAAGCATTGCAAGTGCTGCGGTAGTTCCCGGTGCTCCTGCTCTCTCAAGTCCCATCTCCTCAAAGATGTCTGCAATACTGTCTCCTATTGCAGGTGTAGGTGCAAGTGAAAGGTCTATAATTCCAAATGGAATTTCAAGTCTTTTTGATGCCTCAAGTGCAACAAGCTGACCCACTCTTGTAATCTTAAATGCAGTCTTTTTAATTTTTTCACAGAGAGCTCCAAAATCAAGTCCATGTGCTGACTCAAGTGCTTTTCTCATAACTCCCGGTCCGCTGACTCCGACATTTATTATCTCGTCAGCTTCCGTAACACCGTGGAATGCTCCCGCCATAAACGGATTATCATCAGGTGCATTGCAAAATACAACAAGTTTTGCACAGCCATTGCAGTCACAATCAACTGTAATATCAGCAGTCTCACGGACAATGTCTCCCATAAGTCTTACGGCATCCATATTAAGTCCTGTTTTTGTTGAACCAACATTTACCGAACTGCATACAAAGTCTGTCGCTTTGAGTGCCTCCGGGATAGAGCGTATAAGAAGTTCATCGCTCTTTGTCATTCCTTTAGAAACAAGTGCCGAGTAACCTCCGATAAAATTTACTCCCACTTCCTTTGCAGCCTTATCAAGCGTCTTTGCTATCGTTACATAATCCTCAGTTGTCTTACATGCAGATCCCCCGATAAGAGCAATAGGTGTAACCGAAATTCTCTTGTTTACAATAGGAATACCGTATTCAAGTTCTATTTCTTTTCCTGTAGAAACAAGATTTTTTGCTACAGTTGTGATACGGTTGTATATTTTTTCATTTAATTTTTCAAGATTATCATCTATACAATTTAAAAGGCTGATTCCAAGTGTAATAGTTCTTACATCAAGGTTTTCCTTCTCAATCATATCGTTAGTTTCTTTTACTTCTGCTATATTTATCATACTAACTTTATTTCCCCCTCATTAAATTCTGTGCATTTTATCAAATATATCTTCTCGCTGCGCCTTTATCGTACAACCCATGTCCTCACCAATCTTTTCAAGTGCGCTGTTAAATCCTGCAAAGTCTGTTTTGCATTCTGCCACATCAACAATCATCATCATGTTGAAAAATCCACCTACTATTGTCTGTGAAATATCAAGAATATTTACATTGTTCTCTGCGAGATATGTACAAACTTTTGCAATAATACCCACACTATCCTTACCTACTACTGTTATAACTGTTTTTTTCATTTTATCTTTTCCTTTCTTATCCTAAAGCACAACCATTTTGGAAGGCTCATCTCTCTTTGCCACAGACAGGTCAAAATTAAGTTCTTTTAACCCTATCTCTTCCCACAACTGACATTTTACTGCTTCAAATGCAAGCTGCGGATAATTGTTTTCTTTTGATAAATGTGCAAGAAATGCATATTTCAATTTTTTATTTATAACTTTACATAAAAGGCTTCCTGAATCTTCATTGGATAAATGCCCATATTCACTTAATATTCTTCTCTTAAGTGAATACGGATAACTTCCCGCTTCAAGCATACTGATATCATGATTAGCTTCTATAAATAATACTTCCGTATTTTTCAAATGCGAAATGATATATTCATCATATTTTCCCAGGTCGGTCGCTATACTTGCCTTATGCCCTTCAGCCGTAAGTGTATATCCCACCGGGTCTGCTGCATCATGTGAAGTAGAAAATGGCATAACTGTTATTTCTCCCATTGATACCGGTTCATCTGCATGAACTTCAAAAAGATGATTCATTGAAATAACACCCTTTTTGTCTTTAAGCCTTATGGAATCAAGTGTCCCACCTGTCGCATAAACAGGTGTATCAAACATTTTTACCATCATGTTTATTCCCTGAATATGATCGCTGTGTTCATGTGTTACAAATATACCATTTAACTGCTCAGGTGCAACACCAATCTTTTTAAGTCCCTCTACTATCCTCTTCCTGCTTACTCCCGCATCTATCAAAATGTTTGTATCACCGCTGCCAACATACGTACAGTTTCCACTGCTTCCGCTGGCAATACTGCATATTCTCATATTTACCTCGCTTCTTTTCTATATCCTATTTTCAATCTACCCACTGTATCACAACATTGTCACCATCATTTACAGGCAGCATAAAGTCACCTGGCACACCATTTACTGATGTCTCCAAATGGTCACCGTGAGCCACTGATGTATCTACAGGATAAAAATCAAGTACATCTACAAGAATATATTTTTTCTTTCCTTTCATAACAACCGTGTCACCATTTACCGTAATAGTGATATCATGAACTTCTGCATTTTCTTCTGCATTCTTAGACTGCTCCCCGGCTGTCTCACCACCGGTGCTGTGTGTTTCTACTTTATTATTGTCATCCTGAGTAATATTCTCTTTTTCATTGTTGCCTGCTAATTCACTGTCATACGCTAAATCAGCGTGAAAATCAACAGCATTTTCTCCGGAGATTTCTTCTTTTTGGTCTATTTCGATTTTGCTTTCGTCAGAGTGTTCCTCTCTTTGGTTTTCGTTAGAATGTTTCTCTAACTCCTCTATTGAATATATAGTCTCTTCCGGGAACTCAGGTTCTCCGTACTTTTCAAAAAGTTCGGCATAATTCGGCTCTTCTTTTTTTATTTCACATAATATCGAAAAATTGTCGTAAACTTTCGTTTCCATATCGGCAGGCACATTATTTACATATACTTTTCCACAGTATATTATATCCATGAATTCAAGAACCTGTTTCAATGTATAGTAATCCTGAAACTCTATCTCATCCCCATCCTTTATATCATAAAAACCGGATACAAACTCACCGTTTACTATGACAAATCTTGGACAGAGTATTTCTTTTTTGTTAAACATAAACTTTATAGTTGCTTTGTACTCCGGAATATCTTCTATTTCGAGTACAGCATCTTCACCTGCCGTAGAAGGTTCTATATCTATCTTGGCATTCTGCGTAACAGGTGTGTTCATGCCCACTTCAACACCATTCATTTTTATTGAACTTGATTCACCCTGTTTTCCCCTGAGCATTCTCTTTTCACCATTTACCGTATAAATAATGCTTTTTCCTCTCTTAGGGAACAAATCTTCATTTGGAAATCCTATATTAAGTGCTGCATCTATAACAGTGAGCTTACCATTGTCATACAGCTTAATTCTCTCATCATTTATGTTGACGAAAATAAAATTGTTTCGCTGTTCATAGAAATTCAGGCAAATTCCTACCGGCGTAACAAGAAGTGAATCCACTTTTATATCATCCTGCATAAACGTAATGTTACCCATAACTTCTGAACCTCTGAGTGCCACTCTCTCTTTTGGCAGTTCCAGAAATTCAGCAAGACTTTCAACAAATCCTTTTATTTTGCCTCCGCCTCCGACTACAAAAACAGCACTTACAGATTTTCCGCCATTGAGTTCTATAATCTTATCGGCAACACTCTTGGTAATAGAATAAACTGTGTCTTTTACAACCTCGGCTATTTCCTCGGAAGAAACTTTATACGGAAGTCCCATTATGTCACTAAATTCAACTTCGTCCATCTCTGTGCTTTTACATTTCAATGCATCCGCTTCATTAAAATCTGTCAGATAGTGTTTTGCAAGACATTCCGTGATTTCATCTCCTGCACTCGGTATCATTCCGTATGCAACAATACTGCCATCCTTTGTAATGGAAATATCCGATGTTCCTGCCCCTACATCTACAAGTGCTATATTCAGCAATCTGAATCTTTCCGGTATCGCAACATTTATCGCCGCAATAGGCTCCAAAGTAAGATTAGCCACATATAGTCCTGCTCTCTCAACAGCCGCATAAAGTCCGTCTACAACCTCATCAGGCAGGAAAGTGGCAATAAGCTCACATGAAATCTTATTACATTTATGTCCTTCAAGGTTCGTTATAACATATCCATTCTGATAATAATGTTTAACAGAATATCCTACACAATAAAATTTTATATCATCACTTTTTTTCTCTTCTCTAAGTTTTTCATATGCATTTTCAACACCAAGCATATCAAGTGTGTATATATTTTCCGTTGTAACAACTGTCTCAGACTTAAAATCAATTTCTGCTTCTGCCTCTACAGTCATAAGCACACGTCCCGCTGCCGCAATACATACATCTTTATATGTACGCCCGGTCATCTGCTCAAGCCTTTCACGAATTTCGCTTATGGTGGCCGCAACCATGTTTATGTCATGAATCTGTCCATCCATCATTGCTCTTGTTTCGTGTTCTTTCGAGGTCTGTGCAACTACAGTAAATCCCTTTGTGTCACGATATCCAACTGTTCCAACAATACTTCTTGTACCTATATCCAGTCCAAAGACAAGCTGTTCCGGAACACCTTCCATCTTCACTTTTTTTATCTCGACATTCTCTGTCTCACTTATCACTATGGAACCCCCTTAATCATCACAATTATCAATATTTTACCAAATAAATTGTTATAATACAAGTCTTAAGCCGCAACATCAGAATACCTATAACTTTTATGACCGCATATTCACTGATATGATAAGAAAACAGAAGACTTTGGTGCATACGTTTTAAAACCGCAGTTACCAAAGTCTCCCATTATAATTTATGTATTTAATATTGGAGTCAAAAGGCATTTTGACCCTTGTATCATATATTTTATTTAACTGTTACCTTACAGAATTTGATTATATTCTCCTGATAACAATATACAACAATCAATGCCGTTCCCTTTTTCTTTGCATGAATTATCCCTGCATCATCAATCTCTGCCACTTTTTTATTTGAAGATACAAAATTCAAATTCGGATTGTACACTTTTTCAGGCAATACCGTAATATTTAGTTTCTGTGATTTACCCTTTTTCAAAGTCATTTTTGTTTTGCCCAGCTTAAAATCCTTTATCATAACAATATCGTCCCATGAAATAACATGAATCTTACACTTCACTGCTTTTAATCCCTTTATCTTTGCTGTAACAGTACAAACTCCAAGTTTCTGAGTAGCAGAAACAACACCATTGTTTACTGAAACCATATCCTTATCCGATACTGACCACTTAATTTCAGGCATAACTGCTCCTAACGGCTGTATACTGTATTTAAGTACATAATCATCATAAGGTGTCATATATATTTCATTGTTTCTGAAAACTAAGCTTTTAGGTTTATTAACTTTAGTTTTTTTCTTCCACTTCGCATATACTGTGGCTTTTTTCTCCGTCAATGTCGTGTCTGCTGTAAATTTAGTCTCATATGACTTCCCGTCAATCTTTTGCCTGTAATACCATCCTTTAAAATAGTATCCCTTCTTAGTCGGATCTTTAGGCATTATATTTTCTGTTCCCGACACAAAATCGGCAGTATAATATACTTTTTTGCCAACTTTAAATGTGACTTTTGTACCGGATGCGAACTTATCTATTGATGATATATTCTTGTCAATCCAGTCAATTCTTTCACGAATCCACTTTTTAAATCTGGTTTCCTCACTGTCATATGTCACTTCATTCCCCGAAGGCAGTGGCAAATCAAGTATATCTTTCACTCCTGCCAAAGCCTCCTCATTTAGCATAAAATCATCACCATTATAACGAGAATACTTTTCATTTACATTATAATTTGCTTTTTGTGAAGCATACTGTTTTTTTGAATATGTATCTATAATCCCGCCATCTTTTATGCCTTCAAGAAGTTTTTCTTTAATATATGACCATCTTGCCGCAAATTTATTTCTAAATTTTTCATTTGAAAACAATTTTATAAACCATGGATTTCTTGCTAAATTCAATCCCTCAACCTGATTTTCTCCACTAAATTCAGTAGCACCCCACGCAACATAATCAAAATCCCACAAAGGTCCCCAATAAAGCTTGCCGTTTCTCTTTTTATAAAGATATGTGCTGCCTGAACCAAAAGCATCTCCATTTAATGAAAATTCCTGCACCCAGTAATAATCTATTGCTGAGTCAACATCAAGATACTCATCATACGAAATGCCATCACTGTCTTTAAAATTCTTTCCGAATATAGCGTTTTCCGTCTGTTGCACATAATTTGATATGTAATTATACTGTTCAACATTTGTGTAATCCTCAAAGTCAGGACTTTCAATTGCAAATGTCATTCCCTTCTCGGTATTTATATTTAATCTGTCACTCTCCTGATCACATGCCAAAAGATATCCTCCTGTTATGGCTGAACCACTCGTGATTGCTTTTGTTTCATCGTTCTCAGCAAGATCGTCAATATTTACTCTGCTCTTTCCTACCCTTACCTGTTCACACAGATAATAACTTCCAAGGTACTTGTTATTCATAACAACATTTACAAATTCACATTTTGGTGTATATTCAAGACCGATAGCATCACCAAGCCAGTATGTAAACTTGTTTCTAAGCATTGACACATCATAATAGTTTGCCAAAAGTATCCAGTGTTTATTGGCACCCATTCCCAAAAGGTCTGCTTTTTTATCCAATTTAAACTTGTACGGTCTTTTACTTGGACCCCATGTGGAATTTCCTCTTCCTCTTATGTATTCAAGCTCGTATGTTGCTGTTTTGAGTTCTTTATCAGTATACTCTGATTTATAACCTTCCGGTATATTGAGCGTTATATTTCCATAACACTCTGTCTGGTGATCCACATCTCCATTCATAGATGCTATAGGAGTTATCGACTCATCAATATCAACATTTACCGTCGGTATATCTTCTTCAAGAAAAAACATATACTCTAAAAGAAGTTTTAAGTCTTTTCCTGCATAATCTTTACCATTATTGTCAGTTATTTTAAATGAAACCTTATGTTTTCCGCTGATTTTATCAAGACTAAGTTTTACGCACTTATTATCGTCTAATTTCCAAACATTCTTTCTTTTCTGACTTGGCAGCTTTATCTTTGCAAAACTTTCATTTGAACCATCCAGATAAAAAGAAATACTTATGTCTCTCTTTCTCTCAGCAATTCCCGAAAAAACAATATATCTGCTCTTTTCATTAAAATCAATTTCTTTGCTGATAGTGAAATTGGTTTTCTCAATTTCTTCTGTATTTCCACTCACCATAAGTGCTGATGTGCTTTCATGCTGAGATAAGATAATTTTTTCATTATCCTTACTAAGAATTTTAGACTCATATAACTTAGAAAACTCCTGCTTATCATCAGGACTGATATATGCATCAGTTTTATTATCAGCTGTTTTGATATTTGCTTTTTTAATGCCCGCACCGGACTTTTTTGCACCAAATCCAGTCTTATCGCTGACTAAACTTTCCTGTTTCTTATCAGCTTTCTTTACAGACACCGCTTTGGAATAATTTCCACTGCCAAATACGGTAACCAGTGATATAGCTGCTGCCAAAGTCATGGCTATTATTTTTTTCTTTTTTTTCAAAAAAAACACTCCTTTCAAATGTATGTTGATAATGTGTCATCCATTGCATATATCAACATATCCCACCTTATATAAAGACTTTTTATAAAGCTAATACAACGTAAATTAAATCTTTGGTACATTGTACTAATCTCTTATGATATTTTAACATAGACACATTTTTGACACAATATATTTGAAAGAAATGTAAGTAATTCTTAAATATTTGTACCGGCAATATTTTCTATCTGCCAGTCTATAGGTTCTATTCCGTTCTTTTTAAGGAAATCATTTGTCTGACTGAAATGCCTGCATCCGAAAAATCCTCTGTATGCTGAAAGCGGACTCGGATGTGGTGCTTTCAATATAAGATGTTTCGGGTTGGTTAACATTGGTATCTTGCTCTGTGCAGGTCTGCCCCACAACAAATATACTATCGGTCTGTCCTGCTCATTTACCGCATTTATCACGGCATCCGTAAAATGCTCCCATCCCTTATTCTGATGTGAATTTGCCTGATGCGCCCTCACGGTAAGAACTGTGTTTAACATAAGCACTCCCTGATCAGCCCACTTTTTAAGATAACCGTTATTTGGTATATAACATCCCAAATCATCATGAAGTTCCTTATAAATATTCTGAAGTGAAGGCGGTATTTCTTTTTGACTTGGTGGCACAGAAAAACTAAGTCCATGTGCCTGATTTACATTGTGGTAAGGATCCTGCCCGAGTATAACAACTTTAACTTTTGACAGCGGTGTAAAATGAAATGCGTTAAAAATATCATCAGCCGGCGGATAAACAACGACTCTGCTGTATTCTGCCTTAACAAAATCAAATAAATCTTTATAATACGGTTTGGCAAACTCCGGTCTTAATGCCGGAAGCCAGTCATTATCAATCATTCCCATAATAATCCTCCACTAAAGTCTCACACTTATTCCTTCATCTCTGAGATATTGCTTAACTTCATTTATCTCCAGTTCTTTATAATGAAAAAGAGAAGCGGCAAGAACTGCATCTGCATTTCCCTCTGTAAATGCATCTTTGAAATGCTCAAGTTTACCTGCACCACCCGATGCAATGACAGGTATATTTACATTGTCAGAAACTGTTCTTGTCAGCTCTATATCATACCCGTCTTTTGTTCCGTCACAATCCATACTTGTAAGTAAAATCTCCCCGGCTCCGAGTTCATATGCTTTCATAGCCCATTCTACCGCATCTATTCCCATATCAACTCTTCCACCATTTTTGTAAATATTCCAGCCTTTTTTGTCTTCTCTTCTCTTAGCATCAATAGCAACAACAACGCACTGACTTCCAAATTTCATCGCAGCTTCTGATATAAGTTCCGGATTCAATATAGCAGCAGAATTTACGGCAACCTTATCTGCACCCTCTCTCAAAACAGCCTTAAAATCATCTACTGTTCTTATTCCGCCACCGACAGTAAATGGTATAAATACTGTTTCTGCAACTCTTCTAACCATATCTATTTTTGTTGCCCTTGCATCGGAAGATGCGGTTATGTCAAGAAATACTAATTCGTCCGCACCCGCTTTTCCATATGCAGCACCGACTGTAACAGGGTCTCCTGCGTCTTTCAGGTCAACAAAATTTACACCCTTTACTACTCTTCCGTTATTCACATCCAAACATGGAATTATTCTCTTTGTAAACATGTATCTACCAAGCCTTTCTTTTTCTGATTCTATTTGCACAATTCTCTGGATATAATGAACAAATACCTCACCGACAGTATTTTCACACTATAACTCACAAAAATTCTTTAATATCCGCAAGCCGACATCACCGCTTTTTTCCGGATGAAACTGACACGCAAATATATTGTCATGTTCAACAGATGCATGGACATGAGTTATATATTCAGTAGTTGCTGCTACATCATTTTCGTTTTCTGCCTGAAGATAATATGAATGCACAAAATATACATATGAATTATTAGAAACTCCCTTAAAAAGCCTGCTTCCTTCTTTTACATCAATAGAATTCCATCCCATATGCGGAATTTTAAAACCTTCTTTTTCCGGAAATTTTACTATCTTTCCCGGAAGAAGTCCAAGTCCTTTTACCCCCGGTCCCTCTTCACTGCTTTCAAACATAAGCTGAAGTCCAAGACATATTCCTAAAAATGGTTTATTTTCTTTAACAAGCTTATGTATAACATCTACAAGTCCAAACTTGTGAAGTTTTTCCATAGCATCACCAAAAGCACCGACTCCCGGCAAAATAATTTTATCTGCTTTAAGCAGTTTCTCTTTATCTCTGGTTACAATACATTCCTCACCCAGATACTGCAAAGCCTTCTCAACACTCTTAAGATTTCCTGCATCATAGTCTATAATAGCTATCATTGTTGTATATCACCTCTGTTGTCTTTTTTGTAAGTTTACCACATACAAGGCATATTGTCGATATGACAATATCTAAAAATCACCGATAGATGTCCATCCATCGGTGATTCTGCTATTTACTTATTTATTTGCTATTTCATTAACTTTTTTTGTATAATCACCGCCACTTAAACTAAGTATGTCGTATGCCTGTGATTTTGATAAATAAAATTCCTCTGACAATATATCAAGTATCTCCTGATATACACTTTCGAGTTTGTCTTCTATCTCGAGGTCATATGCTGTTTTCTTATTGGCATCATATTTTTTCAGTCCCATAAGAAGTGCATCCAAAGCCTCCGGATACTTTTTAACATTTTCATAATTCTGATATGCGTCAATCGAATGCTGAACTTTCATAACAGTTACTATTTTCTGATACTGTTCAGGGTCTTTTTTCTTCATATTCGTTCCGACAGCATATTCATATGCCTGTGAATACTTACTCATATCAAAATAATTTTTGGCTTTTTTCTTATCAAGACTGCCACTAAAACTGTTTGTCAAAATAACTGTTCCCAAAAGCAGTACCATTCCTAATAAAACAACAATAGTAACTCCTGCTTTGTTGAGTTTTCCGACTACCTCCTGAGCTGCTGCAGCTTCCTCTTCTTCTTTTTTAGCAAGTTTTTCAGCTTTCTTTGCTGCCTTTTCCTCAGCTTTTTTAGCTTTCTTCGCTGCTTTTTCCTCGGCTTTCTCAGCCTTTAACTTTGCTTTTTCCTCTTTTTTCTGTGCCTTTTCAGCCGCCTTTTCCTCTTTTAGCTTTTCGGCTTCTTCAAGCTTTGCTTCCTCTTCTTCTTTAGCCTGTCTTTCAGCCTCAGCAATCTCATCCGTGACTACATTTCCAAATACTTTCTTAAAAAATCCCGGCTTCTCTGCTTCGCTGTCATCGCTATCTTCTGTCGGAAGAATATTTGCTATATCTTCCTCCCCTGACTCACCAATCGGTATGTCAGGTATATCGTTTATATCCGGTACTGCATCAGCAGAAGCATTATCAAGGCTCATAATATCCTCTGAACTCGAATCATCACTGAGCATTCCCAATAAATCTTCAATATCATCTGCCTGTTTGCTCTCTGTCTCTTCTGATGTATCTGTTATATCTCCTTCTGCCGCATCAATTGAACCGTTTGTGTCTAAATTATCCAACAAACCGCCAAGCATATCATCAATGTCTGCCGAATCTGCATCTTCACTATCTGCCCCGTCTTCGGATAATGACATTATATCTTCTTCAGGTTCTTCCCCTCCCTCTGGTATTGACATCACATCTTCTTCAGGTTCTTCCCCTCCCTCTGGTATTGACATCACATCCTCTTCAGGTTCTTCTCCTCCCTCGGGTATTGACATCACATCCTCTTCAGGTTCTTCTCCTCCCTCGGGTATTGACATCACATCCTCTTCAGGCTCTTCTCCTCCTTCGGGTATTGACATTATATTCTCTCCAGATTCTTTCTCTCCCTCAGATATTTCATCACTTTCATGCAATGACATTGCATCTTCCTCAGATATAGCAGTTTCATTGGATGTATCTTCTTCCGGCTCTGCACCATTCTCAGCATCTGCAGATAACATATTTTCGCTGACATCTTCTTCCGGCTCTAACTGAGGGAAAGTGGTTTGTATATCTTTCCCATCTGAAAGTTCCGATGCAACACCGTCTTCCTCTGTTATTCCAACATCTGGAAGAGGTATATCTATTGTCATATCGACATTATCATCATTTCCAGCTTCGTTAAGTTCAGAATCATCCATCTTTATAGATGCAGCAACTTCCGGAAGTGCAGACAAATCATCCATACCATCAAGTTCATCTAACTGTGGCAATCCCTCAAGGCTTGCAAGATCATCATACTCTACAAAATCATCAAGTCCATCATAAACATCATTGTCTGAATTTTCCTCTTGTAAACCATCCTTTTCAATATTGTCTTCTTCTCTCAATCCACTTTTCTCCTTGTCCACATTAAACTATTCAGCCTGCACATTTCCAACAAGCTTATCAATTTCAGAAACCAACTGACCGATTTCCGGCTTTGAAAGCTGTGCATCTGCTCCGAGCTGTTTTCCCTTAATCTTCATTTCCTCATTTACAAGAGATGAGAATATAACTACCGGTAAATGATTCATATCAGGATCATCTTTGACAAGTTTTGTGAGACGGTGTCCATCCATCTGAGGCATCTCAATATCGGTTATAATACATGCAACTTTTGAATCTAAATCTCCGCTTGCATTATACTCCTGAAGTTTATCCCAGCATTCCTGTCCATTTGCAGTTGTTGTAATATTCGTATATCCTGCCTGCCCAAGACAATTCACAATCATCTTGCTGAGCAATGCTGAATCTTCCGCTATCAAAATCGGAGTCTCATTTCTTGTTCTGTGAGTCATTCGCTCAACATCAGATATTTTAAGTCCTGTCTCAGGATTGATGTCTGAAACAATCTTTTCAAAATCAAGTATAATTATGAGTTTCCCATCAATCCTTACAATTCCTGTCGCCATCCCCTCTCCGGCTGTGTTTATTGTAGAATCAGGTTTTACAATATCTGACCATGACACTCTATGTATGCCCAATACCCCATTTACATGAAATGCAGTATTTAATTTATTGAAATTTGTCACTATGTACATATCACCAGCTGGTGTCTCCGGTTTAGGAAGATGTAAACATTCTGCCAAATCTATAATAGAAATAATTTCATCTCTAGGCATAAATATCCCCTCTATACGCGAATCTGCATTCGGTATGGGAGTAGGTTTCTGAAATGAAATAATTTCTCTTATTTTCGCTACATTTATTCCATAATAATTGTCTGCAACACGAAATTCCAATATTTCCAATTCATTTGTTCCACTCTCTAATAAGATTCCTGTTTCCATATCCGTACCTCCACTGTATGTCTGGTCATTCCAAACTTTGTATATGATTATTTTATTTGAAGCTGAGCCACCATATCTTTATTTGTGACTTCAAGCACCACATTGTTCAACTTGATCTTTGCCGGGATTTCAAATACCACAATTGCATTCAGGCTTTTTTTAGCCGATATTTTCTTCTTGATAAAATGTATGTCCTCATCCGCGATAGTCAGAAGCGGTGAATCCATCTGTTTTCCATCTACAGATAACACATACTTGCTGTGATTCTTGGTCATATCAAGCTTCCTGGCTGAGCTTGTATTATTCTTAAATTTCAGCTTTACGACAAAAAGTTTTTTACCCGCTTTAGAAGAAATATTTGAATCTTTCGTACTTATATTTGAATTAAATTTGTACCCGTCAAACCTAACCTTAAATCCCGGCACCTGTAACGCATCACTCATCGAAACATATGTCTGCTTTGGCTCTTCTATTGTCTGTGCTGCATCAGATGGTGTTTTACTATTCTGAATTTCAGCCGGCGTATCTGATACCTTTGGTGTTGGCACCACTGTCGGCTGCACACTCGGCTGTGGTGTTGCAGTCTCAGTTTCACTGTTTAATTTTATCGAATTTGAATAACTTTTGTCATGCATAAGCAGATTGTCCGCAATATATTCTGCCATAGCATTATTTTGGTCTTCGGATAATGTCGGTACACTCGCACATCCTGTCAAACCAATAACTGTGACCGCTGCCACAATGAAAATCCTTTTTCTCATACTAACCCTCCGTGCTTTACTACACTTTTAATACAGGTATATATTTGCTGATTTAACCCATTTTTTGTCTTTTTATATAATATCACATATATTGCAACATCGTCAATGAATAAAGTAGCCGCAATATTTAATTTATCTAATTTTCGGTATCGAGTTCAAACCAAAATTCAACACCGTCATCATGATTTATGACGCCGAATTTCTGATTCATTGAGTCCATTATAGCCTTAACTATTGATAATCCTATTCCGCTGCCGCCATACTCTCTTGTTCTTGCTTTATCAACTTTATAGAATTTTATCCATATCTTATCGAGTTCATCCTCAGGTATACACTTTCCTGTGTTAAATACGCTGACTCTCACAACATCGTCATGTTTTACCATACTCACGTTTATTTTTTTCTCTCCGTCAACATGATTTATTGCGTTGCTTATATAGTTTGTTACAACTTCCTCAATCATGTATTCGTCAGCCCAGACATACAAAGGCTCATAATCTTCCATCGTTATCACAGCCTCTTTTTGCCCGGCTAATAACAGTGCTGAATTTATAACTGATTTCAAAACCTGAACAATATCAAAATGTTCAAAAGAAACCTGATTATTTCCAAATTCAATCTGATTCAGAGTAAGCAGTTTCTTTACCATCTTATTCATTTTGTTTGCTTCGTCTATTATTACCTCACAGTAAAATTCCCTGCTCTCGACATCATCATTAATATTATCCTGCAACCCCTCAGCATATCCCTGTATGAGTGCAATAGGCGTTTTTAGTTCATGTGACACATTTGAGAGAAACTCTTTTCTCATCTCATCTATCTGAATTTTATTCTCGATATCCTTTTTTAACTCATTATTTGCGGCTTTCAGTTCTGATATTTTTTCTTCCAGATTTTCTGACAATGTATTTATACTGCTTCCCAATGCGCCAATCTCATCATCACTCTTTACCGGATAACGCACCTCAAAATCAAAATCTGCCATTTTCTGAGCAATTCCCGTAAGCTGTCTTATCGGTTTTGTGAAATTATTTCCTATGAATACCATTATCACAACACCAAACACGATTACTCCGATACCGACATAGAGCAAAAATGAATTGAAAATACCTATATTTTCCGTCATGCTTTGATAATTCGTGCTCACATAAATAAACGCACCTGAATCAAGTTTTCCGAACAGTTCAATATAATATGAACCTATTCTCTCATCCAAAACCTTATAAACACTATAATTATCCGTAAGCGTCATAAGATGACGTTTTTTATCTTTGACCGCAAAACTTTGTGTGTCTTCTATTCCTATGACATAATCTTTAGTCTTGTCAATCACATCTTCTTTCTGAAATTGTGTTATTATATTTTCGCTAGGATAATCATATTGATAATACACTTTTCCAAAAAAATTATTCAATCTAAAAACATACACATTTGATGTATTATTTTCGGATAATATTTCGAGATCCAATGTAGAATCATCAGACAATGTCGCACTCTCACCTGATTTATAATCACTGTCACTGTTTATGATAGAGTTTGCATTATCATAGCATCCCTCCAGCATCGACACTTTGCTGTGCTGATAATATGCAGGCAAAAATATCCTGTTCATAAACCAGATTGCCGCAAGCGTAAATCCAAGCATTCCTATCATTATTAATATAAGTTTGGTACGAATCGACTTTATCCCGAACATTTTTTCGTTATTTTTCATATTATCAAACCTCAAATTTGTATCCCATTCCCCATATTGTCTTTATATATTCACCTTTTTTCCCCAGTTTGCTGCGAAGTTTCTTTACATGGGTATCGATGGTTCTTGCATCACCAAAGTAATCATAATTCCATACATTATTTAAAATTCTCTCTCTCGACAACGCAACGCCCTGATTTGTGACAAAATATGTAAGAAGCTCAAACTCCTTAAAACTAAGCTCAATAGGCTCTCCATCAATCTTAACCTCATGTGCCGACTGATTTATATATATTCCACCGACTTCAATATCTCCGTCGTCAAGCTGATTTGTACGCCTTAGTATCGCTTCTACTCTGGCCACCAGTATCTTTGGACTAAATGGCTTTGAAATGTATTCATCCACGCCGAGTTCAAATCCAAGCAGCTCGTCTTTTTCATCACTCTTTGCAGTCAACATAATAATAGGAACCTGAGAGTATTTTCTTATCTCTCTTACTACCTCCCAGCCATCCATTTTAGGCATCATGACATCAAGTATAATCAAAGCGACATCTTTATTTTCATAAAATTGGTCAACTGCTTCCTCACCGTCTCCGGCCTCCAGCACATCAAACTTGCTCTTAATCAAAAAATCCTTTACAAGTTTTCGCATTCTCGCTTCATCATCAACCACCAAGATTTTTAATTTTTCCATAATCGACCCCCACTTTTATTATCATTTATTGTTTTCAGCATATTTTTGTTTGTCCTTTAGTTCTTTCTCTTCCTTTTCAAGAGCCTTCTGCCTGTCATCAAGCGTCTGTTCCCATTTTTCATACTTGTCTATCAATTCATTTTCCATATTAGATTTGTAATCCGTAAAATATGTAAATACCGAATACTTTGATTTTACTGTTATTATGACAAGTGCAGCTAACAATACAATTAAAAATGCAATAGCCATATTTTTTATTTTTTTCCCGGTTATGGCCTCTTCATATGCTTTCTTATACCTCTCCGCATTTCGTGCTGCCTCATCCTTACTCATTGCAGGTACTTTCTGTACCACGGCGTTTTTTGATGTCACCGGTACATACGCAAGATTTTTTTCCATAACGGTTCCTGACGAAATAAGTTTCTTTCTCATATTATTGACAAATTCAAGACCTACGACTGTCTGAAAGGACTTCTTATCTATAGCCTTATTATAAACTTTCAAAACCGCTTTCATATCAGACATATTTGTATTAGCTACAATATATCCTATAGTTTCCTTTTCCTTCATTGCACGCTCAAATTCTTTTTTTGATGAAAATTTAAATCCATCCAAAACCATTTCTTTTTCGTTTACCATATTTTACCCCGACTTAAATATCATTTGAAATAATTTGAAACTTTTTACCATGTATAACGATTTCTTATATAATCGTTATACATGCTGTCTTTATTTACTTTTATCTTTTAGTTCTATACTTTTGAATAATCATACTTTAAATTATCTGCGAGCCATTTTTTCACTACATTTAAAGTAGTTTCGTTTATAATTGCCTCTTTGTTTTCCTTCTCATAATCGCTTTTAGTCGCATATTTTTCAGAATTATACTCGTATTCCTCATCAAGTACGCTCTTATAATCCTCATCGCTGTACTTAATATTTTCAAGTTTTGCGATTGCCATTGCCGCAAGGTTTTCTTTTACGGTATCCTTTGCAAGCTCCTTTAAATCGTATTTCTTAAAATCTTCAAGATTATTATATCCATACTGTTTCAAAACCTCATCAATACTGTAACCGTAAATTTCAGCCATATCATAATATCCCTGAAGATTTTCTTTTTCCGCAAGTGCCATCATATCCGAAGGGTATTTGATTACATTACATACCTCCATAACATCAGACCATGCATAATCTCCCCTGTCATTTTTATTTTCTTTTAACAGTTTTTCTTTGATATATTTTTTATATTCACTGACTGTTTTATATTTTCCGGAGGATATCTGATTTACAAATTTGTTGTTAAACTTTGGCACAATTTTCTTTCCACATATATAATCAACCGTAATCTCAAAATCAACATTATGCCCGTCCACTCTCTCATCATCATAAGTTCCTTTTGGCACTTTACAGGTAAATTTCACTTTTTTGCCTGTCTTTGCGCCCAACAATGCTTTCTCAAAGTCCTCAAGCCAGTCACCTAAACCTACGTCTATATAGTCTTCGCCACATGTGATATCTATTTTCTTTCCTTTAATGGAGCCTGCATATTTTGCATAAACTTTGTCACCATCTTTGACTTTTCCCTGCTTCTTCTCATACTTTGTATTGTCCTCAAGCATTGAATCTATCTCTGATTTTATATCATCCTCTGACACACCTACATTTACGGTAATATTTTTATAATCGCCAATTTCTATATACTTTAAGGCATCAAAATCTTTGCTGTATGAACTTACCTGCTCAGACGATTTTTCTTCTTTCTTATTCTGATTAAGAAAATATCCGGCAGCAATTCCCGATACCAGTCCTACTATAAGAACACAAATAATTGCTGTTATAAACACAGTTTTACTCATACCCTTGCTGTTATTTTTGTTTTTCATGCTAATCTCCAATTTCTGCATTGCTTTTTATTCTTCTCACAGCTTTACACTGTTTGAACAAATTATATCACAACTGCTTCTGTTTATTAAGTAATTATTTTAATTCTTGCAACTCTAATATACCTTTAACTTCATTTACAATATATTCGGCACCAGCCTCTTCTAGCTCGCCCTCTTTTGCAAAGCCATAATATACTCCAAGAGCCTTAATACCGCAGGCGTGCGCTCCTATTACATCGTGTCTTCTGTCCCCTGTCATAAGTACACTCTGCTTTTCTTCCCCGATTATATTTAATCTTTTCAAAACCTCTTCTATAACCGCCTGCTTCGTATTTCTGTTTTCTTCAACGCTGCTGCCGACAATTTCATCAAAATATTTTGCGAGTTCAAAATGTTCTAAAATTCTTTTTGCCGTTTCCTCCGGTTTGGAAGTTGCAACCGCCAAAACAAAACCTCTCTCTGATAATGTTTCAAGTACCTCTTTTATTCCCTCGTATGGCTCATTTTCAAAAAGTCCTGTCACATTATATCTCTCCCTGAATTTTGTCGTCGCTCTTTCAGCCTCTTCTCTGTTCATTCCTAAAATTGTCATAAAACCGTCAGTAAGAGGCGGACCTATAAATTCAAACAAATCGTCATCATTCTCAATAGTAACTCCAGCTGCATCCATTGCATACTTCACACAATTTATAATTCCCTTACTGGAATCTGTCAATGTTCCATCAAGGTCAAATAATATATATTTAAACATAATAATCCTCCTGCTGATTTTTTAACAGTGCAAAAGCCACACTTTGCCCTTTTTTCGCTATGTTACAAGCATTTTCCTATATCATAGCATTCCTAATACCTAATATCGTAAAAAATAAAAAGAGCCCGGGAAGGCTCTTTTTATCGGATAACATACGTTATCCAGCGTATAATAGGGTGGGAGTAGAAAGTTTTCACTTTCTGAGATAAAAGTATAATGATAATATATGTCTAAAATATGTCAATTTTGTTAACATATCGTTCATATTTTATCTTTTCTTAAATTATTTTTATATTTAATTAAAAATTGTCTATAAAAATGATTATTTATTTCTACACTTTTCTACACTTTTTCTACATTTTAATTTTATAGGTACTTTTCTACATTTTTAGGTAGAAAAAAAAATTTATCTACAACTGATTTTAAAAATATTTTCATATATTATCACATATCTGATAATTTTTATATGATATATGACAATTTTTAATTGATTTTTGTAAAAAATTGTGCAATACTGTTTTAGGAATGTTTTACAATTTTTGTGTATATTAAACATATATATTTGGGATATATTTATATGAAAGATATACATATTGAATTGATTTTAAAAATGGGCATTTCAACAATACAATAAAACATATTATTCAGGAGGTTTTTTAAAATGGCGTTAAAAAATCAGTATCTTATTGACTTACTTGAAACAGTTAAAAAAAGAAATGCAGGGGAACCTGAATTTATTCAGGCAGTTATGGAAGTATTTACTTCTCTTGAGCCTGTTGTTGAAAAAAGACCTGACTTAGTAGAAGCAGGTGTATTTGAAAGAATCGTTGAGCCTGAAAGACAGATTATCTTCCGTGTACCTTGGGTAGATGATAACGGTAAAGTACAGGTAAACAGAGGTTTCCGTATCCAGTTTAACTCTGCTATCGGACCTTACAAGGGAGGTCTTAGACTTCACCCATCTGTATACAGCGGTATCATCAAATTCTTAGGTTTTGAGCAGATTTTCAAAAACTCACTTACTACACTTCCTATGGGCGGCGGTAAAGGTGGTTCTGATTTCGACCCTAAGGGTAAGAGCGACGGAGAAGTTATGCGTTTCTGCCAGAGCTTCATGACAGAGCTTTGCAAACATATCGGACCTGACTGTGACGTTCCTGCAGGTGATATAGGAACAGGCGCAAGAGAAATCGGATATATGTTCGGACAGTATAAGAGAATCCGCAATGAATGGTCTGGTGTTCTTACAGGAAAAGGACTTACATATGGTGGTTCATTAGCACGTACAGAAGCTACAGGATTTGGTCTCTGCTACTTTACAGACGAAATGCTTAAAGCTAACGGAAAGAGCTTCAAAGACCAGACAGTTGTTATTTCAGGTTCAGGTAATGTTGCTATTTATGCTACAAAGAAAGCTACTGAGCTTGGTGCTAAGGTTGTTGCTTTATCTGATTCAAACGGATATATCTATGATCCTGACGGAATTGACCTTGATGTTGTTAAGCAGATTAAGGAAGTTGAAAGAGGACGTATCAAAGAATATGTTGACAGAACTTCTCATTCAAATGCTACATACACAGAGGGATGCAAGGGAATTTGGAGCATCAAGTGTGATATCGCTCTTCCATGTGCAACTCAGAACGAAATCGATGGTGAAAGTGCTGCACTCTTAGCTAAAAACGGATGTTACGCTGTATCTGAGGGAGCTAACATGCCTTCTACACCGGAAGCTATTGATGTTTACTTCGCAAACAACATGCTTTATGGTCCAGCTAAGGCTGCAAATGCCGGTGGTGTTGCAACATCAGGTCTTGAGATGAGCCAGAACTCTGAAAGACTTTCATGGACATTTGAAGAGGTTGACGGAAAACTTCACAACATCATGAAAGAAATCTTCAAGTCATGTGACGAAGCTTCTAAAGAATTTGGTATGCCTGGAAACTATATGGCAGGTGCTAATATCGCCGGATTCCTTAAAGTTGCTGAAGCAATGAAGGCTCAGGGATGCTGCTAATTTTTAGCTGATTTCTTATAATAAATTATATAAATTTAAAAGTAGTTTTTAGCTATAAAAATTTATATAAAAAGGATGTCATATTTTGTATGGCATCCTTTTTTATGTTCTATCTTTAATTACAATATTCCTTTCAATAGCTATAGAGTTTTTTATTTTAACTATTATTCTATTTCCTGTCCTCTCTTATATGATTTAAATAGTGCATCTTGTCTTTCTCATACTGTCTTTTAGTTTCATTATCTCTGGTAAGTCTCGATTTTGCAAATTTTCTCCGCTGTGCCTCTTCATCTTTAAATATGTTCATAATCCCATTGCTGGTATTCTCAATACACTTTTGACAATACCTACCCACCGGAAAAAGTGCACCACATCTTTCACATCTTTTTACATCTTTAAATTCTTTAGGCATTTCAAGTCTTCCATCTTCTAATAACGCATCTATAATTTCCAAACTAATGCCTGTATTATTTGCTATTTCTACCGCCGGTGCCGGTCCATTTTCTTCAAGATATTCCTTTATAAGACCAAAATAATCGTAATATATTTTATGACATCTGGGACATGTATATTTTCCTGCTCCTTTAAAATATAATCTTTCAAAACAATCCGGGCACTCAGTTGGTATATTTTTCTCTATCTGTTCTAATATATTCTGTCTGTCAAACCCCATATCTCTTATCCTCCATTCCCCTGCTTCTCTATTCTTGATTTATTTATAAGGAATTTTTCATCAAGCAGTCTCTTTTTTATATATTCGACAGTATCATCAATAAATTTTATTATGCTCTTATAATCTAAAAATCTGCTTTCTTCAATCACATGTTCTTTCTCAAAGAAATGATTTAATATCCACATACGGCTTTTATCAAGGTCTATGCTGGTTATCATATCTTTTATATAATATCCGCTTGTCTCTTCCAATATATCCTTTGCCTCCAAAAGTTCAGGCATTTCTCTTACAAGTTTAAAATCAACCAAATCCGTATCCCTGTTAAAATAAACAAAAGTCTCTCTGTCATGGTCAGTCAGACCTATAACAGATATATTCTCAAAATATTTTGGTCGTTCATACAAAACAAATCGTTTGTCTGTCATCATATGAGTTATATATCCAAGATAAAGTCCTCTCACATACTTTTCATCCTCTAAATGTTTCTCCCAAAATCCTTTGAGCCTTTCTTCAAATATTTCAATAGTTCCATCTTTTCCAAAGTCACCATCAGGTATTCCATCCCTGAAATGTGTATGCAGTTTCATACTTCTTTCATAATTTTTATGGTTCATTATCCCATCAGGACAAATATTACCAACAACAAACATTTTTCTATTTAAATCCGTACCATCTTCCTCTTCAATTGATGTTTTTATCAAATATCCATTCTTTTCAATAAAATCTGCCAGCCTTACAGCTATAACAAGGTGTATCATTGTCCCTGCCATTTTTCCCCTCTTTTCTTTTTTATTCTCTCCTTATCCATTATCTTCATTAAAAAATTAATATAATGAAAAATTAATATAATGAAATTTCAAACTATCGAAAATTTATTTCATGCGCTCAATCAGCATATTCCCATTTTGGCTAAGCCATTGCCTGTAAACTTTATAATCAGGCATGACTTTCTCTACTTCTGCCCAAAACATTTTTGAATGATTCATCTGCTTTAAGTGGCAAAGTTCATGAATAACTACATAATCCCTTACTTTGTCCGGTGTCAGCATTAACAGACAGTTAAAGTTCAAGTTTCCTTTACTGCTGCAGCTGCCCCACCTGGTTTTTTGATTTTTAATAGTAATTTTTCCAAACGTAACTCCCATGATATCAGCGTAATATTTTACTCTGTCAGGTATAACCATTTTTGCCTCGTCTTTAATTTTTCTAATGTCATCATCTGTGAACTGTTTTTCTTTTCCTCTACGGGTTTCCTCATATCTGATTTGCATATGTGCAAGATGCTTCGCAATCCAATCCTGCTTTTGCTCAACGAACTTCATTATTTCTCTGTTAGACGCTCTTTTAGGTGCTCTTACTATAACCCCTAAGTCCTGTCTTACTTCGATGGCAATTGTTTTTCTGTTACATTTAATTATCTCTATTTCAATTTTCTCTTTGTTTTCCATAATATTATTATATTATATGTATGTTATGTTATCAACTTCTATATGTACGTTGTTATATATACATCAGCATCAAAACCATAAACACTTTTGGTACATTTTTAAACAAAAAAAGTACCGAATTCCTTTATTTAAGGCTTTCCGGTACTTTTATGACTAAGCTGAAAATGGGACTCGAACCCACGACCCCTTCATTACGAGTGAAGTGCTCTACCAACTGAGCTATTTCAGCACTGCCTTATTATTTTACCCTATTTCTAATTAACGGTCAAGATATTTTAACTAAATATTTTTATTTGTATTTTATATTCTTCAAAATTCAAAGTTATTTTTCATTATCTCTGTATAATTTACATTATCGTCTTATCAATCTCAGTTATTTTATCAATCTCGGATTTTGTCAGTTCTCTGTATTCGCCTGTTTTCAAATCCTCGTCCAATACAAGACTTCCCATACTTACTCTCTTAAGATATGTCACCGATTTTCCGAGTTTTTTCATCATTCTTTTAACCTGATGAAATTTGCCCTCATGTATTGTTAAAAAACAAGATGACACACCATTTTGCTCATCTGTGTTTATATTCGACATCTTTGCCGGAAGTGTCAGTTTTTCTTCTCCAATATCCAAACCTTCCTGTACAAGTTTTGCATCATTCTCATCAAGTATCCCTTGTACTTCAACATAATATTTCTTTTCAACATGTTTTTTGGGTGATAACAATTTATGCGCAAGTTCCCCGTTATTTGTGATTAACAAAAGTCCCTCTGTATCTATGTCAAGTCTGCCAACCGGAAATAAATCTTTTTTATTAGAAGATTTTATTATATCAATAACGGTTTTATGTTCTCTGTCATTTGTTGCTGATATGCAACCCTTCGGTTTGTTTAACATATAATATTCATATTTATTATAACAAATTTCACTGCCATCCACCATGACCTGTGATGCATTTTCATCAATCTTTGTTTCAGGCTTCACCACTTCTTTTCCATCTACATAAACTCTGCCGGATTTAATTATTTTTTTTACTGAACTTCTCGACCCTACAGACATTTCTGTAAGATATTTATCCAATCTCATCATTTTTATCCCCTTGTTTACTTTAAACGCCGTACTAAATATGATGCAAGAGTCAAAATCCCTCTTGAGCTCAACTTCATAAAAAAATCTAATATCACGGCAAAATTTATCTAAAATGAGCTGAACCGTTTAAATATAAAATTATATCTAATAGTTCAGCTCTGACTATATGTTATAAATAAACTTAATTTTATAATCTGTCATATAATTCTGCATATTTGAGTGCTGACTGTCCCCATGAGAAATCTTTTGCCATTCCTCTGTCAATTATCTTGTTCCACTCACGCTTACGATTGAAATATACATCTTTTGCATAACGAATAGTATTCAGCATTTCATGTGCGTTATAATTACAGAACGAAAATCCTGTTCCCTTACTCTCGTATTCATTGTATGGTTCTACGGTATCTTTAAGCCCTCCTGTTTCTCTTACAATAGGAACTGTTCCATATCTGAGACTCATCAACTGGCTAAGTCCACATGGCTCAAAAAGCGATGGCATAAGAAATGCATCACATGCCGCATAAATCTTATGAGAACGTTCATTTGAATAATAAATATTGGCAGATACTCTGTCATGATACTTCCACTCATAATGTCTGAATAAATGCTCATATTTTTCTTCACCTGTACCAAGTACAACAAGCTGTGTATCTTCGGCACATATCTCTTCAATGACGTAGTCAACTAAATCAAGACCTTTCTGGTCAGTAAGTCTTGAAACAATACCTATCATAAATTTTTTATCGTTTTCCTCAAGCCCCAGCTCTTTCTGAAGTGCTCTTTTATTTTTAATTTTTTCTCTTCTGAATGTCTTTGCCGAGTAATTTTTATAGATAAGAGGATCCGTCTCAGGATTATACTCATCATAATCTAATCCGTTTACTATTCCAAAAAGGGAATTGTCCCTTGCACGCATAAGACCGTCAAGTTTTTCTCCATAAAATGGCATCTTAATCTCTTCGGCATATGAATCACTAACTGTAGTAACTAAATCAGCATAAACTATACCACCCTTAAGGTAGTTCGCATCACCATAAGCCTCAAGCTTATCTGAGGTAAAAAATGATGAATTTATACCTGTAATATCTTTTACTTTCTGTAAATCCCACACACCTTGGAATTTAAGATTATGTATAGTCATGATTGTCTTAATATTTGTGTAGAATGGATTCTCCTGAAACATATCATGAAGATACACTGGAATAAGTCCCGTCTGCCAATCATGACAATGAATTACATCGGGGTGAAAATCAAGACTCGGAAGTGATGACAATGCTGCTTTACAGAAAAATGCAAATTTCTCTATATCCTCATGTATATAACCATATGGCTTTGGTCCTGCAAAGTAAAACTCATTATCCACGAAATAAAAGGTTACACCTTCATACTGCATCTCCATGATACCTACATACTGTTTACGCCAAGCCAAATCTATATAAAAATGAGTTTTGTAAACCATCTTATTTTTCCATTCATCAGGAATACATGCATACTTTGGTATCATAACCCTTACATCATATTTCTTCTTGTCAAAACACTTTGGCAGTGACCCTACTACATCCGCTAATCCTCCTGTTTTAATAAAAGGAACACACTCTGATGCTACAAATAAAATATTTTTCAATAAAACCAACCTCCTTCGCCAATGTTTATATACATTATACCCTAATTTGCCGGCTCTGAAAAGTATTTTTCTGTCAAACTATCATTTTCCTATTCATTTTATATTCAAGTCTTATCTTATCAGATATAAGTGCAACAAATTCCGAATTGGTTGGTTTTCCTTTCCCTGAACTTACAGTATATCCAAAAAGTTCTTCTATTGTATCTACCTTGCCTCTGCTCCATGCAACCTCAATAGCATGTCTTATAGCCCTCTCAACTCTGCTCGATGTCGTTTTATGATTTTTTGCTATGGTAGGATATAATCTTTTCGTAATCGCTCCAAGCATCTCGTCATCATTAACCGACATGATTATCGCATCTCTAAGATACTGATATCCTTTTATATGTGCAGGCACTCCTATTTCGTGTATTATATCTGTTACATCTGCTTCAAGATTATATGATTTTTTCAGCATTTTGTTTCCGTTCTCATATATTGTATTTATTACATGATTTTCAGCATTTTCTTCATTGACTGCTGTTCTTATTCTTGAAAGTACCATCTGTGTGTCAAAAGGCTTGAGAATGTAATATGCCGCACCAAGCATAAATGCATTTTCTGTAACACTCTCCTGACTGACAGCCGAAATAACTATTATCTTTGGAACTGAAGTTATCTTTTTCTTCTCTTTCAACCTCTCCATAACACCCAAACCGTCAATTCTCGGCATTATAAGGTCAAGCAAGACCACATCAGGATTGTAGACTTCTATTTTTTTCAATGCCTCCTCGCCATCGTTAGCTGTTGCTACTACATCCATATCCGTTTCTTTTGTGATTGCATCCTTTAGTAAATTTACAATTCTTCCGTTGTCGTCAACTACTAAAACTTTGATGTTGTCCATGTTTACCTCCAAATTCGACTTTCTGTTTTACTACTTCTTGATAATATTACCTTACTCATCATATTTCAACGGTAAACACTCTCTACATTTCGACTTATAATACCCTGTTACATCATCGTTCACTATGTTTCTCTACTATTTTCTACTTTTTGACAACACCGTTCTACTTTATTATAAAAATCAATTTGCTATTTTAACATCTTTTCAATAAATATTGCATAGCCTTTAGTCGGTTCATCTACAAAAACATGCGTAACTGCCCCTACTATTCTGCCATCCTGTACTATAGGCGAACCACTCATTCCCTGGACAATCCCCCCTGTCTTTTTCAGAAGTTTCTTATCAGTAACTTTAATAACCATATCTTTATTTTCTTTTGCATTTTGAATTATATTGCAGATTTCAATTTCATATTTTTTAACATCATCGTCCAATTGACACAATATATATGCTTTGCCTTTCTTTATATCCTGCTTAAGTGCGACAGGAACAGCATATTTATTGTCACAGTTTACTGCCTCACTTTTTAGGATTTCGCCCTTGATTCCTGAATCATTGTTTGAAATAATACTGCCTATGCGACACCTGTCAGATAATTCCACACTGCCTGATATCTGCCCCGGTACACCCCTCTTGCTCGGTATAACCTTATTTACTGCAGCCTCATACAAACCTCCTGCTGATATGTCAACAAGCAGTCCTGTATCTGCATCAGCTATACCATGTCCAAGTGCGGCATAAGTATTATCAGGTGATATATATGTTATGGTTCCTATTCCTTCTGTATCCTCCCGAAGCCATGTACCTATTTTCACTTTTCCATCCTCATTCTCTATAGCTTTAACCTTTACATCTATCTTTTCTTTTCCCCTGCGGATTTTCATCTTGATATTTCCACTTCCAAGTGTCTGTAAAATTTTTTCGATATCATCGATTGAAGATACTTCTTCGCCTGCAACATTATAAATGTAGTCTCCAGCCTGAAGAATATTTTTAGACGGACTGTAACTGTTCCCTCCCTTTCCCACAACCGATGATGTTCCAAGAACCATAACACCTTTTGCATTGACATAAATTCCCGCTGCTCTCCCTGACGGAATAAGTTTTTGCTTTTTTACAACATTAAATTTTATATTTCTGTAATGAAAAATCCCAAACAATTTAAGTTCAGCCTTGCAGCTTCCTGTACTTTCTCCTGCAACCACCTTTACTTTTCCACCATGTTGAGAATTATTGAAAACTTTTATAGTATCACTTGCGACATCATTGCACTGAACCGGAAGACTAAAATCAAATGATTCCTCTGTATTTTCAATAATATTTATATTTGCAGGTATTTTTCTGTCAAGATACCATACATAATATAAGATTGAAACTACAATATCTAATAACAGTAAACCTATAAGTATAAACTGATAACATTTTTTTCTCTGCATAATCATATCCCCCGGAAAAGCATTTATTTTTATAAATGTACACATGCACATTTTCTTTTCTGATAAATATAATCTGCAAATACTTCAAAAGTATTCATAATACTTTATGCTGTCAGCCTTTTTATCGACTCCTCTTTTTCTTTTCCTGCTAACTGTTTCATCTCTCTTGCACTTTCCATGACTGCTTCTGTTATCCTTGCACCTCCTAATATTCTCGCAAGTTCGTCAACAGACTCATCATCAGACAATCTTCTTATAACCGTACTTGTGTGATTGTCAGTATTGTTTTTTTCTATAAGATAATGACAATCTGCCATTGCTGCAATCTGCGCAAGATGTGATATACATATAACCTGATGTGACTTACCTATAAATGCCATTTTTTCGGCAACTTTTTGTGCTGTCCTGCCGCTTATGCCTACATCAATCTCATCAAAAATAAGTGTGCTTATAGAGTCATGCTCAGCTAATACAGCTTTTATGGCAAGCATAATTCGTGAAAGTTCACCGCCTGATGCTGCACTCCCTAAAGGCTTTAAATCTTCTCCCGGATTTGTCGATAACATAAATTCAATATCATCTTTTCCGTTTATATCAAATTCACTAAGTTCCGTAACAGCTATCTCAAATTTAACCTGTAAAAAATTCAAATCTATAAGTGCATCGATAATTTTCTTTTCAAGTTCCTTAGAACAGATTTTTCTGATTTTTGATATCTGTTTTGCAAGTTCTGATAATTTTTCTTTGTATAAATTTATTTTTTTCTCTAAATTTGCCTTATATTCCCCATATGCCTCATATTTTTCTAATTTTTTCGTAAGATTTTTGGCATAACTTTCAACCTGTTCCGTAGTAGCTCCATATTTTGCCTTAATTCCTCTTACAAGGTCAAGTCTCTGTTCCACATTTTCAAATTCTTCACCCGTATTCTCAATATCCGAAGCATATGCCTGCAAATCTCTGTTAAAATCCATAATAAGTTCATCTATTTCTGATATTTGGCTGGCAAGATTTTTTAAACCGTCGTCATACTCACTAATCTTACCTAATATACGTGAACTTCTTCCAAGCATCTGAGACACATTTTCCACTCCTGTATCCGAACTTCCCATCATGGAATATATCTCTCCTATCCCACTTTCAATCTCATTTAAATTTGAAAGATAACGATACCTCTCCTGTAACTTTGCTTCTTCCCCCTTTACAAGATGAGCATCCTCAATCTGTTCCAATTCATATTTAATAAATGAAATTTCTCTAAGACGCTCATCTTCAGAAATCTCTTTCCCATTGTACTTTTCTGACATATCCCTATATTCTTTGTACATCTTACTAAATTTGACATCTTTTCCGCACATCTTTTCTCCGACATATCTGTCAACAATCTCCATATGCTTGTGTTTGTGAAGAAGCGACTGCTGTTCGTTCTGTCCGTGAATATCAATAAGTATATCAGCAACACTTTTAAGCATGGAAACATTCACTGTCTCTCCATTTACCCTGTTTATAGTACGGCTTTTCGTAACTTTTCTCGATATAACAAGCATATTTTCCTCAAGGGAAATCCCCAATTTCTCCAGTTCGCATATCTGCTCATCTGTCTCTGCAAGAAATGTCAATTCTATCAATGCAAATTCTGTTCCTTTTCTAATAATATCTCTTGATACTTTTCCACCAAGGGCAATATTTATAGAACCTATAATAATAGATTTTCCGGCACCTGTCTCTCCGGTAAGTACGTTAAGTCCGTCTGAAAATTCAACTTCAATTTCATCTATAACAGCTAAGTTTTTTACATGAAGATTTAATAACATATCAATACCCCCTCAACAGTCTGTTTTTGCTCATTTATTTAATATGAATACTAACACACTGAACAGTTGTTTGTCAAGAACATATTTTCTGAACACATTTTCTCTATTTTAACAACGGATAAAAAACAAATAAAAATACCGACCGCCAAAAGTCAGATTAAAAATCTAACAATTGACGGCCGGCTCATAAGACATTTATAGGCTGGATGTCAGGGTCAAGCCACCAGATAGCAATTTGTATGCAAACATACATTGCTATCTGCTTTTGACCCTTGCATCATAATTTACCGGTTCTTGTTATTTACCGATGTAACATTTATCTGGCATCCCAGCTTGCAGCCGTTTACATATGCATATATGTATGCGGTTCCTATTCCTTTGGCCACAACTTTTCCGTTCGTTACCACAGCTACTCTCGTATTAGATGAGTACCATGTGACGGCATTTGCAGTTCCATGAACTATCAATGTCTCCGAATCGTACTGTCTGAGATTAAGTTCAGATTTGTTAAGTGCAACAACATTTACATTAACTGTTGATGATACACCGCTTGTGGCAAGTATCGTAATAGTTGCATTACCTGTACCAACAGCCTTTACAACACCTTTTCTGTTTACTGTTGCAACTCTCTTGTTGTCACTTGAGAACTCAATATCATCTGAATTGTCTGATGGCAGAACTGAGTATGACAATTTCAAACTGTCTCCACGTTTCATCGTCACATCCTGCTGCGCAATAACAATACTTGTTATAGGAGTTGGCTCAACTACCTTGACAAAGCACCTTGCTCTCTTGTTGCTTCCGTCAGTAGTTGTCGCGGTGACATATGCATCACCCTCGGCAATGCCCCAGATTTTACCTGAACTGTTTACCTGAAGAATATTCTTATCTGAGCTTTGCCATTTAACTTTCTTAACAGATGCAGATTTCGGTTTAATAATTGCATGAAGCTGTTTACTTCTTCCTACATAACAAACTGTATAGTTAGTGTTAAGCCTGATACTTGAAACACGTCTTATAACTCTTACCTTACAAGATGCCTTAGCATGTATTGCATCTTTTGTCATAACGGTAACTCTGGCAATACCAACTCGTTTAGCAGTAATCTTTCCTCCACTCGATACCTTTAATATTCGTGAGTTTGAACTCTTCCATTTAAGTTTAGGCGTCTTTGCTGCATTAGTTTTTACCGTTGCTTTCAGTCTGTATGACTGATTTAAACCAATTCTTATATTATGTTTATTAAGACTTACTTTTGAGTAAAGCTTTCCAACTTTTACTTTACATGTAGCTGACTGTCTATACTTTGTAAGAGTGCATGTTATTGTACATGTTCCTTTCTTTTTAGCAGTAACCTTACCTGCTGAATTGACAGTTGCTATTTTTGTATTAGATGATTTCCATGTCGCTGTTTTTTTCGCATTAGCAGGTTTTATAACTTTCTTAGGAGTGAAACTCTGACCAATTGCGAGGTCTCTCTTCTGTGGTGAAAGTTTGAAATCAACCGCATTGTCAACATGAACTGCAACAGTTGCATTAAATCCTCCGTCTACAGAAGTACATTGTACAATTGCATCTCCAGGTCCAACACCTGTTACAACTCCATTTGAATTTACAGTAACAATCGTTTCATCAAGAGACTGATATATAACTGTTTGATTTGTAGTATCCTCAGGTGTAAATTTAGGCGTTATTGTAAATTCGTCACCACATATAATATTCTGTGTTGTCGGAGAAACCTCAAAACCTGTTGCGTATATAGGTGCTTTCTCAACTGTAACGATACATGTACTTGTCCATACTTTATTATCGTTTGTCGTATCCTTGTAAGTAGCCGTAATTACTGTTGTTCCCTCTGCAATACCTGAAACAACACCGTCAGCATCAACCGTAGCCTTTGCTTCATCAGAAGATGTCCATGTTACATCTCTTATCGTAGTATCTTCAGGCGTAAATACAGGAGTGAGCTGTATTGTACTTCCTATATAGACGGTATCTTCACTCGGTGTAATACTGAAATCAGTAGCTGAAACTTCCTGCGGAGTTACATATACCATACATGTTATTGCTCCACTTTGTCCCAAATCTTCAGCCACACAGCTAAGAACTGCTATACCCTCTTTAACACCAGTAATAACACCTTCCTGTGTTACGGTAAATATTGAAGTATCGGATGAAGAATATGTAACATTTTTATTTACGTTCTCACTCGGTGTAAATCTAAGATCTACAGTTTTTGAGCCACCCACAGCTATATATTCAGCATTTGAACCAAATGCGATAGATACAAGCCTGTCTCTTACTGTTACAACGATAGTCGCCGAAGCAATAGTATGATTGTCATCGGACTGTGGAAGTACCGCCGATACCTTAATTGATGTTGTACCAGGTCCAACTGCTGTAATAACACCACTTGAATTTACAGTAGCAACCTTAGCATCATCAGATTTCCATGTCATTCTCGTATCTGACGCATTCTCAGGAAGATATGTTGTTTTAACCGTATATGTATCACCTTTTATCATACTCAGATTTGTCACATCCGTAGTAATGCTTGTCATAGGTCTTGACTGAATAATAAGGTGACACGTTGCATACATATTTGCACTTTGCAGTTTGATATACACATCACCCTCTCGCTTCATCGTTACCTTACCTGATGAATCAATCTCAGCAATATCTGTCGGCTTTACGTCTGAAAGTGATGTTCCTTCTACACTCCACTTAAAGTCAGACTCATTCTCAGTTGTATCTGACGGACCATATATGGCTTTCATAAATACATATTTCATCGCCAATGTTGTTGTATATGTATCATACTGCGTAACCTGTTTTGTGTCCTGATCCTCAACACCTATTGCAAGTTCCGTTACAGGCTGCGTAACAGTAACTTCACAAGTTGCATATACATTGTTGTCAGGGTTCAATGCAGTAATAACTGTTTTTCCTGCTTTTAAAGCGGTAAACATTGCAGATGGATTTGTAGTTCCTGAAATCTGCTCTATTGTACCCACTTTTGGATCTGATGAAAGCCAGATAAGATTTCTGCTCTCAGTGAGATCTGTCGCTATAATCTGCTGCTGCCCAACCTCAACCGATACCTTATTCGGTACAATATTAAATTTGTCCACACTCTTTCTTACGGTAATCTTACAGGTGGTCGTCAGGGTCAAACCATCCGAGTTCGTCCACGAAAGTGTTACCGTAACCGGTCTGTTCGATGGTGTTTCTTTCTTTGCTGTAACCGTTGCGTACTGTCCATTCGTTGAAATACTTATATATTCATTATTTGAATCGTCCGACGGATCCCACTTGAACTGGTCTGCTTCCGTAGGGGTATCCTCACCGAACATACCGTATAACAACTGGGTCGAACCAACCGACATGTCTGCCGTCGAAACATTCATTGAAAACGTCTGCATTACGGTGATATTTACATATACAATACCTGAGCCATCAGGCTGGTCACCAAGTTTATTAAACTCCGGTATATTTGTCTCAGAATTTTGATTGGGATGTCTCTCTACAATCAACTGAGCTTTACCTGTAGTTTTTGTATTGATATTCCATGTACCGTTGTTAAACTCAATTATGCTTGTACCATCATTTCCATCATAATTTGTATTAACATGTGCAGAAAAGTTCTTCTGCAATGCAGATAATGATATGTTAAAAGCATTAGTTAAATCATAATGTCCGCCGATATTGATGGTTACATTTTTTGTCTCATAATTTGTTTTAACCTGTACACCACCTGCGATATTTACCGGGTCACAATGATATTTCTTTCCTGCTGAGTTATCGAGATTATCAAATCCCGGATATGTCTCCGCAACGAAGAACTGAACTATATATGTTTCCGATTTAGCTTTTAACTGATATTTTCTCAAAGATGGAAGCCATACAAGTTCGGCATCGTCCTTGTACTCTGCTGTTGAATTTCCAAGAGAATCCTTTATAAGGACTTTTTTACTGCCTATTTCTTTTGAGATAACCCACACAAGCTTACTGCTGATAGATTCATTAGGATTACTCTCAAATTTTGCCTGACAATCAAGATAATCACCTGTTCTTACAACAAGAGACTGACTGTAAACATCTGAATTGACAATCTGTCCATTTGCCGTTCCTGAACCGTCAGCTGACTCATATTTAACTTCCGGTCTTACATATACCCAGATTTCATCCGTATATGATACCGTGTCCCCCGTTTCCTGATATGTAACAGTCAATTTAGCTCTACCGGGACCGATAGCAACAATTCCTTTCCCCTCAACTTTTACAACATCCTTGTTACTACTTACCCAGTCACCATTTTGGGCATTACCAAACATAAAATTAAGTTTTGTTTTCTGCGTTGAATCACTTGCACTTGTACCAAATTCAAGTCTTGTAGTAGTCGCACTATGATAATCCATAATAATCGCCTTACGATCATCAGTATCAAAGACTTTTGTCATTTCGACACCTGTAGTTGGATCAATAGACTCATTTATAGAGAACTGTACATTTATAGTAAATGTAAATGACTTTGTTGTCTCTACGCCATTTATATTTTCCGTAACAGTAAGTCTAAGACCTGCTGAACCTTGTATTAATGCTTTTGTAGCAATACTTCCTGTCGTTCCTGTAGTTGTAACCGGCGTTCCAACATAGTTGTTCGTTCCTGCCTGTCCTATAAGAAGAACATCGGGTTTCAAACTCTGCCACTCATATTTAGTCTGTGAATCCTGTGCACCTGTAACAGTGAAAAGATCATTAAGTCTACGCATAGTATATTCCTGACCTGATGTCAAAACTTTACCCGCACTATCGTAAATCGTGTATGTACGTGCATCCGCAGCTTTTGTCGTAAAATGAGCTTTCACCGCAAACCCTACTAAAAAGACGAGCATAAACATCGCTGTCAGCCCTGTCATAACTTTCCATTTTTTCTTTATCTTTTCCTTTAATCGATTCATAATTCCTCCCCTGGCTCACTCAATCCGTCTTTTTGGTACTACCCTTATAATATATTATCGGCACAATATATTATTTATATAATGATGCAAATTGATTATATACAGAAACGGAAACGATATACACTTTTAATTATTCATCCCAGTTGTGATAAACATCCTGTACATCGTCATCTTCGTCGAGAAGATCAAGTGTACGATTAAGCTGTCTTATATCATTTTCATCTGTAAGTTCTACATAATTCTGTGGAATCATAGTAACTTCAGCACTTGCCATTGGATAGTTTTCCTTTTCAAGAGCCTCTCTTACTGCTGAAAAATCAGCCGGTGCTGTGATTATCTCATATGCTTCTTCTTCGTCAGAGAAATCTTCTGCGCCCGCATCAAGTGCAAGCATCATAAGTTCATCCGGATCCACTTCTATATCATTATCCTCAAGTTCTTCTTTTGAAATAATAATCTGACCTTTTTCATCAAACATATATGACACACATCCCTGTGTTCCGACACTTCCGCTTCCTTTTGTAAAAGCGTTGCGCACGTTGCTTGCAGTTCTGTTTTTATTGTCTGTAAGAGCTTTTACTATGATGGCGATACCGTTTGGACCGTAACCTTCATATGTAACTTCTTCGTAGTTTACACCGTCACCATCGCCTGCTGCCTTTTTGATTCCTCTATCGATAGTATCATTTGGCATATTGTTTGCTTTTGCTTTTGCGATAACATCACGAAGTTTGCTGTTATTTTCAGGATCTGCACCGCCTTCTTTAACAGCTACGGCTATCTCACGTCCGATAATTGTAAAAATCTTACCCTTTTTTGCGTCGTTTTTCTCCTTTTTATGTTTAATGTTTGCAAATTTTGAATGTCCTGACATCTCTCTATTTTCCTTTCTTTAAATAACATAATATAATACTTTCCCACCATAACTAATTTATTTTAGCATTTTTCCTTCATTCTTGCAAATTTATTTTTCTTCTTTAAGCAGCCTGTCTATTCTTGTCATAACCCCGGGGACCTCGCCTACTGAATGAATTGCACACATCACCGTATCATCACCTGCTATAGTCCCAACTACTCCGGGAACTTCGAGATTGTCAAGTGCCGCAGCTATAGCCATAGCCATGCCCGATATTGTCTTTATTACAAGTATGTTTTCAGCCTGATCCATCCACAGAAATCCGTCCTGCAGCACCCTCACATATTTGTGATAAAGATTTGTTTCTTTTTCCTGCAAAAGCGTATATTTCTGATGGACTCCGTCAACCGAAACTTTAGTCAGCTTCAGCTCTCTTATGTCCCTTGAAATTGTTGCCTGCGTTACCGCAAAGCCTTCCTGTTCAAGTCTTTCCCCAAGTTCCTCCTGAGTTTCTATCTGATATTTGCCTATAAGCTCAATGATTTTTGAACGTCTTTCAAGTTTCATATTTCCTCCCTTTTCCCTAACAGCCTTTTACAATTCACCGTTTAACTTCTCTCTCATTCTCTCATAAAATCCTATTTCTGACAACTTTATAAGTCTTGTTGTCGCATGCGGCACTTCAAGAACGAGTTTATCTCCCGTTGACAATTCTCCTATCGTTCTTCCGTCAGCAGTCACCATCGCAAGATCTATGCCGACATCTTTCGTCTGACCTATCTCAAGGGTTATTTTTTCTTTTGAATCAACTACAAGACTTCTTTTGTTGAGCGAATGTGCACATATCGGCGTAACTACCATAGCTTTAAGATTTGGCACCATAACAGGTCCGCCTGCTGACAGGTTATAGCCGGTTGAACCGGTCGGTGTAGAGATAATAAGTCCGTCTGCTCTGTAGACATCTGCAAGCTCATTCTCAAGATATACTTTCACCGTTATAAGTCTTCCACTGCCTCTCTTGCTAATAACAATATCGTTTAATGCATAACATGATGAACGGCTGTCAGGCTGTTTAAAATATGATATTTCTTTTAACATCATTCTTGATTCTATCGTATAATCACCACTTAACAGCTTATCAAGTGCAGAATATACATTCTGATATTCGACTTCCGTAAGGAAACCCAGATTTCCCGTATTTACACCAATAATCGGCAATTCCGTATGTACAAGATCTATTGCTGCCTGTATCATGGTTCCGTCACCACCGAGCACAATTGCACATTCCGTATCTTTATCTATATGAGCTATATCAGTAAAATGCCTTATGCCTGCTGACTGCGTCATCCTGTTTTCAAGTATCTCACATCTGCATTTCTTCTCTTCAAGATATTTTTTTATATTTAATGCTTTATCGTAATTATCCTTTTTATCACTGTTGGTTATAATACAAAAAAATGTCATTTTTTTGCCCATGCCTTTATATTCTCCTTTATGGCAAGATTGTCATTATCTGTCACACTTAATATATGAACAGATTTAATTTATTATATATCCAGTTTCTGATGAGCTTTCTCTACGATTTCTTCTGAAAGTACGGCATATTTTTCTTCGTAAATATCTGCTGCCTCCGCTGTCTTTTCTTCCGAAACTTCACACTCTGTATCTGTCATTTCAGTGTTTTTTTCTATATAAAGAAGATACTCTATATTTCCCTCCGGTCCTTTTATAGGTGAAAAACTAAGACCAATCACGTCAAATCCTATGGCAACGGCATATGTGATTATATTTCTCACTACCTCAAGATGAACCTTTTTATCTCTTACAACACCTTTTTTGCCCACCTTATCTTTTCCTGCCTCAAACTGCGGTTTTATAAGACAGACTACCTGTCCGTGGCTCTCAAGCAGATTTCTAACCGGAACAAGCACCTTTGTAAGTGATATAAATGCCACATCGATTGATGAGAAGCCTATTTCATCCGGTACATTTTCATGTGTCACATATCTGATATTTGTTTTTTCCATTGAAACAACACGTTCATCCTGTCTCAATTTCCAGGCAAGCTGGTTTGTTCCAACATCTATCGCATATACCTTATGTGCACCGTTTTGAAGCATACAGTCCGTAAATCCTCCTGTAGATGAACCTACATCCATACAAACTTTATCCTCAAGAGGAACCTGCCAGAGTTCCATTGCTTTTTCAAGCTTATAACCGCCCCTGCTCACATATTTCATAGGAGCACCTTTTACCTCTATGACAACGTCCTCGTCAAATGTACTTCCGGCTTTATCCTCTCTCTGCTCTTTCACGAAAACATTTCCTGTCATGATTATTGCTTTAGCTTTTTCTCTTGACTCGGCTAACCCTCTTTTTACAAGAAGTACATCTAGTCTTTCTTTTTTCTTATGCTCTTTCATTCTGCCTCCATTCAGCAATCTTCTTTGCTATGCTCAAAGCATCTATCTCATACTTTTTCTTTAATAAGTCAACACTTCCGTGTTCTATGAATTTGTCAGGCAATGCTATATTTTTGATAACAGGCATGTCCTTTGCATTCTCCTGACACCAGTGAGACACAGACTGCCCAAATCCTCCCGTCAAAATTCCCTCTTCCATAGTCACAATAAAATGATGCCTGCTTACTGTTTCAGAAAGCATTGCTTCATCTATAGGTTTTATAAATCTGGCATTCACAACACTGACATAAACACCTTTATCTTCAAGAAGTTTTTTTACTTCCCATGCTGTCTCAACCATACTTCCGACAGCTATAAGTGCAATATCTCCACCTTTAGCGATAACTTCACTTTTTCCGTATTCTATGTTGTCTGTAAATTCATCAAGGCCTGTATACGCCTTTCCTCTCGGATACCTGACAGCTATCGGACCGTCAAAATTCACGGCAAATTCAAGCATCTTGTCAAGTTCCCAGACATTTTTCGGTGCCATGACTGTCATGTTCGGCATACTGTTAAAATAAGAAATGTCAAATATTCCCTGGTGTGTCTCTCCATCACTTCCTACAAGACCTGCTCTGTCAACAGCAAATACTACCGGAAGTTTTCCTATACACACATCATGTATTATCTGGTCGTAAGCTCTCTGAAAAAATGTCGAATATATTGCTACTACCGGTTTCATTCCCATTGCTGCCAGACCTGCTGCAAATGTAACCGCATGTTCTTCTGCTATACCTACATCAAAAAATCTGTCGGGGTATTTAGCTGCCATTGCACTGAGTCCTGTTCCCGACGGCATTGCAGCCGAAATAGCTGCTATATTTTCATCTCTGTCTGCAAGTTCAACAATTTTTTTGCTGAAAACAGAAGTATATGTCAGCTGTTTTTCCTTATTTTTAAGCGAACCGTCACTTGGCTTAAAAGGTGCAACTCCGTGAAATGCCGATGGATCATTTTCTGCCGGCAGATATCCTTTTCCTTTTTTTGTGCATACATGGACTATAACTGCTTTCTGCAGCTTTGAAGCATTTTCAAATGCATTAACCATCTGTCTGACGTCATGCCCATCTATAGGTCCGATGTAAGTTATCCCCATATCCTCAAAAAGCATTCCCGGCACAAACAGTCTCTTCACAATATCTTTTGCACCTTTTATGTGGTCTGCAAGAACATTGCCTATATGCGACATGCTTCTCAATCTGTTCTCTACATCTTCTTTAAGTCCTGTATAATTTGTATTCGTTCTTATATTTCCAAGATAATTTGACATTCCACCTACATTTTTCGATATAGACATCTGGTTATCATTTAAAACAATCACAAGATTTGATTTTAATCTCGCCGCATTATTCAATGCCTCAAACGCCATACCTCCCGACAGTGCGCCATCACCTATAACAGCAAAAACTCTGCTTTTTTCATTTTTGAGGTCTCTTGCCTTTGCCATACCGAGAGCAAGGCTTATCGAAGTTGAACTGTGTCCGGTATCAAACGCATCACAATCGCTTTCACTTCTTTTTGGAAATCCACTCATTCCTCCAAACTGTCTCAATGTATCAAAACCCGCTTTTCTGCCTGTAAGCAGTTTATGCGTATAGCTCTGATGTCCCACATCCCATACTAAATGATCATTAGGAAAATCAAGGCAAAGATGAAGTGCCATGGTAAGCTCGACTGCACCGAGATTTGATGAAAGATGTCCGCCGGTCATACTTATTTTGTGCACCAAAAACTGTCTTATCTCTTTTGCCAGAATTTTGTAATCCTTAGAATCTATTTTTTTTATATCATTTGGTTCATTTATCTTATCAAGTAATTTTCCCAATTTATTTGCTCCATTCCACTGTCTGCATATAATAAACAGCAACTTTCTATTTTCTTCTGTTTATCAGTTTTTCTATCAATGTGTATAAAAACTGATTTTCATACGGCAGTTCTTCCATTATTGAAAGTGCCTTTTTTGAATATTTTTCTACATCCTCATGAGACTTTTCCAGTCCATAAAGTGATACATATGTCGTTTTGTCGTTTTTTTCATCACTGTGCACCGTTTTTCCAAGTTCCTCTGTTGTACTTGTTACATCCAGTATATCATCCTGAATCTGAAATGCCATTCCAATATTTAAGCCTGCCTGCTCCATAAGTTCTATATATTTTTCATCTGCTCCTGCAAGTGCTGCCCCCACCATAAGAGACGCTTCCAAAAGTGCGCCTGTTTTCAATTTAAAAATAAAATCAAGTCTTTCTTCATCAAGTTTTTTTCCGGTAAGTTCAACGTCTACAACCTGTCCGCCGACCATTCCCATTATGCCGGCTTTTTTAGATAATATAGCAAGAGCATTTATGGCATTTTTTGCAGCTTTGGCCGCCGATGCTCCCTTTATTGCCGTCTCATACGCAAAATTTAACAATGCATCACCGGCAAGTATTCCCATATCCTCTCCGTACACTACATGTGTAGTCTTTCTTCCTCTTCTGTAAGTATCATTATCCATAGCCGGGAGGTCATCATGCACTAAAGAATATGTATGAATCATCTCAATGGCAGCCATAAATGGTTCTATAAGTTCTTTGTCCCCTCCGCCAAACATCTTATATGCCTGATACATCATCATCGGACGAAGTCGTTTTCCTCCTGCCATAACACTGTATTCCATGGCATCATATATCGTTTTCTGAAAAGACGGATTTTTAGGAAGGTAGTTTTTAAGCACATCTTCTATATATGATATATTTTTTTCCTGTTCCTGTTTAAATACTGTATTTTCCATAAATTCCATATCCTTACCTTCCTTATTCCTGCTCATTTTCAACTACAATAAGCTTTTTCTCTACCTTGTCTATAGTTTCGGTACATTTTTTTATAAGTTTCATCCCCTCTTCATATTTTTTGAATGAATCTTCCAGCGAAAGTTCCCCACTTTGCAAGTCTACTATAATATCGTCCAAACCTTCAAAACATTCTTCCAATGACATCTTTTTTGCCGCCATTATCTGTCCTCCATATCTTTAAGCCTTTTTCTTTGATGATATAACTGCTTTCGCATATCCGTCTTTAAATGCGAGATTTATCTGCTCACCCTTTTTAAGTTCATCAACAGACTTTATATTTCTGCCTGACTCATCAGAGACATACGCATAACCTCCTTGAAGTTTATAAAGTGGTGAAAGTCCTTTCATCTCCTGAATATACAACTCCAATTGGTGCTTTGATGATACCAGTTTCTGTCTCATAAGATTTTCTATCTTTTCCTGCATGTCGGCTACAAACATTCTTCTGTCATTTATAAGATTTTTAGGGCTTTCATGCTGAATAACAGTTATATAACCTGCAAGTTTCAGCTTCTTAATTTTCAATATATTTTCCATCTGCCATCTTAAAGAATGCCCTGTCTCTCTCAATGCAATCACTGTTTCCCTGTATGAATATACCGCAAGTTCTGCTGCCGCCGACGGTGTCGGTGCTCTCAAATCAGCAGCATAGTCGGCAATAGTTGTATCTGTCTCATGTCCTACGGCACTTATTATCGGTTTTTTGCATCCTGCAATAACTCTCGCAAGTTTCTCGTCATTAAATGCCCACAAATCTTCAATAGAACCGCCGCCACGCCCTATTATTATCGTATCGACATCAGTTTTTTCAAAATACTTTATCCCTTTTATTATAGTCTCTGCTGCCCCTGTCCCCTGAACTTTTGCAGGATACAATATAATCTGTACATAAGGATTCCTTCTATTTGAAACATTGCATATATCCTGTATGACAGCTCCTGTTCTTGCGGTAACTACACCTATCTTTGCCGCATATGCAGGAATTTTTCTTTTTTTAGACTTATCAAAAAGCCCCTCCTCTAAGAGACGCTTTTTTAATTTCTCATATTCTTCATATAACTTTCCAACCCCCTCTTTTGTAATGTTTCTTGCATAAAGCTGATATTTTCCGTCACGCTCATACACGCTTATATTCCCATCAACAATAACGCTCTGCCCCTCTTCAAGTTTAAATTCCAGATTTTTTCTCATAGAGGCAAACATAACACACGAAAGCTGGGAGGTTTTATCTTTTATCGTAAAATAAATATGTCCTGACGAATGATACTTACAATTTGATATTTCTCCTTTTACGGAAATATCATTTAACCTGTAGTCTCTCATAAACATATTTTTTATATACATATTTACTTGAGATACCGAACTTATCTGTCCCATGCCAATCCCCATTCCTGTACAATATTCAAAATAGGCAAAAAGGCAAAACCACTGTTTTGCCTCTGCAAAATATTATTTAATTATTCTGATATTTCTTTGACAACAGATGCAAGTATTCCGTTGATAAAACCTGATGCCTTATCTGCACCATATGATTTTGCAAGTTCTACTGCCTCATTTATAGCAACTTTGTTTGGTACATCCTCCACATAAAGCAGCTCATAAATTCCAAGTCTTAAAATAGTAAGTTCAGACTTCGCTATTCTGTTTACCGTCCATCCGTCTGCCTTTTCCTCTATCTTTGCATCTATCTTTTCCAGGTTTTCTACGAGTTCGTTGAATTTATCCGTAAGCTCTTTTCTGTCTTTTTCATTTGCACCTTCTAAATCTTCAAGGTATATATTCATTTGATTCTTAAGTGAATCCTTGTCATGAAATTCCACCTGAAAAAGCATTTTATACAAATTTTCTCTTATCTGTCTTCTAGTCATATATAATAACTCCATCCTTATTTTTTACGCATCAAGATTCACGCCTGCAACTCTGACATTTACTCCTGATACTTTAAGCCCGGTCATAGTCTCTATCTGCTGACCTACTCTTGACTGCACCTGTTTTGAAATCTTAGGAATACTGTAACCGTATTTCACATTTATGACCATATCAACATGAACACGGCCTTCATTCATAATAACACGCACACCTTTTGTATTTTTTACACCAAATTTATTCATGCCTGCCATGGAACTTACTCCTTCTACTTCAGTAGCTGCCAAAGCAGCAATAACAGACACTACATCAGAAGCTATTTTTACTTCTCCAATATCCTTTTTTTCCATAACAATATCTTCTGCTCCCTGTTCTTTTGCCATAATGTTTACCTCCTTCGTCGCACAAAACAGCGCATTATGATATTATTATATCAAAATCACAGACTTTTGCAATATTATTTCATATTCACCGGCGTAATTACTATCTTATCTGCCGCAATCCCTGTCTTTCTCTTTACAATATCTTCTATCTGTGCTATCTGCTGGTTTGTAAGACCCTCAGAGCTTATTACCACATCCGCATTCCCGTCACTTATACTCACAATTGCATTTTCAAATCCCTTTGCCTGCAGCATAAGTTCAGCGGCATTTTCTTTTTCGGAAATTTTTGTCATGGCTGCAACCTGCTTTATCGCACTTTTCTTGTCGGCAGAAGCAATTTTGTCATCATTGATTATGTTCATGAGTGTTTCTTTGTTTTTGGCTCTTGTCTGCTCACGGTTTAACTTTGAAGAAGCAAAATAATCTGAGCCTATATTGTTTGATACCATAACTGCCTCACCCGGATTTTCTTCGGATGCAACAACCTCACCGCTGTCGGTAATTGTGTATTCGGAACCGTCATCCGACTCAATGTCTTTTTTTCCGTCGGAGTCTGCTTCTGAACTCACATCTGTATCCGAATCATTTCCTATATCCTCCGCCGAAATATCTGCCGTGTCCTCACTCACAACATCAGGTGATGCTGTCTGTCTTGCAGTTATTCCGTTTGTACTTATCTTCTGCCCCGTAAAATTAAGATACCCTGCTGCTATTATCATCAATGCAAGTGCAGTGATAACTATTCCGTTTTTGTGACTTGATTTTTTCATTTCAATAATACCTCCTTGTCAAAATAAGCATTAATCCATCTTCGTTACTTTGATTTTATGTGACTCTATGCCAAATAATGCCCCTACCATGTCAATTATTTCACTATCTTTTTTTCCACCGTCTGCTCCCTCACATACAATTGCCACCCCCGCTATCTTAGGAGATGTCACGCTCACAACATACGGCTTCTCATCACCGCCGTCTGTAACTATCACACTCTCGCTTTTTTCACTTATATCCGACGAATCTTTTCCTTTATTTTCACCGCGTTCCGTATCTTTAAGTGCAACTTTTTCCTCCGATTCCGCCAGCGTCACCATAACTTTCGCCTGCCCTACGCCATCCATGCTTTCAAGAAGTTTTGTAAGCTTTTTTTCCTGTCTTTTTGCATATATATTCATCACATTTAAAGCCTCATCTTCGCCAAGTTCATTGCCTGATGTACTGCTCACGTCATCTGATGATGAATTTTTACTTCCACTGCCGTCAAGAAAACTTCCGGCCAGAATAATTATCCCGCACACTATTATGATAATAATCTTACCCATACCGATTTCATGCATAAGACTGCCTTTTGTTTTTTCTTTTGAAACATTCTTTAACATATCTTTTATGTTTATTTCCAAATCTGTACTTCCTCCTTTTTTAACATGTAATTGCTGCATATATCCGTCCTAAGTTTCTTTTCATTTTTATTAAGCACGCTTACCTCCTCACCTGTATTTGAATAGGCAGCAACTGCCCCTGCTTTTGTATTTACTACAACACTGACTATCTCAAGTTCGTCACCTTTAGTTTTTGTTTTCACCTCAACACCACTGCACGTCACATTATTTTTTTCTGCCATACCCATAACTTGTTTTTCTATCTTTTTTTCACACTGGGATATAACACTCTTTTTTAAGTTTCCCTCCGCATTTTCGAGCTCACTTACAGAATTTTTTAATTCGCTGCTGTAAATATGTTTATTCAAAATATTGTAAAAGTCAGTATCTGCCTCAAAAAATTTTATCACAGGGGTAATAACTATCAATACCATTATCAAGCCGCAGAAAAATTGAAAATACTGCTTATATTCCTCCTTAATAATAAGACACTTCAATACCGATGTTACTATTGTAAATATAAGAATATTAAAAATCAGTTCCCTCATATATCTCTCCAAACACTAAATCACAATTGATGTTAATTGGTCATTGCACTTATAATCGCAATGGATACCGCAAAAAACATTCCTGCAAGTCCGACAGCATAGGCAAGCAGTTTTATCGCATCAGCAGTTATTGAAAGACAGTTTACTATCCTTTTGTCAGATACCGGCTGCAAAACTGCTGCCAGACCTTTATACGCAAATTCAGATACCCACAATTTTAACAGTGGTGCTGCACAAAGTATCACAAGCACGACTATTCCCGTTACACCCACCGCATTTTTTACAAGCCTTCCCGCAAGAAGAACCGAACTTGTGACATTGCTTATCGCATTTCCTATACCCGGAATCGAGCTCCCGATTTTCACCAGAAAAGAATTTTTTGCTTCAGCTGCAAGCGGTGCAACCATACCTTGTACAACATTTATTCCCATGAGAATTATTGACATTGTCTTCATTACAAAGCTGATAATATCTTTAACAAAATCTGCCATTTTAGAAAACAGATCCTCCTCAGACAAATGATTTGCTATCTGCAGCCAGAAATAAACCTTAATGCCCGGAATCACAAAATTTAAAAGAATACCGTCTGCAACTGTTATCATTACAATTGCAAGCTGATAATAACCGGTACCAAGTCCTGCGCCTTTTGTAAAAGAAATACATATAAAATATGCCGGTGACAATACTTTCATGAAATCAAATATTTTTGACAGTGTATCTATTGCGATACTGCTTGTCTGAATAAATGCATTGGATAATATTGCAAAAAATAATATGTATATTGTATAAAATCCCATCTGTGCTACTTTTTTTCCCTGAAGAAGTTTTGAAAAATTTGTTATCAGGGCACCTGAGACAGCAATAAATATTATATTGATATACATTGCTTTTTCATTATTGAAATTTGAAACTATTCCATCAGTTATCCCTTTAAAAAAATCATCCGTAAATAATCCGTGTCCGGAATTTATTATCTTTCCTATGTACCCCTCAAAGTCAAACGTTTCACTGCCCAGTATATTATCAATTGTATTCTGTATATCATCTGATGATATTTCATCCATCAATTCACTGTAGATATCATCGTTTTCCGACACCTCACCTGACATATCCTTCCTCTACTTTCTCATAATACTGCTGATAGTCTCCAACAATGTTGTAATTATCGGCATACTTACCGAAAGAATCATTATTTTTCCAAAAAACTCTACCTGATTGCCTATCGCACTGTATCCCGAATCTCTGCATATAGATGCCCCGAATTCTGCAATATATGTAATAGCTATTATTTTCATAAGTATACCCAGATAAACAGCTTCATCACCCATGTATCTTTTTACGCCTGCCACAACATCAATAATTCCGCCAATTTTAGTCACGGCACATCCAAGTATCAAAATACAGCCGCAAATTATTATAATCGTACCAAATTCGGGTTTACTGTTTTTTAATGGCAAAGCGAGAAATACAGCCATTACCGCTATAATTGCTATTTTTAACATTCTTCTACCACACTTTCAAATTTATATACTTTTATCTACCCAATAGTAAACAGTTTTTCGATAGTTTCAAACAACTGCTCTATATACGGAACTATCCACAGAAAAACAAGTATCAGACCCGCAAGGCTCACCAAAAATGCCTGTTCATCTCTTCCCGAATGTTTTAAAACAGTCCCCAGTACCGAAACAAGTATTCCAACCGCTGCAATCCTGAAAATTAAATTTATTGTCATCTATTTCTCCATTCCTATATCTCTAAATTCACATTCTCCTAAACATACTTTCGATTTCGCCGTTATCACCTGAAATATTATAAAAGACATATCCCGGTCATCATCCCTGAAATAACACCCATAACAATACATATTTTTTTCTGTTCAACCATTTTTTGTCTGGCATCAGACAAATTTTTTTCAAGTCTTTTTTCAAATAATTCTATTTCATTTATCTGCGAACAGATATCCAGCGTTCCAAAACTCTCGCCAAACTGACATATTATTTCTTTATCTTCATTGCTCAAAAGTTCTATGTACCTGTATTCCCTCAGATGTTCTCTCCAAAATTCACCCGGAAGCCCTGCATTTCTTTCCTCTGTCTTTTTTGCTATGCCGTCCCAGAATTTTTTTCCGTAAACACTTGTCTTTGACATCTGCCTGCATATCTGTGACATGCTTTGAGCCGAATAATTTATCTCACCGTTTATCTCAATAAGCATCCTCTGCCATTCTTCCAGCACTTTTACACGAAGCATATAACGCTCCCAAATATACCTTCCAAACATTGAGCCTCCCACCGTAACAAATAAAAAACCTATTATTTTTACTGTTAATATATAACATTCCCCCTGTCATCAAATACAGCACTTATCTTTCCCATCATGCCTTTTTTCAATAAAATATATCTTTTAAACATCCTCTTTCTGACCAATTCACCTATAACCGGTTTGTTAATCACTTCCTCCATATCAAGTCCGTGAACTGTCGCTATAATGTTAATCCCGCAGTTCATTACATAATCTATGGCAGCAGCATCCTCCCTTGAACCAATTTCATCAACTGCAACTATTTCAGGCGACATTGAGCGTACAAGCATCATCATCCCCTCTGATTTTGGGCATCCGTCAAGCACGTCTGTACGACAGCCTATATTATTCTGCGGACATCCTAAATGACAGGCACTTATTTCCGACCTCTCATCAACAATTCCAACTGTCATTCCCCTGCTCCCCGCATTCCCGTTTGCAATGCTTCTCACTATATCTCTCAAAAGCGTTGTCTTTCCGCATCTTGGCGGAGATATTATCAATGTATTATAAAAGCTGTCATCATTGTACAGATAACCTATAACACTGTCTGAGCAGCCTATTACCTCATGTGAAATTCTTATATTTATAAAAGAAATATATGTTATGCTTTTTATTTTTCCGCCATCCCATATTATCCTGCCTGCAACTCCGACTCTGTGTCCTCCCTCAACAGTAATAAATCCCTGCCTTATCTCGTCCTCAAATGCATATCTTGAATAACTGCTTATATAAACCATCGCTTCTTTTATCTGTTGACACGTCACCCTGTATGCCTCTTTTATTTCACTGACCGGCTTACCGGTACATGAAATAAAATATTCTTTTGCACCATAAACTACAATAAGAGGCATATTCACACGCAGTCTTATCTCCTGCAGCCTTGAAAAATCAATCTCCGACATCATAAATAACTTTCGTATCTCTTTCGGAAGAAGTTTTATGATTTCTTCTCTTTTCTTGTCCATCAAATCACCTCCCATTTCATTTATATGTATGCACATTTTAAATATGTTAAGTTTATTGCTTATATCAATTAAATGAGTTATTATTAAAAAGTAGAAACACATTTATGATGTTGGAAACAAAAGATATTATTTTTCCAACTGATACCACGGATTGTTTTGTAAATAATACTTTTTACACACAGGATTTGCGTATCCGCACACTTGACACAAACCTGATATCCGCAAAAAGTGTGCAGAAATGGAGATTAAAATGGAATACGGTTTAATAGGAGAAAAACTCGGACACAGCTACTCAAAAGAAATACATGAGAGTCTTGCAGACTATACATATGAAATACATCCTGTCAGCAAAGAAGATTTTGATGATTTTATGAGCAGACGTGAATTTAAATCAATAAATGTTACAATCCCTTACAAAAAGGATGTAATCCCTTATCTTGATGAACTTGACGAAAATGCACAGGCAATCGGTGCCGTAAACACTATTGTTAATAAAGACGGCAAACTCTACGGTCATAATACAGACTTCTCAGGATTTATGTATATGCTTAAAAAACATAATATTTCTATAGAAGGAAAAAAATGCGTTGTGCTCGGTGACGGCGGTGCTTCAAAAGCTGTTGTTGCAGTTTTAAAGAAAATGGGGGCAAAAGAAGTTATCATTGTAGATATTATCAAAACAGACTCAGCCATCACTTATGATGAATGTTTTGAAAAACACACAGATGCAGAATTTATTGCAAATACAAGTCCTGTCGGCATGTTTCCTAAATGCGACGCTTCACCTGTCGATTTGACTAAATTTCCTAAATGTGAAGCAGTTGCAGATGTAATTTACAACCCACTTGAGACGAAACTTGTCGCTCAGGCAAAAGAACTTGGAATGACAGGTGTAAACGGACTTGAAATGCTCGTAGCACAGGCACTTTACGCAGTTGAATTTTTCCTTGAAACAAATCTTGATGAAGCAGAAATCGATAAAGTTTATAAAAAGATTTATGCAGATAAACTTGCAGAACAGAATAAATAAACAAATTTACACTGTTTAAATTCACTTAGCACAACAGCACATAATTAACAAAACTGCAAACCATGCAAAAAGCAGTAATGAACATTTACTTCATTACTGCTTTTTTAAGATTTTTATTTATTGTAGTTAAACATATTCTCTGTATTTTTATATTTCCCGTATTTAATTATTTTGCGTATCCATGCGGATGATTTTTATGCCACTTCCATGCCGTTGCAATTATCTCCTCAAGGTCTGCATGTTCAGGTTTCCATCCGAGTATACTCTTTGCCTTTTCACTTGATGCGATAAGTTTTGCAGGGTCTCCGCCACGGCGTGGTGATACAACTGCCGGAATAGGATGACCTGTTACTTTTCTTGCTGTCTCTATTACCTCTTTTACAGTAAATCCTACACCGTTTCCGAGATTAAATACATCACTCTTTCCACCGTCCATAAGATACTTAACTGCAAGTATATGTGCCTGTGCAAGATCTGTTACATGAATGTAATCTCTTACGCATGTACCATCTTTTGTATCATAATCATCACCAAAAATACTAATTGACTCTCTCTGTCCATTTGGAACCTGAAGTATAAGAGGAATAAGATGTGTCTCAGGATTGTGTGCCTCTCCTATCTCTCCGCTTACATGTGCTCCGCAGGCATTGAAATATCTGAGTGCAACATAGTGAACACCATGTGCAACATCTGTCCATTTCATCATCTTTTCCATTGAAAGTTTTGTTTCTCCATATGGATTTGTAGGTTCTGTCCTGTCTGATTCGAGAATCGGAATACTCTCAGGCTCCCCATAAGTTGCTGCTGTTGATGAAAATACAATCTTTTTTACATCATGTTCAACCATGCTCTGAAGAAGAACTTTTGTGCCATATAGATTGTTGTCATAATATTTCAATGGGTTTGTCATACTCTCACCCACAAGTGAGTTTGCAGCGAAATGAATAACTGCATCTATTTTTTCATTATCAAATACACTATCTATAAATTTTTTGTCTCTGATATCTCCCTGATAAAACTTTGCTTTTGGATTTACAGCTTCAATATGTCCTGTTTCAAGACTGTCTGCTATAACCACATCTTCCCCCGCATCTACAAGTTCACTAACTGTATGTGAACCGATATAGCCGGCTCCGCCTAATACCAATATTTTCATGAAAACCTCCCTTTCTACGGCATAAACCGCAATGCAACTTTTTTTTGATAATTCCTTAAGTCATAATTATATTCCAACAGCTTTATTATGTAAAGCCGTTACTATGTTTTATATTAACAAAATAATCTGTACCAGATATTATTGATACTGCCTTTTTTAAACGTCTCCATACCTTCGTTTTAAAATAGTAACTGACATTTTTAAAATTTATCAAGTTCATCCAAAAGAACCTGTTCAGATAAAATTCTTACCGCCTTTATTCCAAATTTCATTGCTCCATCAACATTTTCTTCCCTGTCATCAAAGAAAATACTCTCACTTTTGTCAAGATTATACTTGTCACACAGAGCTTTATATATGGCTTCATCAGGCTTAGCTTTATGTATCATATATGAAACCATCAATCCGTCAATATCATCCATAAAATCCGCATATTCTGTATGCTTTTTGAACAAAGACTCAGGATAATTTGACAATATATAAATTTTATATCCTTTCTCTTTCAATTCATGAATTCTTTTCCATACCTTTGGTCTCGCTACATGCATATACTCGCCATGTCTGATAAACCACCTTATCACTTCCTCATCATCAGTATATTTTTTACAAAATGTATCCGCAATTTCTTCATCAGTTTTTGTCCCTAGGTCAAAAATACTCCATGTTCTATCAGGATCATCAAACATCTGTGTTCCGACTCTTACGGCATCTGCTTCATCAAGACCATAATCCATAAGCATTTCTTTCCATCTGTAATCAAGAAGTACACCACCAACATCAAATATAAGATTTTTTATCATATTTTTAATATACCTTTCATTATAATTCTATCTTTTCAATCTCAACACGACTGTTTCTAATACCATTCTTCCATATCATTATATAGACATTAAATTCCACACCGTCACAATCATAAACAAATGGTTCTTCTCTATAAACTACTGCTTCTCTTTTATTATCTTCTAATTCTTTTTTTCTCTCAAATGCTTTTTTCATAAGCAGACTTTTATTTTCTTCAACATTTATGTTAAATTTTCTGTCCGGATAAACAGACGCTGCTTTTTTTATGTACTCCATAAGCATCATCACAACTTTTCTGTGCTTTTTTAATCGGAAAATCTTTGCCAATCTCTTTGCATTCCTTACAGTTGGATTTTTTCCATAATCTAAAAGCATTCGTTTTAAATCATCATCCCCAGCATTTTCCGCCAGTTCTATCATAAATTCATTGGCATCCTCAGAAAGATGCCACTTATCTTCAAGCGGTACCTGATAAATGTCTGAAACACATGGATAACTGCAATAATTCAACGGTGGAAACTGTTTTAACGATGCTATTTTAAGCTCCTCAGCAGTACATGCCCCCTCCCCTAAATAACACATCTTATCCCATACAATCGCAGTCTGATACTCTAAAACACGCAGATGTTCATATCTTTTTATCCAGAAATGACCTATACTTCCATAGTTATAATAATGATTTTCAATTTCAATGTCATCAAAAAAAATAAGAAAATACGTCTGCTCCTGCTTCACTATAAGCACATACCCATCATCTCTCTTTTCCAGCTCAATATCCGTAAATCCCTCAAACTTTTCGATATATTCACCTGTACATTTCGCATTTTTAAATACAAGGAAACTTTCAACTGTGTCATTCATAAGATAAATAATTTTGTAATCGCTTCTTTCATTTTCATCACTGTTTTGATTCACACTTATCGGCTCAAACATCCCTTGCTCAATAATAATGTTTAATTTATCTATGTTTGTCAGATTCAAAATTTTATGCTCCTCATACTATAAAGTAGTATTGTTTATAGACCCTCTCCAAGGTCTTTTTATTATATTTCAAAAATTTCAGGAAATGTAACCCCCGAAAGTATGCGACACTTTTTGGGTTTTTATTCCTATTTCTACAGATTTTCAATACAACAACATATCATAAAGCAACTTGCACAAAGGGCGCAATCCCTGAAAACACACAGTTTTCATAGAATTACGCCCTTTTTTAAATTTGTTTAGATTATACTCTCTTAAGGTATTCTCCTGTACGTGTATCAATGCTGATACGATCTCCTGTCTCTACAAAGAGTGGTACACTTACCTGTGCTCCTGTCTCTACTATAGCCGGCTTAGATGCGCCCTGTGCTGTATCTCCCTTGAATCCAGGCTCTGTCTCTGTAATCTCTAATTCTACAAAAAGAGGTGGCTCAATTGCAAATACATCACCATTGTGAGAAAGCATCTTAACCATTTCGTTCTCTTTGACAAACTTAAGTGAATCACCTACCTGATCAGCTGTCATATCAATCTGATCATATGTTTCTGTATTCATGAAATGATACATATCGTCTGCATATAAATACTGCATTTCCTGACGCTCAATATGAGCCTGAGGACATTTCTCAGTTGGACGGAATGTTTTCTCAACCACACCACCACTCTTGATGTTTTTAAGCTTAGTTCTTACGAACGCTGCACCCTTTCCGGGTTTTACATGCTGAAATTCTATAACCTGATATACATTGCCTTCAAACTCAATAGTTAAACCATTTCTAAAATCTCCTGCTGATACCATTATCAAAATCCTCCTTAATGTGTGACTTTTGCGTCCCATTGTCTACCGAATAAATTGCGGCAAAACTCTTTTACTATTTTATCCTATTTTTCAACTTATTTCAAGTATTTATTTTTAACGAATTATTTTCATAAGAGTAACCCAATTTGTTTTTCGGCATATTTTTTAATATAATAACTTTTTTGTAGGTAATTTTCTAATGAACCGCGTTGCTTCTGTTATAAAACTTGATCACGCAAGAAAACAGGGACTTACCGGCAAGGGAATAGGTATTGCGATTATGGATACCGGTGTCGGTATGCACCCTGATATAATATATAAAAACGGTCCATTGATGTCTTTTTATGATACACTCGCACATCACAATAATTTTTATGACGATAACGGACATGGTACACATGTCGCCGGAATAATCTGCGGTAACGGAACTGCAAGTAATAAATTATATGAGGGCATTGCTCCTGATTGTAAAATCCATATAATAAAAATACTTAATAAAAATGGTGAAGGTAATATTAAAAATGTAATCTCCGGTATTGAATGGCTTCTGAAAAATAAAGACAAATATAATATAAGAATCGTAAATATTTCAGTTGGAAGTGTATCTCTTAAAAAATTCGATGAATCTTCACTCCTTGTGCGTTCTATCAATTCTTTATGGGAAGCCGGTCTTGTGGTAGTGACTGCCGCCGGCAATAATGGTCCTTCCGACTATACTATCGGTGCTCCCGGAAACAGCCGAAAAATAATCACAGTCGGTACTTCCGATTCTGTAAAGGGTAAGTTCACACATGATTTTTCAGGCCGTGGTCCTACCATGAATTGTATAAAAAAACCTGATATTGTAGCTCCGGGACTAAACATTATAAGCTGCAATAATATTATAAACCGCTCATTTTATATACCAAGAAGCGGAACTTCAATGTCAACGCCAATTGTCAGCGGCTGTATAGCTTTACTGTTGCAAAAATATCCTTATTTCACTAATAAAGATGTAAAACTCCAACTAAAAAGAACTGCCATAGACCTTCATATGCCACATGAAAAACAGGGCTGGGGGCTTATTCGTTGTGATACATTTTTAAGTTAGTACCCGATACTATAATTTATAAAATAAGCAAGCTATTCATATTTGCTACAAACAGCTTGCTTATTTTCAATAATTTTTATTTATTCTTCTGAATCTTTACCCTGCAAAATTTCATCAAGTTTTCTGACAAACTCACCAATATCATTTTTAGATAACTGTGCATCTGCACCAAGCAATTCTCCTTTTTTCCTCATCTCGTCATTTATAAGTGATGAGAAGATTATGACAGGAATGTCTTTTAAATCAGGATCATTTTTGATAAGTTTAAGAAGTCGGTGTCCATCCATCTGCGGCATCTCTATATCTGTAACAACACATGCCACATTCTGAGCTACTGTTCCTTCCTCCTTATACTTCTGAAGAATTTCCCATAATTCTAGACCATTGTTTGTCGGCATTAAACGTGTATATCCAGCCTTTGTAAGACCATCATAAATCAATGTACTCAAAAGCTGCGAATCTTCTGCATAGATTATAGGCTTGTCACTCTTTCCTCTTGTTCCCAATCCTTCAATCTCTTTTAAGTTTATTCCGACATCAGGTGTAATATCCGCAACTATTTTTTCAAAATCAATAAGTATGACAAGCTTACCGTCAATATTTATAATTCCCGTTGTCACTCCAGTCTTAGCATTGTTTATCATACTGTCAGGCTTAATAATTTGTGACCAGTTCACCCTATGTATACCAACAACTCCATTTACATGAAATCCAGATAAAAGATCATTAAAATTTGTGACAAGGAACATATCTTTTGATGGGTCTGTACTTTCTTCCATCCCCAGACATCTCGCAAGATTAATGATTGAAATCGTTTCTCCTCTTGTACTAAATGCACCTTCTACATTTGGATGTGCCTTAGGTACAGGAGTAAGAGGCTGATATGTCATTATCTCTTTTACTTTTGCTACATTGATTCCATAATAATTTCCGCTTACCGTAAATTCAAGAATCTCAAGCTCATTTGTTCCACTTTCCAATAATATATTTGTATCCATCTCTGCCGACCTCCTCAGCTTTTCTTCATAATGTATCAACATTTGCACATATGCAAAACATAATAACCGTATATACTATATATTACATTATACAAAGCCATTTGTAAACTCTCACAATCGGCATATTTCTATGTCAAATCCACCATTAAATTCATTTCCTGCTTCTAATATTCAACTGTCAAACTCCCGTGTATTTTTCACCATTCCAGCAGGTTTAAATCCACCTGTTTATGCAAACAGGAAACTTGCTGAGTTAGGCGTTTTATACAATCCCCATATATACAGGCTAAGTTTCCGCGAATTGATACAATTATGAAGAATTATATCATAACTTTATTTTTTTGACATATTTATTCTTTCATATTAAAATAGTATGATGTTGGAGGCAAAAGATATTTTGAACCCAACTGATGCCACGGATTGCATAAAACTATTTTCTTCACAAATTATATTGTGCTGAAAGAAAAGGAGATTTATTAACAATATGACTTTTAATAAAGATAATATAATTCTAATCGGTATGCCCGGTGCCGGAAAAAGCACTATTGGCATTGTTCTTGCGAAAGTTATCGGATATACATTTATAGACTCCGATATAGTTATCCAAAATGAAAAGAAAATGTTACTACATGAATTGATTGAAAAGTACGGACTTGATGGATTTAATTCCATAGAAAATGAAATTAATGCAAAAATAGACACTCACAAAAGTATTATTGCAACAGGCGGAAGTGCCATCTATGGAAAAGAAGCCATGAGTCACTTAAAATCAATTGGAACCGTAATTTATCTTAAACTTCCATATGAAGAGATTGAAGAACGATTAGGTGATTTAAATAAACGTGGAGTTTCTATAAAAGAAGGACAAACACTAAAATCTTTGTATGAAGAACGTATAATTTTATATGAAAAATATGCTGATATAACAATTGAATGCTCAAATAAAAAAATTGGTAAAATTATTGAAGACATCAAGAATGTAATGTTCAAGAAATAAACTATATAATAATCACTTAAATAAATACACAAGCCTATGATACCCCGGTTAAATAAATTTATACCTCATTTAATTGGGGTATAAATTTATTTAACAAAAAAGAAACCTTTCGGTTTCTAATTCTAATCACTGATACCTTCAAAACTGTATATTGAATATTTGACTTCCTTTAATTGCAAGAGAATTTTTCGTTCTATACTCGGATAAATGACTTTTCGCTTCGCTCAAAGCCATCTGAGTTGTATATCATTCGTATGCTTCGCATACTCATGTTATCCCACTCAGATACCATATGTCCCTTAGTTCAAAACTGAAAATAAATTTTCATTTTGAACTTATGTCCATATGTTTATCCTCGTTCCTTTGGTCAAGCCCTCGACCTATTAGTGACAGTC